>QFCH01002838.1_pt2 | contig 446121 bp, 294 predicted proteins | sample 5346071 | NCBI WGS metagenome assembly QFCH01 (sample SAMN09062255, study PRJNA434731) | Human gut metagenome, whole genome shotgun sequencing project. | isolation source: stool timepoint B chromium assembly | host: Homo sapiens | collected 2015 | reverse complement strand
CTTTTCGTAACTTCGGGGTGCAAATATACAAAAAATAAGAAAAGACACCAACTGTACAGCAAGTTTTCCACATACAACCGATATGTGTTGAATACATGGTTAACAAAAAGGATAAATTAGGAGATAAAGCATTAATTTACAATGAATAAAATGGTTGATTATAAAAATAAACCACTGTTCATAAAATCTCTCATCATACCTATATAGAACTAGTTTATTGGATCTATAGATGCAACACGCTGGATCTATAGATGCACCGTGTTCGATCTATAGCTCCAACAAACCCGATATATTGACAGCTTATTAACAGCCCTGTTATTATCTCAGTTTCTTGAATAAATCCCAAATAACAATACCCGCCGTAACCGATACATTCAACGAATGCTTTGTGCCGTATTGAGGAATTTCAATGCAACCGTGCGAATGGTCAATCACTTCTTGTTGAACACCCTTCACTTCATTTCCCATTACCACAGCATACTTTTTAGTCTTGTCCAGCACCAGTTCGTCCAGCATCACACTACCTTCCGCCTGCTCTACAGAATAAACGATGTATCCCTCGGATTTTAGGTTATCAACAGCTTCAACAGAGTTATCAACATATTTCCAATCTACGGTAAATTCCGCTCCCAAAGCTGTTTTGTGCATCTCCGGATGGGGTGGGGTAGCTGTAATGCCACAAAGATAAATGCACTCGATGCGGAAAGCATCCGAAGTACGGAAAACGGAACCTATATTATGGAGACTGCGGATATTATCCAATACCACTACCAAAGGCAGTTTTTCGGCTTCCTTAAATTCCTCTACACTAATACGATTCAGTTCAGTTATCTTCAGTTTACGCATGACAATATACTTTTAAATCTCCCTGCAAAGATACTTTTTTCCGTTTATATCCCGGTTAATAACCGTTGAAAAGGTGTCAATACAATAGGGAAACAATTTTAAAAATAATCCTTGCATTATTCAAAGGTCTGCATATTACAGCAGTGAAACGAACAAACCAAAAAAGTTAAGGAGAATTTTCCAGGCTTCATTCAACATATTTTTCAGCCTGGTTTCATCGGTTTATAACTCTAAAGTTATTAACTTTGCATATTATTAACAACATGTTAATGCTGTTTAGCAGAAGTCTTATTATCAACGGATAAACTTAAAAACCCCGGTTTATAAGCATAAGAGTAAAATTCAGCTTGATACTAATAACTTCATAGGCAAGAAAAATCGTATTTATTTGTCCACACTGTTAACAGCCTATCATTACTATCAAAGGATTTTTAAAGAAGAAAGAGAAATTAAAAAATATAATTATGGATAATCTTATAGAAGCTATCAAGCAGCTGAAGAAGGAGAAGAACGCAATCATTCTGGGACACTACTACCAGAAAGGTGAAATACAAGATATAGCCGATTACGTGGGCGACAGTCTGGCTTTGGCGCAATGGGCGGCCCGGACGGAGGCGGACATCATCGTGATGTGCGGTGTGCACTTCATGGGAGAAACGGCGAAGGTGCTTTGTCCCGACAAGAAGGTGCTGGTGCCCGATATGGCGGCAGGCTGTTCGTTGGCAGACAGTTGTCCGGCAGACAAATTCAGTCAGTTTGTCAAAGAGCATCCCGGATATACGGTGATATCCTATGTGAACACAACGGCTGCCGTAAAGGCGGTGACCGATGTGGTGGTAACTTCTACCAATGCAAAGCAGATTGTGGAAAGCTTCCCCAAAGATGAGAAAATAATCTTTGGTCCGGACCGGAACTTAGGTAATTATATCAACTCCATTACCGGAAGAAATATGTTATTATGGGATGGCGCATGCCATGTACACGAGGAATTCTCGGTTGAAAAGATTGTTGAAATAAAACAGCAGCATCCCGATGCGGTGGTACTGGCACATCCCGAATGCAAGAGTACAGTCTTGAAACTGGCCGATGTGGTAGGCTCTACGGCAGCTTTGCTGAAGTACGCAGTGGCACATCCCGAAAAGAGCTACATTGTAGCTACCGAAAGCGGTATCCTGCACGAGATGCAGAAACAATGCCCGCAGACAACATTTATTCCGGCTCCTCCCAACGACAGCACTTGTGCCTGCAATGAATGCAGTTACATGCGGCTGAATACACTGGAAAAGCTTTATGATTGTTTGAAAAACGAATCACCGGAAATAAAGGTGGATGCTGAGATTGCAGAAAAAGCAGTGAAACCGATTAAGAGGATGTTGGAAATATCGGCTCAACTGGGGTTATAATGTGCTGATATGCTAATGTGCCAATGTGCTAATGACCTTTCGGCGTGACAGCGCAGCCAATTAGCACATTGGCACATTAGCATATCAGCACATTAAAAACATTATCTCATTAAGAACTTACACAACTTGTTAGTGGCCAATGCCCGGTGACTGATTTTATTCTTCAGTTCATTCCCCATTTCTGCAAAAGTCTGCGTATATCCTTCGGGAATGAATATGGGATCGTAACCGAAGCCTGAAGCGCCTTTTCTGTTTTTCGTGATTTCTCCTTTCACGATGCCTTCAAACAGATGTTCCTTTCCGTCGATGATAAGTACAAATACGGTACGGAATTGTGCCTTACGGTTCTCGATGCCCTCCATATCTTTCAGCAACTTCTTCATGTTTGCTTCCGAATTGTGTGCATCGCCGGCATAACGGGCGGAATATACACCCGGTGCCCCACCAAGGGCCTCCACTTCCAAACCGGTATCATCGGCAAAACAATCCAGATGATAGTTATCGAAGATATATCTTGCTTTCAGCAAAGCATTTCCTTCAAGTGTGTCTGCAGTTTCCGGAATGTCAGTATCGCATTTGATATCCTTCATGCTGAGAAGTTCGACCTTCTCTCCCAAAATGGCAGTCACTTCTTCCAGTTTGTGTGAATTGTTGGTGGCAAATACAAATTTCTTTCTCATATTATGTTCTCCTTATACTTGTGGCTTATACAAGTCCCTATTTCACTTTCAACCGGTCGAAACCTTCTCCGTATACACCGATGACGGAACTTTGGGAAATGAAAGCGTTCGGGTCTATATCTTTCACCATCCGGAATATTTCTACCGATTGGCGTTTGTAGGCAAGGACGACCAGTACCTTCACGTTGTGTTTACTGTACCAGCCGATACCGTCGAGTACCGTTACACCGCGATGGGTTTCTTTGGTGATGCGGTCGGCAATCTTTTCATATTCTTTGGAGAAAATAAAGAACTGGACGGATTGCCGGGCACTGTTGACTATGTAATCCAGTACAAATCCGATAACAAACAAAGTTACAAAACCAAATATCACACGTCGCCAGTCATGGAATACCACATAGCAGGAACTGATGATAATGAAGTCGCAAGCCATAATCATGCGTCCCAGCGTGACATCCTTGTATTTATGGATGATGGCTGCAATGATGTCCGTACCTCCCGTGCTGCCGTTGCAGTTGAACACGATACCCAGTCCGGCACCGCACATTGCCGCACCTATCAGGCAAGCCATGAAGTCTTGTCCTTCGCCCAGCAGTTGGGGAGGGACGCCGTCCGAACCGTTCACCAGCAACTGGAAAAACCATAAGAAGAAAGTGAGTCCGAAGATGGCAAACGTAGTCTTGATACTGAATTTCGGTCCGAGTATCTTGATGGCAAAAGTCATCAGTACGGCATTGATGATGAAGTATGACCACTGGATGGGAAATCCGGTGGCATAATAGATGATGGCACCGATACCGGTAGTACCTCCGGTCGTAATCTGATAGGGAATGAGGAATGCCGCCCATCCCAGTGCATAGCTGATGAGTCCCAGAGTGATGAAGATATAATCCTTCAGCTCTCTCGTCACTTCCGCTTTGGTTGGTTTTGTAATTTGCATATCTGTTATTTGACAACGATGTTCACAATCTTCTTCGGCACTACGATTACTTTGACGATGGACTTGCTTTCCATCCATTTTTCAGAGCGTTCGTCGGCCAATACAGCAGTCTGGATGGTATCCGATGCCGCATCTGCCGGGAACTCCATGTTGAACCGTGCCTTTCCGTTGAAGGAAATGGTGTAGTTGACCGTATCTTCCACCAGGTATTCTTCGTTGCATATCGGCCACTTGGCATCGCATACGGAGCCTGCATTGCCCAGTGTCTCCCACAACTCTTCGCATACGTGCGGAGCGAAGGGAGCCAGTACGATGATGAACTGGTTCAGGATTTCCTTCTTGTTGCATTTCATTCCGAACAACTCGTTTACACAAATCATAAAGGCACTGATACTTGTGTTGTAAGAGAATTGCTCGATGTCTCCCGTCACTTTCTTAATCAGTTTGTGGAGGGATTTCAGTTCTTCCTTGGTGGCAGGTTCATCCGTTACCAGATAATTGTCGTTGCGGTCGTAGAACAATGACCAGAACTTCTTGATGAAGCGGTGCACACCGTCTATTCCGTTTGTATCCCACGGCTTTGATTGTTCTACCGGGCCGAGGAACATTTCGTACATGCGGAGAGTGTCGGCACCGTATTTGTCGACAATCATATCGGGATTGACAACGTTGAACATGGATTTACTCATCTTTTCCACAGCCCATCCGCAGATGTACTTGCCGTCTTCCAGAATAAACTCGGCAGTTTCGTATTCTGGACGCCATGCCTTGAAGGCTTCAAGGTCCAGAACATCATTGGATACGATATTCACATCCACGTGGAGTGGGGTAGTGTCGTACTGGTCTTTCAGATTCAGGGACACGAATGTATTGGTATCTTTGATGCGATAGACGAAGTTGCTCCGTCCTTGAATCATGCCCTGGTTCACCAGCTTTTGGAACGGTTCTTCGGCTACGGAAATGCCGAGGTCGTACAGGAACTTATTCCAGAAACGGGAGTATATCAAGTGACCGGTGGCATGTTCGGTACCGCCTACGTAAAGGTCTACATTGTGCCAGTACTCATCCGTTTTCTTGTCTACAAGTGCCTGGTTGTTGTGCGGGTCCATATAGCGCAGGTAATAGGCGCTTGAACCGGCAAATCCGGGCATCGTGTTGAGTTCCAACGGGAAGACGGTGATGTTGTCTATCTTTTCGTTTTCTACGACGCATTTGTTTACGGTATCCCAAGCCCATTTTGCGGCATGTCCCAATGGAGGTTCACCGGTTTCGGTAGGCAGGAATTTGGCTACTTCGGGCAGTTCCAAGGGCAGGGCGCTCTCGTCAATCATGTAAGGCATGTTGTCCTTGTAGTAAACCGGGAACGGCTCGCCCCAATAGCGCTGACGTGAGAAAATGGCATCACGCAGACGGAAGTTCACCTTTACACGTCCCAAGTTATGTTCTTTCACATATTTCTTGGTAGCGGCAATCGCTTCCTTGATGGTAAGTCCGTTCAGTGAGAGGTCGCAATAGGGAGTAACGCCTTCGCGTGGAGAGTTGCATACAATGCCTTCCTTGGCATCGAAGCTCTCTTCGCTTACATCGCAGCCTTCTACCAACGGACGAATTTCGAGACCGAAGTGCTTGGCAAAAGCATAGTCACGGCTGTCGTGCGCAGGCACAGCCATGATGGCACCCGTACCGTATCCGGCAAGTACATAGTCGCTTATCCAGATAGGAACTGCCTCACCGGTAAAGGGATTGATGGCATAGCTTCCGGAGAATGCACCGGTAACGCTACGGTCGGCAATACGTTCGCGTTCGGTACGTTTCTTGGTGCGTTCCAGATAAGCGTTTACTTCATCTTTCTGTGTGTCGGTGGTAAGTTGCTGTACCAGTTCGCTTTCGGGAGCCAATACCATGAAGGTGACGCCGAACATGGTATCTGCACGGGTGGTGAAGATAGTGAATTCCAAATCGCTGTCTTTTACCTTGAATTCTATTTCAGCGCCTTCGCTGCGTCCTATCCAGTTCTTTTGGGTTTCTTTCAGGGATTCGGTCCAGTCGATGGTATCGAGTCCGTCCAGCAAGCGTTGTGCATAGGCAGATACACGGAGGCACCATTGACGCATCTTCTTTTGAATGACGGGGAAGCCGCCTCGTTCGCTTACGCCGTCCACCACTTCATCGTTGGCAAGTACGGTTCCCAGCTGAGGGCACCAGTTTACCATCGTCTCGCCCAGATAGGCTATACGGTAGTTCATCAGGATTTCCTGCTGTTCCTTTTCGCTCTTGGCATTCCACTCTGCGGCGGTGAAACTCAGTTCTTCGCTGCAAGCCACGTTTATTCCTTCGGTACCGGTTTGGCTGAATGCTTCAATCAGTTCCTGGATGGGACGTGCCTGCTTTTCATCGTTGCAGTAGTAGCTGTTGAACATCTTTTGGAATGCCCATTGGGTCCAATGGTAATATTCCGGTTCGCAGGTACGGATTTCGCGGTTCCAGTCGAAAGAGAAACCTATCTTATCCAACTGTTCGCGGTATCGGTTGATATTGTTGACGGTCGTAATTGCAGGGTGCTGTCCCGTTTGTATGGCATATTGCTCTGCTGGAAGTCCGTAAGCGTCATATCCCATGGGATTCAGTACATTGAAACCTTGCAGTCGTTTGTAGCGGGCGTAAATATCCGAAGCAATATATCCCAGCGGATGACCTACATGCAATCCCGCACCGGAGGGGTAGGGGAACATGTTCAGTACATAGAATTTTTTCTTCGTTTCGTCTTCCGTCACTTGGTAGGTTTTGTTTTCCACCCACCTTTTCTGCCATTTCTTTTCAATTTCCCTGAAATTGTATTCCATAGTGGTACTTATTAATATTTTGTTGAAAACATTGTTTATTCAATGGTTAAAACCGGTTAGTATCCGGTTAATATCGGTGCAAAGTTACGGGTTTATTTTCAGATTTGTAGCGAAGTAACATAAAAAACAATGGCAAAGGCTTGATAATTCACTTTTTATTACTTATATTTGTGATGTGCTTTTAAAACTAATTTTTTGTTTGTAATACAAATAATAGCTAAATTGATTCAATAGGATATTTACTAAAAGATTTTTAGGATATAGCGAAGGATGAAGTCTGGGAAGATTTCATCCTTCGCGTTTTTTGTCTGTGTATTCGGCAGATTGTTGTTTATTATTCTGCCGATAAATGAGAGTTCGTTCAATAGGCTTCTAATAAGGGATTTAAAGATTTACTAAAACTCGAAGGAAGATTTACTAAATCTTTCCTCCCGTTTTAGTAAATCCTCCCTGAACATTATTTATGGTTGGTTTCATTGTATTGAAAAAAGAAAGTACGTATATTTGTGCGACTTATCGGAAGTGTATGAACGCAATGAAAAATTATACTTATCATCTTGTCGCCGTCCTTACGGTAGGTATTTGGGGGCTGACCTTTATTTCAACGAAAGTATTGATTGGGCACGGTCTTTCTCCGCAGGAAATATTCTTGCTTCGTTTCCTGATAGCTTATATGGGCATTTGGCTTATTTCTCCCCGAAAACTGTTTGCCGACAATTGGAAAGATGAATTTTGGATGTTTTTAGGAGGCATAACAGGCGGTTCATTCTACTTTTTTACAGAAAATACAGCTTTGGAGATTACATTGGCGACGAATGTGTCGTTTATTGTCTGTACGGCTCCGTTGCTCACCACCATTCTTTCTTTGTGGATTTATAAAAAGGAAAAGGCTACCCGTGGATTGATGGCTGGTTCATTGCTGGCATTGGTTGGTGTGGCATTGGTGGTTTATAATGGTAGTTTTGTATTGAAGATTTCTCCTTTAGGTGATTTCCTTACTTTGCTTGCTGCTTTTTCCTGGGCATTCTATAGCTTGATAATGAGAAAAATGTCCAATTGTTATGGTATAACTTTCATTACCCGTAAGATATTTTTTTATGGAGTATTGACTATTCTTCCTGCATTTCTGATTCATCCCTGGAATTTCGACATTGCCCGTCTTCTCGAGCCGGCTATTCTGTTCAATTTACTTTTCCTGGGTGTATTGGCTTCCTTGATTTGTTTTGTAGTCTGGAACGTAGTATTAAAACAGCTGGGAACGATAAGAGCTTCCAACTATATTTATCTGAATCCTCTCTTCACTCTGGTAGGTTCTGCTTTTCTGCTTGGCGAACAGCTTACTATAGTTGCTTTGATGGGGGCGATACTGATATTGGGGGGAGTTTATTGGGCAGGAAAAAAATAAATACAAGATAAATGGGGTTGTGTCTGCAAAGACACAGCCCCATTATTAATGTGATTTAGCAAAATTCTTTTTATGGATTACATTTGAGTTCAGCAGACATTAAATAAGTATTATATGGTAGCCACATAGACATAATGAAATAAAGTATATTTCCTTTGAGTGATATGGGGTGAATATAAGAACCATACAATTGTGAATATTGCCAGCCATCGACTAGTTTTTGTGGTTTACTCCATTCCCCTATAATATGATCTGCTGTTCGGAATGAGATATCATAGCGTGTACTATTGAAATAGAGCAATATCCATTTTTTAAATTCTGGATGATAAGCGATGGAAAGTTCTCCAGATATATCATTGAATAATGGAGTGGCTGCAGTTTCATTTCCTTTAATCCATCCACTTCCATTCCAAAATTCGTATTCTGTTTGATTTTCAATATTTTCTTCTAAAAAACGAGCAAGATGAGGCTTATTGTCACGTCCAGTAATTGTACCCACCATATAAATATATCCGTCTTTTTTGAAATAGCTTACTTGACCAAAATTACTTGTTGAACCAAATTTTACATTTTGGCAACGTGTCCAAGTAATTCCATTGTCTGAAGATTTGTAAAGACTTGAAAAGTTAGTTATCCATCCTGCCCAATTACGAATATTCATGTAATGAACATAATCTATGCCATTGGCACGAATGGCTGCTGTGGGAATAGAAGTCCAATCTCCATTACCACTTCCATCTTTACCTCCATAACATATTTCACGAGCATTTTTACCACTTTCATCCATAGTAGCACCATTAATGGTGAGCCCATCAGAAAGATCTTGATCGTCAGAGAAAAGCAAAACATTACTTCTCCAGTTACTCCCATTGGGTCCTGGATTTACAAAATTTGGATAAAAGTCACTACCGAATGTATCGCCGAAAAAAAGTCCATAATGTCCGGGTTGTAATTCCCAAACAATACCTAAATCTGTACCACCTACATTGTATAATTCATTAGTACGATTATTTACTTCAAATTCTACAATAGGTAATCCGTTTGTGCCATTTATTTCAGCACCAGTAATACGGGATACACATTTTAAATTTGAAAATTTTAATTCTCTAGAATAATTGACGATACCTTTATTGACTATCAATTTGGAAATTTCTGATGACTGATTATTATTATCTACTGCAATAAATTCAAAATAAAATGTAGAAGAATCATCCTTTTTTATAATATATTCAAATATATATTCTGGTGATAAATTTGATTTTATATATTTCTCAGAAATATTATTAGTATCGTTAATTTTATTTATTACTAAATAAGCTAGTTGATCGAATTCTTTTATTGATACTTTGATAGATATTATACCATTAATCGCAGTAATTTCATTTTGAGAAAGGTTAACTTCTAAATTATAACTATTTACTTTATCTGTATCCGAATTTTCACAACTTGTAAGCCCCCATATAGAAAGGAGGCTTGCAAGTAATAATACATGTATTCGTATCATGATTTTTTATAATTTTGTAATATGTAATAGCGCTCCTCCATCCCTTGCCAGATTCAGTTCAATGATATCCTTCCTTGTAACTTTCCGCACCAGTCTGTCCAGATTGTTTGGATTCCGCTCCACATCCTCCGCATCGGTATAGATCGTTGCCTGGTAGTCCCCCTCACTAAGGAAGTCCAATTCCAATTTCAGATCCCTTTCCGTACCGTTGTTCAGCGAGCCCACCCACCAGTCCGAACCGCTCCTGCGGGCCACCGTGACATGCTCATTCATCCTTGCCAGCGGAACTCTTATCTCATCCCACGTTCCCGGCACGGTACGGAGCACCTCGAACCCCGGTTGACCTTCATAAGCCTTTGGCGTATCGCACAACGAGGTGAGATGGTTTTCCAAAACCACATACATGGCCAACATATGGCAGCGTGTGCTCATTACATGAGGATTTACATACTGTATCTTGAACTCCGAGCGCGGCAGTGCCCTGAACCCTCCCAGGTGATAGTCCGTCGCTCCCGCCAGCATCCTGGTGAAGGGTATCGCAATGTCATGGTCCGCATTCACCAGCGTGTCCCATTTGCATACTTCATAGTTGAGTGTCCCCTCCCGTGTGAATTCATTCGGATACGTCCTTACCAGTCCGGAAGGCTTGCTCGACCCATGGAACTGTATGAAGAGCCTGTGTCTTGCCGCACATTCCAGTATCTCTTCTTGGATGCGTATCATCTCTTGGTCATTACGGTCCATGAAGTCCACCATGAGTCCTTTTACTCCCCATCCCTCATAGAGCGCAAAGGCTTCTTCGAGTTTGTCGTACAACGGTCTCCAGTGTACCCACAGATGTATGCCAACCCCCTTGCTCCTTGCATATTCCACAATTCTCGGCATGTTCAGGCACGGTATCGGTTTTGTAACGTCCGCATTGGGTCCCGCCCATCCGAAATTGAAGTTGTCATCATAGTACCAAGGAGTCTCCGCATATCCGTAGATTCCATGTGCATCCAAGCCATTGCGTGCTGCAAAATCGATGTAGTACTTGTTTGTATCGAAGTTGTTTCCCGGAGAGAAGGTGCTGTCCGGCACGACATTCCCGTTCCACCATGTGAACGTGGTCCTGCAAGGCTTAATCCATGAAGTGTCTTCAATCCTGCAGGGCTCGTTCAGGCTTGTTAGTATATTCGTCTCCAGCAATCCTCCCACCCGGTCTGCAACGGAGATTACGCGCCACGGTGTGCGGTGCGGGAAACTGTCTGTCTCGACCTTTATCTTCTCCTGCCCGAGTTTTGGCGAGAGCTTTCCCACCAGTCCACCCTTCTCCTTCATCAGGTACATTCCCGCATAGTCCCGTATGGCCGCTTCGGTTATGGCCACTGCCACCCCGTTGTCGAACTCGAATGTGGCGGGCATCTCTATCAGCCTTTTCCTTGCCACCTTGTCATATCTTACATGACTGTATACCCCTTCGTGTGTATTCACATACCCGGGCAGGTACATGAGCAACGCCATCGGGTTTCCTTGCAAGTTGAACTGTGTCCTTTCATCATACATCACGTATGAATCCCATGCTTTCTGTTCCGGAAATTCATATCTGAATGCTATCCCGTCATCGAATGCTCTTACAATTAGGTTCACTGTTCTCTCCTTCCCATTCCTTTCCACCAGGGGCACTGTCATCTCGTTGCAGTAGTTCCTCGCTCTGCGGACCTTCCCCACTACCAGCTCGTAGGCCTCGTCTATTTTCCTCCTTTGTACCTTTCCCGCCTTGAGCCCTGCCCCGAACTCCCCGCTGTCGAACTCGAATCCCAGCCTTGAGTCCTCCAGCAGCTGCTGTTTCCCGTATTTCACGCTGTAGGCCACTTTCTCAGGTGCTATGTCCAACACAAGCTTCAGCTTCCCGTCGGGAGATGCCACAGAGAACTTCTGCTGGGCTGAAGCGGTACCAAGGCAGAATAGGAGGGCACATATAATAAAAAGTTTTCTCATTTTTATAATAATATATTTAGTTAGAAAATACAAGCGGAATTTACATTTTTCAAATTCCGCTTGAAATATGATAGTATTATTTAGGGTTTTGTACTAAATTAGAATTACGTTGTAGCTGATCAAATGGTATTAGCATGAGATTACGTTTTGTATCATTAGTAGGCTGGTGTTCCCACCAAGTACCTTTTGTGAAATTATTATCAAAACGAATAAGTTGACTTCGACGTAAGCCTTCTAATGCAAATTCTACACCAAGTTCTTGAAGAAAACGACCATATTTTACTGGAACTCCATTACAAATTGTGGTAGCTTCTAATTCTGAACCGGTTAATTCATTGGTTGTATCGAAGTTTCTTCTACGTACTTCATTTACTAATTCGGCAGCTTCTTGTGAGCTACCTCCTGTACGGAGTATACATTCAGCTTTCATCATTAATACTTCGGCATATCTCATAATGACATAATCATTATCAGGAGTACCTGTTGCACCTATTTTGATTTCATATTTGCCAAAACGATACCCTTGATACATGGTAGCATCTCCACTAATATTAGTAACATCTTTGGTATAACTGAGCAGCATTTGTGGGTCTCCGCACCAACCATTTGTCCATAATGGAGTACCATCAAGTGCATATTGTTGTCCCATGCGCCATGTTTTTTCTAAACGCTTATCACCTTCTATATAGTTATCAAAGAAAGTAGGAACTCCGACGCACCCACCATCAAGCCAAGTGGCTTGGAGGTTGAAAGTTTGCATTTGAGAATAGTGTAAAGTTTTGCGTGCCCACATATAAATTTGACCACCTGATTTGGTTTCATCGAATGGAATTACAAACATTGTTTCATTACTCAATTCGTTATTTGTAGAAAATGGGAGTGAATAATCTCCGTCTAGTCTATATTTATTAGTAGCAATAATTTCATTGCATAAATTTTCACATTCATTATACATGGGAGTTCCTATCCATGCTTCAGCATTCAAATATAGACGTGCCAAAAGCATTTTTGCGTTCCATTTATTAAAACGTCCATAGGTGTTTAAGACATCTTCACTTAAGTTATTGATATTATTTTTTAATTCCGACTCAACGAATTCAAAAACTTTAGACCGTGGCTCTGTTGCTGGTAAATAACCATCAGGAACATCAAATCGATCAATAATGGGAACATTACCAAAAGCTTCTAGTAGTAAGTAATAATAAAATGCGCGAGCTACTTTTAATTCTGCAATATAATTTTCTTTACCATTCATTTCTATTGTTGAATTTTCAAATTGGTAAAGAACTCTATTAGCACTTGAGACACCTGAATATAATGCATTCCATATATTGTTTAGATGTGCATCTTCTTCCATCCAAGAATGTTGGTGTAAGCGAATATAAATACCTCCATCATACCATAAGCCATGATTTTTAACTGGAGTAACACAAACATCGGTAGTTTCTTCTAAATCCCACCAGTTTGAATGTTCTGTTAAGGTACGCATACTGGAATATATGGGAACCATGGCTGCCAAGAATTCAGATTCAGTTTTATAAAAGTCTTTTTCAGGGATGCTACTAAAAATTTCTTCATCCAAATTGGTACAAGAACTGAATAAAGAGATAACAGCTAAAAATGCACCAGTAATATATTGTTTTTTGAACATTGCTGTAATTTTTTAAGGTTAAAATAAAAGATTTAAGCCAACAGTGAACTGACGTGTAGTGGGATATAACTCGCCTGCACCAGATCCTTCAACACCAGGAGCAAGTCCTTTAATACTAACTTCTGGATCTAGTCCTTTATAACCAGTCATTGTGAGTAAATTATTGCCTGCTACATATAGACGAAGACGTTGAATGACTTTTTGTTTTTTAAGATTAAATGTATAGCCAACACTTATATTATCCAATTTTACATAATCACCATCTTCTACATAATAACTTTGCATAGCAGGAGCACCTTTTACATATGAATTACTACCAAATGGTTTTTCCAATACTGAGCGAGGTAGATTGCCTTCTCCAATACGTGAGGTTGTTTCCCAATGCATACGTTGGCGGTTCAAGACTTGAAAATTGAATGCACCGCGGAACATAACAGATACGTCGAAACCTTTATAGCTTAATGCTAAATTTAGACTTCCATAAGTTGTTGGAATACCATTACCAATAACTTTTTTGTCGCCATCATCAGCATCAGTCAATAATTTGGGTTGACCATCAGCACCATATACCATCCATAAACCATCAGATGTAAGACTATGAGTCTGGAAACCATGGAAATTACCAACGGGATCACCTTCTCTTACTATGTGAGTATGGGTTTGAATTGGTGAACCGGTAGCTCCTTCATACCAATAATCTTTTTGATAAAGTCCATTTGATAAAGAAATGATTTTATTTTTGTTATAGGAAAATGTTCCTGTAATGTCAAAACGTAAATCGCGTGTTTTAATAGGAGTACCACTTAATAACAATTCGATGCCTTGATTTCTAATTTTTCCAACATTTGCCATCATACTTGATACAATGTAAGGTGGAGTTGGTACTTCATAGGTAGAAAGTAGATCTGAAGTTTCACGGTGATAAATATCAATAGAACCAGAAAGTCTATTTTTTAGGAATGAAAAATCAAGTCCCAAATTTAACTCACTCTTCGTTTCCCATTTTAAATCGGGATTAGGATTTTGGTATGGACCTGCACCTTGTGTCCATTTTCCATTAATATATGCATATCCACCATAATTTAACAAATACATGGATAGTAAATTAGATGTGACTTCATTACCTGTAACGCCATAACCTATGCGAACTTTTAAGTCATCTAACCATTGGATATCTTGCATAAAATTCTCTTTGCTAATGCGCCATCCTGCTGATATAGCAGGAAACCAACCCCATTTATGGTTATCTCCAAAGCGTGATGAACCTTCACGGCGTAAACTGGCCATAAACATATACTTTTCATTGTAATTATAAGTCAATCGACCAAAAAATGAAATTAGTTTATGAGTATTTCTATAACTGGTCATAGCTGCCTTATTATCCTTCATATCATTCATAGAACCAATATTCCAAGGTCCAAACATATCTGTTGGAAAATCTTTTGCCCATTGATATATACCTTTAGCATCATCATCTTGGTAACTATAACCTATCATGGCACCTAGATTGTGTAAACCTAATGATTTGGTATAATCACCTACCAATTCTAAATTCTTTTGCATTGTATTATCAGCCCAATTCCAAACATTACCATAATCTCCGTTTACCACAGTAGTCATATGTTTAAATGTATTGCTTTTATTCTCCATGCGATCAAAACGTTGCATAGCTCCCATCACACTTAGATTAAGACCTTCAATTGGTGATAAAGTTATTTTCCCGCTCATCATTAATTGATTGTATCCTTCTACATCATATTCTTCATTAATCATGGCAACCGGATTATAAGGTTTAAGATTTACTTTATATTCCGTATAATTTCCATTTTCATCATAGATAGGGCGGGTAGGATTTTCTAATAAAGCATTTAAATAGGCTGCATACCATGCACGTTGTTGGGTGACATAACTATCATTGATATTGAATTGAAAGCGTAATTTATTATTGAACATATTATGATTTAGACCTATTTTAGCTGTAATAGATTCACGATCTGTATGACGAATGACACCTTCACGTTTGCGATAATCTATGGAAGCTACGTAATTGGATTCAGCGCTACCACCTTTCAAAGAAAGAAAATGATTGTGGCTGATAGCTGTACGACTAATAGCGTCCACCCAATCAGTGGTAGTTCCCTCATCTTGAATACCTGGAAAATCAGGATCATCTGTTAATCTACGATAATCATTGGCTGTTAACATATCAGCATGTTTTGCAAATGTTTCAAATGAGATAGATCCATTATACTCCATGGAAAGTTTAGTCGCTTTAGCACGATTGGTAGTAATTACAATGACACCATTTGTACCACGAGTACCATAAATAGCAGCTGCAGAACCATCTTTTAGCACATCTATAGATTCTATGTCTTCACTTGAAATAGCTGTTAAACTACCACCTGGAATTCCGTCAATAACGATCAATGGACTAGTATTACCAGATAATGAATTAACACCTCGAATAGTCATTTCGAGTCCTAATACAGGATCACCAGTATAATTTGAAAGTTGAAGACCTGCTACTTTTCCTTGAAGGAGTTGTTCGGGACTTTTTACCATCCCGGCAAGAAAATCGTCTTTTTTTACTGATGTAATAGCACTGGTTACTTCACCTTTTTTCATGGAACCATAACCTACCACTACCACATCATCAAGCTGAAATACATCTTCTTCAAGAATGATGTTTAAAAAAGTAGTTTTATCGTTAGTTGGAATGGTGCGAGTAATGTATCCAATATAACTTACTGTTAATGTACTGCCAGGTCTTAATTTTATCTCAAATATTCCGTCAATATTTGTTGAAACTCCATTACTGGTGCCAGTTTCCAATATTGTAACTCCTGGTAATGTGTTGCCTTTTGCATCTTTTACGACACCTTGGAAGTTTTTGGTTTGTGCAATAGCTAATTGACATATGCATAACATATATAATATTGTCATTAGTCGAATTGTATTGGACAAAGTCCTTTTTTGATAAAAATTTAGCATAGATTCAAAGTGATAAAATGTTTAGATAAATAATTATATATTTCTCAGAGTATTTTAAAAAGGTCGTACAATTTCTAGATCGTCTACTGAAGGTAATGTTGGAAATTTAGCATGTGGTTCAGTTTGATACCAAAATACAACAGAAGAAATGTCTGATTTCTGATCGAGATATCGGCCGTCGTTACGCCATCCAAGATCTTGAATTGTAACTTTTAAATCCTTTTCAAAACGGATTGGATCAAGTATGTGCCAACGATACATGCCAAAACGTTGTTGTGAACGATAAACTCCATCTGGGCGAATAATCTGATGTAATCCTGCATAAGGAGTAGTGAATTCTTCATATTGATGCGTCGTTTTATTTTCAAAGTTGTAAGATCCGCAAAAGTAATCTTCTGTACCAGTACCGCAGATTGTCGGAAATTTCTTATCACCATCCATGAAGAATTTAATTTCACCTTCACCCCACCAACCGTTATTATTCACTTGCCAAGCAATATATGTACCAACGTATTGTCCTTTACCTTTAATACCATCAACCAATACATGGTCAGAATTTATATTAGGATTTGAGCGACGGAATTGTGCATGAAAATAAGCTGCATCCTCAGGAACTTCTGTTAAAGTGTAGTTTATTTGGTAATAAACTCTCATTTCATTATTGGGGTCAATGTTTTCCATTGTAATTTTACATTTTTTGCGGAAAGGCATTTGCCAATAACAATTGAACGCACTACCAGGGTTTACACAAACTGCTAATGAACTTAATGGAGAATATAGTCCCCAACCACTGCAGAAAAAATCACCTATAGGGCACTCTACAGAAGGTTCTTTTTCATCATCCCAATAAAAGCGAATAATTGTTTTTCTCCATTCACCTGTTGGTGTCATCCAAATTTGTTGTATAGAACCAGGGCCTTCGATTTCTGCTAAAGTAAAAGTTTCGTTAGGGCCAATGTTTACATAAGGATTGACTTTCCAGCCTTGCCCTAAAGTTTTAGCTGCATGATGTGCATTAGCTTGATTTATTTTTTCTTTATCTGTAATTGGATCAGCCATACCACCTTTACCTTTCTCACCTGTAAAGTTTTCAGGGCTGATGGAACGTGTCTTGGCATTGGATAAGCGATATAAATTACCCATATTCATGTCAAGTCCATTAAAATTTTGAGCGTAAATGCTTATAGTTGCCATACATAAGGCTGCTAAGATAAAAAATTTGATTTTCATGGTTTAAATAAATTAATTGGTTTATATACTTAGTTAATGGTTTCAGCAAGTTTTGCCAGTTCAAGATATTTCTTGTATAGTTTTTCGTAGATGAGGGCTCTTTTCTCATCCGGCCGGTATTCAGCCTCGATGTCCGACCCCATATGCCTTGTCGCCTCATTGATATCCTTGTACACCCCTGCGGCAACTGCCGCGAACATTGCCGCTCCCAAGGCACAGGTCTGTTCCGAGCGGACCACACGGATGGGCATGTCCAGCACGTCCGCCAGCGTCTGCATCACGAAGGGCGCCTTCTTGCTGATACCTCCGATGGCATTGACCGAATCAATGCGCAGCCCCTGGCCCTTCATATGCTCCACAATACGGCGGGAACCGAAGGCGGTGGCTTCCACCAGCGCACGGAATATTTCCGGGGCGCTGGTACCCAGTGTGAGTCCCGCAACGGCACCCTTCACGTTCTGGTTCGCATCGGGGGTACGGCGGCCGTTCATCCAGTCCAGGGCGACAACACCGTCCTCGGAGGGTTCCATGTCCTGGGCCTCACGGGTGAGTTCCACCAGCATGCCGTCCAGAACTTTCTGCCTGGCCTCCCCTCCGGGGATATCTTTCAGTGTCCATGCCAGCATCTTCCTGAACCAGGCGTAGATGTCTCCGAAAGCCGACTGTCCGGCTTCGAAACCGATGAATCCCGGAAGCACCGAACCGTCCACCTGGCCGCAGATTCCCTTGATACAGCGTCCGCCTACCTCGTCTTTGCCGGCAACCATGATGTCGCAGGTGGATGTTCCCATGATACGTGTCAGTATCCCCGGGGCGACGGATGCGCCTACGGCTCCCATATGGGCGTCCAGCGCCCCCACAGCCACGGCGATTCCTTGGGGAAGTCCAAGCCTGTCTGCCCACTCGGGTGTCAGTTCCCCTGCCTTGGTGTCGCTGGTGTGGGTTTCTGTGAACAGATGGGGGAGCATTTCCTTCAAGGCCGGATTAAGTTCTTCGAGAACTTCGCCGGAAGGAAGACCCCAACAATAGTTAAGAAGTATCTCTTAAGTTGACTTTAAAAGATTGTTTTGAGATTTTATACTATGAAAAGTTGTATATATATAAAAAATGAGAACAGTAGAAATAGAGTATCTATTTTCTGCTGCTCTCATTAGAGTAATAAGCTATTTAGTAAGTTTTGTAATTTATCCTTTTCTTATTTTTATCCACCTTTTATCCTTTTCTGTTCTATAAATTAAGAACAAAAGAGGGGATAAATAAGGAGGAAAAGAAGTTCTACCCAAAAAGTAGTCCGTTCTTATTTCATAATGTGGTTTATTAATTCTTCCGGTGAAAGAGGTGTGATACCAAAAATATAGCTTTGACCAAACTGAAATGGTTCAGTCAGTTCAAAGTTCTCATAAGCGATACCACCAGGTATCGGAGATTTACTTGCCCAATAAGTATAACGACCATTCACAACTCCTTCTAACTCATTACTTGGATTGGAACAATACCAATATTGCGTTGCTTTTTTACCAGTATATTTCCAATGTGTATGTGTATCTTCAGCATATACAGCTTTTGTAGGGTCTTTCTCATCAGGTGACGCTATAAACCATACACCTCCATTTTTATCTTTTATCATTTCTGCCACTGGAGTATGGTTATGTTCTGTGAAATTAGAATCTTTATAGCTCGGCCATAATTGGCCGGCTTCTTTCGTTTTACCATCTGCGAGATGTAATGTCCTAAGTCTTGCTTTGTTTCCCATAGTAGCTGTGAGTATAAAACGATTTAGCTCATCTGACTCTTCCGTGGTATACGTAGTTAATTCAAACTCATAAGGCTTTCCTTCTGTGAATTTAGTCCGGACATAGATATCCGCACCATTATCAAAAGTTTCACAAAAGAAATACACAGTAAGTGTTTCAACTCCATTTTCCTTTGCTATTACTCCGTGAGCTGGATAATATTGATTTGGGAATGAGGGAGCTTCAGGAGTATTCCCACTCCAAAAACGTTTTCCACGAACATTATCAAGTTGACTCCATTCCAATTCTGAGAGCCCCCTATTATTTTTTGCTTTATCAATTGGTTCAAAAGCAATGAAATTGGTAACAACAAATTCATCATGTTCTAAATAAGGTGTATAGATACGAATTAGCCCACGTGGACCTCCTAATGGAGCAATTCCTATTCGGATACCATTTGCAAATCCCCAAATGGGTTGTGCTTTTGTATTTTGAGCAGGTTGTAACCATATTCCATTTTTTTCCGGAGTTGCTAAAGTTTCCGGAGCTATTTGTAGGTTAGTCTGTCCATAAAGGTAGTGTATTCTGCATGCAAAGAATAAAAGTGTAAATAGAATCTTGGTTTTCATGATTTTAAAAGTTTAAAATTAATTTTTATGTGTCGTTTATGGTAGTTCATATCGTTTTTAGCATGATTTGGTACTGCAAATATAAAAATGTTATAACGAATTAGCAAAATAATTTGCAGATTTAATTTTTATGTTTATATTTGCATCGTGAGAATACGATAAGTGCTACTGATTCAAGAGGTAACCTAAAAGTATAATACTATTATATAGCAAAAACGTTACACAAATATATGTCGTCACTAAAAAAAATATCGCTGAAGGATATTGCTGAAGCTGCAGGCGTTTCAACAGCATTGGTTTCGTTCGTTTTGAATGGGAAAAAGAAAGAGTATCGCGTGGGAGAAGAAACTGCCCAACGCATATTGAAAATTGCCAATGAAATGAACTACCAGCCTAATCTTGCGGCCAAAAGTCTTCGTAGTGGCAAAACAAAAACAATAGGATTAGTGGTTTCTGATATTTCCAACCCATTTTTTTCTCAATTAGCGCGTGTATTGGAAGATGAGGCAACCAAACGGGGATATACCGTACTTTTTGGAAGTTCAGATGAGGATAAGGATAAGATGACCCGTGTTGTTAGTAACCTTATTAATAAAGGGGTAGATGGACTCATCATTGTTCCTTGTGACAATTCTGAGAAATCCATCGCTTCACTTGTGAACAATAATATCCCTATTGTTTTGTTCGACCGCTATTTTCCGGAAATCAATGTCAGCTATGTGGCGTTGAATAACTTCAATGCTTCCTATATATCAACCAAACATCTTTTGAATGCAGGCTATAACGCTCCTTGTATGGTGGCTTATGATGTCAACCTTATCCATATGAAAGAGCGTATCCGTGGTTATAAAAAGGCTATGGATGAAGCCGGTAAGAGAAACTTGGCTAACGTGGTCTTTTTGAGGCAGGATGCTCCCAGAAAGTCCGCAGACCGTTTGTTGCCTAAAATGATTGATGGCGGTGTAGACGCTTTTCTTTTTGCCACCAACATGATTTCATTGGCTTGTTTATATACAATAAAGGACATGGGAGAGGGAATTATTGGTAAAATAGGTTTAGTGGGTTTTGACGGTAATCCGGTATTTGACTTTTTTGATGCCCCTATATCCTATATTCAGCAGCCTATAGATGTTTTAGTACAGAAAGCACTTGAAATACTGATAGATATCATTATTAACGGTAATACAGTGCAGTCTGTGCTTGCCGAGGGAGAATTTATTGAAATGGCTCCTTAGGAGAGCTGTTTTTTTTACATGATAGCTTAATCGATTTAGTTAATTTTTATATTAATCTCAATAAAATCAGTTGAACCATGAGAAATTCAAGATTAATCGGTGGAAAGCCGAAAATTGGTATCAGACCTATTATTGACGGTCGTCGTGGAGGTATCCGTGAGTCATTGGAGGATATGACTATGGCCATGGCCCATAAAGTGGCCGAGCTTTATTCTTCTGTCTTACGTCATAGTGACGGCACTTCCGTAGAGTGCGTCATTGCAGATACAACTATTGGTGGAGTGGCTGAAGCTGCCATGGCGGCTGAAAAATTCCGTAATAGTGGAGTCGGTGTTGTACTTTCTGTAACTCCTTGCTGGTGTTATGGATTCGAAACTATTGATATGGACGGAGAAATGCCAAAAGCCATCTGGGGCTTTAATGGTACAGAACGTCCGGGTGCGGTTTACCTGGCTTCAGCATTGGCAAGCCATACACAGAAGGGATTGCCTACTTTTGGCATTTACGGACGTGATGTACAGGAGGTGACCAATATGGAGATACCGGAAGATGTACAGGAAAAATTGTTGCGTTTTGCCCGTGCAGGTATAGCTGTGGCTACAATGAAGGGGAAATCCTATCTTTCAATCGGCAGTGTATCCATGGGCATTGCAGGCTCTATTCCCAATCCTGATTTCTTCCAAGAGTATTTGGGCATGCGTAATGAGTATGTGGATGCCAGTGAGATAGAACGTCGTGTCCAGTTGGGCATTTATGACCATGAAGAGTTCGCACGTGCCATGGCATGGACAGAAAAGTATTGCAAGAGTAATGAAGGGACAGACTTTAATCCGGAACATCTGGTATATTCCCGTGAAGAGAAAGATGCCCGTTGGGAATACGTGGTAAAAATGACTCTTATTTTCCGTGATATGATGATTGGCAATCCCAAATTGGCTGAAATGGGGTTCAAGGAAGAGTCAATGGGACACAATGCGATTGCTGCGGGTTTCCAGGGACAGCGCCAGTGGACGGATTATAAGCCTGACGGTGATTTTTCAGAAGCTATACTGAATACTTCTTTCGATTGGAACGGTATCCGTGAAGCATTTACTTTCGCTACGGAAAATGATACGTTGAATTGTACTTCAATGCTCTTCAATCATCTATTGACCAATACTGCACAGATATTTGCGGATGTGCGTACTTATTGGAGTCCGAATGCCATAGAACGGGTAACGGGTAAGAAATTGGAAGGTAAGGCGGCAAACGGTTTCATTCACCTGATCAACTCCGGTTCTTGTACGCTTGATGGAACAGGCTGTCAGACACGTGACAATAAACCGGTAATGAAGCCTTTCTGGGAAATTACGGAAGAGGAAGTGGAAGCTTGTCTTTCTGTAACCAAGTGGCATCCGGCCAGTCGCGAATATATGCGTGGCGGTGGTTATTCTTCCCAGTTCCTGACTCGTGGTGAAATGCCGGTAACAATGTGCCGTTTGAATCTCGTAAAAGGTCAAGGTCCGGTATTGCAGATTGCCGAAGGCTGGACAGTAAATTTGGATAAGGATGTTTTCAAGGCTATCAATGAACGTACTGACCGTACATGGCCTTCCACTTTCTTCGCTCCACGTCTGACAGGTAAGGGGTATTTCCGTGATGTATATACTGTTATGAATAACTGGGGGGCTAATCATGGCGCTATCAGTTATGGTCATATCGGTGCTGACTTGATTACTCTGGCTTCCATGCTTCGTATCCCGGTATGCATGCACAATGTTTCTGAGGAAAATATTTTCCGTCCCAGTGCATGGACCGCTTTTGGCGAGGATATGGAAGGCAGTGACTATAGAGCTTGCAAGAATTATGGACCTCTCTATAAATAAAGGAAACAGGCGTTATGTTGAAATCAACCAAACTGAAAAACACTCTGCTGGTAGGTGCAACTGCAATACTTGTATCATGCGGCGGACAAAAAGAAATCAAGATGGGAAGTTATGCTTATGATGCCCAGTTCTTAAAGGACCACGGCATTGAATATACTGAATTGGTATCTGCTGATGGGAATTCTAAAGTGATGGTTATTCCTGCATGGCAAGGCCGTGTAATGACTACTTCTGCTTCCGGCGATGAAGGTGATAGTTACGGCTGGATTAATTATCGTTTCATAAATGAAGGCAAAGTCAGTTCTCAATTTAATCCGGTAGGAGGTGAGGAACGCTTCTGGCTTGGTCCGGAAGGTGGTCCGTTCTCACTTTATTTTAAGGAAGGACAAGAGCAGGTTTATGATAATTGGATAGTTCCTCCGGTACTTGATACTGAAGCTTTTGACATAAAGTCGCAAGACAACAGTAGTATCCGTTTTGTGAAAGATACTCGTTTGACAAATGCTTCCGGTACTACTTTTGATATGAATATTGACCGTACTGTATCGTTGATGGATGCTGGTGAAGTTGCTGCCGATTTTAATATCCAGCTTACAAATGATATGAAAATTGTAGCTTACAAGAGTGAGAATAAGATTACCAATACAGGTGACAAGGCATGGACAAAAGAGGGTGGTCTTGTATCTGTGTGGATGCTCGGCTGTTTTAATCCTACACCGACCACTACTGTATTCATTCCTTATAAGCAAGATGCGGAAGGAACAATTGTGAATGATGAATATTTCGGTAAGATACCGGCGGATAGGCTGATAAAGGAAAATGGTATTATCTATTTCAAGATTGACGGGCTCTATCGTTCCAAGCTGGGATTGCCGGCTTCACGGGCAACGGATATTTGCGGAAGTTATGATTCGTCGAAAGGCGTACTCACAATCCTGTGGTGTAGTCTTCCCGAAACTCCTTCAGTCTACGTAAATGGCCAATGGGGACCTCAGGAAGATCCGTTTGCCGGCGATGTAATCAACTCTTATAATGACGGTCCGGTAGAAGACGGTTCTATAATGGGACCTTTCTATGAAATTGAAACGTCTTCTCCCGGTGCGGAGCTGGCTCCCGGTGCCTCATTGGTCCATACGCAAAAGGTGATTCATATACAAGGTAAGGATGAACAATTGGTTCCTATCGTGCAAGATTTATTTGGAGCGGATTTGAATGTAATAAAAACAAAGTTTCAATAGGGTAACTATATAATGGAGAATTCGTATGGAATCAAATAAAATAATACCGAAAGGAATCCTCTTCCCATTCATTCTGCTCACTACTCTTTTCTTTGCCTGGGCTGTGCCGAATAATCTGACAGATACTATGCTTGCAGCTTTCAAGCGCATCATGAGTATGAGTGATTCAAAAACAGCTTGGATACAGGTAGTGTGCTATTTGTTGGGATATGGATGTTGTGCTGTTCCCGGTGCCTTGTTTATCAAGAAATACACTTATAAATCAGGCGTGATGCTGGGGCTTGGTCTATATGCATTTGGGGCTTTACTGTTCTATCCTGCCATGCTTAGCTCGGGAGTGAATGTTGATTTCAGCTTCTTTATGTATCTGCTGGCAATCTTTGTTCTCTTTGCCGGACTTTCAGTTCTGGAGACGTCTACTAATTCTTATGTATTGGCAATCGGTCCTGAAAGTACCGCGACACGCCGTTTGAATCTGTCTCAGGCCTTCAATCCGTTCGGAGCGATTACGGGAGTGGTGATCAGTCAGATTTTCATCCTCTCACAACTGAATGGAATGACAGCGACAGAGCGTGCCCAACTTCCGGCTGAGGAGCTGGCCGCCATCCAGGGGCAGGAATTGAATGCTGTTACTACTGCTTATGTGGTACTTGGTCTGGTGATGTTGGTGCTCTTACTTGCTATTCGGCTTACCAAAATGCCTAATCTTAGTGAAAAAGGTGAAAAAATAGAGTTTGGTGCCACTCTTCGTCGTCTTATAAAGAATAAGAATTATGTATGGGGTGTAATAGCACAATTTTTCAATATTGGTGCACAGATAGCCGTATGGTCATTCGTGATCCGTTATGCTATGGTACAGCTGAATTTTGACGGTGTATTGGCTTCTTTAGGAGATTCTGCTTCTGCAGATGCTGTTGTAAATGCATTACGGGGAGTGGAACCGGTAGCTGCCGCATTCTATAATTGTTGTGAATGGCTTGGATTGAATGATTTGCTGCCACGTACAGCAGAACAGGCTGCAGCTACTTACTATATCATGTCACTTATTCTCTTTGTAGTAATGAGATTCGTATGTACTGCCATGATGAAATATGTGAAAGCTTATAAACTCTTGATAGGACTTGCGCTTCTTGCTGTAATGTGTTGTTTGGGTGCCATGTTCGGCAAGGGCAGTTTCGGCGTCTATTGCCTGATGGGCATTTCTGGTTGTATGTCATTGATGTTCCCGACCATTTATGGTTTTGGTCTTACAGGTTTGGGGGATGATACTAAGATTGGAGGTTCATTCATGGTAATGGCTATTGCCGGTGCTGCCGTTCTGACCCAAATTCAGGGTATTGTCTCCGACCAGACGGGTAGTATTATGGCTGCATATGTTGTACCGGCCGTTGCTTTTGCAGTGATTGCCTATTATGGGTTCTTCATTGCAAGAAAACAAGAATTGACAACCAAATAATGCTTTAGACTATGGAATCAAACAAGAAATACGTTATCGGTCTTGATTTTGGTACGGATTCTTGTCGTGCACTGGTAGTGGATACATATACTGGCCGTGAAATGGCTACGGGGGTAAGTTTTTACCCCCGTTGGAAAGCGGGACTTTACTGCGATGCACACAACAATCGTTATCGCCAACATCCATTGGATTATATTGAATCCATGACAGAGGCTGTACATATAGCTTTATCTGATTTGAAGGAAGAAGAAATTACTTCTATTTGCGGATTATGTTTTGACACAACTGGTAGTACTCCTGCTTTAACCGATAAGGCAGGAATGCCATTAGCTTTGCGCCCTGAATTTGCAGAAGAACCGGATGCTATGTTTATTCTTTGGAAAGATCATACAGCTGTTCGAGAAGCTGAGCAAATCAACGCACTGATCAATCAACGCAACCTTGATTATTTGCTTTATGAAGGTGGTACTTATTCATCAGAATGGGTATGGTCAAAGGTTTTACATATTATTAACACAAACGTCGCTATAAAGGATGTTGCTTATGCTTGGGTAGAACATTGTGATTGGATGACCGGATTAGTAACTGGTAATACTATTCCGGAACAGATCTTTCGTAGCCGTTGTGCTGCTGGACATAAAGCAATGTGGCATGCCAGTTGGGGTCTTCCTTCCGGCGAAGTTCTCGAAGAACTTAATCCGGCCTTGAAGGAAATGCTCCCCCATCTGTTCACAGAAACCCACACCAGCGACACCAAGGCAGGGGAACTGACACCCGAGTGGGCAGACAGGCTTGGACTTCCCCAAGGAATCGCCGTGGCTGTGGGGGCGCTGGACGCCCATATGGGAGCCGTAGGCGCATCCGTCGCCCCGGGGATACTGACACGTATCATGGGAACATCCACCTGCGACATCATGGTTGCCGGCAAAGACGAGGTAGGCGGACGCTGTATCAAGGGAATCTGCGGCCAGGTGGACGGTTCGGTGCTTCCGGGATTCATCGGTTTCGAAGCCGGACAGTCGGCTTTCGGAGACATCTACGCCTGGTTCAGGAAGATGCTGGCATGGACACTGAAAGATATCCCCGGAGGGGAGGCCAGGCAGAAAGTTCTGGACGGCATGCTGGTGGAACTCACCCGTGAGGCCCAGGACATGGAACCCTCCGAGGACGGTGTTGTCGCCCTGGACTGGATGAACGGCCGCCGTACCCCCGATGCGAACCAGAACGTGAAGGGTGCCGTTGCGGGACTCACACTGGGTACCAGCGCCCCGGAAATATTCCGTGCGCTGGTGGAAGCCACCGCCTTCGGTTCCCGCCGTATTGTGGAGCATATGAAGGGCCAGGGGCTGCGCATTGATTCGGTCAATGCCATCGGAGGTATCAGCAAGAAGGCGCCCTTCGTGATGCAGACGCTGGCGGACGTGCTGGACATGCCCATCCGTGTGGTCCGCTCGGAACAGACCTGTGCCTTGGGAGCGGCAATGTTCGCGGCAGTTGCCGCAGGGGTGTACAAGGATATCAATGAGGCGACAAGGCATATGGGGTCGGACATCGAGGCTGAATACCGGCCGGATGAGAAAAGAGCCCTCATCTACGAAAAACTATACAAGAAATATCTTGAACTGGCAAAACTTGCTGAAACCATTAACTAAGTATACAAACCATTAATCTATTTAAAACATGAGAATCAAATCATTAATTTTAGCGGCCTTATGCATGGTCACCGTGAGTGTTTACGCCCAAAGCAACTACCCGTTCAACGGTCTGGACATGAACATGGGTAACCTGTCAAGACTGTCCGATGCGAAGACACGTTCCATTAGCCCCGAGAACTTCACGGGCGAGAAGGGCAAGGGCGGCATGGCCGACCCGGTCAGGGACAAGGACCAGCGGAATGTGGCCAACGCCCACCATGCGGCCAAGGACCTGGGCAAGGGTTGGAAGGTAAACCCCTTCATCATCGTGAAACCGGGAGAGACAATCACGATTGCGGAAATCGAGGGTCCGGGAGCCATCCAGCAGATCTGGATGACACCGACCGGGAACTGGCGCTTCTCCATCCTGAGAATGTACTGGGACGACGAGAAGGAGCCTTCCGTCGAATGTCCGGTGGGTGACTTCTTCTGCAGCGCATACAATGAATATGCACAGCTATCCTCACTGGCCGTCTGCGTGAATCCGGGCAGCGCCTTCAACTGTTACTGGAAGATGCCTTTCCGCAAGAAAGCTCGTATCACGCTGGAGAACATCAACACTGCCGAGGAGATGCGTCTGTACTACCAAATCAACTACACCCTGACAGAAGTTCCTGAGGACGAGGCCTACTTCCACGCGCAGTTCCGCCGCTCCAACCCGACCCAGGGGTCACTGCACACGCTGATTGACGGTGTGAAGGGCAAGGGACAGTACGTGGGTACCTACCTGGCGTGGCGTGTAAACGACAACTGCTGGTGGGGTGAAGGGGAAATCAAGTTCTACATGGACGGTGACAAGGAATATCCGACTATCTGCGGAACCGGGGCTGAGGACTACTTCTGCGGTTCGTACAATTTCGAGAACCAGAAGACGCACCAGTACCAGGAGTTCACCACCCCTTATGCCGGTATGCACCAGGTAATCCGTCCCGACGGGCTGTACCGTGCGGTGACCGCTTTCGGGCTGTACCGCTGGCATATCCTTGACCCGGTACGCTTCGACAAGGACCTGAAAGTCACGATACAGGATTTGGGATGGCGTCATGACGGACGCTACAACAACCAGAAGTCGGATATCTCGTCGACCACTTTCTGGTACCAGGCCGAGCCGCATGCCAAATTCCCGGCTTTGCCGAGCAAGGACGATTTGGAAATTCCAAGATGGTAAAATTGGGTATACCCAATATTTAAAATTACGTTGTTTTTTTATTAACTATTAAATCAAAGTATTATGAGGATTTCTTTTAAGAGGAATGGTTTCATAGCATTGGCATCAATGCTATCATTTGCAGTGTATGCAGGGGATAATTTGCCTCTTGCAACTGCTGCATCGGGGGGTTACGATAAATTGAAAAATGAATCAATAGACATGAAAAACATATTATTTATAGCATTCTCTTCGTTTATACTTTTATTCGTTTCTTGTACTTCTGAACAAGAAACTGAAACTTATATTCCTATTGATGAAATTATACCTTTGGATACTTATTTGATTCCAAATAAGGATACAAAAATTGTATCAACAACATTGAATTTTAAGGATATTGATGCCATAGATTATTTGCTGGTTAGAAAGAGTGTAGGTGACAGCTATTCAGCTAAGATAAATCAAAGCGAACTTACGTCTGATTATATTTTCAATTATACCATTCAAAAAACAGATCCACAGAATTTTCGGCTAGTATTGGCTGCCTTTTACAAAGATGGTAATATGTCGAAAGAGCTCTCTTTGAATGTGGATAACCGTTGGGGTTTTTTTATTCGTAATGTTACTCGTATAGCTCGTGTTACAGGGAGTATAATAAATGGAGAAAACTTTCCAAGTCCTAATAATACTGCGACAAAATGGAATGTAGGAGGAACAGATCTTGGCATTATTTGGGAGATGCAGCCCGGAAAATATGGAATTTTCTTTGGTGATACTTTTGGGTATGACTTTAAGCCTAATCCGGCTAATCCTGGACCTAACGGAGGGAGTTGGCGTAGTAATGTGCTGGCTTTCTCGGAGGATAATGATTTAGAAGATGGATTGTCATTCAGCAATATGGTTACTGATGATAAAGGGTATGCCCGCGAGATAATATATGGAGGAAAAGATTCGTCAGGTAATGGTGATTGGACTTCTATCCCAACAGCTGCTATTCGTGCTAATGGAATAGATTATGTGCATTATTTTAATATGAGAAATTGGACAGGATGGGTTACAAATTATTCGGGAATATATAAGTCGGCTGATAATGGTTTGACATGGGCTAAATGTAAAGATATAACCTTCTCATCTTATAGTTTTTTTGGTCAGGTAGGGTACTTTAAGAAAGATGGATATGTTTATATGATAGGTACTCAAACGGGGAGGGATAGCAATGCTAAATTAGCACGATTTCATGAAACAGATATTGAGAATAAGACAGCTTATGAATATTGGAATGCTTCTACTAATCAATGGATAAAAGGCAATGAAAATGAGGCAACAGTATTAATAGAAGATAAGGTTGGTGAACTTTCTTTTATATATAATGAAACACATAAGAAATGGATAATTGCTTATTTCAATGCAGATAGATATAATATAACTATGCGTACGGCAGAAGACATAACTGGCCCATGGAGTGAACCCTATGAGCTTGCTAATGGTAGAGAGTATGCCCAATTGTATGGTTCTTACATTCATCCGTTGTCGGTAACTGGTGATAATTTATATTTTACGATGTCAATGTGGATGCCTTATAATGTTTTTTTAATGAAGGCTGAATTGGCTGATATGGGAGAGTTTTAATTATATTGATAAATATAATATCATGAACACACGCACATTAATTATAACTTTTGTTTGGATGATAATGTCCAACATAGGCATCTTTGCTCAAGAGCATTGGGATGCACAAGAGAGAATTGAGTTGAATAAGGGTGTTTTTCCGAAGAATTTTAGTAAAGCTATTGATATTATACAGTATGATTTATTAGGAATTGAGAGAGGAAAAAGCCATGTGAAAGTGATAGATAACAACACTTTGTACATAAACCTTTCTTTTTCGCTTAAAAACTTTGTTCAACAAGGTGATTGGCGTATAGCGGTAAAGCCGGATTTTTTACCTTCATTCCATTGGGCGCCACATCTTACTCCTACTGATAGAAATGTCATCGATCAACATGTATTCCGTTCTCCTGCCCTTATCGTAGCAGACGATCATCAAACTCTTATTCTTATCCCCGATTTGGATATTATGCAGAAGGGGACTCCTGTACGATGGTATATGGATATGGACGCATCCTCTAATACACTTATTCTCGGAATGTGTAATAACCATGTATCCGAACACGTTCTGTTTGAGCGTGATCAAGAAACTACTTACCCAATATGTAAATCCTCATGTAATGAGCACACGCTGCCATATGTTGGCCATGTATGTGGTTTTGGAAAACCATCTCACCTCGTTGTGCGATACGCCAAAGGCTTATGAAGGTCAACCGGGGTTCGAGGTGCTCCGTACCGTGCCGGGAACGTGGGATGAGATAAGAGTTCCGCTGGCAAGGATGAATGAGCATGTCACGGTGGCCCGCAGGAGCGGTTCGGACTGGTGGGTAGGCTCGCTAAACAACGGTGCGGAAAGGAATCTGAAATTGGAATTGGACTTCCTTAGTGAGGGAGACTACCAAGCAACGATCTATACCGATGCAGAGGATGTGGACCGGAATCCAAACCATCTGGACAGACAGGTACGGAAAGTTACAAGGAAGGATATCATTGAACTGAATCTGGCAAAGGATGGAGGAGCGCTATTACATATCAGAAGGTTATAAGGGTGATGTTTATCAGTTGAAATTGTATTTCAATCAGTTGTTAGTTTGTTAGGATAAGAAGATTGTTCCAGGATAATATTTTTAGTCAATGGATTTATAACATGAACAGAAGAAATTTTATAAAGAGAGTGGGCCTTTTGGGGGCAGGATATGCGCTGAATAAAAACTTGATGTTTGCGAATTCAGGCGTAGCTTCGACAGCTGCCTCTTTTTCGTCGTTTCCAACAGTAAGGAAGCCTATATCGGAAAGGAACTTCAAAAGTCCTGCCATTGAAAAGGCCATTACTACTTTTAAACAGAAGGTCAAGAATGAAGAACTGGGCTGGCTGTTTGGGAATTGTTTTCCGAATACGTTGGACACAACCGTTTTTTATTCAGAAAAGGATGGCCGACCGGATACATATGTGATTACCGGTGATATTGATGCCATGTGGTTAAGGGATAGTTCTGCCCAAGTATATCCGTATTTGGATTTCATGTCTGAAGATAAGAACCTGCAAAGACTGATAATTGGCGTTATCAATAAGCAGACCTCCTTTATATTGAAGGATCCGTATGCCAATGCCTTTTATGATGATGATACGAAGTATACAAGATGGAACAGCGACCATACGGAGATGAAACCGGGTATTCATGAGCGTAAATACGAGTTGGATTCGCTTTGCTATCCCATTCGCCTGGCATATGGATACTGGAAAAAGACAAATGATGCTTCTCCTTTCGATGCGCAATGGAAGAAGGCGATAGAAACCGTTTTAAGGGTCTGCAAGGAACAGCAGAGAAAAGATGGTAACGGGCCTTATAGCTTTCGCAGAACTTCGGAATGGGCTATAGATGCTGTTCCTATGGGTGGAGTGGGCTATAAAGTAAATCCGGTCGGATTGATTTGCTCTACTTTCAGGCCTAGTGATGATGCCACTATCTTTCCTTTTCTCGTCCCGTCCAATTTCTTTGCGGTGGCCAGTTTGAGGCAGGCTTCCGAAATGGTTCAAAAGATAACCAAAGACAATGTACTGGCTGATGAACTGTTGGCGTTGAGTAAAGAAGTTTATAATGCTTTGCAGACTTATGCCGTGGTGAATCATCCGAAGTTCGGTAAAATCTATGCTTTTGAAATAGATGGCTTTGGATCGGCTTATCTTAGTGATGATGCCAACGTCCCTAATCTGCTGGCGTTACCCTATCTGGGTGGTGTTGATAGTGATGATGCAATTTATGCCAATACCAGAAGATTCGTGTGGTCGGAATACAATCCTTATTTCTTTAAAGGTTCTTATTTTGAAGGGATAGGAGGACATCATATTGGTACGGACATGATATGGCCGATGAGCCTGATAATGAAAGCCCTGACTGCTCAAGACGATAAAGAGTTACAGCAATGTATCCAGATGCTCCAGAAAACGCATGCCGGTACCGGGTTCATGCACGAGTCATTCCACAAGGATGACCCCAAGAAATTCACAAGGAGCTGGTTTGCATGGGCCAATACATTGTTTGGAGAATTGCTGTGGAAAACATTCAATGAGAAACCATATTTATTGGAATATTAATCATCTAATTAATCAATGTAAACAAAAATTTATGAGAAGAATTACAAAATTCAGTTTGTTACTCTCCCTTGTTCTGGGATTGTACTTTCCTACTGTTTTTGCACAGTCGAACATGACGAACGAAATGTTTGACTTGGCAAAGTTGAAGTCGGGTGTAAAAAACAAAAGAATCTCCAGTACAGATCCTACCGGAGGTAACAGAGATCACTTGGAGCCCTTCAAACCAGGTGAGAAACGCATCATTGCAGACATCAAGGGAACGGGAGTCATCAACCACATTTGGGTGACGATTGCGCCTCCACCTCCCACTTTGAGCAGAAACGACATTATCATTCGCATGTATTGGGACGGCAACGATTATCCTTCGGTAGAGTCTCCCATCGGCCCTTTCTTCGGACAAGGCTGGGATGAGAGATACAACTACGCATCCTTGCCTCTTTCGGCCGGTCCTGAAAACGGTACCGGTCTGTCGTGCTATTTCGCTATGCCTTTCGAGAAGGGCGCACGCATTGAAATTGAGAACCAGAGCGACCGCAACATAGATGCTTTCTACTTCTACGTGGATTATCTGGAGATGGCGAAGCTTCCCAAGGACATGGGCCGCTTTCATGCCTGGTATAACCACAACCTGACTGAAGCACTTCCCGAAGGCGAGACGGAGTGGGGAGTTACCGGTGCCCAGAAGCCGAACACCACCGGCGAACGCAACTATGTGTTCATGGAAACCCAAGGCAAGGGACACTTTGTAGGTATCAATTACTATGTGCATTGTCCCACTCCCATGTGGTATGGCGAAGGTGACGACATGTGGTTCATTGATGGAGAAAAGGTTCCCTCGCTGATAGGTACAGGTACGGAAGACTTCTTCAATACGGCCTGGTGTCCTAAAGAAGCCTTCTCGCATCCTTACTTCGGTTATCCCCGTGTGAACAATGATATAGGCTGGCTGGGTCGTACCCACGTTTACCGATTCTTCATTGAAGATCCCATTTTCTTTGAAAAGAGCCTGAAGGGAACCATCGAACATGGCTCCAACAACAACTTGACGTTGGATTTGTCTACCGTGGCTTATTGGTACCAAGATTCGGCTGTGGCTCTTCCCGAAGCTCCTACAAAGGCACAGCGTGCTCCGAAACCTTTCATCAACCATGTTGATATACATCGTTGGCGGGATGCCTGGCGTAAGTCCAAGGGTAACAAAGCCACTCTGTGGGGCAACGAGTAAACTTTTGTAACGCTCTTTTTTTATACGTTCATAGGCTGATATTTATATCCGGGGTTTTGCCATTATATTGGCAAAACTGTGTCTCTATATTGGCAAAACTGTGCCACTATATTGGCACGACTATGGAAAAATAGTTCTACGGAGCAGCAAATTCAATAAATCATTAATAAAGGTACGAAATGAAGAATATTCCCAAAAAGCAATTTGCGGGCTGGATGCTGATGCTACTGTTGTGCATCAGTATCTCGGCATTTGCCCAGTCGCCTAAGAAGGTGACCGGACGTGTGATGGATGCACAAGGTGAGTTACTCATCGGTGTGAATGTGACGGAGGCGGCAGACCCTTCTAATGGTGTGGTGACGGACATCAACGGTACGTATACGATTACGTTGAAAGGTAATAAGCCGTCATTAAAATTCTCTTATATTGGCTTTAAGGATAAAGTGGTAGCGGTAGGCTCCAAAGGAGTGCTTGATGTAGCTTTGGAAGAAGATGTGGCAGCCCTTGACGAAGTGGTGGTAGTGGGCTTCGGAACGCAGAAGAAAGCTTCTGTGGTCGGCTCCATTACCAATATAGAGCCGGCCAAACTTGCCGCGGCTCCCAGCCGTTCGCTTAGTAACAACTTGGCGGGTATGGTTCCCGGTGTGATTGCGGTTCAGCGTAGCGGTGACCCTTGGTTCAATAACTCCGACTTCTGGATTCGTGGTATCAGTAGCTTTACTGGCAATACCAATCCGCTGGTATTGGTGGACGGCGTCGAGCGTTCGCTCCACGACATCGACCCTGAAGAAATCGCCTCCTTTTCCGTGTTGAAGGATGCTGCCGCCAGTGCCGTCTACGGTGTGCGCGGTGCCAATGGTGTAGTGATGATTGAGACCAAGCGTGGCAAGATTGGAAAGCCGCAGGTGAACGTCCGCTTCGAACACTCCTTTACGCAACCCATCAAGATACCCGACTACATCGGCAGTGTGAAGTATCTGGAACTGATTAACGAAATGTATGCCGAGCAGGGTAGAAACCCGTTTGTAAGCGAAGCCACCCTGCTGAACTACAAGAACCAGACCGACCCGGAACTCTATCCCGATGTGAATTGGTGGGATGTTATCTCCAAAGACCATGCAGACAACACAAAGGCGAACGTTAGTGTCAACGGTGGTACGGACATTCTTCGTTATGCGTTGGTGGCAGGATATTACAATGAGAACGGTATCATTGAACGCGACAAAAACCAGGAGTGGGACTCTTCCCTGAAGGTGAGCCGATATACGGTACGTTCCAATGTAGATGTGAATGTGACTCCCACTACCTTGTTCCGCGCCAATGTGGGCGTATTCCTGCAAACTCGTAACGCTCCTCCGGGAGACACGGAAACCAACCAGGGCATTTTCTATCAAGCCATGCGTGTACCTCCCTACGTGCATCCGGCTATCTATGCCGATGGGCGCATTCCACGTGTGATGTACAAGGAGAACCCTTGGGCGTGGGCCACGCAGCGTGGATACGAAAAACTAAATCATAATAAGATTGAATCCTTAGTATCGTTGGAACAAGATTTGAAGTTCGTTACACCGGGATTGAAGTTCAAAGGAACCTTCTCTTTCGACAAGTTCTCGGCAACTTCCGTAACACGTTCCAAGAACCCCTATTACTACAATCCCGCCACCGCACGCGATGCAGAGGGCAACATCATCACTGATGTGCAGACCACCGGACAAGAGTTCCTGGGCTATGCAAAAGGAGCTGAATGGGGCGACCAGTCCATCTATCTGGAAGGAATGTTCTCGTACAACCGCATTTTCGGCAAAGTGCACGATGTGAACGCCATGTTCCTCTACAACCAGAAGGAGTATGACAATGGTGATGCGCTTCCCTATCGTACCCAAGGCATAGCCGGAAGATTCTCTTATACTTACGACAGCCGCTATGTTGCCGAGCTGAACTTCGGTTACAACGGCTCCGAGAACTTTGCCAAAGGCAAGCGCTTCGGCTTCTTCCCCGCCGTGGCGTTGGGATGGATTGTATCTTCCGAGAAATTCATGGAGCCGGTTTCCGATGTCATCTCCAACTTGAAGCTGAGAGCTACTTGGGGTAAGGCCGGTAACAGTAACATTGGTGGTAACAGACGTTTCGCCTATATTTCTACCATTGTCAATACCGGTTCGTACAGATGGGGTACAGATGCGGAAATCTATCGCCTTGGACGTTCGGAAGGCGAAATCGGTGTGAACAACTTGACATGGGAAACCGTGACCAAGATGAATGCCGGTATCGACTTAGGTCTATGGAATGGTAGCGTGAACCTCGTAGTGGATGTGTTCAAGGAAAAGCGCGATGACATCTTCATGCAGCGTAAGAATGTGCCTGGTTCTGCCGGATTCAACCGCCCTGTTTGGGCCAATTATGGCAAGGTCGAGAATCAGGGATTTGATGTGTCTTTGAATGTCAACCATAAGTTCAATAGCGATTGGGCCATTTCCGCTATGGCAAACTATACCTACGCACACAATAAGGTTGTGGAAATAGACGAACCTGCCGCCATCTTGGGTACATACCGTTCGCAAACCGGTAAGCCTATAGGGCAATTGTTTGGCTTGATAGCCGAAAGGCTCTTTACGGAAGATGATTTCGATGAAAACGGTATGCTTAAGGAAGGAATTCCGGCACAGAAGTTCAGTGATATGAGTAACCTACGTCCCGGTGACATTAAATACAAAGATTTGAACGGGGATGGTGAAGTGACCGCAGTAGATAAAACAGCCATTGGTGGTACACGTATTCCCGAGATTGTCTATGGTTTTGGAGCTACAGTAAGCTATAAGTCGTTCGATTTGGGAGTATTCTTCCAAGGAACAGGTAAAACCTACCAGCTCTTGGGCGGAGAGACCTGGTTGCCGGGTTCTTCCTTAGGTGCTGGTAACATCTATTCGAACATTGACGACCGTTGGACACCCGAAAATCCGAGGCAAGATGTATTCTGGCCCCGTATGGGAGACAAGGCTGTGGCAAACAATGAACAAGCTTCCACATGGTGGTTGCGTGACATGAGTTTCCTGCGCTTGAAGAATCTGGAACTTGGATATACCCTTCCGCAACGTTGGACTACCAAAATTGGCATCCGCGGCTGCCGTTTGTTTGCAAGAGGAACCAATCTGCTGACGTTCTCCAACTTCAAGCTTTGGGACCCCGAACTGGAAACTACCGATGGATTGAGATACCCACAGATGAAATCTGTATCAGTGGGTTTTAGCATCAATTTCAACAATTAATTAAGATACGAAGAAAATGAAAAAATATAAATCTATAGCAAAAGCTGTCTTATTGTCGTGCACCCTGGCATTGACAACGAGTTGCAACGATTTCTTGGACAAGGCTCCCGACGACCAGCTTACCATGGAGATGATTTTCACGGACAAGATAAGGACTGAGGACTGGTTGGCAGGTGTTTATTCATCCATTCCCAGCCCCATGTGGGGGTATTTCAAGGCACAAGGTTATAACATTATGGGCGATGATATCACTATTCCCCAAGATTGGTCGCCGTATGGATGGAGCAATGTGTATGCCTACACCACCGGAAACTGGAGTCCTATCTCAACATGGGACCCCTATTATTGGGTAGAATTACACAAGCGCATACGTTCCGGCCTTATCTTCTTGCAAGAGGCAAAAGTACTTCCGGAAAAAGACCTGAAGGAATCTTATGTCAACCAGATGAAGTACGAAGTCCGTTTCCTGATAGCCTACTATTACTCTTTGATGATTGAGTTGTATGGTGCCATACCGTTTACTCCCGGTGTGCTTGTTTCCGTCGATGCGCCCGAATCGGAGATGATGACTCCCCAAAGACCCTATGCCGAAGTGGTAGATTGGATTGACAAAGAGCTGCTGGAAGTGTCAGAGCATTTGCCCGCTGTCTATCCCAATAATACCGATTGGGGCAGGGCTACCTCTATCATGGCTTTGGCAATACGTGCCAAAACACTGTTATTTGCCGCAAGTCCATTGTTCAACGGCAATCCGGATCTCAAGGACTGGAAGAATTCGGAAGGAGAATTCCTCTTTGATGCCGAAGCCAAGCCGGAAAGATGGGAAAAGGCTGCCAAAGCTCATCTCGACTTGATAAAGGCAGCCGAAGCGGCCGGACATAAGCTGTACTATGAGTATAATGTGGATGGAAGTATCGACCCCTTCATGTCTTACTACAACATGTCGTTGAAACGCTTCTCAGAAGGCAACAAGGAGATTCTTTTCGGACGCCCCGAAAATGTGGACCTGAACTACTGGCAGGCTCATCATCTGCCGAAAGGTATCGGTGGAAATGCCGCTATGGGTGTTACTCAGGAACTGGTGGACGCTTTTTATATGAAGAACGGTGAAATGCCTATATTGGGATATAACGAGGATGGTTCGCCCATTATCAACCCGGAATCGGGGTATGTGGAAAACGGATTCTCTACCAATACAGAGTATAGAACCACGAAGTGGCCGGGCGGTGGACCTTCGAACCTTGCCAATAAAGAAACCGGTGTAAGCCCGGTAACAGAAGAAGGTACCTACAACATGTATTGCAACCGGGAGCCTCGCTTCTATGTTTCCGTCATCTATAATGGCGCATGGCTGGGAGTTGATAACCGTCGTGTGGACTTCCTTCAAGGAGGCCGTGATACGGATATGACTTTCGACTCTCCGCAGAACGGTTATAATGTCCGTAAGCGAATCTCTTTGGATGTACTTCCCAGAGATGGAAAGTATGTATATCAGCCGGGTATCTTATACAGAATGGCTGAAGCGTATTTGGGCTATGCGGAAGCATTGAACGAGTCTTCGCCAGCTCCCACTCCCGATGTATATAAGTATGTGAACTTGATTCGTGAACGTGCCGGAATTCCCGCTTTGAAGGAAGGGCTGAGTAAGGAAGAAATGCGTGCCGCCATTCAGCAAGAACGTCGGGTAGAGTTCAATTGTGAAGGTATCCGTTTCCATGACCTCCGTCGTTGGAAGATTGCCGACAAATACCTGGGCGGCAAGCTTTATGGTATGAATCATGACGGTTCTGAGAAGAGCGATGATGTGAACAATCCGAAGGCTTTTTATAAGAGAACTTACTACAAGAGCCGTACCTTCAACAAAAGAATGTATTTATGGCCCGTTCCGCAGGCTCAGATGGACATCAACCCCAATTTGAGACAAGCTCCCGGATATTAATAAATAATTAGAGAACAAGTATGAAATCAATAAAATTCATTTTTAGTGCGATGACATTGGCATTTGCTGCATTGACATCCTGTTCGGATGATAACAGTGTGGACTTGTCCAATCGTAAGTTTGTACGTATTGACCAATCATCGGTTTATTTGGAGATTGACGAAACTGCCACAGTTACCGCTTCTGTTGATGACCTGGCAGGCGATTCCTATCAGTTGAAGTGGAGTGTCCTCAACTCCGATGTGGCTACCATTGAAGGTGTGGAAAATAATGCAGCTGTAATTACACCTGTTGCTGTTGGAAAAACGGTCATCAAGGTAGAAACGGCTGATGGCAAGTTGTGCTACTTTAGCGACTTGACTGTTACCAAGACTCCTAAGACGTGTTACATTGACTTTGGTGTCATTGATTCTCCGGCTCCGTTTAACAACTATAGGAATCCCAGAGACCCCGGATTGGTAAATATGCTCGACCATAGAGGTCGTCCTACTACTTTCGGCATCGAGGTGGACAAACCGTTTTCCGGAGAATTGGCTCGCGGTTTGAATAATAATTTGGGTCTTCCAAAAACAGCTTCTGAGGATATGTTTTTCAGCGACGGTATTGCTATTCCGCTCAGTGGATTTAAGGTGACAGGTCTCTCTCAAGGAACAAAATATACGTTCAGTTTCTATGGTCACATCAATGACCGTGGAACTGAAACCGAGTTCCATGTAATCGGAAAGAACGATGGCGTTGCTTATTTGGTTAATGACGATAATTTCGATAGAACGGTAGAGATTAAGGGTATTGAGCCTAATGACGAAGGTGTTGTTTATATCGAAATGAAACCGGGCCCGAACAATGTACAATGGGCCAAATTCTTTGGCGTAAATACCATGGTACTTTCAGAAGAGTAGAATTGATGTGGTTTTATAGACCATAATCTTTTCTATTGAAATAATACTGTCAGTGAGGAGAGATACCGTTTAAACAGGCATTCTCTCCTTGCCTTTTTAAAAAACATATAGTAAAATAGTTTATGAAAATTAATTTGAAAGAAGTTTCTGTTTTCTTGTCTGCCATTCTATTGGCAGGCTCGTATGCCGTGGCTCAGAATCCATACAGATGGACGGATGAGCTGGAGTTATTGAAAAGAGTGGATAAATTGCCGGAGTATCGCACTGGCTCTTATGTGGAGCAGTTCTCGAGTTACGACCGTACCGGAGGCAATGATGATGGTTTTGCGGGTACTTATTCTTTCCTTCGTAAGGAAGGTGATAAGTTGGTGATTGCTGAGATGGAAGGCCCCGGAGTCATCAACCGAATCTGGACTCCTACACCGACGGACAATATGCTCTATTTCTATTTTGATGGACAGAAAGAGCCCGGTCTGAAAATAAAGTTCTCGGATTTGTTTTCCGGTAAGGTTTATCCGTTTACAAAGCCCGTTTGTGGTAATGAAATTGGTGGTTTTTATTGTTATCTGCCCATTACGTACAAAAAGTCCTGCAAAATTGTTTTCGATGGACCTAAATTGGAATTCATTCAGATACAATACCGTAACTTGCCGGAAAAGAAGGTGGAAACCTATACCGGTGAATTCTCACAGCAGGATAAGGATTTGTTGGCTGAGGTGAATAGAATATGGGCTGACTTGTCTCCTGCTGTAACGAATTATACCTTTGGAAAATCAGCTGGTGTACAGACGGAAGAAAAGGTATTTACACTGAGTCCGGGAGAAGAAGTTTCTTTCTTTGAGATGGCAGAACCGGGACGTATTGTAGGTATGTCGATTGATGGCGGAACATCTTTCGAAGGTTTATACAAAGATGTGATTCTTTCAGCTAAATGGGATAATGAGAAGGTGGAGGCTATTTATGCCCCCGTTGCTGATTTTTTTGGATATGCCTATGGAAAAGGAGCAATGCGGAGTATCTTAATGGGTAAGCAAGGTACTTCCAACTACTGCTATCTGCCAATGCCTTTTGACAAGTCAGCTTCTATGAAGATGATTTATAAAAAGAGAGAAGGTATTCAGCAATCTCCTATTTCTGTAAACGTTAAAGTGTACTATAACAGTAATAAGCGTAATGTGAAGGAAGAGGGTAAGTTCTATTCTGTATGGCGTAGAGAGAAAACTCCTCTCGGCATTTTCCATAAGTTTGCTGCACAAAAAGGAAAAGGACATTATGTAGGAACCATCCATCAGGCACAAGGCCTGCGTCCGGGAATGACCTTGTTCTTCGAAGGGGACGACAGCACTTACGTAGATAATAAAATGCGTCTGCACGGCACCGGTTCCGAAGACTATTACAACGGTGGCTGGTATGCTTTATTGGATCGTTGGGACAGAGGAAACAGCCTCCCTCTCCATGGTTGTCTGGATTATTCACTTCCGATGGCCAGAACCGGTGGATACCGTTTCTTCTTGGCCGACAAAATGTCCTATGAGAAGGAAATCTATCATGGAATGGAACATGGTGAAGTAAAAAATAATTTCCCGGTAGATTATACATCTGTTGGATTCTTCTATGCAGCCCAGCCATTGCAAGGCAGAGAAGAACCTACTGCTGAATTACGCACTGTATATCAGCCGACAGAACATATTTATTTCCCTCAATTGATGCAGCTGAGTCTTGGTGGAGGTGTCCAGGTAACAAATGAGCGTGGAATCCGTATGACCACCCAGCATGGAGGAGTAGTGCGCATCATGCTGAACGATGTGCCCGAAGGAAAATATAAAGTGCTGATAAACTATTTCGAGAAACCGAATGGTGCCGACTTCCAGGTTTGGCAACGCCAGAAGCAACTGTCCGGATGGATTTCTACTAAGAAGGACAAAGAAGTGTCTAAAGACAGAGTACATGTAGGAGACATCAATTTGACGGAACAAACCAATTCGGTCACTTTCCATGTGAGAAATAATAACGGTGGGGACCAGTTTGAACTGGGACTGATTATCCTGGAAAGAATAAAGGAATAGATGTGGGAATGTGTACTTGTATATGGAATTGATAAGAATGAGAACTAAACAAATTTTACTGTTCGGGCTTGTTACCTGTAGTTTGACGGGCAATATGGCTTGTAAGGATGCTGATAGTGAAAAAACGCTGTGTATTGATAATGTACGCATGATATCCCGTGTCACGGGTGATCCTTTGCCGGGAGATACATTGCTGAATCCCAATAATACCGGACCTGATTTTGATGTATATGGAACGGATTTGGGGTTAATGTGGCATATGGATGGAAACCGTGTGGGCATGTTTTTCGGAGATACCAGTGGAGAAGGCTTTGTCGTGAATAAAAATGGTGGTAATGGTTCCAACTGGCGTTCCAACGTACTGGCTTTTTCATCGGATACAGAGCTTACAGACGGTCTTAAAATAGATTCAATGCTGCTTGATGCCGATGGTAAGGCGCTTGAGGTATGTGCAGGCGGTAAGACGAATCCGGAGGTATACCAGACTTCCATCCCCACGAGTGCCATTCGTGCCGGGAAAACGGATTGTGTCCATATCATGAACATTTATGATTGGGGAGCGCCTCATGGACGCTGGCTTACCAATTTTTCTTCTGTCTATACTTCCAATGATGACGGTCGGACATGGGAGCGACGTGAAGAGGTGACTTTTTCTCCCGACAGTCATTTTTCGCAAGTGGCTTATGCCAAACGTGACGGATGGATTTATATGCTTGGCACACAGGCCGGACGTGGTGATGCTGCGTATCTGGCGCGTTTCCTTGAGAAAGATCTTCTGGATATGAAGGCCTATGAATACTGGAACGGTGAAAGTAAAGAGTGGATACGTGGAAATGAGGCTGCCGCTACTCCGGTATTGAGAGGTCCCGTAGGAGAAGCGTCGCTGATATGGCACAAGAAGTTTGAGCGTTGGATTCTGACTTATAATTATGATCCGAATCATGACGAGACTCCTTTGACCAAAAGGCATGCCATTCTTTATTGTACATCGAAGGATCTCGTCCAGTGGAGCGAGCCGAAAGTATTGGCAGAAGCGGACAGATATCCAGCTTTGTATTGCGCTTACATACATCCGTTGAAAGACAATGATGACCAGCTTTGGTTCATCATGTCCATGTGGGGGCCATACAATGCTTTCCTGATGTGTGCCGATATGAAGTTGGAGTGAGTCCTTCCGGTCATTGTTAAGTATTAGTTATCCATCCTTTGTGAATGATGGAATATTGCTGTATGAAGTATAAATGTAATAAATAAACAGAAAATGAGAAAACAGATTGCAGTATTGGCTTCCGCCTTGCTGTTAGGGGGCGGAGTTTATGCTCAGAATGCGTTGCAGACACAAAAGCCGAAAGCCTACATGGTGTCTGATGCACATTTGGACACACAGTGGAACTGGGATATCCAGACCACAATCAAGGATTATGTGTGGAATACGATCAGCCAGAATCTGTTTCTGCTGAAGCAGTATCCGGAATATATTTTTAATTTTGAAGGAGGTGTGAAATATGCTTGGATGAAGGAATATTATCCGGCGCAATACGAAGAGATGAAGAAATTCATAGAGAGCGGCCGTTGGCATATCAGCGGAGCCAGCTGGGATGCCACTGATACGCTGGTTCCTTCCATAGAGTCTGCGATTCGTAACATCATGCTTGGTCAGAATTATTATCGGAAGGAATTTGGTGTGGAAAGCACTGACATCTTTTTGCCGGATTGTTTCGGTTTTGGCTGGACACTTCCTGCCATTACGTCCCATTGCGGACTGATTGGTTTCTCTTCTCAGAAGTTGCAGTGGCGCAACAAGCCGTTCTACGGCAACGACAAATATCCTTTCACTATCGGCCTATGGCAAGGTATAGACGGCTCTACCATCATGATGGCTCATGGATATGATTATAACCAGCGTTTTGAGGACGAAGACTTGTCGGAAAACAAGAATTTGTTGGAATTGACTACCCACTCTCCGCTTCACATGGTCTACCGCTATTACGGTACGGGAGACATAGGTGGTTCACCTACATTGGAGTCTGTACGTGCCATAGAGAAAGGCCTGCAAGGCAATGGTCCGTTGCAGATTGTCAGTGCCACGAGTGACCGGATATATAAAGACTTCCAGCCTTACGCAAGCCATCCGGAACTGCCCAAGTTCAACGGTGAACTGTTGATGGATGTTCACGGTACCGGATGTTATACTTCCCAGGCTGCCATGAAGCTGTACAACCGTCAGAATGAGCTTTTGGGGGATGCAGCGGAACGCTCCTCCGTTGTAGCCGAATGGCTGAACCAAGCTTCCTATCCCGGAGCTGCATTGACTGAGAACTGGCAGCGTTTCATTTTCCATCAGTTCCATGATGACCTTACGGGAACAAGTATACCGCGGGCTTATGAATTCTCATGGAATGACGAGTTGATTTCCCTCAAGCAGTTCTCCGGTATTCTTACTTCCTCCATTGACGCTGTGGCAAGAAAGATGGATACCAGGGTGAAAGGGATACCGGTGGTGCTTTACAATGCGCTTGGATTCCAGGTTGCCGATATGGCAGAGGTGGAACTTGCCTTGCCAAAGAAACCGAAAGGAATTACCGTATATGATATGAATGGCCGGAAAGTGGCCGCCCAACTACTGTCCTATGTCGATGGTAAAGCCAGACTCTTGATGGAAGCTGTTTTGCCTGCTACCGGTTATGCGGTATATGATGTCCGCACATCCGGTCTGTCGGCTGATGCCCGGGTATCTGTGAATGCCAATGCATTGGAGAATTCTGTTTACAAGATAACGTTGGATAAGAAGGGAGACATCATTTCACTGTTTGACAAGAAGAATGGCAAGGAGCTGGTGAAACCCGGTAAATCCATTCGTTTGGCGCTTTTCACGCAGAACAAGTCCTACATATGGCCTGCTTGGGAAATCTTGAAGGAGACCATAGACCGGGAACCGGTTTCCATCACAGAGGATGTGAAGATGACATTGGTGGAGGATGGTGAGCTGCGCAAGTCACTCTGCATCGAGAAACGTTATGGAGAGTCACTCTTCAAGCAATACATCCGCTTGTATGAAGGCAACCGTGCTGACCGCATAGACTTCTACAATGAGGTGGACTGGCAGTTGTCCAATGCCTTATTGAAGGCCGAATTCCCCTTGAACATAGCAAATACGGAAGCTACTTACGATTTGGGACTTGGAAGCGTGAAGCGGGGCAACAATACGGAGACTGCCTATGAAGTCTATGCACAGTATTGGGCCGATTTGACTGACCGTAGTGGAAACTATGGTGTGTCTGTCCTGAATGACAGCAAATACGGTTGGGACAAACCGGACGACAACACCCTCCGCCTGACTCTGCTGCATACCCCCGAAACAGACAAGGATTATGCTTACCAGAATCGCCAGGACTTCGGTCATCATTGCTTTACATACAGTCTGGTGGGTCATGCCGGCGGACTTGACAAGGCTGCCACCATAGAGAAAGCGGAGATGTTGAACCAGAGGTTGAAAGCTTTCCGTACCGACAAACACAAGGGTACGTTGGGTAAGGAGTTCTCTTTCGTCTCTTCCAATAACCGCAATGTCATTATCAAGGCATTGAAGAAAGCCGAGAACTCGGATGAGTATGTAGTGCGTGTCTATGAGATGGGCGGTGAGAAGGTGCAGGATGCGGTACTTTCTTTTGCAGGCGAAATTGCCAGTGCCTGCGAAGCGGATGGCACTGAAAAGAGTATCGGTTCGGCCGAATTCAGTGGAAACGGGCTGTCTGTAAGTATAAAGCCTTATTCTGTAAAGACATTCAAGGTACGTTTGAAGTCATCGGGTGAAGACGCCTATCAATTGCAGTATGCCTCTTTGTCGCTGTCCTATAACTATAAATGTTCATCATTCAACGAGTTTCGCGGTGAAGCTGATTTTGAGTCGGGCTATTCGTTTGCGGCAGAACTGTTGCCCGAATCCCTGGCTGTAAACGGGATTCCTTTCCAACTCGGTGAGAAAGATGCCGCCAACGGAATGACATGCAATGGTGATACTATTGTTCTACCGGAAGGTAAAAAGTATAATAAACTGTATTTCCTGGCTGCTGCTACGGACGGGGACTATGCCGCCACTTTCCGGTGCGGAGGGAACAAGAGTGAGGTCATTGTACCTTCCTATACCGGATTTGTCGGACAGTGGGGACATTCGGGACATACCAAAGGTTATCTGAAGGATGCCGAAGTGGCTTATGTGGGAACTCACCGCCACTCTCCTACAGCCGATGAGGCCTATGAGTTTACCTATATGTTCAAGTTCGGTGTCGATATTCCGGCAGGTGCTGCCAGCCTTATACTTCCGAAGAATGAAAAGGTTGTTCTTTTTGCTGCCACATTGGTGGAGGAAACTCTGAAACCCGTCCAGGTTGCCACTAGCTTGTTCCATACAGCCATCCGTGACAATGAGATGGAGTTGAACAGTGTGGAGGTGGAAAAAGAAAACCTGTTGAAGGGTGCGAAGATTATCGCCTATTCCGGCTATTTTAATGATAATGAGAAGCCCGAACGTATCGTTGACGGGGATGTCGATACCAAATGGTGTGAAGTGGGAAGTGCGTTGAATTATGTGGATTTTGATTTGGGTGAGGCGAAAACTGTGAGCGGTTGGAAACTGGTGAATGCAGGCCGTGAGGACAAAGGGTACATTACTTCCGCTTGCTTCCTGCAAGGCAGAAACAGCCAGACTGAAGAATGGAAGACACTTGACAATATAGATGGAAACCGGCAGAATGTCGTATCACGTATGATTGACACTCCGGCGCAGGTACGCTATGTACGCTTGATGATAACCCGTCCTATGCAGCATGCAGGAGGAAAGGTGTTACGCATCAATGAGATGGAGATTTACTAAAATAATCGGCTATGATGAAAAAACTAGTTTTTGTAATTCAGTTGATATTTCTCTATAGCAGTTTGGCTATGGCCGACCCGGTTATCTCTCTTAAGACATTGTTGCATGAGATGACAGACCGCTCCGCGCTGGCGCGTTGGCCCGAAAATACCTATACGTGCAAGCAGTTCAGCAGCTACGACCGTAGTTCGCATAATATGACGGATAAGCGTGCCTGGTTTGGTAATTTCGACCAGGGACAGTTTATCCGTCAGGAAGAGAACGGGGGGAGGACAGAATATGTGATGATGGATGCCGAAGGTCCTGGCGCCATGGTTCGTTTCTGGATGACTTTCTCCGGTATAAACCGGGGGCAAGGAACTCTGCGCATCTACATAGACAATGAGGAAAAACCGGTAATTGAAGGCAATGTACGTGATATATTGAGCGGACAAGTCCTTTGTGGGGAACCTCTTTCAACTTCAGTGCCCGATGAGGCTCCGATGGAAGAAAGGGGGCATAATTTGTATTTGCCCATACCTTACGCCAAAAGGTGCAAGGTGACCATCGAATCGCCGGACTTGAAGATTACTCCGGAGGGGAAAATTGAAAGTAAGACCATTGTATACTATGCCATCAATTACCGTACTTATATTTCTCCGGTCAAGGTGGTTTCTTTCTCGGCCAAAGAGTTGAAGAAGAATGCCCGGCTGATAGCTGCTGTCAATAAGAAGCTGTCGGAAGGAGCACCTGGTATTGATACTCCGCTTGCGGGAGGAGAAAGTACGCTCAATCTGGCGGCTTCTCTGGCTCCGGGTGAAAGCCGTAGTTTTACGATTGACGGCTCTCGTGCCATTCGTCGTCTTTCGATGCGGATTGATGCCGATGACCGTCGCCAAGCACTTCGCTCTACGGTCTTGTCCATTGCCTTTGATGGGGAACTAACTGTCTGGGCTCCGGTCGGTGAGTTTTTCGGGGTAGGCTATTATCCCGTTGCAACCGGTACGTGGTATACGCGGGCCGTGCAGGATGACGTGATGAGTGCATGGTGGGTGATGCCTTTCGAGCGGAACTGTACGATTACCTTGACCAATTATGGGGAACAGCCGGTGGAAATATCCAAGGCGGCTGCAGTTAGTGGAAAGTGGCAGTGGGATGAGCGTTCCATGCATTTTGGTACCACATGGCAGCAGTTTACGCATATCCATGCCCGGGGCGATGAGTTTGCCCAGGACCTTACGTTTGCCGATCTTAAGGGTAGGGGCGTGTATGTGGGAGATGCGGTTACTGTCTATAACCCCAACTTGGGTTGGTGGGGAGAAGGAGATGAAAAGGTGTATGTGGACGGTGAAACCTTTCCGTCACACTTTGGAACGGGTACAGAAGATTATTATGGCTATGCCTGGGGGCGCTATGAACCGTGGATAAACCATCCTTTTGTTGCCCAACCCATAGGAGATGGTTGTTATGCTCACATAGGTTTGGCGCAGAATACCCGTGTTCGTAGTTTGGATGCGATTCCGTTTACCCGGAGCCTGCGCTTTGACATGGAGTTATTCGATTGGTCGAATATACACCTTAATTATGCTCCGATAACCTTCTGGTATATGCTTCCCGGAGGCGAAATACAGCCGAAACCCTTTGTGAGCGATGTACGCGAACGGGTTGCCAACCAACCGTCAGATATTTTCGGTTCAGGGATGAGTCTGGTTGTGGAGGGCGAAGTCATGCAGCCTCGTCCGGGGCATATGGGTTCCGTTGAATTGCAGACCAACTTCCACCCCTTGTGGAGTGAGGGTATGCAGCTCTACTGGAAAGAGTTTAAATCGGGAGATAAGCTGTCATTGGTTTTTGACAGTGAAGTGGAAGGAACTTATTATGCGAAAATACAGTTCACTGTGGCGCCTGATTATGGTACATTTGCCCTTCGTGTAAATGATAAGGTGATTACTCCGGAAGTCAGTCTGACCAATGGAGAAGTGTCTCTGCTTTTGGTGAATCTTGGGCGGGTCAATTTGGAAAAAGGAAAGAATGAGTTGCAGATTGAGTCGATTGCACTGGCTCCGGGACATGATACCGGTTTCTTTGGGATTGATAAGTTGACTCTTCGCAAATAATTCTGTAGACGTCTCTATCGCAGGGATTGTACTTGTATGGATAGCTTTGGATAAATAAAAGTCCAAGGCTATCTTTTTTGTATCAGTTCTTTTTCTATGATAAAATGCTATCTTTGTCCTCAAAATAATAGGTAAGATGAAACTTCGTTCACTCTATATCCTTTCTATTGTAGGGCTGCTACTGGTAATTGTGGTGCAGATTGGTGGTATGATGTATGCTTACGACAATACCAAGAAAGAGGCGGAACGCGCACTGAACGAATGTTTCCGTCTGGCTTTTATCGAAACGGTGGACAACGAGATTAATAATTTACCGTTTCCTGACATGACTATCCCTTTTTACTCGTATCTATCCAAAGACAGTATCAGGTCTTTCGAAGATGAGATGTTTTTAAACTATCAGCAGGCAGCTTCCTTTCTCGAAGATGTATATCATGTCGCCATTCCATTAGATGTGATGGCGAGGTTGGTAGAGAAGAAACTGAAATGGAAAAATATAGACCGGACTGTAAATATCCGTCCTGCGACGGACAGAAGCAAGCGTTCGGTATATGTACGGTTCAAGTCTGTTCTTTCGGAAAAAGCCTGGTTGAATGAGAAGAAAGGAGAGGCCATTGAAGCTGTCATGTTTTCTCCTTTTATACCGCTTGTCAAGGATATAGTCTTTTTGTTCCTTCCTACGCTTCTCTTGGTTGTTTTTCTGGTGTACAGTTGGGCCAGGCAAATGGATTCCATACTTAAACAAGGTAATGATATTGAGAAGCAGCGGTCTGCTTTTTATGTGCTGGCAGAGAAGATGAGGTTGCCGATAGGTGAGGTACGTAGTCAGATATCGGAGAGCCGGTGGGCAGATATAGAAGCCTCGGGGCAACATTTGCTGGACATGACAGAACATACGCTTACGGGAGCTAAGCAAAGCGAACGGCAGCGGCAGGTGCGCAAGCAATATTCTTTTAAAGTCTTTTCGATTGTCGGGTTGATTGCCGGCTGTCTGCTGATGGTAGTCTGGTTTGTCTATCTGTACCGTGCTTCTTTCAAAGAAACTGCCTATCAGGTAAATGATTGTTTTGAAGCGGCTTTTTATGACGAGGTCTTGAAACGCCGCCTTTCTTTGCTCTACGAACAGACTGATAGGGATGGAAAGGATGAATGGGAAGAGAGTGTTGAATCGCCTTTTGCAAAGGAGCAAAGGGAATTTCTGGAGAAAGAGCAGTCGAAGTATAAGGTGAACCGCTTTGGAGTGGTACATATGTACAATCCGGTCGATTTGAATTATCGACTACGCTCTGCTTTGATTATGCAGCGCAGCATCAATGAAAGCGGAATGGAACTTCCTCTCTCCGTGCAGTACCTCGATTCTGCTTTTGCTTCCAGGTTGGAAGCCTTGGGAATGACCTATAAGAGTGGTATCCGCCAGTACTACGCTCCCTCCGATAGTACAGTGGTGGAAGCAGGATATGCCTCGGCAAAATATCAGGATATTTCTTCCCGGTTTATACCGTTGAAGGAGGACAGCATCCTTTGTATACAAGGTGTGGTGAAGAATCCGTATCGCTACGTCATAAGTTCCGTATGGTATCTGTTTCTGCCTCTTTGGGTAATGTTTTTGGTGGTGTTGGACTGTATTCTCGGCCAGGTGAAAGTTTTGCGTACACAGCGGCATTTGGAGCAATTCCAGAAGGATTTTACTTATGCTATGATACACGACATGAAGTCTCCTCTGAGTTCCATCCTGATGGGAGCTCATATTCTGAATAGCGGCAAATTGTCCGGTAAGCCCGGAAAAGAAGAGAAATACCGGCAGGCGATGATGGAAGAGTGTGAGCATCTGCTTACCCTTTCCAATCGTGTACTGGTACTTACCAAGCTGGATGAGGGACATTTGGAACTCCATCAGGAAGAGGTGCCTTTGCGGCCTTTACTTGATGATATGATTGCCAAAATTTCTCTGAAAACCAGCAAAAGGGTAGAATTTACGACCGTTTATCATCGTTGTGAAATGGTGTATGCCGATGCCTTCTGTTTGCGTGAAGTGTTGGGCAATCTGCTGGACAATGCCATTAAATATTCCCATGAAGAGGTAAAGATAGATATTATTTGCGAATCGGAGAAAGGCTTCTGCAAGATAAAGGTGTGTGACAACGGATTGGGTATTCCCTTAAAAGACCAGTCTCTTATCTTCAACCGTTTTGAACGTTCTGCAGCAGTCGGGCGAAGTGGAAGGGGCGGTGCTGCAGGTTTTGGTCTGGGCCTGAATTATGTACAGCAGGTGATGCTGGCACATGGCGGCAGGGTAGAAGTGGAAAGTGAAGAGGGGCGCTTCAGTGAATTTACACTCTACTTTCCTATTGAGACTGTATAAATTTACCACACGTGGAAATTCAATCCTTCTGATTTGTCAGTAATATAGGAGTCTCCGCCGAATGAGCGTAATTGCCAGAGGATGTAAAGGTCGTCGAAACTCATGACAGCCAGTAATATTCCAAATCGTGTGACATCATAATTGCCACTTGTCATACCATATATAAGGGGCAATATACCCAGTAGCAGGAAGGGCAGCAGGCATGTGGTGCGATATTGCCACATGCGTATCGGCGAAAACAATCTGAACAACAGTTTATGTAGGAATAGATTTACCAGGACAGCTGCCAATATACACATGAAGAATCTGACCAGCGATAGATGGCTGGTTGTTTCTCCATGTATCGACTGAAACAGAATCAGCATTGGTACTGCAAATACTATGGCAGCTATGATGCCGTATTTATTAATCCTCTTGCCCGAAACTACTATCTCTGTCCCTTTTCGGCTTTTTGTTATTGAAATATCTGCTTTCATAGTGTGGATTTTTTGTATTGATGTTGCAAAGGTAGAGTGGGGCACATGCTTCATAAGTTATCGCTACGTTAATATTAGGTTAAGAGGCGTTGTTTTCCTCGTTTATTTTATAGCAATATGACTGTTGCATTCATTCTTTTCCTTATTTTTGCAATATATAATAAACGCATTATGATAAAGTTATTGTTGGTAGAAGACGATGCAAGCTTGAGATATATAGTTCAGGGCGGGTTGGAAGATATGATAGGCGGTTATGAAGTGATTGCTGCCGCCAATGGCGAGGAGGGCTTGAAACAGTGGAAAGAACAACATCCTGATGTGATAGTATCTGATATAGAAATGCCCGTTATGAACGGTTACGAGATGGTGAAGCGTATCCGCGAGACAGATGGGGAAACTCCGATTCTGTTCTCCTCTGCCCTGATATCTCCTAAAGATGTGGTAAAAGGTTATGAAATCGGTGCCAATAACTATATAAAGAAACCGTTCATTCCCGAAGAACTGGATGCACATGTCCACGCCTTATTGAAGCTTTCCAAAGGCGAAAAATCGAAAGACACGAGTCAATGCTACAAGATAGGCAAGGAATATGTGTTGGATGCCACACATGCCACTTTGAAACATGCTTCGGGTGTAAACAAGACTTTGACTGTGCGCGAGACAGGTTTGTTGCAGATGCTTTGTGAGAAGCGGGGAGACGTTATCCGCCGGGAAGCTATCTTGGATAAATTCTGGAATACGGAAGATGATTACTTTGCTTCCCGCAGCCTGGATGTATTTGTGACGAAACTTCGGAAATTTCTTTCGGAAGACGAGTCGGTAACCATTAAAACAGTGAAAGGAGTAGGATTGATACTGATAGAAAATTAATAATGTATCCTTCTATATTGCAATAATTTAGCAGTACATGTACTGTTCTTCTGGTTTATTTTCGTTATTTTTGTATAGCAGTATTATATGAATATAAAGAAGGAGGGTATATGCGTAGAAAACGGAAAGTCAGTATCTCTTGTCTTGGTGGCCGTTTGGGAATCTGCCTGCTGTTGGCTTTTGTGCCGCAATTGCTTTTTGCGCAGGAAGACAGTGTATGTTTCATTCGTGACAGTATACAGATACAGCCGGAATTCAATGAATCTCTATTCTCTCCTTTTGAGCTTCCTTCTGAAAACTCTGCCCCTTCTTCCATGTTTCATCCGGAGCACTCCTATTCCCTGCCCGATTTTTCACTGAAAGAGTCTCTTCGTCTGCCTTATCAGACCAATCCTTCCCTGCTATTTCGGGGAGATTACAGTACAAGCGGTGTATTAAGACAGTTTCCTCACGGCATGTTATTCGGTTCCGGTGGGCAGACCAGCGTACCGGGTATCGGACGTTTCAACAATGCTTCCCTGGGATATCAGCATGCCTTTAACCAAAGGCTGACGCTCCAGCTTGGCGTAGATGCCATGAAGATAAATATGATTCATTCCACCGGGCAGGCTTTCAGTACTTCGGGAGCTTTGCGGTATCAGGCTTCGGACCGTGTAGCTTTTAAGGTTTTCGGTTCGTATGCCATAGGAAATACTTACGGGATGGATACCCACCGCTACGGTGCCACCATGTCTTTGGATATGTCCGAACGTTTTGGTATGGAAGTTGGAGTACAACGTTATTACGATGCTTATCGCGGTCGTTGGGAGACGGTTCCCGTTGTGATTCCCTATTATAATTTCGACAAGTTTAAATTAAGTCTGGATGTAGGTGGAATCTTGTATGAGATTCTGCGTAACACCGTCTTTGATAATAGAGGGGGCAGTGGCGGAGCGACTATTGCCCCACCACGTTTTCAGATGCCGCCATTGAGATAAGATAAGTATAAATCAGCTTTTTGTAGGGACAATCATCAAACAATTTACTACTGTTACATAATATTATTGCTAATGTAGAAATACTTTCATGATATTTCGTTTATTTTTTGTTTTGCTGTTCGTTTTTGTGCGGACAGTTGTCCGAAAATGGACATTACTATAAAATAGTTATTCTTTGATAATCAGTGATTTAATTCTTTGGCACGCAGATTGACTATATATAGGCGAAGGCGGTTATGAAACAACAACCTCCTCAGAGAAAGAAGTAATAACAATAAAAAATAACGATTATGAAAGCAACAGTATTTTCAAAAGCAGTGGTAATGATGGCAGTGGTAATGGCAAGTGTAATGAACTTTTCTGCAAGCGCGACAACTCCTGCCGATTATGTGAAAAACGAGGAGATGACCGGAGAACTGATGACCGCCAAGACTATCTTCCGCAATGAGGACGGACACCTTTTCCGTCACCTCCGCTACACTTACACTTATGACAGTGAGAACCGTGTGACGAGCAAGGAAGCTTTCAAGTGGGATAGCGTAAAGGAAGCCTGGGTGCCTTATTTCAAGCTGGATGTTGAATACACTGACAGTGAAGTTGAGTTGAGCTATGCCCGTTGGAACAGTAGAACTAATGGTTACGACAGCTATACGCAAACTACCGTTTACGAACTGAATGACAGCAATGCGGCTTTGATGTTGGCAAGTACCAAATAAAGGATAATATATCAAATACAAAAGAGCCAAGTATCGTGAGGTGACACTCCTTTGATACTTGGCTCTTTTTCGTTGAGGAAATGTATTATTGTTTCTCTGTTATCAGTCCGACAGCATAATTCAGCACTGTATCTTCATCCTTCATGAAATCTGCTACGGTTTGGGATACTTGATGATGGGGCAGTATGCCTATACCTTCCATGGGGAAACCTTTAGAAGAGACGTCCGGCTGGCGGGTAGGGATACGGAAATAGGTCCGCTGTTTGGTACAGAAAGGACGGGGGCCATTGCCGGTATCCCCTCCGGTAGCTTCGCCGATGAGGGTGACATTTCCGCTTTCCTTCATGTCGAGTGTGAAGCTCTCGGCAGCAGAGAGCGTATATGTGTCGGTCAGCAGATAGATTTTACCTTTATAGGCGTCGGCTTCGGGCTGCATGATGTAGCTCTTGCTGACGCAGTGTGGTTGTGCTTCGCGGATGAAGTACTTGCAGATGTCTACTCCATTCATGCTGTTTCCTCCGCCGTTTCTACGTACGTCTATAATGAGGTATGGTAAATCCTTGACTTTGGGATAGACCGCCTTGAAATCTTCCATGACGGGGTTCATCATGGTTTTGATGGTAAGGTAACCAATGCTGTCTTGTAATATCCTGCTCTCCACAGTTTGTTCTTCGTTATCCGGAAAATAGTCCCTTTGTTTCAAGGGAAGGGTGACGGTCAGAGTATCGCCCCCTCTCAGCAGTGTATAGTTTCTTAGGGTGTCTGCATAACTACGGAACGCATCATAGGCTGTACGGAGCCGTCTGTGGGGGACGGTAGATGCTTCGGTATATTTTTCGTTCTGTTCAATCCATTGTTTATAGGGGAGTCCGTTGATAGCTATAATCCGGTCTTTGTCCTGGAAGCCGTATTCTGTCAGATAGTCACTGGGTTTGTCAACGAACAAGGAATCCTCTATAAAGGCTACGCGCTGATTGGCTGTGTACCTCTTGTAGCAGGTAATGGCGTGGGCGCATTGTAAGGCAGAGATGTATTCCTGCACTATCAGTCCGTAGTCTGTGGTGGTCTGCGCCTGGCGAACGCGGGCGTCACAAGCTTGATACAATGAATCCATATTCAGATGCTTGGCTTGGTATAATGAATAATTCTCCATGACAATCTGGTGTATTTCTTTGAAATCTTCTTCAAACTGCGAGGGGGTTAACGGTAGTTCCGCGATGTAGAAGTTTTCTACATCAATCTGCTTGTCATTATAGAAATAGTTGGCATAAACATACAAACCACACCAAATGGTTGCCAGTACAGCCATTACGATGACTATTACTTTTGAAATTTTTTTCAGAATCTTCATGTTTTATAGAGTTTAGTCGATATTTGCTTTTTCGGCAAAAATAGTAATAATTTTTGTTAATCTTATTTTTCTAACTCCTTATTTGCCAATAATGGTAACATGGAGGTAACTAACTGAGCTTCAAGTGCCTTCTTGTACGATGTCTGGTAGTTGGCTAACTTTGCAGCCGTAAATCAAAACATACTAAGGAGAAGTGATTATGAAGAACTATCAGAAAGTAAATGTGCCCGCAGGCGAGGCACGTGTCGAGTTGCACGATTCATTGAATCTGACTGGTGCAGAAGTATCTATCAGCAATTTGCCGGCTGGTGCAGGAGTACCTTTTGTGCATTCGCACAAGCAAAATGAAGAAATTTATGCCGTCCTCTCCGGACGCGGCACCATGGTGGTTGACGGAGAAACCGTAGAACTGCAGGCGGGTGACTGGCTTCGCGTGGCTCCGGCAGGAGAACGCCAATTGTCGGCTGCGGCAGACAGCGCCATTAGTGTGATTTGTATTCAGGTGAAAGCCGGCTCTCTGGAAGGCTTTACGATGACGGACGGTGTGGTGAAGTAAGAGGAAGTCACACAAGTAAAATTAAGGTGATAGGGGATGGTCTGTGGTGCAGGCTATTCCCTATTGTCATATGATGTGCAGTGATTTATTGACTGCGATTTGTTTTAAGTCAAAATAATCATATATTTTGTACTATACCTAAGAAAACAGACTATGTCAACTGATGCAATAAAACAGAAATTATGATTAAATTGAAGAAAGAGCATTGTTTCTGTCACATAACGAGGACCCAATCAAAGAGCTTAAAACTAAGAATTGAAAACATAATATCATGCCCCAGCATAATGCCATCAAGCTTTTCGAAGCGAAGAAAGTCCGAACCGTTTGGGACGACATAGAAGAAAGATGGTACTTCTCAATAGTAGATGTGGTGACAGTCTGCTGTATGCCTATCCAGTTACGTCTCCGATAGATTGGAAAAGGAAAGATATAAGAGGAAACGTGTTTTCATTTTGTTCTTGTTTTGGGCGCAAAAGTAATAAATATCTCCGTTAACCTAACATTAACGTAACGATAACCTAAAAGCTTTTTACCACCTCCTATCTTTGCAATGTCGAAAGGGAACAACTCCCCCAAAGACAAGAACTTGAAACAAAATGTATAACTTAAAAAATAGAACCATTATGAAGACTTTAGTAATTTCAGCAATCATCGCAATGACCTCTTTAGTAAACGTAGTAAGCGCAGCAGCCGTTAACCGTACAGACAACTTTGCCTATAATACCGAAACCAACGACGGCCGTGTGGAAACACAAACCGTATTCAAAGTGGAGAATCAGAAATTCCTGCACCGCCACCTGAAGTACAATTACATTTACGACAACTCCGGTCGCATCTCCCAAAAAGAAGTGCTGAAATGGAACGAATCCACGCAAAGCTTTGAGAAGCACCACAGTCTTAACTTCTTCTATACGGACGACGTCACTGTGGAATACGCCCTCTGGAACGAGCAAAGCAATGCCTACACCGACATCAAGCAGAAAGCCGTCTATCGGCAGACCGACAGCAGTGTCTTGCGCTACCTCAGTTACGAATGGGACGAAAAGAACAATGACTGGAGCTTGACAGCAGACCATCACATGACGGATGAATCTGTGCAGCTATTGGCAGAGAAATAAGAAAACACGATTTCTATTCTATTTATTTTAAAAACCAAGACATTATGGCAATATTATTTCGCAAACACGAACGTTTAAGTAATTTGGCACAGAATTCTGTAAAAAGGTATATCCTACAATTATATATAAATACAGCAATCCGGCAAGACTGAAAGAAGTGGCAAAGGAAATCAGCACCATGTCCAGTGGGAGTGAGGGTAATTCCTATAGTGTGCTGAAAGTTATCTGAAGAAATCACTGTTGGCAGGTCGTATCGTGACTGAGTAAATTCTGAAAATATAGAGACTATGGGCCTCCTTTCTACACTGTGTGCGGGAGGGAGGCCTTCTTCTCTTCCAAAAATAACGGATTGCCTTTCTTGAACAAACAATTATAAATATCTTTGGAGCATTATTCACTCATTAAACTAACAGAAAACACCATGAAAGTCACAAACAAATCAACAGTGAGAGTAGGCGCGGCAGGAGTCGCAGTCATTGGAATTATAGTATTGTTCTTGGTCATGTTTGCCGTGGAGCGTATTGATTCGGGACAGACGGGCATCATCGTCAATCTGGCCGGTAGTGAGCGTGGAGTAGATGATGCCAAGGTGGAGACCGGATGGGTGGTTTACAACCGTTTTGCCAAGCAGCTATTCGAATATCCTGCATTGCGCAGATTGTAGACTACGAACCTTTCGACATTCAGGACAAGAAGGGAACCATCTTCAAGACAGACCCTACTATAGAATACTTCATTGAGCGGGAGGATGCCAAAGTAGTTTTTCTACGCTATCGCAAGACTACCGAAGAATTGGAACAGAGTGTTATCCTGACGGAAGTGAAGAACGCTTATAAGGACGTGGCAGGACTCTATGAGACGGATTCGCTCATCAACAACCGTCCGGCTTTCGAGAAGGAGGTGGAGGCATTACTGAAGGAGCGTCTCAGTACCCGTGGCTTTACGTTTACCAACATACAGTCGTCCGTGAAACCCAACGATGTGCTGCAAGCTGCCATTGACGAAAAGAATACTGCTGTGCAGAATGCCTTGAAGGTGGAGAATGAAAAGAAAGCCGCTATAGCCGAGGCGGAAAAGGTAGTAGCTGCCGCCAAGGGTAAGGCAGATGCCAACCGTATCCTTCAACAAAGCATCACGCCGGAATTGATTCAACTAAAGGCTGTGGAGAAATGGGACGGGAAATTGCCGTTGTCTACCGGTGGAAATACGTTGCCATTCCTGAAGTTGCAATGACAATCTCTATGAGACCCCATTGGCAACTTGATTCTTTTGGGGAGGTACTGATTGTGTGCGCGGATAATCACAAATAAATCAAGCGGTAAGCCATCTATCTCTCTATTTGCTAAGATTTATTCGTCCGATACTTGTTGAATTATCGTCCGACAGCCGTTGAATTATCGTCCGACAATTGTCGGACGATAATTCAACGGCTGTCGGACGAATAAGTTTTAGTAAGCAAGAATTTAAAATGCAGTATTGCAGGAATTGTTGCTTAAATAGGGAATGTAGTAAATGGGAGACAACTGTTGCTCATCCTTGTTGGGATCGCATGAACAAGGTTTTCAAGAAGATAAAGGGCGTTTCGCCGAGTGAATATGTACTTTTGTAAGGGAAAAGGGGAAAGATACGAAAGGTATGGGCATAAAAAAAGGAGTACCGCTGTACTCCAACCTTTGTTAACCTTAAATCTAATACTATGAAAAACACATTGCAAAGGTACGAACTTTTTGCTTATCTCCAAATAAAGCAAATAAAAAAGACTGTTTTATAACATGTTTTAGGAAAATGCGTCTCTTTGTTAAGGCTTGCTAAGGTTTTGAAGCCTCTCCGTGGCTGTTTTCTAAAAAAGAATTATCTTTGTCACATTAAGTTTTGGGTCTTACTTGACGATTTCCTGCTCTCTTGGCTCAAAGCTTTGGAAATTAAAAATTAAAGACTTGTATGCACGAAGATATTGTCCTTACCCCGATGATGAAGCAGTTCCTCGACTTGAAGGCAAAGCATCCCGATGCTGTCATGCTGTTTCGTTGTGGTGACTTCTATGAAACCTATTCCACCGATGCCGTCGTCGCGTCCGAAATCCTCGGTATTACCTTGACCAAACGTGCCAATGGCAAGGGGAAAACCATCGAAATGGCGGGTTTCCCGCATCATGCGCTCGACACCTATCTGCCCAAGCTGATACGTGCCGGCAAGCGTGTGGCCATCTGCGACCAGTTGGAGGACCCGAAGCTGACGAAGAAACTGGTGAAGCGCGGCATCACGGAGCTGGTGACGCCGGGAGTTTCCATCAACGACAATGTGCTGAACTACCGGGAGAACAACTTCCTGGCTGCCGTGCATTTCGGTAAGGGTGCCTGCGGTGTAGCTTTCCTGGACATATCTACGGGCGAATTTCTGACGGCGGAAGGACCTTTCGACTATGTGGACAAGCTGCTGAACAACTTTGCCCCCAAAGAGGTGCTTTTCGAGCGTGGCAAGCGGCTGATGTTCGAAGGAAACTTCGGCAGCAAGTTCTTCACCTTCGAGTTGGACGACTGGGTGTTTACCGAGACATCTGCTCGCGAAAAGCTGCTGAAGCATTTCGAGGTGAAGAACTTGAAAGGCTTCGGTGTGGAGCATCTCAAGAACGGTATCATCGCTTCGGGAGCCATCCTGCAATACCTCATCATGACGCAGCATACGCAGATAGGGCATGTCACTTCGCTGGCACGCATCGAGGAGAATAAGTATGTCCGCCTGGATAAGTTCACGGTGCGCAGCCTGGAGTTGATGGGGTCGATGAACGACGGTGGCAGTAGTCTGCTGAATGTGATAGACAAGACCATCAGCCCGATGGGTGCCCGCCTGCTGAAACGCTGGCTGGTATTCCCGTTGAAGGACGTGCAGCCGATTAACGAGCGGCTGAATGTGGTGGAATACTTTTTCCGCCAGCCCGATTTCAAAGAGTTGATAGAAGAGCAGTTGCATTTGATTGGCGACTTGGAACGCATCATCTCCAAAGTGGCGGTAGGGCGTGTCTCTCCGCGTGAGGTGGTGGCGTTGAAGGTGGCTTTGCAGGCGATAGAACCCATCAAGGCAGCTTGCATGGATGCCGATAATGCCAGCTTGAATCATATAGGCGAGCAGTTGAATATCTGCCAGTCTATCCGCGACCGTATTGACCGGGAGATAGACAATGACCCGCCGTTATTGATTAATAAGGGAGGTGTCATCAAATCCGGTGTCAGTGCCGAGCTGGACGAGTTGCGCCGGATTGCCTACTCCGGCAAGGATTATCTGTTGCAGATACAGCAGCGCGAGAGCGAACTGACAGAGATTCCCAGTTTGAAGATAGGCTACAACAATGTTTTCGGCTACTACATCGAGGTGCGCAACACGCATAAGGACAAGGTGCCGGCAGAGTGGATACGCAAGCAGACCCTTGCCAATGCCGAGCGCTATATTACCCAGGAATTGAAGGAATACGAGGAGAAGATTCTCGGCGCGGAGGACAAGATACTGGTACTGGAAACACAACTCTATGCAGAGCTGGTACAATCTTTGAGCGAGTTCATTCCTGCCATTCAAATCAATGCGAACCAGATAGCACGGTTGGACTGCCTGCTCTCCTTTGCCACAGCGGCGCGCGAGAACAACTATATACGCCCCGTCATTGCCGACGACGATGTGCTGGAAATCCATCAGGGACGGCATCCGGTCATTGAGAAGCAGCTCCCCATCGGCGAGAAGTATATTGCCAACGATGTGATGCTGGACAGCCAGACGCAGCAGATTATCATCATTACGGGTCCCAACATGGCGGGTAAGTCCGCTTTGCTGAGGCAGACGGCGCTGATTACGCTACTGGCTCAAATCGGCAGTTTCGTGCCTGCGGAGAGTGCCCATATCGGTTTGGTGGATAAGATATTCACCCGTGTGGGTGCCAGCGATAATATTTCCGTGGGCGAGTCTACCTTTATGGTGGAGATGAACGAGGCGGCGGATATCTTGAACAACCTTTCTCCCCGCAGCCTGGTGCTGTTCGACGAGCTGGGACGTGGTACTTCTACGTACGACGGTATTTCCATCGCCTGGGCGATTGTGGAGCATATCCATGAGCATCCAAAGGCGAAGGCACGCACCTTGTTTGCCACGCACTACCATGAGTTGAACGAGATGGAGAAAAGCTTCAAGCGTATTAAGAACTACAACGTTTCGGTGAAGGAGATAGATAACAAAGTCATCTTCCTGCGCAAATTGGAGCGCGGTGGCAGCGAACACTCCTTCGGTATTCATGTAGCCAAAATGGCGGGTATGCCCAAAAGCATCGTGAAGCGTGCCAATGACATTCTGAAACAACTGGAAACAGACAACCGCCAGCAGGGGATTTCCAGCAAACCGATGGTGGAAGTGGGAGAGACACGCGGTGGTATGCAGCTCAGCTTCTTTCAGCTCGACGACCCGGTGCTGTGCCAGATACGCGATGAGATACTGAATCTGGATGTGAATAACTTGACGCCGCTGGAGGCGCTGAACAAGCTGAATGATATTAAGCGGATAGTGAAGGGAAAGTGATTTTTACTTATAGGAGAAAACGTGGAATTTCAGGACTTGTACAAGTTTTTGCACAAGCCTTGAAACTCCATGGTTAATAGTTTTTTCTCTAAGATTATTCTTCCAGGATTATTTCCAGTTCTGCTACGGCAGCCTTCTGACCTTTGTCATGCGCCGATAATCCCGATAGTTTCACATAGCGTGCCCGGCAGGGCGCGAATTCTACGGTTTGCGTTGCTTTGCCCGTGGCGAAAGTGCCGGAAGCAATCGGTTTGCCCCAATTCTGTCCGTCCTTGCTTGTATATACTTCGTAGGAAGCTATCCGTCCTTCTTCGCTGTCTTGCCGCGGAGTGTAGCGGATGCCTTTTACTGTGGCTTCTTGGGATAGGGCAAGATGCACCTCATGGGGGTAGGGGGCTATGTAGAACTGGTTGTGTACCGTGTGCCAATAGCTGTTTATGTTACCGTCTGCCGCCAGCTTCATGCTGTTGTCCGCATCGCTGTCTGCGGAGACCACTGTCTGTCTCTGGGATGCTCCGCTGATGTTTTTCAGGATGCTTACGTCCAGTTCGGCTGCCGAAGCCCACTTCCTGCCGTGCATTTCGGACAAGGGGATGAATTTGAAGTAACGGGCGGTGACGGGTGTTTCCAATGTTATGGTTTGGGCGGACGTCAGATTGGAGAATGTGCCTTTGACGGTGCCTTCCCAATTCTTTCCGTCTTTGCTGAAGCTTAGCTCGTAGTCTTTGACGTGGCCGTTGTCATTGGAATGTCGCGCCGTGTAGATGAACTTGTCCACTACCAGCAGGGAAGCCATGTCTACCACAATGCTGTGAGGGAACTCCGGAACGGGTTCGTGCCAGCGGGTGTGCCAATGTGTGGAAGGGTCTCCGTCGATGGCGTTTTGCGCCTCTTCTCCTTGGCTGTCGCTGCTGGAGAAGACTATCTTCCATGCCGAGTGGTCTACGAATATGGGTAGTTCCACAGTGGTGACAAGGCTCTTGCCCAACTTTTCGGAAACAGCGTATGTCTGTACCTTTCCACCGTCGATGAACTCGAACGGTGCCGTGTATTCCCGGTATCCGTTGCCGTCAAGGCTGTAGAAGATGGTGGCTTCCGGAGTTCCGGTACTCATTTGCAGATAGCCGTTGTTGTCGCGCTCTGCCATTACGGGCATGCAGGCAGGCATCTGTACACGCGCTTTCCTGGTAAGCTCGCTTTGCGTGTAGCTTCTTTCCAGAGGCATCATGATGAAGCCGAATGCTACGGGAGCTGCTTGCAGTTCGTATTTCTTCATCGGGCCAGGGCCGCAGCTTGCGTTGCCCAGGGGACGGTTGTGGGCATCGAGGCAAAGAACTGTCTCCTTGCGCATCGGGATGTCGTATTTGTGAATCAGTTTTTGCAGATGGTCGGGGTCTGCCATGTCTTGCGCTCTGACATGCAGGGCGGAAGCCGCCATTTGGCCGCCTGCCACGAACACGAAGCCCATACCGTCGGCGTTGGTGATGGAAATCCAGCGCACCTCTTCGTGGTTGCCCATCTCCTGAGGCTTTACATAGTCCACCCATTGGTCCGATACTGTGCTTTCGTATACGCCTATTGGAGTGGCGTCCTTGCGGTCTGTGTAGTTTTCCCATGGGCCACGTCCATACCAGCGCATACGCTCGAAGCCTTCGGGCAGTTCCATCCGATAGCCCACGCGCGGAATGATTTCGCCGTCGGATACCGGCATGATGACGCTGTTCACCATGATGGAACCGTCGGCATTTACGGTGTATTCTATTTCTGTGCGATACTCAAAACCGAGTTTACCTTTGTGGCAGTTCCGGATGTGCAGGGTTATTCTGTCCTCTTCTTGGTGGGTTTCCCATTTGCCGGTTTCCGCTTGCAGCTGGTAAAGGCCTTTGCGTTGCCAATCGCCACTTACCTGTTTATCGTTGTCGGTGGGAGCACGGAAGAGGTTCAGTTCGAGTCCTTTACTTATCAGGGGGATATTATTCAATGTATATGCCGATAAAGTTCCTTCTTCCTTGGAGAAGACAGCTTCAAAACGTTCACCTTTCACCACCAATGCGTCGGCAGTTTCGTTTAGATTGATGTTTCCTTTTTCGGGTACGAATATAGGTTTCTCGCTGCTTGATAGCTTGAATTGTTCGGTGGCTACCTCGTAGTCGGCTTTTGCCCATTCGGTATCTCTTTTTTGGCAGAAACTGAAATTGATAAAGTATTCTGCTCCGGGTACCTTCGTTGCGGGTATGTCTGGCAGGGTGATGACTTTGCTTGCCTGTGCTTCCAGCTTCAAATCTTCCAGATTGCCTGAGCAGACGGTCCTTCCATCTTCCGTTATTTCGTATCTCCCGTAGAGGTCTTCCATATTGGCATGGAATCGCTTGTTGCTGATTCTATATTTGCCATTCCCTAATGCTTCTATGCGGATGGGTTGATGTATCTTCTTCATTTCATAGGATTTGGCAGATAATGTACGGTCGGAGAAGATGACGCCGTTGGTACAGAAGTTACCGTCGTTGGGCTTGTCACCAAAGTCACCGCCTACGGCCATGTAGAAGCCTTTGCCGTCGGGAGTGGGCATACGCAGGCTTTGGTCCACCCAATCCCAGATGAAACCTCCGATGAGTGCCGGATAGCGTTCGTAGGTTTCCCAGTATTCCTTGAAGTTTCCTATGGAATTTCCCATGGCATGGGCATACTCGCATACTACGTGAGGTTTCACGATCTCGCCCTTTTGTATTTTCTCCAATCGTTCACGGCCTACGTTTTCCAGCCAGTCCACACTTGGGTACATGCAACTGGTCACGTCGCAGAAGGAACTGTTTCCCTCGTAGTGGGTGGGGCGGGTAGTATCCAAACGTTTGATGGCCTTTTCAGCAGTGGAGAAGTTGTTTCCGTTTCCCGATTCGTTGCCCATGGACCACATTACGATGGAAGCGTGGTTACGGAAACGTTTCACTTAGTTCTCGTTGCGCTCGGTGAATGATTTTTCCCACTGTGGCTCGTGTGAGAGACGCATTTCGCCGTGGCACTCTACATTGGCTTCTGCCAATACATAGATGCCATAGCGGTCGCATAGGTCGTAAAAGTAAGGGTTGTTGGGGTAATGGGAGGTACGGACAGCATTTACGTTCAGCGCTTTCATTAGTTGTACGTCCTTTTCCATCTCTTCTTTGGAGACGGTACGGCCATTCAATGGGCTGTGATCGTGGCGGTTGACACCTTTGAAAAGAGTGGGTTTGCCGTTAATCAGCAGTTGTCCGTTTTTGGCAAACTCTATTTCGCGGAAGCCTACCTTTACACTACGTAGGTCTGTCACTTTTCCTTTCTGTTTTAGGGTCAGGGTCAGGTTGTAGAGGCTGGGTGTTTCGGCTGTCCATTTCAGTGGGTTCTTCACATCGAATTCCAGATGGGTACTACCTATTTTTGTGGCGTGGATAGTGCGTGATAGCACTTCCTTTCCTTCTGTGTCGGAGAGCTTCACTATGAGTTCGGCAGAACTTTTCTTACCGGTGATTTCCACGTCCAAAAAAACTGTAGCATTACGATAATCTCCGTCCAAGTCGGTTCGGAAGAAGAAGTCCCTAATTTGCGTGTGTGGTGCTGACCATAGGAATACATCGCGGAAGATACCGCTGAACCGCCAGAAATCTTGACATTCAAGAAAACTTCCATCGGTGAAACGGTACACTTCAACTGCCAATGTGTTTTTTCCTTCTTGTAAATAGGGAGTCAGATTGAACTCGGCAGGTAAGTAGCTGTCTTCTGAATAGCCCACTTTTTTACCGTTCAACCAAAGATAGAAACCTGCTTCCACTCCATTGAAGCGAATAAATACATCTCTGCCCTTCCAAGATGTGGGCAAAGTGAATTCACGTCGGTAACTGCCTACGGGATTGGGCATGTTGGCAAAAGTATAGTCTGCCGGGCGAGGTTGGATGACGTTGGGCCATTGTACTCCTTTACTGTAATCACAGAAAGGGTAAATGGTATTACAATACAAAGGCTTGTCCCAGGGCTTATTATGGCGTACAGCCTCTATCTGCCATGTGGCGGGCACTTTGATGTTATCCCAGCCACTTACGTCGTAGTTGGGCTTGAAGAAATCCTTCGGCCGTTTTTCGGGATCGGCCACCCAATGGAATTTCCATGTACCGTTCAGAGTTTGATAATAGGGGGATTCCTCGATGCTCAGGCGTAGGGCTTGTCCTTCGTCGGCAAAGGGAATAGCGGTTTGGCATGCCGTTTCTTTGTTCACTCCCGAAATGTTCAGGTCATTCCATTCGGGTTGTTCGTGAGTTTGTGCTGTTGCGGTAGCAAGCAGCCCGGTGAATGCGATACTCAAAAAAGAGCTTCTTTTCATAAATACAGATGGTATAAGATGATTAAGTATTAGTGATTTCCTGTCCTTCCTTCACGTTCTTCTTTTGCTGTTCGCAGTATTGACGGGGTGGCATTCCGTAACGTTGTGAAAAAGCTTTATAGAAAGTGCTTCGGTTGGTGAATCCCGTGCGGTCCATCAGCTCTTCGATGGTGAAGTTGCTGGAGACTAACAAGCGTTCCGCCGTGGAGAGGCGGTATTCTTTGATGATGTCGGCAGGCGATTTGTCAGTAAGTGGTTTCAGTTTGCGGTAGAACTGCCGGCTGCTGTAGCCCATTTCCTTACTCAAAAGTTCTACTTGCAGGTCTGGATTGGCTAAGTTCTTTTCAATGACTTCTGTCATTTTCTCTAAGAATTCTTGTTCTTCTTTGTGCAAGCAGCTTCCTTCTTTCCAGGTAAAGGTGCTGAGTGCCGAACTATAATATTCCTTCAGGTTTTCTTCGCGGCGGATGAGATGATAGACCATCTTTTCCAAATATTTCACATTGAAAGGCTTGGTGACATAGGCATCCGCCCCCGATTCCAGTCCTTTTACTTGGTCGTCTTCGTGATGCAGTGCTGAGAGCAGGATTAGGGGAATATGGCTCCACAGCTTGTGTTGCTTGATGGTGGAGGTGAAGGATAACCCATCTATATCGGGCATCATCACGTCTGAGATGATGAGATCTGGCTGTCGTTGCTCCAGGCTGTCTAATGCCTTTTGGGCATTATTGAAAGAGAGTACGTTGTATTTCTCTGTGAATATTTCGGATACGAACCACAGCATGGAAGGGTCATCATCTATCACCATGACCGTCTGCTTGTTTGCGTCGAATTCTTGGGTGTATTTTTCGGGCAATTCTTGCACTTCTTCGGTGGGAATGCTTGGAGAAGCCGCTTCGTATGCAGTTTGCGGTACTTCTTGTCCGTTTGGGGGGAGCGAGGGAAGGCTTACAGTGAAGGTGGTCAGTTCGCCCGGTGTGCTTTCGATGTTTATGTCTCCTTCCAACAGGGTCACCATGTTTTTGCAGATGGCCAACCCCAGTCCGTTTCTTGAGTTTTTGCCGTTCATCTCCACGGAGTCGAGAATCTTATAGCGGTCGAATATCTTTCCGAGATTTTCCGGTGTGATGCCTTTGCCGGTATTGGCTATCTTCAAAATAAGACGTTCGTTTTTCGTGTACAATGTTACGCTGATGTTCCCCTTGTCGGGTGTGTACTTGAAAGCGTTGGATATGAGGTTTCCGGCTATTTTGTTGAAGCAGCTCAGGTCGGTGTTCCATGTCAGTTCGGGGGCTATGTCAAGGCAGTAGTTCATTTCTCTGTTTTCCGCCATGTCACCGAAGGATTCGGCGATGTCCCTTAACTTTTCGGAAACAGGTTGCGGCTGTATGGAGAGCATTTTGTTTTCCGTTTCCACTCTTCTGAACTCCAGCAATTCCACAATGAGACCATTCAGCTTTTCCACATTTTGCTGAATCATCTTGGCGTAGCGGTGCGTGTAGATATCTGTCTCCTTGTGGGTGAGTATCTTCTCGCACGGTCCCTGAATCAGGGTGAGGGGGGTGCAAAACTCGTGGGTGATGTTGGTGAAGAAGCGTAGTTTTGATTCATAGACTTCCTCTTTTTTCTGTCGTTCCATTTTCTTCATCATGTGCTGCCGCTTCAGGCGGTAGGTATAGAATGCATAGGCGACTATGCCTGTACATAATAGTAACCCTAACAAAAAGTAGCCCACATAGGCCCAGGTACTGAGATACCAGGGAGGAGCGATGTAAATGGTGAAGGCTTGCGGATGGCTTTCTTTACCGTTGATGTTGTTGCGGTATTTCACAAACAGAGTATATTCTCCGGGGGAAAGGTTGGAGAAGATGGCATTGGGTGAAACTCCGTTTTCTATCCATTGGTCGCTTGCTTCCTTTAGTTTATAGGAGTAGAAATAGTCGTTTCCGTTAATGTAGTCTGTTATCCGGAAGTTGAGCTGGAAGAAGTTGTGTTTGTAGTCCAGTTGTAGCACGGGCTTCCCGTTTTTGTAATGTAAAAAGTCATGCAGGTTGTATTCCTTACCGAAGATGGAAAGTCCTTTCAGGCTGATTTCGGGCATATAGTCCGTGGTGATGTAAGAATCGGGCTTCACGGTGACGAAGCCGTTTACACCTCCAAAGAAAAGGATTCCCGTAGCATTGTCTTTGTAGAAGGCTCCATCACTAAATTCGGTCACGGCCAGTCCGTTTCCGTTGTTGTAGGTCTGCTTGGTCTGTTCTTGGGGATTGAGTCTCATTAATCCTTGATTGGTACTCACCCAGAGATTGCCTCGGTTGTCCTCCAAGATACCATGTACGGTGCTGTTGGTGTAGAGCTTTGCACTGATGCTGTCTGGGTTTCCGTCTTCGTTTGAGTAGAAGCGGAGAAGCCCTGATCCAGTGCCCAGCCAGTAGCCTTGCTCGTTTTTGTGTATGGCGAACACATCGTTGGCGGTTTGGCTGTTTACCAAGTTGTTGAAGCGGAACTGTGCCATTTCTCCAGTACGTACATCAATGCGGTAGGCTCCGAGCCCTCTGTTCCCGAACCACAGCGTAGAGCTGCTTTCACGGTAGGAGGTGAAAAAATAGTTTGATGCCATATGTCCGTTACTCACCAAAGTCCGTGTAGCATGCTTCACAATAGGATCTTTTCTCTGATTTTCTAGTGTCACCTTTACGATTCCTTCGCCCACGGTGGAAATCCAAAGTGTACTGTCATTGGTTTGATCAATGGAGTGCACATATTTCACTTTGGTTCCATTGGCTTGTACCGCCAGTTCTTTCAATTGGTGGGTAGAGTAGGAATAATAATTGATTCCGTTTTCCGTACCTATCCAAAGTCGGTCTTTTCCACCGGGTGCAAAACAGTAGACGGAGTTGTCAGTCAATGTGCTGTTACCGGTGATGAGACGATCATGTTTTTCGGGTGTATTGTTGACAAGATAATTCGGTATACGCAATATGCCACTGCCTTTGGTTCCTATCCATAAGGTTTGCTGTGGGTCGAGGTAAAGGCTGCGTACCGGGTTGTTCACCTGATATGCGGGAGTGTTGAGCAGGGTGTTGGTCATGGTGAATGTGTCATTGTAAAGCATGTATAACCCTTCTCCGTCGGTAGCTACCCATACGATATCTTGAAATTTGTCTTTCATCAGACAGAAGATGCCCGACTGTATTTCAGTGTATTCTATACGGTATTTAATCTTTTGGTTTGCTTCATATTTCAGTACTATCAAGCCGCTGCTTTTGAAACCGATACAGAAGTCATTTTCTCGTTTGATGATGGAAGATACTTCACCTCGTTTTTCTATTTCGTCTTTCAGGTCGGCAATGTAGTAACACTGTCGGTTGCTGAAACTATATTCGTAGAGGGCATAGGTTTCATCAATGAAGTAGGCTGAATCTTCTCCGATGAAGGCATGCTTCAAGCCGTGATGTCCAAATGGCTTTTCCGGAATCAGTGTCACGCTTTTTCCCGTGTGGTTCAGACGATAGCAACGAGTGTTGTTTCCAGTTGCGAATATCCAAAGCAGGTTGTTGGAATCAATGGTCATGGACAGTACTTTATTAAAATCCATGGAAGAGATGTTTAACTGGAGAAATTTCTGGTTCTCTTGTTGGTAGTGATACAGATTTCCGTCATCTTTCAGCACTAACATGCACTTGTTTTTGCTTCGTGCCAAGAAGATGTTGTCCTTGAATTCGGTAAAGGTCCGGCAGGTCTGTCGGTATGTATCCAATCTGTCTAACCCGTAGTTGGTTTGTAACCACAGTATGCCTGGCTCTGATTCTACGATCTGGCTGATAATGTTGCCTGACAATAGGTTGCGTGACACATCAACGGGCGTATATAGGTGGATATTGTTGCCGTCAAACACGTTCAGTCCGTCGCATGTTCCTATCCATAGTACACCTTGGCTATCTTGGTAAAGGGATTGGATGGCACTATTGGAAAGACCGTTTTTATTGGAGAATTGCCGTAGGCTGTAAGCGTACACAAAATCCGGAAAACAGCATAAGAGGCTGATAAGCAATAAAATCGTATGGCCTTTCCAGTATATGTCTTTCATGTGGCTTGTTGTATTGATTTTAAGTTGCAAAGATATATTTTAAGGTGGAAACAGTCAATATTTGCAATATATTTCTTTAGTTGTAGGCTTACAGTTTGCTTTGTATCTGCTCCGTATCCTTAGAAATGTATTTGTACGGAGCAGATAGGTATGGATATGATTAGCGAATGACCGCAGCGAATCCACCGTTGCGTGCCAAACGGACTGTGATATGGTTGCCTTTCTTCAAGGATTGTTCTTGCTTGCGATAGTCCATGGCTTGGTGGTCAGCGTTGATGCCGTCTTCAAAAGAGGTCATGAGATAATTTTTTCCTTCTTGCAGGAAATCAAGGGAGATGTTAAAGACCCGTTCACGTTCGCGGTTGTTGGTCATGCCTCCTATATACCATTGTTCTCCTTTGCGTTTGGCCACGATGGCATATTCTCCTGCTTTGGCTTCGAGAGCGATGGTTTCGTCCCATGTTTGGGGTACTTGGGTGATGAAACGTGTACACTCGTCGTTGCGATAATAGAGGGTAGGATTGTCTGCCATCATCTGCAGGCCGGTTTCAAAAAGAACAAAGAGTGCCATCTGATAGGCACGTGTGCCGATGCTGGCAGAATTGGGACGTTCGGAATGGTAGACTTCAGGCTGCATGCTAAGCATGGCGCCGGGAGTATAGTCCATGGCTCCTACTGCGTTGCGTATGAAGGGGAAATAGACACTGTTGTCGGGACGGCATCCGCCCATTTGCTCCATACCTCTTACGCCTTCGTAGGAGAGTACGTTTGGGTATTTGTATTCTAATCCGGCAGGTTTGAAAGCACCGTGAAAGTCAACGAAGAGATGGTGTTTGGCGGCTTCATGTGCTACGCGTTCATAGAAGTTTACCATCCATTGGTCGCTACGATTCATGAAATCTATCTTTACGCCTTTCACACCCCACTTTTCGAAAGTTTCGAATAGGTCAAAGTGGTTTTCTACCGTAAGCCAAGTGAGCCATAACACAATGCCTACGTTTTTTTCTTTGCCGTAGCGGATGAGTTCGTGTATGTCTACCGAGGGATTGGGTTTATAGGGGTTGCGGGTGTTCATGGCCCAGCCTTCGTCCATTACTATATATTCTACGCCGTAGTGGGATGCGAAGTCGATGAAGTATTTGTAGGTGTCAAGGTTGCAACCTGCTTTGAAGTCCACGTCGGGGCCGTAGGGTGTGGCTCCGTTCCACCATTCCCAGCTGGCTAGTCCTGGTTTAATCCAAGAGGTGTTTTCTATGACATTCTTTTCAGCGAGGCGATAGGATAGAGTGTTTTCTATAAGTTTGCGGTCATCGTCGGTAATGACGAAGTAACGCCATGGATAACTGCGCTTGCCTGCGGTACGGGCTATGCAGTTGGCTTCTTTCAGAATCTTGAGACTGCGGTCACCGTCTTCTCCGAATTCAAGAGGCAGACGGGGGAAGACGGCGGTAATGCCGCCTTGTCCATCGTTTTTCAGAAACATGGCGGGATAGTCTGTCAGATTGGTTTCACTCATGAGGATTTTGTCACCTTTGGGTGTGCTGGCTAAAAGGGGAAGCAGAGCCATGCGATTGGAGTTTTTCCACTCGCTGCTTGTTTGGTGGCGATATTCTTCTTCATAGGAAGTCTTAAAGCCGTCAGGTTGCTGAAGATGTAGCAGGCAATCATCCACAAAGTTCAGGCGGAGGATTTCATTCATTATTTCTTGCTCGCCTTTCAGGTCAGTAAGGAAGCGGTAGGCGAATCCGTCATCAAAGGCACGGAACTCTACTGAATAGCCTCCTTTAAACTTCAGTAGCAATTGGTTGTAGCGGTTGGTTATAGTAGAGAATTTCAGGGGTACGATGGGAGTCAGTTCCTCGTTTACATTTTGGCGTACTACTTTGTTTAGTTTAGGATGGATGCCCAGCTGGTGGTTGGCAGTTTCCAGACCAATGACACAGTTGTCCATCAGTGTTTGATTTCCTTGGGTTACATCATATTGGATTTGATCGGTCAGCTCCACCGAGATGCGGATGTTTCCGCTGGGTGAGGCCAGTTGATGTACTTTCTGTCCGAAAGCGGTCAGTGAGAGGCAGAGAACTGCCGAGAGTAGGAATTGTTTTTTCATGTTCTTAGCTTTTGGATTTTTACAATATACAAAAGTAGTTTGTATTCTGTAGGAAATGTATGCTATTTATGACATAAATATATAAAATCATGCCACAGACGACTTTTTACATATCTATGTCGCGAATCTGTACAGTATGAGAGTGAAGGATGGGCTATTTTTGTTACCAACATTCCACATGTCAGAAAACTATTGTTGCCGGATGGAGGCTAAAGAGAGAAGGTGAAAGAGCGGTTTGCGGTTAGAGGAGGCAGCACATTTATAACAAAGAATGCGGTGGTTTATATCGAATTGACATTATCTTTTACGAAAAAACAATAATAACAAAACCATGAAAAAGAGACGAATACTGATGGGGAAGACCCATCTGATAGCGGGAGCCGTGATGTTGGCCGTTGCAGGAGGACAATTATCGGCTCAGACCGTTGCACCGAAGAAAGCAAAAGCGTACATGGTGGCAGATGCCCACTTGGACACGCAGTGGAACTGGGACATTCAGACTACTATTAAGGATTATGTTTGGAATACCTTGAATCAGAACCTTTTCCTTTTGAACCAGTACCCCGACTATATCTTTAATTTTGAAGGTGGAGTGAAATATGCTTGGATGAAGGAATATTATCCTCGTGAATACGAACTGATGAAGGCTTTTGTAAAGGCAGGTCGATGGCATGTGAGTGGGGCCAGTTGGGATGCTACCGACACTTTGGTGCCGTCTGTTGAATCGTTTATTCGCAACATTATGCTGGGGCAGGAGTTCTATCGTAAGGAGCTGGGGGTAGAAAGTACCGACATCTTCCTTCCCGATTGCTTCGGATTCGGTTGGACATTGCCTACTGTTGCTGCCCATTGTGGACTGATAGGTTTCTCTTCACAGAAGCTGGATTGGCGTAACAATCCTTTCTACGGTAAGAGCAAGCATCCCTTTACCATCGGACTGTGGAAAGGAGTGGATGGAGCGTCCGTCATGCTGGCTCACGGATATGATTACGGTCGTCGTTGGGATAATGAAGACCTTTCAGAAAATAGATATTTGATGGAACTCTCCAAATGCACTCCCCTGAATACCGTTTACCGCTACTATGGAACAGGTGATGTGGGCGGTTCACCTACCATCGCTTCTGTGGCTTCCGTGGAGAAAGGTATCAAGGGAGACGGTCCGTTGAAGATTATCAGTGCAGCCAGTGACCAGTTGTTCAAGGATTACCAGCCCTATGGCAGCCATCCCGAGCTCCCCGTATTTGACGGTGAATTGCTGATGGACGTTCATGGAACCGGCTGCTACACATCACAGGCTGCTATGAAACTCTATAATCGTCAAAATGAACTTTTGGGTGATGCCGCTGAACGTGCTTCTGTGGCTGCTGCCCTTTTGGGGGTTGCCGAATATCCTGGCAAGAGTCTGACGGAGTCTTGGCAGCGCTTCATATTCCACCAATTCCACGATGATTTGACTGGTACCAGCATTCCCCGTGCCTATGAATTTTCTTGGAACGATGAACTTCTCTCTCTGAAACAGTTCTCCTGTATCCTGACTCATTCTGTGGGAAGTGTGGCAGGCAAGCTTGATACTCGTGTCAAGGGGATTCCCGTAGTGCTCTATAACGCTTCGGGCTTCAAGGCTACAGATGTGGTGACCATCGAAGTGGAGGCTTCTCGTTTTCCCAAAAGTGTGGCTGTATATAACGAACAAGGCAAGTTGGTGGTTTCTCAGTTGGTTTCATATACTGATGGAAAGGTCCGCTTGTTAGTAGAAGCCACTGTACCCGCCAATGGATACGCAGTTTACGATGTCCGCCTCTCCGGCGAAGGAAAAGAGATGTCTGCTGTTGAAGCTGCAAGTGTTGAAAATTCGTTCTACAAACTGACATTGAATGAGAACGGTGACATTACTTCACTGTTCGACAAGAGAATCAACAAGGAATTGGTAAAGGCTGGTAAGGCTATTCGTTTAGCCCTCTTCACTGAAAACAAGTCATTCGAATGGCCGGCATGGGAGATATTGAAAGAGACTGTGGACGCTACTCCTATCTCCATCACCGAGGATGTGAAAGTGACTCTTTGCGAAAACGGTGCATTACGTAAGACTCTCTGCGTGGAGAAACGTCACGATGATTCTTTTTTCCGCCAGTACATCCATTTGTATGAAGGTGTATTGGCCCACCGCATTGACTTTACTAACGAAGTGGACTGGCAGTCTACCAACGCTCTGTTGAAGGCTGAGTTTCCCCTCAATTTGAATAATGAGGTGGCCACTTACGACTTGGGCGTAGGCAGCGTGCAGAGAGGAAACAACATCTTGACCGCTTACGAAGTATATGCTCAATATTGGGCAGATTTAACGGACGCTAACGGTTCTTATGGCGTTTCCATCATGAACGACAGCAAATATGGCTGGGACAAGCCTGATAACAACACCCTGCGTCTCACTTTGCTGCACACTCCGAAGACAAAAAAGAACTATGCTTATCAAGATCGTCAGGACTTCGGTCACCATACCTTTACTTACAGCTTGGTAGGTCATGTGGGCGCTTTGGACGTAGTTCAAACCCGCGAGAATGCTGAGTTGCTGAACCAGCGCATCAAGGCGTTCGTTGTTGGAAAGCATCGCGGCGAATTAGGTAAGAGCTATTCATTGGCTTTTTCCGATAACCGGAATGTACTTATTAAAGCCTTAAAGAAAGCCGAAAGTTCAGATGAATATGTGGTACGCGTGTATGAAGCCGCAGGCAAGCAGGCGCAGAAAGCCTCGATTGTCTTTGCCGACAACCTTGTGGCTGCTGTAGAAGCAGATGGTACGGAAAAGACCATCGGTAAGGCTACATTCAGTGGAAATCGCTTGGAAGTGTCAGTCAATCCAAACAGCATTAAGACCTACAAGGTACGTTTTGCTTCCAATAAAAAGGTGCAGACGGTGGCCGAACCATTGCCCCTTGTTTATGATAAGAAGTGCTTCAGTTGGAACGAGTTCAAGGCTGCTGCCAACTTTGAGTCTGGTTATTCTTATGCTGCTGAATTGATACCTGCCGAGATGAATGTGCATGGAGTGCCTTTCAAATTGGAGACACGTGAAGAGCTGAATGGTATGGCTTGCAAGGGCAATGTACTGAAACTGCCCGCCGACTGTACTTATAACAGACTCTATATCCTTGCTGCTGCCGCTTCTGATAAAGATGTGAAGGGGATATTCCGCGTAGGCAAGTATGTGCAGGAAGTCATTGTTCCTTCTTATACTGGCTTCATCGGTCAGTGGGGGCACACCGGACATACGGAAGGTTATCTGAAAGATGCTGAAGTTGCCTATGTGGGTACGCACCGCCATTCCGGTGAAGGCGATCAGCCGTATGAGTTCACTTACATGTTTAAGTTCGCAATAGACCTGCCAGAAAAGGCTACTGAGGTGGTATTGCCCGATAATAAGGATATTGTTATTTTTGCCGCCACTTTGACTGATGTTGCTGCTACTTCTGTTTGTCCCGCTTCCGAACTGTTCCGTACGGCAAACAAGTGCAATCGCTATCAGACGGAAAGCTCCACAGAGAGAGTGAACATTCTGAAGCAGGACATGGTAATGGGCTATTCAAGCTATGTGAACGAGAAAGAGAAGCCGGCTTTCATGGTAGATGGCGACGAAAACACAAAGTGGTGTGCTATTGCTGAAATGCCCCACTACGTAGACTTTGATTTGGGCGGTGAAAGAAGCATTAATGGCTGGAAGTTACTGAACGCTGCCGGCGAAAACCATTCCTACGTCACTTCCTCCTGCTTTCTGCAAGGTAAGAGCGACAAGAATGGTGAATGGCGCACACTGGACTATGTTTCTGGTAATGGTAAGAATGTACTGAATCGCACGCTAAATAAGTCTGAAAGTGTTCGCTACCTGCGTCTTTTAGTGACACAGCCCATGCAATCGGCTTCTGGTAAAGATGTGCGCATTTATGAAATGGAAGTATACGAATAAACAGTTATTATATTCCCATTTTTCAGATCCTTGTGTCTGTCACCACAGACACAAGGATCTGATGATTCTCAGGTGTAAGTGCTTAATGTGAGTAAGTTAACAACTCTATTGAAGTAAATTTATTGGAAATAACAAATACCTTGAAAAATGAAAATTAAAATATTTGCTGTTGTATGTTTATTAGCTGCTAATCTCTTTACAATATCTGCTCAAAAGTGGTTTACGCCTGAGGCGGAGAAACAAGTGGATGCTCTTTTGAGCCAGGTAGTAGAAGGAAACTACAAGAATAATCGCTATCCTCTACTCCGTAAGCCCTTAATGGAACTTCCTTTAGGCAGTATCAAACCTAAAGGCTGGTTGCACGAAATGCTGGTTCGTCAGAAAAATGGCGCCAGTGGTCAGATGGATGTTCTTTACCCTTCGGTTATGGGCAAACGCAATGGTTGGTTAGGTGGTGATGGAGACCAGTGGGAACGCGGTCCATACTGGATAGACGGTCTACTTCCTTTGGCGTATATACTGGATGATGATGTCTTGAAAGCCAAAGTGCAACCTTGGATAGAATGGGCTTTGCAGAGCCAGCGTGAGGACGGATTCTTCGGTCCTGAAAAAGATTATCCGGGAGAGCCTGGACTGCAACGTGATAACTCGCAAGACTGGTGGCCGCGTATGGTCGTGCTGAAAATCCTACAGCAGTATTATTCGGCAACGAACGATAAGAGAGTCGTCGCTTTTATGACAAAATATTTCCGTTATCAACTGAATACCTTGCCGCAAAAACCTTTAGGACACTGGAGCAGTTGGGCAGAATTCCGTGCTTGTGACAATTTGCAAGCTGTATATTGGCTTTATAATCTTACGGGGGAGGATTTTTTGCTTGAATTGGGGCATTTGCTGCACCGGCAGAGTTTCAGTTTCATAGATATGGTAGATAGGGGAGACTTGCGCAGACCCTGCACTATACACTGTGTTAATTTGGCACAAGGCATCAAAGAACCGATTATTTATTATCTGCAAGATACCGACCGGAAATATATTGATGCTGTCAAGGAAGGCTTTCGAGATATTCGCCGGTTCCACGGACAGCCGCAAGGCATGTATGGAGGCGATGAGGCTTTGCATGGAAACAATCCTACACAAGGCTCGGAGTTGTGTTCGGCCGTAGAGTTGATGTACTCGCTGGAAAAAATGGTGGAGATTACAGGAGACATAGACTTTGCCGACCATTTGGAACGCATTGCTTTTAATGCTTTACCAGCCCAAATATCCGATGACTTTATGACTAAGCAATATTTCCAGCAACCGAATCAGGTGATGGTAACACGCCATCGTCGCAACTTCGACCAGGATCATGAAGGGACAGACCTTGCTTTTGGCACTCTGACCGGATACCCATGTTGTTTTTCGAATATGCACCAAGGTTGGCCAAAATTTACACAGCACCTATGGTATGCCACACCTGATAACGGCATTGCAGCCATTGTCTATTCTCCGTCGGAAGTAACAGCCAATGTGGGTGATAATGTACCGGTGGTTATCAGTGAAGATACTTACTATCCGATGGATCATCAGATAACTTTTACCATTAAAGAGGTGAGGAATAAGGTGAAACAAGTGAAATTTCCATTTCACCTGCGTGTTCCGAAGTGGTGCAAGCAAGCTGAAATACGGGTAAATGGAAAGATGGAGCAAACTGTCAAAGGTGGGAAAATAGCTATCGTAGACCGTATATGGAAGCGGAATGATAAGATTGAACTGTATCTGCCCATGGAGGTCTTTACTAGCACTTGGTATGAAAACGCAGTATCTATTGAAAGAGGTCCGTTGGTATATGCCCTGAAAATGGAAGAAAATTGGGAAAAGAAAGAGTTTAAGGATAGTTGGTATGGTTCTTATTATTATCAGGTGACTTCTTCGGATCCATGGAACTACGGATTGGTGGATTTTGACCGTAACAGAATGAACGAGGTGGCCCAAGTAAGTATCAATAGCCAAAAACAGCAATTGGACTTTCCTTGGAATCAGGAAAATGCACCGGTTGAAATAAAGATGAAGGCTCGTCTTATCCCTACTTGGACAGTATATAATGAAATGGCAGGGCCCCAGCCTTTCTCTTTCTGTGGCAGTGCCGAAGGAGGAGAGCAAGAAATCACGCTGATACCCTACGGTTGTACAACCCTGCGTATTTCAGAATTTCCAGTTGTTGGGAAATGATGTTTCCGAAGTATGGGGGAAACGGTGTGTCTGTTTTGTGACAAACTTGTTTTAGAATTCTGCCATGTCCGGAATGTGGACGGTTATGTCACGGATTTATAGTTGGCTTTTAACCTTACTGTCTATTTTTGCAATCGTTTTTAATAGGGTTTATATATTATATAAAAGAAGACTCCTGCAACGGAGTGAAAAACAAGTCGAACAATTTAATGCCGTAGAAAAAAGATGAAAAATTCCAAGAAAGCACTCCTCTGCCTATTGGCATGCGCCTTGGCAGTAACCGGATGCAAGACACAGAAAGAACCGGCTGTGGCAGACAACGCAATGCTGGTCAGATCTACACAAACACTTGATTCCTTATATGCTCACTATTCCGCACCGGGCACTTGTCTGTTGCGTGAGAATTATCCTTCGGACGTGGAAGGCTATACCGCTACTTATCTGGCTTCCGAGGAACAGAAGAACCGTCCCAATCTTTACTCTTATTTGTGGCCTTATTCCGGTACCTTCTCCGCAGTGAATGCGTTGATGGAGGCCACTAAAGATAACAAGAAAGATTTCGGGAACTATCAGAAGTTGCTTGATGAGAAAGTGCTTCCGGGACTTGCTGAATATTTCGATACTCGTCGTATGCCCAAAGCGTATGCTTCTTACATCAAGGACGCTCCGTTGTCCGACCGCTTTTACGATGACAACGTGTGGCTCGGCATTGACTTCACAGACGTCTATCTGATGACTAGCCAAGAGAACTATCTGCAGAGCGCCAAGCTTATCTGGAAGTTTATAGAAAGCGGTATGGACGATTGTTTGGGAGGAGGTATCTATTGGTGCGAACAGAAGAAGGAATCAAAGAACACTTGTTCCAACGCCCCTGGTTCCGTCTTTGCCCTGAAACTTTTCAAGGCTACGCAAGACAGCTCCTATTTTGAGAAAGGGAAGAGTTTGTACGAGTGGACTAAAGCAACATTGCAGGACACAACAGACTGCCTTTACTTCGACAACATGCGTTTGGACGGTGAGATAGGACGTGCCAAATTTGCCTATAACAGCGGTCAGATGATGCAGTCGGCTGCTTTGCTCTATCAGCTTACCGGTAATGGGCAGTATCTGAAGGATGCGCAAGCGATTGCTGCTGCTTGTCATAATTATTTCTTCATGGAATTCACCCCCGGACAGGGAGAACCGTTTCATATGCTGAAGAAGGGTGATGTGTGGTTCACCGCCGTTATGTTGCGTGGTTTTATGGAACTCTATCAGGTGGACGGTAACAAGGTTTATCTTGATTCCTTTGCCCGCAGTCTGGACTATGCTTGGACGCATGCCCGTGAAGAGAACGGCCTTTTCAATACTGATTTCACCGGCAAGAGCCGCGACAATCGTAAATGGCTGCTGACACAAGCCGCCATGGTAGAGATGTACGCGCGTTTGGCCGTGTTCGCTAATCAGTCTTTATAATTAAAACGAATCAGACCAAATGAAAAAGAGAAACATTACCTTGTGCGCTGTTGCCATGCTCTGTATGCAAGGCTATGCTAAGGCAGACACTTTTATCCTGAAAGGTGACAACACTTGTGTGGAGAACTATGCTCAGATGACTGCTGCTTACAAGAGCAATCGTCCAAAAATGAAGAAACGCCTTTTCACCTCAAAAGCGGTGGAAGCTGAGATTGTTCGCGTGAAGAAACTGCTTACCAATCCTAAGTTGGCGTGGATGTTTGAGAATTGCTTTCCTAATACGCTTGACACTACTGTACACTTTCGCATGCTGGACGGTAAACCCGATACTTTTGTTTATACCGGTGACATCCATGCTATGTGGCTGCGTGACTCCGGTGCGCAGGTGTGGCCATATGTGCAGTTAGCCAACAATGATGCGCAATTGAAAGAGATGCTCGAAGGTGTCATTCGCCGTCAGTTCCTTTGCATCAACATTGATCCGTACGCCAATGCTTTCAACGACGGACCTACGGGTGGCAACTGGATGACTGACTTGACAGATATGAAGCCCGAACTGCACGAGCGCAAATGGGAGATAGACTCTCTTTGTTACCCGCTTCGTCTGGCTTACCAGTATTGGAAAGTAACTGGTGACAGCAGTATCTTCGACGGTGAATGGATGAAGGCAATTACTGCTATCCTGAAGACTTTCAAGGAACAGCAGCGTAAGGACGGTGTAGGCCCTTACCGTTTCCAACGTAAGACGGAACGTGCTCTGGATACGCTGAATAACGACGGCTTGGGTGCTCCGGTCAAACCGGTGGGACTGATTGTTTCCGCTTTCCGCCCATCGGACGATGCCACTACGCTTCAGTACCTGGTCCCTTCCAACTTTTTCGCTGTCTCTTCTCTGAGAAAGGCTGCTGAAATTCTGACGGAAGTAAACAAGGAAACATCCTTGGCCAAAGAATGCACCGATTTGGCAGCCGAAGTGGAGGCAGCCCTGAAGAAATATGCCACTTACAATCATCCTGAGTTTGGGACAATCTATGCATTTGAAGTAGATGGATTCGGCAATCATCTGTTAATGGACGATGCCAATGTACCCAGCCTTCTTGCTATGCCTTATTTGGGTGATGTGGACGTAAACGATCCTATCTATCAGAATACACGCCGCTTTGTGTGGAGTGGCAGCAACCCTTACTTTTTTAAAGGTAAAGCCGGTGAAGGTATCGGAGGTCCGCACATTGGTTATGATATGGTATGGCCTATGAGTATCATGATGAAGGCATTCACCAGCCAGAATGATGAGGAGATAAAGATTTGTATCAAAATGCTGATGGATACGGATGCCGGTACGGGATTCATGCACGAGTCTTTCCACAAGGATGACCCCACTAACTTTACCCGTGCATGGTTTGCTTGGCAGAATACGCTGTTTGGAGAATTGATTTTGAAATTAGTGAACGAGGGTAAAGTGGATTTGCTGAACAGCTTGTAAAAACAGGAATTATTTAAAATCAATAAAGTGCGCTGGAAGGAGGATTAGGATACAAATTGCATGAATTGGTTGTTCGTTGGTATTATTTGTGTTCTTTTCCTTTTTTTATCGTGATTTATTATAATGTTTAATCTTAAAGAATATGAAAAAGAATCGAGTGTACACAGTAAATTCATTGCTGGCTCGGATAGGTGGGAACTATAAGTTCTGGCTTATTGCCTTGCCTGCTGTGACTATGCTGGCGCAGGCTCCTGCGGTTTATGCACATGCGGAGACTATTACTGTGGTGCAGCAAAACAATGCCACGGTGAGAGGTTCCGTTAAGGATGCCACAGGTGAAAGCCTGATTGGAGTGAGTGTTACTGTTAAGGGTAAAGAAGGTGTGGGTACCATTACAGATGTGGATGGAAACTATTCCATTGTTTGTAGTGCCCAAGATGTTCTCGTCTTTTCCTATGTGGGATATGCCACTCAGGAAATTGCTGTGAAAAATCAAAAACAATTGAATGTTGTCTTAAAGGAGGATACCAAGGTGCTGGATGAAGTTATTGTCATCGGTTATGGTACTACTACCCGCAAGAGTGCCGTAGGTGCTGTAGACCAGGTAAAGGCTTCCATGATCGAAGACCGTCCCGTGGCTAACATGACAGATGCTTTGCAAGGGGCTGCGCCCAACGTGGTTATCCAGCAGCGCAGTAGCAATCCTAATGATCGTAAGACTAACTTTAATATTCGTGGTATCAGCACTGTGAATGACAATAGTCCGCTTTTTGTCATAGACGGATTGGTAGCTGATGGTGGTAGTTTCGATAAATTGAATCCCAATGATATTGAGAACATTTCCATCTTGAAAGATGCCGGTACAGCTGCTATTTATGGTTCACGTTCTTCCAATGGTGTAGTTTTGGTTACTACTAAGAAAGGTAAGAAGAACCAGCGTGCGACAGTTCGGTTAAGTGGTATGATGGGATGGCAGAATCCGGATATCTTGTTTTCTCCGGTGAAAGGCTATCAGAACGCTACTTTGCGCAATTTAGCTGCCACCAATGCTGGAGAGGCTCCTTTGTATACACCCGATCAAATCCGTGACCTGGCTGCCCATCAAAATGAAGAAAGCTGGTTTTTTGATCAGATAGTCCGCACAGCCTTACAGCAGAATTACAATCTAAGCGTATCTGGAGGTAGTGATAAAACTACTTACATGGTGTCCATGGGTTATTATGACCAGGAAAGTAATTATGTGGGCAACAGTGATTTTGGCGTGCAGCGTTATAATTTTCGTACCAATGTTAGCACGGAAGTGGGACGTTTGAAACTGAATGCTATTTTGGCTTATACACGTAATAATAGTGTAAGTACCACCGGTGGGAGTTTGGAAGTGGATGCCGCCCGTGTACCTACTTATTATTATTACAAAATGAAATCGGAAGATGGAAGATATTTGTTAAATGATGTATTGACTGAATTTAACCCATTGGGAGCATTGGAAGCTGGTGGCCGTAACAAGTATCGTAACAATTATCTGAACGCTAATGTCAATGCTGAATTCCGGCTTATTGACGGATTGAAGTTGCGTGGAGTGTTGGGTGCGGATGTGATAAACGACATGCGTTCTACCCGCAATTTGGGCGTATCCTATTACTTGAATGAAGAGGCTACCGAACCACGTCCAGTGAAAGATACTGACTATCGGACCAGTAACTGGAATCATACGGCTTACCTTATTAATAGCCAACTTTTGTTGGATTACAACAAGACATTCGGTAAACACAATGTCAGCGGGCTTTTTGGAGTAACCAATGAATCGTTTACTTCGTCTAGCAATGAGATTGAGAAGAAGGGGGTAGATCCCGACTTGGGTATCGGTACAGACATTACCAATAGTACTGTGGGAAACATCACAGGAAAAACATTTGTAGATGAATCCAACCGTACCAGTCTGACTTCTCTGTTGGGACGTGTGGGGTATTCTTACGCTGACAGATATTATACAGAATTCAGCTTCCGTTATGACGCTTCTTCCAAGTTTCATAAAGACTACCGATGGGGTTTCTTCCCTTCTGTTTCATTAGGCTGGCGTTTGAGCGAGGAGAACTTTATGCAGGCTTACAAGGAACGTGTGGGTGACTTGAAACTGCGTACTTCTTTTGGTATCTTGGGTAACCAGTCTATTGGTACTTATGACCGTTTTACTGTTTACGAACTGTACAACAACTCTTACGCATACAACAACCAGACAGTATCGGGCGCAGGTTTTAAGTTAGGTAAGGATAATTTGACTTGGGAAAAGACCAAAACCTTCAACGTGGGTGTAGACGCTTCGTTCTTCAATAACGCTTTGAATGTGACGTTCGACTATTTCTACAAGCGTACGAGCGACATTTTAATGAAGCCCCTTGTGCCTTCGGTATTCGGTACGGATATGGCGATGGACAACATTGGTGAGATGCAGAATCAAGGTTGGGACCTCTCTATCAACTATCGTTTGAAAACGGGAGCTGCAAATCATAACTTCAACTTCAATCTTGGTGACTCTTGGAATGAAGTGCTGAAGTACCCTGGTCACGAAAGAATCTCACAAATAGAGGAGTTGAGCCGTATCACCCGTGAAGGATGTCCGTTGGAGTCTTACTACGGTTACAAGATGGACGGCTTTTTCCAAAGCTACGAGGAGATTGAGGCATCGGCTATTCCTGTAGGTGGAAAGGTACAGCCGGGTGACGTGAAGTTTGTAGACCGTAACGAAGATGGTGTCATCGACTCGAAGGATAAGTTTATCTTGGGTAATGCCTTCCCTCGTCTTACTTTCGGTTTCAACTACAATGTAGAATGGAAAGGATTCGATTTCGGTATGTTCTGGCAGGGTGTGGGCAAGCGTGACATGATGCTTCGTGGTGAATTGATTGAACCGTTCCACGCCAATTACTCTTATAATATCTATAAGCATCAACTGGATTTCTGGACTCCTACCAACACCGATGCACGTTGGCCGAGACTTACTGCTCCGGGTTCTACTTCCAACAGAAACAACTACGGAAACGGACAAGGTTCCGACCTATTCTTGATGGATGGAAAATACCTGCGTCTGAAGAACTTGCAGATTGGTTACACATTCCCCAAAACATGGAGCCGCAAGGTGGGCATGGAAAAGGCACGTATCTATGTCAACGGACAAAACTTGCTGACTTTCAGTAATAACTCGTTTATTGACCCTGAATCTTCTGAGTTCGACTCTAAGATGGGTAATAGTGGCGCCAATTCTGGTAGAAACTACCCGACGCTCCGTTACTATGGTTTCGGTATAGACATTGAATTCTAAAAACAACAGATAACTATGAGACTAAGAAAATATATAGCTTTTGCCGGAATGGCTGTTCTGATGCTTTGCAGTTGCAACGAGATGGAGAACGCACCGACAAACAAATTTACGGATAACTCTTATTGGACTTCCACCACCAAAGCCCAGTATGTGGTGAACATGGCTTACAGCCAGATGTACAATGCAGGCCGTATGTGGAGCGATGAAAGTTTGAGTGACAATGCTTACGACGGTCGCAGTGTGGACGACCAACGTGCCATTCGCAAAGGTATGGCTACTCCCTCGCTCGACATCTTCAAGAATGAATGGAAAGACCTTTACGGAGGCATAAAGACCTGCCACGTGTTCCTTGAAAAGGTGGATCTGGTACCCAACATGGACGCATCTGTTAAAGCACGTATGATTGCCGAGATACGCTATATCCGTGCAAGCCTCTACTTCCGTCTGACTAACCTTTATGGTGCAGTACCTTTCTTTACGGAGGACATCACGCTGGAAGAATCGCGGAGTGTAAGTCGTACAGACCGCGAAACCATTATCAGCTTCATTCACCAAGAATTGGAAGACATCAAGGATGCGCTTCCCACTCGCGACCAATTGCCCGAAGAAGACAAGGGCAAAATTACTAAAGGTGCCGTTTGTGCTTTGCAGGCTCGTGTCTACTTGATGGATAGCGACTGGAACAATGTGATGCTTTATTGCGACAATCTGATGAACAAACAGGGCGAATATGGTACTTATGCCTTATTTCCTGATTATGCCGGGCTTTTTGATGAAGCCAATGAGTATAATGAAGAGATTATCATGGACCGTTCTTATGTACCCAATTTGATTACTTGGGGTGAGATGGTAGACATGATTCCTTTGTCAAGAGGCGGACGTGCCGTGAACCGTGTGCCGCAACAATCATTGGTAGATACTTATCTGATGCTTAGTGGAAAGACTATCAGTGAAGCCGGGACAGATTATAACCCTGCTTATCCTTACGACAACCGTGACCCACGTCTCACCGCTACTATCATTTATGATGGCTATGACTGGAGTGGCAATGTGGACGATGGCAGTAAAGACGTAGTCATCAACATTCGTCCGGGTTCGGGAACCGATGCCTACGATGGTGGTGGAAACGGCACTTCTACCGGTTATTTCACCCGTAAGTATTATAATCCGCAGGCTTCCGGTGATCAGAATTCCGGTATGAACATCATCACTATGCGCTATGCTGACATCTTGCTGATGTATGCTGAGGCTGTTCACGAAACAAGCGGTATGACTGAAGCGGTATGGAACAAGACCATCCGTCCCATCCGCGAACGTGCCGGATTCACTGCCGATGCAGCCTTGAACTTTCCTGCCGGAAAGAGCAAGGAAGAGATGAGGCAGATTATTCGCGACGAACGTCGTGTAGAAATGGCGATGGAAGGTTTGCGCTGGTATGATATTAAGCGTTGGAAGGCTGGCAACGAATACTTGTCGGGCAAGGTGCGCGGTGCAAGCTTCGTGGACGAGAATAAGCTTGACACTCGCAAGTTCGAAGAGGCAAGAGATTACCTTTGGGCAGTTCCTATCAGTGAAATCAATTTGAATCCCAATCTGGCGCCTAACAATCCAGGATATGGAAATTAACGTGTATCTAAACTCATTAAAAACAATAGAACAATGAAAACAATATTCTCAACAATAGCTCTTTTTTCGGCAGTCCTCTTTGCTACGTCTTGTACGGAAGACATGGAATACAAGGATTCCAAAGTTTCCTCAGTAAATCAGTTGTATGAACCCACTGACGGCAAGGAAGTAGTCTTGCAATCGTCGGCCAGCGCCAGCCTGTTCTTTGAATGGGAGTCGGCCAAGGCTGAAGATAGCGGTGCCCCTCTTTATGAAGTGGTATTCGATAAAGAAGGTGGAGATTTTTCTAAGCCTATTTACAAAGTGCTTTCTGACAATGGCGGTTCTTTGAGCTATGCTACCATCAGCCACAAGACATTGAACAAGGTTGGTGCGGCTGCCGGATTGAACAGTGGTGAGACGGGTACACTTGTTTGGACAGTAATGGCTTCCAGAGGTTTGAATTCTGTAATGGCAAAGGAAAGCAAGAAGCTCACCATCACTCGCTTGGTGGGATTTGAAGAGATTCCGGCACAGCTTTACTTGACCGGAAGTGCTACTGAAGGTGGTATGGATGCTTCTAAGGCCGTGGCGTGTGCTTCACCCGAAAAGGATAAGTTCGAAGTCTTTACGAAGTTGGAAGGCGGAAAGACTTACAAACTGGTAGATAGAGCAGCCGAAGGTGCCAAGGTGTTTTATATCAATGGCAATAAGATTATGGAAGGCGAAGGCGAGACAACCGTAGAAAAGACGGGAGTTTACCGCATTGAGATGGATTTCTCCATTGCATCTGTAACCGTCAGGGAAGTAAGTAAGATGGAATTCTACTTCTGTCCGAGTGGTGCCGCAACTTTTGAATTGCCTTATGTTGGAAACGGTGTGTTCTGCGGTCAGGATAAAATTGAGTTCAAGCAAGAAGGATGGGGGCGCGACCAACGCTATAAGTTCTTGATGACTTATGCTGATGGTAGTATACAGTATTGGGGAACCAAGAATACTACAGACTCTAATCCTGGTGCGGCTACTCCCGAAGATCCTTATTTCTATATTATGGAGACTCCTGATAACCAATGGGATCAGAAGTGGAAACTGAACGATGAATTCGATGGTGCGGCCGATGGCCACAATCCGGGTGCCATCACCAAGATTAGTGTGATATTCAATGTGGAGAACTATACTCATAAAGTGGAATTGGCCAACTAATTTAAGGAGAGATTATGAAAAAAATATTATTTTGTCTGCCCCTGCTTCTTTTGGCACTTCAATCGTGCGAGATAGAAGATGAGTATATGTATGATAAGGGGCTTTACACCATAGATTGGGATGCGGCTGCCGATAGCAGTTCTGTGACCCTGATAGATCGTTTCTGGAATACGGAAGAGAATTATTTCAACTACGGGAATGACGGTTCAATCAAGGATTTCCATTATTGGCCGCAGGCTCATGCTATGGATGTGATGATAGATGCTTACAATCGTACCGGAGATAGCAAGTACAGCGACTTGTTCGACAAATGGTATGTCGGTATCAAGGCAAAGAACGGTGGCAGTTATTGGAACAACTTTTATGATGATATGGAGTGGATTGCTCTCACCATGATTCGCTTGTACGAAGTTACTGATGAAAACAAGTATCTGGAAACTTCTCAAGAGATGTGGAATGAAATCAAGACCGGTTGGAACGATTACGCAGGTGGTGGCATTGCTTGGACTCACGACCAGCTATGGAGCAAAAATGCTTGTTCCAACGGCCCTGCTGCTTTGATTGCTGCTCGTCTTTACCGTATTAACGGGAATCAGGAGGATTTGGATTGGGCTGTCAATATTTATAAATGGGAGCGTGAAAATTTATTTAACCCTGCTACCGGCGCCATCTATGATAATGTGAACGGTGAGACGGGTGAGTTGAGTACACTTTCTCTTTCTTATAACCAAGGTACATTCTTGGGTGCTGCTTACGAACTGTATAAGATCACAGGAGAAGAGTCCTATTTGAAAGATGCTCGTAAGGCTGCCAATTTCGCTATCAGTAATAGCAGCATGATAGATACTGGAAATAATTTACTTCGTGATGAAGGCGATGGGGACGGAGGTTTGTTTAAGGGTATTTTCATGCGTTATTATGTGCAGCTGATTATGGAACCGAATTTGGACCCCATATATAAGAAGAAATTCATCACTTTCTTTAACAATAATGCTGAAATCTTGTGGCGAAAGGGAATCAATAAACTTGATTTGCTGTATAATACTAACTGGGCAATGAACAATAGCGGCAACAACCATCTGACTACGCAGACAAGTGGTTGTACTTTGATTGAAGCCAAAGCTCTCTTTGAAAAGAGCCTGAAATAAGTTAGCAATTAAAAGTGTGTCGAAACTCAATCTGGTTATTGGGTTTCGGCACATTTTTTTTTAGAGCCAGTTTTAATTGGCAGTTATTTTGGAAATAATGTTTTTAGAGACAACAGTTTTTTATATAAAATAAATACAAAAGATGAAACAGAATCAATATTTATTTCTACTGTTCGCCCTGATTGTTCTGACGGGCTGTGGCGGTACGCAGAAGAAATTAACCGAATATGTCAATCCTTTCTTGGGTACGGCTACTTTGTGGGAGCCTGAGGACTTAGGGTATACGCGCAAAATAAAGTCACGTACATGGGGTGCGGAAACTTATCCGGGTGCTACCTTGCCCAACGCAATGGTGCAGCTCAGCCCCGTTACACAGTTTCGTAGCGGTGCGGGCTATCAATATGAGGACACTGTGATTTATGGTTTTTCACATACAGCTAAAGGGCATTGGAACTTGTTGCATGTCCCCATGTTGCCAGTGGTGGGAACTATCGCTCCGGGTAATTATTGCTCCGGGTTTAGTCACGAGAAGGAATCTGCGCATCCGGGGTATTACCAAGTTTATCTGGAACGCTATAAAGTGAACGCCGAGTTGACCAGTACCTTGCGTTGTGCCTACCATAAATATACTTTCGGCAAGGGCGACGATAAGTCATTATTGGTAGACATCCGCCGTTCTAATAATGATGTCCGTGATTGGAAGATTGAGAAGGTTGACGATAATACGTTCACGGGTTATCAAGATGGCGATGGTAAAATCTACTTTTACGCTAAGACCAACTATAAAATAGGCCAAGTGGAAATGGTAAAAGACGACAAACATGAGGTGGCTGTGCTGCGTTTTATCGACAGCAAAGGTGTTGAACCTTTGGAAGTGAAGGCTGGTTTCTCGTTTGTGAGTATAGAGAATGCTCAAATGAATTTGAAGGCCGAAATGTTGAACAAAAGTTTTGCACAAGTGGCAGAAGAAGCCGATGCGGCTTGGGAAGCACTCCTCTCCAAGATTCAAGTTGCAGGTGGCACGGAACGTGAAAAGAGATTGTTTTATTCTACTTTCTTCCATGCTTTTAAATGGCCGGCTTTGCGTAGCGATGTGAATCATGAATATACTGATGTCCGTGGCGAAGTAGTGAATAACGGCTTCCACTATTACACTGACCCTTCTTTTTGGGACGATTATCGCAACAAACTGGTACTCATAGGTATGATTTCTCCCGATGTGACTACTGACATCATTAGGTCTATTATTGACAAAGGTGAGAAGCGTGACGGCTACATGCCCACCTTCTTCCATGGTGATCACGCTTCCACTTTTATTTCTGGTTCTTGGTTGCGTGGTTTGCATGATTTCGATCTGGAGCGTGCTTATAAGTTGATTCTGAAAAATGCTACGGTGCCCGGTAAAGGAGGACGTCGCTATTTGGATGAGTATATGGAGCGAGGTTGGATTGCTGAAAAAGACACAGTGAATGTACCCACATGGGACGAATACAAAGGGGCTGTGACCAAGACCCAGGAATATGCTTACGATGACTATGCCGTAGCCTTGGTAGCCAAGGAGCTGGGAGATGAAGCCAACTACAAACTGATGATGGAACGCTCCAACAACTACAAGACGCTATTCGACCCCTCTACCGGCTTTTGGAGAGGTAAGATTGACGATGGTAGCTGGATTCAGGATTTCGATCCGTATTATCCCTATTACCAGTACATGTACCGTGAGGCCAATGCATGGAACGCCCTCTTCTTCGCCCCCCACGACCCCGAAGGCATGATTAAGCTCTATCCCAGTAAAGAGGCGGTGGAGGCTAAACTGGATTCCTTATTCAGCGAACCGTGGAGAGGTTACGAGGCCCACAACCTGACCGGATTCATCGGAAACTATTGCCACGGAAACCAGCCGGGACACAGCATTCCTTACACCTATTATTTCATAGACAAACAAGAGAAAGCCCAATGCATTCTCGACAGCCTGATGAACCACTACTATGACATGGGTGCCGACAAGCTGGCTTATGCAGGGATGGATGATGCCGGCGAGATGTCTTCGTGGTATGTGCTCAATGCTATTGGACTTTACACTTATTCGCCTGCCGATCCTGAATATATTGTTACTGTTCCCTTGTTCGATAAAGTGACGTTCAATCTGAATGGTCGTCCCTTTACGATTGTGAAGAAAGGAAGCGGCAAGAAGATTATTGACATTACTTATGACGGTAAAAAGATTGACGGTTACTTTATCACCCATGACCAACTGAGGGAGGGCAAGGAACTGGTGATTACTACGGAATAGATAAACAATGGAGTTATGAAAAGAAATATACTGCTTCTATTCACATTCTTTGCTTGCATTACTGTACAAGGGCAGACTCCGGTTCGTTTGGTTGATCTGAGGAGCGAACATCTTGACAGACCTATAGGTTTGGATAATCCCGTTCCACGCCTTTCTTGGCGGATGGAAGATGGTAGGCAGGGAGCTGTGCAGACTTCCTGGCGGATTGTGGTAGACGAAGACTCGTTGAATGTGGTCAATGGCTGTGGCAGGATGTGGGATAGTGGAAAGAACGATTCCCGTAATCAGCTTGTGGCCTATGCGGGCAAAAAACTGCAGCCTTTCACTAGATATTATTGGAAAGTAATCTGCAGCGACATGGAATATAAGGAGACTGCTTCTCCTGTCTCTTACTTTGAAACGGGCATGATGGGGATGCAACATTGGCAAGGTGCTTGGATTGGCGATGGCAAGGATATTCATTATGGGTCTGCCCCTTACTTCCGAAAAGAGTTCAAGACCGGCAAAAAGGTAAAGTCAGCGCGTGCTTATATTGCCGCTGCTGGACTATATGAGCTTTACATCAATGGCGAGAAGATAGGAGACCACTGCCTTGCCCCTCTCTATACCCGCTTTGATCGCCGCAACTTGTATGTGGCTTATGATGTGACTTCACAATTACAGAATGGTGACAACGCTATTGGCGTACTTTTGGGTAACGGCTGGTATAACCATCAATCCAAAGCAGTGTGGGACTTCGACCGTGCCCCTTGGCGCAACCGTCCCACTTTCTGTCTGGACTTGCGCATTACCTACACCGATGGAAGCGTGGAGACTATTCCCACCGATCTCAGTTGGCGGACAGCGTCGGGTGCAATCACTTTTAATAGTATCTATACTGGCGAGCACTACGATGCACGTCTGGAGCAGAAAGGATGGAGCACTCCGGAATTCGATGATTCCAAGTGGCGCGGAGTAGCCTATCGGAGTGTACCTTCTTCCAATGTCACTGCCCAGCAAGTACATCCCATCCGTAATGTAAAGATTTTCCCCGCCGTCTCTTTCCGCAAAGTGGACGAGAAAACATACATCTATGATTTCGGGCAAAATATGTCCGGTGTGACTTGTATTCATGTTTCGGGTGAACGGGGAACGGAGGTCAGAATCAAACATGGCGAACGCTTACATCCAAATGGCCGCCTCGATCTCTCGAACATTGATGTCTACTTTCGAGGCGATAAGGAGAAAGACCCTTTTCAGACGGACATTCTCATTCTGAGTGGAGAAGAGGATGAGTTCATGCCCCGATTTAATTACAAGGGATTTCGTTATGTGGAGGTAGTGGCAGATAAGCCTATTGAGCTTGACCAAAACAGCTTGATTGCTTACTTCATGCACAGTGATGTGCCGGCAGTAGGTAGCTTGGAATCTTCGAGCCCACTGATAGGCAAGCTGCTCCATGCTGCCAATCACTCTTACCTTTCCAATCTGATGGGCTACCCCACCGATTGCCCTCAGCGCGAGAAGAACGGTTGGACTGGTGACGGTCATTTTGCCATTGAGGCAGCATTTTATAACTTTGATGGAATTACCGTTTACGAAAAATGGTTGGCCGACCATCGTGACGAACAGCAGCCCAACGGAGTGCTGCCCGATATTATTCCAACTGGTGGATGGGGATATGGTACAGACAACGGGCTGGACTGGACTAGTACTATTGCCATCATCCCTTGGAATATCTACCTCTTCTACGGTGATAGCAAGCCCTTGAGCGATTGTTACGAGAGCATCAAACGTTATGTGGATTATGTGGAGCGTATCTCTAACAATCATCTCACTACGTGGGGGCGCGGAGACTGGGTGCCGGTGAAGTCAAAATCCAATAAAGAGCTGACTTCCTCGGTCTACTTTTATGTAGATACCAAGATTTTGGCCGCTGCTGCCAAACTCTTCGGCAAACAGGCCGATTACGAATATTATAATGCCTTGTCGGAGGAGATAAAGCAAGCTGTCAATGATAAGTTCCTGAATCGAGAAACAGGCATCTATGCCGAAGGTTCACAAACCGAATTGAGTGTTCCCTTGCAATGGAAGATTGTGCCCGAAGAGTTGATAGGAAAAGTGGCAGCTAACTTGGCACATAAGGTAGAGGAGGACGGTTTTCACTTGGATGTGGGTGTATTAGGAGCTAAAGCTATTCTGAATGCACTCAGCGAAAATGGTTATGCTGAAACAGCTTATAAGGTGGCTGTACAGGACACTTATCCTTCATGGGGTTGGTGGATGGTGAACGGTGCCACTACGCTGCTCGAGAACTGGGATTTGCAGGCTACTCGTGACATCTCGGACAATCATATGATGTTCGGTGAAATAGGTGCTTGGTTCTACAAGGGGCTGGGAGGTATTTTCCCTGATCCCGTGCAACCTGGTTTTCAAAACATTCTGCTCCGTCCCCATTTCATAAAGGGATTGAAACGGTTTGAAGCTCGTCATCGGTCGCCTTACGGTGAAATTGTTTCTCGCTGGGAATGGAAAGGGAAATGTGTGCATTATGAAGTTACAGTGCCCGCTAACAGTACAGCTACACTCACTTTACCTGACAAGGCCGAGAATGTACGGGTGGTGGAACTGGCGGCAGGAAGATATGAGTTTATTGTAAAGTGACCTTGTACTTCATTTATGCTTGCAAATATGTAATTAGCGGGTTTGCCACGTTGTTGTGGCATAACTCGCTAATTTTTATAGTCGGTATGTTAAGGGATGGCTTTTTCATTCTTATAGCCTGATCTTTCCCTCCAACCGTATATCTTCCGATGAAGCCCCTATCAGCAGCTTCACCGTTCCGGGTTCTACAACGAACATCTGCTTTCCTTCGTTCCAATAGCCGAGCTCTTCTTTGGGCACGGTAAGCGTCACTTTCCGGGTTTCGCCGGCCTTGATGGGGATACGCCTGAAGGCGCGCAACTGCTTGGAAGGACGTTCCACTTTGGAGTCCGGATAGCTGGCATAGAGCTGTACGACTTCTTCTCCGTCGCGTCCGCTGGTATTCTTCACTGATACCGTCACGCGGATGTTCTTCTTGTCTTGCTTGACGGATTCAATCTTCTCGTACGTAAAGTCGGAATAGCTCAGACCATAGCCGAAAGGATAGAGCACAGGGCCTTGGTGGTACATATACGTACGTCCGTTGCGGATGTCGTAGTCCATTATGTCGGGTAGGTCGGTGATGTCTTTCACCCACGTCTGTACGGTACGTCCGGCTGGATTTACCTTGCCGAAGAGTACGTCGGCCAGTCCGTTGCCCTGCTCCTGGCTGCAGTGGGTGATGTGGACGATGGCAGGCACGTGCTCCTGGCTCCAGTTGATGGTGTAGGGGAAACTGCTGACGAGCACCAGTATGGTATTGGGATTGGCTTTGAGCACCAGCTTCACCAAGTCTTCATCGGGCAGCATCAGCGATTTGCGGTCCACGGCTTCGCGGCCGTCACTGGGGACGGGAGAGAACTTCCAGTCCGCACGCGTGCCGTAAGGATGGTTTCCTACACACACGATGGCAACGTCGGCGGCTGCAGCAGCCTTTTCTGCCTGGCCCATGCGGTTGTCTTCGGCGTGGATGATTTCGGTTCCTTCTTTCACAGCATTGCGTATGCCACTCAGAATCGTTGTTTCGTAAGGCGGGGTACCACTATACCAGTCTTGCACGATTTTGTCCGAATACGGGCCTATAACGGCTATTTTACGCAGCTTTCCGGCATCGAGTGGCAGGAGTTTTTTGTTTTTCAATAACACCACGGACTTGGCGGTGACTTCCCGTGCCAGCCTGCGGGCTTCTGCTGTCATGAAAGGCGGTGTCTCCGTACTGTTCTTTCCGATAGAGAGATAAGGGTTACGGGAGTTGTCCCCGTCCAGCAAGCCGAGCTTGAGGGCGACGAAGATGTTCCCGCGGATAGCCTTGTCGATGTCGACTTCGGTCAGTAATCCCTTTTCCAGAGCTTCCTTGACGTAAGGAACGTATGCGTCGAGAAATTGTCCTGTGGTGGCTTTTACTACGGCAGCAGCACCCTCCGCAAAGCTCGGAAAACTCTTGTGCGCTTCAATCAGCAGTTTCAGGGCACCGCCGTCCGTACAGATGATACCGTTGTTGCCCCACTGCTTGCGGGTAATCTCTTCGAGGCAGGGATGGATGGACATGGGGATGCCGTTCCAACTGTTGTAGGCGGCCATGAAGGCACGGCTGCCTCCCTCGGTGATGCCTTTATAGAAAGGATAAGCATAGTATTCATGGAACAAGCGCGTGTCGAAGTCGGAGGAAGTGCTGTCCCGTCCGTCCTCGTTGCTGTTGGCAAGGAAATGCTTCATCAGAGAGGCGGTTTTCCAGTAGCGGGGATGATTGCCTTGCAGGCCGCGTACGCTGGCAATGGTGAGTTGGGCGGTGAGGAAAGCATCTTCTCCGAAACTCTCCTCGGTGCGTCCCCAGCGTGGGTCGCGGGCAAGGTCGGCATTCGGAGCGCGCATCACGAGGGCATGACGCTTGTTGCCGGTGGTCTGCATGTAGTAGCGGGCTTCTTCAGCGGCTTGTTCCGCTACTTTCTGCACCAAATCGGTGTCCCATGTGGAGCCCAGACCGTAGGACTGGGGGAATATGGTGGTGGGGCAGTCGGTAGGGACTACTTTCCCGTCTTCCGTTCTTTGGCGTCCACCCCACATGGCAGGACCGCCGAGGGTCAGCCCGTGCAGTCCTTCGTAGTGTCCGCAACGGGGAATGTTGAAGCGGGGGACACCGAGGTCGGTGGAAAGAAGGTTTATCTTTTCATCCAATGTCAGGATGGAGAGAAGATGTTCCACGCGCTGTTCGTCACTGAGCGTGGTATCTTGAAAGGCTTGTGTGTGTTGTGCGCTTGCCTGTAAGCCGAATAGCAGGGGCAAGGCGAGGAACAATAACTTGTTTCGCATGGGGTATTAGGGTTTAATGTGTTTGATATACCGGTTATGGGATTGATATCCGTTGTAACTGTCCGTCCTGCGGCAGGCAGAGCAATCCTTCAGCTTTCTTTTCGTCTGCCAGATACTTCTTCCACGTAATCTTGTCCCATTTCATCTGGTCTGTGCATTGTGCCACGGGGATATGGGGGATGGCCGAACCGTCCTTTACAAGAATGACGATGGGCAGGGTGCCGCACTCGATATGGTTCCATCCCGGAGCATACACCTTTCCGGTCTGGTAGTCTATCCATTTCTGCCGTCCGGGGAGGTAGACATCCCGTCCGCTGCCCTCTTCGAGCATGGGTGCCACGAGGAGGTTGGAGCCGAACATGTACTCGTCCTCTACCAGCCATGCACCCGGGTCGTCGGGATACTCCAGCAGCAGGGCGCGGAGCATCGGCCAGCCGTTCTCGGTGCACTCTTTGGATTGTGCATATACGTAGGGCATCAGTTTGTACTTCAGTTCGGCACAACGGCGGAAATAGTCTGTGAACTCTTTCCCGTAGTACCACGGTTCGGTGGGAGGTGCTCCGTGCACGCGGCTGTGGCTGGTGAGGAAGCCGAAGGGTAACCAGCGGCGGTAGAGGCTTTCGGGGCTTTGGGTCACGAAGCCGCCTATGTCATTGCTCCAGAAGCAGAATCCGCTCAGTCCGATGGAGAGGCCACTGCGGATGGTTCCCTCGAAACCGGTTTCGGTAGTTGCGGCATCACCGCCCCAGTGCAATGGGTAGCGTTGTGAGCCTGCCCATGCGGAGCGTGCCCAGATGATGTTTTCGCCGTGCAGCTTCTTGATGATGTCGGCCACGGTCTTGTTGTAGCGCAGGGGATAGAGGTTGTGTTCGTATAGTCCGCTACGGCCGTTGGCATAGATGGCATCCAGTGGGGCACCTTCGCCGAAGTCTACTTTGATGGCACCTACACCCATTTCAATCAGATTGCCGAGCTTCTCTTGATACCACTGCACGGTTTCGGGATTGGTGAAGTCCAGCACCACGTCCTCGTAGGGAAGCTGTCCTTTGCCGTTGCGTACGTACAGACCGCGTTCCACCAGCTCGGGGAAGAACTTATTCTTCGGGGTAAAGTAGGGGAGTTGCCAGAGGCAGGTACGGAAGCCTTGTGACCTTAGGTCGGTGAGCATCTGCCGGGGATTGTCGAAGCGGTCGGCGGCAAAGGCGTAGTCGCATTGCCAGTCCACGCCGAACCAGCCGGTATCGAAGTGGATGACGTCGCTCGGTATCTTGTTCTCACGCAGTTTCCGGGCTACGTCGCGGCCCTCTGCTTCGCTGAAGTAGGTGATACGGCTCATCCAAGTGCCGAAGCTCCACAAAGGGGGCATTTCGGGCCGTCCTACCAGTGCGGTGTATTCGCTCAGCATCTCCTTTGGCGAGCCCAGAAAGATGAAGATGTCCATCGCCTCGTCTGCCATAAAGAGTTTGGTGGCTCCGATGTAGGAGCGGCCGAAGTCGCAGGTCACGGGGGCGGAAGTGTGCATAAACATGCCGTAGCCACGGTTGCTGAAGAAGAAGGGGATGGGCTTGTACATATCTGGGGTTTCGGGCCCTTGTGGGTCGGTGACAAAGAGGTTGACCTTCTGTCCGGCTTTGTTCAGTGCGGTGGCGGACTCGCCGCAACCGTAGATTTTCTCGTTCGGCGCGAGGCTGAATACGGGATTGATGCTGCGTGAGTTGTCCGAGCCGCGCTTGATGAAGCTGAATGGAGGTACCTTGACCTGCGTGGAGTCGTTGTCGCTCCAGCAACGGGTCTGTGTCAGCAGGCGTCCGTCGGCGTCTTTCAGTACCAGGCGCCAGGGATAGTTCTGGATGAGCAGGCTGCCGTATCGGGAGGTGTACAGCGTACCTTTGTCCGTCTTCTCGGCTTTCCAGAAGGAGCGTCCGTCGGCAGGCTTTCCTATGAGCATGGGGTCGTCGGCATCTTCTTTCGGTACGATGGGCGAGGTAAGCATACGGATGCGGAGGGTACGTTCGCTGACCGGTTCGACGGTGAACGTCAATTGCGGATTGTTGTCGTAGGCCGTCTCCGGGAAGTCCAGCGACTGGAGGGGCTGGTGCAGGTAGGTGTTTGCATTGAATGCCTGGCGGGGCATCAGTTGCTGGCGTTTCCATTGGACAGTCCCCTTGCCGGTGGAGGTGTCGAACGATACCAGGCTGTCGGCAAAGAAATAGGTGTTGCTGAAGTCCAGAAAATCCTGGCTCATGTCTTTCGGCTGGGAAAGCAAGTATTGCACGCCGGCATTTGTTTTCAGTTGGGCATGCGCAGGCAGGGTGGCAGTTGCTGCCAGCAGCATAAAAGCTGCCCCTTTCATCAGTTGTCTCTCTTTCATGATAAATATATGATTTACGGTTACTGTTTCGATGCCGTAAAAGTAGAGAAATCTGCACGGATGAAAGGGGTGGGTATGTTGCTTATGTAGGGCTGAAATGTTTATTTGGAAGCTTTCTTTCCGTAGAAACACATAAAATACACTCCGATAATCACAAACGGGATACTGAGCCACTGGCCCATGTTCAGCGTCATGCTGTCCTCAAAGTTCACCTGGTTTTCTTTCAGGAACTCGATGAAGAAGCGGAAGGTGAATATTTCCGTCAGGCAGAGTCCGAAGAAGAAACCGCGGTGATAGGGCAGGGAGGCTTCGGCCTGCACGGCGGTTGATTTCTGCTTGGTGGTGCTGAAGTCTGTTTCAAGTTTGGTTTCTTGTTTTTTCTGTCCGCGTTTGTATAGCCAGACCATCCCTAAGAAGAAGATGAAGTAGGCGATGGCTTCATAGAGCTGTGCCGGATGGCGGGGTAGCATGTCTTCTCGTTCAAAGATGAATGCCCAGGGTACGTCGGTCGGTTTGCCGATGATTTCGGAGTTCATCAGGTTGGCAAGGCGGATGCAGCAGGCGGTGATGGGGGTGGCAACGGCTATCATGTCGAGCACGTCCATGTAGTGCATCTTCGTCTTGCGGCAGTACATCCAGAGGGCGATAATCAGGCCCAGCGTGCCTCCGTGGCTGGCAAGGCCGGTGTAGCCCGTCATTTTCCAACTGCCGTCCGGCAGGATTTTTATGGGGAGAATCATCTCGAGGAAATGGTCCTGGTAGTAGGCCCAGTCGTAGAATATGCAGTGGCCCAGTCGTGCGCCTATCAGTATGCCGAAGAAGCAATAGAAGAAGAGAGGTTCGAATTTCTTTTCGTCTATTCTGCGGTCGCTATACTGGCGTTGCACGATGAAGTAGGCAAGAGCAAGACCGATAATCCATAACAGTCCGTAGTAGCGGATGGATATGCCGAAGAACTTGAACAGTTCGGGGTCGGGATTCCAGTTGATGGTGAGTAATGATAACATATTTATGAAGAATTAAATTACTGAATTACGGGGTTGTTCGGGACAAAGGTATGAAATTATCTCGTTTGGCAGTTCATCGTGGCAGTTTATTTGAATTTCTCCGCCACCATCCTATACGTCAGCACCTCAATCCCTTGTTCCTCTGCAGCCGTAATCATGTCGAACAACAAGCCTTGTACTTCGCTCTGATGTCCTTTGGCCATATCTTTCTGCATGGAGGCGGTACTTTCAGGGGCGAGTTTGTCTATTACTTTGAGGTTGTACTCCACGATGTCTTCCTTGAATTCTATACCCAATTTTCGGCCCAAAGCTGCGCTCTCTTGTGACAGTCCGATGAAGGTATCGCGCACCTTCCCCGGTTTCTGTACTTCGCCCATAGGCACGTCATAGTAGGCTCCGGTGACTGCCATAGCGGAGATGAACGACCACTTGACGAATGTGTCCCGGTCGATGTCGTCGGAGATGTCGGCTTTGATGCCGCTTTCCTGCAAATCGCGTTGCACGGCTTCCAATGTTTCACGGGAAACAATCGTGCTGCGGTGTGCTCCGTAGACGAGCCGGAAAATCTTTCCCATCTGCGTGATTTCTCCCCGTCCGGATACGAATCCTACGATGTAGATGCAGCCGTCGAGCACCGTGACGCCGGGGACCAACCGCTGGATACGGGGACCGGTTCCGTAAACATTCAGGATGGGGATTACCACTGTACGCTCGTGTGAGGCACGTTTGATGAGTTCCGTAATGGAGTCTACGGAATAACCTTTGACGCAGACGAAGATAACATCCGCTTTGCCTTGGAATTCTTCTGCGGTAAATGCCGCCACTTTCAGACAATGTTCACCTTTCAAATCGGAGTGCAGTTGCAGACCGTTCCCGCGTATGGCGGCAAGGTGTTCGCCACGTGCAATGCAAGTGACGTCTTTGCCGGATAATGAAAGAAAGGCGGCGATGCTTCCGCCTACGCCGCCGGTACCTGCTATGAGGTATTTCAGATTACTGTTTGCCATTTGTTGTGTATGGTTTATTGAACGTAGTTTTCCTTTTCCATATAGTAAAGCCCTTCGCCCCGGTCACCGTTTTCCATGTCTTCCAGCTCTACTTTGAAGATACGGTAGGGAAGGTCTTTTTTGGGATGCTTGGGCATGTCTACTGTCAATAGATAGGCGTTGCCATATTCGTTGCTGTCGAAATATTCTTTTATTTCCTGCTTCATCAGCACGGGGACTTTCTCGCCGTCTATCCAGACGGTGACTTTCAGTTGCCCGGGGCGGGGAGCCATCTGGCATTCTCTGGCTTCTTTGTTTTGTTCTTGTTGCTCAATGTCACTCAGGTTTTCACCGTGTACCAATGACTCGGGCTTTGTTTCTTTCATCCATTGGTAGGTACGTGTCAAGCTCATGGGACGGACGTATATCTGATAAGTAGGCATGGCTCCGGGGATGCAGAAAGCACGCAGGCCATAAGCTTCCATACGATGATAACGTATGTCGAGTGTAGTGTCGCGGTCGGCGATGAAATCCCAGGCCCAGAACTCCAGGCGGTGTTCAGTCTCGGGCAGCCCGCTTTTCATGGCAATGTGCGCATAGGAGGGCAGATAAATAGAGGCTGCACTTTGATATTTCCCTTTGGGTATACGGGCCGTGTAATGCCCGTCTTTGTCGGTTATGGCTTCTATGATGTCATTGAACTGCGGGTTTTGCCACCAGACGCTGGCACTGTCTATCGGCTGTCCGTTGTAATCAGTCACCCGTCCGTGAATGGTTACTGAGTCTTGCTGTTGTGCATAAACGGCAGTACAGGACAATAAGAATAAAAGGAAGATAATCTGTTTCATATTGTTATTGTATGGAGTTTATTAGAAAATGGCAATGTACAAAGAAAGTACATTGCCATCTGGAATGAATATCATTACACATTGAACCTGAAGTGCATGATGTCCCCATCCTGCACCACGTATTCCTTACCTTCCACACCCAACTTTCCGGCTTCGCGCACGGCTGTTTCGCTGCCATACTTGATATAATCCTCATACTTGATGACCTCTGCCCGGATAAACCCTTTCTCGAAATCCGTATGGATAACGCCGGCGCATTGCGGCGCTTTCCATCCCTTGCGATAGGTCCATGCCTTTACTTCCATCTCTCCGGCAGTGATGAAGGTTTCGAGGTTCAGCAGGCTGTAGATAGCTTTAATCAAACGGTTGCAGCCGCTCTCTTTCAGTCCCAGGTCTTCGAGGAACATCTGCTTTTCTTCGTATGTCTCCAGTTCGGCGATGTCGGCTTCGGTCTGGGCGGAGATGATGATGAGTTCCGCATCCTCGCCCTTAATGGCTTCGCGCACCTGCTCTACGTACTGGTTGCCGCTGGCGGCACTGACGTCATCCACGTTGCAGACGTAGAGCACAGGTTTGGTGGTGAGCAGGAACATCTGCTTGGCACATTGTTCCTCGTCGTCGTTCTGTGGGATGACGGTGCGGGCGCTTTGTCCTTGTTCCAGGGCATCCTTGTAGCGGAGCAGGAGTTCGTACTCTATCTTTGCCGCCTTGTCGCCACCCACTTTGGCAATCTTCTCTACACGCTTGATGCGGTTTTCCACCGTGTCGAGGTCCTTCAGTTGCAGCTCTGTGTCGATGATTTCCTTGTCGCGCACGGGGTTCACCGAACCGTCCACGTGGACGATGTTGCCGTTGTCGAAGCAGCGCAGCACGTGAATGATGGCGTCGCACTCGCGGATGTTGCCCAAGAACTGGTTGCCGAGTCCTTCACCTTTGCTGGCGCCCTTCACCAGTCCGGCAATGTCGACGATGTCGCACACGGCAGGTACGATACGCCCCGGGTGAACCAGCTCGGCGAGCTTCGTCAGTCGTTCGTCGGGTACGGACACTTGCCCCATTTGGGCGTCGATTGTACAGAACGGGAAGTTTGCCGCTTGTGCCTTTGCGCTGCTCAAGCAGTTGAAAAGAGTGGATTTTCCTACGTTGGGAAGGCCCACGATACCAGCTTTTAATGCCATAGTGTTATCTTGTTTTTTTAGTTATTGTTCAGTTAATTGGATGCAAAGATAGTGCAAACCGAATGCAGAATAAAATGAACTCGTTCATTTTTTATGCTGAGGTGCAGCCTATCTTCGCTTTTTTAAGCAAAGATAGTGCAAACCGGACAAACTTACTGAAAAATAGCTGATTTTTGCATACACCAACGAAGAAAGGAGGAGATGGGAGAGCCGCCGGAACGGTATTTAGAAATTCGTATTGAACGTGTTAATTTGCATTAAAAGCATGACGATGAAACGATAAATTGATAGTTTTGTCGCAATTATAATTTAAGTATCATTCTATAAATCAATGCGATTATGAAAAACAAAGTAAGAAAAATTCTGATGATTTTATCATGTCTCATCAGCTTGTCTTTTACATTATCTGCACAGAATCCTTATCTGCCGCTTTGGGAATTTATTCCTGATGGTGAGCCCTATGTGTTTGAGGATCCTGACTGTCCCGGCAAGTACCGTGTCTATATTTATGGTTCGCACGACAATCTCAAGTGGATGTATTGCGGACGTGACCAAGTGGTGTGGTCGGCACCCATAGAGGACCTGACCCGTTGGAGATATGACGGCGTGATATTTAAAGTCAATGAGTCGCCCGAACTGTATAAACTGAATGCTGATGGAACCGACGACGTGCTTTTTGCCCCTGACGTGACAGTAACTACCGATGCCGATGGTAAGAAAACTTACTACCTCTTTCCGAATAATCAAGGTGGTGGACGCAATTCCATGATTGCCAAAAGCGACCGTCCCGATGGCCCGTTTACGGTATGCAACTGGCATAAGGAGCGTCCTCGCGAGACTTTCGGTTGTTTGGGATTCGACCCCGCAGTGTTTGTCGATGATGATGGACGTGTGTATGGTTATTGGGGATTTGGCATTTCGCATGGCGCGGAGTTGGACCCTGCTACCATGTGCACGGTAAAGCCGGGTACCGAAGTGGTGGAGAACATGATTTCAGGCTATCGGCAGGAAGGTATATTCCGCTTCTTTGAGGCATCCTCCATCCGCAAGATTGAGGATAAGTATGTGTTTATCTATAGCCGTACTACCGCTGAGGGTGAAGATGGCTTGCCGAACGCCAGCAACTATACGCTGGCATACGCTTATAGCGAGCATCCTCTGGGTCCCTGGACCTATGGCGGAACAATCATCGATGCCCGTGCGCGCGAGTATGATGAAAAAGGCAATGTGATAGCTTCGGCCATGCCCGGTGGAAATACGCATGGCAGTATCTGCAAGATAGGAGGGCAATGGTACGTGTTCTATCATCGCCAGATAGGTACTGATTGCTATGCACGCCAGGCTATGGTGTCGGCCATTGATGTAAAGGTGGAAAAAGGAAAAGGTGGGAAAGTCGTGATTTCGCGCGGGGAATTCAACTCTGAGGGTTTCCTTCTTGAAGGGCTCAATCCTATGCAGCGCATCTCGGCCGGGTTGGCTTGTTGGCACACCAATCCCGGAGGTATCAAAGAGGTCTATCCCCATTATGTCTACACGGGGTCTTACATCCGGCCTGTGTACCGGGATAATAATCCCTATGCCGGCGATAACAACCACAAAATCCCGTTCGCTCCGGTGGTGAATAACACAAGTGGGTCGATTGTAGGATATAAATACTTGAATATGAATGCCGTTCCGCGAGATAAGTCTTTGCAGATGCAGTTAAGGTTGAAGGCTGAAGATACCGACGGGCGCATCCGCATCATGCTGGGTAGCCCTTGGACAACAAAAGGCGGTGTAGAGATAGGACTTGTGAATGTGAAGGCTGGCAGCACTTGCAGGGAGTTCTATGCTTCGCTCTCTATTCCGGCAAAGCTGCATAAGGGAAAGCAGCCGCTCTTCTTTGTCTTCGAATCAGAGACCGAAGGCCAGTCCATCTGTGAGTTTTATGATTTCCTCATGTTGGCACGCCCATAAGTCTTTATACTTATGGAGGCGGATACTTATCTTGTGAGACCTTCTAAATAGAGCTATTGTATTAGTTCACAGCACTGAACACTTTGTTACACCCCGTCGGAACAGATTGTTTCTCTTGTATGAAACGACTTGTTTCGACGGGATAAAACGATTTGTTCCGTTATAGGAAACACTTTGTTTCCTTATAGAGAACACTCTGTTCCATTATAGGAAACAAACCGTTTCCATAGTCGGAAATGAAATGGGGCATATGCTTCATTGATACCGCTATTACTTTTCCTCCTCGAATATTCGGTTGAAAACTTGCCGCAGCTGTCCTTCGTCTGCGATAATGGCTTGGAGCTTCTTCAGCTGTTCCGCATTCTTCCCCTCGGGAAACCAGAGCTTCAGATAACCGCCAGGTGCATATTTTGCCATGAGATGCTGATGGAACCGCTGGTAGTGCCACTCCTTGTCGGCGGCAGGATTCTGTTTCAATCCGTACTGCACGGTGCGGCGCAGGGTGATGTCCGGGTCGATGATACGGTCCGCTTCGGCAACAATCTTGCCGTAGATGCTACGAGGTTCGTGGTCTGTAGAGGCCCGGTGGTCCTCTACGGCTTCTTTCATGAGGAGGATTTCCGTGTCGGAGAACCATTGCCGCAGGGTGGAGTCCGCCATCAGTATCTCGCCGGAGACAAGGTGGTGGGTGGCGCGGTCGCGGCACAGTCCCGTGTCATGGTAGGCGGCAATGACGTATGCCAGGCGTTCGTCCGCTTCGGGATATTGCCGGGCGAGGGCAAGGCTTTCTTCGATGACGGTGCGGACGTGTGAGAGGTTGTGTGCTTTGTCAAACTCCTTGTAACGGGGGATGATTGCTGTCTCGATGTAGGTAATGAGGGGCTTGGGTATCATGTGGCATTCCTTTTTCGGGTAAAGGTACGAATAATAACCGATAGCTGAATAACGAGGAGCAGGGAATGGCTCATAATCAGGTACCGATTACTATCTGTCTGTTTACTTAATGTTCCAAAGACTGCTCGTAGCTTTTCCCGTTGGCGTCAGTCACCACGATTTTTATTTTCTTTGCTTTATCGCTCGGTTTTGTAGAGAAAAAGAAATAAGCATTCTTGTTAGCTTGGCGACCACGTTCCTTCATATCCTTTCCCTCTGTGACAGCTTTGCGCTGCAGGAAGAAATCATAATCAGGATCCATGCCTTTATACTGCTTCATTTCGCCTTTCAACTTCCCGTCTTCGTAGTATTCCACTTTCCAGCGGTTATCCCAATTCCATACCTTGACGCAGAGTTCGTCTTCATGGCCGGGTACTGTACCCACGGGATAGTAACGGAACTGATAGTCACGGTCATGTCCTAATGACTTGAAATAATTTGCAATTCCGTTCTTGCCGGATTCGAATACTTGGTAGCCAATAGGGGTACCGTCTTTGCTATAGATGCCGTCCCATAACCACCACGCGCCTCCGATGGAGGCGATATTGTACTCACGAATGTTGTTTCTGATTTGTGTGTTGCATTGTACATGAGTGTGACCACTGAGAATATCTACCTTATAACCCTCGAAAAGGTCGAGTAACTCGGCTACGCGTCCCAACTTGTAGTTCTCGTTATAGAAGTATGCCGGAGCATGCATGCAAACAAACAGATGAGCCCCTTTGGGGACGTACTGCAGATAGCTCTTCACCCAATTGAGCTGCTGATCATTGAGCCCCACTTCATACTTCTTGTTTCCTTTATAAAGGATATTGTCCAAAACGATATAATAGTCTTTTCCAGCATTGAACGCATAGTAAGTGGGTCCAAAGAAATGCCGATAAAGATGTGCACTGGCATCATCGTCGCTCACCTCCTTGTCGTGGTCGTGGTTGCCGATAACCGGATAGATGGGAATTTGGATCTTTGCTATCTCTTGCTTGATGTGGGGAAACATTTCCAGGTTATCCCATAAGATGTCACCCAAGAAGATGGCGAAAGCAGGAATATTCTGGCTCATATATTCAAAGCCCACTTGCTTGAGGTCGGGGAAAGCTTCCGTTTCAAGCCGATGGAATGCGTTCTCTCCGCGCGGTTGTGTATCGGCTGCTGCCATCATGGCGTATTTGCCTCCTACTGTTCCCCAGCGATGGAGCTGGAAATCGTGGCTGTTCTCGTTCAGAGTCTTATAGAAGACGGGAGTACCCCCGTTGCAAGGAGCCATATAGCCTGAAGGTGTCACTACATAGATAAAGTGGGCCTTCTCATCAGCATCAATCATATAGCTTCCGTCTTCACTGGTAAGAGCGAATGCGGTGCCATCGGTTACTACAACTTTGGCCAGCCCCTTGCCGTCGGCCATGACTTTGCCTTTAATCTCTTTAGCTTCTGCCCCTATTGCCATAAGCAGCAATGCGGCGTAAAAAATGTTCTTTTTGTTCATTGCTTTTCTCTTTCAATTATTTGTTGTTTGAATTGAGAGCAAAAATAGGTGAGTGAAATTACTTCGTCGTTTCTATGGGGTTACGTTCAAGTTACATATGTCGGGCTCTCATCCGGTGTCATATCAAAATCACAGAAGTGACACAAGTCTGTAATACAGCATCCATTCTTTTGCAGCCGAAATTAAAATCATCATAGAAACTAATGAAAACAAGAATGATTAAATCCTTTGTGTGTGTATGTGGGCTGCTTGTTTCGTTGAATGTAGTCGCAGCTTCACTGAAACCCGTCAAAGGTAAAGTGGTGGACCGGTTCAATAATCCACTTCCCGGTGCTACAATTCAAGTGACCCATTCTCCCGAGAAAACCATTACCGATGTGGACGGCAACTTCAATTTTGAAACCATCGAAGACGCGGAACTCATCGTATCCTACATCGGCTTCCGTACCCTCAAGCTGAAGACTGCAGGGGAGAACTTCATTCATGTGGTACTGGATGAAGACTCACAATTGCTTAACGACGTGGTAGTGGTAGGTTATAGCACTAACAAGAAGGTTAATCTGTCAGGCTCGGTTTCTTCGCTTAACAGCGAGAAGCTTGCAAGCCGTCGAGTATCAAACGTATCTTCGGCTCTGCAAGGCATGGCTGCAGGTGTAACTGTCACTACACAGAGCGGTGAGCCAGGCGGCAATGGCGGTCATATACGTATACGTGGTATCGGAACCTTCGGTGGTGATAGTGCCGCCCCGTTGGTGTTGGTCGATGGCGTAGAAGGAACCATAGATGAAGTGGATCCTAACATCATCGAGTCAGTGTCCGTCTTGAAAGATGCTGCATCTGCATCCATCTATGGCTCACGTGCTGCCAATGGTGTCATTCTGGTGACTACCAAACGGGGTGGCAGTCAAGACAAGTTCAGCATATCCTATAAAGGATATTTTGGATTCCAAGGCGCAACGATGCTTCCTCAAAAAGTGGATGCATTGGAATATATGCAATTGGAAAATGTGGCAGCAGGTAACGACGGATCCGACCTGCCCTATAGTGATGAATATATAAGGGAATATGTGGCTGGCATGGCTACTGACCCGGACATCTATCCTAATACAGACTGGCAGGACTTGATTCTTACAGAAAACGGATTCAACCATGGGCATACGCTTACTCTGACTTCTTCATCAGAACGTATCAAGACACTTACTTCTATAGGGTATCTGGACCAGACGGGTATAGTGGTCAATTCCTCTTACCGTAAAATCTCTGTACGCAACAATATGGACATCAAGCTTAGCGACCGTCTGGACATGAAGTTTGACATACAAGTAAGCAATGCCAATAAAAATAGTTCTCCCTACGAAGGACATGCCTTCAATTATATGAACACCCGAACCCCGAACATTGTCAATCAATTTACTACTGGTCTTTATAATGGGGCAAATGGTCTGATGGGCAATAACCCCGTGCTGTTGTTGCGTGAAGGCGGTATTGTGAAAAACAATGTTATCCGTGCTACCATGGCGATGGCTCTGACCTATAAGATTCTCGATGGATGGAATGTGTCAGTTCAAGCCACTCCACGTTATATCACCAAGAATAACCATAACTATAAGAATTCTGTCACCACGTATGGTGACCCGGAAGGTACTACCAGCTTCAAGAGCGGCGAAACCTACAACTCGCTTACAGAATCGGCCTATCGTTACTTCTACTGGAACACACAGGCACTGACCAACTATGAGAAACAGCTGGATGACCACTACTTCAAAGTAATGGCAGGTATGGAGTGTCAGACCTATACAGAAAAGACTCTTTCTGCCTATCGTCAAGTATTCAACTTCCCTCAATATGACCAAATTGATGCCGGTAACATTGAGAACATGAACAATGGAGGAGGGGAGTACCAATGGGCCATCAACTCCTTCTTTGGCCGCTTGAATTACAACTACAAGGAACGCTACCTTGTGGAGGCCAATATCCGTACCGACGGTTCTTCCAGATTTGCAGAGGGTAACCGATATGGCGTGTTCCCTTCATTCTCTGCAGCATGGCGCATCAGCGAGGAACCCTTTATGGAATCTATACGCGATAGAGTGGATAATCTGAAATTACGTGCCTCTTGGGGCAAACTGGGCAACCAGAATATCGGAAGTTCCTATTATCCCACTACTCAGCAACTCTCTACGGGCTCTATATCTATGGGAGGTAATCTTTACACGACCTCTGCTGTTACCTCGCTCTCCAATAGGGACCTTACATGGGAGACTTCTACCATGACTGACTTAGGCATAGATCTTTCACTGTTCGGCTGTATCAACATCACTGCCGACTGGTATAGGAAGATAACGGATGGTATCCTGATGAAGCTGGACATCCCCAACCACATTGGTATGGGTGCTCCCTTCCAGAATGCCGGCAAGGTAAGAAACCAGGGATGGGAGCTAAGCGTAGGCTACAGCAAGAAGCTGACGAGGGACTTTTCGCTGGATGCCGCCCTTACGCTGAGCGACGTGAAAAACACCATCACCGACATGCGGGGCACAAGCAGCACAAGCGGTGATATTCGTAACCAAGAGGGGTCTTCCATTAACTCCATTTACGGATTGATATGCGACGGTTTCATCAATTCACAAGAAGAAGCGGACGAAATCAATGCCAACTGTCCCCAATTCGGTACAACCGTATATCCCGGTGACCTGAAATACCGGAATGTCAGCGGAGACAACAAAATTACTACAGATGACAAGACGATTATCGGAAGTACAGTTCCACGCTATAGTTATAGCTTTAATTTAGGAGTGGGATACAAAGGAATTCGTCTTTCGGCTTTCTTGCAAGGAGTTGGCAAGGCCGACGGTTATCTCAATTCCTACTACGTGATGCCTTGCTATCAGGGAGGAACCTACCGCAAGGAACACCTTGACTATTGGACGGAGCAGAATCATGATGCATCCACGCCTCGCCTCTCTTATAAGAGCAGTAACAACACCTATACATCATCCTTCTGGATGAAGAGTGCCGCTTACCTGCGTCTGAAGAACCTGCAGCTGGGTTACGACCTGCCCTCCAAGTGGATGAAAGCCATCGGACTGAAGTCTGCCTACATTTATGCCAATGCTGAGAATCTCTTGACTTTTACTGACTTTTGGGATGGCTATGACCCCGAAGTCAACTATAACGCATCAGCAACAGATGGGGTATCTCTGGGTGCGGCAAACAATTATCCCCAGACGAAAGCCTTCACTTTTGGCGTTGACATCAAATTCTGATTAGCCGGAATAGGGAAACCGTCTGTATTCAAGAAGACATAAAAAGAAAAAATGATATGAAACGAAACAATATTTATACAGCACTCCTTTCGCTGTCTCTATTAGGTCTCGGTGCTTGTTCACTCGACCTTGAACCACTCACTTCACCGTCTTCTTCCTCTTATCCTTCGAGTATGGAAGAGGCGAATTTCGGTTTGAACGCTGTTTACTCATCTCTGACAGCTTATAGTGCCAGCACCACCACCTGGTGGAAGGTGACAGACAATATTACCGATATTGGTGCTACACGTGTCAACACGGCTATGTATACGGAATTAATCACCTCCGGAGCTTCTGCTGAAAACGCGGTGGCAAACAAGCTTTATAATTGCGTGTATAAGACCGTGGCACGTATCAACCAGCTTCTCGATGCGCTGGATAATCTGCGTGGCACAGCCTCTGATACGGATATAGAGAGTATACGGGCAGAGCTGCTGTGCATACGGGCATTCTGTTATGATCAAGCTTGCCAGCACTATGGAGACTTGCCGTATGTGGTCCACACAGCGGGTATAAATGACAGCCAGACCCCACGTACACCGAGAGAGACCATTGTAGAGAATCTGCTTTCGGATCTTAGCGACGAGTGTTTGGCTAACCTTCCACTCCGCCATAAAGCAGAAAGCTATGGCAGTGCACGCATCGGACGGGTAGCAGCGTATGCGTTACGTGCCCGTATTGCCTTGAATTGGAAAAAGTATGACTTGGCTGCCAGTTCGGCCAAACAAGCCTTGAATTTGGCTAAGGAGGCAGGCTTTGAATTGGAATCCATCAATACACAGTATTGTGGAGAAAGTCATGAGGCAGGAGAGCCAACCGGTCAGACGGCTCTGTTTGGTTATGACGGTGAGGCAAGCAATGAGTGGCTCTGGTCCGTGCAGTATGATGCGGTAATATCCAGTAATAAAACCAAGGAGGCATATTACATGGCTCCACGTACACTGGGAGGATGCGCCTATTTTGGTCCTACACAAACATTTGTTGATATGTTTCAATGCAAGGATGGCAAATCGATTACGGAATCTTCTCTGTATGACTGGCAGAACCCTTGGCAAAACCGGGACCCTCGTCTGGATCTTTTCTGTTTGCGACCTGGTTCACGCATATTCAATCTAGAATTCCAGACTTCCACTACCAGTAAAAAGATTCACGACTATAGCACGGGCAAGGACGTGACAAACATGGAGTCACAGGGAACCAAGGGCGTATACGGTGCCAATGGCACTAAAGGTCCTGCTGGATATCTCTGGAGGAAATATTTGGATATAGCCGAGTTGGAAAGAGCTGCAATCTCCAACCATGAAACCAGTGATCTTAATTGCGGCTTGATGCGTTTAGCAGAGGTTTATCTAATAGAGGCAGAAGCCAATATTGAAATGGCTGATGGCAATCTGGAGTTAGCACGAACGGACATCAATATAATTCGTAATCGTGTAGGAATGCCCGATGTGGTAGTTACTTCGCAGAGCGGACTCCGAAAGGCATTACGTTACGAACGTACTGTTGAACTTTGTAATGAAGGTTTTCGTTGGTTTGATCTCCGTCGTTGGGGTATGGCTTCTACAGTGATGACAGGTAAGATTTATGCTCCCAATCAAAAAGGGCTTATGTCCAATGCCAAGCCTTCATTTGATGACAACTGGCATCCGGCATATTCAGAGGGTAGTTCTTGGGATGGGAAAGCACTGAATCTCCGTGTGTATAACACGATGAAGTATATCAAAGGAAAGGATGAACTTTGGCCGCTTCCCCAAAGTGAGATTGATACAAACAGTGCCATTATAGAAAACAATCCAGGATACTAATCGTGTAAGGTTATTGGTATCTGACGGAAAGGATTTGTTTTTCAAGATATAATAAAAGAGCCGGAATGTGCGAATCATTCCGGCTCTTTTATAAAAGGTTTCGGTTATTGTTGTTAGGAATAAGATTTCTTACTTTAAGAGAGAGTTTGTCAATTACATGTTAGGGTTGTCCATGATTACTGTCATCTCGGGAACCAGTATGTATTCGCCTTTCTTGTTGTTCCATTTGTAGTATGTGGTAGTCATCGTCTTGCCTTGGTATGCATAGCGGATGCACATGTCCTTGCCCCATGTATTCTTGGTGCTGTTCCATTTCAGGGCTTCGCTTTCCGTCATGCGGTTCTGGTCGTCGTACTTATAATTGTACTTCATATAGTTGGCAAGCGTGTTTCCGTCCATCTTGTATACGGTCTCTGCCACTTTCATGCCATTTACTTCTTCCGAATTGTAAATGAGGTTGCTCTTATTGTCGGCTGAGGCATTTAATCCGCAAACTAAGAGAAGTGCTGAAACAATCACTGTTTTTAAAGATACTTTTGCTTTCATGGTTTTATGTCTTTTTTAGTTTAACTTTCTATTTTCTATCAATATGTCATTGATTTCGCTGCAAAGGTACGTATTAAATTGACATAAATATAAATATCATATTAAATTTTATCAATATGTCAGTAGTGAGGGCTTCGGTATGCTTTCTTTTTGGCAAGATTGGTGAATAAAAAATATCCGGCAGTGAGGTTGCCGGATATTCTGATGAGCAAACTGTATTTCGAAAGGATTGCTTCTGTTGCTTTCTGATTGTAAGTTAAATAAAGTTATTGGGTGGTTTAGTGTGCCTGCAACCAGTTGTTTCCCCACCCACAATCGGCTTTCAGAGGTACGTGCATGTGATATGCCTGCTCCATCTCTTCGATTACGATTTTCTGTACAAGTTCCTTTTCAGCCTCTGGAACGCTGAAATTTAGTTCGTCATGGACTTGTAAAATCATCTTTGCTTTCAGATTGTAAGCTTGGAAGCGCTGATAGATGTGTGCCATGGCTACTTTTATGATGTCGGCGGCACTTCCCTGGATGGGAGCGTTGATGGCATTCCGTTCGGCATAGCCCCGTACCACCCCGTTTCTTGAGTTGATGTCCGGCAGGAAGCGCTTGCGGTGGAAGATGGTTTCCACATAGCCGTTCTCGCGTGCCACCTGGATGCTTTTATCCATATACTCCTTCACTTGTGGGTAGGTTTCAAAGTAGCCGTCTATCAGCTCTTTGGCTTCCTGGCGGGAAACGCCCATGCGTTCGGCAAGCCCAAAGACGGAGATGCCGTAGATGATGCCGAAGTTTGCCGTTTTTGCCTTGCGGCGCATGTCGGCGGTTACGTCGTTTATATCTATTTTATATATCTTGGCAGCGGTGGCGGCGTGGATGTCGTGTCCGCTGAGGAAGGCGTCTATCATGTTCTTATCTTCGCTGAGGTGTGCCATGATGCGCAGCTCTATCTGCGAGTAGTCGGCAGAGAAGAACTCGCAGCCGGTGTCGGGGATGAACGCCTTGCGGATTTCCTTTCCGTCTTCGTCGCGGATGGGGATGTTCTGCAGGTTGGGATTGCTGGAGCTGAGGCGTCCGGTAGCGGTCACCGCCTGGTTGAAGGAGGTGTGTATGCGACCCGTGCGCGGGTTGATGAGCTGGGGTAGGGCATCTATATAGGTGCTCAGTAGTTTCTTCAGTCCGCGGTATTCCAGTATCTTTCCGATGATGTCGTGCTTGCTGCGGTAGCTCTGCAGCACCTCTTCGGAAGTGACGTATTGTCCGGTCTTGGTCTTTTTGGCCTTCTCCACGATTTTCAGCTTGTCGAACAGCACTTCGCCTACCTGCTTGGCGGAGCTGATGTTGAATGTCTCGCCAGCCATCTCGTAGATTTCCTTCTCAATCTCCTGCAGACGGACGGTGAAGTGTTGGGACGATTGCTTCAAGGCTTCCGTGTCGAGCAGCACTCCGTTGCTCTCTATATTGACAAGTACGGGGACGAGCGGCATCTCTATTTCGTAGAACAGATGTTCGGCACCTTGCTCCTTCAGTTCCTTTTCCAGCACGTTTTTCAGTTTGAGGGTGACGTCCGCATCCTCGCAGGCATAACGGTAGACATCTTCGGGTGGAAGGTCGCGCATGTTCTTTTGGTTTTTGCCTCGCGCTCCAATTAGCTCATCGATGTGGATGGTCTGGTAGTGCAGGTAGATTTCCGCCAGATAGTCCATGTTGTGTCGCAGTTCGGGTTGAAGCACGTAGTGGGCAAGCATGGTGTCGAAAAGTTTGCCTTTCACCTGGACGCCGTAATTTTGGAGGATAATCATATCGTACTTGATATTTTGTCCCACCTTCATGGATTTCTCGTTTTCGAAGAGGGGACGGAACTCGTTTACAATTTTTAAGACTTCCTCTCGTTCGGCGGGAACGGGTACGTAGTATGCACGGTTTTCGGCATCGCTGAAGCTCATTCCTACAAGTTCGGCGTCCATTGGCTCGGTTCCGGTAGTCTCGGTATCTATTGAGAGAATTTCGCTTGTAAGTAACTTTTGAATAATTTCTGCTCTTTTGTCTTCTGTATCAATGAGTTGGTAGTCTACATCGAGCATTTCTAACCGCGTCAGGTTTGAATTTTCAGAAACGCCCGTCCCCTCGCCCGCAAAATTTGCAAACAAATCGCCTTGAATCGGGGCGCTGTTTTCGGGAGTGGAGGTTTGCGGCTGGGCAAACAGAGTCCCGGCAAAGAGGTCGGGTACCGGAGAGGTTGGAGTAGGGGAGGACGAATTGCCGCTTCCCTTTTTGAGTACCCGATCGATGAGTGTGCGGAATTCCAACTCCTCGAAAATCTTGCGGAGTTCCTCTTCGTTCGGTTCTTCGCGGACGAGCGAATCCATGTCGAGCTGAATGGGAACATCTGTTTTGATGGTGGCAAGGAATTTGGAGAAGGTTATCATCTCGCGGTTGGTTTCCACTTTCGTTTTCAGTGCGCCTTTCAGCTGGTCGGTATGTTCCAGCAGGTTTTCGATACTGCCGAATTCGGCAATCAGTTTCTGTGCGGTTTTCTCGCCCACACCCGGACAGCCGGGGATGTTGTCGGAAGCATCACCCATCAGTCCCAGCATGTCGATGACCTGCTCGGTGGTCTGTATGTTGAACTTGGTTTTTACTTCTTCGGTACCCATCACTTCGAATCCGCCGGTGTGCTTGGGGCGGTACATGAAGACGCGGTCCGATACCAGTTGCCCGTAGTCCTTGTCGGGAGTCATCATATAGGTGGTGATGCCCTGCCGTCCGGCTTCGGTGGCGAGCGTGCCTATCACGTCGTCGGCTTCGTAGCCGGATACTTCGAGGATGGGAATGCGGTAGGCGCGGATGATGTCCTTTATAATAGGTACGGAAAGGCGGATGGCCTCGGGTGTCTCCTCGCGCTGTGCCTTGTATTGCTCGTAGGCCTCGTGGCGGAAGGTGGGGCCCGACGGGTCGAAGGCTACTCCTATGTGTGTGGGATTCTCTTTTTTGAGCACTTCTTCCAGGGTGTTTACAAAGCCCAGAATGGCCGAAGTGTTGAATCCTTTTGAATTGATTCTCGGGTTCTTGATGAACGCGTAATAGGCTCGATATATCAGTGCATAGGCATCGAGCAAAAACAGTTTATCGATTGAATTCATACATTTAATCCTTTTTTTCATGGTAAAAGTACAAAAAAATACCGTATTAACCGTTTTATTACTATTTTTGTAGGCAAATAGCGATGCATGGACAACTCATCATTGATAAAATCTCCGATTTCTGAGGAATTGGAGGACTTCAAGAAGCTTTTTGAAAGTACCCTCTCCAGTTCCAACCTTTTGCTGAACAGCGTAATTGCGCATATCCGGCAGAAGAACGGGAAGATGATGCGCCCCATTCTGGTGCTTCTGGCTGCGAAGCTTTTTGGCAAGGTATGTCCTGCAACCCTGCATGCTGCGGTTGCGTTGGAACTTCTTCATAATGCCAGCCTTGTGCACGATGATGTAGTGGACGAAAGTACTGAACGCCGTGGACAACTCTCCGTTAATGCCATTTTCAATAATAAAGTAGCCGTACTGGCAGGCGATTATCTGCTTGCAACAGCGTTGGTGCAAGTGGGCATGACCCGTAACCATGACATTATCGACATCGTCTCCTGCCTGGGGCAGGATTTGGCAGATGGTGAACTTCTGCAGCTTTCCAACGTCAGCAATCTCCATTTCTCCGAGGAAGTCTATTTCGACGTTATCCGCAAGAAGACGGCCGTGCTCTTTGCAGCTTGTACGAAGGCGGGCGCTCTCTCGGTGGGGGCCAGCGATGAAAAGGCGGAATCTGCGCGTCTGTTCGGTGAATATATCGGGCTTTGTTTTCAGATAAAGGATGATATTTTCGATTACTCCGAGAGCAAGGAAATAGGCAAACCTACCGGAAATGATATGGTGGAGGGGAAGTTGACTCTGCCTGCGCTTCATGTGCTCAATACCGTGAAGGATAAAACAGCGGAAGAAATTGCCGTAAAGATAAAGAATGGGGAGGCAACGCCTGGCGAAATAGCCCATTTAATCGAATTTACCAAGCAGAATGGTGGTATAGAGTATGCTTCGCAAGTGATGTATGACTATAAGGAAAAGGCTCTTTCTTTGCTGGCTTCTTTGCCCGATACGGAGGTAAAAGTAGCGCTAGCCGGGTATCTGGATTATGTGGTAGAACGGGAAAAATGACGGACTGTTTCCAGTTGATAATATGAGAAAGCCTGATGGAACCCACTCCATCAGGCTTTATTTATAGGTAAATGCAGCTTCCTCTTAAAAGAATTTCATTTCCTCGCCCTTGATTTCCGAAAGCAGCAGGTTGGCAAGACGACTGGTTCCCAAGCGGAACAGTTCGTTGTTCAGCCATTCTTCGCCGAGCACTTCCTTGACGATGGTGTAATAAATCAGTGCATCGTTCACGCAGTTGATTCCTCCTGCGGGCTTAAAGCCTACCTTGATACCCGTCAGCTCGTGATATTCCTTGATGGCCTGGCACATAACCAGGGCGGCCTCCGGCGTGGCGGCAGGCTGCTGCTTGCCGGTGGAAGTCTTGATGAAATCGGCACCCGAATACATGGAAAGGATGGATGCTTTTTTGATGTTCGAAGCCGTCTTCAAAGCTCCGGTTTCGAGGATTACCTTCATGTGGTGCTCTTTGCAGGTTGCTTTGAGTTCTTGTATCTCCTCGCACATGCCTTCATAGTCTCCCGCCAGGAACTTGCCCACCGAAATAACGATGTCTATTTCATCGGCGCCTTCCATCAGTGCCATGGCAGTTTCTGCCACTTTCACTTCAATGAAAGTCTGGGAGGAGGGGAAACCTGCTGATACACAAGCTATTTTTACATCTTCCACTTCCAGCGTGTCTTTTACGACTTCTGCAAAATTGGGGTATACACAGATGGCTGCCACATTCTTCAGGTCGGGGAACTCTTCGTCGAATTTATTCACTTTCTGGGTGAATTTCATGACGCTTTCATCGCTGTCTTCACTCTTCAGGGTGGTAAGGTCAATGCAGTTGAACAGGAATTTCTTTACCTCCGGTGTATTGTTTGCCGGTACTTTCTCTGCAATGATTCTGGCAGCTTGTGCAGCTATTTCTGCATCATCCAGTTGGGTGTTGTACTTTGCCAGGGCGGCGTCATACTTACTCTGGGTAGGCTCATTCTTCTCCATGGTTTTTCAATTTAGGATTATTGATATGTCTTGTCTGGTCACGTCTGGTTTTCTTCTCGAAGTTGCGGCAGAAGGCGTCTGTCAGGTTCACTCCGGTCTGGTTCGCAAGGCAGAGAAGTACCCAAAGAACATCTGCCATCTCATCGTCGAGATTGTCTTTTTCTCCTTTCTTGAAGGATTGGTCGCCATACTTGCGTGCCATGACGCGGGCGAGTTCGCCCACTTCTTCGGTCAGTATCGCCATATTGGTGAGTTCGCTGAAATAGCGCACTCCGTATTCCTTTATCCAGGAATCCACTTGTTTCTGTGCTTCTTCTAACGTCATTATTCCTTGTTTTTTGTATCTATACAGATGGTCACGGGACCATCGTTCATCAGTTCTACTTTCATATCGGCACCAAATTCGCCGGTACCTATTTCTTTACCTAATGCTAAACTCAGTTCCCGGCAGAATTGTTCGTACAGCGGGACGGATATTTCCGGCCGTGCTGCCCGTATGTAGGAGGGACGGTTGCCTTTCTTGGTGGAGGCGTGGAGGGTGAACTGGCTGATAACCAGTATCTCGCCGTCTGCTTCAAGAATGGATTTGTTCATTACGCCGTTTTCGTCATCGAAAATGCGCAGGTTGACTATCTTCTTGCAAAGCCAGTCGATATCTTCTTTTCCATCGGATTCTTCGATGCCTACGAGTATCATGAGGCCCTTTCCAATGGAGGCTTTGCAGGTTCCGTTGATGGTGACGGAAGCGTGTCCGGCACGTTGTATCACTACTCTCATGTTATTCTTGTCTTTTTGAGGGAACAAAGTTACGAATTAATTCGTTGTGTGCATGGCTTTACAGACGGATTTATCAGTTATTATTTCTCTGAGAAATAGGTCTGGATGATTTTGGCTTTCGCTTCTCCCACCACGGCGGCAAGCTCCTCGGCAGATGCTTCGCGGATACGCTTCACGCTTTTGAACTCCTTGAGCAATGCGCTTTTCGTCTTTTCGCCGATGCCTTTTATCTCGTCCAGTGCAGAGGCAATCTGCCGTTTGCTGCGCTTGTCGCGGTGGAAGGTAATGGCGAAGCGGTGCACTTCATCTTGAATCTGCGTCAGCAGTCGGAAGAGGGGGGTGTTCTGTTTCAATCCGATGGTCTGGGGAGGGTAGCCATACAATAGCTCGGAAGTGCGGTGTTTGCCATCTTTGGCAAGTCCGGCGATGGGGATGTTCAGGCCAAGCTCGTCTATCGCCTCTTTTACGGCGCTCATTTGCCCTTTTCCGCCGTCGGTGATAAGAAGGTCGGGCAGGGGTGCTTTCTCTTCTATAGCGCGCTGATAGCGCCGTTTTACGACCTCTTTCATGGAGGCATAGTCATCCGGTCCCTCTACGGTCTTGATATTGTACTTGCGGTAATCCTTCTTGGAAGGTTTCCCCTTGACGAAGACCACGCACCCGGCCACGGGGTCGGAACCCTGGATGTTGGAGTTGTCGAAACATTCTATCTGCATGGGCAGGCGGTCCAGGTGCAGCTCTTGCTGTATTTCTTTCAGCAGGCGCACGGTCCGTTGCTCCGGATTCAGCTTTTCGGCTTGCTTCAGGCGGTCGGCTTTGTACTGCTTCACATTGAGGATGGAGAGTTCCAGCAGTTTCTTTTTGTCTCCCCGTTGCGGGATGGTAAAGACGACATCTTTCAGCTCCATATCCAGCTCAAAAGGCACGATGATTTCACGAGAAAGGCTCTTGTATCTTTCCCGCATTTCGATGATGCCGAGAGAGAGCAGTTCTTCTTTGCTCTCATTCAATCGTTTCTTGTATTCAAAGGTGAAAGCCTGGTTGATGGCACCGTTCGTAATGTGCAGGTAGTTGACGAAAGCGGACTTTTCATCGCTGTCTTCTTCGATGGAGAACACGTCGATATTGTGCAGCACGTTGCTTACCACTTCCGATTTCGCCCGGTAGTTTTCCAGCAGCAGGTATTTCTTCTTTATCTTCTGTGCTTCTTCAAACTTCATTTCGGCTGCCAGTTCCTGCATTTGCTGGAAAAGCATCCGTTCTATCTCCTGGGTATTCCCTTTGAGTATTTCCTTGATTTCAGCGATGTTTTTCAGATACTCTTCCTGGCTTTGCTTCCCGATGCAAGGTCCTGCACAGTTCTTGATGTGGTATTCCAGGCAAACATTGAACTTTCCGGCACGTATGTTTTCCGGAGAGAGGTTCAGGTGGCATGTACGCAAAGGGTACAGATGCTTGATGAGGTCGAGTAATGCGTACATGGAAGGTATATGGCTGTAAGGGCCATAATAGGAGGAACCGTTACGGATTATCTTCCGGGTTCTGAATACGCGTGGAAAGTATTCGTTCTGCACGCAGATGCTGGGATACGTCTTGTCGTCTTTCAACAGTACGTTGTAGCGAGGCTTGTATTTCTTGATAAGATTGTTTTCCAGCAATAGCGCGTCTTCTTCCGTATTCACCACGATATATCGGATATCTGCAATCTTGCTGACCAGCACCCTCGTCTTTCCCGGTTCGTGCTCCCGGTTGAAGTAGGAAGACACTCTTCGCTTCAGATTCTTTGCCTTTCCTACATATATAATAGTCCCTTCGGTATTCAGATATTGGTAAATACCGGGACTTTCGGGAAGGTTGGATACAATCCCTTTGAGGTAGTCGTTAGTTCTGAGTTCTTCCATAATACCGACGTTTCACCACAGATTACACAGATTAGCGCAGATTTCTATTCGATAAAACTGTGTTTTGTGGTGGATAAATAATCTGTGTTAATCTGTGTAATCTGTGGTGAAATATGAAATGGCTAAAGCGACAGCACAGCCTCCACTTCCACATCATCTCCAAACACATCCTTGCCATGAAGCTCTTTCAGCTCGATGATGAAGTTTACATACACTTTCTTGGGGTTCATCTGTTTCACCAGTTTGCAGGCGGCTTCCATTGTTCCACCGGTTGCCAGCAAGTCGTCGTGTAGCAATACTACATCGTCTTCATTGATGGCATCCTTGTGCATCTGCACGGTGTCTTTGCCATATTCTTTATCATAGCTTTCTTCAATGGTTTCTGCAGGAAGCTTTCCCGGCTTGCGGATAGGTACGAAGCCTGCCCCCAGTCTGGTGGCGAGAATGGGGCCCATAATGAATCCTCTTGATTCTATACCCACTACTTTGGTGATGCCTTTGTCTTTATACATCTCGTATAGTGTGTCCGAGAGTTCCTGCAAGGCGGTAGGCTCCTTGAACAAGGTAGTTACATCGTAGAATAGAATTCCCGGAATGGGGAAGTCGGGTATTTCTCGGATGCTTTTGGTAAGAGTTTCTTTGCTCATAATCAGTTTATTTAATACGTTTATTGAATTCTTTGTTTCACGTGGAACTTTGCGCTCTATCGTCCGCAAAGTACCAGTAGCACGTTGATGTCGCTTGGAGATACTCCCGGAATCCGACTCGCTTGGGCTATTGTTTCCGGATCTATCTTCATCAGCTTCTGTCTAGCTTCGGTAGAAAGGGATTGAATGGAATTATAGTCAAACTTACCTTTTATCTTGATGCTTTCCAATCTTGCCAATTTATCCGCAATAATCCGTTCGCGTCCGATGTATCCCTCGTACTTGATGAGTATTTCTGCAGCTTCTACAATTTCTTCCTTTCTATCGGATATTTTATCCAGTTCTCGTTTAAAGGCACTGACGTGTTCGGCAATGTTCTCAATCGTTATCTGCGGACGGTTTATCAAATCTATCAATTTGCATCCCTGGCGCAGTGGAGTTGTGCCGAGCTGCTCCAATACCGGATTGATTAATGCCGGTTTCATCGAGTAATTCCGCGCGAAGTCTATAATTCGGTTCACGGCTTCACGTTTTTCTGTCAGCAGCTTGTACCGCTCTTCCTTGGCGAGTCCCAGCTTCCAGGCTTTTTCCGTGAGTCGCATGTCCGCATCATCCATACGGAGCAGGATGCGATATTCGGCACGGGAAGTAAACATACGGTAAGGCTCGTCCACACCTTTTGTTACCAAGTCATCGATTAAAACGCCGATATATGCTTCATCCCTTGCAAGGGTGAACGGTTCTCCGCCGTGGCAATTGATGTGGGCGTTGATACCTGCCATGATTCCTTGTCCAGCTGCTTCCTCGTAACCGGTTGTTCCGTTTACTTGTCCGGCAAAGAACAGATTCTTTATATTCTTCGTTTCCAGCGTATGTTTCAGTTGGGTGGGGTCAAAGAAGTCGTATTCGATGGCATAGCCCGGGCGGTAGATGACGAGGTCTCTGAACGCCGGTATCTTTTTCAATGCTGCAATCTGGATATTCATGGGCAATGAAGAAGAGAATCCATTCAAGTAGAGCTCTTGGGTTGTTTCCCCTTCGGGCTCCAGGAAAAGCTGGTGCTGCGGTTTGTCGGGGAAAGTCACAATCTTGGTTTCTATACTGGGGCAATAACGTGGGCCGATACTTTGGATTTGTCCGTTGAAAAGGGGAGAATCCGGCAGACCTTCCTGCAGGATGCGGTGTGCTTCTTCGTTGGTGAAGCAGGTCCAGCAAGGGAGCTGTTTCAAATGGCGTACATGAGTGTCCATGAACGAGAACTTGTGGAAGTCACATTCTCCGTCTTGGATTTCCATATCCTCATAATGCACGCTGCGTCCATCTATGCGTACGGGGGTTCCCGTCTTCATGCGTCCAAAGGTGATGCCATGCTTTGCGATGGATTCGGTTAATTGGTAGGATGCAGGTTCTGCCATACGTCCACCTGGAAGCATGGTACGTCCCACGTGCATCAGTCCATTGAGGAAAGTTCCTGCGGTGAGTACTACACATTTGGCATGGAACGTTACTCCCCATAATGTGACTACTCCCGTAATCTCACCGTTTTCAACGAGGATTTCCTGCACGGTATCCTGCCAGATATGCAGGTTGGGGATATTTTCCAGTATCTCTCTCCATGCCCAGATGAATTTGTTGCGGTCGCACTGCGCGCGCGGACTCCACATAGCGGGACCTTTGGAACGGTTCAGTATACGGAACTGTATGGCTGTCTGGTCTGTCACCAATCCCATATATCCTCCCAAGGCGTCTATTTCGCGTACTATCTGTCCTTTGGCGATGCCTCCCACTGCCGGGTTACAACTCATCTGTCCGATTTTGTTCATATCCATTGTGATAAGACAAGTCTTCGAACCCAGGTTTGCAGCAGCGGCAGCGGCTTCGCATCCTGCGTGTCCGGCGCCGATTACAATAACGTCATACTTAAACTCCATTCGTTCAGTGTATTTTAAAACTGTGCAAAGTTACGAAAAAAGTTGTATGCCGGGACGTGTCATATCTTAAAATCCGGATATATCTTCTTTGGCATTGCTTATATTTCCGTATCCAGCATCATACTTATTGCTTGGAATGCTTAGGTTATAGACATATTGCTTGTGTTTGGCTTAAAATACAATCAAAATGAAGCTTTTTGAATACTATTGCTTTTCTTTTTGAAAAAGATACATACCTTTGCAGCGTTTGGATATTAAAAAGTGTTTTGATTGACTAATTTTAAGGAAGAGAAGCATGAGAAAGAAATTCTTCTTGTTAATCATTGTCTGCCTGGTTATGGGGGCGGGAGTGATGGCTCAGACGTCTACGGTCTCGGGAACAGTATTTGCCGAGGACAACAATGAGCCGATTATTGGGGCATCGGTATTGGTGAAGGGCACAACGCTGGGGGCCGTGACCGATATCGAAGGTAAATTTACAATCTTGAATGTGCCGGGCACGGCAAAGACAGTGATTGTCTCTTTTGTAGGTATGCAGAAAGTAGAAGCTGCCATAAAGCCTGCTATGAAGGTGGTGCTGAAATCGGATTCGGAACTGTTGGATGAAGTGATGGTGGTGGCTTACGGCACGGCCAAAAAGAGCAGCTATGCAGGTTCGGCTTCTTTAGTGAAAGCGGATGCGCTGAAAGACATTCCGACGACCAGCTTTGAAAACGCGTTGAACGGTAAAGTGGCGGGCTTGCAACTGACGAATAATTCCGGCCAGGCGGGTTCCGCACCGGCCATCCGCATCCGTGGCATAGGTTCTATGAATGCCGGGAATGAACCGTTGTATGTAGTGGACGGTGTTCCGGTCTCTTCGGGCAATACGGGGCAGATGAGCGGTGAGCTCTATTCTACCAACAACATCATGAATACGTTGAACCCGGAAGACATCGAATCTATTTCTGTATTGAAAGATGCGGCGGCCAGCTCGCTTTATGGGTCGCGTGCGGCAAACGGCGTCATTCTGATTACTACCAAAAAAGGACAGATTGGCAAGCCGGTGGTGACGCTGAAAGCCGAAGTGGGCTTCACGCCCTGCTGGGCAACGGACAACTATGAAACGGCCAGCGTACAGGAGAATGTGAATATGCTCTACACCGTATTTCACGATGCCCGTACAAGCGGTAAGGGCGAAACGGACGAAAAGGCGGCAGCCTATGCCATAGGCCAGTTGAACAGCCGTTTCAACAAACATGGCTACCAATTTACCACAAATGGTACGGGAGCTTACGAGAACGTCAATATCCTTGAGTACGACAACTCCGGGCGTGGAGGCAAATACTACGATTGGGACAAGGCATATTTCCGTACCGCCATTTACCAGACCTACGATATGTCCGTCAGCGGTGCTACGCAGAATACCAACTATTACACTTCCCTTTCCTATACCCAGGACGAAGGACGTTTGAAGATGAACAGCTTCGACCGTGTTTCCGGTCGCCTGAACCTCACCCAGAAGGTGGGGAAATTCCTTGAACTGACCACCAATGCCAGCCTGGCGCGTACCAAGAAAAGCGGTTATAATGATACACGCAACACGGGCAGTAATTACTTCATGCAGACCCGTAACTTGCTGTGGGGACTCTACTGACCCACTGATTACAAGACCGGCGAGCTCTGGACCGAACGTTACGGTAGCTACGCCTACAATGGGCTTTATTATGACAAAGAGTGGGAGAACGGTTCTACCAGTACCAAAATCATAGCTGCGGAGACGCTCACCCTGCATCTGATGCCGGGCCTGGACCTTCGTTCTATCTACTCTTACGACAATACTACTGTAAAAGACCATATCTATTACAGTGCCAATCACTATAAAGGCTCGGCAGACAATGGGAATGTCAACGAATACCGTACTACATACGAGAAGATGGTTACCTCCACTACCGCCAATTATACCGGCACCTTCGACAAACACACAGTTGGCACCATGGTGGGTTTCGAAGCGGAGAAGAACAAGACAGACTATGTGCGTGCCACAGGAAGCAATCTTGCGGTCAGCACCATTCATACAGTTTCTACTGCCGGAACGCAGACTTCTGCCGGATATTCCTGGGGAAACTCGATGGTGTCCGTGCTCTCCAAGTTGGATTATAATTACGATGAACGCTACTTCATTTCCGGTTCTTACCGCCGCGACGGTTCTTCCCGGCTCAGCAAGCAGGAACGTTGGGGAAACTTCTGGTCAGTGGCGGGAGCGTGGAACATCATGCGCGAGGGTTTTATGAGCAAATATTCTTTCCTGAGCAACCTGCGTATACGTGCCTCTTATGGTATTAACGGTACGCTGCCTTCGGACAATTACGGCTATATGAGCTTGATGAGCTATACCAGTAAGTACATGGGTAACCCGGGCGGTACAATCACTACCGTCACCAATGACAAGCTGTCTTGGGAGACGAGCTACAACACGAATGTGGGTATCGACTTCGGCTTCTTCGGCCAACGTCTGCGCGGTACGGTGGAATACTTCAACCGTGATTCGAAGAACCTGCTCCAGGATGTTCCCATTTCGATGGTTACGGGATTTTCCTCTACGTTGCGGAACGTAGGATGCATCAACAACCATGGGGTAGAGGTGGAGTTGAGTGGTGACATCATTGATAGTAAAGGATGGTTATGGAGTGCCGGTGCCAACGCAACCTTCCTCCGTTCTGAGGTGAAAGAGTTGTATGGCGGTGCGGACATTATCTGGTACGACCCCACCAGTAGCGACAGCCGTGCGCAATATGTATACCGGGAAGGTCAGTCCACGCTGGCTTTCTATGGATACGAATGGGCAGGTGTGGACAAGACCAACGGCAAGAACGTCTACTATGTAAATGACCCCAAGAATGGCAAGGCCGGAGATTTTGAGTATAACGGGCGCGGAGCTACTTATGACTATAACAATGCCAACTACACCATCATCGGCAATGCCGTTCCCAAAGTGTATGGGGGCATCAATACCTCGGTCTCCTACAAAGGCATAGCCCTTTCGTTGGGCTTTACCTATAAGATAGGAGGAGACTTGTACGACGGAGCCTACATGGATGTGGCCGACGACGGTTATTATTGGGAGCGTATCCGTGCTAAAAGCTACTACAACAACCTTTGGACGCCAGACCATACGAACGGTACAGAGCCCCGTATCGAAGGTGTAGACCTCGATGACCCGCAACAATACAGCAGCCGCCACTTGTTCAATGCCAGTTATCTGCGCTTGAAGAATCTCTCATTGGCCTATACGCTGCCCAAAGCCATGACCCGCAAGGCTTTCATCGAGAATGCCCGCCTTTTCTTCACTGCCAGCAACCTTTGGACAATAGCCAAATACAAGGAGGCAGACCCCGAAGTGAGCGAATACGGCACACGTGGTTGGGAAACCCCTATCGGAAAAACGTTTGTCGTTGGCGTTGAATTGAAATTTTAATGAACTGGAGGAACTAACAATGAAAAAGATATATCATTTATTGGCACTTGTGATACTTGGTGCCTTTACATTCACTTCGTGTGACGATTTTCTGGATATGCAGCCCACCAACTCCGGAAATGCAGAAGGTGCTGTCGGTACGGTAGCCGATGCGCAGGTGGTTATCAACGGTGTGATGAGTGCGATGACCTCATCGTCCTATTACGGCAGAAACCTTTTTATGTACGGTGATGCCAAGGGCGGTGACCTCACGATTTTTGCTGCCGGACGCGGACTGGATGCATTCTATACGTTCAACCACACTTCCAACAGCAATACTTATTCCGGTTTCTGGAGCCGTGGATATTACTGCATTCTGCAGGTCAACACCTTGTTGAGCAACATTGAGAAGCTGGAAGAATCGGGCAGTATGGAAGACTTTTCCGAAGCCAAAGGGCAGGCGTTGACTCTGAGGGCGCTGTTCTATTTCGATTTGGTCCGTCTCTACGGGCTTCCTTACAATTACAACAAGACCTCTTATGGAGTTCCCAATGTAACCGAGCCGCTTACGGTGAACGCCCAGCCCACCCGTGCTACTGTGGAGGAGAACTATCGCCAGATTCTGCAGGACTTGTCGGACGGGGCGGCCCTGCTTGCCAAGAAGAAGACAAAGCAGAGCGGATATGCGGACTATTACACCAACATAGCCCTGCAAGCGCGTGTGAAACTCTATATGGAAGATTATGACGGTGCTTTGAACGCTGCCCGGGAGATTATAGAAAGCGGTGTGTACAAACTGTATGAGCCTGCCGATTGGACGGCTTCCTGGAGCAAGCAGTTTGGTTCCGAGTCCATCTTTGAGCTGGGCATCACCACTGAGGAATCAGACCTGGGAACTTCTTCTTTGGGCTTTTACCTGATGCGCTACGGACAGTTGAAGAATGCCATGGGCTGGTATCTTGCCAGCGATTATTTCTTGAACCGTCTGGGTGAAGACGAGACGGATGTGCGTTGGGGAATCATGGACAACGATGAATACTGGGTGGACAATGAGATTGAACGCAAGGGAGCCTGCTACAAGTATATGGGCAGTACCACTCTGGCAGGTGACGGCAAGGCAACCAATACAGCCGTCAATATCAAGATAATCCGTCTTTCCGAGATATATCTGATTGCCGCCGAAGCAGCCTTGCACTCCACGAAGCAGGAAGCAGGCGCAGATGCCGCCGCCGGTTACCTGAATGAAATCCGCAGGCGTTCTCCCGGACTGGCACCGGCCACTGCCGCTACCATTACCGATGATATGATTCTGGACGAGCGCAGCAAGGAGCTTTTTGGTGAAGGACAACGCTTCTTCGACATGATGCGTATGGGCAGAACCATCGAATTCAACGACGATTTTCAAGATATTCCGGTGAGTCACCGTGGAAAAACAATCGACCGTACTTTCGAGAAGATTGTGCTTCCTATTTCGCAAGATGAGATAAATGCCAATCCGGCATTGGAGAACCAGCAGAATCCGGGATATTAGTCGTTCCCTGCTGTCTATTGTTTGCTACTCCTTGTATATCAGGGAGGTATTTTGCCAACAAGTTGTCACTGCCTTGGCAAACTTTTGCCACGCCTATGGCAAAGTTTTGCCAACGCGGTGGCAAAGTCTTGCCAATGGGAAGGCAAAACCTTGTCATAGGCGTGGCAAGAAAAGCGGAAAAAGGTGCCTTTGATGAATTTCTTTGATAAAATGAGACGGTAATACCTTGATATTCCACAAAAATACTATTTATTGGTTCGAAATTTCTATTCTTTTTTTCTGAATCGGCTTATCTTTGCTTTCGTAGAAACCAATAAAAAGTTATAATACTATGAGAAGATTTTTCCTCATATCGTCATTCTTGGCGTTGTTTGCAATCGGAAGCTCGGCGCAATGGAAGCCGGCAGGTGATAAAATCAAAACGGACTGGGCATCCCAGATTAATCCCGCGAATGTGTTGCCCGAATATCCTCGTCCCATCATGGAACGGAGTGACTGGAAGAACTTGAACGGACTGTGGAATTATGCCGTTATAAATAAAGGTGAGCATCTTCCGGCAGAGTTCGAAGGGCAGATACTTGTTCCTTTTGCCATCGAATCCTCCTTGTCCGGAGTTGGAAAAAGAATCAATGAAAACCAGGAACTGGTCTACCAGCGCAGTTTTGATATTCCTTCCGCCTGGAAGGGAAAACAAGTGCTGTTGCACTTTGGTGCTGTCGACTGGAAAACGGATGTATGGGTGAATGATGTGAAAGTAGGCAGCCATACGGGTGGATTTACTCCGTTCTCCTTCGATATTACTGCCGCCCTTTCTGGCAAAGGCAATAATCAGTTGGTCGTAAAGGTTTGGGACCCGACGGATAAAGGACCTCAACCCCGTGGAAAGCAGGTCAGCAATCCGGAAGGTATCTGGTATACTCCCGTAAGCGGTATCTGGCAGACGGTATGGATGGAGCCGGTTGCCGGAAAACATATCGAGAATCTCCGTATCACTCCCGATATTGACCGTAATCTGTTGACAGTGAGGGCTGAATTGAATAGTGCATGCCCTTCCGACTTTGTGGAAGTGAATGTGTATGACGGCAATCAACTGGTAGCCACCGGCAAAAGTATCAATGCAGAGCCGGTGGAGGTGTCCATGCCCCGGAATGCCAAGTTGTGGAGTCCAGATTCCCCCTTCCTCTATACGCTGAAAGTGACTCTGAAAAGTGGAGGCAAGGTAGTGGATAAGGTGGACAGCTATGCTGCCATGCGTAAGTACTCCACCCGTCGTGACGCGGATGGCATCGTACGCCTGGAACTGAATAACGAGGCTTTGTTCCAGTTTGGACCGCTGGACCAGGGTTGGTGGCCCGACGGACTGTATACAGCTCCCACAGACGAGGCTTTGCTGTATGATGTACAGAAGACGAAAGATTTCGGTTTCAATATGATTCGCAAGCATATCAAGGTGGAACCGGCACGTTGGTACACACATTGTGACCGTTTGGGTATCATCGTATGGCAGGATATGCCGAGCGGTGACCGTAATCCGGAATGGCAGAACCGCCGCTATTTCGACGGAACAGAACTGAAACGCTCCACCGAATCCGAAGCCTATTATCACAAGGAATGGAAGGAAATAATGGATTGTCTCTACTCTTATCCGTGTATCGGTACATGGGTACCGTTCAACGAAGCCTGGGGGCAGTTCAAGACGGTAGAGATAGCCGAATGGACGAAACAGTATGACCCGACCCGCCTGGTGAATCCGGCAAGTGGCGGTAACCATTATACTTGCGGTGACATGCTCGACCTCCACAACTATCCCCAACCGGAAATGTATTTGTATGATGCACAGCGCGCCACGGTTTTGGGTGAGTATGGCGGCATTGGCCTTGTCTTGAAAGATCATCTTTGGGAACCGAACCGCAACTGGGGATATGTTCAGTTCAACTCTTCCAAAGAAGTGACTGATGAGTACGTGAAATATGCCGATATGCTGTATCAGATGATAAAAAGAGGTTTCTCGGCAGCCGTCTATACACAGACCACGGATGTGGAGGTGGAAGTGAACGGTCTGATGACTTACGACCGCAAGGTGATAAAGCTGGATGAGAAACGCGTGAAAGAGATAAATACACGTATCTGCAATTCACTTAAGAAATAGGGGCATTTACAATTTACCATTTACAAAGTACAATTTAACTATGCAGATGACAGCGCAGCCAAATTGTACTTTGTAAATGGTAAATTGTGCATTAAAAATGTTGTTATGAAACGATTGATTATAAAGCTTTTCCTTAGTCTGTGCCTATGGGCGGTATTGCCGGTCTGTGCGCAGGATGCTGTTCATTACTATTTCAGAACGATGGATATCCGGAACGGTCTTTCGCAGAACACCGTGTATCAGATTTTGCAGGATAGGAAAGGCTTTATGTGGTTCGGAACCAAGGACGGTCTGAACCGGTATGACGGGTTGTCTTTCCGTGTCTACAAGAAAGAGAACTCCGGTTTAGGCAAGAATTTCATAACCGCGCTCTACGAGGACCGCCGGGGCAATATCTGGATTGGTACCGATGGGGGAGTCTTTATTTACGACCCGGTACTGGATTCCTTTACCGCTTTCGATGAGGCCAGTGATAATGGCAGTATCATCAGGGATTTCGTCACCATGATTGGAAGTGACGAGGACGACAATATCTGGATATCGGTAGAAAACCAGGGGTTGTTCTGCTATAAACCGGATGAAGGGAGGCTGCTGAACCATCTGCACGATTCGGGACTGCCCAATGTAACCCGCTTTTGGCTGAATGGGAATACGTGTTGGCTGGCCTTGTATGCGGATAATCTTTACTATACGAAAGCTGACTTTGAAACTCCTCTGCAGCCTTTCAAGGACGCGGAAGGAAATGAGATTTTCAAGAATGATATTATCAACTGGCAGGTCAGCGGACCCCATAACTGCGTGTATGTCGCTTCGCTGAACGGGTTGACAGAGATAAATCAGACTACAGGCAAGACGCGGAAACTGCTGAACACCTATGTGAGGGCTTTGCAGTTCAAATCTGACAACGAGCTGTGGGTGGGCGCAGAGTCCGGCTTGTATATTTACAATCTGACGAATGACAAGATTACCCATTTAACCGTTCCCGACCAGGATGATTTGTATGCATTGTCGGACAATGCCATTTATTCGCTCTGCTGCGACAAGGAGAACGGCATGTGGATAGGGTCTTATTTCGGTGGAGTGAACTATTGCCCTTATCAGTGGACTTATTTTGAGAAGTTCTATCCGAGAGACAATCTCAGGCATTTCGGCCGTCGTGTACGGGAAATCTGTGAAAGTAATGATGGCACCTTGTGGATAGGTACCGAAGACAAAGGCTTGTTCAATTACAATCCGGAAAACGGAAAGATAGAGCCTTTTGAGCATCCGGCCATTTATCAGAATGTCCACGGTCTTTGCCTGGACGGGGATGATTTGTGGGTAGGTACGTTCTCCGGTGGTCTGAATCGGGTGAATCTTCGGACCAGACAGGTGAAACATTATGCCAAGGGTGAGAGTGAGAATTCCATGGTCGCCAATGACGCCTTTACCATTTGCAGGACCACTACGGGAGACGTGTGGATAGGCACCACGTCCGGTCTGTTGAAGTACAATCGCTCTACAGATGACTTTACCCGGATTCCTCAGCTGAAGAATATGTTTACTTATAACATTCTGGAGGACTTCAACGGAAATCTGTGGTTTGCTACTTTTTCTAATGGAGTGTTCTGCTACAATGTAAGAAGCCAGCAGTGGAGAAATTATCTGTCTAATGAGAATGATTCGACCTCTCTTCCCTACAATAAGGTAATCAGTATCTACGAAGACAGCAGGAAGCGTCTGTGGTTCATGACGCTGGGTGAGGGCTTTTGCCGCTACAATCCGGAAACGGACAATTTTACCCGTTATGACATGTCGAAAGGATTTCCGAGTAATACCATCTACAAGATGGTCGAGGATAAGCGGGGTAACTTATGGATTACTTCCAATTATGGTCTGGTCTGCTTCAATCCCGATACGGAGAGCAAACATGTCTATACCACGGCAAACGGGCTGCTGAGCAACCAATTTAATTTCCAGTCCGGTTACATTGACAAGAAGGGACGCATCTATTTGGGAAGTATCAACGGATTCATAGCCTTTGACCCGGAAACTTTTGTGGAGAACACTTTTCTCCCTCCCGTAGTGATTACAGATTTTTATCTGTTCAACAAACGGCTTTCGGTGGATAGTCCGGATTCTCCTTTGGAGAAGAGCATCACCTATGCGGATGAGATAGAGCTGGATGCCGACCAGAATTCTTTCTCTTTTCAGGTTGCAGCCCTGAGTTACCAGGCACCCGAAATGAATGGTCTTGAATGTAAGCTGGAAGGCTTTGACCGCGACTGGTATACGGTAGGGCGGAATTCCATCATCAACTATTCAAACCTTCCTTATGGAAGTTATACATTGCGTATAAAAGGTTCCAACAGCGATGGCAAGTGGAACGCGACGGAACGTGTGCTCGACATCCATATCCGTCCTCCTTTCTATCTCTCCACCTGGGCATATGCCGGTTATACGGTATTGGCGTTATGCTCACTGGCTGCTGTAATCATCTATTTCAGAAAACAGACCCGGCAGAAGCATCAGCAGGCTATGGACAAGTTTGAGCGGGAAAAGGAGCGGGAGTTGTATACTGCGAAGATAGACTTCTTCACGAATGTGGCGCATGAGATACGTACACCGCTTACACTGATAAAGAGTCCGCTCGAGAATGTATTGGTTTCCCAGTCTGTCTCGGACGACATCAGGGATGATTTGGAGACCATGGAACTGAACACCAACCGGCTGCTCGATTTGGTGAACCAGTTGCTGGACTTCCGGAAGACGGAGACGCAAGGCTTCCAATTGAATTTTGTGGAATGCGACGTGTCTGAGCTCTTGCAGAAGACGTATAAGCGCTTCAAGCCTCTGGCACGCGAAAAAGGGCTGGCATTGAGCATAGAGACTCCCGAAAGCTTGTATGCTTCGGTTGACAGGGAAGGGCTTACCAAGATTATCAGCAATCTGCTGACCAATGCGATAAAGTATTCGGAGACCTATATACGCATCAGGCTGTACTCGGAAGGTGAAAGGCTGCTGCTTTCCGTATGCAATGACGGCCTTGTCATTCCGGTAGAGATGCGCGAGGAGATTTTCAAGCCGTTCATCCAGTATAAGACCGGTACGCTGCGCTCTGTGCCCGGCACCGGTATCGGGCTTGCACTTGCCCGTTCATTGGCCGAACTCCATGAGGGTACGTTGTGCATGGAAGATTCGATGGAGAACAACTGTTTCCTGCTGTCACTTCCGCTGAAGCACGAGCAGACGGTGGCTATGGAGCATAAAGAACCGGTAACGGGCGGGGAATCCTCTGAGGAAAGTGGTGCAGGTACTGCCTTGGAACAGCACCGGTATACTCTTTTGGTGGTGGAAGACAGTCTGGAAATGCAGGCATTTGTTGTGAAACAGCTCTCTTCGGAATATTGTGTGCTGACTGCCGTGAATGGGGTGGAAGCTTTGAAGGTGTTGAAGGAACATACTGTAAATCTTGTCATTTCAGACATTATGATGCCCGAGATGAATGGATTGGAGCTGTGCGAGCATCTGAAGTCCGAGCTTGACTATAGCCATATACCGATTATCCTGCTTACGGCGAAGACGACTCTTCAAGCCAAAATAGAGGGAATGAAGCTGGGGGCTGACGTATATATAGAGAAACCTTTCTCCGTGGAATATCTGAAAGTTTGTGTGGCCAATCTGCTGAACAACCGTGAGAAGCTACGGGCTTCTTTTGTCAATTCTCCCTTTGTGCAGACGGGCAGTATGGCAATGACAAAGGCAGATGAATCTTTCCTTAAAACATTGAAGGAAGTGGTGGTTGCCAATATGCAGAATCCGGATTTCTGCCTGGATGATATGGCAAGCCTGCTGAACATGAGCCGGTCGAGCCTGAACCGGAAGATAAAGGGCATATTGGATATGACTCCCAATGACTACATCCGTCTGGAGCGGTTGAAGAAAGCGGCGCAGCTTTTAAAGGAAGGAGAGTGTAAAATCAATGAGGTTTGCTATATGACCGGCTTCAATACTCCTTCCTATTTTACCAAGTGCTTCCAAAAACAATTTGGTATTCTGCCCAAAGACTTCGTGAAATGATAGCATGGAATGCTTGCTAAATATAACAATCCAATCAAATGCCCCTGAGGTGTCTCTCAGGGGCATTTTTTGGATTTATAATTGCATAGATTGAAGCGATATTTGCATTAATTTTAGCTTTATGCGGATATATTTGCATCCGAAAGCCAACAATTTATAATACTATGACCCCTATGCCTATGACGTAACAAATCCTAATCAATGTTCTATGATTGGCAGAAGTGACTAATCACTTTCTGCGGTGTATTTAAAAAGCGGGCGTTAGTTTCCGCATAGTTTTAAAATCTAATTCTATAAAAAATGATCAAGAAAATCTTATTCTTATTCTTTGTTGTGTTTGCAGCTACCGCTTATTCACAAGATGTGACCATAACGGGAACGGTGACGGATGCAAATAGTGAGCCTTTGGTGGGCGTGAATGTATTGGTGAAGGGTACTACCACGGGTGCCATTACCGATATTGACGGTAATTTCTCAGTGAGTGGAAAAAAAGGAAGTACACTCGTTTTCTCTTATATCGGTATGCTTACGCAGGAAGTTGTCTATAAGGGAACTGCCTTGCGCGTGGTGATGAAAGATGATTCGAAAGCACTGGAAGAAGTGGTTGTCATCGGTTATCAGACCGTGAAGAAGTCCGACTTGACTGGAGCGGTTGCCGTTGTTGATACCAAGGAAATGAAGAAAAGCGCTGCAGGAACACTGGTCAGCCAGATGCAGGGTTTGGCAACCGGTATTAACGTACGCAGTAGCGGTAGGGCGGGCGAAGATGCCTCTATTGAAATTCGCGGTGTCGGTTCTTTGAGTAATAACTCTCCGTTGTGGGTAATTGATGGTATGATTACAGATCCGGGAGTTGACTTCAACCCTGCAGATGCAGAATCCATCCAGATTCTGAAGGACGCTTCTGCTGCTGCCATCTACGGTTCGCGTGCTGCCAATGGTGTGATTATCGTTACTACCAAGAAGGGTACGAAAGGTCCCATGAAGGTGAATGTAAGCGTAAAGGAAACATTGGAATGGAGCCCGAAATTTGATTTGATGAATGCGGCAGAATATATCAAGTATAATGATATTGCCTATAATGAAGCTATCAAAGATGGCATTGCTACTGTAAACAGCACTCAGAAACACTCACAGTATGATACCAACTGGCAGGATGAAGTGTTGAAGACCGCATTGGTGCAGGACTACAACGTATCACTCTCCGGTGGCGGTGACTCCGGTAGTTATTTTGTATCAGCCGGCTACTATAACAATGACGGCGTTTCTTATGGAAATACTTTCGACCGTTATAGCTTCCGTGTCAATACACAAGGTAAAAAGGGCTGGTTCTCTTTTGGTGAAAACTTGGCTTATTCACTCACAAACACAGACCCGAACCAGACCAATACCTACAATGACTTTTTGCGTATGATGCCTACTATTCCTATCTATGATGAGAATAATCCGGGTGGATATGGCTATGGTGATGCTGCCAAATACAATACTTTTGGTGTGAACCCGATTGCCCGTGAAGATTTGGAATACCGTCATTTCCGCCAGAATCGTTTGAATGGTTCTTTATGGTTGGAATTCAAGCCTTTCGAATTCCTTTCTTATAAATTCAATGGTGGTATTGACCTTTATTTCTATGAGAACTCATGGTTCCGTGGAGAAGGTAACTGGACTCAGAATCAGGAACACCGTGATCCGGAAAGCCAGAAGGCACGTGACAACACCTACAACATGTTGATTGAGCACACGTTGAACTTCAATAAGGATTTTGGTAAGCATCATGTGGATGCCGTGGTCGGTACTACTTACCAGCACCATGAGTGGGAAGGTTTGTGGGCTTCCCGTCTGAACTTTCCGATGACGGGTAACGGCGATTACTTTACAGTTTTGAATGCAGGACAGAGCAATCAGCAGAATTCAAACAGCATCAGCGAGAATGCGATGATTTCTTATTTGGGACGTGCAAACTACGTTTATGATGATAAATACTATCTGACTGCCACTTTCCGTCGTGACGGTACTTCTCGCTTGGCTAAGGAAAACCGCTGGGGCAATTTCCCCTCATTCTCCGGTGCCTGGAGAATTTCAAAGGAGGAATTCTTTGATGTGCCTTGGATTAATGACTTGAAAATTAGAGGTAACTGGGGTCGTCTTGGTAACTCTTCCATTGGTGATTGGGATTATATCGGAACTATCAACCAGAGTATTGTAACTGTATTCGGTGGTGCTATTGTTCCGGGTTCTACTCAGGTGAAACTGGTGAATGCAGGTCTTGTTTGGGAAACAAAAGAAACGGTGAATGTAGGTTTTGATGCCAGTTTCCTGAACCAACGCCTGACTGTCAGTGCGGAATATTATAATTCAAAAACCAGTGACGTATTGGCTGAGACTCCGATTGCCATTTCTACCGGTAATCAAGGAGGCTCTCCGTGGAAAAATGCTGCCAGCTTGCGCAACAAGGGCTTCGAGTTTACATTTGGTTGGAAAGACCAGATTTCAGGCTTTAAGTACAGCGCTTTACTGAATGTGACTACGATGGATAACGAAGTTCTGAGCTTGGGACGGGATGGGTCGGAAAGAAACTTTATTGATTCCGGTCAAGCCAGAACAGAGCCGGGAAGGTCGTTGGCCGAATTCTATCTGAGAAAAACAGACGGCATCTTCCGGACACAAGAGGAAATAGACAATTATGTGACGAAAGGTAACCATGTACCGGGACCTAATGAAGATAAAGTACCTGCCGGTACACCGATCATGATTGAAGGGAAACGTCCGCAATTGGGAGACGTTAAGTATCTTGATTTAAATGATGACGGTCAAATTACTGATATTGACCGTGATTATTGTGGTAGTCCATGGGCCAAGATGCAAATGTCGTTGGTATTGAATGCAGAGTGGAAGAACTTCGATTTCAGTATGATGTGGAACGGTCAATTTGGCAATAAGATATACAACGTATCCCGTTGGCAAGGACGTCTGTTTGCAGACAACTCCAACTATATCCGCTTTGAGAAGGGCGAAGAGCCTTATCAGGTGAATCCTAACTCCAATACCCCACGTATCATTTACGGTGACTTCCGCAACTCGCGTGATGCCGACCGTTTCCTGGAGAATGGTTCTTACTTCCGTATGAAGAATATCTCTATCGGTTATAATTTCAAGCAGAAGTGGCTGACCAACTTGGGCGTTGAGAAACTCCGTCTGTTTGCTACCGGTAGCAACTTGATTACTATTACCGGATATTCCGGTCTGGATCCTGACTTCAAGGGTGCGAATTCCGTTTGGAACAGTGGTACGGACAGCTTTGCTTATCCCAATACCCGTTCGGTGATGTTTGGATTGGATTTGACCTTTTAACTTATAAATCAGTTTGTAAATTATGAAAAAGATATATAATGGATTAATGCTCGCAGGTGCCTTGACATTGTGCACTGGATGCAGTTCTAGTTTATTGGATATTGATAATCCCAATGAAGTGACCAACGATACTTATTGGAATAAGCCGGAAGATGCTACAGCTGGTGTAAATGCCTGCTACAGTTTTCTTTATAAGGAAGGTACTTGGATGCGTTGGCTCTCTTTTCGCTACGATTTGACCTCGGACGAGGGATGGAGTTCTTCTCCTTGGATTGAATTGGGTGACTGGACACGTTTTCTTTACAACAATTATAATTTTTACGAAGGCAACAATATACATTGGGAACATTTCTACGTAGGTATTTTCCGTTGCAACCAAGTGTTGAGTCATGTGCCTAATATTGAAATGGACGAGACTACAAAGAACCAGGTATTGGCACAAGCTTCTTTCTTACGTGCAATGTGGTATTTTCAGGTAAATCTGTTGTGGGACAAAGGAACGATGCCTTTGGAACCTAAAGATGCCAATTATATTCCGGAAGACGCTTCCGAGCAGGAAATATGGGATCAAGTGGAGAAAGACTTGCTGTTTGCTATGGATTATCTTCCTGAATCTTGGGATGCTGCCAATTTGGGACGTGCCACCAAAGGCGCTGCCAAAGCATTGTTGGGCAAGGCCTATATGCAACAACATAAGTATGACAAGGCGAAGGAACAATTGCAATGGCTGATTGATAAAGAGGGCTCTTTGTACGATCTTATCGCCAATCGTGAAGATAATTTCACTGACTTGGATGAGAACAACAAGGAAGGTATCTTTGAAATTCAGTTCGATGACCAAAACAAGGGTGGTACGGGTAATGATGCCAGTATGGCATTCGGTTTCCAGCGTACTCAGTTCTATGCTCCGAGTGGTATAGGTTGGGGAGATGGTAAGGCACGTCGCTGGTTGGTAGATGAGTTCTTGAAAGAGAAACGTATTGACGGAAAGAATGACTTGCGTTTGTATGGTAGTATTCTGTACCGTGGATTCTCACAAGACTTCCCCGATCAACCGAAGAAATATTATGGATTTGAAAATGCCGATTGGAATGACGGTTGGGGAACTGACCCGGAAGACTGCTACATACGTAAATACAATACTGCTTACTATCGTGATGCAGAAGATTACTTTGCCCGTAACAACTATCGTATCATGCGTTATGCAGATATCTTGATGAACTACGCAGAATGTCTTGTTGAAACGGGTACTAATCCTGCCGATGCTGCTGTTTATGTGGATAAGGTAAGAGAACGTGCCGGTCTGGCCAAGTTGAAAGACAGTCAGTGGAAAGACTGCCTGAGTTCTAAAGATGCCTTTATCAAGCGCCTGCAGATGGAACGTACTTTGGAACTCTGTTTCGAAGGTTGGCGTTGGGCTGACTTGAAGCGTTGGGGATTACTTGATTCTCAGGCTGGAATTGATGAGCTGAAAGCCCGTGACAAGGACTTCAATAACTTCATCGTCGGTAAGCACAGACGTTTGCCCATTCCGAGAGATGAAGTGATGAACAGCACGGTAGGTGGTGTTGCACATCTTACTCAGAATCCTAACTATTAATAACTAAAGAAGGCTATGCCTGGAAGCCTGTTCTCATTCAGGATGCTTCCGGCATAGCCTTTTCTTTCTTAAATCTTATACCATATGCTTGTCTGTAAAAAACTACTATTACCATTCGCTTTTGCTTGCTGCGGCAGCTTGTTTGCGCAGAACATCCAGAATCCGGTACTTCCGGGAGTGGCGGATGCCGGCGTAATGAAATATAATGGCAAATATTATATTGGCGGGGTCCGTACAAACGGGGATTTCTATGTATCCGATGACCTGGTTCATTGGGGGAAACCTATCCATGTCGTATCCATGGACAATGACTGGACCAGAGGCAGCGGAGCCGGAGATGACCAGATTCATGCCAATGACATGTTCTATCTGAATGGAGATTTTCATTTGTACTGGTCAGTCAATTATTGGGGAAAGGACAAGCATGCCGTTCACATTGTACATGCGCAGAGCAAAGATGTCTTGGGCGCTTATACAGAACCGAACAAGAAGACATGGATGGATAACCGTATCGACCCCAAAATATTCAGAGATGATGATGGACAACTATACATGTATATGGTACGTTTTACTGATGGAAATACCATATGGGGACGTAAAATGAAGAACCCGGCAGAATTTGCCGGCGAACCGGTGTGCCAGTTCGCCTCATTGCCGGATACATGGGAAACGATGGATAACAGAGTAGCGGAGGGACCGTGGGTCATGAAGTATAGAGACCGCTACTATATGATGTATAATGCCAACCACACCTCTACAGAGTGGGGCAATTATCAGTTGGGAGTTGCTGAGGCAGACTCTCCTTTAGGTTTTCAAAATGGTAATAAATATAGCTATCCGGTTGTAGGCTGCAATCAGACACAACTGGAGGAGAAGCAAGTGGATTTATTGCGGTATGGCCGCACGTATGAGCCGTTGTTTGCTTATACGGAGAGCAAACCGGGAAGCGATTGGACAAAAGCGACCTACGATGACTCCGGCTGGGCGAGGGGGGAGACCGGCTTTTCGTCCCGTGAAGTGAAAGGTTCCACCACCCGGCATCTGGGTACCTTGTGGAATACGCCCTCCTTATGGTTGCGAAAGACTTTCTCTGCCGGTAGCGAAACCGGTAATCTGGCATTGCGTGTCGCTCACGACGGAGATACCCGGATTTATCTGAACGGAACACTTGTCTACGAGAAGCAGGGGCGTGATTATTGTATCGTGAACCTGGACAAGAAGCTGCGTGCTGCTTTGAAGGAAGGCACGAATCTGCTTGCCGTAGAAACAAACAAGGGACGTTCGCAATTCTTCGACGTTTCTCTGTTCGATATGAAAGACGGTATTGCCGATGATATTCTGATGACTCCCGGTCAGCCCAATATTTTGAGAGGCCCCAACGGATTTGAATGGTGGCTGATTTATATGGCAAACAAGAACGATGAGCATCGGGGGCAATATATCAACCGTGTCCAGTTCTTCGACAAGACGTTGTTTGTGGATGGTATCACCGGCCCCCGCACGGCAGGTTATCATCCCGAACCTTCGATGCCTACCTTTGCAGGCAAAGGCGAGACAGCTTCGTTCGGTGTGTTGCAACAAGTACAGCCGTCCGTGGATTACTTGTTCGAGACGGGAGTCAAGACCGAGGGTGGAGCTGGCGTCATTGCCTGGTGGAAGGATGCAGATAACTGTGCCTATGTAGGTTTGGATGCCGAGAACCGGAGTTGGTACCTGCGTACACTTGTCGGCGGTAAAGAAAATAAGGAATCCTATGCCCTGCCTGAAGATTTCCGTTGGGGTGTGTACCATCATCTGCGCATTGAGCGTAATGGTGGCTGTCTGAAAATTTGGCTGGATGAGATTCCCACACCGGGAAAACATGTCTTTGCAGAGGCTCTTCCGACGGAAGAAGCGGGTGTTCCCGGAGTATTTGACGAGACAAAGTCTGCCTTGTTCGAAGGGGCTACCTATACCATCGGCTTCGATGATGTGCATTTCCAGCTTTCGGGGAATGAGGAGTTGTTGAAAGGCGATTTCTTGAACGATTATGAATTCAGCTTCCAGTTGTCCGGCTTGTCCGGACAAGACAAGGCAGGAAGCTATCCGATTTATGTGGATAAGGATAACTATGTGAAGGCTCAGTTCGATGGCATCACCCGTATGCTTGAGGTGACAGCCGTGAAGAAAGGGAAAACTGCCTGGAAGAAGGAATTCCCGTTGGGATGCCTGCAAACGCTCTATCCGGATGTGAAGTATACCGACTTCATTGAGAAAGGTTATCGTTTTGCCGCACCTGCATGGTTGGATACACTTTACCTGAACCGTCACGAAGCAGGCAATAAATCCGAATTTGTGGATGACATGTTCGGCAAGTTCGACATAGAATACCTGAATGGCGGCGAGTGGCATCCGATAGAAAACAAAGATAGGGGGATAGCAGAACATCCTGCATATAATTATTGTACCTTTACTCCGGTAAAGGCAGAAGGCATCCGCTTCATCAACAAGGAGGCGGAGGATTTGGAACGCCATATCTATAAGATAGGTGTACATGAATTGTGGAAGGAATCCTATAATTTTCGTGCCGTGCGTCGTGCAGACAAGCTGTATCTGTTTGTCGACGGCAGGGAGCTGGGAGCTTTGGATATACGCTACCCTGCATCCCGCATCGGATTCTGTTCGGAGGGCGGCTCTCCGGTTTATAGTGGTACGTTGTATTATCATGTAGGGCAGAGGCGCGATTAGACGCGATCGTGGGATGTGCCGTTCCGTATATATGTAATGAAAGATGTATATAGAAGCCGGTGTTTGTATTTCCTTGTGAATCAGTGTGATGGACTGGGGTGATTCAGTATACGACTGAATGTATTTCAGTATACGATTGAATAGGATTCAGTATACGACTGAATAGGGTTCAATATACGGGTGTAACGGAACATCTTCTTGAAAGTAAATATTTATCATCATAACAATTGTTTAAGAAAGAATCATGAAAAAGAATTTTATATGTATGTATCTGTTTCTGTTGGCCACGCTGGCTTCCTGCCAGTCCTGCTCTTCAGACTATAAGGATGTGGACGATATTGTTGTCGAAGGAGTTGAAACGCCGGTGCTTTTGGGCGACCCGTTCATCATGTTGCACGATGGCACTTACTATGCCTATGGCACCCATGCGGATGAAGGCATCGAAGTCTATACCTCCGATGATTTGAAAACTTGGAAGTATAAGGGCATGGCGCTCCAGAAGAAGGATGTCTGGGCCGACCGCTGGTTCTGGGCACCGGAGGTCTACGAAGTGAACGGGAAGTTCTATATGTATTACTCGGCAGACGAGCATATCTGTGTGGCAACAGCAGACTCACCTGCAGGACCATTTACCCAAAGTAAGAAGGAACCGATGATTGCCGATGAGAAATGCATTGACAACTCTCTGTTTATTGATGATGACGGCACGCCTTATCTCTTCTTCGACCGTTTCAACGACGGGCTCAACATCTGGGTGGCCGAATTGGAGAAAGACCTCATGACTATCAAGAAGGAGACCATGCACCCTTGTATCCACGTCTCTCAGGCATGGGAGGAGGTATGGCCCCGTGTGAATGAAGGCCCGTTTGTCATTAAGCGTAATGGGCTCTACTATATGACCTATTCTGCCAATAGCTATGAAAGTCCTTTCTACGGCATAGGTTGCGCCACAGCTACCGATTTGATGGGTACTTGGACCAAATACGAGGAGAATCCTTTGCTGCAGAAACCCGGAGAACTGGTTGGAGTGGGGCACAGTGCCACCTTCACAGACAAGGCAGGCAAGCTTCGTATCGTTTTCCATGCCCATAAGGACAAGAGTAGTATCCACCCACGTGCCATGTACATCAGTGACGTTTCTTTCGAGAAAGTGGACGGTGTGGACCGCATGAGAATCAGCAAGGACTATATGACGCCCAAAATAGTAAAATAAGAGATGGATATGAAAAAGAATTATATATTGCTACTGTTGCTTTGTCTTTGCTTTGCAGGATGCAAGGAGAAGACGGTTGTAGAATCAGACTATCTGCCGATTGCCGACCCTTACGTAATGCTTTACGAAGGCAAGTATTATGCTTACGGCACTGGAGGTACGGTAGAAGGAGAAGGCTTTGCCTGCTTCTCTTCCGATGACTTGAAAAACTGGACGCGTGAAGGCCAGGCGTTGTCGGCCGCAGATTCCTACGGTACGTGGGGATTCTGGGCGCCGGAGGTCTACTACATCGAATCGAAAAAGAAGTTTTATCTGTTCTACTCCACCGAGGAGCATATCTGCGTGGCAACGGCAGATGTTCCTCAAGGCCCGTTCCGTCAGGAAGTGAAGCAGCCGATATGGGATGAGAAGAGTATCGATACCTCTCTATTCATTGATGATGACGGTACGCCTTACCTTTATTTCGTGCGTTTTACAGATGGCAACGTTATTTGGGTGGCAGAGATGAACGATGATTTGACCGGCATTAAGCAGGAAACGCTGACGGAGTGCATTAAGGTGGGAGAGCCTTGGGAACTTTCGCAGGACAAGCCTGCTAAGGTGGCCGAAGGTCCTTCAATTTTGAAGAAAGAGGGTGTCTACTATCTGGTTTATTCAGCCAATCACTTTGAAAGCAAGAACTACGGAGTGGGTTACGCGACTTCGAACAGCCCGATGGGACCGTGGAAGAAATACGAGGGAAATCCGATTCTGCAACATGCCGACGGCTTGATGGGTACCGGTCATGGAGCACCCTTCTGCTGTAAGGACGGTAGCTGGAAATACATTTTCCATGCACATTGGGATTCCACGAAAGTACAGCCGCGCACTTCGTATATCAAGGATTTTGCCATTTCCGACCAGGGAACGGTTTCTATCGGTGGCTCTCTTATCCGTCCGCAGGTATTGGGCAGTACATCACTCGAAAAGTAAAATGAAAGAATGAAAAGAATACATTGTATGAAGAAGTTTCTTGTATTATCAGTGTTATGCAGTCTGATAGCCTGTTCCTCGTCATCGGCTACAAAAGAGGATAAACCGGAAGAACAACAGCCGAAGAATGTTTATCGCAATCCGGTGATAGATTATAGTTTGCCAGACCCTTCTGTCATTGAGGGAGATGACGGATACTACTATCTGTATGCCACCGAGGACATACGCAATCTGCCGATTCACCGTTCCAGGAACCTGGTGGATTGGGAGTATGTAGGTACTGCCTTTACCGACCGTACGCGGCCTGATTTTGAGCCGAACGGCGGTTTGTGGGCGCCGGACATCAACAAGATAGGTGATAAATACGTGCTCTATTATTCTATGTCTGTTTGGGGAGGCGAGTTAACTTGCGGCATCGGTTGTGCTACTGCCGATAAGCCTGAGGGACCTTTTACGGACCACGGAAAGATGTTCCGCAGCAATGAAATCAATGTACAGAACTCCATCGACCCTTTCTATATAGAGGATGGAGGGAAGAAATATCTTTTCTGGGGCAGTTTTCGAGGAATCTATGCGATTGAACTGTCTGATGACGGACTCTCTCTGAAGGACGGCGCCACACCGCAGCAAGTGGCAGGAACCGCTTACGAAGGTACCTATATTCACAAGAAGGACGGGCATTACTACTTCTTTGCTTCCATAGGAAGTTGTTGTGAGGGATTGAAAAGTACTTACACTACTGTTGTAGGCCGTTCAGATAATCTTTTCGGCCCCTATGTCGACAAGAATGGCGGTAGCATGATGGATAACAAGCACGAAGTGCTGATTCAGAAAAGCAATTCCTTTGTGGGTACCGGTCATAATTCGGAGATTGTGACGGACAATGCCGGCAATGACTGGTTCTTCTATCATGCGGTGAGCACAAAGAAGCCTGAAGGCCGTGTATTGATGTTGGATAAGATTAGCTGGGAAGACGGATGGCCGACGGTAGAAGGCTCCGTTGCATCCACGGAAGCGGAGAAACCGAAATTCTGACAAGTATGAAGAAATCTATTTTAATCTCCTTGTTGGCCCTATTGATGATGGGCTGTCAAGTATCGGGTGGCAGTTCCTTGAAAGTGGAGGAAACCACTGTTGAAATGCGGAAGAATCCCGAAGGAGTGGCTGTATCGGCTCCCCGTTTCTCATGGCAACTGGTAACCGACAAGCAGGATGTGATGCAGACTGCTTATCAGATTGAAGTGGCGGACTCGGACAAGGGCTTGCAGGCCGGCTCCGGGCTGGTATGGAACAGTGGTCGTGTGGAGTCTGGCCAATCGGTGCTGGTGAAGTACGCAGGGGCGCCTTTGGAGTCGGGACAGAAATATTGGTGGCGTGTCACTGTATGGACAAATACCGGTGACAAGGCGCAAAGTAGTATCCAATATTGGTCAATGGCTTTGCTGGACAGTTCGGACTGGAAAGCCGGCTGGATTGGACTGAACGACAGTACAAACTTGAAACTGGACGGTGAGCGGACCATCCTTCCGGCACGTTATCTGCGGAAGGAGTTTGATTTGCCGTCACAGCCGAAGCGTGCAGTCCTTTATGTTTCGGGAGTAGGCTCTTCCGTATGCTATATGAATGGCGAGAGGATTGGAAATGATGTATTCGGTCCTTTGCCTACCTGGTACGATGCTTCTGTATCTTATCTGACCTATGATGTCACCCCCTTGTTGAAGTCCGGTACCAATGCGATAGGCGTGGCTCTGGGCAACGGCCGCTATCTTTCCATGCGCGCCAATGGGATGGTAGGTTTTGGTTTGCCCCGTCTCATGGCGCAGTTGAATATAGAGTACGACAATGGTGAGACGGTGTCGGTAGTCAGCGATGATTCCTGGAAAGCGACGAACCACGGTCCTATAACTGCGAACAACGAATTTGACGGTGAACATTACGATGCCCGCTTGGAATTGGGTAAATGGACGGAAAGCGGCTATAATGATTCCGGATGGCAGTTGGCCGAACGGATGGAGGCTCCCAAAGGAAAACTTGTGGCACAGCTCTCTCCGAGTCTGAAGGTGATGGAGGAGATAAAGCCAATATCCGTTAAATCGGTAGGTGATGGAAGATATATCGTGGATATGGGGCAGAATATGGTAGGAATACAGCAGGTGAAACTGCGTGGCAAGAAGGACAAGCCCATTACTATGCGTTTTGCCGAAGTGCTGAAGGACAATGGTACGGAACTGTATCTTGACAACCTGCGCAGTGCCCTTGTCACGGATATTTATACTCCTGCCGCTGACGGTGAGTTTGTTTGGGAACCGTTGTTTGTTTACCATGGTTTCCGTTTTATGGAAATATCCGGTTTGGACTATGAACCGGTAGCGGATGATTTCACCGGTAAGGTGGTGTATGATGAAATGGCAACGAACGGTACGTTCGAGACTTCCGAGGAGTTGATTAACAGACTTCACAAGAATGCCTATTGGGGAATCCGTGGAAACTATCGCGGTATGCCTACCGACTGCCCCCAGCGTGATGAACGTCTTGGATGGCTGGGCGACCGCACTACTGGTGCCTATGGTGAAAGTTTCATTTTCGGCAATGCCTTGATGTATAAGAAGTGGCTGGTGGATATAGAAGAGTCCATGAATGAAAATGGAAGTATCTCTGTGGTATCTCCCCGTTACTGGACCATCTTCCATGATGACGTGACTTGGCCGGCTGCCTATTTTTACGTAGCCGACATGCTTTACCGCCAGTTTGGCGATGATAGCTCCATCAAAGAGCGCTATCCGTCCATGAAGCGCTGGGTAAACCACATGACGGAGACCAAAATGAAGGACTATATTCTGGTGAAGGATGAATACGGGGATTGGTGCATGCCTCCCGAGTCGCCGGAGCTGATTCATTCGGAGGACCCTGCCCGGAAGACGAACGGCGAAGTGCTGAGTACAACGGTGTTTTACAGCATTCTGCAACTGATGGAGAAGTTCGCGCAAATGAACGGACTTCCGGCAGATGCTGAAGAGTATGCAGCACTTGCCATTAAGGTCAAGGACGCTTATAACAAGAAATTCTTCAATACTGAGACTGCACAGTATGACAACAATACGGTGACGGCAAACCTGCTTTCCCTTAGACTGGGCCTGGTTCCCGACGGATATGAAGATAAAGTATTTGCCAATGTCGTGGAGAAGACGGAAAAAGACTGTAAGGGACATGTCAGTGCCGGTGTGCTTGGCATCCAGCATCTGATGCGCGGACTTACCGAGTACGGTGGACTGGAACTTGCCTATAAGATAGTGACCAATGACACTTATCCCTCATGGGGCTACATGATTAAGAAGGGTGCAACCACCATTTGGGAATTATGGAATGGTGACACGGCAAATCCGGCGATGAATTCAAGAAACCATGTGATGCTTTTGGGAGATCTGCTGATATGGTTCTATGAGGATCTTGCCGGCATAAAGAATACTCCCGCTTCCGTCGGGTTCAAGCAGATTCTGATGGAACCGGTATTCCCGGAAAAACTGAATTATGTGAATGCTTCGCATGTATCGCCTTATGGCAGAATAGGAAGTTCCTGGAAACGTGATGGCAATAAGCTGGAGTGGAACGTTGAGATTCCTGCCAATACAACCGCTACGGTCAAGCTGCCGCTTGACTTCCATGTACAGGTAGATGCCGGTCAGGCGGGGATTCATTCCGTGGAGGAGGCTGACGGTAAGCTGGTAGTCGAATTGGGCTCCGGCAAGTATGTATTCATGTCTGAATGATATTTTTCTAACAACAATAAAACAGATGTAACTATGAGACTAAAAAGATTGTTTTTGGGGGTAATGCTTTTGGCAGGCATTACGGGTGCAGGAGCGGCAAATGTTGCTCCGGAAGACATCTCTGCCTCTATTTCCTTAAAAGTGCCGGGGAATGATGCCAAGCAATATCCGCTGGCCTTGCAGAAGATGCAGGATGGTATGTACAGCTGCCGGGCTTCGGAAACGTTGCCGTTGGACATTATCCGCCAGGTGGTGGACAAGGATGGCAAACAGCGCATTACCGTCACACTCAAGGCGCTGGAAAATGTGTATTTCAACTACGGGGAACAGATAAAGACCGGTTACAAGCATTCGGACTGCCAGTTCTACATGCCGGGCTTCTGGTATCGCCGCAACCTGCGTTCGCCGAAGGAAGCTCCTTCTTTCCACACATCGGACAGTTGGCTGGTGCGTGAGGACCGTTTGAGCACTCCGCTGACGGCAGCTTTCAATCCGGCAAGCGGTACGTCCATGTCGGTTATCCGTATTGACAAGTTCGACAAGGAAGCTTTGACCACTCATAAGGAGGGAGAGGTAATCTTGTCCGGCGAGACTTCCATCGGATATACCGGTTTCTGCAATGTGGATGGTGTGACTGTCTTGGCATACGGTTTCCCCTATAAGGAAGCACCGAAGACATATATCCGCAAATTGACGCTGGCTCCTGCCGTTGAGGCTTTCCAGTTGCTGCGTAAGGGCGATAGCATCTCCATGACTTGGGAGGTGTCCGAAAGGAATGCTGCCGATTTCTCGGAATGCGTACAGCGCACCTGGGAGTATTGTTATGACACTAACCGCCCGAAACCGGTTGACACACCTTACACGGTAGACCGCATGAAGGAGGTGATGAGCAACTTCTTTGTGGAAAGCTATGTCAGCAATACCCCCACTCATTATTACTCCGGTGTAGAGTTGGAGACTGCTACTTGTGCCAATACCGATGTTGCCGAAGTGGGCTTTGTGGGACGTACGTTGCTGAACGCTTTCAATGCTTTGGAGTATGGCAAACAGCAGAACCGCCAAGACCTGGTGGACAATGCCAACCATATCTTTGACACTTATCTCCAGAACGGTTTTTCGCCTGCCGGTTTCTTCAACGAAGTGGTACACTACAACCGCGGCTTCAAGGAAACCAGACATAGCATCCGCCGTCAGTCCGAGGGAGTGTATGCCATCTTGAACTATTTGAACTACGAGAAACAGCAGAAGCGTAAACACCCCGAATGGGAGAAACGCATCAAGGGCATGCTGGACAGCTTCCTCAAGTTGCAGAACGAGGACGGCAGCTTCCCGCGCAAGTTCAAGGATGATTTCTCTGTCGTGGATGCCAGCGGTGGTAGCACGCCTTCGGCAACATTGCCTTTGGTGATGGCGTCCAAGTATTTCAAGGACAAACGTTATCTGGCAAGCGCCAAGCGTACGGTAGACTATCTGGAGAAGGAACTGATATCCAAAGCCGATTATTTCTCTTCTACGCTGGATGCCAACTGCGAGGACAAGGAAGCCTCCTTGTATGCTGCTACGGCTGCTTATTATCTGGCTTTGGTTACCAAAGGAGAAGAGCGTGCACACTATGCCGGTCTGGCAAAGAAAGCCGCTTATTTTGCTTTGTCGTGGTATTATACTTGGGATGTTCCTTTTGCCGAAGGTCAGATGCTGGGAGATATCGGCTTGAAAACCCGTGGTTGGGGAAATGTGTCGGTAGAGAATAACCATATCGATGTATTTATCTTCGAATTTGCCGATGTGCTGCATTGGCTCTCCAAGGAGTACAACGAGCCGCGCTTCTCTGACTTTGCCGAGGTGATTTCCACTTCCATGCGCCAGTTACTGCCATATGAAGGACACATGTGTGGCATTGCCAAAGTAGGCTATTACCCGGAAGTGGTGCAGCATACCAATTGGGATTACGGACGTAACGGAAAGGGATATTACAACAATATCTTCGCTCCGGGCTGGACGGTTGCTTCTTTGTGGGAGTTGTTCACTCCGGGACGTGCGGAGCAGTTCTTGTTGAAAAAATGATAGTCTAAACAGTAACCAATATTTGTATTTATGAATAAGATGATGACTTTGTTGGCAAGCGTGATGCTATTGGCATCGGCTTGCACGGGCAAGCAGGCGAGCGAAAAGACTGCTTCTGGACTGGAACCTGCGAACTTCCGTACGGAAGTGGATGGCAAGCAGACAGACTTGTTTGTTTTGAAGAATAAGAATGGTATGGAAGTTTGTATTACGAATTTCGGTGGACGTATTGTATCAGTGATGGTGCCGGACAAGGATGGCGTTATGCGTGATGTGGTGCTGGGCTTCGATTCCATTCAGGACTACATCAAGTTCCCTTCGGATTTCGGCGCTACCATCGGACGTTATGCCAACCGTATCAATCAGGGTAAGATTACAGTGGATGGGGTAGAGTATCAGCTGCCGCGCAACAATTACGGTCATTGCCTGCATGGAGGTCCCAAGGGATACCAATATCAAGTGTTCGATGCCCGCCAGTTGAGTAATCAGGTTTTGGAACTGACTTATCTGTCGAAAGACGGAGAGGAGGGCTTCCCGGGTAACCTGACCTGCAAGGTCACTTTCTCGCTGACAGATGACGATGCCATCGACATTCGTTACAGTGCCGAAACAGACCGTACCACTGTTGTCAATATGACGAACCATTCTTACTTTAACCTGGACGGTGACCCCTCCAAGTCCAATTCGGATTATCTGCTCACTATCGATGCAGATGCTTATACCCCCGTGGACAGTACCTTCATGACTACCGGTGAGATTGTTTCCGTAGAAGGTACGGATATGGATTTCCGCACTCCTACTGCTGTTGGCGCCCGTATCGACAATGACTTTGAGCAGTTGAAGAACGGCAAGGGCTATGACCACAACTGGGTACTCAATACGAAGGGCGATGTCACCCGCCCGTGTGCCACCCTCGAATCTCCCTCAACGGGTATTGTACTTGATGTCTATACCAACGAACCGGGCATTCAGATTTATGCCGGTAACTTCCTGGATGGCACACTGACCGGAAAGAAAGGTATCGTGTACGGTCATCGTGCGTCCGTCTGTTTGGAGACGCAGAAATATCCCGATACGCCCAACAAGCCGGAATGGCCTTCGGCGTTGCTGAAGCCGGGAGAAAAGTATGACAGTCATTGCATCTATCGCTTTTCGGTGAAGAAATAAATATAAGGCAGGCGTAGCCTGCCTTATATTTATAATAATCTCTTTTGTTAACTTTAAAAATTAATGCGTATGAAAAAGTATTTATTGTATGCTTGGATTGTATCAGCATTTTGTTCATGCAGTGAGAATAGCATGGAACCCCTTCCTATAGAAGTGGATGCTGATTGTGTAGACATTGTAAATGATGAAAGCTTTGTGCCGGTTAGTCAAGCCACAGAGGTGGCCGGCTTGTTTTTAGCTGCTAATGGTAAAGATGCGGTGACAACAAGAAATGGCTCTATTGAGCCAGATGCCTTTTCTGGTAAAACAGTAAAAGATATTAAGACGGTTTACGGTGAAGACAATACGCCTTCTATGTATATAATAAATTATGAAGGCGGTGGTTTTGTTATAGTAGGTGCTACCAAGAATTACTATCCGATTCTGGCATATTCAGATACTAACTCTATCAATATAGAAAAAGCTAAGCAGAGTGGCTTTTCTATTTGGATGGATGAAACAAATTGGGCTATTAAGGAAAGCGATATGCAAAATGCCGAGACTTTGGCAAATATGCGCTCTATGTGGGAGGCTTACGAAATACTGCCTGCCACAACACGTGATGCTACTTCTGATCTTATAGTGATGGGACAATGTTTCGTGAAAGGTTAGGCGAATTGTATACTTTGTGTCCGGGATATTCGTTTGGTCCTTTAAGTTCTGCAAGATCTTTTCTCTCACAATCAGATTATGAAAGTCTTGTAGAAAAGGCTAATTTTTATGGTTCTCCTCTTGAGTTTACAATAGTAGGATATAATAGTAATAACAGAAAAGTTGGGCCTTTGATGAATACAAAATGGGGGCAGGAGGGAGGATATAGTGCATTATGTCCGAATGAATATCCTGCTGGCTGTGTTGCCATTGCTATGGCTCAGATTGAGAAGTATCATGAATGGCCTCAATCCTTTGACTGGAGCGGTATGGCTAATGATAGACCGACTTCTGCATCTCAATCTCTAATAGCGATGATTGGTAAAGCCGTGAATATGGAATATGGTAAAGACGAATCTGGAGCTTCCTTAGGTGATGCCAAAAGAGGTTTTGAGGCAATGGGGTATGCAGTATCTAAAAAGGATCATGACATGTGGGATGTAGAAAGTGAAATCTATTTTAAATTCTGAACGGTTTCGTCTAACCGTTTGATGAATAAACATTTAACGGAGTATCTGAAAAGTAATGGTAACGACTAGGAAACCGTGCGATTTTCAGCGTTTTGCGGTGTTTTACTATCAAATAACTCTTTCAGGTGCAAAGATACGACAAATCTTTGATATAGTATCCAATACAAACAGTATTCGCCATTTTTTGCCTTTCGATATATACCTATTTGCTTATGCCGTTATTTTTTGCAGATTTGGATAAAAAAGGAAAGGCAAAATTCAGGAAGCATTGAAATTCTTTACTTTAGTTAGTGCAAAAATCGAATAATTTATTGTAACTTTGCAGCGGATTCGGTGTGCATATAATACCATCCCAATTAAGATAAGTCGCAACATATATAGTGGTTTTCAATATGATTATGAACAATTGTACAATATTAACAGGTAAAAACACCGTTAATATTGCATATCATAAACCTTGGTAATTTTTCCACATTCAAATCTAATTAATTCGATTTGAATGTCATTGTCTTTGTAATCCGGCATGCTATTTCAGGCTTGTCGAGAGATTTTTTGTGCTATAAAATCAAGAAACATTCAAAAGATAAAAGGAAAAATTCAAATGGAAAAAATCAGAAATTGGAAACAAGATTTCTATACAATATGGGCGGGGCAAGCTGTGTCCCTGATAACAAGTGGGGTTCTTCAAATGGCCATCATCTGGCATCTGACAAATACAACAGGGTCTGCGATGGTGTTGTCAATGGCGACCTTGGTTGGGTTTCTACCTCAAGCGGTTTTAGGTTCTGCAATCGGAGTACTTGTTGACCGCTGGAACCGGAAAATGGTCATGATTGGTGCAGATGTCATCATAGCTTGTGCTGGACTGGTACTTACCGTAATTTCCCTGTCAGCGGAACTACCTGTATGGATAGTAATGCTCATCCTCTTCATTAGAAGCGTTGGCACTGCATTCCATTCCCCTGCGTTAAGTGCGGTAACACCTCTTTTAGTGCCTGAAGAACAGTTAGTCAAATGTGCCGGCTACACCCAGTCCATCCAATCGGCAAGTTTCATCCTAAGTCCGGCAATTGCCGCTTTTCTCTATGCAAAATGGGGGTTGAATTCTGCGGTTGCCCTTGACGTATTCGGAGCAATAATTGCCTGTATCACTGTTGCAATGGTTCACATCCCAAAACAACCGATTGAAGCGCTGCAGCAAGAAAACTTTTTCACCGAACTGCGCATTGGCTATAACGCAATACGACAAAATAAAGCTCTTTTCACATTGCTTTGGATAGGAGCAATCAATATGTTCATTTATATGCCAATCAATGCGCTATTTCCGCTGATGAGTATGAATTATTTCGAGGGAAGTACCTTGCATGCTTCCGTGGTGGAAATTGTTTTTGCAGTTGGTATGTTGTTGGGCGGACTTCTATTGGGCGCATGGGGAGGTTTCAAAAAGCGCATGGCAAATATCATCGGCTCTATCTTTCTTGTGGGAGTGTCATTGACTGTTTCCGGCTTGCTACCAACCAATGGTTTTATGATATTTGCGATATGTTGTACGTTGATGGGCTTTTCTGCCCCATTCTATAATGGAGTACAGACCGCGCTATTTCAAGAACAGATACAACCCGAGTATTTAGGGCGTGTTTTCGGACTTCTTGGCAGCATCATGTCGTTTGCCATGCCGCTTGGGTTGGTAGTGTCGGGTGCATTTGCAGACCAAATCGGGGTAAACCGTTGGTTTTTGTTCTCAGGTATGGCTATTCTGCTTCTCGCTATAATAGCCTTATGTCTTCCACAACTTAGAAAGGTCGACAATCAAAAACAAAAATCATGATTTATGAAACGTAACTAAATCTAAACAGCAATAAGCCTCTGATAGGGAAATACGATTATCGGAGGCTTATTGCAATCTGTTTTAACTACTTATGTAATTCCTCTACTTTTCCTTTGTGGTTGAATTGGCTGTCGTATGCTCTGCCGTAGCCTGTCGAACTGTTCCCTGAACCATTCGCCTATGGGCTGGCGGTTGATTACGAGTGTCAGTTTAGACTTGTCCGCAGGGTCTTTCACCACTTGAAAGCCTGCTCTTTCTGTCGTAAAACTCCGATTATGTTCCTCCGAATAAAGTTTGCCCTCGTATATCAAAGGCTTACCATAAGTCAATGTCGTGGTCTGCCTTTCATTGAACCCGACAAGGCGGCACAGGCTCTCTATTCTCATAATTTCCTTTGCCATAGGAAACCATGCACACAGCTTTTCGATAATGCGTTTCAAACCTGATACTTCATCTTTGTGTCTGACACTTTTTTCCGCCATCTCCTTACGGTGATTCTGCTGTATTTCCAACAACTGGCGGTTGTGCTCGGTTTGCATCGTGTGTATGCGGTTTTGCAGTATCTCAATGGTTTCCTCATGGGTGGCAACTTCCCGATACAGGGCGGTGTTCTCCCTTTCCAAAGTCTTGACCTTGTTGCTCCCGAAAAGAGAACCGACACTTTCAGCTATGTTGGTCGCTGCGGTGGTGGCTGCACCTTTCAGTTTCTCGGTCTGTACCTCTTTCTTGGCTTGTCTGAGTTCCTGTTCGGTTTCGGTTTTCTGCTCCTGTAACCGCTTGTTTTCTGCATCAAGGGCAGCGTTCTTTTTCTGTATGTCCCGATAATACTGTGTCGTGGTGGTGTGCCGTGCTTCGGAACCTCGCACACCTCGCTGTAATCCGTATTTAGCCATAACCCTTGCATAATTGTCGTGGTACGCAATCAAGGTCTGACGGTTGAACAGGTCATCGGCACACAAACGGACGGTATTTGCTTTCTTGTGATACTTCCGTTTGCCGTCTTCCTGCTCTTTCTTGGCTTTGCGCCTTTCACCTGTCACGATGGGAACAATGGCTGCATGGATATGCGGTGTCTTCTCGTCCATGTGAAGATGGGCGGCAACCACGTTCTCCCTGCCGAATGTGGCTTGCAGCCATTGGATGCTGTCGCTGCACCATTCGTCAAGTCTTCCGTTTTCCTGTATGTCCATCATGTCCTCATGTGTTCCCGACAGAACCACTCGGACTACACGGACTTGGTCATGTGTAATCTTCCGCTTGATGCCTGCCGTGTTCAGCCTGTGGGCAATCGCTTCATCCCTGCCATGAACGCCATCGGGGTATTCTATAAGTACCCTGTTCAGATGCGTTCTTGTCGGGTCTGCGTTTTTAGGTATGATTCTTCTCTCTATATGGTCGGATTGTACGGTGTCCGATGAACCTTTTGCTTTCTTTATGTCCAATGAAAAATATCCCATGTAGTTTGATTTTTACGGTTATTGTTATGAGTGTATTCTCTGCCTGTGGCATTGGCTCTCAGGGTTTCCAAAGGGATTTCCCTTTGGCTCGATAGGGAGTTTTTAGCATTACCGTGTAATGCGTGAAGAAAACGCCCTATTGAGCTATGGTATTTCTGTCTAAATACCCTTGGGAAAGCGAACCTGTTCCCCTCTATATTTTCAGCCCTTTCTTTTTCGGTGGCTGCATCATCCGCCTTGCGGATTGTACTTGCTTCTCCTCCTTTATCGGCTCTGTCGATTGGGACAAGAGTTTTTTGCACAGGTACTCGTTCAAGTCATTATACCCTGCATAGTGAACCGACATATCCTGCAAGCGGTCACCCAACATCCGTTGCAGGTTGGCGTATGCGTTCCGTCCTGCTGTGTCATTGTCAAGGAAACAGCCGATTCGGGTATAGGTTGCCAATATGCTTTCCGCTTTCGAGAGGTTGGAAACGGAGTTGAGAATGACGTAATCCTGTGCATTCAATCGTGGGTGTTGCGGATTGTTCTTTACTCGGATGGTCAGGAACGAGAGATAATCCATGAAGCCCTCGAAAAGATAACAGACGGTTCGTGGCTCTTTTTGCTGTCGGATATGGGTGATGTCCTTCGGGGCGACACATCCCTTGAAGTATCTATTACGCACTTCATACCCTCTTGCCATATTCGGGAAGCCGATGGCGAAATAGGGTTTGTCGGCATTCTCAAACCGCAGTTCCTTACACTCCCTTTTGGCGAGTTCAATGTCTATCCCCCTTTCTTGCAGATAGGCAATGAGCGCAGGTGATGACAGCTCGCCAACTCTTAATACCCGATAAGTGCGGTTGTCGGATTGCTGCTTGCCAAAAGAAAACGATGCAGGGCGGATGTATGGTGTCCGTTCCTCTATGCGCTTCAACAGGCAGGTTACATCTTCCGTATGGTAGAGTTCCGCTGCCAATGCGATGATGTTACCGCCCTTGCCAAGTCCAAAATCGTACCATTTGTTGAGTTCTGTGTTTACCTTGAAAGATGCGTCCGTTTCCTCTCTCAGCGGTGATTTGTACCAAAAGCTGCTGCCCTGTTGCTTGACGGGCGTGTAACCCAAACTTTGCAGATAGTCTGCGATTCTGATTTGTTTAACTTCTTGTATGTTCATGATATTCTATAGATTTGATGATGATTGTAAAAACGTTGATTTGTTGAATGGCTTATATAACACATTTATTTACAGAAAGATATTTGCTCAACATCTTCTCAACAAACCACTCGCCAAAAGAGAAATCAACAATCGGGTGCTGTTCCTCTCTCAACTTCTCTTTTCGATTGTTGAGATTTTGTTGAGAGTGTATATTGTTTATTGTCAGCATAGTTATATCCTTATTCATCAATTCAACAAAAAAAAGAATGATATTACAGGGATTCAAGTTGTTCCCTCGTGACAGAATAGAAACGACCGACCCGTTTTACAGGCTCATACCGACACTCCCGATTGTAGTTGAATTGGTAGGTGGTATAGGTCAGTCCGTTGGGTGCAGGCGTAAGTTTCCAACACTCCTGCAACACCTTTCGGACTTGGTGCTTCTCCACTTTTACCTGCGAGTGTACCAGCAACAGAAGAATGTCGTTGTAGCAGAACGAGAATGTGTCCGTGCCGACACTATCCATGATGTCAAGTATCAGCTCGTGCATCTCTATCTCCAGTCGGTTACGGTTGCTGCGGATTATCTTCTGCAAGGCTTCGGTATGCAACAGCGATGGAGCAAACCACATACGGCTTTCCTTTTCGGTGGATAGTGTTCTGTGTTGCAGGAAATGAAGAAAGGCGGGTATCTCCGCTTTCAGCTTTTGCAGGAAGTCGGTATCATCAGACTGCAAGCGGTCTATCTTGCGTACCCAATAGCGTGTTTCCCCTGCATCAATGATTACAGGCAAGTACTCGTTGTTGGAGCATAGCACGAACTTGGCGAAAAACGCTATCTCGTCACGGTCTTTGCCTTTGGCTTCCACCTTGTAGGAAAGTGTGGTGCTTAGGTTCTTCAACCGCTCGCTGTCCTCCCTACGGTTGAGCAGCACCTCGTCCACCACGATAAGCAGTTTGCCGGCCCAGTCGGAATTGAATTGGCTACGGAAATCCTCGTTGGTGTTAAAGGTTACATTGTTCTGAAATAGGAGTTTTAGAAAATTCAGAAATGTGCTTTTGCCTGTGTTGCGTTCCTCTGATACCAACAGCAGGATAGGCAGCTTTTGAATGGGGTACAAGTAGAGCAGTTGTAGGTAGTCCATGCCCAACTCGTATTGCTCCCCGAAGATGTGACCTACCAAAGATTGGATATGCGAGAAATCGCCCTCTTTAGGTTGGTGGTCTATCGGTTCATAGAGGTTAAGGAACTTGCCGACCACGGGATGGTAGCCGATGTGTTCGGGTACGGTGCAGAAGCCGTCATACTTGGGAACGCTGCCGATGTAGTCCTTGCCGTAGTCTTGGCGCAGGGTTTCGTTGTTCCATGCTATGCGTTTCCTTACATACCCTCCGTTCAGTTTGGGCTGCTCCACAATCTTGTAAAGCGTAGTCCCCACTCGGATGAATTCCTCCTTTGCCATGCCACCATCCGATGGCGGTCTGTGGCTGTCTTGTTGTTTGTTAGCTGACATAATCAAATGGTTTTAAGTTTGAAAAATACCAGCTACAAAAGTATAAGCATTTATCGGATAAGTTGTTACGCAAAACGCGGCAGAACGGTGACAAATAGCCCCCGAAGAAAAAACTTTCAATGGTTTGGAACGGAAGTCGGGCAGGACAGACGAAAAAACTCCCAAAAAACGAATGTGGGGATTACGCTTTTCGGGAGAAAAAATTGGAGTTCCTGTTGATATGTCGGTCAGATTATATGCTGACACGCTGGCTTGATTACTCTATTCGTGACTGAATGAATGGATTCCGTCAGTCGTGCAACCAATTCAGCTACGAGAAGTATTCGGCTTTGGCTATGCCGTTGGTGTTCAGCGAAAAGAAGATGCTTGTTTTCTCTTTTCGCAAGTACAGTCTTTCAAGAACGGCATTGCGCACCTGCTTCGCACTGTATGTGCCGATACGGAACGCAAGGGCGATTATCGTTTCAAGGCTGTAAACCTCCATGCTGCACTTGTCGGACAGTCGGATGGTATGCCTTATCTCACACTCATTCAGAATGCCGTTCTTGCAGAGTGTCTTTATCCCTGCCCTGATAGTCGGGGCGGTTACATTGAACAACTCGCAAAGCTCCCACTCACTCATGGCGGTTGCCTGTATATCTTTCGGCATAACTACATTGCCGAACTCGTTCATTGTTATGATGTTTCTTTCCTCTTTCATTATCGTTTGATTTAAGGGTTACTGAATGGCATTGCAAATGTTCTTTTCCATATCCTCCAGTTTGTGCGACAATGTTTCCATATCCTGACTAATCTTTTGGGCTGTGATTTTTGCGTAAATTTGGGTCGTTTTTATGTTGGTATGTCCCAAAAGTCGGCTGACGGTTTCAATGGGTACTCCGTTGGATAACAGCACAGTGGTCGCTGCCGAATGTCTTGCTACATGATAGGTCAAGTGGACTTTTATACCGCACAACTTGGCAATGGCTTTCAGCTTCTTGTTGCAAGTCGTGTTACTCGGCATGGGGAATACTTTATTATCTCTTGTCATACCCCTGTACTTCTCTATTATCTTTCGGGGAACATCCAACAATCGGATATTGGATTCCGTGTTAGTTTTCTTTCTTCGGGTGATAATCCACAGATTTCCGTCAAAGAATGTTTGCAGGTTGTCTTCCGTAAGGTTCTTGACATCGGAATATGCCAAACCTGTAAAGGTGGAGAACAGAAATAAATCCCTGACAAGCTCGTGTGTCTTGTCGGGCATATCGGTGTTCATCATTGTGTGTATCTCCTCTCTCGTAATATACCCTCTGTCCACGCTTTCGGGAGAGTTGATGTACCCTGCAAAGGGATTGAACGGCAGACGACCGTCATTCCTCGCTATGGAAATAATGTGTTTCAGCACAATCATGTAGCCCCAAATGGTATTGGTGCGGCATTTTTTCTCAGTACGCAGGAAATACTCGAAGTCGTTGATGAACGAGAGGTTCAACTCTTTTAACGGAATATCTTCACGCTTGTAGGTATGGGGTAGGAACTCACGGATGTGCTTGCAGACGGTAACATAACGTCGGAATGTTCCTTTTGCCCTGCTGTGTCCCACTTTCTTGGCAAATTCGCTGTTGTGTTGTTCAAACAGTTTTAGCAAGGTTTCCTGTTTGATACCGATGCCGAGATAGGCATCTTTCAACTTGGCAGCAGTGACATAACCGTCCGTCTGCATCAACTCTTGATAACGGCGGTTTATCTCCACTCTGATTTTGTCAACGGCACGGTTGATTCTTTGCGCTTCGGCACTCTTACCCGAAGCACGGTTGTTCTTCACGTCCCACAGGCGCAAGGGAACATCCATCTTGCAACTGAACTGCTTAATCTCTCCGTCCACCGTAATGCGACACATCAAAGGCAGGTTGCCGTTGGGTTTCTCACTGCCTTTCTTCACGTAGAACAATACCTTAAATGTACTTCTCATAACTCACTTTTTTTTGGTTACAAAATTAATTCATAGTGAGTTACCGACAGATACGACACATAACGCCAAACGATGCAAAATTTAGGTTTCGCAAGAAATTTGCATCATCGCACGGGTAATGATAAAGTAACTGAACTTTTGCTGCGTTTGTCCATATTCTGTCTCTTCTTGGCTTTTGAACAAGAGAAAAATATAGCGTAACGAACGCTTTTTCAGTCTGTTCGCTACGCTTTACTCAAATTTGCTATTCCGTTAGGTGTTTATTTTAGAGGACGTCCTGTATATATGACAGGTGACAGGAAAAATTTTATCGGAATAACTTGGAAAGGGCATGCATGGGTTTGTGATGGTGCGGAAGAATATGGAAGTTCCTATAGCTATTTTGTGGAGTATCTTGTAAACCGTTCTACAAATCCAAGTTATTCAAGTTGTGGATTCCCTAATTATATGAATCCCACTACTACTTCTTTTGGTTCTGGTCGCATATATTTTCATATGAACTGGGGGTGGTATGGCACTGGTAATGGCTGGTTTAGTGGAAATAATGTGAATCCTACAGATGATAGGAACTATCAATACGACAGAGAAAATCTGTATGTTTCACCCTTAAAATGACGCATTATGAGAAGAGTATATATCTATTCATTGTTATTGTTTGCGATATGCTTTGCCGGTTGTGAACATAAATTGGACTCTTACCCGCCTCATCTCTATAGATACTATTTAGCATTCATAGATAAATCGGGTAATGATTTGCTTGCAGATGTACCATTTGAAATAAACAGCGAGAGGGATTCTGTTTTATTACGCGGAACTTATACTTTTGAGTTTATCAAATCAACGGAAGATGATTATTTTGATACCAAATCATTAATATTAGGAAAGGTAAGTGGCTATCAATCGCTACGCATTGATGTCTGCATGGAAGACTGGTGTGGGCATAAGAAGCCGGAAGTCCTTACTCATAAACTTGCCTGTAAGCATATATTCGGTGATGAGAAAGTACATACGATTGTTTCTTATTGGAAGTTTGATACTGATTATCGGGAGGCAGAACTTATCCGTCTTACAATAGATGATGTGGAGAGTCCGATTCTTGAAGGTTTTGACAAATTTTATCCTCAAGCTCTTGTTAGCTTAGATAAATAGAGAGTATCTTATGTTTTTTATATGGACGATATAATGGTTGGTATACAGCTTATGATGTTAGTCCTATAGAAGATAGATTTATCAATATGATAGAGTAAGTTTGTATGTTTCACTTCAGAAAATATATTATGAGAAATTTTAGATTTTTGTTATTGACTGCTTTATTCCCTTTGATTTTCATGGGTTGTAAAAGTGAGGAAGATTCTTATCCTCCTATTCATTATGGATACAATTTAGCATTTGTCGATGAAAATGGCAATGATTTGATTGAGGGAATGCAAACCGGTCTTGGAAGAAATGGTAAGCCTGCTTTGAGAGAGAAAGATTACTCCTATAAATTGGTAGAACCCGATTCTAAAGATGACTTTACCGGACCGGACTGTATCTATGTGGAAAGCAGGGACGGACTTTTTACTTTGGCAATCTTTGATGCATTATGGGATGGATATAAATATGACAAGAAGCCTGAAGTGTTGACACGTACCTTTGTTTGCCCCTATATCTTTGGTGACGAAGAGGAACATTCCATTATTTCCCATTGGAAGTATAATGATGGTTATGGCAGTGTTGAACTTATTAGAATAACTATAGATGGTGTGGATGCCCGCATCGAATCAGGAACAGACAAATATCAACAACCGTTAGTTATCGCTGTGTTGGCAAAGTAACTTGTTTTTCTTAAATACTCTGTCTTGGTAAAATCAGCACTTTATCAAGACAGAGTTTTTATTCTTTGGAATTACCGCATCGCCAGCGCCTTATTCTCCGCCTCCTCCATAATCTCCCGTTCTCCCGGCCCTTTGTCATTGATGCCGCAAAGGTGGAGGATGCCGTGGATGATGACCCGGTACAGTTCACGTTCGTAGTTGTTATCGGCGAACTGTTCCGCATTGGTGCGTACGGTATCGAGGCTGATGAAGAGGTCACCGCTAAGGCGGTTGCCTTCACAGTAGTCGAAAGTGATGATATCTGTGTAATAATCGTGTTGCAGATATTGGCGGTTCACTTCGAGTATCTTCTCGTCCGAGCAGAAGATGTAGGCGATTTCACCGACTCTTTTTCCGTAAGTGGCGGCTACGGATTTTATCCATTCCGTGGTTTCACGCTTCTTGATGGATGGCATTTCCACGCCGTCTGTCTGATAACTAATCATTTTATTTACGATTTAATGATTTACGATGTACGATTGAAATTACGTTCTTGCGATTAAGCTAGTTCTTTTAAAAGAAGAATAAGTAACTGATGATGATGGCTGCAATGATGCCGGAAAAATCGGCAATCAGCCCACACGTCACGGCATTCCTCGTTTTGGTGATACCTACGCTGCCGAAATACACAGCAAGGATATAGAACGTAGTATCCGAAGCACCGCGTGCCACGCAGCTCATACGGCTGACGAATGAATCGGGACCATATTGCTTCATGGTGTCAATCATCAGTCCGTTGGCACCGCTGCCGCTCAGTGACTTCATCAGGGCAGTGGGTAGGGCACCTACAAAGCTGGTATCTACACCGAATAGTCCTACTACATAACCGATACCGTTCACCAGTATATCCATGGCGCCGGAAGTACGGAAAACGGCGATTCCAACGAGGAAGGCAACCAGATAGGGAATGATGCGTACAGCGGTGGTGAAGCCTTCTTTGGCCCCTTCGATGAAGGCATCGTATACATTGATTTTCTTCCATAGCCCCCAGAGGATGAACAGCAGGATGATGGAGAACAGCAGTATGTTGGCAATTAAAGTGGAATATACACCCATTTCATCACGGCTAATCTGTGTGAACAGATAAATGAGCGCGGCAAAGAAAAGACTGATGCAGCCAATCAGGATAAGTATGGGCTTGTTCAGCAGGTTGATGCGTTGTGCAATGCTGACGGCAATGACACCGACAATGGTCGAGATGGCGGTCGTTATCAGTGTGGGGATAAAGATGTCCGTGGGTTGGGCGGCACCCATCTGCGAGCGATACATCATGATGCTGACGGGGATAAGTATCAGTCCCGAGGTGTTGAGGACAAGGAACATTACCATCGGATTGGTGGCAGTATCCTTTTTAGGGTTCAGTTCTTGGAGTTCCTTCATGGCTTTCAGTCCCATCGGAGTAGCGGCATTGTCCAGCCCCAGCATGTTGGCAGAGAGATTCATGAAAATGGAGCCCATGGCAGGATGTCCTTTCGGTATTTCGGGAAAAAGGCGGCAGAATACCGGACTCAGCCAACGGGAGAGGGCGTTGATCATGCCGCTGTTTTCGCCTATCTTCATCACGCCGAGCCAGAGGGCGAGTATTCCCGTCAGTCCCAGGGATATTTCAAAAGCTGTTTTGGAAGAGGAGAAGGTGGAGTTGACGAGTTCTGTGAATATCTCCACATCACCCATAAAAATGAGTTTGCAGAGGGCTACGATGAATGCGATGACGAAAAATGCTACCCAGATGTAATTTAAAACCATGTATCGTTACTTTGTTCTAATGGATTAATATTTGTTTTCGTTGGCAAGATTCCAGGCGTTGAGGAAAGCTGCTTTGGTTATTTCTATCATTTTTTCCCAGTTCAGCCGGTCGGGGTGGTCCGAAGGCTGGTGGTAATCGGGATGTCCGTCTGTGTGGTACCAGATGATGGGGATGTTGCACAGGGCAAAAGAAGCATTGTCACTTCCTCCCGTGGGGCGGTCCCAGGCGCGGTAGTCCGGTTGCAGGCGCAAGCTGTAGCGTGCAATGTCCTGCTTCAGCCAGTCGCCGAATACGGGGTGGGCGGCGGTGTAGAAGTAGACAACGTGTTGAGGCTGCTCGGGCTTATTGTTACGGCCTATCATGTCGAAATTGAGATAACCTTTCACCTGGCTGATGAAAGGACAGCTTTGTACAAAGTATTTTGAGCCGAGCAATCCCTTTTCTTCCCCATCCCAAAAGGCAAAGATGACCGTGCGCAGAGGCTTCTGTCCAGTGGCAAGAAATGCACGGGCTATCTGCAGGACGGCAGAGACACCGGAGGCATTGTCGTCTGCACCGTTGTATATCCGGTCGTTTGCCAGCGTCTCGTCCACACCCAGATGGTCGAAGTGGGCACCTACGATGACATATTCATCCGATCGTTCTCCCGGGATGGTTCCCAATACATTACTCATCTGCAGGATGCGGTGGACGCCTTGTTTAAGGATGGCGATGGAGTCGGGATGCACTTGCCACCGTCCCCGTTGTTGGCGTTCCTTGTTGTAAGCCTCGAAGGGCTGGTAATAATTGTCCTTTTCCAGCGGGGCAATGCCGGCTTCTTTCAGGCAGGATGCCAGATAGCGGGCAGCCAGTCGTGAACCGTGCATGCCTGCTTCGCGTCCTTGCAGCTCATCATCGGCCAGAAAGCCGACAATAGCCTTGGCTGAAGTGCGGCTGATGCTTTGCAACCCCTTTTCTTGTGGAGATTGTGCATGTAAGGATAGTGCGAAAGAAAGGCAGCAGATTGCTCCCAAAACAGCTTTATACATGTCGTACGGTTTTAAGGATTGGACATACCGGTTGCAAAATTAAAGATAACTTTCCATAGTTTCTATATAAATGTTGTATTTTTGTCCATTGGTGGATGAATTCAAATCCGTGTAAATCAAATGAGAGAAGGATGAAAAAGAAGAATGAAGCAGTGGAAACCGTCTTGTGCGAACGTGTGCTTTCGGCAGAAGAAGTGGCGTGCATCTCGGTACAGATTCAGCAGGAATTGGAGGCGTATATCGACCCGGTGAAAAGGGAGTATCTTCCCCGTTTCTTCAAGACCGGAAAGGGGCAGTATGGCGAGGGGGATAAGTTTCTGGGAGTGGTGGTACCCAACACCCGGCAGGTGGCAAAGCAGCACAAGCACGAACCTTTTGGGGTAATGGCAGCCTTGCTTCAGAGTGAATGGCACGAGTGTCGCCTTTGTGCCTTGCTGATGTTGGTGGAGCGATTCAAAAAGAGCGATGAAAAGGGGAAAAAGGAGATTTATGACTTTTACCTTTCGCAAACGGGCCGTATCAATAATTGGGATTTGGTCGATTTGTCTGCCCCCGGCATTGTGGGCGAATATTTGAAAGACAAACTTCGTAAAGACCTCTACCGGCTGGCGGATAGTCCGCTGCTTTGGGACCAGCGCATTGCTGTGGTATCTACCTATACTCTTATCAAAAATGGTGATTTCATCGATATATTAGCCCTTTCGGAACGGCTGCTCCATCATAAGCATGACTTGATGCAAAAGGCGGTAGGATGGATGCTCCGGGAGATGGGTAAGCGGGACAAGGACTTGCTGGTACAATTCTTGGAGAAGTATTGCAGGACGATGCCGCGAACGATGTTGCGCTATGCCATAGAGAAGTTTCCGGAGGAGGAGCGCAAGGAGTTTATGAAGCGCTGATGGGGAATGAAAATCGTTAAACTGTATTTTGCTCTTCTTGCCAACAAGTTGACAAGTTTTTGCCACCTTATTGGCAAGACTTTGCCACCGCGTTGGCAAACTTTTGCCATAGGCATGGCAAAGTTTTGCCAAAGGTGAGGCAAAGAGTTGGCAAAATTAGTCTCTGATGGTCAGTGCGTTACCAAAGGTAGCCTTCTGCGTAACTATCAAATTCTGTAGCCATGCCGGCATCCAGATGTCTGAAGACGTTCAGTACGGATTGTTGCTCTTCGGGGAGCAGCAGGCGTTCGCCTTTGCGGGCGCGGTAGTAGGTACGTTGGCCGAAGCCGGCTATCAGGTTGGCGATGGCGATTCCCCGCTTGTTGTAGGGTAGGCTGTTCAGCATGTTCATGAAGCCTTTGGCGTAGCGCGCCTTCTGACTGGAGCGGTAGAAGGGGCATTCCCCTTTGACGGTGGCAAGGCGTTTGGGGCTGATGATTTTCCAGTAATCCTTTTCGGTAGGCATGCTCTGCATGGCGAGCTGGCGGAGGCAGGTGGCAGCCTTGGGGCATTGACCGTTGAGGCATAAGGGGTAGTCGAAGGGGACTTGGGTAAAGGATATTTCTTCTTTCATAAGTAGCGTGTTCTATGCATTGTGCTTTCAGCAGGGGTAGATTTGGTTTGCTGTCAGTAAATGGCTGGTTATTTTACACAAATGTAGGAAGAAAGTGTGAACCTGCAAATATATTTCAAGTATATATCTTGCTACTTCTATCGTTTTTTTCTGTAATTTGCCTCCGGGCAGCATAATATTCCGTTGTATGGAGCGTGCCAGGCATGCCATACGCCTTTTACTTATGTGAAAAAAGAAAGGGGATGAGTGCTATCTCAAAATAAATTCGTTATTTTGCAGTAGACAAAAAGCTTTGGAGTATGAAGTCATTGTATATCAAGAACTATAAGAACCTAAGAGAGCTGTCTATTGATTCGCTTGCTCGGGTCAATTTGATAGTAGGGTGCAACAATGTAGGTAAATCTACGTTGCTGGAAGCTGTTTCCATTTATTTGGCAAACGGGAATGACGAATGGCTGAAAACGATTTTGGATTTCAGAGGGGAAATGGTGAATGTAGATTTCGCTAAAGGGGATGTGGATTTCAGCCAAGTATTGTCGGAGCATTACAGCTCCTTGTTTTCCGGGCGTAAGATGGATTTCAGGAATGCCACGGCTATTTCCATTGGCGAACAGAGTGACCTACTGAATATCAAACTTGTACATATAGCCGAGGAACAGAGGGGAGGGACAATTGTACGTTGGGTCTATAATGATGACGATGCTGATTCGGGCGAACACTTATTTCGTTACATAGGTGATGGTTTGAGTGTGGTTTCAGGCTCGAATGCCCCTATGCTAATACCTTTCTTTCGACGTGGCTTTCCGGGCAATGTAAAGGACAGAGTTCCGTTTGAGTACGTATTGGCGCAAGACTTTCATCTTAGAAAAAATGTATTGCTTTTCGACCGTATCTCTCTATCCGATAGAGAAGGTTATGTTTTGGATGCCCTGCGCATCATCGAACCAAGTATTGACCGGCTGAACTTCTTGAATGAGAATGAATATTCCAATAGGCGTGTCCCTTTTGTCACTTTGAAAGATACGGGCGAGCGTGTCCGTTTGAGTTCGATGGGTGACGGCATTAACCGGATTCTTACTGTAATTCTTGCGTTGGTCAATTGCAAAGGTGGCGTCTTCTTGCTGGATGAGTTTGAAACGGGGCTTCACTATACGGTACAGACCCAATTGTGGAGAGTTATCTTCATGCTTTCCGAAAAACTGAATGTCCAGGTATTTGCCACTTCGCATAGTCACGATTGTATCAATAGTTTTATAGCTGTGAACCGGGGAGGTCAGATAATTCGCTTAGACAACCGGGGAGGAGAGATCGTTGCTGTGAACTATAGCGATGACAAGGAGATGGAATTTATAGCACAAAATGGTGTTGAAATACGATAGGATATGAGTAAATTAAGCAAGAGCTTGCCCTATCATTTGTTCGTTGAAGGGAAAAATGACCTTCATGTAGTTTCGTCTTTATGCGGACTACATCATGTGAATCAGAATTTCAATATCAAAGTTTGTGAGAGTGTAGAGAACGCAATCGGGCTGTTCAGGCTGACACTTACTAATCCATCGGCATATCCTCGTATCGGTGTTGTGCTGGATGCTGATACTGATGTGGAAAAACGCTGGAGGCAATTGGTTGATATTTTGAAATCCAGTAATAAATATGACTGTGATGGCTTAGATTTGCCTTCTGACGGACTGGTCTTGTATCCGTTGAATGACTATGACGCTGTAGTAGGTATTTGGATTATGCCCAATAATCGTTTTGAGGGGATGTTGGAGGATTTTGCATTGAACATGATTCCGGCAGAAGACCTTTTGATTCGGAAAGTTGAAGTAGTGCTGTCAGAGTTGGAAGCAGAAGGGATACAACGCTACAAGCAAGTGCATCGCTCCAAGGCAAAAATACATACGTTCTTGGCATGGCAGGATGAACCGGGAAAGCCTATCGGACAAGCTATTACTGCTCGTATATTGAATCCGGATGCAGAAGAAGCAAAAGCTTTTATAGGATGGCTGAATAAGTTATATGATAGATAGTATGGAACAAGAAGATTTTGATATACGCAACCAGCAGCCCGTCACCAGCCGAGAACGTGATTTCGAGAACGCTCTCCGTCCGTTGAATTTTGAGGATTTCAGCGGGCAGGACAAGGTGGTGGACAATCTACGCATATTTGTGAAAGCTGCCCGCCTGCGTGGCGAGGCGCTGGACCATGTGTTGCTTCACGGCCCTCCCGGATTGGGAAAAACAACACTCAGCAATATCATAGCCAACGAACTGGGGGTAGGCTTCAAGATAACTTCCGGTCCGGTACTCGACAAGCCGGGGGATTTGGCGGGAGTGCTTACCAGCCTGGAGCCCAATGATGTACTTTTCATCGACGAAATACACCGGTTGAGCCCCGTAGTGGAGGAATATCTGTACTCAGCCATGGAGGACTACCGCATAGACATCATGATAGACAAAGGCCCTTCTGCCCGAAGCATACAGATTGATTTGAATCCTTTCACGCTGGTGGGAGCTACCACGCGTAGCGGTCTGTTGACAGCTCCGTTGCGTGCCCGTTTCGGTATCAACCTGCATCTGGAATATTACGATGATGATGTGTTGAGCGGCATTATCCGTCGTTCGTCCGGCATCCTCGATGTGCCTTGCTCCGTAAGGGCTGCCGCCGAGATTGCGAGCCGCAGCCGTGGCACACCGCGTATTGCCAATGCATTGCTGCGGCGTGTACGCGATTTTGCCCAAGTGAAAGGTTCGGGGAGTATCGATACGGAAATTGCACAGTTTGCCCTCGAAGCCCTGAATATCGACAAATACGGTCTGGATGAGATAGATAATAAGATACTCTGCACCATCATTGACAAGTTCAAAGGCGGCCCGGTGGGACTGACCACCATTGCCACCGCTTTGGGCGAAGATGCCGGCACGATAGAGGAAGTCTATGAACCGTTCTTGATAAAAGAGGGTTTCCTGAAACGTACCCCCCGTGGGCGTGAAGTGACGGAGCTTGCCTACAAGCATTTGGGGCGGAGTCTCTATAGTAGCCAGCGTACCTTGTTTGGCGACGAGTGATTCATTAATCACTAACCATTAATCATTAATCATTAAAAAGAAGTGGCCGGATTAAAATCATTGGCAAAAGAAACTGCCATTTATGGGCTGAGCAGTATTGTGGGGCGTTTCCTCAATTACCTGCTGGTGCCCGTATATACCATGGCGATGTCCGCACAGAGTGGCGGCTATGGCGTAGTGACGAATGTATATGCGTGGGTGGCCCTCATGCTGGTATTATTGACGTGCGGCATGGAAACCGGTTTCTTCCGCTTTGCCAATAAAGGGGAGGATGACCCGATGCGTGTGTACTCCACGACATTACTCAGTGTGAGTATGGGGGCGCTTACTTTCCTTGCATTGGGGCTGCTGTTTCTCGACCCTATTGCCGGATGGATGGAGTACAGTGAGCATCCCTGGTACGTGGGCATGATGATGATTGTGGTGGCGATGGATGCTATTCAAAGCATTCCTTTCGCTTATTTGCGCTACAAGAAGCGTCCCATTAAGTTTGCGGCACTCAAACTGCTGTTTATCTTCCTGAATATAGCACTGAATCTGGTCTATTATGTAGGGATGAAAGGGGATGACGTGGGCTATGCCTTCCTTTTCAATCTGATATGCACCTCTACCATTATGCTTTGCATGATTCCGGAGTTACGCGGGTTTGCTTATGTGCTGGATAAAAAACTGTTGAAGCGGATGCTTGCTTACAGTCTGCCGTTACTGGTACTTGGCTTGGCGGGTATCTTGAATCAGGTGGCCGATAAGATTATTTTTCCTTTTGTCTATCCGGATGAGGCGGAAGCTACCGTGCAGTTGGGCATTTATGGAGCTGCCAGCAAAATTGCTATGGTGATGGCGATGCTTACACAAGCTTTCCGCTATGCATACGAGCCTTTTGTCTTCGGAAAGAGCCGGGACAAAGACAATAAGCAGGTATATGCGCAGGCCATGAAGTTTTTCATCATCTTTACACTGCTGGCATTCCTGGCTGTCATGTTCTATCTGGATATTTTGCGCTATATCATCGGCCCTGATTACTGGCCGGGATTGCGGGTAGTGCCTATCGTGATGGCTGCCGAAATCTTTATGGGTATCTATTTCAATCTTTCCTTCTGGTACAAGCTGATTGACGAAACGCGTTGGGGAGCTTATTTCTCCTTGATAGGTTGCACGGTGCTGGTAGTGATGAACATACTTCTGATTCCCCGATACAGTTATATGGCTTGTGCCTGGGCAGGATTCTGTGGCTATGGCATCGCCATGCTTCTGTCCTATTTCGTAGGGCAGAAGAAGTATCCCATTCAGTATGACCTGAGGGCTATCGGTAGTTATGTGCTGCTTGCGGCAGTACTCTATCTGGCTGCCGAATATGTCCCGATAGAAAATATTTACCTGCGTATGGCGTACCGTACCGTTTTGTTGCTGCTCTTTGTGGCCTATATCGTGAAGTGCGACTTGCCGTTGAGGCAGATTCCGTTCATTGGTAGGCTGGTGAAGTGAGGTTAGAGAAGTTAGATTGATAAACATTGCGTATTTAACAGTTTTGTCAAGAAAAGCATTACTTTTGTACTGTTATTAAAACTGAAGTGACACAATGGACAGAAAAATCAATCGCATAAAGATTGTTTTGAAATCAAGGATTGTGCAGAAGAGCAAACAATAAATTCAGAATCAAGTATGATTAAATCAGAAGCAATTCAGAATTTCCTCGCAAGATTCGAATCCATTGCGTGTGAATACGAAGGCGTGGAGTGCTGGAGTGCTCGCGAATTATATCCCATTCTGGGCTATGCCAAATGGCAAACGTTTGAGAATGTTTTAGGAAAAGCTAAGGAGGCTTGCCAAAACGCTGGTGTAGAGACGAGTAATCATTTTACCGGCATCAGTAAAACGATACTTATGCCTAAAGGTGCATCAAAGGACATTGAAGACTTTATGCTCACTCGCTATGCCTGCTACCTCGTGGCACAAAATGGTGACCCTCGTAAGTCGGAGATTGCTTTTGCCCAAAATTACTTTGCTGTACAAACACGTGTGGCAGAGGTAATAGAGCAACGACTTCTTGACTACGACCGTGTCCAGGCTCGCCATAAGTTGGCAGAGACAGAGAAACGCCTCTTTGGTGTTCTTTACGAGCGTGGTGTGGATGACAAGGGGTTCGGAATCATACGTAGTAAGGGCGACCAAGCTCTTTTTCGCATGAACACTGCTATGCTTAAACGTAAACTTGGGGCACCGGAAAAACGTGCTTTGGCAGATTTCTTGCCAACTCTTGGCATTAAGGCAAAGGACTTTGCTGCCGAGATGACCAGCAGTGTTTTACGAGGCGTTTCATTGAGAGAAAATTGAAAACTGATAATTGATAATGGAAGAAAAGACGACCGACAACAGAAATACCTTCGCTATCAAGACTTTTCTGAAAGACTATCTTGATTTGCGTAAAGACAAGGACAATGAACTGGAAACTGTAGATTCCATCCGTAAGGGAGTGGAATTCAAAGGAGCCAATCTTTGGATTCTGATATTCGCCATATTCATGGCCTCGTTGGGATTGAATGTAAACTCCACAGCCGTGATTATCGGTGCCATGCTCATCTCGCCGCTGATGGGGCCTATCATGGGCGTGGGGCTTTCTGTGGGGTTGAATGATTTTGAATTGATGAAGCGGTCTTTGAAGAGCTTCTTGATAACTACCTTGTTCAGTGTGACCACTGCTACCATTTTCTTTCTGGTGAGTCCCGTTGCCGAAGGGCAGTCGGAATTGCTGGCACGTACGTCACCCACCATTTATGACGTATTCATCGCCTTGATGGGTGGCTTGGCAGGTGTGACGGCGCTCTCTACCAAAGAGAAAGGAAATGTGATTCCGGGTGTTGCCATTGCCACGGCTTTGATGCCGCCTCTCTGTACGGCAGGCTACGGGCTGGCAACGGGTAACTTGATTTATTTCCTCGGTGCATTCTATCTTTATTTCATCAATTCCGTGTTTATCAGTCTTGCCACTTTCCTGGGCGTGCGCGTGATGCACTTCCAGCGCAAGGAGTTTGTGGATAAGAACCGGGAGAAGAAAGTACGTAAATATATCGTCCTGATTGCTATCTTGACCATGTGTCCCGCTGTCTATCTGACGGTAGGTATCGTCCAGGATACCTTCTTTGAGAGTGCTGCCAACCGTTTTGTCAACGAGCAGCTCTCCTTTGAGAATACGCAGGTGCTGGACAAGAAAATCCATCACGAGGGCAAGGGCCACGAAATACGTGTCGTGCTGATTGGGCAGGAGGTGCCCGAAGCTTCCATCGCCATTGCCCGCAGTAAGATGAAAGACTATAAGCTGGACAATACCAAGCTGATAGTCCTCCAAGGCATGAACAATGAAGCGGTGGATATTTCTTCCATCCGTGCCATGGTGATGGAAGACTTCTACAAGAACAGTGAGCAGCGTCTGGTGGAACAGAAACAGAAGATTGCCACACTGGAGCAGAATTTGGAAAGATACAAAACCTTCGATGAATTGGGCAAGAAGATTATCCCGGAACTGAAAGTGCTCTACCCGTCGGTAAAGACTGTATCAATATCTCATGCGATTGAACTGGCGGTAGATTCTGTACGGGTGGATACTGTGACCCTTGCCGTCTTGAAATTCGGCAAGCATCCGGGTGCGCACGAGAAGGAAAAGATTGCGGAGTGGCTCAAGGCGCGTACGGGTGCCAAGCAATTGAGGCTGATTACTGAATAATACAAGAATTGACGGAATGAAAATAAGATTTATACTGATAGCTGTCTGCTTCCTTTTTTCTCTGCCGGGACAAGCGGATGAAGGGATGTGGATGCTGGGAAATCTGAACAAGCAGACACGCCAGACCATGAAAGAGTTGGGCTTGCAGATGTCTGTCAACAAGCTATACAATACGAAACGCCCGTCTCTGAAGGATGCGGTAGTCAGCTTCGGAGGCTTTTGTTCCGGAGTGGTGGTGTCCGGGGACGGGCTGGTGTTTACCAATCATCACTGCGGCTTCAGCAGCATACAGCAACACTCGTCTGTGGAGCACGACTATCTGAAAGACGGCTTTGTGGCACGTAATCTTAGTGAAGAACTGCCTAATCCGGAACTTTACGTCCGCTTCCTCTTGCACCAGCAAGACGTGACCCGTCGGGTACTTGGAGCAGTAAAACCGGATATGAACGAATCTGAGCGTACAAGTGTAGTAGATTCGGTGATGCTGGTCATTGGCGAAGAGGTTTCTCGTAAAGACTCCACGCTGATAGGCATTGTGGATGCTTACTATGGAGGCAATGAATTCTGGCTTTCCGTTTATCGCGACTACAATGATGTGCGTCTGGTATTTGCACCGCCTTCTTCAGTGGGCAAGTTCGGCTGGGACACTGACAACTGGGTATGGCCGCGCCATACGGGTGACTTCGCCGTATTCCGTATCTATGCCGGCAAAGACAACCGTCCTGCCGACTATTCTCCCGACAATGTTCCCTACCATCCCGAATACGTGGCTCCGATATCTCTGGACGGTTATCGTGAGGGTTCCTTCTGTATGACGATGGGCTATCCGGGCAGTACGGAACGCTATCTTTCCTCTTTTGGCATCGAAGAGATGATGACCACCACCAACCAGGCTCAGATAGATGTCCGTGGTGTGAAGCAGACCATCTGGAAGCGTGAAATGGATAGCCGTGACAGCATCCGCATCAAGTACGCTTCCAAATACGACGAAAGTTCCAATTATTGGAAGAACAGCATAGGAGTGAACCGCACCATCAAGAAACTGCATGTGCTGGATAAGAAGCGTGCCATGGAGACCGAACTCCGTCGCTGGATACAGCAGACACCGGAGGAGCGGGAACATCTGCTGCATCTTTTTTCCGACCTGGAGCTGAACTACAAGAGCCGCCGTGATGCTTATCGTGCCAGAGCTTACTTTGCCGAATCTTTCCTGAACGGTCCGGAACTGGTGCAGCTTGCTTTGTCCATCCTCAACTTCGACTTTGAGGGGGAAGAGAAAACGGTGGTTGCCAATCTGAAAGCTATCGTTGAGAAATATGCCAATCTGGACTTGGGCATTGACAAGGAAGTGTTTACAGCACTGTTGAAAGAATACCGCTCCCAAGTGGATTCCACCTATCTGCCCGAGCTCTACCAGACGATTGCGACAGAATACGGAGGTAACGAGCGTACCTATGTGGATAGTCTTTATGCCCGCTCGGAGCTGACCACCCCCCGTGGATTGAAGCGTTTTCTGGAGCAGGACACCACCTATCAGATATATAATGACCCTGCCATCAACTTGGGCATCGACCTCATCACGAAGCTATTCGAGATGAATATGCAGGTACAGCAGGCTTCCGGTGAAATCGAGCGGAATGAACGTTTGTTCAACTCTGCCGTGCGACGTATGTACGCATCTCGTAACTTCTATCCCGACGCCAACTCCACCATGCGTTTGAGTTTTGGCACTGTCTGCGGTTATGCCCCCTTCGACGGAGCGGAATATGATTATTATACCACCGCGAAAGGTATTCTGGAGAAAGTCAGAGCCCATGCAGGTGATGTGGATTTTGAAGTGCAGCCTGAGTTGCTATCCCTTCTTTCCTCCGGTGATTTCGGTAGATATGCCGATGAGAAGGGAGAAATGAATGTCTGCTTTATCTCCAATAATGACATTACGGGAGGCAATTCCGGCAGTGCCATGTTCAATGCCAAAGGAGAACTTCTGGGGCTTGCCTTCGATGGGAACTGGGAAGCCATGAGCAGCGACATCCTTTATGAGCCGAAGATGCAGCGTACCATCGGGGTGGATGTACGCTACATACTGTTTATGATTGAGAAGTATGGGAAGGCAGGAAATCTGATTCAGGAACTGAAGCTTGCCAATCCTTAACGTGTGCCCCCTGCCTATACTTTTATGGGTGATATTTTCTAAATCACTCCACGGATACGGTCATCGAATGCCGAGAGTGCTGCCTTTGCCCCTTCGCCCATGGCAATGACTATCTGCTTGTAGGGAACATTCGATACATCCCCTGCCGCATATACCCCCGGAAGTGTGGTACGGCAGAAAGCGTCAATCTTAATCTCCCCGGTCGGAGTCGTTTCCAGCTTGTTGCGGAAAGGAGCGCTGTTGGCTGCCAAACCGATTTGCACGAAGATGCCGTCTAACGGGAAGTCGCGTTCCTCGCCGGTAAGGCGGTCCTTGATGCGGATAGAAGTTACTTTTTCCCCGTTTCCATCGACTTTTACGGTCTGTGACGAGGTGAAGATTTCCACATTCGGCAGGCTCCGGGCTTTCTCTTGCAGCACTTGGTCGGCTTTCAGTGTATCGGCAAATTCGAATACCGTTACCTTCCGGCAGATGCCTGCCAGGTCGATGGCAGCTTCAATCCCCGAGTTACCTCCACCGATAACCGCCACATGCTTGCCTTGATAGAACGGACCGTCGCAATGCGGACAGAATGCCACGCCGCGTCCTATATATTCCGCTTCGCCCTCCACATTCAGTTTGCGCCAGCTTGCCCCTGTGGCAATGATTACCGCCGGTGCATGGAACATCTCGCTGCCTACGGTGGAGACACTTTTCTCCGTTCCCTGCAACTCTACTTTCTCTATCTTACGCTCCTCGAAAATCTCTATCGGATAGTGCTCTATATGTGTGCGGAGTGCGTTGGCAAGTTCTGCACCAGTAGTCTGCGGCACGGAGATAAGGTTTTCTATGCCTACCGTCTCTTTTACCTGTCCGCCTATGCGCTCGGCAACAATCGCCACCCGTAGGCCCTTGCGTGCAGAGTAGATGGCTGCGGAAGCTCCGGCTGGTCCGCCGCCCAATACCAGCACGTCGAAATCTCTCTCTATCGGCGCTTCGTCCTCTTGCGGAGCACTGCCGAAGGCTTCTTCCAGCTTCTGCAAAAGCTCTCCTAAAGAACCGCGACCTACGTGAAGCAGCTTGCCATTAGCGTAGACTGACGGCACGGCTTGTATCTTCAGCGCATCTACTTCCTCTTGATTAAGCGCCCCGTCCACCATCTCGTGGGTGACGTGCGGATTCAGCAATGCGATGATGTTCAGTGCCTGCACCACATCCGGACAGTTGGTGCAAGTAAGCGATACATACGTTTGCAGGCTGATGTCGCCTTGCAACGCCCGGATGCGGCGACGAATTGCTTCGTCCGGCAGATTTTTCCCCTTTCCATCGGCATTCAGCACGGCAAGCAGGAGGGAAGTGAACTCGTGTCCGCCGGGGATGCCGCGGAACTTGATGCCGGTTTCCACATCGTCTTTCAGCAATGTGAACTCCAACACGGGGTTCTCTATCTCACTCATCCGGCAGGAGAGCTTGTCGGAACAGCTTGCCACATCCTTCAAGAATCCGATAAGCTCTTGTGCCTGCTCGTGACCCGGATGATAGGTGATGTGAAAGACGTAGCGGGCTTCCAAATGCTGGAATACGCTCCGCACCTGGTCTAATATAGTTGTTTCTAACATGATTAATAGGGTGTTTGGGGTGAGAAAATAGTCTTTTAATATGTTTGATATAGAGTAGTTGCAGAACTTGTGAGGAAGTACTCCAATACTCCTTCGAAAGTACTGCGGTACTCCTTTGAAAGTACTACAGTACTTCTGTACAAGTACTGCGGACGTCTTAAAGGAAAGCGGACGTCTTTCTATGGTGAAAGCGCCCGCTCCTCCTATTACTTATCAAATCTTTCCTACAAGGTCGATGCTCGGCTTCAAAGTTTCCGCTCCTTTCTTCCACTTGGCAGGGCAGACTTCTCCATCGTGTGTGGCAACAAACTGTGCAGCTTCTACCTTGCGCAGCAGCTCGTCGGCATTGCGTCCGATGTTGTTGTCCTGTATCTCGGCAATCTTGATTTTACCCTCGGGATTTACGAGGAATGTGCCGCGATATGCCATGCCTTCCTCTTCAATCATCACGCCGAATGCGCGGCTCAGCACGCCTGTGGGGTCGGCAAGCATGGGGTACTTAATCTTGCGGATGCTTTCGGAAGCATCGTGCCATGCCTTGTGCACAAAGTGCGAGTCTGTGCTTACAGAATATACTTCTACGCCCATTGCTTGGAATTGGTCATATTTCTCTGCGATGTCTACAAGCTCGGTAGGGCATACGAAGGTAAAGTCTGCCGGATAGAAGAAGAAAATGGCCCATTTACCTTTTACGTCTTCGTGGGATACTGTTTTGAAACTTCCGTTTTGGAAAGCCTGAACCTTGAATTCAGGGAGTTGTGAGTTGATGATCGGTTCCATAATTTTTCTCTTTTAATAGGTTTAGTTTTTTGTTTTACCAATGCGAAGATTGTGCAGACAGAATGTAGAAGCCAGTTTGCTTGATGATGCTGAGGTGCAACCGACCTTCGCTTTTTCTGTTTGCAAAAATATAGCATTTTTCCCCGATAGAACAAAAAATCCGATTGAAAGATTTTATGGAGCGATAGATGAAATCTATACGACTGCTTGGGTTGCTTTCAGTGAGAGCATTTCCTTGGGTACGGAAAGTTTTATCTCCTTAACCAGCACTTCGAGCAGCGTGTGGCGGATAAAGTTCTTATTGGTCAGCAGCACGACCTGGCGGGTGGGGCAGGGGATGGCGAAGGAACGTACCAGCTCTTTCTGGGCATCGCCCAGTTGCAGAACGGCCAGTTCGGGGATGAAGGTCACGCCTTTGCCGCTTTCTACCATGCGCATAAAGGTCTCCATGCTGCCCAAGTGATAGGCAAGCTGGCTGGCACGTGCCGACTTCATCTGGCAGAAACGCACCAGCTGATCGCGGAAGCAATGGCCCTCGTCGAGCAGCCAAAGCTGTTCGCCGTTCAGGTCGGAAGTACGGATTACCTCGTTGTTGAAGAGGGCGTCTTCGCGCGACACGTAGGCAAAGAACTGTTCATAGAACAACGGCGTCTGCTGCAACTCTTCCATACCTGCCAGACTCGCTACGATACCTGCATCTATTTCTCCCGTCTGCAGGGCTTTCTTGATGTCGTTTGTTTTCATTTCGACTACCCGGATGTCGAGGTCGGGGTATTTCTTCATCAGCTGCGGAAAGAAACGGGGCAGGAGGTAAGGAGCTACGGTGGGAAGTATGCCCAGCTTGAAGGTGCCGGTCAGTGAGTGTTTTTCTTCTTCTATAATATTCTTTATACGGTTGGCTTGAACCAATATATTCTGTGCTTGTTCTATGATGTGGATACCGACGGGAGTGGGGCATACCGGCTGCTGGCTGCGGTCAAAAATCCGGGTGTCCAGTTCCTCTTCCAGTTTCTGAATCATGGCACTGAGGGTGGGCTGTGTCACGCGGCAATATTCGGCTGCTTTGGCAAAGTGGCGGAACTGGTTGACGGCAAGGATGTATTCCAATTGTTGTAAAGTCATGATGAACAAGGCATTTGAAGGTTATGTATAGAGTTCGTCTATGCAAAGATAGAAATTATCTGTTTGACAAGCCTTGATTTACCCCTTATCTTTGCAATACCCAAAAGAAAAATAGTATAAATATTTAAAACAATAGAATTATGAAAACTTTAGATTACTTGCATTTGAATGAAAAGAAAGTGGCTGGCGTAGCATCAGCATTGCACCAATTATTGGCCGACTTCCAGGTACATTACACCAATCTGCGCGGTATGCACTGGAACATCAAGGGACACGGCTTCTTTGTGCTGCACGAGAAGTTCGAGAGTATGTATGACGATACCGCCGAGAAGATTGACGAGATTGCAGAGCGCATCTTGATGCTGGGTGGCGTGCCCGAGAATAAGTTCAGTGAATACCTGAAGGTTGCCAACGTGAAGGAAGTGTCCGACATCTCTTGCGGCAGTGAGGCTGTGGACCATATCCTCGAGACTTACGGCTACCTGATTGGTGAAGAGAGAAAGGTAATTGAACTGGCAAATGAAGCTGGCGATGACGTGACGGCAGATTTGATGACCGGCTACCTGAAAGAGCAGGAGAAAATGGTTTGGATGCTCGTTGCATTCAGTACGAAAAGCTGCACGAAATAAAGGATAAAGAGTCGTGAAAAAGGATAGGGTGATAAAACGGTAGCGGATGCTGCCGGTTTTATCACCCTATTATCTTTCTATAGTTTATATCACTTCTTCTTCGGTGTCCGTCTTGCCCACCCTTCTTCACTGAAGTCGGGCTCTGCATCCTTAAAGTCATTGTTGCCCTGGAAGAACTGTTTCCAGTCATCCTTTTTGCCACGGGCTTTGGTGTAACCCCGCTCTTCGCGGCTGGGCTTGCCTTTCTTCTTGTCGTTTGCAGGACTTTCGGCCTTTTCGCTGCGTTTGCCGGTGGCATCGTTCCGTTTGCCGTCTTCCTTGTAACTGCGCTTCTTGCTGTCAAACTCTTTTTTCCCATGGCTTCCGGCTGTACCCGGACGTTTGCCCCTCGGAGCCTCCTTACCCTCGTCTCCAGCAACCTCTACGGATACTTTACGGCCGTTCCAGCTGGCGCGGTTCAGGGCCTTCACTACATTGGTGGCTTCCTTTTCCTCCACTTCGAAGAAGGAGAACTTCTGCATCAGGTCAATTCGTCCCAGCTCTACACGTCCACGTGTATTGTTGTTCAGCAGGCTGATTAATTCGTTGGGGAAGAAGTTGTCCATTTTACCCAGGTTGATGAACAAGCGGGTAAAGCCGGGTTCTGCTTTGCGGCTGCTTCTACGGTCGTTGCGGTCGCCCCTCTCGCCACTTCTTGCACCACGCTCACTACCGGTTGCTGTCTCTATCTCGTCACGGCCGCGATAGTAATCCAGGAAACGGTTGAATTCATGCGAAACCATGCGTTTAATCAGGTCCTCTTTGCTCAGCCAGTCCAGCTTGCGGTAGATGTCGGTCATAAAGTCGGCGATTTCCTCCTCGTTCACTTTCACCTTTTCAAGATCGTCTATCACTTTGAGCAGTTGCTTTTCGCATATCTGTTTGCCGGTGGGCATTTCGCCTGCAATGAATTTCTTGCCGATGATGCGCTCAATCTCGCGCATTTTGCCTTTCTCTCGCAGGTTGATGATGGCGATGGAAGTCCCGGTTTTGCCGGCACGTCCCGTACGGCCGCTGCGGTGGGTATAACTCTCGGTGTCATCGGGCAATCCGTAGTTGATGACGTGTGTCAGGTCGTCCACATCGAGGCCGCGTGCGGCAACGTCCGTGGCAACCAGCAGTTGTAGGTTGCGGATGCGGAACTTTTGCATCACGGTGTCACGCTGCGCTTGACTCAGTTCGCCGTGCAGCGAGTCGGCATTATAGCCTTCCTGCATCAACTTGTCAGCTATTTCCTGCGTTTCTTTGCGGGTACGGCAGAAGATGATGCCGTATATCTGCGGATAGTAGTCCACAATACGTTTCAGGGCAGCATACTTGTCTTTGGCATGTACACAGAAGGCTACGTGTTTCACGTTGCTGGTGCTTTCATTTTTGCGTCCGATGGTGATTTCCTTGGCATCGCGCAGGTACTTCTTGGAGATGCGTGCGATTTCCGGGCTCATGGTAGCGGAGAACAGCAAGGTGTTGCGCTCCTGCGGCACATCGGCGAGAATGGCGTTGATGCTGTCTGTGAATCCCATGTTCAGCATTTCGTCCGCTTCGTCCATAACCACGTTCTGTATGGTGGCGAGGGACACGGTTTTGCGTTCCATCAGGTCCAGCAGTCGTCCCGGTGTGGCTACGATGATGTGTACACCCCGTTTCAGGGCGCGTATCTGGCTTTCGATGGACGAGCCTCCATATACGGGCAACACTCGCAAGCCATCGGTATATTTAGAATAATCGTTCAAGTCGCCTGCTATCTGCAAACAAAGTTCGCGGGTGGGGCAGAGAATAAGTGATTGGGGAATTCGGTTGTTGACGTTAATCTTCTGTATGAGCGGCAGGCCGAACGCTGCGGTCTTTCCTGTTCCTGTTTGTGCCAGTGCTACTACATCATTGTTTTCTCCTAAAAGGTAGGGAATTACTTCCTCTTGTACCGGCATGGGCTGCTCGTAACCCATTTCTTCGATGGCGCGGCGTATCTCCGGCGACACACCGAGCTCTTCAAATGTCTTCATTAAATCTTCTGTATATCTTTATCTTTATATTTCGGGCGCAAAGATAGTGCTTTTCAATGGATAATTGATAATTGATGGTTGATAATTATGCAATTACATGATAAAATCGTTTTTTATTGGCTACTCATTATCCATTATCCATTGTCAATTATCCGTTAAAAGAATGTCTTGCAGTCTCTTTCTTTCTTCTTTTGTCAGACCGATGCCTCTTTGCAGGTAGGTGTCGGTATCTCCATACCTTCGTTCCATTTCTTCGATGGCGGCATTCAGGAAATCCTCGCGTGCCGAGAAGAGGGTGGTGATGGCCTCTTGCGAGCGTGCCGGAAGCTGGTAGGCGTATCGGGAGGCCGCCGGGATGTTGAAGTAGTCGTTGCTGAGGCGGTAGTCTTCCATGATGATGTCTTCGTCCACTCCAAGGGAGGCAAGCACAAGTGCCGATACGATGCCTGTGCGCCCTTTGCCCGACGAGCAATGGATAACGACGGGATAATTGTTCTTGTCCAGCAGAATATCGAAAATCCGGCGGTATTCTTTGGTGTAGTTGCTGATGAGCTCGCGGTTCATCTGCTCCACGATTCGGTAGACAGTATCGCTCTTGATTTTCTGTTCCTGTACACCTTTCAGGATATACTCCATGTCGCCGGTAGGAATGGGGATATGGATCACTTTGAATGCCTGTTGCAAAGGGCTTTGTCTATTCGCTTCGACAGATGAACGCAGGTCGATGATAGTCCTTATGCCTATGTTCTTGAGCTCTTTGCGCGAACACGGTTTCAGTTTATCTATTTCGGCAGAGCGGTACAGCATGCCCCAATGCACTTTCTTTTGGGTGGGATAGGAGGAATAGCCTCCCAGGTCTCGGAAGTTCTGTATGCCGGGGATGTTGATGTTGCGGGTGGCAATCTTTACCCGGTATTTGTCAGCGAATACAAGTGTGTAGTAGTATCGTTGTGTAGGGTCGGTAGTGATGACAGTCATCTTCAGGTCGGAGATGTTGGCGACGGCAACGGGAACATCTTCGGGGATATGGTTGGGATTGGTCGAAGCATATACCTTCACATTTCCTTTGATGAGAGGGGCCATTTCCCATTTTACAATGCAGTTGCCCACGTTGTTTTCTTCGCATACAACGGAAATGTGAGGGGCAGTGCCATTGCAGGAAGGGAGCAGCACTGCCAAAACAAGCAAGTTCAATAAGTTCTTATACATAATTCGTAACCTCTCTGATGTCGTTAATCACAAATATATGTAATTTACCCACAGAAGGTAACAGCAATGCCAAGCTTTTATATTTCTTTTTTGAACTTTAAAAAAACTGCTATAGATTCTTTCGTGCATAGGCAGGTTGGTTTACAATGTTACATCAGCGAACCGGGAGGTGGTAATGGGGGGAGTTTCCCTTGGGGCTTTTGTCTCCATGACAGCATGATGTAATTGAGTTGTTTTCCCACTTCTCCGGGTTTAAAGTGTATTTGTTCTTTCAGTTTTACTTCGATTTCCCTATATACATGCAGTGGTACTCTGGCGTATGGGCTAAAGGTCGTGAAATTGAAATTCACTTCCATTACTTTCCCCGTATCCGGACTGAGTAGCATGGTTATTGTGAACTCACGCTTTCCGAGTTCATCTGCCATGGCTTTGGTAAAAGCTTCGTCCACAATGAAGTCTGCTTGTTTACTCATGGAGCTATTGTATTCAATTACTTTTTTTTCATTCCAGCTACCGATGTATATTTTTCCTGTGGCTTTATATACAATATCTTTGTATGTCAACTTGTTCTCTTTGTTATAAAGAGTCACAAACTGGCTACCGTCATCTACGTCGCATTGGTACGTATAACCATCTACCTCGAAAGTGGTGGTCTTTTTATAAATGACTGTTCCTTCAAGTGATTCTTCTGTTCTGATAGGTTTGTCCTGTGCTACACAAGGGTAGATGTATCCTATAAGCAGTGTAATAAGCAATAGTCTTTTCATTCGTCACAATTTTTAGTTGTTAATTTTGTATGTTGCTTACATTAGCGAACCGGGAGGAGGTAATGGGGGGAGTTTCCCTTGGGGCTTTTGCATCCATGCCAGCATAATGTAGTTGAGTTGTTTTCCTTCCTCTATGGGTTTAAAATGAATTTGTTCTTTCAGTTTTACTTCGATTTCCCTATATACATGTAGTGGCACTTTGGCGTATGGCTCAAAGGTGAAAAAATTGAAATTCACTTCCATTACTTCTCCCGTATTTGGACTGAGCAACATGGTTATCATAAGTTCCGTTTTCCCAATTTCATCTGCCATGGCTTTGGTGAATGCTTGGTCTACTATGAAATCTGCTTGCTGACTCATGAATCTGTCATATTCAATTACATTGCTACTCCAGCTGCCAATATATGTCTTCCCCGTGTCTTTATACACAATCTTTTCGTATGTCAGTTTGTTTTCTTTGTTATAAAGAGTCACAAACTGGCTACCGTCATCTACGTCGCATTGGTACGTATAACCATCTACCTCGAAAGTGGTGGTCTTTTTATAAATGACTGTTCCTTCAAGTGATTCTTCTGTTCTGATAGGTTTGTCCTGTGCTACACAAGGGTAGATGTATCCTATAAGCAGTGTAATAAGCAATAGTCTTTTCATTCGTCACAATTTTTAGTTGTTAATTTTATGTTGGGAAAAATATTGGTGATATCCGAATACTCTTTAAATGGATAATTGTCGTATCCTTCCTGACGGAAAGCATTAACGACATTATTAGATATATAGGTTTCAAAGATATCCAAGAATGAAGTTGTAACATGACCTTGCTGATTTACATATTTAGTCAATGAAGTTGTTGCTCTTAGGCGTTGGCTTTTTGCATATTTATCTTGTTTTTTGTCCGTCCACTCCGCGCTCCTTTGTAAGAACAGGTATTGCGCATAGTGCGCTTCTATCTCTCTGTTCATCATAGAACTTTTGAACGATGATATAGGCTCTTGTGTGGTTTGGAAAACATGGAACATTTCATGCAGAAGGTTGTTTGCTTCCAAGTCTTCCAATCCGATGTGCAAGGTATGCTCTTCCCAATTGTAGGAATACCCTTTGCCGAAATCGAATTCCAGATTGATTTTGTTGTTTTTGACTTTCTCTTTCAGTTGGCTGTATAGGTCTCCTCCCAAACAGTCTTCCATGATTCGGGCTGTCATGTTTTCGGTGATTACCCATAAAAGCGAGTCTTGGTCGGCCTCTTTCTTGAATATATTTCCTGCCGGAGTGCCCGATGAAGAGCCGGAACCTCCTGAACTTCCTCCTCCAATCCACACATCGCCGCTTCCTCCTCCTTCACTGTTCCAGTTGCTATTATTTATAAGGGCATCATCTACCCAATAGGAATGACTAACGCAGTTGGTATAGCTGTATTCCAGCTGGTCTTTAGGTCCGGTATATACATCCCAGCATTGGGTGACGGTTATTACCGAACGGGTCTGGGCATGAGGCTTGAATGTGAGTCCTTGCGCATTCTCTTCGCCAAATACCAGATAGCTTAACAAGTCGAATATGAACACTTGGTCGCTTTCTCTTATGAGTTCGTCATCACGCTTCAATGGAAGGAATTTCATCCATCCGTCTTTGATGTGCAACAGCCAGATGGCATCGATGCAGTGTGGCTTGTCAAGGCGGTAGAGGGGAACGAAGATGCAGGTCTCTTCTTCTTCGGTCAATTGGTAGGTGAAGTTCCAGAGAGGAATGCCGTATTTCAACAGGAAAGGAGCGGTGAAATGCTTTTCTTCTTCTACTCTGCGTAATGCGGAAATCACGGCTTTCAGGGTAGAGTCGGTGTAGGCAAAGAAGTTTTCCGGCTTGAATAACGCTTGCCGGGTCAACGGGATGTTGTTTGCCGGGAATCGGGGTTGATAGAAAGATTCTTCTGTTTCGCAAGAGGCGAGCATTCCTAAAAGAACGCACAGTGCAAGGTAGATGTTTTGCCATTTCTGCTTAGGAGGGGTTGGAGAGTGCTGTCTGTTTCCTTTTCTATTCATAGCGCGAATGCTTAAGGTATAAAGAATAGACAAATAAAGCAAAAAAAAAGCAGAAATGAAAGGAAAAACAGGAGAATTTTGTTAATCCGGAAGCTGTCCTACCACAGATTGCATGGATTTTCAGGCCGTGTAATCTGTGGTGAACACCCTTTTGTAAGGGTGCCTATGGTTGGTATTTCCGTGCTTCTGCAAATTCCTTTGAAACGGAGTTATTGAAACTCTTGCATACCTCGGCGGCAAACTCAATGCCGCATTGGATGATTTTGTCCCAAGTGGCCTCGTCCATGGTATCGAGGTCCTCGTAGCGTACATTGTACTTCAGCAGCCCGAAGATGATGCCTGCATTGAAGTTGTCGCCCGCACCGATGGTGCTGACCGCTTCCAACGGAGGAATGGAGTATTCTTTGGAAATTGTGCCGGTACGCAATGAAACCTGCTCCGCGCCGGCCGTGCAGAGGAAGTTGCGGCAGTAGAACTTCACTTTGTCCTTGTATATCTTGTCGGCCTCCTGCAAGCCCCACATATAGAAGAAATCCTCCTGCGAGCCGCGTACAATGTTGGCGTATTCCAGATTCTCGATGATGGTGGGAGCCAGCTTGATGGCCTCCTCTTTATGGGACGAACGGAAATTGGGGTCGTAATAGATGATGGCATGCATGTCGTGCGCGCGTTCCAGCAGTTCCAATACCTTGTCGCGCAATACGGGGTTTAAGGCATAATAAGACCCTATTATAACGATGTCGTCCTCTTGAATCTGCGGATATTCCACGTCCAGGCGTTGTTTGGGATAATCTTTGTAGAAGATGTATTCCGCATCGCTCCGGTTGTTCAGGAAAGCGAGTGATACGGGGGATTTCCCGTCGGGGAAGACATTGACATGGTCTGTGGGAATATTGTTCTCGCGCATGAAGTTGAGGATGATATTGCCCACGTGGTCGTTGCCCGTTTCACTGATAAAGCAGATGGGAACGCCGATACGTCCCAGTGAAACGATGCCGTTGAATACCGAACCGCCCGGAACGGCCGCTGTGGGCTGTCCGCCACGGAATATGATGTCCAGTATGGTTTCTCCTATACCTATTACTTTACGCATAACGATCTTGATTTTTCTCCGAGGTAACCGCCGTGATGGCGTTTGGAGTAGTCTTCAATGGTGAATCCGGTCTGTTTCATGGTCTGTACTACCAGGATGTCGCCGATGACGGTCATGGCAGTGGTCGAAGTCGTGGGCGTCATGCCCAATACGCATACTTCTTGGGGTTTTCCGGTGCTAAGGCATACATCGGATTCGTGTGCCAGGGGGCTGTCGGGGTTTCCGGTGATGACGATAAACTTCAGTTCTGGGTTCAGGTTATGTGCCAGCTGTGTCAGCTCCACGATTTCACGAGTTTTGCCCGAATTGGAGATGAGCAGCAACAAGTCATTCTCCTGGAGGATGCCGAGGTCACCATGCTGTGCTTCGCTGGGGTGCAGGAAAACGGACGGAATACCGGTAGAGCAGAAGGTGGTAGCGATGTTCATGGCTATCTGTCCTGCCTTGCCCATGCCCGAAGTTACCAGTTTCCCTTTTTTGCGGTGCACTTGTTCTACGATGAGTTCTACAGCTCTTTCATAAGCGTCCGTCACTGGAATGTTCAGTACGGCTTGTGCCTCTTTCTGCAAAAGCTCTTGAATGGATGCAATCATACTTAATGTGCTAATTTGATTAATGTGCTTAAAATTATAGCAATTGCAAATATCTGCAATTTTCTATAAACGGCAATAAGTTTTATTGTATTTTTGTCGCCTCAAATAGTTTGAAACGTCAGAATGAAGAACTTAAAAGAAAATTTACTGCCAACTTTCAATCAATATACCCTGCCCAATGGCATGCGCATCATTCACGAACCCTCAGCCTCCAAAGTGGCTTATTGTGGTTTTGCCGTAGATGCGGGTACGCGTGACGAGCTTGAAAACGAGCAGGGTATGGCGCATTTTGTGGAGCACCTTATATTTAAAGGTACCGCCAAGCGCAAGGCATGGCACATTCTGAACCGCATGGAGAATGTGGGCGGTGACCTCAACGCTTACACCAACAAGGAAGAGACGGTGATTTACTCTGCTTTCCTGACCGAGCATTTCGGCCGTGCCTTCGAACTTCTGGTGGATATTGTATTCCACTCCACCTTTCCGCAACGCGAGATAGAGAAGGAGACAGAGGTGATTATCGACGAGATACAATCCTACGAAGACAATCCTTCCGAGCTAATCTTCGATGATTTTGAGGACTTGATATTCAGGGGGCATCCCCTGGGACGCAACATTCTTGGCAATCCCGAGCAGTTAAAGCAGTTTCGCAGTGAGGATGCTGCCGCATTCACTGCCCGCTTCTACCATCCCAACAATATGGTTTTCTTTGTTCTGGGCAATCTGAGTTTCAAGAAAGTTGTGCTTATGGCAAAAAAACTTCTGGCGGATATACCGGCAACACCGGTGCATTATGGTCGTACTCCGCCTCCCCTCTATGTACCCGAGCATCTTGTAGTGCATAAGGATACTCACCAGGCACACGTCATGATTGGTAGCCGGGGATATAATGCATACGATGACAAGCGCACCGCACTTTACCTGCTGAACAATGTCTTGGGTGGCCCGGGCATGAACAGCCGCTTGAACGTCTCTCTCCGTGAACGTCGTGGGCTGGTCTATAACGTAGAATCTAACTTGACTTCCTATACCGATACGGGAACTTTCTGCATCTACTTCGGTTGCGACCCTGCAGATTTGGACTACTGCGCCCGCCTGGTATATAAGGAATTGAAACGCTTGCGTGATGTCCGGATGACTTCCTCGCAGCTTGCGGCTGCCAAGAAGCAGCTTATCGGGCAAATCGGTGTAGCTTCGGATAATAATGAGAACAATGCGCTGGGTATGGGAAAGACTTTCCTGCATTATAATAAATGCGAAACTTCCGAAGCTGTGTTCCATCGTATTGAACAGCTCACTTCGGAAGCTCTGTTAGAGGTGGCGAACGAGATGTTTGCCGAGGACTATCTTTCGACGCTCATTTATCGCTGACCGCTTTTTTATTTGAAAACCTGCAACATAGGACGTCCTATCCATACTTGTGGCTGTTTCAGCCCGAAGATGTGGGCAATGGTGGAGGCAACGTCATACTGCATCATGCTTTCGTGGAATTCGCCTTCTTTCTTAATGTTCTTTCCGGAGATGATGAAGGGAGTCTGCATTTCCTGCATGGTCTTGCCGCCATGTCCTTTTTCAATGCCTCCGTGGTCGGCAGTAACGATGAAGATGGTTTCTTTCAGCATACCTGCCTCTGTAACGGCCTGGATGATGCGGCTCACATAACCGTCGAGTTCTTTCAGTTTGGAGTAATATTCAGGAGTATTGTGTCCGGCTTGATGGCCTACATGGTCGGGGTTGTCAAAGCAAATGGCAAGAAGGGTCGGTTGTTTCTCCTTGATATACTTTTCTGCCATACCGCATAAGGCTTCGGGATGTTTGTTGTAGTCGGGCGCTTGCGCATAGTGGCTTAAGGCAAGAGTGTCTACAAGGTATTTGATACCGTCCCATTCATACAGGCAGCCTATTTCCGCTTCCGGCCGGGCATCACGTAGCAGCTGGAAGATGGTAGGAAATATGCCGTGCTGGTTCAGTACGCGTGACGGAAGCTCGGGAGTCTTGGAGCCCCATTGCGTATATCCGTGCAATTCAGGACCTGCCCCCATAAACATGCTTGCCCAGTTGACGGCGCTGGAGGAGGGAAGTACAGTCCGTTTTTCTAATGTATAAGAACCGTCTGCCATCAGTTGCTTGATGTGGGGGATGTCTGCTTTGGGAACACTGTAGCTACCCCAGCCGTCAAGACCGATGAAAACTACGTGTTTTGCTTTTCCCTTGGCATTGCAGGGAACTGAAAAGAGGCATGCCACTGCTAGGGCGATGAATAATGTAAAAGTCAGTTTCTTCATGTTTTCTTTAGTTCTTATTGTTAACATGAAACAAAGTTACGGGAAACGTACCTAGTTTTAGTACGATATCGTACATAATCCGGCCGATTTTATATCGTTTCGTTCTTTTCCAACCGTTGCATGCTGAATTCACAGCCGCAATACTGCTGGTTGTAGAAGTCATACTCTTTCAGCAGTTGGTTGCGCCGCTCCTGGAGCCCGCCTTTCCGCCAATTCTGTTCCCAGAAGAGGGTATCCGGATAGAGCGCGGCGGCACGGCGTCCGGCTTCATTGATTTGCTCCAGGCTTTTCCAGCGCGAAGAGGCGAGGGTAGTGGTGAATACGGAGAAACCATGCTCGGAGGCGTAGCGGGCTGTCTCTGTCAGGCGCAGTGTGAAGCACTTTAGGCATCGGCTGCCACGTTCCGGCTCGTTTTCCAGTCCTTTTATAGTGTGCAGCCAGTGTGCATAGTCGTAGTCCGCGTCGATGAAATCGAGGTTTTTGGAGGTTACGAAGCGGATAGCCTCCTCTTTCCTTATCTCATATTCCGCCTGCGGATAGATGTTGGGATTGCAGTAGAATACGGTGGGGCGTATGCCGTTCTCCAGCATGCACTCGATGATGGCAGAGGAGCAAGGTGCGCAGCACGAATGCAGCAGCACCTTGTCTTCACCGTTGGGTGTTTGGACTTTCAACATTATACTTTCAGTTTAATCTTGCCTTTCACCAGCAGGCCGGTCAGCCCCACAATGACAAGCGAGAACATGAGGGACTTGAGCAGCCCCGGTACACCGCTTCCCAATGCCTCGGGATAGTGCAGATGCAGCAGTTGCTGGACAGCATACCAGATGTAAGGGATAATATAGCAGGTCAGCGTTGCCGTACCTGCAGGTTTGATGATATCGAACCAGTTGGTTTTGCCTTTCACGTCCGTCAGCCAGTAGAAGAAACCGAACAGCGGGAAGAACATGGCGAGGCAATAGAACAGCCATGTCGGTGTGGCTTGTATTTTGGATATAATCCAGAACGGGTGTGAGACGAGGGCAAGGACAAGCATTCCTACGCCGAGGGCACAATGCATGCCGATGAATCGTCCCGGCCGTTCCCGGTCGGCATAGCGCTGCATGAGCAGGGAGGTCAATACGCCGGACATACCGAAGGCATGCAGTGTCCAGTCACTCGGGATAAAGGGAAGCAGGATAATCCGGCTGCCGTACTCTCCCGGTATCAGGTCTGAATGGCTGATTACGGCAAGCAATACGACCACGAACCAGGCAATGGCATTCTTCCGCAGGCTTTCCCGGGTGAACAGATAGATGCCTGCACATACCGCATACGTCCAGCCGATAAGTCCGAGGATGCCCCACCAGCTTATCTGGAACGGTTTCCCGTTCATGTCCTTGTAGATGACGAGGAAGGCGAGCAGCAGCACGCCTGCTGTTTTCATTGCGGTGAAAAGGGTCTTTTTCGTTCCTTCCGCTTTGGGATATACCCCCCAGGTGAGGAAGAAGCCGATGACCATCAAGATGGAAAACCATTGATGTGAGAGGCCGCCTTCGATGCCTCCGCTGTTCAGTGAAAACAGTCCCATGGCAATCAGTGCCACTGTCCGCCAGAAGATATGGGCCACGACTTGCAGGGTGTTGTCTCCCTTTTTGTACCGGTTTTGTATGGCAAAGGATACGGACATGCCCATGCAGAAAAGGAAAGCAGGGAAGATGGTGTCGGAGAATCCCATCATGTCTTCGTCCATCCTGGCATGCATCAGCCAGTGGGGCACGTTTTTCAGTCCGGGAATGTCGTTGACAAAGAGCATGAGGAACATGGTGAGTGCGCGGAATACGTCTACCGCGGCAATCCGTTGGAGTGTTAAGCTTTTCATGATAGATAATTTGTTTGGGGGTTTTGAACGCAAATATAGGAAACTATTCTTTCCGATGCTACTGCTTTGCAGGATTTCTTGCTATATTTGCATGAACTTTATGGTCATGGAAAGGAGATTGTTCATTTTTTGTTTTCTTGCCGTCGTGGTATGGCAAAGTGTGGCTTTGGCTGCCGGCACGCCCTCTTTTACTGCGCTGACGTCCTCTTTGGATGAGGCTATCGAGGCGCACCGGCACTATGTCGCCGTGCGTGAAGGACGCATTGCCCGGCTGAAGCGCCAAGTGTTGGATACCGATACCGCCAATATCTCTTTTTTTCGATGGAATGGGGAAATTTATAAGGAGTATAAGGCATATATCTGCGACTCTGCCATCCATTATCTTCGTGTCAATCTGGATTGGGCAGAGCGCTATGGCCGGCAGGATGCAGCACTCGAAACAAGGCTGGAGCTTGCCCACTTGATGGCTTCGGCAGGCATGTACGAGGAAGCCGCCGAACTCTTGAGGCAGACGGACAAAGCCTCCCTTCCCTCCCATCTGCTGCCGGACTATTACAATGCCTGTCATAAACTTTACACAGAACTGAGTTTCTATACGCTGGACGATTCTTTCAAGAAGCATTATCAGGCTTTGGCTACCCATTATGACGATTCTTTGATGCAGGTACTTCTGCCTTCATCCCCCCTCTATCTGGAACGAAGAGAGACGCGGGAGGCCGCTGCAGGCCATCCGGACGAAGCCTTGAGCATCAATGATACGCGTCTGGCACATGCCAAGCCCAATACTCCCGAATATGCGCTGGTGACCTATCAGCGCTCATTGCTCTACCGCCGGCTCGGGAACCGGGAGGAGGAGAAGCGCTATCTGGCTTTGTCTGCACTGACCGATATTCGCCTGAGCATCACAGACCATGCCTCACTCTGGAACCTGGCGGAACTTCTTTATGAGGAAGGGGATATGGAGCATGCCTACCGTTACATCCGTTTCTCGTGGGACGAAACCAACCGATACAACGCCCGTAGCCGCAGCCTCCAGACTGCCGGCATCCTTTCACTGATAGACCTCACTTATCAGGCCATGCGTGAGAAGCAGAATGACCGGCTCCGGCTGTACCTCTGGCTCATCAGCGCTTTGATTGTGCTGTTGGTGGTGGCAGTGGGCTTTATCTACCGGCAGATGCAGCGACTCTCTGCCGCACGGAACAAGCTGGAGCATGCCAACGAGCAACTGCAACTCTCAAACAACATCAAGGAGGAGTATGTGGGCCGTTTCATGAATCTCTGCTCCGTTTATATCAACCGGCTGGATACCTACCGGCGGATGGTCAACAAGAAAATCTCTGCCGGGCAGATGGAAGAGCTGCTGAAGATGGTGCGTTCCCGCGAGGTGCTGGACGCCGGACTGAAGGAACTCTATGATAACTTTGATACTGCCTTCCTGCACCTTTTCCCCGATTTTGTCGATGAATTCAATGACTTGCTGCAGCCCGAAGAACGCATCGTGCTCCGTAAAGGCGAGTTGCTGAATACGGAACTCCGCATTTTCGCCCTGATTCGTCTGGGCATCGACGACAGTTCGCAGATTGCAGAATTCCTCCGTTATTCCGTAAACACCATCTATAATTACCGTGCCAAGGTGAAGAACAAGGCCCGCATTTCGCGCGAGGACTTCGAGATGCGGCTGATGCAGATACGCTGACAATACGTCAAACTGGCTTTTTGAATCCACTTTCTGCCTTTCTCTTCTTCTGATTATATTTCTGATTATTAGTTGTTTGTTTGTTCATGCTTCTTCACTCCTTCCACCTATTCCCGATTCGCCGGTACGAGGTGTTCTTATCTTTCCTAACTTTGGGGAAGCAAAAGCGAATATCGCAACTAATACTATAACCAAAATTATTGCCATGAAACATTTATTAGCGACAAGCATTTCCATCGCCTTGCTGTCTTTGGGCCTTGCGGGATGCGGTGAGAAACAAGCGACAAAAGAAGTAACTTCGGATGCATTCGTAACCATTCAGGGTCAGGACTTGATAAAGCCCGACGGTACCAAACTCTTCATCATGGGTACCAACCTGGGCAACTGGCTGAATCCGGAAGGATACATGTTCAAGTTCAACAAGACCAATTCCGGCCGTTTCATCAATGAGATGTTCTGCCAGTTGGTGGGACCGGACTTTACGGCCGACTTCTGGAAAGCATTCAAGGACAATTATGTAACGCGCGAGGACATCCGCTTCATCAAGGAGCAGGGTGCCAACACCATCCGCCTGCCTTTCCACTACAAGCTGTTTACCGACGAGGACTATATGGGACTGACTGCCGACCAAGACGGCTTTGCCCGCGTGGACAGCCTGGTAGAGTGGTGCCGCGAATCGGACTTGTACCTCATCCTCGACATGCACGACGCTCCCGGCGGACAGACGGGCGACAATATCGACGACAGCTACGGCTATCCCTGGCTGTTCGACAGCGAAGTCAGCCAGCAACTCTACTGTGACATCTGGCGCCGGATAGCCGACCGCTACAAGAACGAACCGGTCATCCTCGGTTACGAACTCTTCAACGAGCCCATTGCCCCTTACTTCGAGAACATGGAGGAACTCAACGGCAAGCTGGAAGATGTATATAAGAAAGGTGTAGCCGCCATCCGCGAGGTGGACAGCAACCACATCATCCTGCTGGGCGGTGCGCAATGGAACGGTAATTTCAAGCCTTTCAAGGACTCCAAGTTCGACGACAAGATAATGTACACTTGCCACCGTTACGGAGGCGAACCTACCCAAGCTGCCATCCAGACGATTATCAACTTCCGCGACAGTGTGAACCTGCCCATGTACATGGGTGAGATAGGCCACAATACGGACGAATGGCAGGCCGCTTTCTGCCAGACGATGCGCGAGAACAACATCGGCTATACCTTCTGGCCCTACAAGAAGATGGACGGTTCTTCTTTCGTCGGCATCACTCCGCCGGAGAACTGGGCAAACATCGTGTATTTCTCCGAAGCACCGCGTGCCACGTACAAGGAAATCCGTGAGGCACGTCCCGCGCAGGCCATGTCCCGCAAGGCGATGATGGACTTTATCGAGGCATGCAAACTGAAGAATTGTGTGGTTCAGGAGGGTTATATCCGGTCATTGGGAATGAAGTAGCGGGTGCTGCCTCGCTGCAAACAGTACGTATCAAGTCCCAGAGGATGAGATGCCGGGACTTAGCATGAAAGAGGTAGGGACTGAGCTGTACACACCATAGGACTGAGTATCCAAAACATCCGGATGTTTTAGGGTAAAACATGGGGATGTATTGGGATAAAACATCCGGGTGTTTTGGGGTAAAACATGGGGATGTTTTGGACAACAACATCCGGATGTTATGGGTACTCACTATACGGGTGTAAGGACTTCAGTTCCTATGTAGGTAGGGCTAAGTCATATTCCCTTGTATGTTGGGGATTATCAATGGTACGGACTGATTATGATTGCTTACTTATATAACAACTTAATTATACAACAATGAAAAAAGTATTATTCGGTTTGGTTCTGGCCGCTGTCGCGCTGCCTCTTCTGGCGCAGCAGAAGCCCGTCTATCTGGACGCAAGCAAACCTATTGAAGAAAGAGTGGAAGACGCCTTGAGCCGTCTGACCCTGGAAGAGAAAGTGAAGTTGACTCATGCGCAAAGCAAGTTCAGCAGTGCGGGTGTGCCCCGTCTGGGCATTCCCGATGTATGGACGGACGACGGCCCCCACGGCATACGTCCCGATGTGTTGTGGGACGAGTGGGAACAAGCCGGATGCACCAACGACTCCTGCGTGGCTTTCCCTGCCCTGACCTGTCTGGCGGCAACCTGGAACCCCGAAATGTCTCTCCTTTACGGACAGAGCATCGGTGAAGAGGCGCGCTACCGCAACAAGTCCGTCCTGCTGGGCCCCGGTGTCAATATCTACCGCACACCGCTCAACGGACGCAACTTCGAGTATATGGGTGAGGACCCTTATCTGGCCGGAAAGATGGTGTCGCCCTATATCCGGGGCGTGCAGCAGAACGGCGTGGCTGCCTGCGTGAAACACTTCGCCTTGAACAACCACGAAGTGAACCGCCACACCACCAACGTCATCGTGGACGACCGTGCTCTTTATGAAATCTATCTGCCTGCTTTCAAGATGGCCGTGCAGGAAGGCGGAGCGTGGAGCATCATGGGTGCCTACAACCTATACAAAGGCCAACATCTTTGTCACAACCAATACACATTGAACGATATATTGAAGGGCGAATGGGGATTCGACGGCGTAGTCATTTCCGACTGGGGCGGCACGCACGATACCCGGCAAGCCATCACCAACGGGCTGGATATGGAATTCGGCAGTTGGACCAACGGGCTCTCGAACGGTGCCAGCAACGCATACGATAACTATTATCTGGCAAATCCCTATCTGAACCTCATCCGCGAAGGTAAGGTAGGTACCACGGAACTGGACGACAAGGTACGCCGCATTCTGCGCCTTATCTTCCGTACGGTGATGAACCCCGATCGTCCGTGGGGAAGCATGCTCTCTCCGGAACATTACGAGGCTGCCCGCCGCATCGGTGAGGAGGGCATCGTACTGTTGCAGAACAAGGGCAATGTGCTCCCGATAGACCTGAACCGGGCTAAAAAGATTCTTGTAGTGGGCGAGAATGCCATCAAGATGATGACCGTAGGCGGTGGTAGTTCTTCCCTGAAGGTACAGCGCGAACTCTCTCCGTTGGACGGCATCAAGCAGCGTGTGGCCGGCAAGGCCGAGGTGGTCTATGCCCGTGGCTACGTGGGCGATGCAAGCGGTGAATACAACGGGGTGGTGACCGGACAGAATCTGAAGGATGACCGTACTCCCGAAGAGCTGATAGCTGAAGCCGTGAAAGAGGCCCGGGATGCCGATTATGTCATCTTCATCGGCGGCTTGAACAAGAGCAACGGCCAGGACTGCGAGGACTCCGACCGTAAGGGTCTGGGCTTGTCCTACGGTCAGGATGCCGTTATCTCCGCACTGGCCGAGGCGAACAAGAATCTGATTGTCGTCAACATCTCCGGCAACGCCATTGCCATGCCGTGGGTGAACGAGGTGCCTGCCATCGTGCAGGACTGGTATCTGGGTTCCGAAGCCGGCAGTTCCCTTGCCGCCATCCTCATGGGTGATGTCAATCCCAGCGGCAAGCTTCCGTTCACCTTCCCCGTGAAGCTGGAGGACTGCCCGGCCCACAGCTTGGGCGAATATACCGGCAAACGGAGCAAGGACATCATCGACATCAAGTATAATGAAAGCATCTTCGTGGGCTACCGTTGGGCCGATAAGCAGAAGAAGGTGAAACCGTTGTTCCCCTTCGGCCACGGTTTGAGCTATACCACTTTCGAATATGGCAAGCCGACGGCCGACAGCAAGACCATGCAGGCCGACGGTACGCTGACCGTGAAGGTTTCTGTAAAGAATACCGGAGCGCGCGAAGGGCAGGAAGTTGTCCAACTGTACATCAGTGACAAGAAGTCCTCTCTGCCTCGTCCCGTCAAGGAACTGAAAGGTTTCCAAAAGGTGAAACTGGCTCCGGGCGAAACAAAGGAAGTCACATTTACCATTGATAAGGAGGCTCTTAGCTTCTTCGATGACACCCAGCACGCTTGGGTGGCCGAGCCGGGCAAGTTCGAGGCTGTCATAGCAGCTTCGGCAGCCGATGTGAAGGGAACGGTTCCTTTTGAATTGAAATGATGTAGGAAAATAAAGTTTCCTTTTAGGTTATTATCAAAGATAGTGTAGATGGAGGGTGTGGCCGTGAGGTTGCACCCTTTCTTTGTACTCTTTACAAGCCAATATGTTTTCTTATATTTCTGAGTTTCTTCGGGTTGGCTAAGGAAGATGCAGATATGCTGGATGTTAGAGTTAAAGCAGTGATGTTTTGTAGTAATGGGTGAGTTTTTACCGCCGTGTTTGGGCAGATTTTCATCTTTTATATTTATTTTTACAGAAATGATCGGGACAATGGTTCTTGTCCTGATGGGATGTGGTAGTGCTGTCTTTGCCGGAAGTGCGGCGGGGGCGGTTAGTGCAGGTGTCGGAACGCTGGGAGTGGCTTTTACTTTCGGCTTGTCCGTTGTGGCGATGGCATACGCTATCGGAGGAATCTCGGGCTGTCATATTAATCCTGCCATTACCCTGGGCGTTCTGTTGTCCGGCAGGATGAGCGGGAAAGATGCAGCCATGTATATGGTGTTTCAGGTTATCGGGGCGGTTATCGGTTCTGCCATTCTTTATGCATTGGTGTCTACGGGCGCTCATGGTGGTCCTACGGCTACCGGTTCCAATGGGTTTGCTGACGGAATGATGTTGCAGGCATTCATTGCAGAGGCTGTGTTCACGTTTATCTTTGTGCTGGTTGTCTTAGGTTCTACGGATTCCGAGAAGGGGGCGGGTAATCTTGCAGGATTGGCCATTGGTCTTACGTTGGTATTAGTGCACATTGTTTGTATTCCTGTTACGGGAACTTCTGTCAATCCTGCCCGTAGCATCGGTCCGGCACTGTTCCAGGGTGGCGAGGCTCTCTCTCAGTTGTGGCTGTTCATTGTAGCTCCGTTTGTGGGTGCTGCGCTGAGTGCCGTTGTATGGAAAGTGCTTGCTGCAAAAGAAGGTAAATAAATGTCGGCAGACAGTGCCTTAAGAAGAGGCGGCTGATGGCAGAAAACTTATAAAGGGAAGCCCTCCGTCCGAAACTTCAAAGTTTCGGACGGAGGGCTTCCTGTTCTTTCCTTATGCTTGCTATATCTTGTGCCTTATTCGTACAGCGATTTGGCTATACCCATTTCCAGTCCACGAAGCTCTGCCAGTCCGCGCAGACGGCCGATACAGGAATAGCCGGGATTGGTTTTCTTCTTCAAGTCGTCTACCATCTGGTGTCCGTGGTCGGGTCGCATCGGGATAGAGACACCACGGCGTTGTTGCAGTTCAAGGAAGGCTTTCATCACGTGATACATGTCCACGTCTCCTTCCAGGTGGTTGGCTTCGTAGAAATTGCCTTCGGCGTCGCGTTGTGTACTGCGCAGATGGACAAAGTTGATGCGGTCGGCAAATTGCTGCATGATGACTGCACAATCGTTGGCGCTGCTTACACCGAGCGAACCGGTGCAGAGGCAAAGACCGTTGCTCTTGTTGGGAACAGCGTCAATCAGTGCCTGGAAATCGGCAGCACAGCTCATGATGCGTGGCAGGCCGAGGATGGAGCACGGTGGGTCGTCCGGATGGATAACGAGCATGACACCTGCTTCGTCGGCTACCGGAGTGATTTCTTGCAGGAAATAGATCAGGTTGGCACGCAGGCGTTCCGGAGTGATGCCCTTGTAGCGGTCCAGTTCCTGTTGGAACTGTTCCAGGGTGAAGCTTTCTTCTGAGCCGGGAAGTCCGGCAATCATGTTGCGTACAAGCAGTTGTTTGTCTGCCTCTGTCATCTGTTCGAAGCGGGCACGGGCTTTGGCCTTTTCTTCATCGGTGTATTCGCCTTCTGCACCGGGACGACGTAGCAGGAAGAGGTCGAAGGCGATGAAAGCGGCACGTTCAAAGCGGAGGGCACGACTGCCGTCGGGTAGTTCGTAGGCGAGGTCGGTACGTGTCCAGTCCAGTACGGGCATAAAGTTGTAGGTGACAATGTGAATGCCGCATTTGCCCAGGTTACGCAAGCTCTCTTTATAGTTGTCGATATACTTCTGGAAGTCTCCGGTTTGGGTCTTGATATGTTCGTGTACGGGTACACTTTCTACTACAGACCAGCGCAGACCGACGGCTTCAATCATTTCTTTCCGTTTCTTGATTTCCTCTACTGTCCATATTTCCCCGTTTGGAATATGATGCAAGGCGTTTACAATGCCGGTAGCCCCGGCTTGTTTGATGTCCCAAAGGCTTACCGGGTCGTTGGGACCGTACCAGCGCCAGGTTTGTTCACAAAGAATCATGTTATTTATTGTTTGATGATTTGCAATTTACTATTTACATGGCGAATGCGTTGAACCCTCCGTCCACTACAGCCACCGTACCGGTGACAAAGCTGGAAGCATCGCTGATGAGGTATTGGATGGTTCCGCAAAGCTCTTCTGCACGGCCCATACGTCCGAAGGGAGTTTGGCGAATCACATCTTGCCCACGTTCCGTGTAGCTTCCATCCGGGTTCGTCAGCAGGGCACGGTTCTGCTCTGTGAGGAAAAATCCGGGTGCGATGGCATTTACACGAATACCTTCACCAAACTTCTTGGCAACTTCCGTAGCCATGAAGGCTGTGAAATTGGAGATACCGGCTTTTGCGGCAGCATATCCGGCTACACGCGTCATGGGGCGGAAAGCAGCCATGCTGGAGAAGTTGACAATAGCGCCTGTCTTCTGTTCCACCATCGGTTTGAGGAAGACTTGTGTAGGCAGTACGGTACCGGTCAGGTTTAATTCAAGCACCCGTTGGAACTCTTCTATCTTCAAATCGAAGAAAGTGCCCGTGGGCGCGATGGTGGCACCCGGCATATTTCCGCCGGCTGCATTCAGCAGGGCATCTATGCGGCCATAGGCTTTCAGGATGTCAGCCAAGTTCTGTTCCAGCAGTTCACGGTTCATCACGTCGGTTGTCAGGAACATGGCTTCTCCACCGTTTGCCTTGATTTCGTTGACGATGGCGTTTCCTACCTCTGCTTTGCGACCTAAGATTACCACTTTCGCTCCTTCTTCCGCCAGATGAAGAGCGATAGCTTTCCCCAATACTCCCGTTCCGCCGGTTATTACTACTACTTTGTCTTTGATGTTGAATAAGTTCTTCATAATGTTATGTATTAGTTTATAAAATGAATCTTTTTCGCAAAGTTAGGGATTAAATCATTTTCAGTGCTTAAATAGAGTGCTAAAATACTTATCTTACTGGCCGGAAACGGAAATTAGTGCGGTTTTTAAGATTCGTTTGCTATCAGATGCACTCACCACGACGGGTGCGTGCTGCTTGTTTACGCGGATACTTGCCCGCCCGTTAGCAGCTTGTATGCGGCGTGAGCCTTGCGCGGTGCCTTGGTTGCGGAGTAACGCTTCACTGTCTGTGCAGCCGAATTCTATGAACTGGCAGGCATCCAGGCAACGTATGCCGTTTTCGTCTATCAGTTCAGCCTGCACAAGTATGGTTTCCGCATCCTGGGCGGTCTGCGTCAGAAGTATTCTTGACGGTTTGCCCCAGGTTCGGGTTTGATACTCCTGCTGAATTTCATCGTCGAGGCGCAGCTTGCCGTCATACCCTGTGGCGGTAATCTTGTTGTTTCCTTCTCGTAATGGCACATTCCAGCGCAGCCCTGCTGCCGGAAAGTCCTGGCTGTTGCGCTTCTTCCGTCCTTGCGACACACCGTTGACAAACAACTCCACTTCGGGGCAGTTGGAATAGACCAGAATTTCCTTGGGCTCGCCCGGCTTGCCCCAGCGCACCGGCCAGGAGTGTCCGTAGATGTGCAGCATCGGTTTGCTGCTCCAATAGGATTGAAAGACGTAATAGCTCTCTTTCGGGGTGCCGTCTCGTTGCACCACCCCCTTCTGATTGACGTAAGGGATGGGATTGTCCGGGCGCAGCGGAGTGGAGAAGTCCTTGAAAGTCCAGAAGAGGCTCCCCGTAAGCCGGGGCATGGTCTCTTGTTCTTTCAGGTGCCAGTCGAAGAGGCGGATGATATAACTTTCGCTCCAGTCGCCGTTGCGGTCTGCGGCTTCGATGTCGAAGTTATCTATTCCTTTTCTGCCCGTCTCCTTGTTCACTTCCATATGGCGCCCGGCATGGCTGTCGCCTCCCCATTCGGCATGGAGGAAACGGGTGGTGGCGTTTATTCCGGCCGTCTCCATCTCGCGGTAGTTGCGGAAGCGGCGGCCATACCAGCCCGCCCAGATGGTGGGGGAGTAAACGTCCACAATGTCTTTGCAGAACTCGCAGCGGCGAATGGCTGTGGAGCGCGTCGGGTCGAGGCGATGGGCAAGGTCGTGCAGCTCGCCCATAAAGGCGCGTATGCTGTCTTTTTCGAACGTTTGGAAATCGCCCGGCCAGTCGTTCTCATTGCCCAGCCCCCACAGGATGACGGAAGGATGGTTGCGATGTTGCTCAATCATATTGGTGAGCATCCGGCGCGCCTGGTTCTTGTAGCTCTCTCCGCCCAGACCGCCGCGGCACCAGGGTATTTCTTCCCAGACGAGAAGTCCCAGCTCGTCGCAGAGCCGCAGAATGATGCCGGACTGCTGATAGTGCCCCAGGCGGATAAAGTTGGCACCCATCTCTTTTATTTGTTGCATTTCGGTGCGCATCATCTCTTCGGTCAAGGCAGCGCCTACTCCGGCATGGTCTTCATGGCGGTGAGTGCCGCGCAGCAGCAGCCGTTCGCCGTTCAGGTAGAAAGGCCCTTTCTCTTCGAAGCGGAAATGGCGGAAGCCGAAGTGCTGGGTGGTGCGCAGGGTATCTCCGTTGTCGATAAGTTCTGCCACGCAGGTGTAGAGAGCGGGAGAGTGGGGGCTCCACAGCTGCGGGCGTTTCAGGGAGATTTGGTACGAGGATATTTCCGTAAGCTCGGATGATATGGAATTAACCTCCTTGCCTTCGGGTGAGAAGACGCGGAGAGAGAACTCTTTTGCCTTCTTCTCCTTGCCGGATAGTCCGCCGAAAGCAATGTCTATCGAGATACTGCCTTGCTTCCCTTTCTCATCGGTTGTTGCTTCTATCCGTATCTGCTCAAAATGGACGGCAGGCGTATAGACGAGGTTGACATATCGGTAGAGTCCGCCGTAGAGGTTGAAGTCGGACATATCGGAAGGAATCATCTCCGTGTCGCGGCTGTTGTCGCAGCGAATGGCAATAGGAATCTTTCCGCCGAAACGCTCCCGGCAGAGCGGCGTGCGACGGAATGCTTCCACGGCTTCGGTGATGTCTGCCTTCCACTCGTCGTAACCACCCACGTGCGAAGCGATTCGGGTGGTATAGACATATACCTCTGTCTTCTGTCCCGCGCCTTCAAACTCCAGGCAGGTGCGTCCGTTGGTATAGGGATTCTCTATGTTGAGCATGGTGCGATACCAGCCGGGGCCTTGATAATAGTTCACATCAGGGTCAACGGCGTCTTCCGCATTGAAGCAGTGGGGCAGGGTGACTTTCTGCCAGAGGGGAACGGTTTCGGGCTTTCCTGCTCCGGTAATAGGGCGCATCACTTCCCAAATGCTTCCCATATCCTGGCGGATAAACTCCCAATGCTCCGTAAGACGTTGCTTGCGGTCGGTAGGAATCAGTGCGTGTGCCTGCAACAACAGGCTGCTGAACAATAGACTAAGTAGGATTCGGGGTGCTTTCATGGTATGTTATAAAAATGATACATATATACGTCCTGCGGGGTATATATATAAAAGTTGTTAGGTATTAAGGATAAAGTTCTGAGGTATAGGGAGAAAAGTTCTTTTCTCTTAAGACAATTCTCTGTTCGCAGCTTGCGGATAAACATTCGCAGTGCGCGGATAAGCGTTCGCAAGCCCCGGATACATATCCGCAGCTTGCGAATAAACTTTATTTCATGTCCAGCGCCTCTTTCCTTGCCAACGCTTCCAGATAGAAGTAATCGGCATAGTTCAGCGGCACGTCTATTTCGCTTCCTCCCGGATGATGTCCCGTGGAATGCAGCAGCAGGAAGCCGTAGTGAGTGCCCGGTTCTGCCCGGTAATGCTTGTTGAGGCTATCGACAATCTTGTCGGCAACGGCGCGATACTGTTTACCCTTCTCCGGAGCTACGTAGGTGCAGAGTTCATATAAACCCGAAGCGATGAGTGCGGCGGCAGAAGCGTCGCGCGGCACGTCGGGGTTGATGTTCTCGGGGGTGCAGTCTTTAATGACATCCATCTTCATATCCCAGTAGGGCACGCCGTCTGCCGGCATATTGGGCAGGTTGAGGAAGAAGTCGGCAATGCCTTCCGATTGTTTCAGATAGGCGGGGTCTTTGGTGAAACGGTAACACATGGCAAAGCCGTACATCCCCCAGGCTTGTCCGCGGCTCCAGAAGGAGTCGTCCGAGTTTCCCTGGTGTGTACACTTCAGGCGGACTTCACCTGTTTCCGGGTGGTAGTCCACTACGTGATAAGAGGAGTAGTCCGGACGGAAATGATTCTTCAGTGTAGTGTTGGCATGGTTCACGGCCACATTCCAGTAAATGGAATCGCCCGTCAGCTGCGTGGCACGGAACAGCATTTCCAGGTTCATCATATTGTCGATGATGACCGGATATTTCCATCGGTCGCGGTTGTGGTCCCACGAGCGGATGCTTTTCACCTTCGGGCTGTAGCGGGTAATCAAAGTCTTGGCACTTTGCAGCACCACATCCTTGTAAGAGCGTTCACCCGTCAGTTCATACGCCTTTCCAAAGCTGTCGTACATCATAAAGCCGAGGTCGTGCGTGCCCTTGTGCCACTTGGCTTCTTCAATAGGCCAGGTCCACGAGATGGCAGCCCGGCGCCAATCGTCATCATGCGTATAGGCATATACCTGCCACAACGAGCCGGGGAAGAAACCCGAGCACCAATCGTGGGGATGTATCATAGCCAGCGAACCGTCTTTATGGATGCTGCGCGGCATGACGCGACGCCGGGCAGCATTCTTCTCCTCTTTCTTTGCTTTGTCGGCGCACTGCATGGCAAATTCCAGTTGTTTGCAGGCAAAGGCATAGGCGTTATCCACTTCGGAGGGTTGCACATAGAGCAAGTTGAAGCGGTCTTTCCACTGAATGACTCTGTGGGCTTTGGATAGTCTCAGATAGTCTTTGCGTGCAGGGTTGAGCAAGCCGGCACGATATAGGTCTTTACAGAATTCCTGTTGTTTGTAGTCCCATTCGCTAATCTGTTGGTAAGGCCATTCCTTTACATCCTTCCCTGTATATTGCGCCAGGAAATCCATTGCCCGGTAGAAGTTGCGTCCGTCGGGAGAGGTGGCATTATCAATCCTGATTCCTATTTTCTCTGCCATGCAGAAGATATCGAGTAGATGGGTCAGATTGTATTGGGAATAACCGAAGGCAAGCGTGCGGCGCAATTCATGCGGCTGCCGTCCGTCCGGTTCTATCTGGGTGAAGATGCGCTTGGCAGGAACGGCGTTGATAACTTCCCGGGCTACTTTAAGGTTGCCGGTGTAGAGGGCAATGGCTATCACCTGCGCATCGTAGGCCGTACTGTGGTTGTTGGCCTGGCGGGATTCTTCTTGTCCCTGCGGGCTGGTCAATATCCAGTTCAGCAACTTGCCGAACCATGCTTGCAGCTGCTTGGAATCTTTGGCCGTAAAAGACTTCGATTGCTCCAACAACTTCACGGCATCCAGCATCTCTACAAAGGAGTAACTATCCAGCACGCCGTAGCAACGGCCTTTGCCGCCGTTGTGTCCGGGTATCATCTGCGCATACTCCAGGTTGGGATTCATGCGTGTATCCTTGTCGAAGAACCATACGCGGATAAGCTCCGTTGCCTTTTGGGCATACTTCTCTTCTCCGCTGAAGTACCAGGCCAGTGCCAGCGTGGTGACGCGGCTGGCGGTTGCTCCCAGGCGGTTGCGGTCGAGCTTGTTCAATTCGGGGTTCGATTCGCCGTCGCGGCTCACGTAAGGCAGTCCGTCGGGCTTTGTGGGGTCCGGCCAATAATAGCGGGCCTGGCTCATGTAGTCGTGCTTGTTGCCACTGGCAGGCACCTTCTCTTTCATCATCACGGAAAGAGGCTGTACATCCAATAGTTTATCGGCCTCCGCTTGCAATGCCTGGTAGGCGGTTGCGTAGAAAGGTTCATGGATGGACTGTTTTACGTTGGCAAGGTGCGTGGCATCCCAGATGGATTGTGCTTGTGTGCAAGGCGCCAGAAGCAATAAAGCAAGCACCCATTGTACTACTTTTAGTTTCATGGTTTTCTATTTTATTGATTAATAAATGTTTCTGAGTTTGATACCGTTCAGGAAGCAAGTACCGCTTGTTGAATGGAAACGTATATCGATGTATTCTTTGTCGTTCGTAATGTAGTATTTCTTTCGCAAAGCACGGAAGTACCCGCTTTCTTTGCAGGGAGAGAGGCTCTCTTCCACCACTTCCCCGTTTATGGAAATGCCGAATGTGCTTTCCCGGTTCTCTTGTTGCCCGTTCCGGTCCAGTTGGTAGGCAATGCCCGCATTCCGGCGGAAGATATCGGTAAAGAGAAGCTCTATTTCATATACACCTTGGGGAGCATCGAAGCGATAACCTTCTATCTCATTCCGGAGGGTTTGGAACAAGGGGCCGTCTGCCGTGTTTTGGATTTCGGTTTGTGCAGTTCCCTCCTTACCGCCGATGTATCCCCAACTGCCTGCGGCATAAGGCTGGTCGGGTAGCCAGGTCAGTTGGCTTTCGTCCGAGGTGAAGAAGCATTGGCTTCCTACATTAACGGCCAGTTCCAACCCTTTCAGGTTGTTTGCATCCAGGCATGCCGGTATGGGAGTGAAGTTTATTCTCAGCCCGTCTTGCACTGTCTTTCCTTGATAGTTTCCTTGTGCGAATAGGAAAGGATTTCTGTTAGAAAATGGAACTTCGAAGGTGGCCGTGTAGTTCTCTGTTTTCTGCTTTCCCAATGAAATACCGTCGATAAACAGCTCTACCTCAGAAAGGTTGGTGTATATCTTGACCGGCAGATATACGGGAGCATTGCCTTGCTGCACGCCGGCACGGTCTGTCCAGTCGCGGCTGGCAATATGTAGCACCGGAATGTCCTTGCGCCAAGCTGCCTGATAGTAGTGATATACATCTTTCGGGGTACGGTCGGCATAAACCAGCCCTTTATTGTTGATGCGTGGCATGGATTCGTCTCGCAGGGCAGAAGAGAAGTCGATAAAGTTCCAGTGCGTGCCGCCGCAGATATAAGGTGTATCTTCCAATACCGGCAAATAGTGTTCGAGGTACTTCTGCTGGTATTCGATGCTGAAGTCAAAAGCACGCGGATGCAGCGAATGTAATCGCTTGTCCGAACCTGCACCATATTCGCTTACAATCATCGGGTGAGTGGGATGGTTTTGGTGTTGTTGTGCCAGGAACTTCTCAAAGCCCGTGAGGTCACCCCCATACCATCCCTGGTATAAGTTCCAGCCTACAATATCGGTGATTTTGCTTAATCCGGTTTCGTTGTAGCTGTTGCTGCCGTGGAATGCCATGGTGCTTATGCGGGTGCTATCTTCTTCTTTCAGTACCCGTTCCAGCCTGTTGGCCAGTGCCAGTGTGCGTTCCAGTACCGGCTTCAGTTCCGCTTCGGTTTTGTACTTCCGTTGGGTTACGAGCAATATTTCGTTCATATATCCCCAGGTGATGATAGAAGGGTGGTTGTAGTGCTGGCGAATCATTTCCCGCAAGTTTCGTTCGCAGTTATCTCCATAACCCGGCGTATTGGGCACAATGTCTATAATGGGAATCTCTTCCCATGCCAGCATACCCAGCTTGTCGCACATCTCCAGCAGGGCATCGTCTTGCGGATAGTGGGAGATGCGGATAAAATTGGCTCCCATCTCTTTCATCAGCAGGAAGTCTCTCCGGTGCATCTCGTCTGTCAGCGCGGGACCTATGGGCTTCTGGTCTTGATGGCGACAGATACCGCGCAGTTTATAGGGCTTTCCGTTGAGGAAGAAACCCTCATCTCCGTCGAACCGGAACCAGCGGAAAGCGGTGTAATGATTGCTTTGGTCCAGCAAGGTTTTGGTCTTACGGTTGCGCAGGGTTGTTTCTACGCGGTAGAGGCGGGGCGTTTCAGGAGTCCACAATTCAGGTTTCAACACCGGGGTTGCCTCGTTGCTGAAAGCGTAGGTTTCTCCGGCTTTTAGCTGTATATTCTTCTTGAGTGTTTGTAGCAGGGTGCCGTCAGGACGGTAGATAGTGTGCGTCAGTTCCAGTGTTGCTTTTTCCTTCGCATCGTTCTTTACTTCACCGCGGATGGAAATGATGCCTCGTTCTTCAGACACTTGCGGCGTGCTGATAAACAGCCCGTCCGAGCTGTGGTTCGTCAGGTTGAAGTGTTGGTTGGGAACCGCCGTAAGCCAAACATCCCGGTAGATACCTCCAAAGAAAGTGAAGTCTCCGGAGATGGGAGCAATATCCTGGCGGGCATTATCCACGCATATGGCCAGCGTGTTGGGTGTGTCGAAAGAGAGGAACGGCGTGATGTTGAATGAGCAGGCGGTATATCCTCCGGCATGCTCACCTACGTTTTTGCCATTGATATAGATGGTGGCTGCTTTGCTGGCAGCATCCAGTCTCAGGATAATCTGTTTCTCTTTCCAGCCCTGAGGCAAGGTCAGTTGTCGGCGATACCAACCGGTGCCGCGGTAGTAATCCTTTTCGGTATAAGCATCGGTATTCCAGGTATGGGGCAGATGGATGGATGTCCATTTGCTGTCGTCAAAGGCGCTGTCGGCTGCTGCGGTGCATTCTCCTTTGAGGAACTTCCAGCTGTCGTTGATGGTTTGGGTTTGGCGTTGGGCGTGGACAGGGGGCAGGACAAATAAGGATATAATAACGGCAGCCATCCAATGGCAGGCCTTTTGCAGGAGTGTATTTTTCTCTCTTTCCATGGTGATATGTTATAAATGATATTACTGCCAAAACTACTAAAAAAGAGGCGGATGTAAAAAAAACAAGTAGTTATCCGCCTCTTTAACTTAAACCTGAATCGCAACCTTAGTTACAAACTTAAAAATCTAACCTATGAAAATATCACTTTGTCATGATTGATAATCCTAATCTCTTATTATGATAATCCTATTGTTAAAGCTCTATTTGATAGAGCGAAGAAAGAGCTGTGATATAGAGCTTGTTTCCTGATATCAGTAGAGACGTGGGACGTTCCGGCACCTCTAACGTACCTATGGATTCACCTGACGGGGAGAATATGGAAATGTCTCCGTTGGCTACATATACGTTGCCTTTAGAGTCCGTAACTACGCTCCGGTCGCCTCCGTCGGCAAATATGCGACAGTTTTGCAAGAAGCCTTGGGCATCTACATCCGCATGGATTACGCGTTGGTGATATTCATCCAATGTATAGACTGTTTTGCCCGGTACTGCCTTAACCAGAGATGAACAACGGAATAAATCTTCGTAATTCGGAATGATGGTTACACCGTCGGGAGCAACAAAACATTGTTCCGGCTTTCTTCCGTTGTAATACTCGCTTTGAGTGATGGTTCTATTACCCGGATAATAAATTTGTTGCGGTGCAGCAAATTGCTTCATATCCACTAACGGTAAAACTTGGAAACTTTCATCCGGATTATCGGGACGTATTGCGTAAAGCTTAGGAACATAATTGAAGCCCCACAGCCCTCCCGAACCTTTCCAGCCGAATAGAGGACGGTTGCCGTTACGGGTATCGTCATTATTATAGCCGGGTTGGGAGATGTATTTGGTAACGACAATCAAGTTGTCTTGTGTATCGCATGCCAGTGCTACTGCGTTCCAGGGGAAATCGGCAATAGAAGTTACCTGCCCGCTTCGGGCATCCAATTTATAGATGCGGCGCATGCGATGCTCGCAGAAATATATATTTCCCCGGCTGTCTTGTGCCAGTCCGTCAATGAACTCAAATCCGGTGACTACAAGTTCGGCTTTTCCTTTTTCCTGGCTCAATGGGTATTTACGGTTTTCCTTGCCGGTCAATGAAAGGCGTGCCAGTTCCCAACGGCGTGCTTCCCGGTGGGTATTGACATCGTAAAGGCTGGCATTGGAAGTGAACTTTACGCGGGCATGTGCATAGTTGTGAACATTCAGAAACTCAATATCCTTGCAATTCCAGGTGCGTATAGCCGACGGATAGGATTTCAACATGCGCGATACGCGATAGGAATAGAAATTGGCAAAAGTCAGGTTCTTGCAGTCTATCAGGTCCAAAGGTTGCGTATCGATGCCTTCTGCTTCCACTTCAAACTGGAAGTCGTAGATTTTCCAGTTGGCAACATTGCGGAAGATGGCTTCATTGCGTAAATGATGCTCTAAAGACATTCCGTAAATACGTCCCGGGGTATCTGTATGACTGATGTACAGTCCTGCCGAACTATATTCGTTGGCTGTCCATATATCCCGGAATGAGCCTCCTCCTCCGTTTGTAATCCATAGGCTCCAATGCTGGTTGTCCCAGGCACGGGTAATGAGGTCGTGAGTTTCCGGAGTGATGGACATAGGTTTCTCCAAAGGATTGACCGCACTTTGTCCGTTGTGGAAGAAACGGGCTTTATCGTGCCCGCTGAATTTGACATCATACATATAGGAGCCTTCGCCTGCCATCCATTTGCAATTGACAGCCCGGTAATTGTAGGCATCGGCATTCAGGAAGATACCGCATACGATGTTCTTTCCACCTTGGGGAGTAGTCAACTGTGCTTGCGGGGCACCGAAGCCGCTGAATGCGAGATTGCCGCCCAAGGTTAATAAGATAGTAGTGCCGGGGTGCAGGCCTATCAGATTCGTGTTTTGTTTCAGAGTCAACGGCTCTTTTACAATGTACCATCCTTGGGGAATATAGATATTGGCATACTTTTCTACTGCTTCCTGGAAAATGTGTGTGTCATCACTGAAACCGTCTCCTTTGGCACCCAAATCGCGGATGTTTACCCATTGCTCCGTAGCGGGCAGCATCGGGGTATCGCCGGCATCCAAAGGAGTAATGTTTTTAATAGGTTCTGTTTCTACCCGGCGCACTATTTGAGGAGTGTCTTCCAGACTGTCGGCATTAAAACCGAAAATGAAACGGGTTACCCGGTATGTTTTTCCTTTACCGGATACTTGTTTGTTTGTAAAGCGTTCCAAAGCAAACATAGGAACATTTTTACATTGGATATTTCTAAGGTTGATTTGTGTTGCTGCATTTCCTGCATCTGTCAGAATAACCCCGGTGTGGTGTACATCTTCGAAAATGCAATCTTCCATAAATAGCCTGTCGGGAGCATTCTCTTTAATTTCTATGGCTACGGGTACATTTTTTGCCCGCATACGAACGATGGTCAATCCTCCTTCATTAGTGAGGATGGCACTCCTACGCTGTCCTTCAAAATAGGAGTTAAGTAACATAATAGGCCATCCGGGAGCTGACTTGTCTGTGTCAATTCCATACTCTCCTCCGTAAATGGCTATATTCTCCAAATGGTTTCCGGCATCGACAATACCCGCACGGCCTTTTCCCACATGAATGGTTACGTTGGAAATAGAGCAGTGCTGTGCAAAATGTGCGCGAATGGCAGAGGCATTGGGATTTCCGTCTTCAATACGAATATCTACGTTCATCATTGAACTGTAGAAAGTCCCTGCATTGGCATCGCCTATACGGCCTCCCGGACGGTAGCCGCCGCCGATAAACCAAAAAAGGTATTTCCCTTTTGCAGTTTCCCGGGTAACTTCTTGAAAACCGGGTGCTTGCTTGGCAAGGACAAAAACCGGGCGTTTGCCGCCATAACCAATGATACGAACACCTGAGGGGATGTAAATCGTCTTGCTGAGTTTATACACTCCTTCGGGGATAAAGAGGATACCGCAACCATTTTCTTTCTGTTTGGTTCGGTTCAATGCTTCTTGCAAAGCATCGGAAACATCCATACGCCCGTCAGTTTTCACATTAAAATTCTCGGGAGTGAAATATATAGCTGCCTCATCCACCGGTCGGTCGGTAAAGACCGACCGGGGATTTTGAGCAGATATTCCTACTGAGAGGATAATCATGAGAAGAAGAGTCAATGTTTTTATTCGGTTCATGTTGTGTAAGGGGTTAGATTACAAAGGATAACGTTTGATACTTACTGTCATCTTACCGCTACCGTCAACGCTGTTCACGTAGATGTATGCAGCCCATTTACCGTCGGCAGTCTTCATAAATGCACTATCGTCCTTTTTCAGGTTCAGTACATAGTTCATGGCTCCGCCTAAATCCAGCGTCTCGAAGTCTATATCGTCCACGTAAACAGCCGGATTGCTTCCTTTCAACTGGGCATCATGCACATTGGCACGTTGTTCCATGGGGGTGCTGTTGGTGGCACCCGAGGGGACAATACCACTGATGGCGATGAATTTCGGGTCCGTTGCAGGAGATACGAAAGAGTGTGCATAGTCAAAATCATTCAGTTTGGCCTGGTAGTTATAGATGAAATCAATCTTGCCGGACAAGTTCAGAGCGTTTACTTCCTCTTTGGTATAAGCCTTCATGTCTTCGATAGAGAAGTAGCAGGCACCTTCGTTCTCCAATTCGATAAGACGTTTCATGTCCATCTTGGAGATTTTGTAATTAGGGGTTTTGTAAGACACTCGGTCGCCTGTACTGGAAACGGCAGTAAAGGTAATGCTGAATGTTTTGCCTTTTGCATCTTCGGGCACTACGAAGTTATAGCGTAGTGTGGCGGCAATGAGGTCTGTCTGGGTGGTTCCGATGGCAATGGTCGGGTTGATGTAATGCGCATCGACTTTCTCCATCAGGTTGGCTGTAGAAATGCTACCGTCGGTAGATGCGTCTTTAACGGTTTGGATAGGCACATCTTCACCGGCACCATAATGTACACCGTTAACATCCATTCCGGTCTGTGCTGTGAACCAGGAGTGCAGCTCAAATCCCGTACCGGTTGCTCCGGTAATGGAGGCAACTGCTTCAGCCTTATTTATTCTTCCATTAGTGGTTCCCATGGCATAGGCAAACTCTATTTTTTCTCCGGCTATGGCAGGAGAAACCGTCTTCTTTATCATGTCATTTTTAATGGCAGATTCATCGTCATCGCTACATGCGAAGCAAGAGAGAGCGATGAAGGGCAGCATTGCATATTTCAATAGTTTCATAACAATATTCTGTTTCTTAGAAGTTTATACTGATCGATTATTCTCCTTGCAAAGTGATAGTGACCGTATAGGTCTTCTTCACTTGACGATTACCGGAAATTACAGTGTACTGGCGGGGTTGGCTGAAATCAGTCCACACTCCCATAGTCGGAGTTACGATACAATCTTTGGCAGTACCACATTCTGGCTTCAGTTTCTTGATGTTGGTACCAAATTTAGCTATCCCCGTAATGGTGTTGTTTTCGTCATCGATGGTAACACCGCTTATCAATACGTCCCTATCATCCGGTCCTCTCAATATGAGGGAAGAGATGTAACATTCTTCACTGTCAGTAACCAGCAAACCATTATCATCTACCGGATAATCATTGCATGATTGGGACAAAAGACATACTATGACAAGAGTCAATATTTTATATAGGTTTTTCATACGATTCTTTTTGTATTTAATGAACTTTATGGTAATTGCTTATCTCCACGGAGTATTCTGAGTCAGATTCGGGTTGCGGTTTCTTTCGTTTTCTGGAATCTGGTAGATATAATTCTTTTGGAAATTGAGTTCGGGTGCATTCTTGAATTCATCACGTATGCGTGTGCCATTTGTATCATACAAGGTTAAACCGTCACTGTTTGCCTCTCCCCATATGTCATGGATTTTTCTCCAGCGGCGAATATCGAATGGACGCATACCTTCAGTGGCCAGTTCCACAATACGTTCTTGCTCAATGGCATTGAAGAATGCTTCGGAATTGGCATACTTGTCGGGTGTTAAAGCCGGCAGGTTGCCACGGCTGCGAATCTTATTCAGCAAGGCTACACATTCGCTGGTAGGACCGGACGTTTCGTTGACAGCTTCGGCATACATCAGATACACATCGGCCAAACGCATCAGATAGAAATCCTGCGGACCATCTGTACGCTCCCAACCGGCTTCCTGGCGTATCCATTTACGGAAGATATAACCGGTTTGATTGCTGGCATCATTATTGATGAAACCGTTGGCCTCATTTCTTTCACCGAACATCCAGGTATATTCGTCACCCATTGTCAGGCCGTCCGTTGTAATTTTCTTGTAAGACTCACCATCCCACATGATGGTCGATTTCATACGCCAGTCACGATTCTCATAGCTGGCACGGTTACGCGCTCCATTAGGGAGTGTAGCATCTTTAGACAAGATAAGCTCATCACAGAAATCACCGGTGACAGTTGATTGGTAACGGTTTGCCAAGCGGACAGTAGGCATAATCCAGCATTGTGCATTACCGGTGGTACGGGTACCGAAGTCGCGCAACAAACTTTCACCCTGGCCGAGAGAAGGACCGCCATAAGTAATGGAGAAGATGATTTCCGAACAATTTTCATTATAATATTGGAACAGCTCTCTATAGTTGGGTTTGTCTTCAGTGCCGGGATTACCATCACCAAAGATTGTCAGGCCATAATTGTTGATTACTTTGCTGAAGTCTGAAGCAGCGGCGGCATAATAGGTTTGGGCTACACTGCTGCTCGGCTCGAAGCCTTCCAGTTCGGGCCATCCGTTTTTGTTCCAACAAGCATAGTACAATTCTATTTTTGCTTTAAAGCCCAGTGCGGCAACTTGCGTGGCACGTCCGTACTTATCACCATAGCTTACGGGAAGCTTTTCAGATGCATTCTGTAAGTCGGTGATTAGTTCAGGAATGATGGTAGCAATAGGGGTGCGTACCAATGAGCATGCTTCATCATTGCCGCTGAGTACGTGGCGATAGTAAGGAACATCACCCCAGTTTTGAACCAAACGGAAATAGGCCAATGCACGCAGGAAGTAATTCTCGGCATTGATAGCCTCCAAAGATGCTTTGGTTACGGCATTCTGTTCTGCTTGAATCATTTGCTCTACATACTGAATGGTGTAGTTGGCACGGTTGATAACCCGGTATGCATTGTTCCACATACTGGAAAATCCGCTGCCCGGCGTTCCGGGTCCCCATGAAGAAATATCACCGATACTCTTACCGCGAGTATTTTGGAATTCGCCATGCCCGTCGTAGTAGTAATCAGTTGCAAACAAAGTCCGCACTGCGTTGTAAACACCGTAGGTAGAGGACAAGGCATCATCTGTACTTGTCCAAAAGAGGTCCGAAGATACTTCTGTTGTAGCAGGACGGTTCAGCAGGTCATCTATACAAGAAGATGTTAAACCGACCAGTCCGGCTAATGCTATATACTTAATATATTTCATATTCTTTCTTATTTGTTGAGTTATCAGAATTCTATATTCAAACCGATTGAGTAGGTTTTAACCAATGGGTATAGGTCGTTTCCATGAGGCTTTTCAGGGTCGATACCTTTCCAGGGAGTTAAAGTGAAGAGGTTCTCACCGGATAAGTAGATACGTGCACGGTTGAAACCGATTCTCTGCATATAACGTTCGGGAACGGTATAACCAACCTGTAAGTTCTTCAAACGGAAATAGTTGGTATTATAAGCCCAGTATGTACTTTCTTCACGGTTCTTGTTACCGCCGCTACCATTCAGCAGACGGGGTAGGGAGGCACCACGATTGTCTAACGACCAAGAATCACTCCAATGGAATTGTTGGAATGCATAACGGTTATCCGGTATCTTGGTATTGTTCAAATCATCCAACCATACATCAGAACGTCCGTAGTTACCCTGGAACAAAGCCTGGATATCAAAACCCTGGTAGGCTCCGGTCAAAGTAATACCGAATTGTCCCATCGGGGTATCGCGGTATTTGTCGGTGTATGCTTTCTTATCAAGGTCACTGATTTTACCGTCACCATTCAAGTCTTTGAGGATAATGTCACCCGGTGCGTTGTAGGCATCTCCTTGATAGGGTGCATTGTAGAGTTGATTCCAGCTTTGCACCAAACCCGGATAAGCTTCATATATATAGAGGAAGTGGTAAGGCATGTCGAGCATAATCCACCCACGGTTCAGATAGTCACCCCATTTCTCCAGCTTATTTACGTTATAAGAAGCGTTTACATTGACGCTGTATTCGAATTTGCGAATACTGGACTGCCAGTTCAGATTCACTTCAATACCGCGGTTACGCAGGTCGGCCACATTGATATTCGGTGCCGAATAACCGGTTAATAACGAAGATATGCTGGAACCACGAATCATACCGGTGGTGAAACGGTCGTACCAGTCGAGTTCCGCAGTCAGTCGGTTGTTGAAGAATCCTAAGTCCAAACCTATATTGATGACACGGGTTTCTTCCCAAGAAAGGTCTTGGTTAATCATCTTATTGGCACTGAATCCGGTTGCAAGACCGTTGTTTCCAACAATATAATTGGTAGTTCCCATTGTTTCTTTTTGTTCGTAACGTCCTACTCCGGAGTTATTACCCAGAGAACCGTAAGAAGCACGGAACTTGGCATTACTGATTGCTTTCTTTAACGGGGCGAAGAAGGCTTCTTCCGAAACACGCCAACCTACAGCAGCTGATGGGAAGAAACCCCATTGATGTCCTTTGGCAAAGCGGGAAGAACCGTCGGAACGGAAGTTGAATTCAAACAAGTATTTATCAAATAATGTATAGTTGATGCGCCCTATGAAAGAACGCAAACCTTCGGATTCGGATTTACCGTCGTTGGTCTGTACTTCCTTGGAAGCTGCATCCAGTTCTTCAAGGCTGTTGTGTAAACGGTTCTTACGTCCTGCACCCATGTTGCGTTGGAACCAGTATTCTTCGGCTGCATTGAACATGGCGGAAATATGATGCCCTTTGAAGATTTCCTTTTCATAAGTGATACGTCCTTGGAACAAAGTCTTATGACCTTCGTTATTGGAATTGCTGATGATATCACCTGTATCCGGCATGGTGCGGGCTATACTGTTGGTCTGGAAGTTCATCTGGTTCACCACATTCTGGATGCTTTTGCTGAACTGGTTATAATAGCGCAAAGCGTAACTGACGTTCAACTTCAAATCCTTAAGCGGTTCCCATTCCAAGTAAGCGTTTCCATTAAATTCTTTGCGGGAAGTATTTGTGCGATAAGCTTCGTATTCGGCAACAGCATTACCGGCAGAAGCAGATTCTCCATAAGCCATGGCACCGCCGTATTCACCTGTTTCAGGATGCTTGTTCAAAATACCGGAGATGACATATTTTAAACCTGCAGTTTCCAAACCTGCGCCGCGAGGTGTCTGGCGCTCTGACCAGCTACCATCTGTTCTGATACCTATTTTTACGTTATCACGAACCTTATAATCCACGTTCAAACGCATGTTATAACGGCTGTAGTCATTATGGATTTGCAGACCTTCCTGGTCCATGATGCCGAGTGAAGTATAGAAATTTATCTTATCGTTGCCGCCGGAGGCTGAAACCGTATGGTTCATGATGGCACCGGTACGGAACATTTCGTCATATTGGTCGGTGTTCGGAAAAAGAATAGGATCTACCAAGCCCATGGCCATCCATTGTTCTACCGTACCCTGCTGGAAACTGGTCGATTTGTTACCTGTGGCAGCAGAGCGCATCTGCATGGTCAGTGCACGGCTATAGTCGGCTAAATAGTCGTAAAACTCTACGGGGCTTGATAAGGCATAAGAACCATTATAAGTCACTTTGGATTTGGCTTCTTTAGAACCGCCTTTGGTGGTAATCAAGATAACACCGTTGGCTGCACGCGAACCGTAAACGGCTGACGAAGCTGCATCTTTTAAGACTGAGATGCTTTCAATATCGTTCATATTAATACGATTGATATCTACATCCGGCATCCCGTCCACTACAATCAATGGGTCAGAATTGTTGATGGAACCCAAACCGCGTACTTTCAGCGAAGCACCGTCTCCACCTGCAAAACCGGTTGTTTGGCTCACTACCAATCCCGGCACCAAACCCGAGAGACTGGAAGATACGTTTGTGATGGAACGGCTGGCAATCTTTTCATCGACTTTTACTGCTGCAACAGAACCGGTCAGGTTTACTTTCTTCTGAGTTCCATAACCCACTACAACGACCTCATCCAGTGTTTGAGAGTCTTCCGAGAGGGTTACTACTACATTGGTTCTACCTTTCAAGGGTACTTCTTGAGTAATGTATCCGATGAAAGATACTACAAGAGTTGCATTAGATGAGGCTTCAATGTTAAAATGTCCGTCGATGTCTGTGATTGTGCCGCCGGTGCTGTCTTTTACTTTTATATTAGCACCGATAACCGCCTCTCCTGTGTTATCTTTTACTGTACCGGTAATTCTGGCATTTTGTGCCGTGACACTTCCGATACCAATAAAGAGTAATAGGAATACCAAAAAATGTTTCATATTAGACTTAATTTTGAATGAATAAATTAAAGGTTAATTTTCATGTGAAGATGATAACCTTCATCTTCTTTCTCTCTACAGAAAACAGTTGAGCTGCTTCCTATAAAGAAAGTGTATTCTCATAGGTGTTACTTCATAGGCGTCCTTTCTTTTTTAGAGTTATTAATGAGGTCTTGTTGTGAGCTATTTATATGCTTCGGTTAATTCTTTATACCATTTCTGCAAAACAAAGAATGCTTTCTTTTTCTGTCCTTTGTCAGAAACCAGTCCTTTACGGTTGAAGTCGTCCTGAATCTCGGGTACATGGCGGCGCGGTGAGCGGAAATCTTTCAATATCCACGGAGTAGTGCCGGCAAGTCCCGGAATACGTTTCAACATGTTCACGTGGCGGATATACAAATCTTCCTGATACTCCTCCGTGAAGCGTTCTTTGGGTGAGCCGTGGCGCCCGTACAAAGCACCGCCTCCGAGTTCACTGATGAATACCGGTTTCTGAGTATCGAATGTCCAGTTCACGCGGTCACATTTCTCAGAGTCGCCATCGTACCAGCCCACATACTCGTTGAAGCTGATGATATCCAATAGCTCTCCCAACGGGTCGTTTACCGTCAGAACACCCGGCTGTACTTCTTCCTTCTCCATAGCTGCGCCAATTAGGCGGACGCTATCGAGGCTTCTTGCTTTGTTTGCCAGATTAGAGAGGAACGTGAGACGCGTCTCGCTGTGCGGAGTTTCGTTGGCAATAGACCAGATGATGATGTTGCAACGGTTCTTGTCGCGGGCAATCATGTCGCACAATTGTTGCTCCGCATTTTGGTAAGTATCCTTGTTCTCCCAGTGAATCGTCCAATACACGGGAATTTCGGACCATACAAGGAAGCCCATACGTTCGGCCTCGCGCACCATCTCTTCATTATGGGGATAATGGGCCAGGCGAACAAAGTTGCATCCCAGTTCCTTTGCCCAACTCAGCAATGTGTGGGCATGGTCTTTTGAGTAAGCACGACCACTGTAATAGGGAGTTTCTTCGTGGATGCTGATACCCCTGCAGAAGATTTCCTTGTCATTCAGCAATATCTTGATGCCCTCCGTGCGAATCGTGCGGAAACCTATCTCATCAGAAACCTTATCCGTTTCGGAAGCCAGGTTCACGGCATATAATTTCGGATTCTCCGGAGTCCAGAGTATAGGTTTGCTTTTTATTAGGAATGAAGCATACCCGTTGGCATCGGTCGTGACTTCTTTCTTTACTTTCAGTTCGGGAATATCCAGTGTTATCTTCTGTTCCTTGTCAGAACCTTCCAGTTGCACCCAGCCCTCAATCATGTTCTTGTCATCCTTTGCCAACTGTACGTAATAGTCGCGTATATAGGTTGCAGGCATTTCTATCAGAGTGACGGGACGGGTTATTCCACCGAAGTTCCACCAATCTGCATTGACCGTGGGCACAGCTTCGGGCAGGCGTTTGTTGTCCACCTTGACCACGAGGCTGTTCGTGCCTTCTTTCAGGAGGTTGGTAATTTCAAAGTTGAAAGGAGTAAACCCGCCGATGTGCCTTCCCAGACGTTTGCCGTTCAGCCACACGATAGCCTCGTAATTAACAGCTCCGAAGTTTAGGAAAAGGCGCTTGCCCGGCTGCAAGGAGTATTCAAAATGTTTGCGGTACCATACGGTTCCTTCATAATAATACAATTGCGGACGCTGTGTGTTCCAGTCTCCGGGAACAAACAGCAGTTTATCCGTTTCAAAGTCGTATTCCTGCAACTTGGTCTTGTCGGAATAAGTCTTGTCCTGGGCATAACCTCCGTCATAGGGTTTCAGACGGTAATCGTAGTAGCCGTTTTCAAAAGGATCTACAATTGTTTTCCACTGCCCGTCGAGGGATGTCGTCTGGCGTGCGCTGACATTCATTATCTGAGGTGCTTGCTGGGCGAAAGCCAATACCGGCATCAGCATCAAAAGAAAAGTCAGACTGTTCTTCAAGAGTGTTTTCATACTACTATATTTTGATTTAAAATTAAGAAGAACGATTTCCATGCATTCTTCTGTAGAGTAATGACAAATATACAGGTATGAGGCATTCGTATTCCGAAATCGGCTACATCATAATTACATCAAATGCCGGTTTTGACTACATCATTACTTTCTCACGAATGTTGTAAGGTGCTGGTTATAAGTACGTTTTCTTTCAAGTATGCTTCTTCTGAATAAAACTGTTAAAGATGATGTGGTGGAATACTACTTTAGAGTAAAGGAGTTATCTTTGCTTCATAAACGCAAATGTTGACCGCTATGAAAAGCAAGTCCTATTTTATACTTACCCTTTTGTTATTGCTGTCGGTGCAGTTGAATGCAGGATGGCAACGCCCGGTAACGAACTATACCCGCCATACTTATAAGGCAGGTAATCAAAACTGGATGTTACAGCAACACGATAACGGTTGGATGTATGTGGCCAATAGTAACGGTTTACTCGAATTTGACGGTGCAAGCTGGAATCTTTACCCTATACGTAATGCAAAGGCGCGGGCCATGAGAATAGGGAATGACGGACGGATTTATATCGGTGGAATCGGGTGGTTCGGTTATTTCACTCCAAACAGGCTGGGCGGATTGGACTATACATGCCTTTCGGATAATTTGCCCCCGAATTCAATAGTTGGCGTGATATGGAACATATTGCAGGATAAAGAGAGAATCTATTTCCAATCAGACCGTAGTTTGTTCTACTGGGAAAATAATAAGTTGGAATACTTGGAGTATCCGGGTGAGATTTATACGTCGGCCATTTTATATAATAAGTTCTATATCGGTGCGGCCGAGGGAGTTCTGGTGATGGATGGAAAGAAGTTCAGTTTGGTGCCGGGTTCGGAGATGCTGGGCAGGGTATCGGGACTATTACCCTATAGTGGCAAGATTCTGATAGCCACCCGTTACAACGGCCTTTTTATCTATGATGGCGAGACGGTGCAGAAGTTCAATAGTGTTGCAGATAGCTTTATGCAGCACAATCGTGTGTTTTGTGCTGCTCTTAACCAGTCTTTGCTGGCACTTGGCTCTGTGCAGGATGGGGTTTGTTTGCTTGATTTGGAAAAGGATGAAATGAATGTGATTTCCATTAATAGTGGATTGCAGAACAAAACAGTGCTCAGTATGTCTTTCGATGCGCTGAACAACCTTTGGTTGGGGCTGGATAATGGCATTGACTGTGTACATTTGAGTTCGCCCGTTTCTTCTCTATATGGTAATAAACCGGTCATTGGGTCCGGATATTCTTCTATCGTTTATCAGGGTAAGTTGTATCTGGCTTCCAATCAAGGCCTTTATACAACACTACCATCCACTGAACTGAACAAAGAGATACCGATGACTTTTGTTCCCGGAACCGGTGGACAGATGTGGTCTTTCCTAAACTATGACGGTAAGCTGTTCTGTGCTTCGGACAACGGTGTCTTTGTGATAGACGGCGATAAGATGGAGCATTTGGATGGTATAAAAGGTGTCAGGAGCCTTGTCCCTTTGAACGGTCGCCCGGATGTGCTGATTGCGGGTACTTATGGTAAATATAGTGGGTTGCATTTACTGAAAAAAGTGGCCGGGCGTTGGCAGCCTGCTTTCCGGCTTAAGAATTTCACTTATGCTGCAAAAAGCCTAATGGCTGAAAGTTCGGGTAATGCGTTATGGGTGACAAATAAGGACAGAGGTGTCTGCCGCTTGATTCTGTCGGATGATTTGCAGGAAGTGGTAAGTTTGAAAAAGTATAACCATAGCGCTTTCCCTTCCGGTTATGATATATTTCTGACGCAGGTAAACAGTGAAACAGTTGCAGTGTCACATTACGGGTTGTGGCGCTACAATCAAGCCACGGATAGTCTGGAAGAATATCATGAGTTGGAAAATATGTTGGACGGGAAAGCCGCTTACAGTTATCTCACCATGGATATGGCCCATAATATATGGTACGTTTCAGGTGAAGCTCTCAAGTTGTTGCGCTACGATGCTGTGAAGAATACCTATTCAAAATTGCCTCATGACACATTCTTGAAGGGCTCTTTGATAGAGAACTATGAGCATGTAAATGTATATGACGGGCAAGCTGTGGTGGGAACGGAAGAAGGTTTTTCCCTGGTACGCTTTTCATCGACGGCTGTGGGTAAGGAAAAGCTATCTCTACAGATACGCCGTGTATATCTCACAGGACGACGCGACTCATTGATTTACGGGCGTAGCTATCATTACACAGATTCTCTTGTCACTATTCCCTATAAACACAACTCCCTCCGCATAGAGTATAATGTGAACAGTAACGATGCATCCCAATCGGCTCTTTTTTCCTATCGCTTGAGCGAGGGGAGCGAAAGGGGAGAATGGAACGAGTACAGTGAGAATACTATTAAAGAATTTACGGGTCTGCATGAAGGTAAGTATGTGTTTAGCGTAAAATTGATGACCGATAAAGACCAGGAGTTGGTAATGACTTCGTTCTCATTTGAAATCTTGCCCCCTTGGTATCGCACCTGGTGGAGCTACCTGATATATGCAGTCGCTGTGGGTTTACTACTATATTATATAGCCTATCGCATAGCTGTCAGCCGGAAGCATCTGTTGATGCAAAAAGAGCTGGAGCTCTACAGGCAGAAACAAGAATTCAAGAAAGAGAGTGAATTGAAAGACCAGAAGATTGACTCACTGAAAGAGGAGAACTTGCAGGCAGAGTTAAGCCATAAATCAGAAGAACTAATCCGTACTACCTTGAATATTGTGCGCAAGAATGAGATGCTGATGGGTATCAAGAAAGAAGTATTAGGCATTTCCCATTCCATCAGTGAAGAAAACTTGGTTTCCCTCCGGCGTAAAACACTTCGGCTACTGGGACAGATTGAAACGAATATTGAGCACGATGACGACTTGCAGGCTTTCCAAAGCACCTTTGACTCTGTGTACCACGACTTCTTCAGAAAACTCGAAGAGGCATATCCCGAATTGAACAACAAGGATAAACTGCTCTGTGCATATATCAAGATGAACCTGCTCTCCAAAGAGATAGCTCCCTTGCTGAACATCTCTCTGCGCGGAGTGGAAATCAGCCGTTATCGCCTTCGGAAAAAGCTGGGCCTGGAAGAAGGGGAGAACCTGGCGGAGTTCTTGCAGAGGTTCAATAAGTGATGCGAAGCAGGGGTTGAATACTCCCCGAATCCCCTAAAGGGGAGGTGGATACTTCGTACCTCTGTGTTCAATCCCGCTACGAAATGAGCACAATGATATTTTGATAATTTGTTGTAATTTATCAAGGTTTTGACTGTGTTTTTTGCAACTTCTTGATTATCAGTGTTATTCTGGTGTGCTGCATTCACTATACGACTGAGCCCTATTCACTATACGACTGAATTAGGTTCAGTATGCTACTGTTTCTTGAATCTGTGTTGTTTGTAAATAATGCAGATTGCTATTCGGCTCTTTTCCCGGTTCATAACGGGGCAGAAATGAAGTAAATGATATACCGCAAGGCGCTTGTTGCCTTGTCAACTTGTCCCCTCGTGATACTGACATTTATCTCAAACCCGTTTAGAAATGAACTAATTCAACCCCTAATTCCCATAAGTAACCTACAACATCAACAAACTCTCCGGCCCCATATTGAACAGCAAATCTACAATGCTCAGGTTAGGCAGAAAGCCGTGCTTCTCCTGAAAGACCTGGTAATAGGGTTTGGGAGAAAACTCAGGGTCTTCCAGTCGGAAGTCTTTCTTAGGATGGATGCGTTCGCGGAAATCCGCTTCATTCGGAGTGAATTCAGTCCGGTATTCGGTGGTGCGTGCCATATCGGGCTGTATGTCTATCAGAGAACAGATAAGATGGCAAAGTTCTTCGTTGAAATCGACTAAAAACTCATACTTCTTTTCATAGAAAGGGTGGAAGTCGTCTTTATAATATTCAAAGAAAGGAGTGTGGTTGTAGGCAGATTCAAGCGCATTCCAGTGCAGATGCCGCCAGTTACCGTGGTCGGAGATACGGATATCGCGCATCGGGCATTTTAGGCTATCCGGCTTTACGGTAGGGATGGAAAGTGCCAACTCGCCGTCCGGTGCGGCAATGGTGCAGCGGTTGCGGTAAGTCTGCTTCATATAGTGGTCATGCTGTTCGATGAATACTTTATCGTATGCCAGCAATTTGGTATAATATTCTATGGGAGCCAAATAGGCGGAAGAAAGAAAAACTGTTTTCATCAGTATATTTACGATTAGATGATTTGCGATTTACGATTGAAGCTACTGTTCATTGTTTGTATTTTCATTTTTATTCTTTCATTTGTTTGTCATTCCACTCTTTTCCATATCTTGCCCCATCGGTAACCGCTGAAAGGTCCTGTTCCCTTTTCTTTGGAGAACCAGATGATAGATGCCTTGCCTATGATGTGGTCTTCGGGGACGAAACCGAAAAGACGGGAGTCCGAAAGATTGATGGCATTGTTGGCACTTACCCAGTAGTAGTCTTTGGTAAAATGGCAGTGTTGCACGGGTTTGCCTTCCACATAAAGGGTGTCGTTTTTGATTTCGGCTTGTTTCTTTTCGTGAAGTACCAGGGTGTTTCGCAACAAAGTCTTGTTCCACGGATATACGCGTATGGCTTTGCCTTTGCTGGGGATTATCAGAGGTTTCAACATCTCCATGGAGTCTTCCTTGACAATCGGTTCTATCCAGCAATTCCCGTTCATGGCTTGTTCCAGCAAGTAGTGTTCATAGCGGCTGAAACTACGTATATTCTTTATTGAGTCCTGTCCCAATAGTTGGTTGGGAGCGATGGAAAGGATGGAAAGCAATGAATCCAACTGTTGTTCCCGTTGACTGGGGTAAGAATAAAGAAACTTCTGGTCGGGTGCATTCTTTTCGGAAGGAATCACTGAAAAAAGCGAATCTATCAGCAAGGTATCTCCAGGAGTACCGATGCAACGGCTGATAAAGACTTCCCGTCGGTCAATCACGGGTTCTGAAAGATTGGCAGGATTGTTGAATACAAGAATATCCTCTTTCTGCACCGGACTGTCCGCCCAGCGATGATATCCCCATAACTTCATGAAAGGAAGCCGCAGACCGTAGCTCCACTTGTTTACAAGAATACGTTCACCCTGATACAGTGAGTTCTCCATGCCGGAAGAGGGGATAAGATAGGAAGTTGCCACACAACCCCGAAGCAGCACCACGACGAGTGCCACTCCAACTATTGTGATTGCTATCTTACACCCTTTTTTCATTTAATGCCGTCCACCCACTTGAATATCCGGTTCCAGCGTATCTTACCGTCAAACCAGCCTCGGTCTTTGTCCAGTGACAACCATACTACGATAGGCTTTCCTACGACATGGTCTTCCGGCACAAAGCCCCAGTAACGGGAGTCAGCGGACTTGTCGCGGTTGTCGCCCATCATCCAGTAGTAGTCCATATTGAAGGTATAGGAGTCGGTCTTTTCACCATTGATGTAGATGCCGTCTTCCTTGACTTCCAGTTTGTTGCCTTCATAGGCAACGATGCAGCGTTCGTAGATGGGCAGGTTATCCTCGGTTAGCTTGATGGTGGCACCTTTGGCGGGAATCCAGATTGGACCGTAGTTATTGCGGTCCCATTTGGTGTAAAGGTTCAGCGGATACATCTGTCCCGAGAACTCTCCCGGTTCGATGATAATATTACTGATGAGTTTCTTGTTGCCTGAAAGGGTCTCGTACATCTTTTTGGTAAGCGGAAGATGATAGACCGGTGCCAGTCTTCCTTGGGCATCCCGGCGGTCCAATCCCATTTCAATCAGATTCTCTTCCCAGCCCAGACCGTCGGTCATCAGTGTCTGGTCCTCTTTGCTGATGCCCAGTTCACGGAACATATCATCGGTGATATAAGGTCCCGTTGTCTGTACAAAGTAGTTGAATTGCATTTCTGTAGGGTTCTCAATGGCTTTGCCGTCGATGTATACTTGTCCTTTCTTGATTTGCAACGTATCGCCGGGCAGGCCTACGCAACGTTTTACATAGTTTTCACGACGGTCAACGGGGCGTATGACAATGTCACCGTACATTCTCGGATTGGAACGGATGAGGTTACGTCCGGCATTGTAGTACAAATCATAGACGGTACGTTGCTGCTTGCGTGTCAGGCTGTCCATATTCACCTTGTTGGGATACGCGCGTTTTCCTTCTTCGTAAGCAAGGGTATAGAAGTCTGTCTGCTGGAAGTTGGTGGCTACCGTGTCGCCTGCCGGGAAGTTGAACACCACAATGTCGTTCAGTTTCACTTTGCCGAAGCCCGGTACACGTTTGTATTCCCATTGGGGCCATTCGATGTACGACTTGGTGTTGAATACCGGTAGTGTATGTTGTGCCAGCGGCATGGAAAGCGGCGTATTCGGTACGCGCGGGCCATAGCTCATCTTGCTGACATAAAGGAAATCGCCTACCAACAAGGATTTCTCCAGTGAGGAAGACGGTATCTGGTAATTCTGGAACACATAGATATTTACGAAGTAGACGGCTACCAGCGCAAATACGATGGCATCCACCCAACTCATGATGCTGCGTACGGCAGGATTCTCCGATTTCTTCCAGAACCCCCAGGGTATCTTCTTACTGATGTAGATGTCAAAAATGAAGGGTAGTACAATCAGTCCCAGCCAGCTTTTTACCCAAACCAGAAAGGCAAGGTAGAGCAAGGTGACTATACTGAATTTAATCCATTGGGTGCGTGTTGCTTTTCTCATGATGTTTTAGTCTTTTAAAAATGGAAACAAGTCACTCATTCCCAAAGCACCTTCGTGCTTGGCGGTATATTCGGCAGCAAGGACAGCTCCCAAGGCAAATCCCCTGCGATTCTTGGCATCGTGGGTGATAGTGATGCTGTCGGCTTCGGAGTCGTAGCGGATGCTGTGGATGCCCGGTACTTCTCCTTCGCGGATAGAACTTATGGGTAGCTCATTGGCTGCACATTCCGTAGAGCCCGAAACGGTTCCGTCGGGAGCCTGGAAAGTTCCTTCTATCCATTTGTCCTTACGGTCGAGATTCTCCAGAATACCTTCGGCAAGCGTGATGGCCGTTCCGCTCGGAGCGTCCATCTTGTGGATGTGGTGCGTTTCGCTCATTGTCACATCATAGGCAGGGAATTGGTTCATTATCTTTGCGAGGTACTTGTTGACGGCAGAGAATATGCTTACTCCCAGACTGAAGTTGGACGACCAGAACAGTGTCTTGCCGCCTTCGGTACAAAGTCTCTTCACTTCGTCTCCATGTTCCGCCATCCAGCCCGTACTGCCGGATACCAGTTTGACCCCGGCGCGGAATGCCTTCATATAGTTATTGTATGCAACCATGGGGTTGGTGAACTCTATGGCAACGTCGGCGCTCTTGAAGGCTGCCGATTCAAAGTCTTCCTGATTGTCGACATCGATGATGCTTACAATTTCGTGTCCGCGGCCAAGGGCTATTTTCTCGATTTCCTTGCCCATTTTTCCGTAGCCGATTAATGCGATTTTCATTGTTTCTATCTGTTTTTATTTAGTTTATCAACAAACTATAGGTCGCAAAGATAATCTTTTTCTTACATTTGTGCTCAACATTAACGTCTTGTTAACATGGAACAACTACTGCATTATGTTTGGAAGCACAAAATATTTCCTTTGTCATTGCTCCAGACAACCTCCGGCCGGCCGGTAGAAGTGATAGATCCCGGTTTGCCGAACATGAATGCAGGCCCCGATTTTTTTAATGCCAAACTGAAAATAGACGGTACGCTCTGGGTGGGCAACGTCGAAGTGCATACGCAGGCATCAGACTGGCTGCTCCATAGGCACGACCGTGACAAGGCGTATGATACCGTCATCCTGCACGTGGTGGGCGAATCGAATTGTGATGTGTACCGCACGAACGGTGAGCTGGTTCCCCAGATGGTGCTCACTTGCCCCGACACTGTCCGCTTGCGTTATGAAGAGCTTCGGCAGACAGAGATTTATCCTCCCTGCTATTCCATCCTTGCCTCCCTTCCGAAGCTGACCGTCCACTCCTGGCTGTCCGCTTTGCAGGTAGAGCGTTTTGAGCAGAAAGCATGCGTCATATCCCAGCGGCTCGAACGCTGCAATCATCATTGGGAAGATGTTTTCTTCATTACTCTTGCTCGTAACTTCGGCTTCGGGCTGAATGGGGATGCTTTCGAGGCATGGGCAAACCGCCTTCCATTCCGCGCCGTAGACAAGCATCGGGACAGTCTGTTTCAAGTGGAGGCTTTCTTCCTGGGGCAGGCAGGCCTGCTGGAGGAGGTCTCGGCAGAGGCAGATGATTATTATTTGATACTTCAGAAAGAGTTCCGCTACCTGCAACACAAGTTCGAGCTGCCAGCTCCCATGTCTGTTGAGCAGTGGCGGTTTCTGCGTCTTCGTCCCGATAACTTTCCACATGTACGCCTCGCCCAGCTTGCCTGTCTGTATCACAAGGAGCAGTCGCTCTTCTCGCGTGTTATGGAGGCGGAAACGCTGGAAGCGGTGAAGAAGATACTGACAGCCAGGACTTCCGCGTATTGGGAGGAGCACTTCAACTTCAGAAAGGTTTCACCCCGGAGGGAAAAGCGGGTAGGGGATGGCGCCTTGAATCTGATTGCCATCAATACGGTCATCCCGTTTCTTTATGCTTATGGCCTGCACAAGGCCGATGACGTTTTGTGTGACCGTGCCACCCGTTTCCTTGAATCCTTGAAGGCCGAAAACAATCACGTAACCCGACTTTGGGATGGTGCCGGTTTGCCGGTATCTACCGCTGCCGATTCGCAGGCTCTGCTTCAACTTCAAAAGGAATATTGTGACAAGAAAGACTGCTTGCGTTGCCGGTTTGGTTACGAGTATCTGAAACATAGATGATAATAATTATCGCCCCATAGCCTTAGCATTTTATTACTTTTATATTATCTTTGCGCATTGAAAAATAATCCGAGTATATGAAGGCTATCCGCTTTGTTTTTTGTCTGTTTGCGGCACTCATGCTGACGACTCTCAATGGTCTGGCTGCCGAAGAGGAGGATTTCAAGACATTTCTCCAGAAATTCACGTCCAGTGCTTCATTCCAGTATTCCCGAATCAAGTTTCCTTTGAAGTCTCCCATCGCCCTCTTGAAGGATGACGGTGAGACGGAACAGACTTTTCCCTTCACCCGCGAGAAGTGGGCATTGCTAGACGAAGAAACGCTGAAGGAAGGACGTACTACCGAAGAGGAGGGAGGTACCTATATTTCTCACTTCACTGTCAATGAGCCTGCCCATAAAGAGTTCGAAGCAGGCTATGATGAATCAGAACCTTCCCTTCGTGTGGTCTTTGAACTGACGGATGGCAAGTGGTATGTCACCGACTGCTATAACGACTGGTACAACTTCGATCTCCCTATCAATGAACTGGAAGAAACTATTCAGGCGGTACAAGAGGAAAACAAGGCTTTCGAAGAACTTCATCCCTGATGAAGTAGGGGCAGAAATCCGCCTCAATCATTATTTTATCCTTCTTCTGTACGATTTATGCCCCTCTTTTTCCAAAAAGAGGGGTTTCTTTGTACCGTACTAATACATTGAAATATGCGGTTACAACTTCTTTTGATGCAACTTCTCTTATGTGTCCTCCCCGGTATGGAGATGGGCGCTTCCTGCCGGCTTACCGCCTGGGTCGTGGAGGATTCTTCCGGAAAAGTGGAAATTACATGTATCGGCGATACGATGGATATTGTATCTCCGGACGGGCTGTCCCTTTGGTATAAGGAACGGTTGACGGGAAACTATGAGATTACCTACCGGGTACAAGTGGTGGTTGAGAATGGTAGCTACGACCGTCTCAGCGACTTGAATTGTTTTTGGGGGGCCGATGACCCCCGGCATCCGGATGACTTCTTTGCCCGCAGTGCATGGCGCAACGGCGAGTTCAAGAATTACAATACGCTGGACCTTTACTATGTGGGCTACGGCGGTAATGATAATGGAACTACGCGTTTCCGTGAATACCATGGAGAGTATTATGGAGTGGACGATGCAAAGATTAAACCCATCTTGAAAGAGTATACCGATGCCGCCCACCTTTTGAAGCCCAACCATTGGTATGAAGTTAAAATCCGTGTGGAGAATGGAGCCACCACTTATGCCATGGATGGTGAAGAGCTTTTCAGCTTACCGGTTGCCGATGGCAAAGGAGACGGCTATTTCGCCTTACGGTTGTGGCAGAACCACGTACGTTTTGCAGATTTCCAAGTAGCAAATATCGATAACCTTAAATAAACAGACATGATGCAATTCAGTAAATGGAAAATAGGAGCGATAGCGCTCGTTTGCATGTTGCTGCCGGGCAGTGTACATGCACAAATCGTGAAGAATGAGCGCTTGCTTTCTTTTGAGGAGAAGCAGGTTCCGGCGTTTGTCACTACGGCAGCTGGTTCGCAGTTGGGCATTAGCGACGAACATTATAGGGATGGCGACCACAGTTTGAGCTGGACTTTCGAGCCGGGTGCCGCACTGTCTATCAAAAAAGACTTGAAGTTTGAGAAGAAAGACCCGACGGGGAAAGACACCTATCTTTCGGCTTTCATCGTATGGGTGTACAATGAGCAGGCCCAGGACAAGCAGATTCGGTTCGAGTTCCTGAAGGATGGCAAGGTATGCACCTCTTTTCCTTTTGGCATCAACTTCACCGGTTGGCGCGGAGCATGGGTATGTTATGAACGCGATATGCAAGGCACCCCGGAAGAAGGGATGGACGAAATCCGCATTGTAGCCCCCGACGTGAAAGGGAAACTCTTTTTCGACCATCTGATTACTGCCAGCAAGGTAGATGCCCGCCAGCAGACTGCCGACTTGCAGGTACCGTTTGTAAATAAGGGAACCACCAACCACTGGCTGGTTATCTACGAACACTCCTTGTGGAAACCGGACATCCCTCTAACAGACGTGACCGAGGCGCAGAAGCAGGATATACGGGTTATGGAGAAGCGTTTCCGCGGCATGCTCTACACACCTTCCGCGCTTTCGGACAAGGAGATGCAGTCCATCCGTGAGAAGTATGATTTTTATCGGATTACCTACAAGAACGGCAAGGTAGCAGGACGTCCTATCTATTTCGTACGTCACTCCGAGGCATACGAACGTATGGTACCCGATTGGGACAAAGATATGTTCTCCAGACTGGGGATAGAGATAAGCGACTATTTCAACCTGATGAAACGCGTCGCCATCGCCTACAACAATGCGGAGGATGCGGCGCTGAAACACGAGTTGAAGCAGAAATTCATCGCCATGTACGATAACGCCACCGACCAGGGTATTGCCTACGGCAGTTGCTGGGGGAATATCCACCATTACGGATATAGTATGCGCGGTCTGTTTGTGGCTTATTTCTTGATGAAGGACGTGTTGCGTGAGGCAGGTAAGCTGGAAGAGGCGGTACGTACGCTCAACTGGTATGCCATCACCAATGAGGTATATCCCGAACCTGCCGTCAACGGTATTGATATAGATACGTTCAACACCAAGTTGCAAGGCCGCATAGCCAGCATTCTGATTATGGAGGATACACCGGAGAAACTGCAATACCTGCGTTCCTTCTCCCGTTGGCTGGACAATGGCTGCCTTCCTGCGCCGGGATTGGCCGGTTCTTTCAAGCCGGACGGTGCTTGCTTCCATCATTGCAACAATTATCCTGCCTATGCAGTGGGCGGTCTGGACGGTGCCACTAATATGATTTACTTGCTGAGTGGTACCGAGTTCCGTCTGTCCGAGCAGGCACACGAGACGGTGAAGAAAGTGCTTCTCACCATGCGTTTCTATTGCAATCTGAAGCAATGGTCTCTCTCCATGTCCGGACGCCATCCCAACGGGGGAGGAAGCCTGATACCTATCCAATATGCCACGATGGCCATTGCCGGTACGCCGGATGGCAAGCAGAAGTATGACCCCGAAATGGCTGCTGCCTATCTGCGCCTGGTTGCCTATACAGAAGCTCCGGACAAGAATGCGCCCGACTATCTGCCGAAGGCTTCTACCTGCCACGAATTGGAGATGAAGAAGTTGCTCGAAGCCCAAGGCTTCCGTCCGGAACCCGACCCGCAAGGCAATCTGGCTTTGGGTTACGGTTGTGTATCCGTACAGCGTCGCAGCAACTGGGCTGCCGTAGTACGCGGACATTCCCGTTACCTCTGGGCTGCCGAGCACTATCTCCCCGCCAACTTCTATGGCCGTTATCTGGCACATGGCAGCATGCAGATTCTTACCGGAAAACCCGATGAAATGGTTACTTTTGCCACCAGTGGCTGGCAGGAGGCCGGTTTCGACTGGAATCGTATTCCGGGTGTCACGAGCATTCATTTGCCTTTCGACCAGCTGCGTGCCCGGGTATTGAATGTCGATACCTTCTCCGGCATGGAGGAGATGCTCTATTCCGACGAAGCTTTTGCCGGCGGTTTGTCCCAAGCACATCTGAACGGTAACTTCGGTATGGTGCTGCACGAACATGACAAGTATAACGGTTCTCACCGTGCCCGCAAGTCGTTCCATTTCTTCGACGGCACCATTGTATGCCTCGGTACGGACATCGAAAACCTAAATACCGAATATCCAACGGAAACCACCGTGTTCCAGCTTGCCGCCACCACTCCCGAAACCCGCCGGTACTGGGAGTCCTATCAGAGTGATGGACAGACTTATATAGACCCCAACGGCGTAGGTTATTACATTTCCAAAGCTTCCCGTCCTACTGCCCGATATGAGAAGAACTTCCCGCAAGTGACCGTAGGCGAGCGTAGCACCAAGCCTACTTCCGGCGACTGGGTGTCCTTGACATTGCAACATGGCAAAGCCCCGAAAGGCGCTTCCTACGAATATGCAGTGCTGCCCCACACGGATGCCGCCGCTTTGAAGGCATTCGCCAAGAAACCCACTTACAAGATTCTCCGGCAAGACCGCAACGCCCACATTGTGCGTTCTCCGGCAGACGGTCTTACTTCTTACGTCTTGTTTGAGACTCCGCAGGCTCTGCCCGACGGTGGATTGTTGCAGAAAGCCGATACATCGTGCCTTGTCATGATACGCGAATATAAGGACAAGCTTCTGCTGACTGTTTCCCAGCCCGACTTGGCCTTGTATCGTGGTCCGAGTGACGAGGCTTTCGATAAAGACGGAAAACGTATTGAGCGCAGTATCTATTCACGCCCGTGGACTGACAATGAGAGTCAGGAGATTCCCGTAACCGTTACTTTGAAGGGACAGTGGAAGGTTGCCGAGACGCCCTATTGCAAGGTGTTGTCGGCAGACAAGAATCAGACTGTGCTGCGCTTTACTTGCCGGGATGCTGCAAGCTTAGAGGTAGAGCTAAAGAGGTAGGGAGAGTATAGGTTAGACATTGATACTGAATACCCACAACACCCGGATGTTTTACCCCATAACATCCGGGTGTTGTGCTATAAAACATGGGGATGTTTTGGGGTAATACATCCCCATGTTTTGGGTGAATACATCCGGGTGTTGTGGGTATTCGGTATAGGAGTCTTAGCCTTTCTCTCCTATAGAGAAAGATACTGGAAACGGTTGTTTAATATGTTCCGAGCAGATTGCTTACTGCTGACTGATAGTTTGCCAGTTTGCTGGTCTTATGAATGGTCTTTCTCGCTTTGCGGTCTCCGTCCGGCAATAGGTACTCCCAGAAACTTTTCATTTTCATTAATAGCTGTGCCTCACCGCCTTGCAGTAGCTCTTGATAGGCGTTGAAGACCTCGGTGTGTAGTTGTCCCACTTTTTTCGCCATTTCATCGGAAGAAATCGGGGTTCCTTGCTTGTATTCCAGCGCCAGGGCAGGATTGGCGAGTAGCCCGCGGCCGATGACGATACCTGCCAATCGGGGGAACCGTGTGGTGATAGAACGGATATCATTCGCGGTATGCAGGTCTCCGTTGTAGAACAGAGGGTGGGTGCACTCTTTGTAGAAAGCTTCAAATCCCTCCAGGTCTACCTCTCCTTTGTATTGCTGCTTGCCCAGACGCGGGTGCAGGATGATGTGTGCGAGGGGGAGTTCGTTGAACAGCGGTAGCAGGGCAAGACACTCCTCTGCCTGCTCCCAGCCCAGACGCAGCTTCACGGAGAAACGGATGTCGGGATGTCGGTCGATGGCTTCGGAGAGCAGCGCCTTCACTTCTTCGGGATAGGGCAGCATGCCGCAGCCATTGTGGCGCCGGGCCAGCATCGGAAAAGGACAACCCAGATTGATGTCCGCTTCCTGGTATCCTTTTTCGATGAAAAGGGACATTATGTGCTCCAGCTTGTCCGCATCCGGAGCAATGAGCTGGGGGATGAGGTGCAGGTCCGGGTTGTTGTCCGGCTCAATGTCACGGGCATCTTTCCGCCGGATTTCTCCGTGCTCCATGCGTACGAAAGGAGAGTAATAGGTCTCTATGCCGCCGAATATGCGTGCATGCGCCCGCCGGTAGACGGCATCGGTGTAGCCTTGCAGCGGGGCGAAGTGGATGGGTAATATGTTCTCGTTCATGGCTGCAAAGATACACATTTTTACTTCCGATCTTTGATGGGAATCACCATATTCCAAGAACGGGATGCATTTTCGAATCCTCCGGGCCCGTCCATCGTGGCAAAGAAGATGTAGGCAGGCTTTCCGTCCTCGAAGAGGATGAAGGGGCGTTCCAGTTGTCCTTGCTTCTCCACGCTGCCGTCTTCCCACTCCACAGTGAGCGAGTAGGCTTTCGGGTCTTTGTCCACCGTCCATTGGATGCCGTCTTTGGAATGTGCCATGACGCCTCCGCCCCGTTCGCCAGTAAACTTGGCTACATGGTCTTTGAAGATGGCATGATAACCGTTTGCATCTTTCCAGAGGAAAGGGTCTTCCGCTTCGCCCTGACCGTCTACTTCAAAGATGGGACAGTCATTGTTCAGCACTCGATAAGGGCCTTCTATGGTAGGAGCATAAGCCATTCCGAGGCTCATGGCCGAGTGCAGGTAACCGTTCGTGTAATGTCGCCCCTTGAATATCATCATCACCGAACCGTCTTCTTGAATGATAGGCGAGGGATTTGAGGTCAGAAAACTGTAGAAAGTATTGGGCTTGGTCTTCAAGATGGGCTCGTCCAAGCGTTTCCACGGACCGTAGGGCGAGTCGGCAACGGCCAGTCCCACGCGTTTGTTGGCGCGGGCAACGGTACACCAGGGGCTTTTCAGGGTGAGTTGTTCGTAAGTAGGGTCGGCAAAGGGGTGGGTGGAACCCATATAGATAAGGTAGTATTTCCCGTTCTGCCTCAAAATGCGTGGATTGTGTGTGGAGCGTCCGTCCCAGTATTGCGCACCACGGGCAGGGAGGGCCACTTCGCTGAACCGATAAGGTCCCTGCGGTATCTCGGATACGGCATGTACAATCTCCGAGGCTACCATCCATCCCGGATGGAACGGCAAGCTTTTGGGAAAGCGGGAAACGAACATATGGTACTTGCCGTCATCTCCTTTCACTACCGAACTTCCCCAGGCCCAATAGCCTTCGCACTCGAAAGCTGGTGTACGTGGAGCTTTGTCCAAGTGATGAAACAGTGGGTTTTCCGACTTCTGTTTCAGTTCTACCAGATTGTCCAGCTTCTGGGCAGAAGACGTTATAGCTATGAAAGCGGCAAAGAGAAAAAGCAGATGATGTCTTTTCATGGGGAGTGTTGTTAATAAGGTTATTATGATGAAACAAAGATAGCCAATCTTTTTATGCCTGTTGCCGCACTCAGCCAGTTCCGTACGAAAACTGCATCTGTTTTGTATGATTGCCGTCATTTCTTCCCTCTGCCTTTCATTATATTTGCTGAAAATATAATCGGACATTATACAATAACCAATACGATTCTAATATGCAGAGAAACCTTATTCTGACCATTCTCGGCCTTTGCTTGGCCGCAACCGCTTTTCCGCAGGAGAAGGAAACGCAGTTTGCTTTCAATAATTATCACCGTTACTACAACGAAGCCCGGCAGCGGGGGGATGCAGAGAAGGAGAAGTCCATCAAGGCTTTCCGCGCTTCCTTTGCGCAGCATCCTTACCGTTATCATTCCCTGGACACCCGGTTGAGTGCGCAGGAGTGTCTGGCACAACTCACTGCCGACGGTATCTTTTCTGGTTTAAGGGAGCAGGAAGAGCAATTCCGCAAAGAGAATGCCTTTCAGAAGCCTTACTCCAACCCGCAGGCCGAAATAGGCTTGTTCGTGGCGGATGCCTTCAACCGTATCTGGAAAGTAGCGGATGCCTATCGTAAAGGTGAACTGACAGAAGAGCAGGCCTTGTCCGGTAAAGTGCTGAAGGCAATCTTGCATTACGGCGGTATCGAGGCAGGACGCCCCAATGACGGTCCCCGTTTCCATGCATCTTGCTTTGCCATACCTACGGCAGCGGTCAATACTTATTTCTGCTATCTGAAACAGATGGACGATGCTGAAGGTGGGAAAGGCGGCACATTGCTGCAAGAGGCGTGCGATATGTTGAAAACCATTGCCTTACAAGCTTGGACCCAACCTCTCCGCCACGACGAAACCGATGAGAATGTAGTTTCCATTTCCCGTTTCCGCAACCATGTGTGGTGGGTGGGCGGCAATGCATTGGCCTATCGTTCCCTATTGCCCGTGGCCGCCATGTACCGTTCCATTCCTATGATAGACTTGCTGGCGGAAGTTTGCCAGCGCGGTATCAGTATGACCTCCCAAACTACGTATTCCGATGCTTTCTGGACTGAGGGATTCACTGCCGACGGGGCAGGTTGGGGACATGGAAAGCAATGCCTGATTTGGGGCTATCCCATTGACGGGACTTCCAATGCACTTAAAATGCTGAATATGCTGAAAGGCTCTCCCTGGGCCAAGAATCTGGGCCGGGATAATGTGCAGGCACTTCTTAATTTCCTGCGTGGTGGTGCCTGGTATTATTATAAGGGATATCGCCTTCCTTGCCTGGACCGTGGCTCGTATGTATATAATCCCACAGAGCTTTCCATCCCTTATGCCGGAATGCTGGATAACCTTATCGGCAACTGGATGGACTCTTTCACCCCCGAAGAGCAGCGGGAACTGTTGCAATTGCAGCAAGAGGTGAAGAAGAATCGCATCACGATGGAGACGTATGCTCCGGGCGTCTATTCCGGTACCCGTTGGTTCTTCAACAACGACGACTTGATAAAGAAGACCCCCGACTATCATATCACGATTAATATGGCCTCTGTCCGTTGTGACGGACTGGAGAGTGCCGCCAGTTTTGCTGATGCCTACAATTTCTATCCGACGGATGGAATGACGTTGTTCCAGCGCAGCGGCGATGAGTATTTCCGGATTATGGGCGGTTGGGATGTCACCGCTTCCCCGGGTGTGACTGCACGCGAAGGCATGGACAAACTGGTTCCCGTAGAGAATTGGCGTGGTTATTGCAGCAGGAGTAATTTTGCTGCCGGTGCTACGGATGGCGGGAGTAATGCCGTTGCAGGATATATCTTCGAAAAGATGAACGCTTCTGCGAAAGAGGGTGTGAACGACAAGGGGAACAGTGAGGGTTTGAACGAGGTTCTTTATGGCTTCAAGGCATATAAGTCTTATTTCATTCTGGGAGATTACATGGTAGCTTTGGGTGCGGGCGTAACCAATAAGCGTCCTGAACTGGATGGGGAGATTCGCACCACCATCGACCAGACGGCTTGGACGGATGAAGTTTTCTCGATGAAAAGGGGAAAAATGGAGCTTGTCGCTTCCGGCACTCACTCGCTTTTGTCGGCAGATGGTACTCCCCTCTGGCTGGTGCAGAAAGGTAAGTTTGCCTATCGGATACTTCCTGAGTATACCCGTGAAGCATTTGTTACTTGCGAGACTCGTCCCACAGATTGGGTGAAGCGGAACAAGGTGAATGAAAAGAAACAAGGCTTGCCCTCAGAAGCCAGAATCCTCCGTCTGTGGGCAAATCATGGACAGCGTCCGGTTGATGATACCTATGGCTATGTGGTTTATGCAGGCCGGCAGATACCATCGGATGAACTGCCGTTCCGGGTATTGCAGAACGATACCCTGGTGCAGGCGGTCTGCTCTATGGATGGAAAGGTGGTGGAAGCCGTCTTGTATCCCGGCAATAAAGGTTTGCAGGCAGAAGGTTTGTCTCTTTCCGCTTCTGCCCCGTGTGCGGTGCTGATAAGGGAAGAAGCAGGGGAGATTGTGGTTTCTGTCACCGATGCTTGCATGAATGCGGCTCTGAAAGGGATTCGGATTGTTCTCAATGGAAGGGAAATCAAAGTACCTATGCCGCAGAGGATGTTTTGTGGAAAACCGGGGGTAATACGTGTGGATAGAATGACAAATCAATGATATAGATTCTTTTATTGATTACTTTCTGGGCCTATATCGGTCTACTCACTACTTTTGTTTCTACACAAAAGTTTCAAAATGAATAATATCTGTCGCGATGTCAGGCTCTAATGGTATATTGGGAATAGTGTGATATAGTTGCTTTTGACGTTCAAGACCATTCCTTATTTGGTTGGATGTCTTTGGGGCAGTATTCATTGTATTGATAAATAAAAGGGAGGAACCTCACGGCCCCTCCCTTTCGTACATATCAAATTGATTAAGGTCTATTTGATTTCTTGATAAATAAGGTTAGAAGTTTTGTGTTATTCTGTTTCTATTAATAACCGGCATTATTGGTCCATTGTGTTAACTCAATCTGTTGGTAGGGGATTGGGAAATAATAATGGTTGTTTCTTTGGAAAAGTGAACCATCCCAAGTCTCGGCTCTTACTTCACTTACCTTCTCGAGACGGACTAGTTCGAACCAACGCTTCATTTCGGCAAAGAATTCCCATCCTCGCTCATTGGACACTGCAGTGGTGAAAGCGGTGGGGTCGGTAGTGGTAGTCAGTTGGCTGTCTGCATATCCGGCACGTTTCTGTATTTCCTGAATAGCCTGGATAGCTTGCGTATTCACGCTGTTGGTTGCACGAGTGGAGGCTTCGGCATACATCAGCAGGACTTCGGCATAACGATAGATGCAGGTGATACCGTTGGCAAGCTGGCTACTACCCGGTGCGCCATTATCATAGTTGTAATATTTCGAGATAGCAGGTAACTTGTCACCGCTCTCTTTGTAAGTGACATGGCCACTTTTAGTGTTCCATTCCGTCATGTAGTTCCAGGCTTTCCGTTCATCGTCTGGATAGTTCAAGTAGAAGGCTTCGTTACCGTAATAATCGGCCCAACCGGCGGGGATAAAATCGGCTGGATAATAGGACTTCCCATAGTTACTGGCTGTTTTTAGCTTTGCATTATGGTGGATGGCAAACATCACTTCATTGGCTTGTTCTTTGTTGGCTTCTTTCCACAATTCAGCATAGCTCTCGGTCAGATACAGTCCAGAGTTGTCTATGATATTTTTGGCTGTTGTAGCTGCCAGGCTATAATATTCTTGTCCTTTTTTTAAAGGCCAGCCTGCCATAGTCATGTAGGCGTCGGCGAGGCAGGCTTCAGCTGCCCATTTAGAGGGAGTGGAGCTAAAACCGCTACGGCTCTTGGTCGGTAACAGTTCTACTGCCTTTTTTAAACTTGGAATAATAGCTTGGTCATAGATGTCGGCTACAGCTGTTCTCGGCATATTAGTGGCAGCGTCTTCTTCCGTCAGAATCAGAGGTAAATCACCATACATGCGTACCAGATAAAAATAAGACAATCCACGGAGGAAGTAGGCTTCACCTAATACTTCTTCATATTGTTTGGCTAAGGTAGCGTCTTCAGGAAGCACCGCTTTGTTGATGAGTTTGTTGGCGTTGTTGATTACAGTAAAGAATAATTCCCATGTAGTCTTGTAGTCTGCATTGTTGGCTGTGATATTGGGGGTCAGTCGGTAGTAATTAGCCAGTTCATTGTTGGCTTTTGCTGCACGATATGTAATGTCATCTGCGCATACATTGATGCGTTGCAAGCGGCAGTTGAATCCGTAGTTACCATTCCATAAATCGTTGTAAAGCCCTGTTGTAGCTTGTTGCAGGCTGGTCAAATCCATACGTGCAATATATTCTTCTTCTGTAATGAAGGATTGTGGCTCTTGAGTCAGGTCCACACAAGAGGTTGTGAGGAACATACTACTTGTAATTACTATATATGCTAATTTTTTCATATCGTTCTTTTGTTTAATAAAGTTAATCATTAGAATGCAAAGTTTAAACCAATGAGGTAGTTACGGCTGTTAGGATATGCACCCCAGTCTACACCTTGTACCAATGGACTACCCATGGTAGCTTCAGGATCCAGTCCAGAATAGCTGGTAATGTGGAACGGGTTTTGAATAGAAGCATATACGCGCAGGTTGCTGATGCCTAATGCTTTACAAGCCAATTCTGGTAATGTGTAACCCAAGGTAATACTTTTCATCTTGATAAAACTTCCGTTCTCAACAAATCGCGTGGAGAAGAAATCTTTGTTTTCGGTTCCTCCATTGGTAAAACCTGGTACATTCGTATTAGTATGGGTAGGTGTCCAACGGTCCAAGAAGTCACGCATTGGGGTTACACCAGCTACCTGTTGACTTCCGATGAGACCGAAGCCTATCTGTTTGGTCGCATTATAGATGTCGAATCCGTGGAAGCCTACTACGAAGAATGAAAAGTCGAAGTTCTTGTAATTGAAACTATTGTTCCAACCCCAGTTGAATGTCGGTTGTCCGCAACCGATAATGCCTTGGTCCTCAGTGTTAATCTTTCCGTCTTTGTTGACATCTATATATTTAGAATTACCTGCAACAACTCCATATACTTTACCGTTGGTCTCACCAGTGGCGTTCCCGTTGGCATCAATGAATGGAGCGTTTACTTCATCTTCCTGCCAGATACCGTCAAAGGTATATCCCCAGAATGTCCCTAATTTTTCACCTTCAATCATTTGGAATAATTGGTTCTGGTAGTTACCAGCTTGCTGTTGGCGGTGGTTGGGAGTTGGTATACTGGCATAAGTACCTTTGTTGTGTGCCAAAGTAAGGTCTGTGTGCCAGTTGAAATCTTTATTGGTAAAAGGGTCTGCACTAATAGTAAATTCAACACCAGTATTTTTAATTTCACCAGAATTCATAAGTAATGACGAGTATCCCATGTGGGTAGGTTGTGCCAGTTCCAGTAGAATGTCTTTGGATACTTTGTTGTACCAATCGGCTGTTAAGCGAACGCGACCATTGAGAATACCAAAGTCAATACCGACATTGACCTGGTCGTTACGTTCCCATTTTAGGTAAGGAGCGGCGGGACGGTCTACTTTATAGGAAGTGCTGCCATCGCTGTTTCTTACGGGTGACATTTTGGAGTAAATACGATAAGCTTCTACTGATTGATTACCTACGGAGCCATAACCTAAACGAAGTTTTAGTTGGTCGATGAAACTGTTCTCTTTCAAGAAGTTTTCTTGTTTCAAATCCCAAGCCAAAGCGGCGGAAGGGAAGTAACACCATTTGTCTTTCAATCGTGAAGAGCCGTCGGCGCGTATGGAAGCCGTAATCATATAGCGATTCATGAATACATAATTGACACGTAACATGCCTGACATCAATGTATTGATGATGCGATCTGAACCGATAGCGGCAAGATTAGCGTCAGACCATGCCAAGTTGTTAATACCAATACGGTCGATATAATCCAGATTATAGGCAGTACTTGTGTGGTTGTAATTATTATCGTAGGATTGTTCGAATACAGCTGTTGCATTGATACGGTGATTTTTATTGAACTCCTTGACATAACTCAGTGTATTGGTGTTCAGCCAGGAAGTATTCCAGTAACTGCGCGATTGTCCTTGGGTCATTTTGTTCTTGTAGTTGTAATAGCTATCTTCGTTTTCTACTGAAGTGTTCAGTCGGTTGTCGAATAGGACACCTAATTGTGAACGGAATGTTAGTCCATCCAATATATTGAACTGTACGTATCCCTGAAGACGATTATTAATGGTCTTGTTGGAGTTGTTTGATTCCCAAATGTATCCCATAGGATTGTAGGTTGGACTGCCATCAAAGAAGGCGTTGTTATATTCTCCGTTCTCCTTTTTAGGAGAGATTGTGCTAGGGAAGTACATGGCTTGTTGAATCAAACCATCGTATTGTGTGATACGGGGAGCTGTATTATTGCGATAGTGTCCATAAATATTCAGTCCGGCTGTCAACCATTTTTTGATTTTAGTATCCATCTTCAAGCGCCAACTGTAGATTTGACTGTCTGATTCTTTAATGATACCTTTGTCATCTTGATAACGGAGTGATGCTAAGAAAGTGGTTTTCTCGCCACCACCGGCTATAGAGAGTTCATAGTTCTGGGTAACTGCAGTGCGGAAAATTTCTCTTGAGTAATCGAAACCTGCTGTTCCGTTCTTGAAAGCTTCTAGCTCTGCTGCACTGTAATAGTGGTTGTCTTCATAACCAAATTTTTCTTTACCGAATTCGTTCACCAAATTGGCATATTCGTATGGAGAGAGGTTGTCAGCATACTTAGCTACTGTCTTGATATTAGCAAAAGCATTAAAAGATACAGTCAATTTATCTTTGTCAGGATTTTTAGTAGTAACCAAGAGGACACCGTTTGCACCGCGAGAACCGTAAACAGCTGTTGCAGATGCGTCTTTCAATACTTCGATAGATTGAATATCGGAAGGATTCAACGACTGAAGGGAACCACCGATGAAACCGTCGATAACAACCAAAGGACCGGTTTCTGCTGTGATAGAGTTGATACCACGTACACGGATGGTATTGTCTTCAGTAGGATTACCGGAACCAGAGAGAACTGATACACCGGCCATACGTCCCTGCAATGCATCGGATACATTACCGGTCGGGGTATTCTTCAATGCATCTGCTGCTTTTACAGAAGCAACTGCACCGGTCAGGTCACTCTTACGTTGAACGCCGTAACCCACTACGACAACTTCCTGCAGCAATTGGCTGTCTTCTGCCAGTTTTACGTCGATTTTGGTCTTTCCGCCTACGGCAATCTTTTGTGTCTGATATCCGATATAGGAGAATACGAGAGTTGCGTTTGCCGGAACATTGGGAAGGGTGTAGTTTCCGTCAATGTCTGTGATACATCCGTTACTTGTTCCTTCCACCTGGATAGAAGCACCAATCACCGGACCTAAGTTGTCAGTCACTGTACCTGTTACTGTGAGATTCTGTGCATTGGCCTGCGTGGCAAATAGGACAGAAAGCAACATAATACCTAATGCTTTAAAGAAGCTGGATTTCTGTTTCATAAATATTAATTTAATTAGTTATTAATAAAGGTTGTTTCTTTGTTTTGTACTCACTTCAGAGTTGAATCACATCGCAAATGTAGGGGATGGAATATACAAATGCATTAGTTAATAGTTCGCAAAAAGTACGAATTCGTACAAAACTTGCGAACTATACCACTCTTGTACTTTTATTCCCTTTCACTTTGGTTCTTTGCTTCCTTCACCTCTTCCAGTAGGGCAGAGAGCGTTTTTACCTTGTCCGGATGGGCTTCTGCCACATTGTCTTTTTCGGACGGATCAATGGAAAGATTGTACAGTTGGGGCTGCGGGGCGTTGCCCATTTCTATTTTTGTCCAATACTCCAGTGCCGGCTTGTCGCTGGGCTCTATGTATTTCCAGTCTCCTTGGATAATGGAGAGTGTATTGTCCAGATTCTGTTGTACAATATAGTCACATCCGGCAGTATCGGTTCCCAGGAAGTTGTTGAGCTGGTCGCGGCTGTCGGGAGCGATGCCTGCTTCCAGCGGATGGTTCAGCAGGGCGGCGAATGAAGCGTATACATCAATCATGGAGAAGGGGGCTTGTTGTTTGCCGGGTTTGATGCCATTGGGCCAGCGTACAATGAAGGGAATGCGGGTACCGGCATCGAAAGCGCTGTACTTCCCACCGCGGTAGTGCTTCATGGGAGTATGGCCGTTCAGCAGTTCGCGTGCCTGGTCCTGATAGCCGTCGTCTATGACGGGACCGTTGTCACTGCAGAATACAAAAATGGTGTTGTCGGCAATGCCGAGGCTGTCCAAAGTGTGCATGATTTCACCCACGGTCCAGTCCAGCTGGAGGATGACGTCGCCACGTACGCCCAAACCACTCTTGCCGGCGAAACGCGGATGTGGCACGCGGGGAACATGTACATCTTGCGTACCCATATAAAGGAAGAAAGGTTCGTCTTTATGGGCTGTGATGAAGTTCTTGGCCTTGTCTGTAATCACGTCGGCAATGTCTTCGTCTGTCCAAAGGGCGGATTTGCCGCCGGTCATCCAGCCGATGCGGGGGATGCCGTTGATGATGGTGTTATTGTGCCCTTGGCTGGGTTTCATCTTGACGAGTTCGGGGTTTTCGAGACCGGTGGGCCAGTCACCGACCTTGTGGTCGTAGCTCACAGTGATAGGGTCGTTGGGGTCGAGGCCCACTACATGTCCGTTCTCTACAAAGACGCAGGGAACGCGGTCGACGGTAGCGGGGATGATGTATTCATAGTCAAAGCCGATGTCTTGGGTGTTCGGTTTGATGGAGTGGTTGAAGTCTGTACCGCCTTTAGGGCCCAGGCCGAGGTGCCACTTGCCCACTGCTGCAGTGGCGTAGCCTTCTTCCTTGAACATATCGGCCATAGTGACGCAGGCGGTATCGATGATGAGTTCGGAATTGCCCGGAGCGATGCCGGTATTCTTCTGTCGCCAGGGATACATGCCCGTCAGCAGGCCGAAACGGGAAGGAGTGCTGGTGGAAGAAGTGGCATAAGCGTTGGTAAACTGCATGCCTTGTCCGGCAAGGCGGTCAATGTTGGGAGTGCTTACTTTGGTGGCACCGTAACAGCTCAGGTCGCCGATACCCAGGTCATCAGCAATCAGATATACTACATTGGGCTTCTGCGGCGAGTGCTCCGAAGTCTTGTCTTTAGGTTGGCTTCCGCATCCCGCTATCAGGGCTGCACCGGGAATCAGAGACCACAAGGGGGAAAAATGCTTCATAGTTCTTTGACTTTAGATTGTAATTCTGAGGTCAAAGGTAAGAGGTTTTATGGAATCGGGTGTATAAGGAAGTACAAGGGAAGGGAGAAAAAGTACAAACCGTATCATGCGATGGCTTGATGTACAATATTAAGATGTCTCTTCACTGTCTTCCGTACTTTCCTCTCCTCCATTCTCTCCTTTGCGGTAGGCCAGTGGGCTGACATGGTAAATGTCCTTGAAGCATTTGGAGAAATAGCGTGAAGAACTGAAACCGATCCGGTCCGCAATTTCAGTGATATTCAGCTCCGGATTGTTGCGCAGCATTAGAGCGCCTTTCTTCAGGCGGATGGTCAGGATAAAGTCGTTCGGAGTTTGTCCGGTGATAGCCTTCAGCTTGGTGAACAGATTGGTGCGTGCCATTGCCATTTCACGGGCAAAGACGTTGACGTTGAACTCCGTATCGTCCAGATGTTGCTCGATGACTGCCATGGCACGGTCCAGAATCTCCTTGTCTATGGGGTTGGTGGCAAGCATCTGTACAAAGGCTTGCGGCTGCTTGCTGAACTTCTCCTGCAGGAGGATGCGCGAGTTCACGAGGTTGTTGCAGCGCGAAATCAATAGATTGGTGTTGAACGGCTTGGTGATATAGTCGTCCGCACCGATGCGTAGTCCCTCGATATTCTGTTCGATGGCAGTACGTGCCGTGAGCAGTACCACGGGAATATGGCAGGTGTTGAAGTCGCTCTTTATCTGTTTGCACAGTTCCGTTCCCGACATGTTGGGCATCACCACGTCGCTGACTACGATATTGGGCATTTCGCTGCGCACCAGTGCAAGTCCTTCCGCTCCGTCGGCCGCAGTCAGCACTTCGTAGAAGGGCTTGAAGATACCTGCCAGCATGTCGCGGATGGAGTCGTTGTCTTCCACTATCAGGATTTTTGCATCCGGGAGTCGTTTGATGGGAGCACTCTCTTCCAGCTCCGCCTTGAGCAGGGCATCGTTTTCCGGTTTGGGAATTTCTATTTGTTGCACACTGTCTGCATTCTTATTTATTTGCTCTTCGTCAAACTGTGCGTTCCCCAATTGCAGGTTTACGATGAAGCTGCTACCTTTGCCCAGTTCGCTTTCCACACGGATGGTGCCGTGATGGAGCTCCACGATACCCTTCGTCAATGCCAGGCCGATACCCGTACCCGTCTTGCTTGCATCTGTAGAGTCCATTTGGTCTATCTGGTAGAAGCGGTCGAATATCTTGTCCACTTCCCGGGCATCTATGCCGCTGCCGGTATCGGTCACGCGGATGACGGCATTGCTGCCTTCGGTCTTGATGCTGAGGGTGATGCTGTCTTCCGCCTTGGTATGCTTGACGGCGTTGGACAGCAGGTTGTTTATCACTTTCTGCATCTGTTTTTGGTCATACCATACTTCGAGGCTGTCTGTTTCCTTCTCGAAGTAGAGGCTGATTTGTTTGGCGCTGGCATATTCCAGGAAAAGCAGATAGTTTTCGTATAGGAAGTTCACGATGTTGTGTGGACTTACCTTTATCTTCATGTGCCCTTGTTCCTGCTTGCGGAAGTCGAGCAGCTCGGTGATGAGTTCCCGTAGCTGTATGCTGTTCTTGTAGATGCCCAGTACCTTGTTATATATGGCAGGCGTGAAGTTCTGGAGTTGCATCAGCGTTTCCACTTGGGCCACGATGAGTGTCAGCGGGGTGCGGAATTCATGGGAAATGTTGGTGAAGAAACGTAGCTTTGACTGGTTCAGGGCCTCTACGTCACGGATGTGCTTCTGTTCGTACTTCAGTGATTCACGCAACTTGATTCTGGACTTGTAGGTACGCACCAGATACCAGAGCAGGATTCCCGTCACTATCAGGTAGATAAGATAGGCAAGGGGAGTCTTGTAGTAGGGAGGCAACACGTGTATGGTCAGGTGGACTTGCGGACAAAGGCTCTCGTCTTTTCCGTTGGGCTTTATAATCAAGTTATAGGTTCCGGCATTCAGGTTGGTATAGGTGATGTTGTGCAGTCCACGGGCACTGTTCCAGTCGTTGGAGAAGCCTTCCAGCTTATAGATGATGTCGTCTTTGTTGGCGGCTACATAGTTTGAAGTGGCAAACTCTATGCTGAACATGGACTGGTCAGCGTTGAGCGTAATCTCGGGGGTGCAGTACAAGGCTTGCTGCAGGATACCGGTCTCATCTCCCACTTGTATTTCCGTTCCGTTCACAATGAGGCGGGAGAGGATGATTTTGTAGGGTTTCGGCGTGAAGTTCAACTCCATTTCATGGAAAGAAATCATTCCCTGCGTGCCTCCCAGGAATATCTCTCCGTCACGGGTCACGCAAAGGGCATTCTCGTTGACGGCAGTCATTGGGAAACCGTTTTCGGCACTGTAGTTCAGGAATGCCTTTTGCCGGTAGTCGAAGATGGAGAAGCCCTCGTTGGTGATGAGCAGCAGTTTGCCGCTGGTGGGGGATTCCTCCGTCTCATAGATACAGTCGCTGGAAAGGCCGTTCTTCGCTTGGTCAAAGTTCTCGAAGTCGTTGCTGGCAGGGCGGTATAAGTCCAGTCCGCTGCCCGAAGTGGCGAACCACAGATTGCCTTTGCTGTCTTGGGTAATGTTGTTTACATTGTTGTTGCTGATGCTGTGTGGGTCGGCAGTATCATGGCGGTAGTTGGTCAGTTTGCCGGTATCGAAACGGTAGCTGAACACACCTTCGCCCGTGGCTGCAATCCAGAGCGTACCGTTGCTGTCGAAAGTGACATCTGCCACCATCTTGATTTTTTTGCCTTCTTTGCTGTCCTGGAACAGTTGTTGGCATTTCCCGTTGGCAGGGTCGAAGAGGCAGATTCCGTTTTGGGTGGCTATCACCAGGTGGTCTTGGTAAGGCGCGATATCGCGGATGATGTCGGAAGGCAAGGTCTCCGGATTACCTGCTTCCATGCGGTAGTGTGTGAATCGCCCCGAGCGTATGTCCAGTCTGTTCAGTCCGCCCAGATGGGTTCCTATCCAGATGATGTCTTTGGAGGCATCATAATAGAGAGCCTTGATGTTGTTATGGGAAATACTGTTGGGACCGATTTCCGGGCGGAACCATTTGAACTCACGGGTACGGCGGTTGTAATAGTTCAGTCCGCCCCCTTCGGTGCCAATCCACAGATTGCCGTCCTTGTCTTCGATGGTGCGGCCTACAACCGGATTGCTCAGCCCCTTCTTTTCGATGGGCGAATACATATAGCGGCTGTATATCTCGTACTCGGGGTTGAAGTAGTTGACGCCGCCAAAGTAGGTCCCCAGCCACAGCGTTCCTTGGTTGTCCTTTACGATGCACCAGATGGAAGAGTGTGTCAGTCCGTCGCTCTGGGCATCACTGGCAGTGTGGTTCTGGAAGAGTCCCGTACTTTTGTCATACCGGTTCAATCCGTTGAATGTCCCAATCCAGATGTTTCCCAGATTGTCTTCACAGCAGGCTCGCACGAAGTTGGAAGAGATGCTGTAAGGGTTCTTTGCGTCGTATTCAAAGATTTCGATGGTTCCGTCGGTCTTTACATGGTGCAGCCCTTCTTCCCAGCTGCCAATCCATAACTCGCCTTCGCTGTCTTGGTATATGCTGGTGATGTTGCCTTTCAGGATGGGGTGGGTCAGCTCGTTCTTGTCCAGTTGCAGGCGGTATGCTCCGTCGGTGGTCGTTCCAATCCACATTTGTCCTTTGTCCAGATGCATACAGCAGATTTCCAGACTTTTTCCGGGAAGCTGGTAATAGAGGTCAAAGTTCCCGGTCTGCTCGTTATAGCGGTAGATTTCATTCTGTTTTCCGATGAAAAGGGCCTCTTTGTAATATATGCTGTGTACATTTCCTTGCAGCAGGGTGGTGAATCTTTGGGTGGCGAGATTGAACTCGGCTACTCCTTCCGTACAGAGCAGGTAGATTTTTCCGTTACGGTTGCCGGCCATGCGCAGCACGGTGTTGCAGAAAAGGCTGTAAGGGTCGTTCTTCTGCAGCTTGTAAGTTTGTATGTCTTCTCCGTCATAACGGTTCAAGCCTTCTCGGGTTCCAATCCATAAGACACCGTTTTCATCGATGTAAAGGCTGTTCACGGAGAATTGTGACAGACCGTCGTCGGTTGTCAGATGGTTGAAGGTGATGTTCTGCGCCTGCAGGGTTGCAGCAATCATGCTTACTGAAACAAGAAGCAGCCGGATGATAAACGTTCGCACTTTTCGGGTAGTTTTTAAGGTTTCAGTTACAAATATAGGTATATTTTGTACAAGACTTCTTATTTATTAGGCAGTTTTTGCGGTTATGTTTGGATAAATGTATAATTTTGGAAGCGCGCCGAACGATACTTGTCTTTTGATAGATGGCAATCGGCGTATCTTTGTAAACAAATTAATTCATTTATTATCATGAAAGACCTTTTATCTATTGTATCTCATTTTCAAATGCAGGGTACGGTTCGTGAAATCAAGCCTTTAGGCTCAGGCCTGATTAACGATACGTACAAAGTGACCACCGTTGAGGCCGATGCGCCGGACTATGTTCTGCAACGTATCAATCATGCCATTTTCCAGAATGTAGAGATGTTACAGTCTAATATCGAGGCTGTGACCGGGCATATCCGTAAGAAGCTGGAAGAGAAAGGAGAGGCCGATGTCGAGCGTAAAGTGCTTCATTTCATCCCCACGGCCGAAGGGAAAACCTATTGGTATGACGGTGAGAACTACTGGCGTATCATGACTTTTATTCCCCGTGCCAAGACTTACGAGACGGTGAACCCCGAATATTCCTATTATGCGGGAACTGCCTTCGGTAATTTCCAGGCTATGCTTGCCGACATTCCAGATACATTGGGCGAGACAATTCCCGATTTCCACAACATGGAGTTCCGCCTGAAGCAACTCCGTGATGCTGTGGCTGCCGATGCGGCGGGACGTGTGCAGGAGGTGCGGTATTTTCTGGATGAGATAGAAAAACGCGCTGATGAAATGTGCAAGGCAGAACGCTTGTTCCGTGAAGGCAAACTGCCCAAACGGGTATGCCACTGTGATACGAAAGTGAACAATATGATGTTCGACGAAGACGGTACGGTGCTTTGTGTCATCGACCTGGATACGGTGATGCCCAGCTTCATCTTCTCCGATTATGGCGATTTCCTTCGCTCAGGTGCCAACACGGGGTTGGAAGACGACAAGAATCCGGATAATGTGAACTTCAATATGGAAATATTCCGGGCATTTACCAAGGGCTATCTGGAATCGGGCAAGTCCTTCCTGTTGCCGATAGAGATTGAGAATCTGCCTTATGCGGCTGCCTTGTTCCCATACATGCAGTGCGTACGCTTCCTGGCAGATTATATCAACGGTGATACTTATTATAAAATCCAGTATCCGGAGCACAATCTTGTGCGTACCAAGGCTCAGTTCAAACTGTTGCAGAGTGTGGAGGAACATACACCGGAGATGAAAAAGTTCATTGACTCATGTATCTGAAAAAGTTTTTAATGACGATGGCGGCAGCTCTTTGCATGTTGCCGCTGTCTGCAATTAATCCCCAAAATAGTAAAATGAAAGAATTGAATGTAAAGAAAGTAAGTGTGGCCAATATACCGGTAGAGTCGGTTCCGGCTCTTCTGGATGAAGAGAAGGTGGCGTTTCAGCCCGTAAACACTGTGAATTGGGCTGCTTTTCCTTATACTCCCGATGTGGAATTCCGCATAGCGCATACGGAAGATGCCATTCTGCTGCATTTCAAGGTAAGGGAAGCGAGTGTACGCGCAGTTGCAGGCCACGATAACGGTCCGGTTTGGGAAGATGCGTGTGTAGAGTTCTTCTCTGTGCCTGCCGATGACGGAGTGTACTACAATATGGAGTGTAATTGTGCCGGGACTCTGCTTATTGGGGCAGGTGCCGGACGTGGAAACCGCCAGCATGCCCCGCAAGAGGTGCTCGATAAAGTACAGCGTTGGGCTTCTTTGGGACGTGAGGCTTTCGACGAAAGAGTAGGTGAGTGTGCCTGGGAAGTGGCCCTGGTCATCCCTTATTCCGCTTTCTTCCTGCATGACATCACTTCGTTGGATGGAAAGACGCTCCGTGCCAATTTTTATAAATGCGGTGACAAGCTCCAGACTCCCCATTTCCTTTCCTGGAATCCGATAGGTCTGGAGAAGCCGAACTTCCATTGCCCGGAGTTCTTCGGTACCCTGCATTTCGAGTAGTAGTAGAACAAAAAATTACTCAACCTGCCCTCACCACTATCACCGCTTTTCTGAAACTCCCTATTCATCGCCCTTTCAAGGGTGAGTGAGAGCAAATAAAAAGGGTGAGGGCAAATTTTACCCTCACCCTTCCGAGCGTACCCGGTTGCTTCCTGCTTCTTTCCCCGTCTTTTATAGGACAAGACAGACCATTGTCTACAGAAACAGTATAATAAATACCCTTTATATACTTAATCCGTTAGTTCACAACACTGAACAGTTTGTTCCAGCATTAGAGAACACTTTGTTTCAGTATAGAAAAACACTTTGTTTTCATATAATGGAACGAACTGTTTTGTTAAGGGAAACAAAGTGTTTTCTATAAGGAAACAAAATGTTTAGTTAAAGGAAACAGTTTGTTTTACTTAGCATACTGCCTGGAATGAATATGCATCAAAAAATAGTAAAAGATAATGCAGGAACTATTGTAGAGGAATATAGAAAAAGGCACGAACTACGCAGACTTACAGAAAAGAATTTATTCATCCGTATTGTCTGCGTGATTCGTGCCCGAAGAAGGGTGTTTACTTCACGATTCCTTTGGAATTCTTGATGAAGTTGATGATATTGTGTATCTCGTCACTCATCGGTACTTGGTCTTCAATCTTCTGCAAGGCATCCTGCACGCTGAAGTTTCCCTGGTATACCAGACGGTAGGCATTTACGATATGGCGCAATACACGTTCGGTCACCTGGTGTTTGTGTTGAAGCACAGCAGCGTTGATACCGTGGTATTCTGCCGGATTACCGTTCATGATGATATAGGGCGGCACATCTTTTGATATGCGGCAGCCAGCTTGAATCAGTACCCAACTTCCAATGTGGCAGTATTGGTGCAGAATGACATTGCTGCTCAGAATGGTACAATCGTCTATCTGACATTCTCCGGCTACGGTAGTCTTGATACCCAGTACACAATGGTTGCCTATCTGCACGTCGTGGCAGAGGTGTACACCATCCATCAGGTAGTTTTCATTGCCGATGCGGGTAGCGCTTCCTGCATGGGTAGCACGGCTGATAACCACGTTCTCGCGGATGTCGTTATTATCACCGATAATCAGCATACTGCTCTCTCCCGTATAGTGGAAGTCTTGCGGTTCGGCACCCAGAACGGCATTGTGATGTACCTTGTTCCCTTTTCCCATGCGGGTACCGTGCAGAATTTTTGCACCCGACATAATAATACAGTCATCACCGATTTCCACGTTCCCTTCGATAAATGCAAAGGGCTGGATGGTTACATTCTTGCCGATTTTTGCGGCAGAATCTACATAAGCTAACGGACTTATCATAGTAATTAGCGATTAATGATTAATGATTAGTGATAAATGGTTAGTGATTAGGATTTACTATTTCATTAATCGCTAATCACTAATCACTTATCGCTCATTTTATTCTCTTCCTCCTCCAAGCGCTTGATACAGGCTGATAACCGCCTGCATGCTGCTGAAGGTGTCGGATACTTCTGCAAGCTGTGCGCTGAGGTAAGACTGCTCGGCAGACAAGACTTCCAGATAGGTCGACGTGCCTAAGTTAAACAATTCTTTTGTATCTGAGGCAGCTTGGCGGGCAGAATTTACTTGAATAGTGCGTGAAACGGCTTTGTCCTTCTCCATTTGATACAGGTGCAGGGCGTTGCTCACTTCATTTCCGGCATTCAGCAGGGCGGTTTGGAACTGAATCTTAGCCTGCTCCTCTTGTGCCTTGGCTTGTTTCAGACGGGCAATGTTGGCACCGCGATAGAACAAGGGTTGCGTCAGCGAACCGATGGCGGAAGCCAGTAGTTTGCCCGGGTTGACGATACCTGCACCGGAGTTATTGGTCCAGCCTCCCGAACCGCTCAATGTAATCTGCGGGTAGAAAGCGGCACGGGCGCTATTGGTATTATAGTAGCTGGCAGCCAGTGACATCTCGGCAGCTTTCACGTCCGGACGGTTGGATAGCAACTGCAAGGGGATACCTACTGAAAATTCCGTAGGCAGCTGTTGCTCTTCCAGCACACCGCGTGCGATGCTCTGTGCCGGTTGGTGCAACATCAGGCAGAGGGCGTTTTCGGTTTCGCGTATGCTCTGGCGTATGTCGGGCAGTGATGCCATGACTTGAGCGTAGGCAGTGCGGCTCTGCTCTACGGCAGCAGAAGTGGTTCCGTAGATGCCTGCATCTTTCATGGCTTGCACGGTCTCCAGGTTCTTTTTCAGAATCTCGACGGTGCCTTCGGTGATTTGCAGTTGGCGGTCCAGCATCAGCAGGGTGTAGTACATGTTGGCTACGCCGGCGATGACTTGCGTCTGAACGGCTTGTTCGTAGAATTGCGTCTGCTTCAAGCTAACCTTTGCTTGTCGCTTCGGGTTCAGCAGTTGACCGAAGAGGTCGACTTGCCAGCTTGCGGTGACGGGCAGGGAGTAGATTTGTGTAGCCTTTCCCTTGTCCCAGCTGCTGACGGTTCCTTGCGGAGACAAGGCAAGCATCGGAGCATAGGCAAGGCGGGCAGACATCAGTGCGGCTTGTGCTTGTTTCACGTTCAAGGCGGCACTGCGCAGGTCACCGTTGTTGGTGAGTGCTTGCTCGATAAGTGTCTGCAGCTGCGGGTCTGTGAACACTTCTCTCCAAGGCAGATTACCGAAGTTGGCCGTATCTGCGGCTAATGTATTGTTCACGGACGCCGTGTCGCGATACAGTCCGGCAGTTGTTATGTCTTCGGGTCTGTCGTATGATTTGTAGATGTGGCAACTGCTCAATAAAGCAGTTGCGCACATCAGGCATATTATTTTCTTCATAATCGCTAATCGTTAATCACTATTTTGTATATTGTTCAATCTCCGGTTCTGCATCCGAGTTGTCCACATCTTCCCATTCCATCGGCTTGAATTTCTCCTGCAAGTACTGGAATGCCACGAACAGTGCGGGCACTATGAAGATTTGCAGAATCATACCGATTAACATACCGCCGATGGCAGACGTACCCAGCGTACGGTTACCGTTGGCACCCGCACCGGAAGCAAACATCAGCGGGAGCAGACCGACAATCATTGCCAACGACGTCATCAAGATAGGACGCAGACGGGCTGCGGCACCCAATACGGCTGCCCAGGTGATACTCATACCCATTCTGCGGCGTTCGAGGGCAAACTCTACAATCAAGATGGCATTCTTGGCCAACAGACCCATCAACATGATGAGGGCAATCTGCATATAGATGTCATTGGACATCGTACCCAGAATCATTTTCAGTGCCGGGATGCTGCCCAATGCGCCTATACCGCCTACAAAGAGGAAGCTACCCAGCAGACCGAACGGCACGGACAGCAATACGGATAAAGGCAGGATGTAGCTTTCGTACTGGGCACTCAGCAACAGATAAACGAATACGAAGCACAATATGAAGATGAGTCCCGTAGTGCTGCCACTCGTTTCGGCCTCTTCACGCGCCATACCTCCCAACTCATAACCGAAACCGGCAGGCAGGTTTTCCTGCGCCACTTCGGCAATGGCTTGCAGAGCCTGACCGGAAGTGTAGCCTGATGCGGGAGCCACCATCACCTTCATGGAGGTGTAGAGGTTGAAACGGCTGATGACGTCAGGACCATATACTTTCTTGATGGAGATGAACTGCGTGATAGGTGCCATCTCGTTGCCGTTGCGCACCTTGATGCTTTGCAGTGTTTCCATATTCTTGGTAGCATCAGGTTCGGCTTGTACCATTACGCGGTACATCTTACCGAAGCTGTTGAAGTTGGAAGCATACAAACCACCGTAATATCCCTGCAAGGTAGTCAAGATGTCATTGGGGCTGATACCTGCTTTCTTACAAGCGGCAGCGTCAATGTCCAGCTGGTATTGCGGGAAGTGAGGGTTGAAGGATGTCTTGGCGGAGTTGATTTCCGGACGCGCTTCCAGGGCAGCAGTATAGTTGTTCACCACGTCGAAGAAGTGGTCCAAATCACCACCCGTCTTGTCCTGCATGTTCAACTCGATGTCGCTTGAAGCCGAGTAACCCGGAATCATAGGCGGCGCGAAGAACAATACCTGCGCTTCCTTGATAATCTTTTGGGCGCGCATGTACAAAGTGGCGTACACAATCGTGGAGTTCTGCATCGTGGAACGTTCTTCCCAGTTCTTCAGCTTGATGATGAGTGAACCGTAGGAGGGGCCTTGACCGCCCAAGAAGCTATAACCTGAGATAACGGTACGTGACTGTACGGCAGGGTCTGCAGCAACCAAGCTGTCCACACGGTTCAAAATCTCTTGTGCGCGTTCTTGTGAAGTGCCCGGAGGCAGTGTCACAGCGCCCATGATGGTACCGGTGTCTTCGTTGGGCACCATACCGGTCGGGGTTATCTGCATGAATACGCCCAACAGTACAATAGAGCCGATAACCAGTCCTGCCGATATCCAGCGTTTCTGGATGAAGAACAGCACTTGTTTCTTATACTTGCCCAGGATACCGTTGTATGAGTCATTGAAGGATTGTTTGAACTTGTCGGTAGTCATACCTGCCAACGCCAGCACACTGATGATAATCATCAAGCTACACAGAATGGGGTGTTCGCTGAAGCTGAACAGACCGAAAATCATGCCCAGGATAGCTACCGTCACGAAGAGCAGTGTAATGCCGGGACGCATCAACCGGCCTATAGAGTCGGCATAACGTGCAATCATAATCTTGCGGGCTTCCTTGGCGGCAACGCCTACACGCTCTTTCAGACTTTCGTGTCCGCCGTTGTGAGGTTTCAGGAAGATGGCACACAGCGCAGGACTCAGGGTCAGGGCGTTCAGAGCCGAGAAACCGATGGCAATCGCCATGGTCAAACCGAACTGACGGTAGAAAGTACCTGCCGTACCTCCCATGAAGCTCACGGGAACGAATACGGACATCATCACCAACGTAATGGAGACGATGGCACCACCCAGTTCACTCATGGCGTCGATGGAAGCTGTACGGGCCGATTTGTAGCCCTGGTCCAGCTTGGCATGGACGCCCTCGACGACGACGATGGCATCATCGACCACAATCGCAATGGCAAGCACCATGGCCGAAAGGGTCAGCAAGTTGATACTGAAGCCAATCAGTTTCAATACAAAGAAGGTGGCAATCAACGCCACGGGAATGGCGATGGCGGGAATCAACGTGGAGCGCATATCCTGCAGGAAGATATACACTACGATGAACACCAGGATAAAGGCCTCGATCAATGTCTTGATTACCTCATGTATGGAAGCGAAGAGGAAGTCGTTGGCACTCTGTGCAATGTTTATCTTCAAGCCGGCGGGCAGTTTGCTGGAATAGTCGTCCAGTAGGGCCTCGATATCCGAGATGGTCTGCGTGGCATTACTGCCTGCCATCTGGAAAATGATACAACTCACGGCTTTATGTCCGTTTACCATATTGTTGAATCCGTATGACAGACGGCCCAGTTCCACATTTGCTACATCCTTCAGACGGAGTATTTCACCGTTCTCCAAGGCCTTGATGACAATGTTCTCGAACTCCGTAGTCTGTTGCAGACGTCCTTTGTAGCGCAGGGTATACTGGTAGGTTTGGTTACCGCGCTCACCCAACTGGCCGGGAGCCGCTTCGATGTTCTGTTCGCTCAAGGCGGCAACCACATCGTTGGGGATAAGTTTGTATTGGGCCATTACATCAGGTTTCAGCCAGATACGCATGGAGTAGTCTTGTCCCAATACCATGGCATCGCCCACACCGTTGACACGTTTCACCTCAGGGATAAGGTTGATGTTGGCGTAGTTTTCCAGGAACTCGATGTTGTACTGGTCTTTTTCATCATAGATGGAGAATACCATCAACATGGAAGTCTGGCGTTTACGGGTGGTTACACCGATTTTGGTAACTTCGGCAGGCAGCAAGCCTTGCGCCATGGAAACGCGGTTCTGTACGTTCACCGCTGCCATATCGGGGTCGGTACCTTGCTTGAAGTAGATGGAGATGTCGCCCGAACCGCTGTTGGTGGCGCTCGAACTCATATACATCATATTTTCCACACCGTTAATCTGGTCCTCCAGCGGAGCGATAACGGAGTTAAGCACCGTTTGGGCATTGGCACCTTGGTAAGTCGCACTTACCGATACGGTGGGAGGTGCAATGTCCGGGTATTGGGTGATAGGCAAGGTAGCCAGGCCAATAACTCCTAAGATTACTATCAGGATGGAAATTACCGTTGATAGTACCGGACGGTTAATAAATCTATCTAATTTCATTTCATGAACAATTAAGGAATTAAAAATTGAAGAATTTTTTTATTTTTCATTCTTTCATTGAAACGCAGTCTGAATATTGCCTTCTTTCTGGTCTTTTAGGGCCTTCTGGTATTCGGCTTCCTTTTCAGCAGGCGTGATGGGCGTGATGGACTGTCCGTCCTTCAGGTTCTGTACCCCTTCGATAACGATTTTTTCGCCTGCTTTCAAACCTTCCGTCACGTAATAATACTTGCCGTCGTCTAAGCTGAACACTTTAACTTCGGTATTTTTCAGCGTGTTGTCCGGTTGCAGTACGAATACGAACTGCTTGTCCTGGATTTCGGTAGTGGCAGACTGTGGAATCATGATGACATCATGCAGCGGGTTGGGGAATACCACATTGCCGGTGCTTCCACTACGCAGCACGTTGTGCTTGTTGGGGAAGAGGGCACGCATGGTTACCGAACCGGTAGTCTGGTCAATGACTCCGCTGATTGTCTCCACGCGGCCACTGTCGGCATACATGGTTCCGTCGATGAGCTGCAACTGTACATTCGGCATCTTTTCCAGAATTTCCTTGGTGCTACCGCCTTCACGAATCTGTGACAAGAGTTGGCGTTCGGTCATGGAGAAGTAGGCGTACATTTCGGAGATGTCGGCAACGGTAGTCAGCGGGCTGGCTACGGAAGGACTAACCAAGCTACCTACGCGGTAGGGAATGCTACCTACTACACCGTCACTGGGGCTGGTTACACTGGTGTATGACAAGTTGTTCTTGGCATTGACCAATTGGGCATTGGCTTGTGCCAGTTGTGCCTTTGTCTGTGCCAGCTGGTTTTCGGCCATTTGCAAATCGTAGTCACTGATGATGTTTTTCTTGTTCAGTTCACGTTTGTTGTTTACAGTCAGTTCTTGTGTGTTTACGGCAGCTTTGGCTGTTTCAACAGCAGCTTTGGCCGAATTTACGGCTGCCTGATACTGTACGGGGTCGATGCTGAACAACACTTGTCCTTTGCGCACTGTTGCGCCTTCATCCACGTGCAATTTTGTGATGAACCCACTCACCATCGGGCGGATTTCTACATCTTGTTTACCCTTGATAGTAGCAGGGTAGCTGTTTGTCAAGTTGGCAGTGGTGGTCTTTGCCTCAATCACTGCAAATTCGGGAGCTTTACCCGTTCCTTTGTCGCCTTGTCCGCAACTGCTGAGCAGTGCCAGGCAACATGCCAATAATACTAATCTACTCTTCATACTCTTTTTTGTTCTCTGTATAATTTTATATTCTTCTTTTTTTCGATTCTTGAAAGGCGTTTTTGTGTGTAATTCATGATTTAGAAATAAGGCAGGAAAAAGAAAACTGAATACTCCTATTCAGTTTTCGTCTGCAAAAATATTCTTTTCTTAGTATATAAGGTGTGAAACACTTCCTTTTTTAACTATGTTTCATACATAGATGAGAACGAAAGGACATTTTTTGATTAAAATACTGTAAAGCATACCGCTAATTGGCAGATAACCTTTATTTTTGCAGCATGTTAGAACGTAAACGCCATACTAAAATGAAGCCGCTTTTCCGCAGGTTGTTGGGGGGTGTTGCCATAGCTGCCGCACTGTATTCTTGTGCCAGTGTGGGCCGTATTGAAGGAGGACCTTATGATGAGACTCCTCCGCGTTTTATTTCCGGTACTCCCACGCCCGGCGCACTCCATCACAATAAAAATAAACTTTCCATTGAGTTCGATGAATTTATCAAGCTTGACAAGCCGAATGAGAAGATTGTAATATCCCCTCCGCAGGTGCAGCAGCCCGAAATTAAGTCTAATGGGAAGAAGGTGGTCATCACTCTGCAGGATACATTGAAACCCAATACTACTTATACATTCGATTTTGGTGATGCCATCCAGGATAATAATGAGGGGAATCCCTTGGAGAATTTCTTCTATTCTTTCTCTACGGGCGACCGTCTCGACTCTATGGCTGTGGCCGGTACAGTACTGAATGCGGCCAATCTTGAACCGGTGAAAGGAATGCTGGTCGGTCTGCATGCCAATCTGGCCGACTCCGCTTTTACCAAACTTCCTTTTGAGCGGGTGGGGCGTACGGACAGTCGCGGACGCTTCTCTATCCGTGGAGTGGCTCCCGGCAAGTATCGCATTTATGCCTTGCAGGATGCCGACCAGAATTTTGCCTATTCCCAGCCGACGGAAGTGATAGCTTTTAATGACTCTATCATCATTCCTTCCATGGAAGAGCGCATGCGCCAGGATACGACCTGGATAGACTCGCTGACAGTAGATACGATTGTAGAACGTCAATATACCCACTACCTTCCGGATGATGTTCTGCTGCGTGCTTTCAAGGAGCTTTCCTTCTCGCAACGTTTTTTGAAGGCCGAACGGTTGACTCCGGAGAAGTTTTCGCTCTATTTCACTGCTCCGGCAGACACGTTGCCTTTATTGAAAGGATTGAACTTTAATGAGGAAGATGCGTTTGTTATAGAACAGCCTACCGGCCGGAACGATACGATTCATTATTGGATAAAGGATTCTCTGCTCTATAAGCAGGATTCCCTGAAAATGAGTATCACCTATTTGTATACGGATAGCCTGAAACGATTGGTACCCCGTACCGATACTTTGAATGTGCTGGCGAAGTTGACATACGACAAGCAGCAGAAGCAGAAGCAGGAAGCGAAGGAAAAGGAACAGAAAGAGCGTGAGAAGAAAAAGAAGAAGTTGAAGGAAGGTGAGGTGGAAGAGCCCGAGCCGACGGAATTCCTGGCTGTAGATGTGTATGCCCCTTCTGCAATCGATGTATATGATTATCTTACTCTGTCGTTTACGGAGCCGGTGGCAAGCATAGATACCACCGCTTTCCATCTGAAACTGAAAGTGGACTCGTTGTGGCAGGATGTCCCGTTCGACTTTATGCGCGACTCTTTGGACTTGAAGCGTTATAATCTGTTTGCCGAATGGGCACCCGGCGAAAGCTATACATTTGAAGTGGATTCTGCTGCCATACGCGGGTTGTACGGGTTGTTCTCCGACAAGATAAAGAAGGACTTCAAGGCCAAGAAGCTGGAAGAGTACGGGCAGATATTCTTTAATGTGCATGGAGCGGACTCTCTGGCTTTTGTGGAACTACTGGACGGTCAGGACAAAGTGCTGCGCACGGTGCCGGTGGTGGATGGGAAAGCCGATTTCTATTTCCTCAATCCGGGCAAATATGGAGCGCGGCTGATAAATGATACGAATGGGAATGGCGTCTGGGATACGGGAAACTATGCCGAGAAGCGCCAGCCTGAAATGGTTTACTATTATCCGATGGTTCTGGAGCTTAAAGCGAACTTTGATTTGACCCAGGAATGGGATATTAAGGCCAAGTCCCTGGATAGGCAGAAGCCGGACGAACTAAAAAAACAAAAACCAGATGAAGACAAGAAAAAGCAAAACAGGAACAAAAATAACCGCAGTGGCAATAGCAGCCGCAACAGTGGTAGGGGCCATAGCTATTAGGCGGAAGCAATTGTTCATTCTGTTGATGGTGGGAGCGGTCTGTTTGGGAACCTCCCAGTCTGTTCAGGCCCAATGTACTGCAAAGAATGAAGCTTTCCAGTCGGGCGAGCATGTCATGTACGATTTATATTTCAATTGGAAGTTCATTTGGAAGAAGGTGGGGTTGGCAAGCCTCACTACCAATGCCACGACTTACCATTCCGAGCCTGCATTCCGCTTTAACTTGCTTTGTGTAGGCAGTAAAAAGACCGATTTTTTCTTCAAGATGCGTGATACGCTGACTTGTTATGTCAGCGATAGGTTGGAGCCGCTCTACTTCCGTAAAGCGGCGGAGGAGGGAAGCCGCCATACGGTGGACGAGGCTTGGTTCTCCTACTCGGACGGACTGGCGAATGTAAAGCAGAGACGCACCTGGCACAATCCCGTGCGTGAGGCTCAGGAGATGGAATACAGTGATAGTCGCTGTATCTTCGATATGTTGAGCATTTTGGCGCAGGCGCGCTCTTATGACCCTAAAGACTACAAGGTAGGGCAGAAGATACTCTTTCCCATGGCCACGGGACGCAGGGTGGAAGAGCAGACGTTGATTTACCGCGGCAAGGAGGAGGTCAAGGCGAATAACGACACCGTTTACCGCTGCTTGGTATTCTCTTTCGTAGAGTACAAGAAAGGTAAGGAGAAGGAGGTCATCACCTTCTTCGTATCCGATGATAAGAACCACCTTCCCATTCGCTTGGACATGTATTTGAATTTCGGTTCGGCCAAGGCATTCTTCAAGAGTGTCCGGGGCAACCGCTATCCGATGACGTCTGTGGTAAGGAAAAAGTGATGTTATCCCCTTTTCTAAATACACTGGATTCGAAAGTGGCAATCAGTTTTCCCTCCTGGTTGGTGACGTCGATCTGGTAATATCCGGTGGTGCGGCCGATGTAGCGTTCGCGTGCTTCGGCATACAGTACATCGCCCGGTCCGCTGCTGCGCAGGAAGGTGATATTGGACGAAAGAGAGAAGGCCAATGTTCCGTGGGAGTTGGCTGCTGCTGCCAGTGCCAGGTCGGCAAGGGTGAAGATGGCCCCTCCTTGCGTACGGCCTCCTGCATTGAGATGCTCTGCTGTGATAACCAGGCGTGCCTTGCTGTATCCTTCCTTTATTTCTATCAGTTCTACACCTGCATTCGTGGCGAAGCGGTCGTTCTTAAAAAACTCTTGTGCGGTCATGGGGAGTAATGATTAATGTTTAGTGATTAATGGGTGGAAAATATGTGCTTCCGGACGCAAAAGTAACGATTTTAGCCATTAATTGAATTATTTAGGCGGGTCAAATCTGTACACTTGCTCTACTTTTGCAGCAGGAAAAATCATAAACTCTTAATAAATAAATCCCTTATTATGAAAACAGTCCTCACTACATTGGGAATCTCCCTCCTTGTATTGGCAGGTTGCGCAGGGCAAAAGCAGGCTGAAAGCAACTTTATCCAAGAAAACATTGATAATGCTGTGGCTCAGGAGACAATTCAGACAGACATTATCGAAAAATCCGGTAAAATCCTTAATCCCCGTACCATTGATAAGGATGGGAACATTGTCTATGTACCTATCGACGATTGGTGTTCCGGCTTCTTCCCCGGTAATATCTGGCATATGTACGAGTTGACCGGTGACCAGAAGTGGCTGCCGCTGGCAGAGAAGTATACCGAGGATTTGGATTCGGTACAATACCTTACCTGGCACCATGATGTGGGCTTTATGATTGGCAGCAGCTACCTGAACGGATACCGTTTTGCGGGTAAGGAGGAGTACAAGCCGGTCATCATACAGACAGCCAAATCATTGTCTACCCGTTTCCGCCCTGCAGCAGGCGTACTTCAGTCATGGGATGCAGACAAGGGGTGGCAGGCTGAACGTGGCTGGAAATGTCCCGTTATCATTGATAATATGATGAACCTCGAACTGCTGTTCGAAGCTTCCAAGCTGTCCGGCGACTCCACTTTCTATAACATAGCCCGGAAGCACGCCGATACGACTATGGCTAACCATTTCCGTGAGGACAACAGCTGCTATCATGTGGTGGATTATGACCCCGAAACCGGTGAAGTCCGTAAGAGACAGACTGCACAAGGCTATGCCGACGAGTCTGCTTGGGCACGTGGACAAGCGTGGGCCTTGTACGGCTATACCATGTGCTATCGCTATACACACGATGCCAAATACCTGGAGCAGGCTGAAAAGGTCTACAACTTTATCTTCAACAACAAGAATCTTCCGGAAGACTTGGTTCCCTACTGGGATTTCGATGCCCCCAATATCCCGAATGAACCTCGCGATGCTTCGGCAGCTGCCTGCACGGCGTCCGCCCTTTACGAGCTGAGTACTTATCTGCCGGATAAGGGATACAAGGAAACCGCCGACCGGATTATGGAAAGCCTCGCTTCTCCTTCCTACCGTGCCAAGGTGGGTACCAACGGCAACTTCATCCTGATGCACTCTGTGGGCAGTATTCCTCACGGTGCGGAGATTGATGTACCGTTGAACTATGCCGACTATTACTTCCTGGAAGGATTGATGCGTAAAAGAGACTTGGAAAAATGAAAACTCAATTAAATATTTTGTTAGGTGGTTTAGGTTTGTTCGCCTTGCAGGGCTGTAAAGCCCCGCAGGCGGAACAATCCGTCCAGCCGAATGTCATTTACGTTTTTCCCGACCAATACCGTAACCAGGCGATGGAGTTCTGGGGCCAGGAAGGTTTTCGCGAGAAAGTGAACTTTCGGAATGACCCGGTGCATACCCCGCGCTTGAATGATTTTGCCCGGGAGTCAGTGGTGTTGACATCTGCCATGAGCAACTGCCCGTTGAGCAGTCCCCACCGTGGTTCTCTGTTGACGGGAATGTATCCTAATAAGAGTGGTATTCCATTGAATTGCAATTCGAGCCGTCCCATCAGCTCCCTGCGTGAGGATGCTGTGTGTGTGAGCGATGTTTTCTGCAATGCCGGATATGACTGCGCCTACTTTGGCAAACTGCATGCCGACTTTCCTACCCCCAATGACCCCGAACGTCCCGGACAGTATGTGGAAGACCGTGTACCTGCATGGGATGCCTATACGCCGAAAGAACGTCGTCATGGGTTCAATTACTGGTATTCTTACGGTACCTTTGACGAACACAAGAATCCGCATTACTGGGATACGGAAGGCCGTCGCCACGACCCGCGCGAGTGGTCACCGTTACACGAATCGGGCAAGGTGGTGTCTTATCTGAAGAACGAGGGGAATGTACGCGACCCGAAGAAACCTTTCTTCATTATGGTAGGTATGAATCCTCCCCATAGTCCGTACCGTTCTTTGGACGACTGTATGGAGGAAGATTTCAATCTCTATAAAAACCAGCCTCTGGACAGCTTGCTCGTCCGTCCGAATGCCGACTCCAAGATGCTCAAGGCAGAGAGTGCACGATACTACTTTGCTTCTGTGACGGGTGTCGACCGTGCTTTCGGTCAGATACTCGATGCCTTGAAGGAACTCGGACTGGACAAAAATACCATTGTCGTGTTTGCCTCCGACCATGGAGAGACCATGTGCAGCCAGCATACGGAAGACCCGAAGAATTCCCCATACTCCGAGTCCATGAACGTTCCTTTCCTGGTGCGTTTTCCCGATAAGATTAAGCCCCGCGTGGACGACTTGATGCTTTCCTCGCCGGACATCATGCCTACCTTGTTGGGTCTTGCCGGTCTTGCCGACTCCATCCCGACCGAGGTGCAGGGCCGCAACTATGCACCGCTTTTCTTCGATGAAAAGGCGGATATTGTCCGTCCTACCGGCGCTCTCTACATCCAGAACCTGGACGGTGAGAAGGATGCGGAAGGCATGGTCCGTTCCTACTTCCCTTCGTCGCGCGGCTTTAAATCGGCGCGCTACACGCTGGCGCTCTACATTGACCGCGAAAACCATAAGCTGGTCAAAAGTTTGTTGTTTGACGATGAAAAGGATCCGTATCAGATGAATAACCTTTCTTTGGAAGAAAACCAAGAAGTCGTAAAAGACCTTTGCGCAGAGATGGGCAAAGTGTTGAAAGAGATTGATGATCCTTGGTATAAGGAAGGTATCTTGAAGGATATGATACCTTATTGATTGGAAATGGGTTATAGATAATCCTCCATAAATTGCTTGAACGTTTTTTGCGACCCGCTTCGACTGATAGTGAACTATTTGTCGGAGCGGGTTGTTTAATTCAGAATGGAATAAATTACCAATACGTATTAAGTAAATGATGGAGATGAAGTATAGACTATGGGCTTGTTTGTTGTTTTTGCCGATGGTCCTTTGGGCGTCCGGGCGTCCGAAAGTGGCTGTCGTACTCAGTGGGGGTGGCGCCAAAGGGACGGCGCATATCGGTGCTCTGAAAGTAATTGAAGAAGCGGGTATCCCTATAGATTATGTGGTGGGCACTAGTATGGGGGCCATTGTGGGCGGTTTGTATTCTATCGGATATACCCCGCAGCAATTGGACAGTATGGTGAATGCCCAGAACTGGAAATTCTTGCTCTCGGATGCCCCCAATCCTAAGGATGTGTTGCTGGATGACCGGTTGAAGTCGGAGCGCTATGTACTCTCCATTCCGTTTTCTTTGAAATCTGCCGCTGTTTCGGATGCGGGTATCATAAAAGGGAAGAACCTGGCACGTTTGTTCTCCACATTGACAGAAGGTTACCAGGATTCTGTGGATTTTAGCCGTCTGCCTATTCCGTTTGCCTGCGTGTCGGAAAATCTGGTGAATGGCAGCGAAGTAGTGTTCCATGAGGGAATACTGGCTACTGCCATGCGTTCCAGCATGTCCATTCCCGGTGTGTTTGCTCCGGTAGACCTGGATGGAATGGTGTTGGTGGACGGTGGAATGGTGAATAACTATCCGGTAGATGTGGCGCTTGCCATGGGGGCCGACTACATTATCGGGGTGGATGTGCAGAGTCCGCTGCTTAAGGCTTCCGAGCTGAAATCGGTGAAAGACATCTTCGGGCAAATCATCAATCTGCAAGGAGAGAAGAAATACCGTGAGAATCTGCGTAATACCGACGTGTTGATAAAGGTGGATGTCACCGGCTATTCGGCTGCAAGTTTCACCAAAGAGGCCATCGACACTTTGATGGTGCGGGGAGAGCGTGCTGCCATGGACAGTTGGGACGGACTGCTTGCCCTGAAACGGAAGCTGGGACTTGCAGAAGATTATCAGCCTCGCCGCCCGGGACCTTTCCGCTTGCCCGGCGCGGCTGTTGATAGGGAGATTCCCGTTGATTCCCAAATAGCCGCCCCTGCTGTGCGGGAGAACAAGCTGAATGTCGGTTTTCGCTTTGATACAGAAGAACTGGCGGCGTTGCAGGCAAATACGGACTTCTATTTCGGCCGGCAGCGCGAGTCGCTGGTCAGCCTTACTGCCCGTCTGGGCAAGCGTACACTGGCACGACTCGGATATAGTTACCAGTGGGACGGTGGATGGCAGGCGGGACTTGCCTATCAGTTCGACTATAAAGATATGAATATTTACAATGAAGGCAAACGGGCGCTGGATTTGACTTTTACACATCAACTGGTCCGTATGGGGGCGGCGAAGGACTGGAACAATATCCAGGTCAGTCTGGGCATTGACTTTGATTACTACCACTATCATGATTTGCTGTCGCTCGACCCGTTAGCTTCGGCACTGTTTGAAAATTCGTCCTTATTCAGTTACTTTGCCGGACTTGTGTTCAACAACTTGAATGAGAGGAGCGCCCCTACAAAAGGTATGTCGTGGGCGGTATCCTATCATCTCTATACGGATAACTTCTTCCAGTATAAGGACAACAATCCTATTTCTGTTTTCGATGCCCGTTGGCAGGGATGTTTCTCTCCCTCGAGTAAGTTCACTGTCACTCCTTCGTTTTATGGACGCGTATTGTCCGGAAGCGGTAATTATCCTTTTGCCATCATTAATATGGTGGGGGGAACCATACCGGGGCGCTATATGCCACAGCAGATACCGTTTACGGGCATCAACCGTGCGGAACTGTCACAAGCCGCACTGCTGGTTGCAGGGCTGAACCTCAGACAGCGTATCTTGAAAAACCAGTATATATCAGTGATGGGCAGTTATGGGCGAAACTCCGGGAAGTTTCATCAGATTCTTGACTCTTCCGAATCGGCTGATATGGCAGGGGTAGGCATCGGCTATATGTACAAGAGTTTTCTGGGACCAGTGGAGATACAGTTGAATTGGTCCAACCAGACGAAGAAAGTAGGGTGGTATGCTGGGTTCGGATTCGTATTCTAACGAGGATATATCAAAATATTACATGGATTTTATTTTTCAGACAAAAGAACAGAAGAACAAGAGAAAAATATGTTCTTTTGTTCTTCTGCCTAAAACTTACCCCCAATCTGTATGATTCTGCGGTGAGTTATGATACCTTCGTTATTTATTCAGCTTCCATTCGCTTCCGTCCTTACCGTCCTTAATCTCGAAACCGAGCGCGGTGAGTTCATTGCGGATTTTGTCGGATGTAGCCCAATCTTTGTTGGCTTTTGCCTTTGAACGCTCTTCCAATAGCATGTCCACTACCTTGCCGAAGGCAGCTTCACGCTCTTCGTTGGAGGCGTTGTCTTCTTGTAATCCTAAGATGTCGAAGCAGAAGAGGTGGAAGGTTTCCTTCAATTCTTTCAGGTCTTCGGCTGTGATGGAATCGTTTCCAGCTAGGATATTGTTTACCATCTTGGCGCCGTCGAAGAGGTGGGCGATGACAATCGGTGAGTTCAAGTCATCATTCATGGCTTCGTAACACTTGGCACGCAGGGATTTCACGTCTATGGTGGAGGTTGCAGCAGGGGTAATCTTGTCCAGTCCATGTACAGCATCCATCAGTCTTGCCAATCCCTTTTCGGCGGCTTGCAGAGCTTCGTTGCTGAAGTCTACCGTACTGCGGTAGTGGGCTTGCAGGGTGAAGAAGCGGATGGTCATTGGGCTGTAGGCTTGCTCCAGCATGGGGTGTGTGCCTTTGAAGAGCTCTTCCAATGTGATGAAGTTACCGTAAGACTTACCCATTTTCTGTCCGTTCACGGTCAGCATGTTGTTGTGCATCCAATAATGTACCATATCTTCCCCTTGGGAAGCTACGGATTGTGCAATCTCGCATTCGTGATGCGGGAAGATAAGGTCCATGCCGCCACCATGAATGTCGAAGTGCTCGCCCAAGTATTTCTTTCCCATGGCTGTACATTCGGCGTGCCAGCCGGGGAAGCCGTCGCTCCACGGGGAAGGCCAACGCATGATGTGTTCCGGTTGCGCACATTTCCAGAGGGCAAAGTCTGCGGGGTTGTGCTTCTCGCTCTGTCCGTCCAGTTCGCGGGTGGTGTTGAGAACATCATCCAGGTTGCGTCCGGAGAGCTTGCCGTAGTGATGGTCCTTATTGTATTTTTCTACATCGAAATAAACGGAACCTTCACTTTCGTAGGCATATCCGTTCTTCAATATCTCCTTTACAAGTTCTATCTGTTCGATGATGTGGCCGCTGGCATGTGGCTCGATACTGGGAGACAGCACATTCAATGTATCCATCGCCTTATGATAGCGGTTGATGTAGTACTGTGCCACTTCCATTGGTTCCAGTTGTTCCAGACGGGCTTTTTTCGCAATCTTGTCTTCACCTTCGTCGGCATCGTGCTCCAGATGGCCCACGTCGGTAATGTTGCGGACATAGCGCACCTTGTAGCCGATGTGCGTCAGGTAGCGGAACAGCAGGTCGAAAGTGATGGCAGGGCGTGCATGTCCCAAGTGCGGGTCACCGTACACGGTCGGTCCGCAGACATACATGCCTACATGCGGTGCATGCAGCGGTACGAACAGCTCTTTTTTTCTATTTAAAGTGTTGTAAATGGTCAGTTGATGTTCCATAACAGTTGATTATTAGTTCTTTTAGGAGTACAAAGGTATAATAAATCTGTGAAAATCTATAATGATATTCTGTTTTATAAGAGTAAATGCAACGGATTTCACCTTCGTTTATTACTTTTGTATCCATGAAGTCAGATAAACGTGTATTGCTTGGCATGAGTGGCGGCACGGATAGTTCCGTGGCCGCCATGAGGTTGCAGGAAGCCGGTTATGAGGTGACTGGCGTGACTTTCCGTTTCTATGAGGCAGGAGATGAGACCGGGTATTTGGAAGATGCACGGGCTCTGGCCCTGAAGCTGGGGATGAAACACATTACCTATGATGCACGCGAGCTTTTCCGTTCGCGTATTATCTGCTATTTTGTGGAAGAGTATCTAAGGGGGCGTACTCCCGTTCCTTGCACGGTCTGCAATAATGAGCTGAAGTGGGCGCTGTTGGCTAAAATAGCCGATGAAAAGGGGATTTATTGGATTTCTACCGGACATTATGTGCGTAAAGTCTTGTCCGGAGGAAAGTATTATATAGCTCCTGCTGCAGATAAGGACAAAGACCAGACTTTCTTTCTGTGGGGATTGAAGCAGGACATCCTGCAGCGTATGTTGCTTCCGATGGGAGATATTACGAAAAATGAGGCGCGCTCGTATGCGGCGGAGCGTGGTTTCGGGCAGGTGGCTGCGAAGAAAGACAGTATAGGTGTGTGCTTTTGCCCTTTGGATTACCGTTCCTTTTTAAAGCGTGAGGTTCCTGAAACACTATTACCCGGTAAAGGTAGATTCGTCGATGAAAAGGGGAATTTCTTAGGATGGCATGAGGGCTATCCGTTTTATACCGTAGGGCAACGTAGGGGCTTGGGTATCCATCTGAACAAGGCTGTTTTTGTGAAAGAGACAAGAGTGGAAAGCAATGAAGTCGTTTTAGCTCCGCTCTCTTCCCTCTACAGGCAGGAAATGTGGCTGGGAGACTGGAACCTGGTGGAGAATAGTCGTGTGCTGGGTGCAAACGAGGTTATTGTGAAGATACGCTACCGTAAGCAGGCAAACCGGTGCAGGGTGACTCTTACGGTGGAAGGTCTGTTACGTGTCCGTCTGATAGAGCCGCTGGAATCCATTGCACCCGGGCAGGCAGCGGCTTTCTATGATAAGGACGGATACTTGTTGGGCGGTGGAATTATTCTCTGAACCTTACATTCGTTTTATAGCTTCTCGAACAAAAGATAGTAAATGTTGTTAATTTTATGAGACGTCTTTTTATGAGAAACTTTTAAAACGAACTGTAATATGAAAAGGATATATATTGTAATGTTGTTTGCTGCTTTAGCAACCATAACTTATGCTCAGACGGATGATAAAGGTTATCAGGAGGGAGCTTGGGTATTGAAAGGAGTGACTGGTCTTAATATGTCACAGACTGCCATGGCCAACTGGTCGGCAGGAGGTGAAAATTCCATTGCTGGAAATGCCTACTTGAATGCATCACTGACACACAAGAAAGGAAACTGGCTCTGGGTCACCAACATGGTGCTGGACTATGGCTTGTCCAAAACCAAATCTCAGGGGATGAGGAAAAGTAGTGATAAAATAGGGCTTTCCACTCAGTTGGGATATTCTACCGACAACGTCTGGTTCTATACGCTGATGGGTGATTTGAATACCCAGTTTGCCAAAGGATATGACTATCCCGACAAAGAGCACCAGATTTCCAATTTCTTTGCTCCTGCCTATTCGAATATCGCTCTGGGTATGGAATGGAGGCCTAAAAGTAACTATTCTCTGCTGCTTTCACCCGTTTCCACCAAGATGACTTTCGTGACTGATGATTATCTCTCCGATTTGGGTGCCTTTGGTGTAGACCCGGGTGACCACTTCAAGATAGAGGGTGGCGCTTTTGTGAAAGCCCGTGCTGAATTGCCCGTGATGGAGAATGTGAATCTGATTACTACGGCTGATTTCTTTACTCCTTACAGCAAAGATTTTGGAAACATAGATGTGAATTGGGATGTACTTATCAGCATGAAAATCAATAAAGTATTGTCGGCTACCATCAATACAACTCTGAAGTATGACAATGATGTGAAAACGTTTGATGACAATGGAGTGAAGAAGGGCGCCAAGGTGCAGTTTAAGGAAGTGCTGGGAATTGGGCTGGCATATAATTTCTAATCCTTGAGGCTGATTGTTGAAATGAAAAAGTAAAGTCAAAACGTACTGACTGATTTGTAAAACGCGGATTACGCAGATTACATGGATTTATTAATTTATCCGCGTAATTTGCGTAATCCGCGCTTGATTTTTATGATATAGTAATTTACCGGTTTAGTTCCAGCATTTCCTCTATATACTCCCTCGTGTTGCTGAGCCGGGGCACCTTATGCTGTCCGCCGAGTTTCCCCTTGCTATCCAGCCAGTCATGGAAGAGGTTGGGGCGGGCAACGATGATTTCCAGCGGTTGCAGCGCCAGATTATTCTGCCTTTTAGCCTCGTAGTCGGAGTTCACCTCTTTCAGGGTATCGTCCAATACTTTGGCGAACTTCTCCAGGCTGTCCGGCATTTGTGCAAACTCTATCAGCCACTGGTGGCGGCATTTGGCATGCTTGTCCATAAACACGGGAGCAGCAGAGTAATCTACTACTTGTGCACCGGTCTCGGCACATGCCCTGGCAAGTCCTCTTTCCGCGTTATCCACAATCAGTTCTTCGCCGAACGCGTTGATAAAGTGCTTGGTACGTCCGGTGATGACGAACTTATAGGGGTTCTTCGATGTGAACTTCACCGTATCTCCAATCATATATCGCCACAAACCGGCAGAAGTGGAGATTACCATGGCGTAGTTTTTGTTCAGCTCCACCTCCTCGAGGCAGAAGGTACGCGGATTCTCCTTGCCTACATCTTCAAGCGGGATGAACTCGTAGAAGATACCGTAGTCAATCATCAGCAACATGGCAGGGTCGGCAGGGTCGTTCTGCGTGCCGAAGTAGCCTTCGGAGGCGTTATAAGTCTCTACATAATGCATCTTGCTGCTGCGGATCACGTCTTTGTATTGCTCGCGGTAGGGAGTGAAGGCAACGCCGCCGTGGAAGAATACCTCCAGGTTGGGCCATATCTCTTCGAGGCTCTGCTTTCCCGTCTTTTCCAGTATATGTTTGATGAGTACAAGCATCCAGGACGGTACACCGGAAAGGTTGCTTACATTTGCATGGATGGTTTCGCGGGCAATGGCCTCCATTTTGGGCTCGAAGTGCTCCATCAAGGCTGTCTGCTTGCTGGGTACGCGGACAAAGTTTACCAGTGGGTTGATATTTTCTATGAGGATGGCGGAGAGGTCGCCTACAAGACTGTGGTTGGTGTTCAGGTTGGGAGCGTGGCTGCCTCCAAGGATAAGCCCTTTACCGGAAAAGAAGCGACTTTCGGGATTCTGTCCCAGATAGATGGCAACGGCATCCCGGCCTCCCTTGTAATGCGTGTCGTGCAAGGACTCCCGGCTGACGGGCAGGAACTTGCTCTTGTCGTTGGTGGTACCCGATGATTTGGCAAACCAACGTATTTCCGAAGGCCAAAGCAGATTTTGCTCACCGGCACGCAGGCGGGTTACATAAGGTTTTACTTCTTCGTAAGTTTGTATGGGAAGGCGCTTCTTGAAATCTTCATAAGTACGGATAGAGGCATAGTCATGCTTCTTTCCCCATTCCGTGTTTGCCGCTGTCCGGACGAGGCGCTGCAGTACAAGCTGTTGCAATTCACCGGCATGGCTGGTGTATTGTTCGATTTCTTTCAGACGGGGAGCAAAATATACCTTATTCAGAAACTTTGTAATATTCATCGTTCTTTGTGAAATCTTATTTTAAACCGCAAAAATAATCTTATTTATCGGCATCTCTATCTTTTTTCTCTTTTTTTTCTATCTTTACGGACCTATAGAACAATAATTCAAACAAAAATATCATGAGAATAGGTATTTTGACTTCAGGAGGCGACTGTCCCGGCATCAACGCTACCATTCGCGGTGTATGCAAAACAGCTATCAACCATTATGGAATGGAGGTAATTGGCATTCACAGCGGTTTTCAGGGGCTGCTGACCAAGGATGTGGAGTCGTTTACCGAAAAGTCCTTATCTGGTTTGCTGAACTTGGGAGGTACGATGCTCGGTACTTCGCGCGAGAAGCCCTTTAAGAAGAACGGCGTGATGTCCGGCGTGGACAAACCGGCACTGATAGCGCGGAATATCGAAGAGATGGGGCTTGATTGTGTAGTCTGTATCGGCGGGAACGGTACGCAGAAGACAGCCGCCAAACTCTCTGCTATGGGGCTGAACATTGTGTCTGTACCTAAAACCATAGACAACGATATTTGGGGAACTGATTTCTCCTTCGGATTCGATTCTGCCGTCAGCATTGCTACGGATGCCATCGACCGGTTGCACAGCACGGCCAGCTCGCACAAACGGGTGATGGTGATTGAGGTGATGGGGCACAAGGCAGGTTGGATAGCCTTATACTCCGGTATGGCAGGCGGTGGTGACGTGATTCTGATTCCGGAGATTCCCTATAATATCCACCGTATCGGAGAAACGATTCTGAATCGGCTGAAGAAAGGAAAGCCTTACTCCATCGTGGTGGTAGCCGAAGGTATACAGACGGACGGGCGGAAGCGTGCCGCCGAGTATATCGCTCAGGAGATAGAGTATGAGACGGGTATCGAGACCCGTGAGACTGTGTTGGGTTATATTCAGCGAGGCGGCTCACCCACACCTTTTGACCGTAACCTTTCCACACGTATGGGCGGACATGCCACGGAACTGATTGCCAACGGGCAGTTCGGGCGGATGATTACCTTAAAGGGAAATGAAATAGCTTCTGCACCGCTGGAGGAGATTGCGGGCAAGTTGAAGCTGGTGACGGAAGACAATGACTTAGTTGTCCAGGGGCGCAGGATGGGAATCTGTTTCGGCTAATTTTTCTTGTGAGGATTCTTCAACAGCTTCTGCCATGGGATTTTCTTCTGTGGCGGTTTCTGTTGCATGGCTCCGCTCCTTGGCTGCCTGGACTTCCTCCTTGAAAGCGGCATCCTTAATTTTTTTCAATGCCATCTGTGCCGCATTTTGTTGCGACTCCTTCTTGGAATAACCGGTGCCGGTACCTGCCGATATCCCTTCGATGCGGACTTCGGTGTGGAACATCGGATTGTATTCTTCGTCGAGAAACTGCTCGATAAGCTCGAATGACACCTCCATTTTGTTCTTCTGGCTCCATTCGATGAGTTTTGACTTGAAGTTGACCTCTTTGCGAGACATCTTGTCGAGGTCGATATAGTTTTTGAAAATCTTCTCTTCCATGAACTGCTTGCAGCGGTCGTAGCCCTGGTCCAGATAAATGGCGCCGATGAAGGCTTCGAATGCATTGCCGTACATGTAGCTGTTGTGGGATGAGGAGCGGGTGGAGTATTTCACCAGTTTGTCCAGTCCGATTTCCACGGCCAGTTTGTTGAGTGTTTCCCGCTGTACAATTTTGGAACGGGTATTGGTAAGGAAACCTTCGCGGCGTCCTTCGAAATGGCGGTAGACAATATCTCCTACAATGGCGTCGAGGATAGCATCGCCCAAGAATTCCAGCCGTTCGTTGTTGATGGGACGTCCTTTTTCGGAGCGCATGGAGATGGATTTATGCAGCAAAGCCTGCTGATAGACCTTGATGTCACGTGGAAAGAAGCCGAGAATTCTGTAAAAACAAAAATAAGACTCTCTATCCTTGCGGAACAAGAGCCTTATTTTATCTATTTGGTTACGTAACACGACCTTATTATTCTGCGTATTTCTTGAAAATGACACACGCATTATGACCACCGAATCCAAAAGTATTGGACAAAGCTACGTTCACTTCGCGCTTTTGTGCTTTGTTGAACGTGAAGTTCAGGCCATAGTCGATGTTTTCGTCGTTATCACCCTCTTCGTGGTTGATGGTCGGAGGAACAATGCCATTCTTGATGGCGAGGATGCTTGCAATGGATTCTACCGCACCGGCAGCGCCCAGCAAGTGACCGGTCATGGATTTTGTCGAACTGATGTTCAACTCATACGCATGCTGTCCGAATACCTCTTTGATTGCTTTTGCTTCCGAAATATCACCTACGGGAGTAGATGTACCGTGAACATTGATATAATCTACTTCTTCGGGTTTCATTTCTGCATCTTCCAACGCATTCAGCATCACTAACTTGGCTCCCAAACCTTCGGGGTGAGAGGCTGTCAGGTGATGAGCGTCGGCAGACATTCCTACGCCGGCAACTTCCGCATAGATTTTGGCACCGCGTGCCTTGGCGTGTTCCAGTTCCTCGAGAACGAGACAACCGCCACCTTCACCCATGATGAATCCGTCACGGCTTGCGCTGAACGGACGGGATGCAGTTTCGGGAGAATCATTGCGGGTTGACAATGCATGCATGGCATTGAAACCACCTACACCGCAAGCGGCGATGGCAGCTTCCGAACCACCGGACACGATAACATTTGCCTTACCCAAACGGATGAGGTTAAACGCATCGGCAATGGCATTTGTGGAAGTGGCACATGCAGAACAAGTTGCGTAGTTGGGACCATGGAAACCATACATGATGGAAATTTGTCCGGCAGCAATGTCCGAAATCATCTTGGGGATGAAGAACGGATTGAATTTGGGGCCGTTTTCCTTACCGGTCAGGGCATAGTTGCCCGCCTCTTCTTCGAATGTACGGATGCCACCGATACCGGCGCCGAAGATGACACCGATTCTGTTTAAATCCTCATTTTCGACGTCAAGCCCAGAGTCACCTACCGCTTCTTTGGCTACTGCAATGGCATATTGTGTGTACAAGTCCATCTTGCGGGCCTCTTTGCGGTCTATATATTTGGTAGCATCGAAGCCTTTTACTTCGCATGCAAACTGAGTCTTGAAAAGCGATGCATCGAAATGAGTAATAGGTCCTGCTCCACTAACCCCATTCACAAGATTTTCCCAGAATTCGGGAACACTGTTGCCAATGGGAGTAATGGCGCCGAGACCTGTTACTACAACTCTTTTTAATTCCATGTTATAAACGAATGGATAAGATTACTTAGCGTGTTCTTCGATGTAAGATACAGCATCACCTACAGTACCAATCTTTTCAGCCTGGTCATCGGGAATAGAGATACCGAATTCCTTTTCGAATTCCATGATAAGTTCTACAGTGTCAAGAGAATCAGCTCCCAGGTCGTTAGTGAAGCTAGCTTCGTTAGTAACTTCTGATTCTTCTACGCCTAATTTATCGACGATAATCGCTTTCACTCTTGATGCAATTTCAGACATAACTTTAAGTTTTTAATTAATAATTAGTTTTATTTCTTTAAATTTGCGGTGCAAAGGAATGAATATTTATCATTCCTCGCAAATATTTGATGAATTAAATGCACCTTTTTGCACATTTTTCACGGTTTTGTGCAGTAATTGGAGGGATTATGGGAAAAAATATCGCAGTTTTAGCGTCGGGAAGTGGTACGAATGCCGAGAATATCATCCGTTATTTCCGGGAAAAAGGTTCGGCACGTGTGGCTCTGGTTTTGACTAACCGGCAGAATGCGTTTGTTTTAGAGCGTGCCAAGGGGCTGGGAGTGCCTTGTGTCTGGTTTGCCAAGAGCGATTGGGAAAGTGGAGAGCTTGTTTTGTCGACGCTTCGAGAGCATGATATTGATTTTGTGGTATTGGCAGGATTCCTGGCACGTGTGCCGGACAATATTCTGCATGCTTATCCCAATAAAATGATAAATATACATCCTTCGTTGCTGCCCAAGTTCGGTGGAAAGGGAATGTACGGCGACCGTGTGCACGAGGCAGTGATTGCTTCCGGCGAAAAGGAAAGCGGTATTACCATCCATTATACGAATGAGCATTATGACGAAGGCGGCATTATCTGCCAGCAGAAATGCCCCGTATTGCCGGGCGATACGCCGGAGGAGCTGGCGCAACGCATCCACCGGCTGGAGTATGAATACTATCCGAAGGTGATAGAGGAGTTGGTGGAAGGCCTCTCTCCCAGTTATTTATAGAATCGGTTAAGGGAGAGGATGGCCTCGTTCAGCTTACGGTTGTCTATCTTGTAGTTTTCCAGGGGATTCAATGCACTGTCGCTGATTTCTATATATCCGGAAGGGTGTTTTTCCAGAATAGTATGATTTTCTACGATAAAGGCATAATTGAGATTGTCGCCCACGATATGCCAGTTCCGTGGACAAGTATCGGTTATTAAATGCCCCATACTGTAATCGGAAGGCGGATTGGTTACACCCAGCACTTTATTCATTAGGGTTGGTGCAAAATCATAGTGCGTGGTACGGTGATGGTAGGTATGTGGCTGTTCTCCCGGTTCATATAATAGGAAGGGGATATGTGTTTGTACCGGTGAATAATTACTGCCGTGGCCCCAATAATTTTTATGATTCTCATTGAATTCTTGTCCATGGTCTCCGGTAATGATGACCAGGGTATTGTCTAGCAGTTTCTTTTCCTCAAGTTTGTGGAGGACGCATCCCACCAGTGAGTCGGCTTCCGCCACGCAGTTGTAGTAGAGGTTCAGGAAAGGAGTAGGGTCTATGTCGTTGTTCAGTTTCATATAGTCGGCGAACTCCCAGGACGGTTGGAAACGATAAAGCTTGTCCTTCGGCACTTCATATCCGTGTGCCAAATCATAGAAGAGAAAGGAAAAGAAAGGTTTTGTACCGCTGCCCAGCGTATCGAGTGCTTGCAGATAATCTGCTGTAATACGGCAGTCGCGGTCATAAACGGTTTTTCCTTCGGTATGGGTACGCAAGTCGGGTACCTTTGAGAAAAGTATTTTGGCAAATGGCGGGTTGACGATTGTAGCACTGGGATAAATACCTATCTGATAATTCTGCTTCAATAGTTCTTCTATGAGCAGGGGCTGTATGCCCGATACCTCAAAATCAGTCCAGTAGATGGATGAGAGACTGAAGAAAAGCCCGAAGATACTTCCACGTGTGCCATTGCTGCTGCTTAGATGGGAGGTGAATCTGCTGCAACTGTCGGCAAAGTGGCTGATATGAGGTGTAATGTCCTGGTTAAAGGCGCGGTAGTTCCATGAGTCTATGGCTATCAGCACTACATTCTTGGGGTTGGAATGGACTTCGTATTTCAAAGAATCTATCGGATAGTTGAGGTCAGCAGACTGCTTTTTGTTGTTGAAGTTCATTTTAATGACATCCTTGGATGAGACCACTCCTAACTTCATCATCAGGCGGGTTGCCGTAAGCGGGAAGTAATAGGGCAGGCAGGGGGCGCTGCGAATCACTGAAGTCTTTTGCGCTACGGCGGCATAGGCATGATAAAAGTTAGAGAATAGTGCAAACAAAATCAGAGTGGCAAGTATAGGACGGAAGCCACAGCGGTGAAAGCGGGTATAACAATGGCCTGCAAGTATTCTTAGCAAAGTATTGGCGGCAAATATACCCACTAATACTCCTGCAATCTTCAGATAAAGCCAGAAGCTGAATGTGAAAATCTCACTGTTGCCCTCTCCAACCAGGAGATTCAGTACAAAACCATTGATATGGAACTTGTAAAGACTGTACACACTGCCGTCTATGTAAGCAAGTATATTGAGTAATGATACAAGAATAATGTGTGTGATGGCGGCGGCTTGATGGCGCCGGACGGTAATGGCTACGATTAAGGATATGATGTAAGGAATAAGTGCCCACAAGGCGGCATGTGAGCAAGCGGCCGTTATATAAAACATCCAGCCTCCCACGTCCATCATGGCGAGCCGGGGACTGTGAATCAGATAAAACAGAAATTGTATGGCAATCGTCAGAGTTGAAATTGCATAAAAAATAAATCCTTCACTGAGTGATTTCTCTAACTGTATTTTTTGCATTGATATTGTAATGTTTTGCCTATAGTTTCCTCTGATTCGGCATTGATAGTAAAGGCGTGAGGAGCTTATATAGTGACGTCTTTTGTATTATCGGGCTGTATCTCTAAATGTATGTGCTACTTTGGGATATAAGTGTAAGCATCTTTTTCTCTTCGTAGCGGGTAGTCTCCCCGCAATTTTTCAAATTGTTCGGGATGTGTTTTCAGTGTTTCGCTGTCCCTTCTCGGGTCATACATTTGCAGATATGCTTCTGCCAGGCTGTCGGCGGTAATAATCGGGTTCCGGGGTTGGGGGGGAGCGATGCGGTAGTCGGCTTTGATGTGAAAGAAACGGCAAAGGGCATCCAGGGACATACGGGTGGCATTGGCTTTTCCGTCGGCTGAATAACCGGCTATATGGGGAGTTCCAAGGAACACCCTATTTAATAAGGTAAGATTGATATCAGGCTCGTTCTCCCATACATCAATGATGGCATCGGAAATCAGTCCGTCTTCTAAGGCATTCAGGAGCGCATTGGTTTCAATCACCTCTCCACGTGAGGTATTGATAATGACGGGACAGCGTTTTAATGACCGGAAGAAAGTATGGTCTGCCAAATGGAATGTTTTGTATGGCCCTTCCTTATATAAAGGTACGTGGAAGGTGAGGATATCACATTCTGCTGCGAGTGCTTCCAAGGAACTGAAATCGCCTTCTCCTTCCTTGTCTTGCCGGGGCAGGTCATTCTTCAGGACACGCATGCCCAGTTCTTGCCCTACTTGGGCTATTTTGCTACCCACATTGCCTACGCCGATGATGCCTAATGTCAATTCGGACAGTTGTACTCTTTTGAGCTGTTGCAATAATAGTAAGGCTGATTGCACGTATTGAGCTACGGATGCTGAATTGCATCCGGGGGCATTGGTCCAAGCGATGCCTGCTTCACGGCAATATTCCGTATCTATATGGTCGAAGCCTATGGTGGCGGTGGCAATGAAGCGGACTTTACTGCCTTCCAGCAGTTCCTTGTTGCAGTGAGTGCGGGTACGTATAATCAGTGCATCGGCATCTTTTACCAACTCCGGAGTGAAGTCTCTGCCAGGAGTATAAATCACGCTGTCGGCTATTTTTTCGATGGCTTCCTTAATAAAAGGTATCTTGTTGTCAACAATGACTCTCATAATGCTGCTGTTCTTTTCGACGATTTTCCATCGTGCGAAGATACGACTAATCCGCCAAAGTGGCTAAGTAATGCCCGGAAAATAATTTGATTCTTTCCGTTTTTAAGTTTGCATTTCTGCCCTCACCGCTCTCACTCTTTTCTTCAACTTCCCTATTCATCGGCATTGCAGGGGTGGGTGAGAGCAATCGAAAAGGGTGAGGGTAAATTTTGCTCTCACCCGTGTTTTCTTCCGTTCCGCATCCTTCTTTCTTCTGTTGCATCCTTTTCATTCTTTCGTTTTACTTTTGGATTCTTCAGCAGCCCACGTTAGTGAGCCGTAATGTTCACTTGAGTGAACTAAATAGCTCACTAGTGTGGTTGAATTGGTTCATAACAGTGGGCCGATGATGAATAAAGTAGTTTTCGGGAAGGAGATAAGGTGTTTGAAGGATAAAACAATGGGCCAGTACGGATTGAACAATGGGGATGTGCCCGATTCCGTACTTGGTTTTTGTAACAGACAGCAAGTGATTGCTCATCTCTATCTTATGTTTTATAGGTGAATTTGTGTTTTTGTCAAAAAAGGAAAGCGAAATAGACTGCTATATGAGGATTATCTTGTACATTTGCAGCTGAAACTTTTTAGAGATGAGAATAGGATACGACGGAAAACGGGCTGTGCAGAATTTTACGGGATTGGGCAATTACAGCCGGTATGTGGTGCAGTCATTGTCAGCCTTTGCTCCGGAAAACGAGTATTGGTTGTATGCTCCGGTACACCGTGAAAATCAGCAACTCTCGTCGATGGTGGCCGAAAGCCGGGGAACGGTATCGGTACATTATCCATCTTATTGGCTCTGGAGAGGAATGACTTCGTTGTGGCGCGTGGGAGGTATACGCAGGACTTTGAAACGGGACAACATACAGCTGTTCCACGGATTGAGTAACGAACTTCCCCTGACCATCCATCGGGTACGGGAAGTAAAGAGTGTGGTGACTGTTCACGACCTTATTTTCCTGAGACTTTCACATTGTTTTTCGTTGGTCGACCGCTTGATTTATAACTACAAATGCCGCTATGCATGCAAGCATGCAGACCACATCATTGCTGTGAGTGAGTGTACCAAGCGTGACATCATACATTATTATGGAATTCCTGCGGATAAAATTTCCGTTATTTACCAAGGGTGTAGTTCTCTGTATGCCTGTCGTGTCGGTAAGGATAAGCGCAAGGAGGTGATGCGGAGTTATCGGTTGCCCGAACGCTATATCTTGTCGGTGGGCACCATTGAGGAGCGTAAAAATGCGCTGGCCATTGTGAAGGCTTTGGAGTATCTGCCCGATGAACTGCATTTTGTTCTGGTAGGGAGACCCACAGCCTATATCCATCAGCTGAAAGAGTTTATGACAAAAGCCGGATTGCAAGACAGAGTACATTTTCTGCATGGTATCCCTTCGGACGATTTACCTGCCATTTATCAGTCGGCCGAGACTTTTGTATACCCATCCGTTTACGAAGGTTTTGGCATCCCTATTCTTGAGGCTTTGCATTCCGGCATTCCGGTGGTTGCAGCAACCGGCTCTTGTCTTGAAGAAGCGGGGGGGGAGCATTCATTGTATGTGAGTCCCCACGATGTGGAGGGATTGGCAGCGGCGATTGCCCGTACACAAGAGCCTTCTTTGCGTGCCACCATGATTGAGGAGGGGCTGAAGTGGGCACAGCGTTTCACGGAGGAGCAGATGGCGCGTGAGACGATGGAGTGTTATCGGAAAGTATTAACAAAAGAAACCTAAGATATGAATTATTTGGACCGCAATGAGTTTAACTACGCACCTTCGCAAGAGGTGGTGGAGGCTCTGAAGAATTTTGATATAAACAAACTCTGTTTCTATACCCGTATCTACGACGAAGGCAAGAAGAGTATTCTGTCTGTTTATCTATCTGAATCTTACGGAATTGATGAACCGCAGGTACTGTTGGGTTATGGTGGAGAAGATATATTGAAACAAGCAGTCCACTATTTCCTGACCCAAGAGGATGGGAACAAGACGATGCTCATTCCTAAATTCTCGTGGTGGTACTATAAATCCATTGCTGATGAAGTGGACGGGCATACGTTGCAGTATCCATTGTATGAGGATGGCAATACCTTTAAATATGATTTCGCTGCCATGAAAGAGATGGTACAGCGTGAGAATCCCAAGGTCTTATTAATCGCTTCGCCCAATAATCCCACCGGTAACGGTCTGACCCCTGCAGAATTGGACGCTTTGTTGGCTGAGTTGCCCGTAACAACCATCGTTTTGGTGGACGAAGCCTATGCCTCTTTCGTATCTACTGATACGGACTATATTAAGATGCTGGTTGATAAATATCCCAACCTGATTATTTCACGCACGCTTTCCAAGTTCTACGGATTGCCCGGATTGCGCATGGGTTTTGGATTTATGAGTAAGGAGTTGGCCAACTTTGGCAAATACAGCAACAAATATCTGGGTTATAACCGTATCTCTGAGGATATTGCTATTGCCGCACTGAAATCGGATGCGCATTACCGGAATATAGCACGGCTGATGAATGAGAGTCGCGCCTGCTTTGAAGCGGAGATAGGGACGTTGCCTGGTTTCAAGGTATATGAGTCGGTGGCGAACTTTGTCCTTATAAAATATCCGATTGTCTTGAAAGAACGCTTACAGAAAGCTTTTGCCGACGAGGATTATAAGGTGAAGTTCATGAATGAACCAGACATCAATACCCATTTGCGTATTACCTTGGGGCGTCCTGAACAGAACCGTATTGTCATTGACACCATTAAAAAAATTGCATTACAATGAAAGCGGTTATATTGGCTGCAGGGATAGCTTCGCGTTTGCGTCCGTTGACTGATACCACTCCAAAATGTCTGTTGAAAGTTGGAGAGCGTTGTTTGCTGCAAAGAGCCTTTGATGCATTGCTGCAGAATGGCTTTCGGGAGTTTGTCATTGTCACCGGTTATAGACAGCAGCAGATTGTGAACTTTCTGGAAGCTCATTATCCGGCATTGGAGGTTACGTTTATCTATAATGAGAAATATGCTTCTACCAATAATATCTACTCTTTATGGCTTACACGGCCTTATGTAGATAAAGAGGACATTCTGTTGCTGGACAGCGATATCCTTTTTGACCCGCAGATTGTAGCCAAGTTGCTTGGATATGGTCAAGCGGATGCGTTGGCTCTGAACCATCATACATTGGGGGAAGAGGAAATCAAGGTAATAGCGGACAATGATGGCAAGGTGTTGGAAATCAGTAAGACGTGCTCCATATCCCGAGCTATTGGCGAGTCTATTGGCATCGAGAAGATGTCTGCCGCTTATACAGAAGCGCTTTTCCGGGAATTGGAGGTTATGATTACCAAAGAAGGTTTGGATAATATCTTCTATGAACGTGCTTTTGAGCGTCTCATACCGCAAGGACACTCTTTCTATGCGCTTGACACTACCGAATATTTTTCTGTGGAGCTTGATACGGTGAATGACTTTGAACAAGCACAGCGGTTGATTCCTTCACAACTTTATTAATTAATGGGCTGATTTTTATGGCAGATTATGATATACGTCCTTTGCAGCTTCGTATTTTGAAGATATTGCTTGCTGTGGATAAAGTTTGTAAAGAACATGGTTTGCGCTATTATATAATGGCCGGTACTATGCTTGGTGCAGTCCGTCATAAGGGATTTATCCCTTGGGACGATGATTTGGATATCGGTATGCCGAGGGCTGATTATGATTTGTTGATGTCTCATTCCAAGGAATGGCTTCCCAAGCCTTATGAGGCTGTCTGCGCAGAAAATGATCCGAATTATCCATTACCTTTTGCCAAGATACAAGATGCGGATACGACTCTTATCGAGCGTATGCATTTGAAATACTTGGGAGGTATCTACTTGGACGTATTTCCATTGGACGGTGTACCGCAAAGCAACCTGAAACAGAGGATTCATTTTGCCCGGTATGAATTTTACAAGCGGGTGCTCTATTTTATCTACCGCGACCCTTATAAACATGGAAAAGGTCCCGGCTCATGGTTGCCGCTGCTGTGCCGGAGACTTTTTACTACTGCCGGCGTACAGAGGAGTATCAGAAATGTGATGACCACCTATGACTTTGACAAGTCTTCTTTAGTCTGTGATTATGACGACGGTATGCGCGGTATTATGCCCAAGGCAGAGCTGGGAGCTCCGACTCCCGTTTCGTTTGAGGGCGAAACAGTGTGGGGAGTACAAGATTATGACGCCTATCTGACCCGAAAATATGGAGACTACATGGTTATACCGAAACAAAGCGGGCAGAGACAGCATAATTTCCACTATTTGGATTTGGATAAGCCCTATTCTTCACAAGAAAGTTCCAATTCTATTTTATAATTTTGCTCTTTTAGGGAAATGTTAGACAAATGTTTTTTTCCAAAATTTCCATAAGGGACCGAAATCTTTGGTTAATAAATAAAATATGGCTTTTAGGCGGCCGCGTATTAGGCTTATTTTGAATCTATTTCCTGTTTTGAAAGTTCCTATCTTTTGGGATTTGAAATCTTTTCCTTTGTAAGTGAAAACTTTGCGGAATGTGGATGAAGTCATGCCCCATTTTAATAGAAATTGCATTTGACCACAATTCTTGCGTATGCGGGTAGTTGATTTTGTTTCAAAATGATAGATGCGACTGGCTTGTAGCCCTTTCATGAATCTGACTCCACACATATATAATTTTGCGGTGAAATCTGGGTCGCTGTACATTCCGGGTGAGTATTCTATACTATAACCGCCTACTAAATCCCAAATGTCCCGGTGTACGATATTGGGAGGAATGGTAGCTCCCATCCAGTCGTTTATTTTGTAGTTCATGTATTCTTTCAGTAATTTATCTTCTTGAAAAGTTTCGATACTGTCTCCATAATTGGCTAAGATGGTTGATGCGCTTTGTGTATGTGGTTGTATTGATGTAGCTGAAAGAAAGAAATAATTGTCAGACAGTTTTTCTATTTCGTCATAGAGAACCTTGTCCCAAAAAGGGAGTACATACATATCATCATTCAAAAATAGAATATAATCAGTTTTGACTTTAGTGCGCATCATATTCATAGCAAAACATACTCCGATATTCTGCTCAGAATGTGTGTAATCAATACCTGCTTTTTTTATCCACTCTAAGGTTCCGTCACTTCCATCGTTTACGTGTACAATGATTTGGTGATTGTAGTAAGAGTTTCTTTGGATACTTTGTATGCATAGTTTTAGGAAAGCAAGGTTATTCCATGTAGGTATAACGATTGAAAATAATCTGTTTTGAGATTTTATAGCTGTCATCTTTTGCTAATTGAGAAAATAAGTACAAAGATATTTATATAAATGGAGTTTTTGATTATAATTACTTGAAAACATTTATATTTTATAATATGCAAAAACAATATTGGTGTGAAATATACTGTTTTATGAGTGATATATAATACCTCTAGATTTCTTGTAGACAATAGTTTGGACTTGGATTGAATTTTTATGTTTGTGTTTTGTGTAGGCTGATGTTCTATATTGTATGATTAGCCTATATCGCTATTTGCGAAACTTGAATTAAGTTATTACTTTTGTGCCGAATCAGCAATTCTAATAAATTTGTTATGACCAAATTCTTAATTATCCGTTTCAGTTCGATAGGGGATATTATCCAGTGTATGGGAATTATCGGTGGAATACGTGAACGGTTTGCAGATGTGGAAATTCATTGGATTACCCGGAAAGATATGGTGGGGACCTTGTCGATGGATGGCAGGATTGATAAAATCTGGGCGTTTGACAAGGAGACCGGACTTGCCGGGTTGTTGAAAATGGCGGCTGATTTGAGAAAAGAGCATTTCGACTACATTTATGACGCTCATAGTAATATCCGTTCCAACATATTGAAGCTGATAGTGTCTCCATTGCCTTTTGTGAAACCTTACGTTGCTCTGCGGAGCAAAGAGAGAGGCAAACGCTTTTTGTTGTTCAAACTGGGAATCAACCATTTCGACAAGCCTTTCAGGGGGATGGTGTCTTTTCAGAAACCATTGAAGAAATGGGGAATTACGCATTTTCCGGACAACTATCACGACTGGCATTTCCCGGATGAAATACGTAGCAAGTATGAGAACTTTGTAACCAAAGATATGATTACGCTGGTGCCGTCTGCCAACTGGGAAATGAAACGCTGGCCCGTTTCCTATTGGAAAGAATTGGTTGCCCTTCTTCCTGAGTATAAATTTGTTATTCTGGCTGGTCCGAAGGATACTTTCTGTGAGGAAATCAGAAGTGCTGCACCGGAACGGGTAGTTAACCTTGCGGGACAAACCTCATTGATGGAGTCTTCTTACATAGTGTTGCGTTCCAATCTGGTAATCAGCGCTGATACGGGTTTTATGCATGCCGCTGATTTGTTCCGTGTTCCTGCTTTTGCCTTGATGGGACCTACGGCCTTCGGTTTCCCTACGGGACCTACGGTGGAAATACTCGAAACAGCCCTGCCTTGCCGTCCGTGCACCAAAGACGGACGGGGTAAATGCAGGCTAGCTGTTTATCAGAAGTGTATGGTGGATATTACCCCCCAACAAGTCGCTGAAAAGATTATTGCTTCTCTTGGTTGATGGCGCCTATCGTCTTTGTAGTGGAATAACCGTCTACGAAGGGGATAGTTACTGTTTCTTGGGCGTACTCCCTGCCTACAATGTTTTCTATGGCATAGTCGCCACCTTTTACCAACACGTCCGGCGCTACTGTCCTGATGAGGTTCAGCGGGGTGTCTTCCGTAAAAATCACTACGTAGTCCACTGCTTCCAAGGCTGCCAGGACTGTGGAGCGGGCGCTTTCATCATTGATGGGGCGCGATTCCCCTTTCAGACGTTTTACTGAGCTGTCCGAATTCAATCCTACGATAAGTACGTCCCCCAGTCTTTTGGCCTTTTCCAGATAGCACACGTGTCCTTTGTGCAGAATGTCGAAGCAGCCGTTTGTGAATATGATTTTGCGCTCCTGCGCACGCAGTTGTTTTATAGTATCTGCAAGTTGGGGAATAGGAATAAGTTTGCTGGCCGGTTTCCCGATTTGTAGCTCGTCCTGCAACTCTTTGAACAGAATGGGGCTGGTGCCTATTTTCCCGACTACAATGCCGGCCGCTTTATTGGCAAGATAAATGGCATCTGCAATAGGGATACCGGCTGCCAGCGCAGCTGCTAAAGTTGCCACGACAGTATCGCCTGCACCTGAAACGTCATATACTTCCCTTGCTTCGGTAGGAATGTCTTGTGAGGCTTCCGGAGCTATATATGACATACCTTTTTCGGAACGTGTCACTAATAGAGAAGTAAGGTTATACTCCTTCAGTATCCGGTTTGCCGCGTTATGTATTTCTTTATCCTCATTTCTCACATCCATTCCCGAAACGGCTGAAAGTTCTTTCAGATTGGGGGTGATGATGGTTGCGGAACGGTATTTCTCCCAATTTGTCCCTTTGGGGTCTATAATGACCTTCTTCCCTTGCCCGGCAGAGGCGGATATAACCTGCTGGCATACTGTATCATTGCATACTCCCTTGCCATAATCCGAAATCACGACAATGTCCACTTCGGGGAGTGCACGCTTCACGGCATCCAGCAATTTCTGCTCAGTCTCTTCGTTCAGGCATTCATTTTCTGTTTCAAAGTCCAGCCGTACTACTTGCTGGCTGTTGCCTATTACGCGGGTTTTGGTGATGGTTGGGTGTTCTGTATGAAACAGTTCGTTTCTGATACCCAAATCAGCGAACATCTCCTGCATTGTGTTTCCGTTGTGGTCGTTGCCAAGCAGGCTGACGACATACGGCGAGCAACCCAGTCCCAACAGATTTCTTGCAACATTGGCCGCTCCTCCCAATACATTGTAGGTACGGGTGACACGGACCACTGGTACGGGGGCTTCGGGAGAAATCCTTTTCACGTCCCCTATATGGTAAGTATCCAGCATCACGTCTCCGATAACGAGTACCTTCTTTCCCTTTATACTGTTTAATTCTGTATTCATAATAGGTTGTTTTTTAATTGGTTGGCCCAATATAGAAGTGAATGCTCAGAGGTGACCCGGAAGGACTTGACACCACTTCTTTCGCCGCATTCCGTATCCGATTTCTTATCTCCGAACATATAGGATTGGGATGGGTCGATTTCATATTTCTTCATCGCTTCCGTCACCATGAAAGGAGAAGGCTTACGGCATTCGCAATGTTCTTCCGGAGCGTGAGGGCAAGTATAGAAATCGTTCAGTATAACTCCATGTTTTTCCAGCTCTTGGGCGAGTGCCCGGTTGAACTGTTCGGCGTCCTCCAGCGTAAAGTAGCCACGTCCAATACCGGATTGGTTCGTGATGACAATCAGCAGATAACCCAATTCCTGAAAAATGCGGAGTGCTTCGGCTACACCGGGCAATAATTCAAGCTCTTGGGTCTTATAAACGTAGCCGAAATCAACATTGATGGTACCGTCCCGATCAAGAAAAATCGCTTTATTCATGGGAGAACAGTTTATTGTCAACGATGCCGCACAAGATATGTCCGATGGTAATGTGCACTTCTTGAATCCTGGCAGATTCGGCGTGCTGTATAATCAACGGGTAATTGCAAAGTTCCTTGCACCTTCCTCCATCCCTTCCCAGGAGCCCTATGGTGGTGATGCCCATAGATTGTGCCTTCTGCAAGGCATGCTCTACGTTGGGAGAGTTGCCGCTGGTAGAAAGGCCTATCAGAATATCACCTTTCGTTCCCAAGGCTGCCGTCTGCCGTTCGAAAACGCGTTCGAAGCCATAATCATTGCTGACTGCGGTCAGGATGGAAGTGTCGGTTGTCATGGCGATGGCGGGCAGGCCTTCCCGTTCGGTCACGAAACGTCCGACGAGTTCGGCAGCGATATGCTGGGCATCGGCTGCACTGCCGCCGTTACCGCAAAGCAAGACTTTGTGCCCTTGTCGAAGGGCTTGTACTATCAGATTGCCGACGGTTTCGATGTCGGTAAGCATTTGCCGGTTGTTCAGGATATTTTCTTTGAGCCTGATACCTTCTTGGATGGACTGGATGATATAATCTTGCATAATTTTCTAATCTCGTTGGTACAAAGATACGACATTTCAGAAATGAAGCTTGCTTTTGACGAAATTTTTAAATTGTCTTTGCTTTCTCCATTTCAGTCTGCTGAAGAGAGTGAAGAATATGCATTCTTCAATATCGAATCCTCTTTGCTCGGCATATAGAGGTATTATTTTCATGAAGTCATCGGCGGGAATACCCAGTTGGCTGAAGGCATTCATGGACATTCTGATACCGGGTACTTTACCGAGCTTCAGGCGGTTGATGTCAATGAGGGCGAAGTGATATTTGCCGTCTGTCTTCCGGTAAAATATATTCTTGGGATTATAGTCCAGTGGCAAGACCTTGTTCAGATGTAATTGGAGAGTGAAGTCTACGAGGTCATGTCTTAGCCGTTTTTTCTCTTCTTCCTCCATTTCCGTACCGAACATATCCGTAACAAGCGGGTAGGGGAGGTATTCGGAAATAAAGTATCCGGTGTGGAAGAAACCATTCTTTTTGATTTCTATATAAGCTACCGGAGGGGCGGTCTCTATTCCCCGTTGCAGAAAAAGTTCTGCATATTCAAAGGCGCGCTGCGCTTTGCTTTTGCGGAACCAAGTGTAAATGAGGCAGTTTATGAGGGCAGGTCTTTTGTATTTCTTGATTACGAAGTCCTTATCTCCGAACCGCACTCTTTCGACTGTGTTCCTTCGGTTACAATAAACCTCTTCCCGTTCATATTCTTCCGATGGGATGGCTCGGATATAACTCTCGTAGGCGGCATAGTGCGGATGAATATGTACCTTCATTGCTTTTATTTACATTTTACTTCTTTTGAACGGTGCAAAGATAGTGCAAACCGAAAGCAGAACAAAATGAACTTGTTCATTTTTTATTTTGAGGTGCCGCCTATCTTCGCTTTTGAGCAAAGATAATCAAAATGTATCATCTGGTCGGAAATATCGTATGCTTTTTTAGCGAACTCGGCTTCTGCCGGGGTGGGCTCTTCACCTACCACCTCCATTTGGGGGCTGATGGCGAATCCTTTCTTGCATGGGTCGAGGATGCTTTGGCCCAATCCGCTCCAGTAGTAATCATCCAGTTGGAGCAGGTTCAGTAAGGTGGGGTACATATCGATTTGTCCCATCACTTTATCATAACGCATGCCTACCGGAGAGTTTACTATGATGAAAGGGGTGAATGTCTTGTCGGATACGATACCCTTGCCACCGGGGGCGTTGCACAATTCTTCACGGTAGGTAGCCAGTCCTTCGTGGTCACCGGTGATGACGATAAGGGTCTCGTCGTATTGTGGGAGTGTTTTCAAGTACTCCACGAATTTTCCTATCGCCTTGTCCGTATAGCGTGCAGTGGTCATATAGTCATTCATTTTCTGTGGAATGGCCGGAGAGAAATGAATCTCTTTCAATTCTTCAGGCAATTTGAAGGGAGCATGGCCGGAGTAGGTCACCAGCTGCATGTAAACATTCTCCCCCTTCTTCCAGATTTCCCCCTTCTCTATTTTTTGGCTGCATTGCGCCAGGAAGGAGCCGTCTCCGGTACGTTTGTGCGTGCCAAAGGCCTCTGTCAGTTCAAAGTCATGATAAGCAATGATGGTGTCGGTCCCGAAACTGTAGGCTATGACGCCTTGGTTCCAGGTCGATACTTTATCAATGGTCAGGAGGTAGTTGCGCGAGTTCTTCTGCTGATGCATGGCTTTTTGCAGGGTTCCGTAGGTGTGGTCAGGATATTGGCTGCTGTATGTGCCGCTGTTGATAGGCAGCATACCGGCGCAAAGCAACAGCTGTGCATCAATGGAACGTCCTCCTTTCACTTGCGTCAGTACGTGGGGAGCGTATAAGGTGGTGGAGTCTTGCAGCAGTTTGTTGAGATATGGAGTAATCTCTTGCCTTTCCACTTCCCTTTCGAGTACCCAGCTTTCCAAAGATTCTGCCAGGATGACGATGCAGTTGTTGCGGATTCCGATACGTCCGGCCAAAGGGTGATGTCCGGGTTTCTGGCTCAGCCACTCCTTTATCTCTTGCTGTATCTGTGGGGTGGCCTCCTGCTTCTGGTTGATGAGGTCATAGCATAGGCTTCCGAAGACGGTATACATGGAAGTGGTGCTTGCACACAGATAGGCTTTCTGGCGGACGGTGTTGTATGCTTCCTTGAATCCTCCTTTGGCCAGGGTGGTGATGGCAAACAGCAGGATACCGATTCCCAAAGCTCCTCCGTAATACTTGTATGATGTTCTTCCGGCGGTATTTCTTTTGTAATGCCAATAAAGGGGGATACTGGCAATGGTAGATAGAGGGAAGAAGATGTCGTACCAGCGGAAGGAGTCGTAAACGCTTCCGGTGAAATCGGCGAGGTTTCCAGAAAGTCCATAGCTGTTAAGTGGGATGGCAGTATAGTAGGTGCGGAAATACATCAGGTTGACAATCAGTAGTATATCCAGCAAAAGCATGATGACTATCTCTGTTTTCCAGAGCCGGAAGAACTTATAGGGGACGAGAAGTACGAGGGTGGCTATTATTTTGGTTGCATAAAATTCGATGGTAGAGAATGAAGCGAATGTGGTGGGTATGCTCCAGATGAAATCGAATAGCAGGAATTTGAAAAAAATGGTGATTCCGAACAAAAGAGTCACTTTATCTGTTGCCCCTTGTTGGCTGTTGGAGCAATGAAAAAGATTTCTTCTCATAAAATAGTATTTTTAAAATATTGGGGTGCAAAGATAGATATTTTAGAGAAGAAAAAGCTTCATAAACAGCAACTTTTGGAGAAAAGTTGATAAAAGTCATTTTTTTTTCCGGATTGATGCAGTATATGCAGAATTCTTGTATTTACTTTGCAGACGTTTAAAGCAAAGAAAGCAAAACTGTTACAAACTAAGGGCTGGATTTTATTGTTCTATTGGTAATTTGAGGTGACGATTGTGTCGTTGCCGTGATATTTTGAGTGTATGAAGAAGCATTATTTATTTTTCGTTTCGGTAGCCTATTCCTATCCTATACTTCGCCCGCTTCAGGACGAAATCAGGCGTAGAGGGGATGAGGTCGCATGGTTTGTTGAACCAGACTGCCCGGTTCTGTTGGATCAAGATGAGAGGTGGCTTCAATCTGTTCAGGAAGTGATGGATTATCAGCCTATTGCCGTGTTTGCGCCGGGCAACTATATTTATGATTTCTTCCCGGGAGTGAAAGTTTCCCTTTTTCATGGCTACCCCATCAATAAGCGTGGCGATGAAAAGGACGACCATTTTTCTGTCCGCGGATGGTTCGATGTCTATTGCACGCAAGGAGAAACGAGCACTCTTCCTTTCAAGGAACTTGAGAGGAAATACGGCTTCTTCAAGGTATACGAAACGGGCTGGTGCAAGGCGGATACTTTCGTGAAAGAACGTGCGCACACTCCTCATAATGCACGTCCGGTAGTCTTGTACTCTTCTACATTTACAAAGAATATAACTTCCGCCCCTCATCTGTTTGATACCATCAAGAGACTGGTGCACGAGAAGGATTGGGATTGGATTATTTCGTTCCATCCGAAATTCTCGGATATGGAAGTCCTCAAGAAATACAAGGAACTGGCTGCATCCTGTCCCAACATTACTTTCCACGAGAGCGGACTTGTCGATGCCAAGCTGCTGAACAGTGCGGATGTGCTGTTGTCCGATGCTTCGTCTGTGATTGTTGAGGCAATGATGTTGGACAAACCGGTTGTGACCTATTGCAACACCATGCCGGGAGCTCATTTGCTGAATGTCACTGACACGGATGCTGTAGAGGGAGCGATAGAAAAGGCGATTTCCCGTCCGGCGGAACTGATGGAACGGATGCGTGCTTATGTGCACAAGCATGAAGCCCATCTGGACGGTGAGTCCTCTTCACGGGTACTGGATGCCGTAAACAACTACATCTGGTATTTTCAAGGTAAGACCAGAACCAAGCCCTGGAATCTGGTACGTAAGTTTAAATTGCGATGGCGGGTGGGTTATCCGTTGATGGCCACTTTGCGGTTATGGTAACTGTTGCGGCTTATGAAGAACACTGAAGCATTACCTCTTATAAGTATTATTGTACCGGTCTATAATGTAAAGGATTATCTGGAGAAATGCCTGCAATCCATTTGCGTGCAGACTTATAAGAATCTGGAAATAATATTGATTGACGACGGCTCTTCCGATGGTTCGGGAGAGCTTTGTGATTTATTTGCCCAAAGGGATGGACGGATAAAGGTTATCCACCAGACGAATGCAGGTCAGAGTGCAGCCAGGAATAGAGGTTTGGCGGTAGCTCAAGGTGAATTCCTTGGTTTCGTGGATAGCGATGACTGGATTGAGCCGGATATGTACGAATTCTTGTATCACTTACTGAAAGCGAATGGGGCGGATATATCCATTTGCTCGCATTATATAGAAACTGCCGTAAAGACCAGAGTGAAGCACTCTTCTGGGCAATTCTCCAGCTTTTCTCGTGAAGAAGCTATCCGAACATTGGTAGAAGATAAGCGTATAAGAAATTATATGTGGGATAAGTTGTATAAGCGTCAATTATTTGCTGGAATATATTTTCCGGTAAATAGAGTTTTTGAAGATATTGCAGTTTCTTATCAGATATTTTATAAAACGCAGAAAGTCGTTATGCAAGACTGTCCTAAATATCATTATTTGAAACGTGAAGGAAGTACTACTCAAGGTAAATTGTACAATTACGAAAAGGAATATCTGCTCTTTCAAACTGTCTATGAACAAGTGAAATTTGTGCGAGAAAAAGAAATATGGGATAAAGCTCCTTATTGTGTACATGAACGGGGAATTCATTTGATTGACCATTTGATGATGCTTCCTCAATCTTCTTTGATAGATGATGTTATCAATGATGTATTAGCCAGAATGCAGGAGTTTGATAATGTGTCGTGGCCGCAATTGGGTGTTATGCATATATTTAAGCGCCGTATGATGTATTGTCATCTAAAGGTTTATAGATGTATTTACCGTTTAGTGAGGACATTCTTCAAATCTAAACGGTATAAATTCCAAACATTATAACTTTAATTGAATCTCAATAATGAATAAAGCAAGGGTTATAGCTTTTTATCTACCTCAATTTCATCCAATACCAGAAAACGACAGATGGTGGATGAAAGGTTTTACGGAATGGACTAATGTAGGAAAGGCACGTCCATTGTTTCCAGGACATTATCAGCCTAAGGTACCGGCAGATTTGGGATATTATGATTTGCGAGTGCCGGAAACACGTAAGGCGCAAGCTGACATGGCAAAAGAATATGGTATCGAAGGCTTTTGTTACTGGCATTATTGGTTTGGAAATGGAAAGAGACTCTTAGAGCGCCCGTTTAATGAAGTATTGTCTTCTGATGAACCGGATTTTCCTTTTTGTCTGGCTTGGGCTAATGAGTCATGGAGGGGCTTTTATCACGGCATAAAGAGCAAAGATACTTTGATAAATCAGCTTTATCCGGGAGAACAAGATTATATAGCTCATTTCCACGAGGTATTACCTGCTTTTAAAGACCATCGTTATATTACAGTGGATGGGAAACCGTTGTTTATGGTTTATCATCCTTTGGATCATCCGGAGATGAAAGAGTTCATTGAACTCTGGCGTACTTTAGCTGTGCAGAATGGCTTGAAGGGGGTTTATTTCATAGGACAAACCTATCATTTGAAAGAAGAAAAAGAGAGACTTATGAAAATGGGGTTTGATGCTATTAATGTTGTACGCTTGTTTGACTTTGAGAAGAAAGCTGCTCTGACTTATAAATATGCGAAATGGAAACATAAAATATTTCGTATTCCTAAGGTTGTGGAGTATAAGAAGGCCAGTTCTTTCTTTGTGGGTGATGAAGAATATGAAGAGAATATTATACCTACCATTATTCCTAACTGGGATCATTCTCCACGTTCCCGTGGTAAATCGTTGGTCTTGAATCACGCTGAACCTTCTTATTTTGCCCGACATCTGAAAGAAGCGATAAAGCGCATTGAGAATAAGCCTTTAGACCATCGGCTTGCATTTGTAAAATCATGGAATGAGTGGGCTGAAGGGAACTATCTGGAACCGGATTTACATTATGGAAAACGTTATCTGGAAGTGATAAAAAAGAATGTTGTAGAGGGATGATTTCTATGGAAGAAAAGATAGCAATTGTTATACCGGCATATAAGTGCCGCTTCCTCCGGCAGACATTGGATTCTATTGTCGTACAGACTTGTCGAAGTTTTACTGTTTACATAGGTGATGATGCAAGTCCTCAGAATCTGAAGGAAATTGTTTCTGATTATGCGGATAAAATGAATATTGTCTATCGACGTTTTGATACTAATCTGGGTGGAGTGGATTTGCCGGGGCATTGGGACCGTTGTATAGCACTTGCAAAAGAACCGGTTATTTGGTTCTTTTCAGATGATGATTTGATGCCGCAGGACGGGGTAGAGCGTATTATAAAAGCATTAGAATGCTATGGTACGAGGCATGGGATGTTCCGTTTTCCCCTTGCTGTGATAGATGAAAATGGCAAGATAATACATAAAAATCCTTCATTGCAGGAATATCCGGTTTCGGGCTATCAGTTTTTGTTGGATAAATTGGAAGGAAGAATTTATTCGGCTGCTTGTGAATATGTTTTTACTCGTGATATATATGAACGGATAGGCGGTTTTGTGAAGTTTCCATTGGCGTGGTGTTCAGACGATGCAACGTGGACAAGCATAGGTGAAAATGCAGGTGGAATGATTCCTTTGCCTGGTAAGCCGGTTTGTTGGCGAAATGTGATGGGCGAGAATATAAGTTGTTCCTTCAATTATGATGAAGAGAAGATAGCAGCTACAAGGCAATTTATAAAATGGGTTTCAGTTTTTTACTCGGACAGACTTCAAGATAGAAAACTACAGCATGCGATAAAGAAATATGCCCATACGATATTGCATTATAGTTTGCAAGATCGTTATAAATTACATGATCTTATGGGTATTTGTCGTAGTTTATGGTATATTTGCCCTTCTGTATCATTAAGTGTGGCATTCCGCATGTGTAAGTTGAAACTTAGAAATCGAAAGAGATAATGAAGAAAATTCTTTTTATACTTCCTTGTGTGCCTTATCCGTTGACTGCTGGAGGTAATCAGGCCTTTTTCAATATGGTGGAATATATCCGGCACAAAATGTCTGTGTCTTTGTTGCTTTCTCCGGAAAATAAGGAGATGAATGATGTCGAAAGTTTAAGGGCTTTATGGACAAATGTTGATTTCTATCTTTTTAGGGAAGAAGATGCAGAACCTAAGACTCGTTGCCCCCGATATTACCGTTGGTTAAAAAAGATGTCTGAATCCATTTCCCGCAAGATGCAACGGCAACTGTATTCTTTTCAGCAAGAGCGTCCGTATAAGAATATGACGTTGAAGAATTCTTGTTTTAAACCTTTTCCCAAGGCATACGTAGAGTATGTGTCTGACATCTCACGTCGTGGATTTGATATTATTCAGGTTGAGTTCTATCCATTGATAACATTGGGGTATCTATTGCCTAAAGATGTACAAACAGTGTTTGTGCATCATGAACTGAGGTATATACGTAATGAAAATGAAATGGAATGCCTTACTCATGTAACAGATGAAGACAAGATGCTCTATGGCATTGCTAAGGATATGGAGAAAGCCGCTTTACGTCAATATAAGCATGTAATTGCATTGACGGATATTGACCGTTTATTGTTGGCAGACTTGGTTGGACAAGAATGCAATATTTATGTTTCTCCGGCAGTGGTACAGATAGAGTCTGCTTATGACAGAATTGTGAAGCCGGCCTCTGTTCGTCTGACATTTGTTGGAAGTGAAAATCATTACCCGAACCAGGATGCAGTAGATTGGTTTTGTCATGAAGTAGCCCCTTGTTTGCGTGTTCAGGGTTTTAAATTTGTTTTTCAAGTGATTGGGACATGGAAGAGCCGTTACGTGAAAAGTCTTCAGGCAGTATGTCCGGAAATGGAGTTAGTGGGTTATGTGGAGGATTTGCGGGAATACTTGAATGGGAGCATCGTTCTGGTGCCAATTCGTATTGGTAGTGGTATGAGGATGAAAATATTGGATGCGGTTTCCTCTATGGCTTCTTTTGTAACTACGACAAAAGGAGTTGAGGGAATTGACCTACGTCACAATGAAGAGTGTTTGATTGCTGATAGCGCAACTGATTTTGCAGCAGCAGTCATTCGTTTGGAAGCGGATAAAAAATTGCAAGTCAGGCTGGCGACGCAAGCATTGAAGCGTTTGCGTGAACTTTATAATCCTCAGGAAATGTTGGAGAGAAGACTGGCTGTTTATGATGAGATATTGCAAAATAATACAAACTAATAGCATCAGATTATGCTTTCAATCATAATTTGTTCGGTATCTCCCGAACGTTTGGAGCAAGTAACCCGGAATATTCATGATACTATTGGTGTTGATTATGAAATCATTGCTATTGATAATCGTGAAAAACAATGGCCGATAGCGCGTGCGTATAATGAGGGAGCTTCTCGGGCACATTATCCCTTTCTGTTTTTTGTCCATGAGGATGTAAAGTTTCATTCGGTAGGCTGGGGAAAGTGCATTGAGAAGAAACTTAAGGAACCGGATTGTGGGGTGATAGGTTTTGCCGGTAGTAAGGTGAAATTGAAATGCTATTCGGGATGGGGAGATGTGTATAAGTGGGATGTTATATTCTATTATCAGAGCGTTGGAACTGAAACCCAATTTCGTGTAGCATCGGTTACTATGGAGCATCCTTTTAAGGAAGTGCTGGTATTGGATGGCTTTGCCATGTTTGTGCGTAAGGATGTATGGGCTAAATATCCTTTTGATGAGGAATTGTTGACGGGTTTCCATTGTTATGACTTGGATTTTACATTGCAAATAGCTGCGGATCGTTGTTATAAAAATTATGTATGTTGTTCTTCTGAGGTCTTGATAGAGCATTCTTCACAAGGGAATTTTAATCAAAGTTGGTATCAAGATACGATTAAAATGCACAAATTGAAGTGGAATAAGATGCTTCCAATGAAAATAGAGGGATTTGAATTGGGAGAAAAAGAAATGAGGAAGCAGGAAGAATATACCTTCAGTGTCTTTTTGCGTAAGTTATTGAAAGCGGGATATCCTGAGGCGAAGGTGGTGCTGAAGGACTTTTTAGCTTACCCTTATTCATGGAAACATTTACAGCACTGTATTAAATATGTGTACAAATATCTTGTAAGCTAATTGTGGTTGCTATGAAATTGGTTTTTTTATCACATGTTAGTGATTGTGCCGGAGGAGCACAAAGATGTTTATTGGATCTATTGCGGGGGCTTAAGCATATTCACCCTGATTGGCAACTCTATATGGTTCTTCCTGGTCCGGGAGATTTGCTTGATGCCTGCTCCCCTTATATTGATGGCTATAGGTTCTTACAAATGGAATGGTGGCTTGTAGGTAAGGACATGGATATCGGCACGAGAGAGAAGCTTTCTTATATTCGTAAACTATCGAAGTATTCCATTAAATTAACCCGTTACTTGAGAAGGATAAAGCCGGACTATGGAATGACAAATACTGTGGTTTTTCCTCATTTGGCAATATCATGTAAGATGTTAGGGATAAAGCACTGTTGGTTTATCCATGAGATACCTGATGTGACTTGGCTGAATCTTAATCCTGTTTTTGAATTTCGTTTTATCTTTAGAGCGATTGATAAATTATCAAATAAGATATTGGTAACTTCCAGATATGCAGAGTTTCATTATCAAAAGGTGATGACAAGCGCAAAAATAAGCAGCATCACCCAAGCTGTAGAATTGCCGATGACGGTTGGAGTGGATGTGAAATGTGATAGACATACGCGGTATACTATCTTGTTGGTCGGCGCTTTTGACTCTAATAAGGGACAGATGGAACTTTTGCAGGCGGTAAAGAGAATAGTGGCTGAAGGGAAGGATATTCTTTGTTATCTGGTTGGCCCGGATGTTGGCTTTATGCCCAAATGCCAAAAATATATTCAAGATAATGGTCTGGATAACAATGTAAAAATTGTCTCTTACACGCAACAGGTGGTTTCTTATTATGCTTTGGCTGACGTTGTGTTGGTTTGTTCCACTTTTGAAACTTTTGGTAGGGTTGCTGTAGAAGCTCAGAAATGCGGGTTGCCATTAATCCTTTCTGATGTGGGGGCAAATCCGGAACGCATTGAGGATGGAGTGAATGGGCTCCTTTACCAGAAAGGAAATATTGCGGAATTAGCAGAAAAGATAGAAATATTGCGGGATGAAAACGTTAGAAAAATGCTCTCCAAAAACATCGATTCCATTGCAATAGAGGAAAAGTATGGTATTGATAACTTTGCATCAAGTTTCTGTACTTTGTTGGGCTTGTAGAATGTAATTGTAAATATGATGAACGATACCCTTTCTCCCTTAGTCTCTATTATAATTTGTGTCTATAATGGTGAGAAATATTTAGAGAGATGCCTTCAAAGTGCTATGTCCCAATCCTACAAGAATATAGAGATCATCGTGGTCAATGATGGAAGTATGGATAATACTCCGGTCATTATAGAAAATTATGTAAAGTTGGATTGTCGTATTATTGTTATAAGCAAACAGAATGGAGGAATATCCGAAGCGAGAAGAATAGGTGTGAATCGGGCACGGGGGAAATATATACAGTATTTGGATTGTGATGATGTTTTGATGAGCAATGCGATAGGATGTTTGGTGAACCGTGCTGAGGAGACTCAAGCCGATGTTGTTGTTGCTCCTTTCTTTTTTTGTGAAGATGGCGGAAGAAAGGAATCGGACAGCATGGAGTTTGAACAAATGTCCGGGATTGAATATTTAAAATGTATCCTCTGTTCAAGGGCATATTGGGCTATGTGGACCAAGTTTCATTTACGTTCTTTATATGATGAGGGGATTGAAAGGCTCGGCATCTCGTTTGGAGAAGATGTTGCTTTGTCTACGCAGATTTTAGTTCGTTCGGGAAAAGTTGTTTCTATAAATACTCCGATTCTTGATTATTATGTTTATTCCTCTTCGGTATCTCACGATTTGGGAGAGAGAGCATATCTTGATTTCAATGTTTATGTGCGCTGGTTTGATGACTATATAGAACGGAACGGATTGCATGAGGAATTTGCAAGAGAATTAGCTTTGTTCCATATAAAGAATACTCAAGCGCGGCTCCATTGGAAAAAGGTAAAGGATGTTAATAAAGAAATGAATCGGTTGATGATAGGGCTTGGGGATTATCCGGAATTTTGGAAATTACTGTCACGCCGTGAGAAGAAGATAGTTACTACTTATAGGTTATCATCGTTGTTGGGATATTGGAGACTGTATTATTATAATTGGAAAAATAAATTATAGAGAAATGAAAATCATAGAAAGGTGGAAGAAAAGCCTGTATAGAAAGGCTGTAAAACATAGACTGATAGCCCCTCAAGTGATAGTACTTATGGATGGCGGAGTTTGTTCTCAGATGCACCAATATCTGCTGGGTAGAATTTTTGAAAATGGAGGACATAAAGTGCTCTATGATTTGTCTTTCTATGAAGAGTGGGGAACAGATATGGATTACCAGTTTGTACGTAACTTCGATTTGTTGAAGGCTTTTCCTTACTTAAAAGTGAAGTCCGCTTCTAAACTGGCTTTGTCTGTCTATAAGAAGAAATATTTTAATTTGGGTAATAATACTTATGGTAGGCAGGATGACTTCTCTTTTCTACAAAAGAAGCCTCCGGTCTATTTAGGTGGTTATTATCATGTTCCGGCTGATATTTGGCTTCCGGTATTCCGGTCGCTTTTTAGAGTAATGCCCGAGGTGCTGGATGCACAGAATAAATTGCTGTATTCAGAGATTGATTCACGTCCTTGTTCCGTAGCTGTTCACGTAAGGCGTGGGGACTTGAAAGTAGAAATTCCGGCTTACGGCAAACCTGCTTCATTGGAGTATTTCAAGTCGGCAGTGACTTATATGCAGGATAGGGATATGTCTTCTTTCTTCTATTTCTTTTCAGATGAGCCGGATTGGGTGAGGGATGAACTTATTCCGCAACTTTATCTTACGGAAGGTAATTGTAAGATTGTTGATATAAACGGTTCTGATAAGGGGTATATGGACTTGTTTCTGATAGCTCGTTGCAAGCATCAGATTACCAGTAAAGGGACTTTAGGTAAATATGGTGCTCTTTTAGGAGATAATTCAGAGAAAATGGTGGTGCTTTGTAATGATGAAGTGGAATATCCATGGAAAGAATTACTTCAAAATGCCATATTTTTATAGATTCGGCTCAGTGGTTGTCTCTGTTTTCGTAAGTAGTGATTTTATTTCTATGTTGAACAGTTTGTTTCTTGTATATCGGCAATAAAAAGTGTGGAGAGGGTTTTCGTGCCCTTTTCCACACTATTAAATCTTAGAAGAAATACCCCACGGAGAGCATCAAGTTGCGGTTTTTGTTTCCGCTATCTTCTATATTGTCCAGTAATCCCCAGTCATATCCGATAGAGACTTGATATTTTTGAAAGAATTCGACTCCTGCTTTGAGTCCGAGACCAAAGTCGAAACGTTTCATGGCATTGCTTCCGAATACTTTGGCAGAATCATGAATGCTTGTCAATCCTTCCACTTCATCAATCAAATATCCCGTTGCCTTCATTTTACCGAAGAGACCGACTGCAAAGTAAGGACCGAAATTGCCAAAGATGGCAAAATTGTCATTGATGGCATATTTGTAGCCCATGTGTATAGGTATTTCTAAATAGTAGGGATTGAATTTCAGAGATGCATCATTCCCATTTATTTGTGTACCTTTTAAGGACAGCAGTGCAGCCATGTCGAGATAAACACCTTGGGCTATCTGGGGCAAGTCTTTCTCGGCCTTGATGCTGACATGGAAACCTACCTTGCTGTCAAAACCATCGGTGGAGAACTTGCTGGAATTCATACCTGCCATCGCTCCCCATTTGAGTCCTTCTTGCGCGTGGATGCCCATAACGCCGGTCATCAGTAATGCGAATAAAACTAAAATCTTTTTCATGTTGTTTTAATTTATATTGATATAAACATAATATATAGACCTGACATACTTCAATGCTTTTGAATAAATTGCATGCAGAGAGTGGGTAATATAAACTCATATACAATAATTGGGTATTAAGTTATCTCCAACACATTGGTACACCTTGTTTATTCAAATTATGTCCTGTTACATATTTCCATGAGTTACTTTTCCCTTTAATATTTTCAATAGCAACAAAAATGGCATCTAAGAAACCATTATTGTCTAAATCATAAAGACAACATGCTGCTCCTTGTCCAGTGTCACACGGTGATAAAGAGTCAGGGAAACGAGGGGTATATATAGGTTTTGCATAAGAGTTACCATACTTATCTATATCAGGTAGTATTTCATATACGAATTTATCTTTACCAGAGGGAGCATCTAATGCCATAAATAGGATATCCAATGTACCATTATTGTCAATATCACCAACTGCAACTCCTGCTCCATCTCCATCATGACCTAATCCTGGAACTTCATATACGGGTGATAGACTCAAATAGTTGCCATTTGATTGTAGGTCGAAAGCAATTTGATATCGAAATGAATTTTCTCCTTCTGGGGCATCATAGACCATCATTAATAAATCAGGAGTTCCATTTTTATTTATGTCACATATATCAATACCTGCTCCATCGTAAAAAAATCCGAGTTCATCTAATGTATTTAGCGAAGATAATGAGTTATAGTGGCCATCAGGTTTGAGGTCATAAGCTACGTAATACCATCGGTAGGCACGACCTGCTGTAGTGGGCTTGTCTGTGCATAAAAGAACCATATCTAATATTCCATTATTATTCAAATCACAGAGGGCGATATCACCTCCAGAATTTTCCCAACCCTCAGCAGAAATTGAAAGAATAGATGATTCTTTTGAATAGTATCCATTTTCATCAATATCATATAAGACTTTATACCAAAAATTATTCTTTCCTTTAGGATTATCTATTCCCATCAATATCATATCAGGCCTTCCATTTTTATCAATATCACCGATAGCAACTCCTGCCCCTTGATTAATATGTCCTAGTCCGCTGACTTGACGTGTACCAGTAGTTGATGGATATAGGCTTATAGAACATACTTCTTTACTCTTTATGTAGTTGTCTATATATGCTTTGAGAGTTTGCTTTTTTGTGGGGTCTGTAACTAATTCATAAATGGGGATAAATGATTGTGAATTATTGTCGACATCAATAAATTTCGGTGTGGAAGATTTTACTGATGCCATCCATTTACCTATATCTATTGATGGTGAATTTTCTGGATTTAAAGAACCTTGCACTCCTACGGCGGGGTCACCTCCTATTGTGAAATAATATAAGGACTGCTCTTTATTAGTTATAGCTAAAGATTCATCATATTGGAATTTTCCATCCATCTTGAAAAGGCTAAAGAGTGAAGCGCCTAACCCAGCGTTTATACTTTCTTTTTTTGATGATGAGGTTGATTTAGCCATATAATACACTTCGAATTTTGCTCCTAAATATATATCCTTTAACACATGAGTTCCATACTCTTCAACAATTTGTTCTGGTGTATATGTAGAGAGTCTTTCAATAAACTGTTTTGTGAGACATGTCTTTAAAACATTAATGTCAGCTTCTGAAATTCGATACCTGCTATCTATATATTGCTGAGTACAGTATGCAAAAGAGTAGTCAGAATTATAATGAGAATTACCTCCGAATGCTATATTTAAAGAGGCGCCACCTATGACTTTTAGGATGCCGGGGGTGCTCATTTGTAATGAAGATGACATGTTGGTGGTAAAATCAATGACATCTTTCCCTGAAGAGTAACGGAACCGAGATTCTTCTAGTTTGTAGGGGGTAATCAGTCCTTTTTCTAATAGTTTATTAGTATCAAATACTATTGCACGACTGGACTTAGTATCTAAATATGGCCCAGTTATATCATAGCCGTACCCTAAAATATCATATACACCATCTCCTGCAGATCGGGTATTTACACTTTGTGGAAATGACGGGGAATTACGTTCGATGATATCTTCATCGGCACAACCGGATAATATAAGCATTACCCAACTCATAAATAGGAATAACTTTTTCATGGCTCTCTATCTTTTTAAATAATGTATTGTTTGTTGTATGATTGTTATAATGAGAAATAACCATATAAAAGAACTTCATCAGACTCTATTTTAATCAAATAGTTACCACTACTGTATCCTTCATCCAAAGTGATGTCAATGTTTGTGGGTTCATTGTATGCTTCTGAATGAATGAGTTTACTAGTTGATTCATTGATGAGGGTTATGGTGACGTTAGGTAATACCTCGTTGAAGTCGACACATACTGTGTTATTATATAAGTAGGCGTTGGCGGTTTGAATGATACTACGAGATATAGGGGTATCTCCTTTACTAATCGGATCTTTTCTTTTTGCTTGGGTTAGGGCAATTTCTGTAAAAGGATTGTTCTCTTTTTGTGCGTATGTCACAATATTGCTTAAAAAGAATGTCGCAATTAAGATAGACAATAGTTTTTTCATCATTATACACTTTTTTGATTATTGATGCCGCAAAGGTCGGTTTAATACGGCAGGATAAGTGTATAATATTGTATAATTTCGGTGTATAATGGCGTATAATATTGTATAATTGTTGTACTTGCTAATGATTGTTATGATTGGCTAGATGATTGGAGATTCTTTTTTAAAGCTTCCTTAAGAGATATCTCTTTGTGTGCAAAGCCCATTTTGTTTTCTAATATGCGGTCTGCCTTTTTGTAAATAGTATCCCGTTCGCAGCTCAATATATGGCAAAAGTGGCTTATCGGGAGGTTTGTCAGGTACAGACAACATAAGTAGATTTCGTCTTCTGTCAGGTGATATTTTGATTGTAGTTCCCGGGCAATATTATTCCAACATTTGTTGGTTTCTGCAATTAGTTGTAGCCAGTCACCTTGATGCATTATTTCTGATTCTGCCTTTTCTTTATGAGAGCGGATGATTAGAGTCATCTTGTTGTATACCTCAGATTGTTCGAATAGAACAAGTCCTGCCTTATACAGCATTTCTTTTTCGGTTCGGTTATTGGGCTTTTGCTTTCTTTTCTTATAGGATAGGATGATTACAGCTACAATGAGGGTTAATGTGATTATTGATATACTTATGATAGAGTAATGGGTGTGTTTGCTGATTATGTTTTGCTTGTTGCTTGGCATCCCTTGTTCTGCGCAGACAATGGCATCGGGCTGTCTGGACTTCTGCATGCTGTCCAAATAGGCAGAGTAGTTGCGTTCCATCTCTAAGGAAGTAGCTAAGTCTCCTTGCTCTTTGGCTATGTCTGCCAGATACATGTAAGCCCCGGCTTTGGTGGCATAGTCTGTTGTGAAAAGGGATTTTTGTAGGTAGTAGCGGGCAGAATCATATTGCAATATTAGGTAATATGCGCTTCCAAGTAGTTCGAAAGCTTTGTAGCATGTTGTGCGGTCTTTCTGTACGCCAAGATTCTGTTTGGCGAATTCTATAGCTTTCTCTCCGTTTTCCATCCAGTTGTATAGTTGGCATAGTGAGGAGAACACATTTTCTTTTAATTGTATGTTGGACTGTTTTTGGACGATAGCGAGTGCCTTCAACATCATTTTTTCGGCTTCGGGATAGAATTCCTCTCCTTTTTCCATTCGGATGAGTCCTCGTCGTGACAGAACTTCTGCTTGAAGAACAGAGTCCTTTAGCTGAATACCTATTTGTTGTGCCAATTGATAGCTGGAATCGGCTTGTGTATTTAGGTTTTGTGAATAGTATAGATAACCTATATTCAGGTAGATAAGACTTAATAGACGTCTTTCTCCTGCTTTTTCAGCCAAGGGCTTTGCTATGAGGTATTGAGTCATAGATTCTGTTCTTCTCTGTGAATCCCGGTAGACGCAGCCGGAATAGTAATGGGCCCTTGCCCGCTTTTCTATGTCGTTTGTGCCGTTGTAGTAGGTCAGGGCCGATTGTATCAGGGAATCATTGGTTTGGATAATGTAGTTCTTATCTCTTGCTTCTGTCATTAATAGGTCATAATAAGCACTGTCAGCTTGGGTCTGCAGGCTGTTTGTCGGGAATGCTTCGAGCATAGATAGGGCAGTGTCCGGTTGCTGAACGATGAGCGAGTCAATTGCAATCAGGTACTTATTATAGTTCACTCGGGTATTGCAAGCAATGGACAGAAGTACGATTAGGACAGATAGGGTTGTGATAATAGCTTTTCTCATGTGGTGAACAAAGTTCTCAGTTAAGTCGGGTGCAAAGGTACATCTTTTTCATTATTTACTCATATAATTGCTTGGGCATATTGAAGTTTGAAGAAAATTGTGTGGAAGTTAGGAGTAAAGATGGAAAATAAATGAGCCGGCTATTATTAAGATGACAATGTATGAGTGTACATGGTGCTGGAGAAGTATGCAAGGACACAAAAGAAAGTAGAGAATGTGGGCATTTAGGCAGAAATAACCTGAAACCCTTTTCCATTCCCTCGTTTTCTTGTATCTTTGCGACCTCATAATTCACTTAACTACAAGCAATGAAGGAATTCCTACAACTGATGCGGCGCTTTGTGTCGCCTTACAAGAGATATATCGGTTGGGCAATCGTGCTCAATGTGCTGTCCGCTATATTCAATGTCTTTTCATTCACACTGCTCATTCCTATTCTCAATATCCTTTTCAAGACGGGGGAGAACACCCAAGTGTATCACTTCATGGAGTGGGGAAGCGGTAGCTTGAAGGAAGTGGCGGTGAACAATTTCTATTATTACGTCACTCAGATGATTGAGACACACGGGCCACAGATGACATTGCTGTTCATGGGGCTTTTCCTTGCTTTCATGACCATGCTGAAGACTTCCTGCTATTTCGGTTCTTCCGCCATTATGATTCCCCTTCGTACGGGAGTGGTACGCGATATCCGCGTGATGGTTTATTCCAAAGTGATGCACTTGCCGCTCGGCTTTTTCTCTGAAGAAAGGAAAGGGGACATCATTGCACGTATGAGTGGTGACGTAGGCGAAATTGAAAACTCCATTACCAGCTCACTGGATATGCTGCTCAAGAATCCTATCCTGATTCTGCTTTATTTTTCCACTCTGATTGTAACCAGCTGGCAGCTGACTCTGTTTACTGTCCTGGTATTGCCGGGTATGGGCTGGCTGATGGGAAAAGTCGGCAAGAAACTGAAGCGTAAGTCGTTGGAAGCCCAAGGGAAATGGAGTGATACCATGTCGCAACTGGAAGAGACGCTTGGCGGACTGCGTATAATCAAGGCTTTTATAGCAGAAGACAAGATGGTGGACCGTTTTAAGCAATGCAGCGACGAGCTGCGTGATGCAACCAACAAGGTAGCCATCCGTCAGTCGTTGGCACATCCGATGAGTGAATTCCTCGGTACGCTGCTCATTGTATTGGTACTGTGGTTCGGTGGTCTGCTTATTCTGGGCGACGGCACTTCCATGGAAGCATCAACGTTCATCTTCTATATGGTGATTCTGTACAGTATCATCAATCCGTTGAAAGACTTTGCAAAGGCAGGATACAACATTCCAAAGGGTCTGGCATCCATGGAACGTGTGGACAAAATACTGAAAGCCGAGAACCCCATTAAGGAACCGGTAAACCCGTTGCCGCTGCACGGGATGAATGACCGGATTGAATTTAAGGACCTCTCCTTCAGTTACGACGGCAAGCGCGAAGTGTTGAAGCACGTCAATCTGATGGTGCCCAAAGGACAAACCATTGCACTTGTCGGCCAGTCCGGCTCCGGCAAATCTACATTGGTGGATTTGCTGCCGCGCTATCACGATGTGCAGTTAGGTGAGATTACAATTGACGGTGTGAATATTAAGAATTTTCGCATCCACGACCTGCGTGCGTTGATAGGAAACGTGAACCAGGAGGCCATCCTGTTCAATGACACCTTCTTCAACAACATTGCCTTCGGTGTGGAAAATGCAACTATGGAGCAGGTGATCGAAGCGGCAAAGATTGCCAATGCCCACGACTTCATCATGGAGACCGAACTCGGTTATCAGACCAACATTGGCGACCGTGGCGGCAAGCTTTCCGGCGGACAGCGCCAGCGTATCAGTATTGCCCGTGCCATCTTGAAGAATCCGCCTATCCTGATACTCGATGAGGCCACTTCAGCACTCGATACCGAAAGCGAACGACTGGTGCAGGAGGCTCTGGAACGGCTAATGAAGACCCGTACCACGATTGCCATCGCCCACCGCCTTTCCACCATCAAGAATGCGGATGAGATTTGTGTACTCTATGAAGGTGAAATCGTGGAACGTGGTAAGCACGAGGAACTTCTCGAGAAGAACGGCTATTATAAGAGACTGAATGATATGCAGTCTCTCTCATAGAAATAAAATTCTGCGTACTTTGCTTCCACCCGCTTGTGCTAGGCTGTTATGACTAAATAGGAAGTTAATTTCCTGCAAACAGCCTATTAATTCTTCTTTCTCTTCTATATTTCTTACGCAGAATCTATGATGCAGGTGGGTGTTGACGGCTGCCGGCAGAGTGTTTCACGGCTGTTAGGCGATGATGAATAAAGGGCGTTCTTTTGTCTTTTACGCTTTTTTAATATCTGCTTGCTTCCATTCTATCACTAATTATCCTATTTTTGCAAAGAACACATACATAAACATTGCAAATATCATGAAAAAATTATATCCAACGTCTACGACGACAGCTACTATGACTATCAGTCCAAGTACTCTTAATCATGTAATTCAATCGACCCCGATAATACTATAACTGTAAATATTTAATATTCGCCTACCATGAAAATAAAAGTTGGTTTGATAGGGTTCGGCAGAATGGGGCAAATGTATTGGGAGGAAATGCAGAAAAGCGGTCGATGGGACATCGCATATATCTGCGATACCGATCCGGCCTCCCGAGAATTGGCAAGAAACCTTTCCCCTTCATCCAGAATCATATCCGATGAACAAGAAATCTTTGATGACCAGAGTGTAGAAGCTGTTGGTCTTTTTGCATTGGCAAATTCCAGAAAAGAACAAATAGAGAAAGCTGTCCGGAGCAATAAGCATATCCTGACGGAGAAACCCATTGCCGATACCATTGATAAGGAATGGGAAATTGTGGACCTGATTGAAAAGTATGATCGCATTGCCGCTGTCAACCTTTATCTGCGGAACTCCTGGTATCACCAGGCTATGAAGCAGTTTATCGATGAAGGCGAGATTGGTGAACTGGCTATCTTGCGCATCTGCCACATGACTCCGGGATTGGCGCCGGGCGAGGGACACGAATATGAGGGTCCCGCCTACCACGACTGCGGCATGCACTACATAGACATCGCCCGCTGGTATGCCGACAGTGAATACAAGACCTGGCATGCCCAAGGCATGCGGATGTGGGACTACAAGGACCCTTGGTGGGTACAGTGCCACGGTACGTTCGAGAACGGCATCGCCTTCGATGTCACACAAGGCTTCGTCTACGGACAACTCTCCAGAAACCAGACTCATAATGCATATACGGACATTATCGGTACAAAAGGTATCGTGCGCATGACGCATGATTTCCGGACTGCCGTAGTGGAACTTCACGGCGTGAACCGTACGCTTCGCCTGGAGAAACCGTTTGGCGGAAAGAACCTGGACAAGCTCTGCAACATTATGGCAGACTCCATCGAGAGCGGGAAACGCGATCCGAGATTGCCGCAGATGCGAGACTCGGCCATTGCTTCCCAATACGGATGGACCTTCCTGGAGGATGCGCGCCGCCACGACCTGCCCGGCATAGGCGACTTGCAGACGCTGGAGGAAATCAAGGAGCGCCGGAGGCATATGAAAGAAGGTTACGGACTGCTCCGTCCGAAGAAAACGGTAGTCTGATGCCTACTGTAATTAAGGATTGTTTTAAAACTCATTATATTAACCGATTTTAAAATCTAAAGAACCATGTCGAAATTTACAAGAAGAGAATTTCTTAAGACCGGAGGTTTAGCTTTGGCGGGTCTTACCATTGCTCCAAGCAGCATTTTGGGTAAGAGCCACGGACACGTGCCTCCCAGTGACCGTTTGAACATTGCTGCCGTAGGTATCGGCGGTATGGGACACACCAACATCAACCATGTGAAGGCTACGGAAAATATCGTGGCGCTTTGTGACGTAGACTGGCGCTACGCGAAAGGTGTGTTCGATGAGCTTCCCAATGCGAAGAAGTATTGGGACTATCGTAAGATGTACGATGAGATGGGTAAGGACATCGATGCCGTTATCATCGCTACTGCCGACCATACACATGCCATCATTACTGCTGATGCCATGACGATGGGCAAACATGTATATTGCCAGAAACCGTTGACGCACTCCGTATATGAGTCCCGTCTGCTTACCCGCCTGGCCGCTTCTACGGGAGTAGTTACCCAGATGGGTAACCAGGGTTCTTCGGACGAGGGTACCGACTTGGTATGCGAGTGGATATGGAACGGCGAAATCGGTGACGTGACGAAGGTGGAATGTGCTACCGACCGTCCCATCTGGCCGCAAGGATTGAATGTTCCCGAAAAGGAAGACCGCATTCCCAAAACCCTGAACTGGGATTTGTTTACCGGTCCTGCCAAGATGAATCCATATAACGAAATCTATCATCCCTGGAACTGGCGCGGATGGTGGGATTATGGTACGGGTGCTTTGGGCGATATGGCTTGCCACATCCTGCACCAGCCGTTCAGAGCTTTGAAGTTGCTGTATCCTACCAAGGTAGAAGGTTCATCTACATTGTTGCTCAATGCCTGCGCTCCGCAAGCACAGCATGTGAAGCTGACTTTCCCCGCACGTGAGAATATGCCGAAGGTGGCTATGCCCGAAGTGGAAGTTCACTGGTATGATGGTGGCATGATGCCCGACCGTCCGAAAGGCTTCCCCGAAGGAAAGCAACTGATGCAGAGCGGTGGCGGTCTGACTATCTTCCACGGAACGAAGGATACGCTGATTTGCGGTTGCTACGGACAGAACCCGTGGTTACTTTCTGGCCGCGTGCCCAATGCACCGAAGGTTTGCCGCCGTGTGCCGAAGGCTATGAATGGCGGTCATGAGATGGATTGGGTACGTGCTTGTAAGGAAAGTCCTTCCAGCCGCGTGATGCCTAAGTCTGATTTCTCCGAAGCGGGACCGATGAACGAAATGGTGGCAATGGGTGTATTGGCCATCCGTCTGCAGGGCCTGAACAAGACACTGGAATGGGACGGAGCCAACATGCGCTTCACCAATATCGGCGACGACGAGACATTGCGTACAGTCATCAAGGACGGCTTCAAGATACACAACGGCCATCCGAGCTTCGACAAGACATGGACAGATCCGGTAAATGCCAAGGCTTTTGCAGAAGAGCTCATCAAGCATAACTACCGTGAAGGCTGGAAGTTGCCCGATATGCCCAGATAAACATTAAAAAGAGTATCGGAACCAGGTTCCGATGCTCATAAACGAATACTAATCATTTAATTTTTCAGATTATGAAGAAAATATATTATTCTTTGGCTTGTTGCCTTATCGGAGGTATGCTCGCCTCTTGCGGTGGCGGTGCAAAGAAATCGAACGCTACGGAGGAAGCTGCAGCTCCTACTACTACTGCGGTGTCTTATTCCAAGTCTCTGAAAGCGCCTGAAACGGACAGCTTGAACCTGCCGATTGATGCGGACGGTTATATCACTATCTTTGATGGAAAGAGCCTGGACGGATGGCGTGGATACGGTAAGGACAAAGTGCCTTCCAGATGGATTATTGAGGATGGTTGCCTCAAATTCTGTGGAACCGGTACCGGCGAAGGACAGACCGGTGAGGGCGGTGACTTGATTTTCGCCCATAAGTTCAAGAACTTTGAGCTGGAACTGGAATGGAAGATTTCCAAAGGTGGTAACTCCGGTATCTTCTATCTGGCTCAGGAAGTTACTTCAAAGGACAAGGACGGCAACGAAGTGTTGGAACCCATCTATATCTCTGCTCCCGAGTTCCAGGTGCTGGATAACGCCAATCATCCGGATGCCAAACTGGGTAAGGACAACAACCGTCAGGCTGCTTCCTTGTACGACATGATACCGGCTGTTCCGCAGAACGCCAAACCTTTCGGCGAATGGAACAAGGCAAAGATTATGGTATACAAAGGTACTGTAGTTCACGGACAGAACGATGAAAACGTACTGGAATATCACTTGTGGACTAAGCAATGGACTGAAATGTTGCAGGCAAGCAAGTTCAGCGAAGAGAAGTGGCCCTTGGCTTTCGAACTGTTGAACAACTGTGGCGGCGAAAACCACGAAGGCTTTATCGGTGTGCAGGATCATGGCGACGATGTTTGGTACCGCAACATCCGTGTAAAGGTTCTCGACTAATTCCTTCTAAAAAGATAGTACTATGAGAATCAAACATATGATGATTTTGTCAGCACTGTGCTTATCCATGATGGCCACAAGCTGCAGCAGCCACAGCACGGAAACGGCGCCGGAAACGACGAAAAAGGAAGTAGCCATCCAGCTCTATTCTGTAAGAGACTTGGTGAAGGACGGCAGTAACCTCGACCAGATTCTGAAGGATTTGGCTGATATGGGCTATACCAGTGTGGAGGCCGCCAACTACAATGACGGTAAGTTCTACGGCAAGACTCCCCAGGAGTTCAAACAGATGGTGGAAAAGAGCGGTATGACCGTGCTTTCTTCGCACACTACCCACGGGTTGTCGGACGAGGAACTGGCTTCGGGCGACTTTACGGAAGCCTTGAAATGGTGGGATCAGTGCATTGCTGCCCATAAGGAGGCCGGTATGGAGTATATCGTGACTCCGTATCTCTCCGTTCCCAAGACATTGAAAGACTTGCAGACCTACTGCGACTATTACAATGAAGTGGGCAAGCGCTGCCAGGCTGCTGGTTTGAAATACGGTTACCACAATCATGCCCATGAATTCCAGAAAGTGGAAGACAAGGAGCTGATGCTGGACTACATGCTGCAACACACCAATCCCGAATATGTATTCTTCCAGATGGACGTTTACTGGGTAGTGCGCGGCCAGAACAGCCCGGTGGATTACTTCAACAAGTATCCCGGACGCTTCACCATGCTCCATATCAAGGATCACCGCGAGATTGGGCAGAGTGGTATGGTAGGTTATGATGCTATCTTCAAGAATACGGATACTGCTGGCGTGCGCCACATCGTAGCTGAGATTGAGAAATACAGCTGCCCCGTAGAAGAGAGTGTGAAGCAGAGTCTTGACTACTTGCTTGATGCTCCTTTCGTGAAGGCATCGTATAGCAAATAAAACATGATGGCGGCTATTCATTCATAAGCTCGGCCGCATCATTTTCTTGACGCGGGCACAACCGGATGAAGAATCCGGGGTGCCCGCGTTTTTTTACTTCCTTCCGAAGTCGGCCGGAATTTCCCCCCATTGCTTTGTCTCCCATTTTAGGATGCGGGTGGTGTAGGTGTTTTCGCGCAACCACTTCTCCGCACGTTCTATTAGGTGGAAAAGCTCTTCGGTCTTGGCGTCGCGCGGCAGTTTGGTCTTGCATTTTTTCTGTTTTATCCAGTTGATGGCGTTCACGCTGTCACTGTAGATGGGCATGTCGAAACCTTTCTGTTTCAACAAGGCAAGTCCGTGGACAATGGCGAGGAATTCGCCGATATTGTTGGTTCCATACATCGGCCCGAAGTGAAAGATTTCCTGACGGCTGGCGACGTGTACTCCCCGGTACTCCATGGCACCGGGATTTCCGCTGCAGGCGGCGTCTACGGCAAGGCTGTTTTCTGCGACGGCGGCAGGAAGGGGAGCGTCGGCGCCGGGAATAGTCTTGGCAGGAGAAGGGGCCGACCGCTTGATGTACACGTACGGCGAAGAGGCAAAGGCTTTTTCCGCTTCCTCGCGTGATTCGAACGACTTGTATTTTGCTCCTTCGTAGCCTTTGGTCTGTAGTTGGCAGTCTGTCCAGGAAGTGTAGATACCCGGGCTGACTCCCGCCCATACGACGTAATATTTTTCTTTCTTCATAACTGCGGACAAAGGTAAAAAAGAAAATCCGAACAACTTAACTCTTTTATTTGTTTCTTTGTATGGCGGATATAAAATAAATAAGAGAAAACTCAATAAAAAAAGAAAGGACAAAAAATGAAGAGAACATTTGCAGAAGCCATGGCGCATCGCCGTAGTTATTACTCTATCGGCAGCGATTCGTCGGTGCTGGATGAAGAAATAGTACACATTATTCGTGAAGCCGTAAAGAATGTGCCGTCAGCTTTCAATTCACAGTCTACAAGAATTGTATTGCTGCTGGGCGACGAACATAAGAAATTGTGGAACATTGTGAAGGAAACCCTGAAAGCACGCATCTCTGCCGAGGCTTTTGCCAAGACGGAAGCCAAGATTGACGGCTGTTTTGCTAGCGGACACGGTACTGTGCTCTATTTTGAAGACACTTCTGTAGTCAAGAAGCTGCAGGAAGCATTCCCTTCCTATAAGGATAATTTCCCCACTTGGTCACAGCATACCTCCGCTATGCACCAGTTTGCCATCTGGACTATGCTGGAAGATATGGGGTTGGGCGCCTCCCTGCAACATTATAACCCCTTGATTGACGACGAGGTACGTCGCACCTGGAACCTGCCCGACGACTGGATGATGATTGCACAGATGCCCTTCGGTACACCCACCGGTGAACCGGGAGAAAAGGAATTCGAAGATTTAAGCAAGCGTATCAAAATTTTTCTCTGATACAGAGGCGTTTTCAGCTTGGAATTGCTACCTTTGCAGGAAACCTGTAACTCGTAGCAGATATGATACGTATTTTCTTGACCGGCTACATGGGAGCCGGTAAAACTACTTTAGGAAAGGCTTTTGCCCGCGAAATGAATGTGCCGTTCATTGATTTGGACTGGTACATCGAAGAACGTTTTCACAAATCAATCCGTGAATTGTTCACCGAGCGGGGAGAAGCCTCTTTTCGTGAATTGGAGCGAAACATGCTGCATGAAGTAGGGGAATTTGAGGATGTCGTGGTCTCTACCGGTGGCGGTACTCCTTGTTTTTTTGACAATATGGAGTATATGAACGGTTGCGGGCAGACGGTGTTTCTGGATGTACACCCCGATATTCTGTTCCGCCGGCTCCGGGTGGCGAAGCAGCAACGCCCCATCCTGCAAGGCAAGACGGACGAAGATTTGCGCACCTTCATTGTGGAGGCGCTGGATAAGCGTGAGCCTTTCTACTCGCAGGCCCGTTATCGCTTTGATGCCGGTTATCTGGAAAGCCGCAGCCAGATTAGCGAATCCGTGCAACGGTTACGCCAACTTTTAGGACTTTAATCCCTTGTAAATGTGTATTTTTCAGTCCGAGGAGCTGGATATATTAGATTTATGTGTATTTTTGTCGCCCCCTTTATAAGACACACTATAGTGGGAAAATAGTAAATTGTAAATAGTCTAATAGTAAATGTACTGATGAGAAAATGGCGTATTGAAGATTCAGAAGAGCTGTACAACGTAACTGGTTGGGGCACTTCGTACTTTGGTATCAATGACAAAGGTCATGTTGTGGTGACACCGCGTAAGGATGGGGTTGCCGTCGATTTAAAAGAGTTGGTGGACGAGTTGCAGTTGCGCGATGTAGCGGCTCCGGTATTGGTGCGTTTTCCCGATATTCTGGACAACCGCATCGAGAAGGTGTCCTGCTGCTTCAGACAGGCAGCCGACGAGTACGGGTATAAAGGAGAGAACTTTATTATCTATCCCATTAAAGTGAATCAGATGCGTCCCGTGGTAGAAGAGATGATTAACCATGGGAAGAAGTTCAATCTGGGGCTGGAAGCGGGTTCAAAGCCGGAGTTGCATGCTGTGATAGGGGTCAATACAGACCCGGGTTCCCTCGTGGTTTGTAACGGATATAAGGACGAGAGCTTCATTGAACTGGCACTGTTGGCACAGAAAATGGGCAAACGCATTTTTCTTGTTGTAGAGAAACTTAATGAGTTGAATCTTATTGCCAAGATGGCGAAGCAATTGAAGGTGAAACCTAATATCGGTATTCGCATTAAATTGGCTTCCAGTGGAAGTGGCAAATGGGAAGAAAGCGGAGGAGATGCCAGCAAGTTCGGACTGACATCCAGTGAACTGCTCGAAGCGCTGGACTTCTTGGAGAAAAAAGATATGAAGGACTGTCTGAAGCTGATACATTTCCATATCGGCAGTCAGATAACCAAGATACGCCGCATCAAGAATGCTTTGCGTGAAGCTTCGCAATTCTTTGTGCAGCTGAACAAGATGGGCTTCAACATCGAATTCGTGGATACTGGTGGCGGTATGGGAGTTGATTATGACGGTACACGCTCTTCAAGTAGCGAAAGCTCCGTCAACTATTCCATCCAGGAATATGTCAACGATGTGGTGTCGACTTTCGTTGATGTTGCCGACAAACACGGGTTCCCTCATCCCAATATCATTACCGAGACGGGACGCAGCCTGACTGCCCATCACTCCGTGCTTATCTTCGAAGTGCTGGAAACGGCTTCCCTGCCCGAAATGGACGACGACTGGGAACCGGGAGAGGATGCTCACGAACTGGTGAAGGAACTGTATGACATCTGGGATAATCTGAGCCAGCGCAGTATGCTGGAACCTTGGCACGATGCGCAGCAGATACGCGAAGAGGCACTCGACCTTTTCAGCCATGGCATCGTCGACCTGAATACGCGTGCACAAATAGAGAAACTCTACTGGAGTATCTGCCGCGAAATCAACTCCATTGCCAGCGGCATGAAGCACTGCCCCGAGGAATTCCGCAAGTTGAGCAAGCTGCTTGCCGACAAGTATTTCTGTAACTTCTCGCTGTTCCAGTCATTGCCCGATTCCTGGGCTATCGACCAGATGTTCCCCATCATGCCCATACAACGGCTGGATGAAAGACCCGACCGCGAGGCTACCTTGCAGGATATGACTTGCGACTCGGACGGCAAAATTGCCAATTTCGTCAGCTCGCGTGCCGATACGACCACCCTGCCGCTGCACTCGTTGCGCGACAAGGAACACTACTATCTGGCGGTTTTTCTGGTCGGAGCTTATCAAGAGATTCTGGGAGATATGCACAATCTGTTTGGTGATACGAATGCCGTGCATGTGTCTGTCAATTCCAAAGGCTACACCATCGACCAACTGATTGACGGCGAGACGGTGGCTGAGGTGTTGGACTACGTGCAATATAATCCTAAAAAACTGGTACGTACGCTGGAAACTTGGGTGACGCAGTCCGTCAAGGAAGGGCGTATCTCTGTGGAAGAAGGGAAGGAATTCTTGTCTAATTACCGTTCCGGACTGTACGGATATACTTATTTGGAATAAAATGGAGAAACTGACTGTAATAAAGGTGGGTGGCAAGATTGTAGAAGAGGAAGCCACCCTCTATAAGTTATTGGATGACTTTGCAGCCATCGAAGGCTACAAGGTCTTGGTACACGGAGGCGGACGCTCGGCCACGAAGCTCGCTGCCCAACTGGGTATTGAAAGTAAAATGGTGAATGGCCGCCGCATCACTGATACCGAAACGCTGAAGGTGGTGACCATGGTGTATGGCGGACTGGTGAATAAGAATATCGTTGCCGGCTTGCAGGCGCGTGGTGTCAATGCACTGGGCTTGACGGGAGCCGATATGGATGTAATCCGTTCGGTAAAGCGTCCCGTGAAGGAGGTGGATTATGGGTTTGTGGGCGATGTGAAGCAGGTGAATGATGCTTTCTTGGCAGACCTCATTCATAAGGGTGTGGTTCCCGTGATGGCTCCGTTGACACACGATGGAGACGGGCACATGCTGAATACGAATGCCGACACCATTGCCGGAGAGACCGCCAAGGCTTTGGCGGGCTTGTTCGATGTTACTTTGGTATTCTGCTTTGAGAAGAAAGGGGTGCTGCGTGACGAGAACGACGATGATAGCGTGATTCCACAGATAACGCCGGAGGAATTCAAGCAATATGTGGCAGATGGTGTGATTCAAGGTGGCATGATTCCAAAATTGGAGAACTCTTTCGAGGCGTTGAATGCGGGTGTGTCCGAAGTCGTAATCACTTTAGCATCAGCCATCAACGGGAACAGTGGAACCCGTATCCGAAAATAATTCAAAAAAAACGGCAATAGGCTGTAACTTTCTGAATACTTAACCGTCAATTTATTAGAGATGCAAGAACTCAGCTTTCGCAATGACATTCTCCCGCTGAAGGATAAGCTTTTTCGGTTAGCCTTGAGAATTACGTTTGATAGGGCAGAGGCAGAGGATGTCGTGCAGGAAACGCTGATAAGGGTTTGGAACAAGCGTGACGAGTGGTCGCAGTTTGGTTCTATTGAGGCCTATTGCCTGACAGTGGCAAGAAATCTGGCGATAGACCGTAGCGAGCGAAAAGACTCCCGTACCGTGGAGCTGACCCCCGAAATGGAGCAGGCCTCCGATGCATCGGGCCCTTACGAGAAGCTGGTGAACAAGGAACGGATGGCGTTGATACACCGGCTGATGAACAGACTTCCCGAAAAGCAGCGGCTGATTATGCAGCTTAGGGATGTGGAAGGTAAAAGCTATAAAGAAATAGCAGCAGTCCTGAACTTGACCGAGGAGCAGGTAAAAGTGAACCTCTTCAGGGCGCGGCAAAAAGTGAAACAAACGTTTATTGATATAGAAGGTTATGGACTCTAAATATATAGAACAACTCTTGGAGCGCTACTGGCAGTGCGAAACTTCTTTGGAAGATGAGGCTGAATTGCGTGCTTTCTTTAGCGGAAGCGATGTGCCCAAGCACTTGCTTCGCTACAAGGATTTGTTCGTATATCAGCAGCTTCAGCAGGAAGTGCATCTGGGTGAGGATTTTGATGCCCGGGTGCTTGCCGAAGTGGAAGTTCCGGTGGTCAAGGCAAAGCGCCTGACACTGGCCGCACGCTTCATGCCGCTGTTCAAAGCCGCCGCAGTAGTGGCAGTGGTTCTTTCGCTGGGAAATGTGATGCAGCATTCATTCTTTTCGGATGTAGAGGAAGTAGCCGCAACCGATACTATCGGTAAACAGATTTCCGCACCGTCGGTAGCTCTTTCGGGAGATGTGCCCGTGTCTCATGAGAAGCAGGTGATGGACAGCCTGCGCCGGGTGAACAAGGAGCTGGAAATCAAGGAATAGATATTTTCATTTGCTTTTAAAATAACATTTTCATTTGCTTTAAACATAATAATAGTTAGTGTGCTTTATTAAAACAACTTGAGGCTGTGAAGTTTCAATTCTCTCAAAATCTTATAAAAACTAACTAAAATAGAAGGGACGCCGCGTGATGCAGCGTCCCTTTGTTGTTCTTGCCTGTGGGTTACAAGGCTTTTTATTTAAGGGAGTTATTATTTACAGTATATATAGTTTGGAGTCTGCCGTTTTTTTTCTCAACTTTACTCACTGCAAATATATACAATGGAGAAGATGAGAAACATACTATACATCTGTATTATGCTTTTAGGCATTATGTGCTTTGTAGGCTGTAATGACTGTCATGGCAACAAAAAACTTTTGGCGCAGACCGACTCTTTGTTGCAGAGCCGTCCGGACAGTGCGCTGAAGTTGCTTAATTCCATAGAAAAGGATGTCGGGTTTTCAGAAGCGGAGTGGATGCAGTTCGTTTGGAACTGTGCGCAGGCCCGCTACCGTATGGGTATGTCATTGGCGGAAGATTCGCTGCTTCCTGAAGCGATACACTACTATCGTGAGCGGAAAGACTCTTCCCGTATGCTTGATGGCTACCTGCTTGAAGCCTCCTATTATAAATGGATGAAGCAGGAGGAACGCATGGATGAAGCGATTGAGAATGGCTTGGACTATGCCATAGCCCGGAAAGACACCTTCTGGCTTCTTCTTTTTTATCGGGGAAAGGCAGAGATAGCTTATCTGAGAAATGACCACTCCCAGGCGATAGAGTTGATGGAAAAGATATTGCAATATGCTGATAAGCTATCTGTCCGGGAACATTGCTCCATACTCTATGACCTGGGACTCAATATGGCGCTTGCCAACCACCCTTCTTCTTCGGATTACCTGGAACAGAGTATTGACATGGCATTGGCGGCAGCCGATACAGCTTCGGCCTGTCACTATCTGAGGAATTATGCCGCTTTTCTTGCCAACAGCCATGAATATACCAAGTCCAATGAACTGCTTCACCGGGTTAGACGGCTGATGCCTATGACCGACAACTATCCCATTCTGCAGGTAATCTTTGCTGAAAACTTCCTGAACCTTCATCAGTTGGATTCTGCCCGTTACTATTGGGAGCAGGCGTGGAACAATGAATTGAAGCAGGAAGAAAAGAGAGCCGAGGGCTTTTCTGTACGCAGTGCGCTGGCACAGTTGAAAACAATTCTGGACTATACTTCCGGGGCACCTTTGGACATTGTCACTTTCGGTAGGTTTGCTGATTCTGTCAGGAATGAGATGAGGGACCAGAATAGCGTGATAGAGCAACAGCTGGTGACCAGGAACAAGCTTCAACAGTTGAACTATGAGTTGATAATCAAACGGCAGAAGACACGGATGTATTCGATGCTGGTTGTTGTTGTGTTTGTCGGGGTACTTGTTTCCCTTACCTTTTATATCCGTAACAGACGGAAGCGCCTTGCCGAAGCCGAGGAACGTATTGATGCACTGACCCGCCTGCTGGAAGATGCCCAGAAGGTATCGGACAATCAGGAAGAGAATAGCGGTGCTTTCTTCAAGAAGCTGCTTCTTCAGCAGCTGGGTATCATACGGCTTGTTGCCAATACGCCTACCTCACAGAACCAGGCGTTGCTGAAACTTATTTCGGGCATCGGCAATAAGGAGATTCCGGTGGAAGGACTTCTTGCCTGGGCAGACCTTTATCCGGTAATTGATAAACTATACGATGGCTTTTATTCCCGCATGATGGAAAAGTTCGGACAGGTATTGTCTGATAAGGAAGTGCAGATATGCTGTCTGCTCTGTGCCGGTTTCTCCACGAAAGAAATCGGTGTGGTCACCCAACAGACAAGTGCAACCATCTACGTGCGTAAGACTTCCATCCGAAAGAAGATAAATGCAGGCGAAAAACAGGATATTGTGGAGTGCATAAGAGGCATTTAGACCGGAAGAGGCCGGATTAAGACTTTTATAATATGTCATTGTTGATAATCAGTGCTTTATGTGCTAAGTATTAAGACTTTTAATAGTGCGATTTAGTAGGAGTTAAGAGACTTCTTGCCTTAACTTTGCATCAAATCAAAAAACAGAAAGTCTTATGAAAAGTACATTCAGAACAATGGCAATCGCAGCGTGTTTCGCACTTGTATCTCTTACTTCATGTTACTTCCCCGGAAGCGACCAGTATAAAATAAAGTCGGCAACTAAGGAATATGTTAAGTCGCAGTTAGGCGAAGGTGAGAAATTCCGTTACGGATACCTGGAGCGTAAATGTGGTCGTAACGTAGACGGCAAATTTTGCAAGTATGCCGAAGTGCACTATGAGGTAATAAGCGCGTCGGGCGAAACTTCAGAGAAAATGCTCTTTCTGCTGATGTCGGAACATTGCGATTCCGTATTGGATATCTCGGAGGAGAGAGACAAGGAGTGGACCAATAAAGAAACTCTTTCGTCAGAAGAGATAAAGGCAATCATCGAGTCAGCTTTAAAAGACAAACTCTAAACACCGGCATTTATGAAAAAGATTCTTGTTATAGCTATCGTATGCCTGTTGGGTAGCTTTGCCGCAGCGGCACAAACAGTGAAAGTAAACGGTACAATTGTAGATGAACAGAACCGTCCGGTGGAATTTGTCAATGTAGCCCTGATTTCCTTGCCCGACTCTTCATTCGTTACGGAAAGCACCACTGATGGCAAAGGTAAATTTGCTTTGAGAGCCACTGCCGGTTCGGATTTCCTGTTAAGACTCTCTTATATCGGTTACGTCGGCGAACAGATTGTCATCAGGACTCCCCAAGGCACTGTGCAGATGGGAGACATTATCTTGAAAGAACAGTCGGTAGCACTGGACGAGGTGGTAATATCGGGCAGCAATATCACGCAGAAGGTAGACCGCATGGTTGTAGTACCCACCGCTACTGCCATGAAGAATTCCTATAATCCCTACGACCTGATGCTGAACCTTGCCATTCCGCACTTGAAGGTGGATGCTCTTGGTAAAGGCCTGGAAGCCAATGGCGGCAGCGTACAGACACGTATCAACGGTATTGTGGCTACCTCCACCGAAGTGGCAGCCCTCCTGCCCAAGGAGATTGTAAGAATAGAATTCATCGAAAATCCGGGAGAGCGCTATGGCGACAGCAGCCTGGGCGCTGTGGTGGACATCATTGTCCGCCGCCGCGAAACGGGTGGACTGGTCAATATACAAGCCACTAATGCTCCCCACATGTTGTTTAGCGAGGACAATGTGGTGGCAAAGTTCAATCATAACAAGTCACAATGGGGATTGTTCTATAACTTGTCTGCCCGTAACTTCAAAAAAACATATACGGATATAGACGAGACATATGTGTTGGAAAATAAGACGATACATCGTGTGCAGGAGGGGCTTCACGACCAAAACAAGCACTTTACCCACAATATCGACCTCTCTTACAATCTGACGGAGCAGGATAAGTACGTATTCAACGTCGTGTTCCGCAACAGTGTCTATGATGCCCCTTGCCTGAACCAGTCGAACAAGTTGTATGATGCTGCGGATGCCGATAACTATATCTTCTCCAGACTGAAGAACAAGCAGTCCAGCTACACTCCTTCGCTCGACCTTTATTACCAGCGTACATTACCGAAGAATCAGATGCTTACGATGAGCGTGACCGGTACGCTGATGCACACCGACAATAATAGGCTCTACCACGAATATACGCCTCAAGCCGAAGACCTGGCGATGATTGAAACAGATGTGACGGGGAATAAGCGTTCCATTATCGGTGAAGCCATCTACGACAAGCGTTTCAAGTTCCTCGTATTCAGCGCCGGATTGCGCCACTACCAGATGTATGCCAGGAACGAGTATGCAGGCTCTTCACCCGTCGTATCGGAAATGAACCAGGCAAAGACAGCGGCGTTTGCCGAGGTGCAGGGTAATATCAGGAAAGTGAGCTATGGTGTGAGTGCCGGACTGACCCGCTCTTATTTCAAGGAAGGAGGGGAGGAACATACCTACTATACCTTTACTCCCACTGTCCGTCTGAACTTCTCTCCGCACAAGAACGGCAACATCAACTATCGGTTCAATGTCGAACCCAAGATTCCTTCGCTCAGTGCATTGACCAATGTGGAGCAGGCGATAGATACCATCCAGATAGTACGCGGTAACCCGGCATTGGAGACTTACAGCGTTTTCAACAATACGTTGAACTATTCCTATATGAAGAAGAAGTTCGTCTTCATGCTGAATGTGACACATGGCTATCACAAGAATATCATCATGGAGAGTGTGTTTGCCGAGGGAGACAAGTTGGTTTCGATGAACGAGAACCAGCGTTCTGCACAGTTTCTGCGCTTTGGCCCTTCTTTCACATTCCGCGGACTGAACATTGGTAGTCTGAAGAATTTCCTGACGCTGAGTATAGATGGTGGATTTACACGTTACTGGTCTAACGGCAATACCTATACCCATACGTATAATGATTTCTATTACAACCTGGGTGCCGTGTTCAATTATAAGCAGTTCTCTCTGTTGGGACAATTCAGTAAAAGGGCGAACGAGCTGATGGGCGAAACGATTTATAAGGGTGAAAACCAGGCTGCTGTTTTAGCCACTTATACCCACAAGCGGCTGCAATTAGGAGCAGGGATGATGTTCCCGTTCACCAACAACTACAAGACGGGCAAGGAACGGGTGAGCAAAGTGGCGCCCTATACCTCGTGGAGTCATGCGAAAGAAATAGGACAGATGGCGGTTATCAAGCTGAGTTATAACTTCGAGTTTGGTAAGCGTTACAAATCATCCGGCAGACGCATCAATAACAGCGACAATGAATCGGGCATTCTGAATATAGATAAATGACAACTGTTCCCGTGCTTCGGAGGTGTGGGGTGATAAAAGAACGAAGGGCTTCCTCGCGGGAGTCCTTCGTTCTTTTTGCAGGTAATTATTTGAGAGAGAATTTAGTTTAGGTTTATAGTCATCAATCTGAGAATCTATGTTTTCTATGTTAGAGTTTATACAGTCCTTTCTTGGGATAGTCCAGTTCCGGATTACCCTTGTAGCCTACACTGCCGCTTCCGCTGGTGCGTACTTTCAGGAAATCTGTGGCATGGCACTTGATGTCGCCTGAACCGGCAACACTGGCAGATGCTTTCTTGGCAACGAAATCGGAAGCAAGCAAATCGCCCGAACCTGCCACGCTGTATTCAGCTTCTTGGGTACTGCCGCTCAGGATGGCGGTACCCGAACCGGCAACGGATGCTCTGGTGAAGTTGGCGGTTACGTTATTCAGCTTCATGTCACCTGAACCTGCAACGGATACTTGGAGGTCATTGCAAGTGATGTTGCTGCTATTGATGTCTCCCGAGCCTGCGATGGAAATATCGAGGTCTGTGCAGGAGATGTTGTTTCCACTGATGTCACCCGAACCAGCCACAGAGATTTTGAGGTCATCCGTCTTCAGTCCGTTTTTCAGTTCCACGTCTCCCGAACCTGCCACGGCAATGCCGTTCAGCTTTTCTGCGGACACACGTACTTCCAGTTTATTATAGGATACGCTGACGTTCTTCTTGAAGCCGATATAGAGGGTATTGTCCTTGACACGGATATCCAGTAAGTCTACAATGTTGTCCGAGGTGTATACTTCCACTGTCGGTTTGCCGGACTTCTGCGTGTAGGTCACGTCGGGGCTGCCGGCTACACTCAGCTTGGTGAAGTTGTCCACTTTTATGTCTTTGGTTACATAATTCTTGCTTGCCTTGACCGTCTTGCTGCCGAAGCCTCCGGAACGGTATGTGTGTTGTTGTGAACAAGCGGTTGTACTGAATGCCAATAAGGCGATTGCGATAAATGTTGTTAGAGCTTTCATATTCTTTTGTTTTTTGTGATTCAGTATTTATTAGTTAGACGTGATCTACCTTGAAAAAGTTGCATATAAAAATGCTTTTTTCAAAGGACGCTCGGTCATCATACTTTAATCAATTATTGTGCCATAAGTGTAAAATGTTGATTATTAAAGGATAGTCGCTTTTGTGTAGTGTTCATTATCGGACACTCCGTCCGCTTTTGTCAGGTATTTGCTTGCGTTTTTGGACGATTCTTTGTTCATTTGCAAAGCCTCTTCCCGCCCCTTTCCTATGGGAGAGGCTTTGATTTATGACAGTAAACCGCATTATAGAAGATAAAGAGCTTGGTCCTTTGTTTGTCCGGGTCAATGCCCGGGCACGGCGCCTCACTTTCCGTACAAAGGAGGACGGAATTTACGTGACTGTGCCTCCCCGGACTTCCCTTGCCGAGATAGAGAATGCCATCGAGCAGCTTCGTCCGCGTCTGAAGGCTGCCATACAGAAGCAGGTCAGAAAGCTGATTGATTTGGATTACCGCATTGATACGGAGTTCTTTAAACTGACATTGGTCAGCGGACAACGGGAACGGTTCTTGTCCCGTTCGGAATTGGGGGAAATGCAGATAATCTGTCCTCCTGATGCCGATTTCTCGGATGAGAAGCTGCAGGCTTGGCTGCGCAATGTAATTGAGGAAGCTTTACGGCGAAATGCGAAAATTGTTCTTCCGCCCCGTCTGTATATGCTTTCCATGCAGCACAACCTTCCTTACAAGAGTGTGAAGATAAATTCCAGCAGCGGGCGTTGGGGAAGCTGTTCGGCACAAGGCAATATCAACCTTTCCTATTATCTGGTACTTCTTCCCAAGCATCTGATAGACTACGTGCTACTGCACGAACTGGCACATACCCGCGAGATGAATCACGGGGAGCGTTTCTGGGATTTGCTCGACCGGATGACTGATGGAAAGGCACAAGCATTGAGAGCGGAGCTTCGGAAATATCAAACGAAAATAAATGGTTAGAGATTAGTATGGACGGTAAGTAGTTCCTTGTTTTACAGACAGTGATACTGCAAAACTACTGCATACCTCTTGCACTGTCACTGCACTCCTTTTGCAGTGCTGCTGCAACACCTTTGCAGTGACACTGCAACTGTTTTGCAGTAACGCTGCAAAAGGAGTGCAGTATCGCTGCAGTGTCACTGCAGGAGTTGTGTAATGTCTTTGCAGTAGCACTGCAAAAGTTATGTGATGTCTTTGTAGTGGCTGTTGGTAAGCCAGGAAAAAGCTTGTTGACTCCGAAATATGAGAGCAAAATGCTTCACAACTTTTTATCCCTAATTTTTTGCCAGCTGCTTCACCTCTTCCCCTTCCTTCTCGAACCGGTATTCGCCCCCTTTTTCGCTTAGCTCAAATAAGGAAAGCTTTTCAGTTGCATTGTTTACAATCATGAGTGCGTTTTGCTCGGCAAAACGTTTCACTTCGATGGTGAAAGGTTCTTCTGCAATGGTGCGGTTCACTAGCAGGCTGTCGTTGATGAATATGGAAGTGGAATCTCCGGCAAATCCTTTCGTCAGTGTGATGGTGTATGTCTCGATGAAGTTGCGTTCTCCTTCTTTCCGTTGTTGCAGCCTCATGCTCATGTAGACAAAGATGACAACTACAAAAATCACGGCGAAAGCAAGGATGCCGTTGCCTATCATAAACTGCTTGTTGGTATTCAGTCGGTGTGCCATGGATAAAAAGGTTTTTTAAGAATGGTACAAATGTAATGAATAAATTTGAACCGACCGGCTTTTTACTTGCTGTATTCGCTCGGCGTCGTCCCAAATTGTTTCTTGAAGCTGGTCGAGAAATGGGACAGTGTACTGAATCCCGTCATGTCCGCTATCTCTGAGATGGTATATTTCCCTTCCTTTATCAATTTGGCGGCACGGTTCAGCTTGTAGGTCTTGAAGAATACGCTGGGGTTCTCACCCGTCAGCCCCTTTACCTTGTAATAGAATTTGGTGCGGGAGATTTTCAGCAGCTCGGTCATGCGCGCCACGTCCAGTTCCGGATTGGAGAGTTCGTTTTCCATCAGGTGGTAAAGTTCGGTCATGAAGGTGTTGTCTTGCGGGGAGAGCACGTTCTCCTCAATCTCATCCGTTTGGGTGGAACGGCTCAGGAGACTGCGCACTTTCTCACGGTTCTTCAGCTGGGATTTGATAAGCGCCAGCAGGTAGTTGGGCTCGAAAGGTTTCGTTACGTAGGCATCTGCACCGGTATTCAGACCTTCCACCTGGTTCTCTACAGTAGCTTTGGCTGTTACCAGTATCACGGGGATGTGGCATAGTTGCAAGTCTTCCTTTATCTGTCGGCAGAGGTCGTAACCGTTTCTTCCGGGCATCACTACATCGCTCAGTACGAGGTCGGGAGCTTCTTCGCTCATGGCTTTGAAGGCGCTGTCGGCATCGAAGCGGCAGACAACTTTGTAGACGGGAGAAAGCAGGGCCTTCAGGTAGTGGGCCACTTCCGTATCATCGTCTACCACCAGCAGGGTTTGCTTTTGTTGCCGGATGCTCTCTGTGTTTTCCAGTTGATACTGTTCTTCCGTTTGTATCGGAAACGCCTTGTTCTGTTCTTCTTCGGGGAGGGTACATTCTTCGGGGGTATAGGAGAGGTCATTCACCGGCAGCAGCAGGGTGAAGACGGCTCCGCTTCCTTCGGTACGGTTACCGGCTTTCAGATAGCCGTGATGCAGCAGCGCCAGGCTGCGGGCATAGTACAAGCCGATGCCGGTTCCCCAGTTATAGGTGCCTTTGGATTGATTGTCCAGTTGGTAGTAGCGTTCGAATACCTTCTCCAACTGTTCCTCGGGGATTCCGTTCCCGCTGTCGGCCACGGCAACTTTGACGTATTGCGTGTCGATGTCTTTGTCGGTCAGCGTAAAGAGACGCGCAGCCTCTTCGCGGGTAATGACGTCGAAGCACAGTTCCACTTTCCCACCGTTCGGAGTGAACTTCAAGGCGTTTGAAAGCAGGTTTCCTACAATCTTGTCCAGCTTGTCCACGTCCAGCCACATGAGGAAAGTATCCTCCAGGCCATAAGTGTTCAGTGCGATGCCTTTCTCGTTGGCGTTGATGCGGAAAATATCTACAAAGCGTTGCAGTTGCGAGATGATGTCAGTCCGTTTCACTCGCAGCTTCAGGGTGTCATTCTCCAGTTTGTTGAAGTCCATCAGCTGGTTCACCAGACGGAGCATGCGCCCCACACTGCGTTGTACGATGTAAAGCAGTTGTTTGTTTTCTCCCTCTATTTTGGGACTTTCGCAAAGTTGTGTTACCGGACCCGAAATCATGGTGAGTGGGGTGCGGAACTCGTGCGAGATGTTGGCAAAGAAACTCATGTTCATGCGGTTCACCCGTTGTTCCTGCTCCTTCTCCTGTTTGGCGCGTCGGGCGGTTTCTTTTTCCTGCTTAATGCGTAGCCAGGCACGGATGAAGATACCGATGATGGCGGCGGCAATAAGCAGATAGATACACCATGCCCACCACGTTTGCCAAGGGGCGGGCTTTACGATGACGCGTATGGAATTCTCCCTTTCTACAATGCTCTTGTCGTTATTGGTTATTTTAACTTTGAAGGTGTAGGTACCGGCAGGCAGATTGGCATAGTAGGCCTCGCGGTTGTTGCGGGCATCAATCCAATATTTGTCGAAACCGTCCATCTTGTAATAATAATGTACGCGTTCATATTCGCAGTAGTCCAGTGCGGCAAAGGAGATGCTGAAACCATTCTGATTGTGGTCCAGGCAGATGTCCGGTCGGTAGGAGAGGTGCTTGTCTATACTTTCGCTGTCTTGTGGGCGTGCCAACCGGTTGTGTATCTTCAAATCCTCGAAGAGCAGTGGAATTTCCCGTTTGGTACTTACGTCCATAGGGTTGAAGAAAGTCAGCCCGTGCGTACCGCCAAAAACAAGTGTCCCGTCGGGCAGGCGGCATGAAGAACGGTCGTAAAACTGATTGCCGCCTATGCCGTCGGCGGCATAGTAGTTGGTAAATTTCCCTACGGTGCGGTCATATTTGCCCAGCCCGTATTGTGTGCCTGCCCATATATTGCCTTGTGCATCTTCCTCAATGCAAGAGATGTCCCGGCAGGGTGTACCCTCTATGGTCTCGATTTTTCCGGTGGCGGCAGAATAGTGCAGCAGTCCGTTGCTGACGGTTCCAATCCATACATCTCCACGACTGTCTTCGAAGATGTCGGTAGGGATGAATACTGAACGTTGGATACAAGCTTGCCAGTCGGTGTTCTCGAATGGTACTTCAGCGCTTTCCCAATTGTCGGGATTGATTTGCATGACTGGGGTCATGAAGGCAGTGGCCCACATCTTTCCGTTGTTGAGTGGAAGGAGTCCGGGTATGAAGGTTCCCGTCCAGGAAAATACTTTTGTTTGGACAAATTCTTTTTCTTCACGCTTTTTGGCGTAAAGTTTGGGGCTGTGTGTACCCACCCAAATTGTTCCACGGCTATCTTGTGCAAACGACAGTGGTAGGAAGATGTCATGAATAGCCTCTGTCTTCAATATGCCGTTTTTATAGCTGCATTTCATCACCTTGCTCGCATAGAGGGCCGCCAGCCAGATGTAGCCCTCATCATCTACGAATACGCGTGTGATGTCCGGTTTGTCGGTAGCGCTTTTTCCCGGAAGTCCAGCCGAGTCCACTTCTTTCACTGCGTGGCTGTCCATGTTGTAAACGTACAGCCCGTCTATCATGGTGGCCATCCAGAGATTTCGCTCCTTGTCCACTGCCACGGACAGCACTGACTTTCGGTTCAGGTATGAGCTGAGATGATTATTGGTGTTGAAACGTTCTTTATAGTTGTAACGCACGACATAGCCTTGGTCTACAGAGCCTATCCACAGGTTTTTCTGTGAGTCGGTAAACATGGTGCTTATCTTGAAGTGAGGCACTTCGAAGGGAAAACCGTTTTCGCTCTGATGTATCACGTATCCTTCCACGTAGTTGTAGAGAAACATTCCTTGTTGGTCGGTATTCAGCAACAAGCTGTTGCTGCCGTAAGGGTGGATGTAATTGACGTTGGCATGCAGCAGCGGATGGCTCCGGAGGGCTTGGGGTGTTTCCTTGAACTTGTGCGTATGTGTGTCGAACAATGTTATCTGGCGGTTTCCCGCCAGCCATAGGATTCCGTTAGCCTGCATGAAGAAGTAGGTGGGAGAAAAGCCCTGCATTGGAATGGAGTCTTCCAGTGCCAGTGTGGAGGAGTTGTAGCGGCGCAGAGACAGCGGGGTCACTGCCCACAGTTTGTTGCTCTGGTCTATGAAGCAGCGGTTGTTGAAGGTATAGTTCGGGTCGAATATCTTGATGGGTACGTCAAATTTATGTGTTTGCGGATTATATACGGCAAGGTTGTGCATCATGTTCAGAAAAATCTTTCCGTCTTTGTTTTCAAGTATCTGGATGCCGTTCTTGTTGGGGAAGTCCAGTGGGATATTTTGGAAATTATCTTTGTCCGTGTATAGGCTGGTTCCATTTACGGTGACTACCCACAACCGGCCTTGTGAATCGCGGAAGAGGTCGTTGATTTGATTATCGGGTATATCCAGTGAGTCATCCGTACAGTAATACTGATGATATTCATGTACATTATATTTGTTCACCCCTCGTGAAGTTCCTATCCAAATGTGTCCTTGTGCATCTTCGGCAAAGGCGGTGACCTTCTGGTTGGAGAGGTCATTGGTGATGACCGGGCTTTCGATGCTGCCTTCCGGTGCGGTCTTTGTGTCCGACGGGTTGCATGCGGTGATTAAACACAATAGAAGTAGGTATTTAATGTATTTCATAATATATAGTGTAGACTAAAAGCATTGGCATGTCATCCATTTGTTTTGTTCAACGAATCTCTGCATTACGATGCGAAAATACTCATAAAAATTGAGAGAGAGACTGCCGGAGAGCATGTTTTGAACAAATCTGCAAACATTTGAACATTGGAGAAAGCTGTTTTGAACATCGGGGAAAGCCGTTTGGATAACGTAGAAAATCCTTCTGGGGAGAATGTGCTAATATTGCAATCATAAAAACATAAAACTAATACATAATATGAAAAAGCAATTCTTGTCAGTGTTAGCATTCACCGCCATCCTACTTTCCTCGTGCGGAGGGACAGCTAAAATAGAGAAAGCATCTGCTTGTGGGCAGGAGGGGGAGATTACGGCTTCTTCGGCAACCGCCATTGCCGAGACCGAATCAGGAAAAGTAGCCGGATATGTGGAAAATGGTATCTATATATATAAAGGTATCCCATATGCCAAAGCCGAACGTTTTATGCCGCCCGTGGCCGCTGATAAATGGGAAGGCGTCCGCAGCAGCCGTGCCTATGGCCCTACTTGTCCGCAAGGCAAGCGCATGGGATGGTACAGCGACGAACAGGCGTTTGCCTTCAACTGGGATGACGGTTATCCTGACGAGAATTGTCTGCGGGTGAATATCTGGACACCGGGACTGAAAGACGGGAAGAAACGCCCCGTCATGGTGTGGCTGCATGGTGGAGGTTATTCCGCCGGCAGTGGTCAGGAGCTTCCCTCGTATGACGGAACAAATCTGGCAAAGAAAGGGGATGCAGTGGTTGTGACGCTGAATCATCGTCTCAACGTCCTGGGTTTTCTCGACCTTTCCGCCTATGGCGATAAATATGCAAAATCGGGCAATGCCGGACTGCTTGACTTGGTGGCGGCACTGCAATGGGTGAATAAGAATATAGAATCTTTTGGCGGAGATGCCCGGAATGTTACCATTTTCGGTCAGTCCGGTGGGGGAGGCAAGGTCTCTACGTTGCTTGCCACACCGTCGGCGAGAGGCTTGTTCCATAAAGCCATTGTACAAAGCGGATCTATGCTTCGTACGATGGAGCAAAAGTATTCTCGTCGCATTGGCAGTGCGGTTATGGAGGAGCTGGGACTGAATGCTTCGCAGATAGATGAATTACAGAAAGTACCTTACGACAAATTGCTTGCCGCAGGCGAAAAGGCCGTTGCCAAAATGCGTGTAGAGGCTGATAAAGAAGGAGTGGCTTCTTTTATCTTTGGCTGGGCTCCCACGGTAGATGGCGATGTGCTGCCAGCACAGCCTTTCGACCCTCAGGCTCCGGTGCAAAGCAAGGACATTCCGGTGATGATAGGCACTACCCTGCACGAGTTTACCGCAAGCACTTACTTCCCGCCTTTGCGGAGCATGACGAAGGAGCAGGTTGTGGAGCAGATTAAAAAGAAATATGGTGAACGTACGGATGATTTTCTGAAAGCTTTTGAGCAGGCCTACCCCGGTTATCAGCCCAAGGACCTGGTGGATGTGGACTTCATTTTCCGCCCCGGCGCAGTGGAGCAGGCCAAACTGAAGTCGGCACAGCAAGGTGCACCGGTCTATATGTATATGTTTGCTTGGGAATCGCCCGTGATGGACGGAATACTCCGCAGCACGCATTGTATGGAGATTCCTTTTGTGTTCAACAATGTCGTGCGCCATGCTTCGATGACCGGAGGCGGAAAGGCGGCACAAGTGCTGGCGGACAAGATGAGCAGTGCGTGGCTGAACTTTGCCCGTACGGGGAATCCCAATACTGAAGGTTTGCCCGAGTGGGAACCTTATACAGCTGATAAGGGAGCAACGATGATTTTCGATAATGATTGTGGCATGAAGTACAATCATGACAAGGAACTGCTTGAGGTGGTGATGACCTTTCCGGTGCGTGGATTCTGACATTTTTTTAAGAGCCCTTTTTATTATTAACATAAATCTAATATTTAATCAAATGAAACAAAATCTGAAACAAACAGCTCGGGAGAGATTTGCGGCTATGACACTCTTCCTATTGATTTGTCTCCCTTTCAGTCTGGTACAAGCTCAGACGGTGAAGGTGAATGGTAGAGTTACTGATGACCTGAACGAACCGATGATTGGCGTGAGTATCGTTGAGAAAGGTACTGCCAACGGTTGTATTACCGACATTGATGGTAACTATACTCTGAATGTGAAGCAAGGGGCTACCCTTGTGTATTCTTATATCGGCTATGTCGCTCTTGAACGGAAAGCCGTAGCGGGAGTAATGAACATCATCTTAAAAGAAGACGCTCAGGCATTGGACGAAGTAGTTGTAGTGGGATATGGTGTACAGAAGAAAAGTTCAGTGACGGGTGCCATCTCGCAGGTGAAGTCCGAGGATATCCAGAATCGTTCTATAACCCGTGCCGAAGAAGCCTTACAAGGCAAGACGGCCGGGGTACAGCTGGTGTCTACTACTTCTCAGCCGGGTTCATCACCTACTATCCGTATCCGTGGTTTCTCTTCCAATGGAACATCTGACCCCTTGTATGTAGTGGATGGACTTATCGTCAACGATTTAAGCTCTATCGACCCTAATAATATCAAGAGTATGGAGGTATTGAAGGATGCCGCTTCGGCAGCCATCTATGGTGCCCAGGCTGGTAATGGTGTTGTATTGATTACGACCAAAAGTGGAAGTCAGGGTACTAGTAGTATCTCTTACGATTTCCAGTATTCTATCAACAGCCTAGCACGTCGTCCTGAATTGTTGAATTCTCAGGAGTACCTTACACAGATGAAGGAAGCTGACCCTACTTTTACTGACGTTAATATTCGAGAGTTGATAAGCAATGGTGTATGGGATGGAGTGTCGTCAACAGATTGGTATGATGTGGCATTTAATGCTTCTCCTGCTTCCCGTCATACAGTCACCTTTCAAGGTGCCAATGACAAAGGCTCATATTTCTTGTCACTTAATAATTTGTATGATAATGGTATCATTCGTGAGGACCGTGATACCTACAAGCGCCTTTCTGTCATGCTGAATGCTGACTACAAGATCAAGCCTTGGCTGAAAGTGGGTACTACTGCCAATTATGCCAATTATACGAGCAAAGCCATCAGTGATGGTAGTGGTGGAACTTCTTATGTAAGTATGATAGCTACTGTTATGACCTTGGCTCCTTACATTGCTGATACTTATCCGGCTGACGCTTTGCCCACACAGATGCAAGCACAGATAGCTAATGGTTTTACACTTTTACAGAATGCCAATGGTGATTATTACAGCTGTTTGGGCACAATGGAACAAGTACATCCGATGGTGGCTATCCGTATGAACGACAAGAAGAATACGGGCAACAGCCTGATGGGTACCCTATATGCCAATTTTACTCCGATTAAGGATTTAGTGTTCACCACTCGTTTGGGTTATCGTATTGCCACGGATAATACTTACACTCACAACAATTTGTATTATGGTTCTGCCTCAGCTTCAAATAAAGACAGAAACGGCGTAACTCGCACCAGCTTATCTACTACTTATTACCAATGGGAGAACTTTGTCAACTATAATACCACCTTGTTGGATACACATAATATCTCTGCCATGTTGGGTATGTCTTATTCGCAGTCTGACCAGATTTATGTGTCTGCTGGTGTAGACAAGATAGCCAAAGATAACCTTTTGTATGCGGATGTGGACTGGCCGGCCGGCGATGCGGTAAAAAGTACCGGTGGACATAATTATATTTACCGCAAACTGTCTTACTTTGGTCGTGTGGGTTATGACTATAAGAACCGCTACATGGCTCAGTTTGCCATGCGTGCTGACGCTGCTGATGCTTCTGTATTGCCTCCGACGAATCGCTGGGGATACTTTCCTTCTGCTTCGGTGGGATGGACTATATCCAATGAAGACTTTTTTGCAGAGAACAATCACACTCCTATTACATTTCTGAAAGTGAGGAGCAGTTGGGGACAGAATGGTAGTACAAGTAATCTGAGTGGGTATAAATATTCTAATGCCTTGATTACGAATGCAGCTGGGTATCCTTTCAGCAATAGTAAAATAAATTATATGACATCTGCTCAGCCTTCCCAACTTTATAATCCTGATTTGAAGTGGGAAACTTCTGAGCAATTGAATATTGGTCTTGACCTTCGCGCTTTCAAGGACCGCTTTTCTTTGAGTATGGATTGGTATAAGAAGAAAACGAAAGATTTGATTGTATCTAACATTATTATTCCGTATGAGGCAGGAAATTCTGCTGCTCCTATGAATGCTGGTAATGTAGTAAATGAAGGTTTTGAGCTGGAAGCTTCTTGGCGCGATAATATTGGAGATTTTAGCTATTCGGTTTCAGGAAACATCGCTACGTTGAAGAATGAAGTTACTTACCTTGATCCACACGTTAGTGGTGGACGTATTGAAGGAAGTACTACAATGGCTTCCAATGGTTCATTCTCTGCTTTTGAGGAAGGTTTTCCGGTATGGTATTTCCGTGGTTATCAAGTAGACCATTTGAATGAAAACGGTGATCCCGTATTCAGAGATAATGATGGTAATGGTTCTATCAATGCCAATGACAAGGCTATGATTGGCAAACCAATGCCGGATTTTACTTATGGTCTTACGTTGACAGCCAGCTACAAAAACTTTGACTTGTCGGTATTTGGTAATGGTTCGGTAGGTAATGATGTGTTTATGTCCTACAGCTATAACCGGATTCTGTATTCGTTGAAAGAGATGTACGATCAGCGTTGGACGCCACAAAATCTTTCTGCCAAATATGCTCGTCCGCAACTGACGAATGCGGATAAATACGGTTTGTCTGATGCTTATGTTTTCGATGGCTCTTATTTCCGTATCAAGCAAATTCAGTTGGGATATACCTTCCCAAAACAATGGACAAAGAAAATCATGATAGACAACTTACGTGTCTATGCATCTTTGGATAACTTTTTCTTGTTTACCAAATATCCTGGACTCGATCCTGAAGTGTCTTCTACTACCACAAGTGGTATGGGGGTAGACTATGGTAACTATCCGACAACAAAAAAGGTAGTATTTGGATTATCGGTAACATTTTAATATATAACCTTTTGAATATTAATAAACTTATGAAAAGAGAAATATTATTGGGATTAATGGCAGGTGTGATCTCGTTTACATCTTGCGACGTTGACTTATTGGACATTCCACAGCAAGGTGTGACAAATGAAGAGGCTTTTTATAAAACTGACCAGGATTGTGAAGAGGCTATTGCTGCCGTTTATCGTTCGTGGCGTACGGCTTTCTCCGGAGGTCATAGAGGAGCTTCGCAATATGCCAACGGCTTTTTCGTGAAGAATCTTTTGGCAGATGATTTTAATACAGGAGGTTCACGATCAGACCAGACTTATGCACAGGAAATATTTGAAAGTGCAGCCATGCCTACTAATGGCTGGATAGAGACTTATTATAAGGATCTGTATACTACGATCTATTTATGTAACCTGGTGATAGAAAAATTCAATTCAGAGGACAGTGTCATTAAAGCTCGCAATATTGCTGAAGCTAAGTTCTATCGTGCGCTTTGCTATTTTGAACTGACTACTCTTTGGGGTAATCCTCCTTTGGTAGATAGGGTGTTGAAGAATTCGGAAGAATATAAAGTGTCTAATTCTACACGTGAAAAATTGTGGGAGTTTATTGAAACAGATTTGACGGAAGCTATTAATTCCGGTGTGCTTACTTCGAAAACTAGTGTGGATGATAAGGATGGATGTACCCGTGCTACTTTGGAAGCAGCCAAGACATTATTGGGCAAGTCTTACTTATACCAACAAAAATTTACTGATGCTAAAAGTCTGTTCAAGGATGTTATTGGTTCTGGTAAGTATGATTTGGAAGACGATATCAATATTTTCTATCATACAGCAGGAAATGGAAGTAAGGAATATGTATTGGAGTGTACCCGTCATTATGATACTGCTAATATGTATGCACAAGGTGGCTGGTATGGTATTTTGGCTAACTGGGCGTTTGGTTATGGGTTTATAGCAGGTCCGGAATCGTCCTCTCATTTTAGATTTAATGCAACCAGTGGCTATAGTTATTTCAATCCTACTAAATCGTTGTATGAGGCTTATGTAGCAGAAGAAGGAGTGGATGGGTATCGTGTAAGTAGCTGGATTCGTACCTTTGAACAAGTTGTAGGAATGAACATTGGTATAAATTCTACAGCAAATAGATATGGCAATGAGGGCTATTTCCGTTTGAAATGGTTGGCAAGCTTAGATGACGAAAATGTGTCATATTGGTGCGGTAATCAGAGCTGTACACCGGTTATTCGCTATGCTGATGTCTTGCTGATGATGGCAGAATGCTGTATTCAAACAAACGATCCTGATGCCGATATTTATCTGAATAAAGTACGTACAAGAGCTCAATTGCCTTCTAAGTCAAATGTTACGATGGATGACTTAAAGCTGGAACGTCGGTTAGAACTTGCTATGGAAGCAGTGCGTTTCCAAGACTTGATACGTTGGGGAGATGCACCTATTGTGTTGGCTGATAAAGGTAAGAAATTGCCAAACTTCCTTATAGTTCCTAAAGAAGGAAATGATTTGACTACTGCTAAAGGTATATATAATGCTCAGTATGATACTTCTGTATCTTATACAGAGAATGAAAGAGAATTGGCAGGTTGGACACCTAATCGTGATGAATTACTGCCATATCCGGAAAATGAGATTGAGGTAAATCCTAATATTGTTCAAAACCCGGGATATTGATGTGGATTGATGATATAGCCTCTCTCTTTTTGCTGGGGGGAGGCTGTCTCTAGTTTATATGAAAGTTGATTATGTAGTTTATAATGTATTATCTGTGTCAAGAGATTCTTAAATATATGATTATGAAGAAAGGTTTATTATTTATAGTTGTTCTATTTTCTTTTGTGGGAACATGGTCACAAGTTGTTTTCAAGAATGATGAGGTGACTGTATCTAAGCTGAAAGATAAAACATGGGTGTTTGAAACATGGGATTTTACTACTATGTATTTGTTGGAGGGTAATGATAAAGCTGCATTGATTGATGCGGGTACTCGTTGCGCTGATTTGGATAAGATTGTAGAGAGTATCACTAATAAACCTTATGATGTCATTATCACTCACGCACATCCGGATCATGCTGGGTGTATCGGCTATTTCGACGAGGTTTGGATGCATCGTAACGATAGTATACTTATCAAGGAACGAACAGTGAACTATACTGGTAAGGTACGTTATATGGAGGAAGGACAAGTATTTGATTTGGGAGGACGTAAACTGGAAGTTATGCTGATGGCAGGACATACACCGGGTTCTATTGTTCTTCTTGACCGTGAACAAGGAGATTGTTATTCGGGTGATGCTTTCGGCTCAGGAGAGGTATGGTTGCAATGTGTACCAATGTCTCCAATAGAAACTTTTTATCAATCTTGTTGTCGTATGGAGAAACTGATGACGGATGGAAGTATCAGTAGAATATGGTGTGGACATTATCCATATTTAAAGAATTATCTGTCTCTAAGCTATATTCAGACTATGAAAAAAATGTCCCGCCGGTTGGCTGATGGAGAACAAAATGGAGCCAGACCATACAATAATTTTGCAATTCCGCAACCCTCTACAACTCGTAGCATATCTGACGGTTTTTGCAAGATTGTTTATGATGTCAGAAACATTGTCATTAAAAGGAAAAGTATTGACTCGCATCATGCAATTATATTGGATCGTCTCCCCAAAGTAGAGCAAGAAGCATATATGTATCGTGATACTTGTACGCAGGTTGATGGCCGTTTTGCGGGCTTTTCTCCTTTTTTCCTTATATATCCGGATAAACGTTGTGACGTAACTCAAGCTGAATCCTTGATTAAGGAGATGGGGATGGATAGTATTCTACATAAATTTTCTGCATCGGTATGTGTTATGAATCCTTTGGGTAATACTTATGATATGGAAAAAGATTTGTCGGCTTTCCAAACTTTTTTTAAAGGTATGCGTGTTGTTAATAATCTAAAAGTTATAGGTATTGGACAAGGAGCAACTTTTGTGAACAAGGCCATAGCACGGAACGCTGAGGCTGTGGCTGGTATAGTTACTATTGGCGGTAATCCTGGCAAGTATGAACTAGATGATTGTCCTGTACCGACATTCGTTGCTGGTGCTAGAAGTAAACAGGTGACCAACTCTTATGTAAAACTTAATAAGGCTGTTAAGACTGCAGTAAAGGGCAACCTAACATTCTATGTCAATACAGATGAAGAACTGTTGCAAGTAGTTTCATCGAGCGATACAAGTGCATCGTTGAAAGAGACTTTTTTGGAAGCTTGGGTTCAAGTGTTGTCTAAAAACTATCGTTTTAATAATTATAAACATACATGGTATATGGGAGGTACTCCTGAAAAGTATGGAACTTATGAGCTTGAACCATATATCATGCCTGAAGAGTGGGGGATAACTCGGCGGGTTATGGAAACGAATTTGCTGGGTACTGGAACTTTTTTGTGGTATGAATTTCATCCTGAAGCAACATTGAAAGCGCCTAGAGGAACTGTACCTTTATTGCTCTTGCTGCATGGCAATGAGAATGATCCGCGTACACAAGCTGAGACCTCTGGTTTCATTGAACTCTGCGCAAAAGAAAATTTTGTAGTTGTGGAACTTGAATGGCAGGGTAGTAAAGATTATGCCCGGATGGGTATGGATGGTATTGAACAGGTTGTATATTATTTGTTGAAGACTTATCCTCAGCTTGATGCTTCACGTGTCTACACAGAAGGTTTGTCTGCTGGATCTGCCACTTCTACAGGATTAGGAATACGAAAATCATATCTGTTTGCTGCGGTAGGTGGCTTTTCGGCAGGTATATTGCCTGGAAGTTACCGGTTTGATTGTGATCGGCAATCTTTGTTGGGTGAAGCGATCCAAAAGAGTGGTGCAGTAGAAATGCCCTATTTTTCTGCAACAGGAACCAGTGATACTGTAGTACCATTTATAAATAAAGATAATTGGCAGAAGAATGCTTTTTTTGCTGCATGGCAAATATATCAGATTATGAATGGTATGTCGGTTACAGAACGTCCAGATTTTAGTAAGGACACTATTTTTGGTATTACTCTTGAGAATCGTGAAACAATTTGGACGAATAAAGGTATTTCGATGGAAACTGGTGTGTTGAGTAAAAATGGGGTACCTCTTATTCAGATGGTTGCGGTCAATGATTATGGACATTGGAATTTTAAACCTGCAGCAAAAATGATGTGGGATTATTTTATGCAATTCTCACGTGATCCACAAACGAAGGAGCTTATTTATCATGGAAGAAAATAATAAAGTTGATGTCTTGATATAATATATAGTGAAGCATTAGAGATGTTTTATAAAAATGATGCGAAATAGGTATCTTTTTTATTGAAACAACGGTCTTCCCTCCCACCTAACTTAGATTGCTTGTACGTGAATGTATGGGTGACGGCGATGAACGATGGTACGAAGCTAAACTAATAATTAAATTAATTTGTAAATGAAAAAATAAAGAATATGAACTTGAGGCGGTATATGTTATTTGCCGTACTGCTTCTGTATTGTCTCTCTTTCAGTTAGGCGCAAACCTAAGCCTTGAAAGTGGCAGGTATAGTGACGGACAACCTAAATGAACAGATGATTGGTGTAAGTATTCTGGAGAAAGGCACTACTAACGCTTGTATTACCAATATTGACGGTGATTACTTTTTGAATGTGAAGAATACTGGTAAGTTAATGGAACGTGAAGCTGTATAGTTATATGTTAAGGCTCCCAAGAGTGGTATGGGCAAGCCTGCCAAGGAGTTGAAGGCCTTCGGCAAAACTGCCTTGCTCCAGTCGGGCGAGAGCCAGGCACTGATTCTGACTTGGAACGTGATGGGCATGGCTTCCTTCAACGATAAAATCAATGCTTGGGAATTGGCAAAAGGTGAATACAAGTGGATGGTAGCTGCCTCCTTTGCAGACATACGTTGTATCGTCACCCAAAAGGTTGCCAAAGCACGAAAGGATAAGGCAAACGATGCAATGAAGTTGCTGTTGTCTTGAATGAGGTTAGAGCTAGCGGTAAGTATAAACTTTATGATGGAAATTATGAGGATATCTTGACCTACAAGGCTGAGTATAATTGTGAAAGTATGCTCGAAAGTAACCGTATTTTTGATGCAAGTAATTCCATGGATGAGTTCAGTTTCTTTGAGGTGATGAATCATTGGCGCACTGATAAGTTGGATATGTCTGGCTCTAACAATCAGTTTAATGGTACCGGATGGGGATTTATGGTTCCTCAGAAAAAGTTGTATGATGCATTTGTTCAGGAAGAGGGTGTAGATGGTTATCGGTTGAATCAGACAATGAAAACCTATGACCAAATTTCTCAATTAGGTGTCAAGGTTGCCAAAGGGCAGAGTTTGATTAATGAAGGTTATTTCATGTGGAAGCGTCGCTTCTCGAATGTAGAATCTCCTGCTGGGTTCTGGTGTTCATATAATAACTATCGTTGGATGCGTTATGCTGAAGTCTTGTTACTGGCGGCTGAAGCAAACCTGAAGGATGGCAATCAATCTGAAGCTGATGCTTGCTTGAATGAGGTGCGTCAGCGTGCAAGATTGGATGCCAAGACAGCTACCCTGGATGCCATTAAATTGGAAAAGAGACTGGAACTCTGTTCTGAATATACCCGTTATCAGGATATTATCCGTTGGAAAGATGCGGAGGCTTTGCTTAAGGATCAGGGTGAAAGAACACCTATCTTGTCAAATAAGGCAGGAAAAGATGAGCCGGATAATGTAGCGGTAGAATACATTCAGTATAACAAGGATAAAACGCGTTATGGTTTCAAGGAAAGACATTATTTGTTGCCTATTCCGGCAAAGGAAATCCGCTTGAATCCGAATATGGAACAAAATGCAGGTTGGTAAAGCGCATAAAGAATCAAAATCTAACTTCGTCATCTGATGCAGATAGACAAAATTAGATTTTTCTAACTGATTAATTGTTTGTAGAAGAAGTCCCCCGTGGAAATCATCTAATTGTACGGGGGCTTCTTTTGTGGCTTTTTAAATATAATATATATGAGAAGATTGTCAATTACTTTATTTTCACTCTGTCTGGCATCTGCCTTGACTGCACAGACGACCGGTTCGAATCAGTCAGTCAGACTGCGTGCCGATAATATCGACGAAGTAGTCAGTGCCATGACCCTCGAAGAGAAGGTACACCTCGTTATCGGTTGTGGAATGTCGATGGGAAGTGATACCAAGTTTCCCGGAACAGCGGGACGTACTTACGACATTCCCCGACTGGGTATCCCTTCCGCCTATCTTGCCGACGGACCGCACCGGTTGGCGATGGCTGCCAAGCGGGAATTCGACAGCCGTACTTATCATGCTACGGAATTTCCTTCCAGCACCACGGTGGCAGCAACTTTCAATCCGGATGCAGCCCACAAGGTGGGACGTACTTTGGGTACGGAGGTGAAGGATTATGGTTTGGATGTGTTGCTGGCACCGGGTGTCAACCTGATGCGAAATGTGCTCTGCGGACGTAACCATGAATATTATTCGGAAGATCCGGTGCTGACCGGCAAAATGGCTGCTGCTTATATCAACGGAATCCAGAGCCGGGGGACAGGTACCTGCCTGAAACACTTTGCCGTAAACAACCAGGAGACCAACCGCAATAACAACGACTCTCGCCTGACACAGCGCCCCTTGCGCGAGCTGTATTTGAAGTGCTTTGAGATTGCTGTCAAAGAGTCTCAGCCCTGGAGCGTGATGACCGCCTACAATAAGGTGAACGGCAAATATACCTGCGAGGACCGCGAACTGACAGAGGACATCCTCCGCGACGAATGGGGATTCAAGGGACTGGTGATGTCCGACTGGAATGCCGGAAAAGATGCCGTGACCTCCATCGTAGCAGGAAACGATATGCTTCAACCGGGGCAGGACCGCCAGTATAAAGCTATTTTGAAAGCCGTAGAGAGTGGTACACTGGATTTGGCACTCCTCGACCGCAGCGTGAAGCGTGTGCTGGAGTTTGTGGTCAAGAGCCATACCTTTGCCGGCTACGAGTATCCCAATAAAACCGACTTGGAGGCTCATGCGCAAGTAGACCGTGAGATAGGTGCGGAAGGTATCGTGCTGCTGGATAACAAGCAGGCGCTACCCATGGCTGCCGGCATCAAAAAAGTGGCCCTTTATGGAACTACTTCCTATGACATGGTTCCTGCCGGCATGGGCTTTGGCAGTACGGGCATCGGTTATTACACGGTTTCTATGGTAGAAGGTTTGCGCAATGCGGGCTACACCGTGGACAAAGAATTGCTGAACCGCTACAAGAAGCATATGGCCGACGAGCAGAAACGGCTTTTTCCTCACGGAAAACCGCCTTTCGCCTTTACTCCGCTGCCCCGTGCCGAGGAGTTCCTGCCCACTGCCGAGGAACTGGCTGCACAAGTGAAAGCCAACGACATTGCCGTGCTTACGCTGGGGCGTGTCAGTGGCGAGGGCTGTGACCGCCGTGTGGAAGATTTCCTCCTGAAGGAGAACGAATTGGCTCTGATTAAGCAAGTGTCTGCCGCTTATCGTGCTGCAGGCAAGAAACTGGTGGTGGTTCTCAACATCTGCAGCCCGGTGGAGACTGCTTCTTGGAAGGGACTGGCAGATGCAGTGGTTTGTGCCTTCCAGCCGGGACAAGAGGTGGGCAATTGTATCACGGATATCCTGACCGGAGAGGTGAATCCTTCGGGCAAGTTACCCATGACGTTTGCCGTGAAATATGGCGATGCGCCGTCGGATGCTAACTTCCCTTTTGATTACGAGTTCAAGATGCCGTCGTTTGCTATGGGTACCGGCATGAACTTCAAGTCCGAAAAGAAAGAGGAGAAACCGAAGGAACCGGAGAAAAATGTGGATTTCACCAACTATGAAGAGGGAATCTATGTGGGTTATCGCTATTTCGACACTTTCGGTAAAGAGGTTTCCTATCCGTTCGGTCATGGTTTGAGCTATACTGCTTTTGACTATGCGGTAGAGAACGCCAAAATGGATGCCGACCGCTGTGAGTTGAAAGTGAGCGTGAAGAACATCGGCAAGGTGGCAGGGCGTGAAGCTGTACAACTCTATGTGAAAGCTCCGAATGGGGGACTTGACAAGCCTGCCAAGGAGTTGAAGGCCTTCGGCAAAACTGCCTTGCTCCAGCCGGGCGAGAGCCAGACACTGATTCTGACTTGGAACGTGATGGACATGGCTTCCTTTAATGAGAAAAACAGCTCTTGGGAGTTGGCTAAGGGTGAATATCAGTGGATGGTTGCCGCATCTTCGGCCGATGTGCGTTGCACAGCGGTACAGAGGGTGACAAAGGCACGCAAGCAGAAAGTGCATGATGCCATGCGGGCGCAAGTGCCTGTGGCTGTGTATCCGATGGTGAAGAGATGAGGGGGATATGCGTGAAAAAACTGATATATATCAATTAGTTTTAGAATGGAAAACGCTTATTTTGTAGTACATTTTTAAATCGATACCATGAAAAGATTGATACTCTCTCTCTTAGCCGTCTGCTTGCTGTGGATGGCAAATGCACAAAATCCTGCATGGGGACCGCAAAGCAAGGTAGTGACCGACAGCATCTACAGCCAGGTATTGAAAGCACACCGTGCCTACACCATCTATCTGCCGCAAAGCTATAGCAATGAAACGGATAGGAAATATCCTATCCTCTATTTGTTGCACGGCATGTCGGGGGTGAATACCAGTTGGTTTACAGACCAACGTGTGAAGGACGTGATGGACCAGTTGGTGGCATCGGGCGAGGCTTGCGAGATGATTATCGTCAGCCCCAATGCAGGAGGCAATCCGGCTACTTGCTGGAACGGCTACTTCAACATGCCGGGCTGGGCTTACGAAGATTTCTTCTATAAGGAGTTCCTTCCTTATATAGAGAAGACTTACCGGGTGAAAGGTGATAAGCGGCATCGTGCCATTGCCGGACTTTCTATGGGCGGAGGTGGAACGACGAGCTATGCACAACGCTATCCGGATATGTATTGTGCTGCCTATGCCATGAGTGCTTTGATGAACATCCCCGTCAGTGGTGAGGAGGTGGGAAAAGATCCCGACCCCACAAACAAGATGGCTGTGCTGACGCGTTCTGTGCAGGAACATAGTTGCATCAGGTATGTGGTTGAGGCAGATGATGCGCGTAAGGCACAGCTTCGTACAGTACAGTGGTTTGTGGATTGCGGAGATGATGACTTTCTGCTGGACCGTAATATAGAGTTTTTCCAAGCGATGCGTAATGCCGGTATCCCTTGCCAGTTCCGTGTGCGGGATGGCGGACATACCAGCGAATATTGGCATTCGGCACTTTATATGTGCCTGCCTTTTGTAAGTCGCAGCTTTGCTAAATAACAAAAAGCTAATTCATTTAATATAAGAAATTATGAAAAGATTATTAAGTTCGGCAGCGATGCTGCTGGTCTGCTGTGTCACCCTTTTTGCACAGCAAGCTCTTTGGGGAGGTGCGGCGGTTGTCTCTCCTGATATTCATGACGACAACACGGTTACTTTTCGCTTGAAAGCTCCTAAGGCTGTAAGGGTGCAGATTACTGGTGATTTTCTGCCTCCACAAACTATTAAGACTCCTCGTGGCGATTATGATGCACCGGGCATTGCCGATTTGACAGAGGGGAAGGATGGCGTTTGGGAATTTACTACTCCCGAACCATTGAAGCCGGAACTTTATGGATACTCCTTTATTGTGGATGGATTGAGAATGATGGACCCGAGCAATGTTTACATGATTCGGGATGTGGCTACCGTGACCAATGTATTTATCATCGGTGGTGACCGTGCCGATTTGTATAAAGTGAATAAGGTACCCCATGGAACGGTAAGTCGCATGTGGTACAATAGTCCTTCGCTGGGAATGGACCGCCGTCTGACGATTTACACTCCGGCTGGTTATGAAACCAGCGGCAAGCGTTATCCGGTATTTTATCTGCTTCATGGTGCAGGTGGTGATGAGGAAGCTTGGATTGCTCTTGGCCGTACTTCGCAGATATTGGATAATCTCATTGCACAAGGCAAGGCTAAACCTATGATTGTGGTGATGACTAACGGCAATGCTTGGCAAGATGCTGCTGCAGGTGAATCTCCCAAGGGTTTTGTTGCCCCCTCCATGCGTCCCGACGAAAGAGCGAAGGTGGCGGAAGGTGCTTTTGAACTCTCGTTTCCCGAAATTGTGAAGTTCGTGGAGAAGAATTTCCGCACTCTTGCCAATAAGAAGAACCGTGCTATTGCCGGGCTTTCTATGGGTAGTTTCCACTCTTGCAATATTTCCAAGTATTACCCGGACATGTTCGACTATGTAGGTCTTTTCTCCGGTGCAAGTACCGGAAACGATAAATCGACTTGTCCGGTCTATACCGACTTCGAAGGTAAGCTGAAGACTCAGTTTGCCAAGAAACCGGCTCTTTACTTCATCGCATGCGGCAAGACGGACTTTGTTTATAAAGGTGTGGCCGACTTTCGCAAGTTGCTTGACGACAATGGTTATAAGTACGAGTATCTTGAAACGGGCGAGGGACATATCTGGAGGAACTGGCGAATCTATCTGACGGAGTTCGCGCCGAAGTTGTTCAAATAAGAGGATTTGGTATAACTAATTTAATAACAAAATAACATACGTATCATGAAAAGAATTTCTATTTTGTCAGCTCTGTTGCTGATGTGTGCGATGACTTTCGCGCAACAAGCTCTCTGGGGAGGCGCTCCCGTGGTCTCACCTGAGATACACGACAACAATACAGTAACTTTCCGCTTGAAGGCGCCGAAAGCCGTAAAGGTGCAAGTAACCGGCGACTTCCTGCCTACGCAGAAAATCAAGACTCCTTTTGGTGAGTTTGATGGTCCGGGTGTGGCAGATTTGAAAGAGAACAAGGACGGTGTGTGGGAATTCACTACTCCCGAACCGCTGAAACCGGAACTCTACAGCTACACTTTCCTGGTAGACGGACTGAAGATTAACGACCCTGCCAACGTCTATATGATTCGAGACGTGGCAAGCGTGACGAATGTATTCATCATCGGTGGTGACGAGCGCATCGACCTTTACAAAGTGAATAAAGTTCCTCATGGAACGGTATCTAAGGTATGGTACAACAGCCCTACGCTGGGTATGGACCGCCGTCTGACTGTCTATACGCCTGCCGGATATGAGACAAGCGGCAAGCGCTATCCCGTCTTCTACCTGCTACACGGCATGGGTGGCGACGAGAACGCATGGAGCGAACTGGGACGTACGGCACAGATTCTGGATAACCTCATCGCCCAAGGCAAGGCCAAGCCGATGATTGTAGTAATGACCAACGGTAACGCTGCGTTGGAGGCTGCTCCGGGTGAATCGTCACTGGGTTTTGCCGCTCCCAGCATGAATCTGCCCAAGACGATGGAAGGTTCTTTCGAAACGGCTTTCCCCGACGTGGTGAAATTCATTGATAAGACTTACCGTACACAGGCCAACAAGAAGGGGCGTGCCATTGCTGGTCTCTCTATGGGAGGTTTCCACTCCATGCACATCTCCAAGCAATATCCGGACATGTTCGACTATGTAGGGCTGTTCTCGGCTGCCATCATGCCCAACAAAGATGTGAAGTCTCCGATTTATGACAACCTTGAAGTCAAACTGAAAACCCAGTTTGCCAAGAAACCGGCACTCTATTACATCGCTATCGGTAATAAAGACTTCTTGTTCCAGGCCAATAACGACTACCGCAAGATGTTGGACGAGAAGGGTTACAAATATGAATATTATGAAACCGGAGAAGGTCATATCTGGAAGAACTGGCGTATTTACCTGACAGAATTCGCACCGAAGATATTTAAATAAGATTATGAAGAAGAATATCATATCCATGGCAGCAGCAATGGCTGTTTTGTCAGCTTGCGGACCGGGTGTGCCGCAGCTTGGAAAGTCCTCTCTGGATGAGGTGATTGGCGCCATGACCTTGGAGGAAAAGGCGCATCTGGTAGTGGGTACCGGTATGGCAGGTTTCTCGGGTGACAGTGCCGTAATCGGTGCAACGAGAAAGCTGGTGCCGGGTGCGGCAGGAACCACATACCCGATTGAACGCCTCGGCATTCCCGCTGTGGTGCTGGCTGATGGTCCCGCCGGACTGCGTATCGACCCCAAGCGTGAGGGGGATTCGGCTACGTACTATTGTACTCATTTCCCTATCGGAACTTTGCTCGCCTCTACCTGGGACCAGGAACTGGTGGAAAGTGTAGGTCAGTCCATCGGTAACGAAGTGCTGGAATACGGTGCGGACGTGCTGTTGGCTCCGGCGCTGAACATTCACCGTAACCCGCTTTGCGGACGTAACTTCGAGTATTATTCCGAAGACCCGTTGGTGTCGGGTAAGATTGCCGCCGCCTACGTACGTGGTGTGCAGAGCAACGGTGTGGGTACCAGTATCAAGCACTTTGCTGTGAACAACCAGGAAACCAACCGTATGGCTACGGATGCGCATGTATCTCCACGCGCCTTGCGCGAAATCTACTTGAAAGGGTTCGAGATTGCCGTGAAGGAATCCGCTCCTTGGACCGTGATGTCCTCATACAACTACCTGAACGGTGTCTATACTTCGGAAAACAAGGAGTTGCAGACAACGATGCTGCGTGACGAATGGGGCTTCAAGGGTATGGTGATGACCGACTGGTTCGGTGGTAAAGATGCTGTGGCACAGATGGTGGCGGGCAACGACATGTTGCAGCCCGGTCTGCCCAAGCAGTACGAAGCCATCGTGAAGGGTGTGCAGGACGGAGCGTTAGATGAAGCCATCCTCAATCAGAATGTGAAGCGTATTCTGGAGATGATTCTCCAGACTCCCCACTTCAAGGGATATAAATACTCCAACAAGCCTGATTTGAAGGCGCATGCTGCCGTTACTCGCCAGTCGGCAACGGAAGGTATGGTATTGCTGAAGAACGATAACGGTGCTCTGCCGCTGGCTGCCGACGTGAAGAACGTGGCACTCTTCGGTTGCACTTCCTACGATTTCATTGCAGGCGGTACAGGTTCGGGCAATGTGAACCGCGCTTATACCGTTTCGCTATTGGACGGCTTGAAGAATGCCGGCTATGTGGTGGATGAAGCGCTGAAGAATAGCTATGAAGCTTACTTGAAAACCGAGAAAGAACGTCTGTCCAAAGATAAGAAAGAGTGGTTCATGCCCGATACCCGTCCGGCTGAGATGGCTGTTTCCGCACAAGTCATCCGCGAGCAGGCTGCCAAGGCCGATGTGGCACTGGTGACGCTGGGACGTACCTCCGGTGAGTTCCTTGACCGTATGGTAGCCGACTTCAACCTCACCAAAGAGGAACAGAACATGTTGAAAGCAGTGTCCGATGCTTTCCACGCTGCCGGAAAGAAGGTAGTGGTGGTACTTAATATCGGTGGTGTGATTGAAACTGCTTCTTGGAAGTCTGTTCCCGATGCCATCCTTTGTGCATGGCAGGCAGGCCAGGAGGGAGGAAACAGTGTGGCTGACGTGCTGAGTGGCAAGGCTTCTCCTTCGGGCAAGCTGACAATGACTTTCCCGGTGAAGTTTGAAGATGCCGCTTCTTCCGACAACTTCCCGATAGACATGCGTGTGAGCACCGACCTCATGAACAAAGGTGGGAAGAAGAACGACGTGAAGAACGTGGACTATACCAATTACGAAGAGGACATTTACGTGGGTTACCGTTATTTCGACACCTTTGGCAAGCAGGTTTCCTATCCTTTCGGTTACGGTCTTTCCTATACTACTTTTGCTTACGACAAGGCTGCTGTCAAGGCAGACAACGGTGTCTATATCGTATCTGTAGAAGTGAAGAATACCGGTAAGGTAGCAGGTAAGGAAGTGGTTCAGCTTTATGTATCCGCTCCCGATGCTGCAGACGCCAACAAACCCGAAAAGGAACTGAAAGCTTTTGCCAAGACCAAGGAACTGAAACCGGGTGAAGCTACTGTGGTGACGCTGAAAGTGAATGCTGCCGACCTGGCTTCCTATGATGAGGCTGCATCGGCATGGGTGGTAACTCCCGGAAACTACAAGTTCCTCGTCGGGGCTTCCTCACGCGACATCAAGGCTACGCTGGAGGCTGAAGTAGCTGCCGCAACGCAGAAGACGAACAACATCTTGAAACTTCAGGAACCGATGAGCCTCTTGAAGAGATGAGAGTAGGATTGTCTGAAAAGATAACAAATCATACCCTAAAAAACATCCTGTTGTACCCTTTGGTATGGCAGGATGTTCTTATCTTTGTGCCTCGTATAAACAGATAGTGCAACTATTATAAACCAATATCACAACCATGAGTAAAAAGTTAATCTTATCTTTAGCCCTATCAGGGTTAGTACTTACTGCTACGGCGCAGACCACTATTGCGCCTGCCATTCCAAGAGACGAGAAAATAGAACAGCAGATTGAGACTTTGCTGAAGAAGATGACGCTTGACGAGAAAGTCGGTCAGATGTGCGAACTCACTATCGACCTCCTGCAGAAACGCGCCAATCCCTTTGCCGGCCTCGACCCGAAGAACATCACGGTGAAGGACCTGCAAAAAATCATCAAGAGATACAAGCTTGAAAAGGAATTCAAGCTGGGCAAGGAGATGCCTTCGCAGGATGTGATGATGAAGCTCTATATGCGTATCCAAGGCATTGAGAATGCCAAGGGCTTCCAGTTGGACGAGGCGATGCTCGACTCTGTCATCGGAAAATACAAAGTAGGCTCCATCTTGAACGTGCCCAACGGTGTGGCACAGAGCGTGGAGAAGTGGCAGGAAATCATCAAACGCATTCAGGAGAAATCCATGGAGGTGATGGGTATTCCTTGTGTGTACGGTGTAGACCAGATACACGGAACTACCTATACGCTGGGTGGTACTTTCTTCCCGCAAGGCGTCAATATGGGAGCTACCTTCAACCGTGAACTGACACGTGAAGGTGCACGCATCTCCGCTTATGAAACAAAGGCGGGAAGCATTCCCTGGACGTATGCCCCGGTGACCGACCTCGGACGTGACCCGCGCTGGCCGCGTATGTGGGAAAACTATGGTGAAGACGCCTACGTCAATGCCGAAATGGGACGTGAAGCAGTTATCGGTTTCCAGGGCGAGAACCCCAACCTGATTGGCGAGAACAACGTTGCCGCTTGTATGAAGCACTATATGGGTTATGGTGTTCCCGTTTCCGGTAAGGACCGTACGCCGTCTTCCATCACCGAGCAGGATATGCGTGAGAAGCATTTCGCTCCTTATCTGGAAATGGTGAAAGCAGGTGCCCTCTCCGTGATGGTGAACTCCGCCATGAACAACGGTCTGCCTTTCCATGCCAACTATGAGCTGCTGACCAAGTGGCTGAAAGAAGACCTCAACTGGGACGGTATGATTGTGACTGACTGGGCGGACATCAACAACCTTTATAGCCGCGACCACATAGCCAAGGATAAGAAGGAAGCCATCAAGCTCGCCATCAATGCCGGCATCGACATGTCGATGGACCCGTACGACTGGAAGTTCTGTACACTCTTGAAGGAGCTGGTGGAAGAAGGTGAAGTTCCCATGAGCCGTATAGACGATGCTGTACGTCGTGTGCTGCGTTTGAAGTACCGTCTCAACCTATTTGAAAAGCCCTATTATGATTTGAAAGACTTCCCCTTGTTCGGTGGTGCAGAACATGCCGCCGCCGCCCTCCAGGCTGCCGAGGAATCTTTGGTACTCCTGAAGAATACAGACGGTATATTGCCGCTGGCAAAAGGCAAGAAGTTGCTGGTTACCGGTCCGAATGCCAACTCCATGCGTTGCCTCAACGGCGGCTGGTCCTACTCTTGGCAGGGTGACAAGGCCGATGAGCATGCAGGCCAATACAATACGATTCTTGAAGCCTTCACCAATAAATTCGGTGCGGACAATATCATTTACGAAGCCGGTGTCACTTATAAGCAAGGTGGCAACTGGTGGGAAGAAAACACTCCGGAGATAGAGAAAGCTGTAGCTGCCGCTGCGGCTGCCGACTACATCGTGGCTTGCATCGGTGAGAACTCTTACTGCGAGACTCCGGGTAATTTGACAAACCTTACCCTCTCCCAGAATCAGCTTGACTTGGTGAAAGCTCTTGCCAAGACCGGCAAACCCATCGTCCTGATACTGAACGAAGGCCGTCCCCGTCTGATTGCCGACATCGAGCCACTGGTTAAAGCGGTTGTCAATACTATGCTTCCGGGTAACTATGGTGGCGATGCGTTGGCAAACCTCATTGCCGGCGACGCCAACTTCAGCGGAAAGATGCCTTTCACTTATCCGAAAGAAATCAACTCACTGATTACGTACGACTACAAACCGTGCGAACACATCGGCAAGCAGATGGAAGGTGCTTATAACTACGATGCGCAAGTGTCTGTACAGTGGGCGTTCGGTTATGGATTGAGCTATACCACCTTTGCATACAGCAACCTCAAGGTGGATAAGTCGGACTTTACCGCTGATGATGTGCTTACTTTCACCGTTGATGTGAAGAATACCGGCAACCGCATTGGTAAGGAAAGCGTGCTGCTCTTCAGCAGCGACCTCGTTGCCTCTCTTACTCCCGATACCCGCCGTCTTCGCGCTTTCGAAAAGGTGGAACTGAAACCGGGCGAGACAAAGACCGTGACTCTGAAACTGAAAGGCTCCGACCTTGCTTTCGTAGGCTATGATGGCAAGTGGATTCTGGAGAAAGGTGACTTCCGCATCCAGACGGGTGACCAAACGGTGAACGTGGTTTGTACGGATACCAAGAAGTGGGAGACTCCGAATAAGTGATACGACAAGGTCTTTTAGACCTTTAGAACCATAGTAAAAGGGCCGATAGCATGAAACAAGCTATCGGCCTTTTATTTTTCCGCGTTGTCTTTCAACAGTATCTTCTTTCCGTTTGTATCTCCTTACTTCTTTTCCTGAAACAATAGAGATTGTATGCTTGAGATGTACATCTCATGTTGTCCGAGATGCACATCTCGTTGTGCTTGACATGTGCATCTCATGCAGTATGGAACGTGATAATTCATTTCATAAAGTATAAGCTTCTGTCTCATAAGATTATATGTTTTACCCCTTATCTTGAAGTGTTGAAAGGGTGTGTTTGTAATATAATTCCCGTTTGAACCGTTAAATCAATCTTTTTTTCTCTAATATTTTGTAGTCGAACAGATTATTTATATCTTTGCAACCGAAAACGGATGAAAGGTGGAGGGGCGATTAAGCTCCTCTTTTTTGTTCCTAATGGTTAATCTATGATAGAAAAGAAAACTGTTTGTCAGATTGTTGACGAGTGGCTGGCAGGAAAGGACTACTTCCTTGTGGAGGTGACAATCAGCCCGGATGACAAGATTTTGGTGGAAATAGACCACAAAGAAGGTGTTTGGATTGAGGACTGCGTAGAGCTGAGCCGCTACATCGAGTCCAAGTTGAACCGTGAGGATGAGGATTATGAGTTGGAAGTCGGTTCGGCCGGCATCGGACAGCCCTTCAAGGTACTGCAGCAGTACATTAACCACATCGGCAAGGAAGTGGAAGTGCTGGCAAAGGACGGCCGCAAGCTCAGCGGCGTGTTGAAGGAAGCCGACGAACAGCATTTCGTCGTGACCATTCAGAAGAAAGTGAAAGAGGAAGGTGCCAAGCGTCCCAAGCTGGTGGACGAGGACTTGACCTTTACGTATGAAGAGATAAAATACACTAAATACTTAATCAGTTTTAAATAAGACTATGGCCAAAAAAGTAGAAACTGTCAGCTTGATAGATACATTTTCGGAATTTAAGGAACTGAAGAATATCGACAGAACCACGATGGTAAGCGTACTCGAGGAGTCGTTCCGTAGTGTGATTGCGAAAATGTTCGGTACCGATGAGAATTACGACGTAATTGTAAACCCGGACAAGGGTGACTTCGAAATATGGCGTAACCGTGAGGTAGTGGCAGACGAGGATTTGGAAAACCCGAACCTGCAGATTGCATTGTCCGAAGCACAAAAGATTGATGCTTCTTATGAAGTGGGCGAGGAAGTGACGGATGAAGTTATCTTCGCGAACTTCGGTCGCCGTGCCATCTTGAACTTGCGCCAGACACTGGCCTCCAAGATATTGGAACTGGAGAAAGATAGTATTTACAACAAATACATTGATAAAGTGGGTACCATCATCAATGCGGAAGTCTACCAGATTTGGAAGAAAGAGATGCTGCTGCTCGATGATGAAGGCAACGAACTGTTGCTGCCCAAGACCGAACAGATACCGAGTGACTTCTACCGCAAGGGCGAGACCGCCCGCGCCGTAGTGGCACGTGTGGACAACAAGAATAATAATCCGAAGATTATCCTGAGCCGTACGTCGCCCGTCTTCCTGCAACGTCTGTTCGAAATGGAAGTACCCGAAATCAATGACGGACTGATTACCATCAAGAAGATTGCCCGCATCCCCGGCGAGCGTGCCAAGATTGCCGTTGAGAGCTACGATGACCGTATCGATCCGGTAGGTGCTTGCGTGGGTGTGAAGGGTAGCCGTATTCATGGTATTGTCCGCGAGCTTCGCAACGAGAATATCGACGTTATCAACTATACGTCCAATATCCAGTTGTTTATACAGCGTGCCTTGAGCCCTGCCAAGATTTCTTCCATCCGCTTGAACGAGGAAGAACGCAAGGCTGAAGTGTTCTTGAAACCCGAAGAGGTGTCGCTGGCTATCGGTAAAGGCGGTTTGAATATCAAGCTTGCCAGTATGTTGACTGAGTACACCATCGACGTGTTCCGTGAGTTGGATGAGGCCATAGAGGATGAAGACATCTACTTGGACGAATTCCGTGATGAAATAGACGGTTGGGTTATCGATGCCATCAAGGCTATCGGTATCGATACGGCTAAGGCTGTGTTGAACGCTCCCCGTGAGATGTTGATTGAGAAGACGGACCTCGAAGAAGAGACGGTGGACGAGGTATTGCGCATTTTGAAACAGGAGTTTGAAGAGGAGAATGAATGATTTACGATTTTACGATTTACGATTTACGATTAGAGTTTGATTGTAAATGTAAGTCGTTCCGCTCCGAGTATTATCAATCGTAAATCGTAAATGGTTAAATCGTAAATAGAAAAAATTGATGACGATAAGGTTAAACAAAGTAACAAGAGATTTAAATGTAGGGATTACGACGGCTGTCGAGTTCCTGCAAAAGAAGGGATTTACCGTTGAGGCAAATCCGAACACAAAAATTACGGATGAACAGTTCGAACTGCTCAAAAAGGAGTTTAGTACAGATAAGGACCTTAAGATAAAGTCGGAGCGTTTCAGCCAGGAACGTCAGAGCAAGGACCGCAACAAGGCGTCCGTGTCTATTGACGGCTATAGGGAAACGCAGGAGAAAGCGAAGCCCGAGGAGATTAAGACGGTTGTTCCGGAAGACGCACGTCCGAAGTTCAAGCCGGTAGGCAAGATTGATTTGGACAAACTGAACCGTAGACCTGCTCCTGCTCAGGAAAAAGAGAAAGAAGCGGAAAAAGCGGTAGAGGAGAAGAAGGTGGAGGAACCGGCAGTTGTAGAAACGCCGAAACCGGAACCTGCTCCTGCTCCCCAACCGGAACCACAGTCGCAACCGGAGGTACAGCCGGCATCTGAGTCCGAGCCGCAGCCCGTTTCGGAACCGCAGCCACAACCCGTTGTCAAGGAAGAGCCTGCTCCGGTTGTAGAGGCTCAACAAGAATCTAAAAAGGAAGAAATGATAGAAGCGCCTGCTCCCGTACCGGTGGCTGAAGAAGCACCGGTTGAAAAAGAGGGGAAAGAAGAAGGAGAAGAAATCTTCAAGATACATCAGCCTGAGTTTGTTTCGAAGATTAATGTCATCGGACAGATAGACCTGGCGGCTCTGAACCAATCCACACGCCCGAAGAAGAAATCGAAAGAGGAGAAACGCAAGGAGCGTGAAGAGAAGGAAAAGATTCGCCAGGATCAGAAGAAGCAGATGAAGGAAGCTATCATCAAGGAAATCCGCCGTGATGACAGCAAGTTGAAGGATACCGCTGCCGGCGATGCCAACGGCAAGAAGAAACGTGTCCGTATCAATAAGGAGAAAGTGGACATCAACAATGCTTCCAACTTCCAGCGTGGTGGCAACGACCGTGGACACGCTGGTGCCCAGCAAGGTCAGGGTGCCCGCCCGCAAGGTGGAAACCAGCCTGGTGGAAACAATGCCAATAATAACCGCAACCGCAATAAGGACCGCTTCAAGAAGCCGGTCATCAAGCAGGAGGTTAGCGAGGAAGATGTAGCAAAGCAGGTAAAGGAAACTTTGGCACGCCTCACTTCCAAAGGAAAGAACAAAGGTGCCAAGTATCGTAAGGAAAAACGTGACATGGCTTCCAGCCGTATGCAGGAATTGGAAGACATGGAAATGGCAGAAAGCAAGGTACTGAAGATTACGGAATTCGTGACGGCCAACGAGTTGGCAAGCATGATGGATGTTTCTGTTACTCAGGTCATCGCCACTTGTATGAGCATTGGTATGATGGTATCCATCAACCAGCGTCTGGATGCCGAGACCATCAACTTGGTGGCTGAGGAATTCGGCTTCAAGACAGAATATGTAAGCGCAGAAGTGGCGCAGGCCATCGTAGAGGAAGAGGATGATGAGGAAGATTTGGAACCTCGCGCTCCGATTGTAACGGTGATGGGTCACGTAGACCACGGTAAGACTTCATTGCTCGACTATATCCGTAAGGCGAATGTGATTGCCGGTGAAGCGGGTGGTATCACACAGCACATCGGTGCCTACCACGTGTCGCTGGACGACGGACGTAAGATTACATTCCTCGATACTCCGGGCCACGAGGCGTTTACCGCCATGCGTGCCCGTGGTGCCAAAGCTACGGATATTGCCATCATCATTGTGGCTGCTGACGACAACGTGATGCCGCAGACAAAGGAAGCCATCAACCATGCCATGGCTGCGGGTGTTCCTATTGTATTTGCAATCAATAAGATTGATAAACCGACTGCCAACCCCGACAAGATTAAGGAAGAGCTGGCTGCCATGAACTTCTTGGTGGAAGAGTGGGGCGGTAAGTATCAGTCGCAAGATATCTCTGCCAAAAAGGGTATCGGTGTACCCGAGTTGATGGAGAAAGTGCTGCTCGAAGCAGAAATGCTGGAGTTGAAAGCAAACCCGAACCGCCGTGCTACCGGTTCCATTATCGAGTCCTCATTGGATAAGGGTCGTGGCTATGTGGCTACGGTACTCGTTTCCAACGGTACCTTGAAAATGGGCGACATCGTGCTGGCGGGTACCAGCTACGGTAAGGTGAAGGCTATGTTCAATGAGCGTAACCAACGCATGCAGGAGGCTGGTCCTTCTACACCTGCCCTGATATTGGGCTTGAACGGTGCACCTGCTGCTGGCGACACGTTCCACGTAATCGAAACGGAGCAGGAAGCACGCGAGATTGCCAACAAACGCGAACAGTTGCAGCGTGAACAAGGTTTGCGTACGCAGAAGATGCTGACGCTCGACGAAGTGGGCCGCCGTCTGGCGCTGGGTGACTTCCATGAGCTGAACGTGATTGTGAAGGGTGACGTGGACGGTTCTGTGGAAGCGTTGAGCGACTCTTTAATCAAGCTGTCTACGGAGCAGGTGCAGGTAAACGTAATCCACAAGGGTGTCGGTCAGATTTCCGAATCGGATGTCTCGCTGGCTGCCGCTTCGGATGCGATTATCGTCGGTTTCCAGGTACGTCCTTCGGGTGCTGCCGCCAAGATGGCAGAGCAGGAGGGTGTGGATATCCGCAAGTACTCCGTCATCTACGATGCCATCGAAGAGGTGAAGGCTGCCATGGAAGGTATGCTGGCACCGACATTGAAGGAGCAGATAACGGCAACCATCGAGGTGCGCGAAGTGTTCAACATCACGAAGGTGGGACTGGTGGCAGGTGCCATGGTCAAGACCGGAAAGGTGAAACGCAGCGACAAGGCCCGTTTGATACGCGACGGTATCGTAATCTTTACGGGTGCCATCAATGCCCTGAAGCGCTTCAAGGACGACGTGAAGGAGGTAGGTACCAACTTCGAGTGCGGTATCAGCCTGACAAACTGCAACGACATCAAGGTGGGCGATATTATCGAATCTTACGAAGAAATAGAAGTGAAGCAAACATTATAATTGAATAATGTGCAAATATGCTAATGTGCCAATTGGCTGCGCGTACAGAAAATGCCGCAGGGCAATTGGCACATTTTGCATATTAGTTATTTGCTCATTGACCCATTAGCATATTGGTACATTAGCATATTGTCACATTGGTACATTAATTTTATGGCAATTATAGATATCATCATATTGGCTGCTTTCGGCTTGGGCGCAATCATCGGCTTCATGAAAGGTTTTGTGAAGCAATTGGCCTCTCTGCTGGGGCTGATTGTCGGTCTGCTGGCGGCAAAGGCTTTGTATGCCTCGTTGGCAGTGAAGCTGTGCCCCACGTTGACAGACTCTATGACAGTGGCGCAAGTACTGGCATTTGTCTTCATCTGGCTGGCTGTTCCTTTGCTCTTCTCCCTGGTGGCTTCTCTGCTGACCCGGGCAATGGAGGCCGTCTCGCTGGGCTGGCTCAATCATTGGTTGGGGGCTGGTCTAGGGGCTTTGAAGTACCTCCTGCTGACGAGCCTGCTGATTGGTGTCATCGAATTTATAGACGGAGACAATACGCTGATTAGCAAAACAAAAAAGAAAGAATCAGTGTTATATTATCCTATGGAAGAGTTTGCCGGGATATTCTTTCCCGCGGCAAAGGCGGTTACGGAGCAGATTGTAAACGGAGACTTTGACTGATACCGTGAACCGTGATTTTGTAATTCATAATTTGTAATTATAGAAGTGATGCAACAAGAAGAACCCAATAAATATGTAAAGGAACTCACTCAGGAGAAGTATAAGTACGGTTTCACGACCGACGTGCATACAGACATCATTGAGCGCGGGCTGAATGAAGATGTAGTGCGGCTTATCTCTGAGAAGAAGGGAGAACCGGAATGGTTGCTGGAGTTCCGCCTGAAGGCATATCGCCACTGGCTGACATTGGAGATGCCTACATGGGCACATCTCCGCATTCCCGAAATAGATTATCAGGCCATATCCTACTATGCCGACCCTACGAAGAAGAAGGAAGGACCGAAAAGCATGGATGAGGTGGACCCTGAGTTGATAAAGACTTTCAATAAGCTGGGCATTCCGCTGGAAGAGCAGATGGCGTTAAGCGGTATGGCTGTGGATGCCGTTATGGACTCGGTGTCTGTAAAGACTACCTTCAAGGAGACGCTGATGGAGAAAGGAATCATCTTCTGCTCATTCAGCGAGGCTGTACGCGAGCATCCCGACTTGGTACAGAAATATCTCGGTTCGGTGGTGCCTTATCGTGACAACTTCTTTGCGGCACTGAACTCGGCGGTGTTCTCCGACGGTTCTTTTGTCTATATCCCGAAGGGGGTACGTTGTCCGATGGAGTTGTCCACCTATTTCCGCATCAATGCCCGCAATACGGGGCAGTTCGAAAGAACCTTGATTGTGGCGGATGATGATTCGTACGTTTCTTATCTGGAAGGGTGTACGGCTCCGATGCGTGACGAGAACCAGTTGCACGCGGCCATTGTGGAAATTGTGGTGCACGACCGTGCAGAAGTGAAATACAGCACCGTGCAGAACTGGTATCCCGGTGATGCCGAGGGCCGGGGTGGTGTCTATAACTTTGTGACGAAGCGTGGCCATTGTAAAGGGGTGGACAGTAAACTGTCTTGGACACAAGTGGAAACAGGTTCGGCCATTACCTGGAAGTATCCGTCTTGCATCCTTTCCGGCGACAATTCGACAGCGGAGTTCTATAGTGTGGCAGTAACCAATAACCATCAGCAGGCAGACACGGGAACAAAGATGATTCATCTGGGCAAGAATACCCGGAGCACCATTGTGAGCAAAGGCATTTCTGCCGGAAAGAGCGAAAACTCTTACCGCGGCTTGGTGCGCGTGGCACAGAAAGCGGACAATGCTCGTAATTACAGCCAGTGCGACTCCTTGCTACTTGGTGACAAATGCGGCGCGCATACTTTCCCCTACATGGATATTCACAATGAAACGGCCATCGTGGAGCATGAGGCCACTACCAGCAAAATCAGTGAGGACCAGATATTCTACTGCAATCAGCGCGGTATTTCTACGGAAGATGCCGTGGGGCTGATTGTGAACGGTTATGCCAAAGAAGTTTTGAATAAACTTCCGATGGAGTTTGCCGTAGAAGCGCAGAAATTGCTTGCCATTTCGCTGGAAGGAAGCGTGGGGTGATTTATAAATAGTAAATTGTAAATAGTCAAATAGTAAATATAAAGATGTTAGAGATAAAAGACCTGCATGCCAGCATCAATGGCAAAGAAATATTGAAAGGCATCAACTTGACCATACGTGATGGAGAAGTACATGCACTGATGGGACAGAACGGTGCTGGTAAAAGTACGTTGAGTAATGTGTTGGTTGGCCATCCTGCTTACGAAGTGACGCGCGGCTCAATTACCTTTAATGGCAAGGACTTGCTTGCCATGAGTCCTGAGGACCGTGCACATGAAGGAATCTTTCTTTCTTTCCAGGCTCCGGTAGAGATTCCGGGCGTGTCGATGGTGAACTTCATGCGTGCGGCTGTGAATGAGCAACGCAAGTACCGCCATCTGCCTGCTTTGTCGGCCAGTGAGTTCCTGAAGCTGATGCGCGAGAAGCGTGCCATTGTGGAGTTGGACAACAAGCTGGCCAACCGTAGCGTGAACGAAGGTTTCAGCGGCGGTGAAAAGAAGCGTAACGAGATATTCCAGATGGCGATGTTGGAACCGACTTTTGCTATTTTGGACGAGACGGATTCCGGATTGGATGTGGATGCTTTGCGTATTGTGGCCGACGGTTTCAACAAACTCAAGACTGCGGAAACCAGTGCTATGGTCATTACCCACTACCAGCGGTTGTTGGACTATATCAAACCCGATACGGTACATGTACTGCTGGGTGGACGTATCGTAAAGACCGGTGGACCGGAATTGGCGAAGGAGATTGAAACACGTGGCTTCGATTGGATAAGGAAAGAAGCAGGTGAATTATAAACTCATAATCTGAAAACATGAGTGTAGAGCAACAATACATAGACCTTTTCTCCCAAACGGAGGCGATGATATGCCGGCATAGTGCCGAGGTGCTGAATGCGCCGCGTGCCGTTGCTTTTGCTGACTTTGAGCGCTTGGGCTTTCCCACCCGTAAGGAGGAGAAATACAAATATACGGATATCAGCAAGTTCTTTGAGCCGGATTATGGCTTGAACTTGAACCGGTTGGAAATTCCGGTGAACCCTTATGAAGTGTTCAAGTGCGATGTTCCCAATATGAGCACTGCTCTTTATTTTGTGGTGAACGATGCTTTTTATGGCAGGGCTTTGCCCAAGTCCCATCTGCCTGAAGGGGTTATCTTCGGCAGCCTGAAGGAGGTGGCCGGGAAACATCCCGATTTGGTGAAGAAATATTATGGCAAGTTGGCTGATACGGCAGAGGATGGGGTGACGGCGTTCAACACCGCTTTTGCACAAGACGGCGTTCTGTTTTATGTTCCTAAGAACGTGGTGGTAGAGAAACCTATTCAGCTGGTGAATATCCTGCGTGGTGACGTCAATTTTATGGTGAACCGCCGTGTGCTGATTATTCTGGAGGAGGGTGCACAAGCCCGCTTGTTGGTGTGTGATCATGCGATGGACGGCGTGAACTTCCTGGCAACGCAGGTGATAGAAATCTTTGCCGGTGAGAATGCCATTTTCGATTTTTATGAACTCGAAGAGACACACACCAGTACGGTACGTATCAGCAATATGTATGTAAAGCAGGAAGCCAATAGTAATGTATTGCTGAATGGTATGACCTTGCACAACGGAACTACACGGAATACAACCCGTGTGACGCTTGTCGGTGAACATGCGGAGCTGAATCTGTGCGGTATGGCCATTGCAGACAAGAATCAGCATGTGGACAATCATACGACAATCGACCATGCCGTGCCCAACTGTACCAGCAATGAGCTTTATAAGTATGTCCTTGACGAGCAGGCTGTAGGTGCCTTTGCCGGTCTGGTTTTAGTGCGCCCTGACGCACAGCACACCAGTTCGCAACAGACCAACCGCAATCTTTGTGCCACCCGAGATGCACATATGTACACCCAGCCTCAGCTGGAGATTTATGCAGATGACGTGAAGTGCAGTCACGGCGCTACGGTGGGGCAGCTCGATGAAAGCGCTCTCTTCTATATGCGGCAGCGTGGTATCCCGGTGCGCGAGGCGCGCCTGTTGCTGATGTTCGCTTTTGTCAACGAAGTTATCGACACCATCCGTTTGGATGCTTTGAAAGACCGTCTGCATCTGCTGGTAGAGAAGCGTTTCCGGGGGGAACTGAACAAATGCCAGGGGTGCGCCATCTGCAAGTGATAGCTTATAATTTCGATTCATTATGAACAACGATATAAATAAGAGTAGTATCTTGGCTCCCCTCCCTATGGGAGAGGGGCTGGGGGAGAGGCTTCGAGCTGATTTCCCTATCCTTTCCCGTGAGGTATATGGCAAGCCGTTGGTCTATCTGGACAACGGCGCGACTACGCAGAAACCTCGCCAGGTAGTAAATGCCATTACGGACGAATATTATTCGGTGAATGCCAATGTGCATCGCGGAGTGCACTTCCTGTCGCAGCAGGCTACAGAGCTGCACGAGGCCTCGCGTGAGACGGTGAGACGTTTCATCAATGCTCGCAGCACGAATGAGATTGTCTTCACCCGTGGTACGACGGAGAGTATCAACCTGCTTGTCTCCAGCTTTGGTGAGGAATTTATGCAGGAGGGGGATGAGGTGATTCTTTCTGTGATGGAACACCATAGCAACATTGTTCCCTGGCAGCTGCTTGCCGCCAAGCGTGGAATTACCATCAAGGTGATTCCGATGAATGACAAGGGCGAACTCTTATTGGACGAATATAGGCAGTTGTTCTCCGAACGTACCAGGATTGTCAGTGTGGCGCATGTTTCCAATGTGCTGGGTACGGTCAATCCCGTCAAGGAGATGATTGCTTTTGCCCATGAGCAGGGTGTTCCGGTGCTTGTGGACGGTGCCCAGTCCATTCCCCACATGCCGGTAGATGTGCAGGATCTGGATGCCGATTTCTTCGTTTTCTCTGCGCACAAGGTGTATGGTCCTACGGGGGTAGGGGTGCTTTATGGTAAAGAGGAGTGGCTGGATAGAATACCTCCCTATCAGGGCGGTGGAGAGATGATTCAGCATGTATCTTTTGAAAAGACTACCTTCAATGAATTGCCCTTCAAGTTTGAAGCCGGTACGCCGGATTATATCGGTACTACCGGACTTGCCAAAGCTTTGGACTACGTTTCGCTGGTTGGGATGGACAAGATTGCCGCCTATGAACACGAATTGACCCAGTATGCCATGCAACGGCTGAAAGAGATTCCCGGTATGCGTATCTTCGGCGAGGCAGAAGACAAGGGTAGTGTCATATCGTTTCTGGTAGGTGATATCCATCATTTTGATATGGGTACATTGCTCGACCGTCTTGGCATTGCCGTACGCACGGGACATCACTGTGCCCAACCATTGATGCAGCGTCTTGGCATCGAAGGAACAGTGCGTGCATCTTTCGGGCTTTACAATACCCGGGAGGAGATAGATGTGCTGGTGGCAGGTATAGTTCGTGTCAGCCGGATGTTCTGACCAAAGCAAAGCTTTGCAACCTTTCTTTCATTCCTTGCGTCTAATATGTCAACAACTAAAAAAATGAATTATGTTAGTAACAACAACCCCGACTATTGAGGGTGGACGTATCACCCGCTATTATGGCATCGTTTCCGGTGAAACGATTATCGGTGCCAATGTATTCCGCGATTTCTTTGCCAGCATCCGCGACGTGGTGGGTGGGCGAAGTGGCTCTTATGAAGAAGTGCTGCGCGAAGCTAAAGATATAGCCTTGCGCGAGATGCAAGAACATGCCCGTGCTATGGGTGCCAATGCCGTGATTGGTGTAGACTTGGACTATGAAACGGTAGGAGGCAGTGGCAGCATGTTGATGGTTACGGCATGCGGTACGGCTGTAACGGTGGAATAAGTTCGCTCTACTATATTACAACATAGGAAGATATAAGAAATGGCAACCCTGTGAATGGTTGCCATTTTCTTTATAAGGAGTATCTTTTATCGGTTATTTGTACCAATCCTTATAATCTGTTCCATTGGAATTGACCCAATCCATAAAATGTTCAAAGCTCTTGTCTATCGGGTGGGTTTCAGGAGTATTGAAGTTTGTGGCTCCACTTAGATGAATGGCAAAAGGATAGTTGCCATTGGCTACATAATAGCTTGTCGGTACAGAGGACAAATCCTCTTCGGTATGGAATAGAGCCATGTCTGCCTTTTCAGTAGGAGGATAGTTGACCAAATGCACTTCGATGCGTGATTCTTTCAATTCGTCATGTACCATGATGAATGGATTATAAGGGGGAATTCCAAGCGTTTCGTGTGATAGTGGAGTCTTGAAGGTGTTCTTTATCTTATATGTAGCGGTTTTTGTATTTCTCTCTGTTACATCGAGCGCACTTAGAAATACATTGACGGTAGCTTTGGAAAGGTCTGTATCCAGTCCTTGTCCGTTGAAAGTTGTGGGGGCTTCCAATATTTCAGTTGACATATTGCTGCGTTCTGTATTCAGTTGGTAAGCGAAACCATTTTTGAAAGTGGCACCGGACCAAAGCAACTCATAGGTGTCTTCTGTAGAAAGGGCCTGATTGGCATCATTGAAGTTCAATACGGACTGGTATTTTACAATAACATCATTCAAGTCATAGTCACCCTTTCTGGGCCAATTATCTTCGAAAGCGATGATTCCTTTGTATTCCAGACTGTATTTCTTATCCTCGTTGCCACCGTCAGGTTTGATATCAGGAATATCCGGATTGATGATGGCTTCGATGGGGTTGGACCATACGTTGAATTGTATATCATTATAGTCTTGGTCTGTCCAATCTTCAAAGGACAATACGACAAAATCATCGATGCGGAATGCGGCTGTATGTGTACGGCCGTCCCCATTCAGCTTTGTAGTAGAGTAGAAAGGCTTATTGTTTCCGCCATAGAAGCTGTCATTCAATAGGAACCATCCGATTTTTACTCCATTGGGAAATACGGTGCCTTGGTCCACTCCGTCGGGGTCTATGTAATGAAGCTTTACACTTTCACCGCCTTGTAGTCCGGAAGCCTTTTTATTATAATAATTATCCATCAGAGTGTTTGGAAAAACAATGCATTTGGGGGCTTTTTTAATTTCACTTAAAGATGCGTCTGCCCTATAGCAATAATAGCCAAAGGCGCTCGCTGCACCGCTGGTTCCTCCAATTATCCGGATGGATACTTCCGCATTGCGCCCTTCCGGATCATTGATTTCAAAATCTATGGCTTGTCGGTATTGCTTAGGGCATGTGCCTCCTTCCTTCAAGGTCGTATTGATGATTGTCAATACATCACCGGGAATTGTGATTTTGTTGTCTGTGTCTAAATAATGAGGATATCCTTTGGAGCTCCATGTTCCTAATACATGGTATCCTTTGGGTGCCTGCCATCCCTCCGCCCGTGTTTGCGGATTATCATCGGTGGAATCCCATTTGATGTCGGCAGTAATGGCATCTCCTGCAATAACTGTTTTGAAGAGGGTGGGGACCCCTATATAAGAAGTATAGATATATGCTTCGTCCCCATGGTCCGAATTGATGATTTCCTTGCCGCTATATGCACCGTTACCGTCTGTCATGCGTCTGATGACCGGTTCCAGGTCTGTGCGTTTTATAATCTGGCCATCTTTGTCAATCGTGAACGGGTCTTCAAGATAGATTTCAAAAAGTACTTTATAGCCTTCGGGGACATCATACTTTACGTTTACTTGGATGGAAGATGTCGTAGAAAAATCAAAAGAGTTGGGAGTCTTCTCATCGTCTTTTCCATTATCGGGATTGTAGACGTCATGTTCGCATCCTATGGATAGGAATGCCAGCATAATGCTGCATAATGTCAAAGCCAGCATCTTGCATGTCAGGTTAGAATAGATTGGTTTCATAATGCCTTTGTTTTTAGCTTGTTTACTTGTTGCAAAGGTACTATAAAAGTTGTAATATATATCTATATGTGCTCTGTTCTTCTCATTAAATACAAAAAATAGGTAAAAAAGGGTACTGCTTGTTGTTTTATTCGCCAGTATAAATACATGCTTGCTTGGATTTCTTTTCTTTTTCATTTGCTTATTTCGTTTCAAATCAATATTTTTAGGCTTTCGTTCAACCTTTTAATACGAATAAATGCTATGGACCAAATCCTATTCTGGCTGGTTCCAGCCGCTTCTATTATGGCACTTTGTTTTGCCTGGTATTTCCATCGTCAGATGATGAAAGAGAGTGAGGGTACGCCTCAGATGATTAAGATTGCCGCTGCTGTGCGCAAAGGTGCTATGTCTTACCTTCGCCAACAATACAAGATTGTGGGCTGGGTATTTCTGGGGCTGGTTATCCTTTTCTCCATTATGGCATACGGTTTCGGAGTGCAGAACTCCTGGGTGCCGATTGCTTTCCTTACCGGAGGATTCTTTTCCGGACTTTCCGGCTTTTTGGGTATGAAGACGGCCACCTACGCATCGGCTCGCACTGCCAATGCGGCACGCACATCGCTGAATGCCGGACTACGCGTGGCTTTCCGTAGCGGTGCGGTGATGGGACTGGTAGTGGTTGGCCTTGGCTTGCTTGATATATCTTTCTGGTATCTGTTGCTGAATGCTGTAATTCCGGAAGATGTAATGACTCCCACCCATAAACTCTGCATCATTACCACTACCATGCTGACTTTCGGTATGGGCGCTTCCACGCAGGCATTGTTTGCACGCGTAGGTGGCGGTATCTATACAAAGGCTGCCGATGTAGGTGCCGACCTTGTGGGAAAGGTGGAAGCCGGTATTCCCGAAGACGACCCGCGTAATCCTGCCACGATTGCGGATAATGTAGGCGACAATGTAGGCGACGTGGCAGGTATGGGGGCTGATTTGTACGAAAGTTATTGCGGTTCTATCCTTGCTACGGCTGCCCTCGGTGCTGCGGCTTTTATCCACTCGGGTGATACGCTGATGCAGTTCAAGGCCGTAATCGCTCCGATGCTGATTGCAGCCGTCGGAATATTGCTTTCCATTATCGGTATCTTCTCCGTGCGTACCAAAGAGAATGCGAAGATGAAGGACTTGCTGAACTCACTGGCTTTCGGTACTAATCTCAGCTCTATTTTGATAGTTGTCGCCACTTTCTTTATCCTGTGGTTGCTGAAGTTGGACAACTGGCTGTGGATTTCCTGCTCCGTGATAGTGGGTTTGATAGTAGGTATCATCATCGGGCGGTCTACGGAGTACTATACTTCCCAATCCTACCGTCCTACCCAAAAGCTGAGTGAAAGCGGAAAGACCGGTCCGGCGACAGTCATAATTTCCGGTATAGGCTTGGGAATGCTTTCTACGGCTATTCCGGTGATTGCCGTGGTGATAGGTATCATTGCTTCTTATCTCTTTGCTTCGGGCTTCGACTTCTCTAATGTGGGTCTGGGGCTCTATGGTATTGGCATTGCCGCAGTAGGTATGCTTTCTACATTGGGCATCACGCTTGCTACAGATGCTTACGGACCGATAGCTGACAACGCGGGTGGCAATGCGGAAATGTCCGGTCTGGGTGAAGAGGTGCGTAAGCGTACCGATGCGCTTGACTCCTTGGGCAATACTACAGCCGCTACGGGCAAAGGCTTTGCCATCGGTTCCGCCGCTTTGACGGGATTGGCTTTGCTGGCCTCTTATGTCGAGGAAATCCGTATCGGGCTGACCCGCCTCGGGACTACCGAACTGTCGCTTCCTCATGGCGATGCCGTGGCTCTTCAAGATGCCACTTTCTTCGACTTTATGCATCACTACGATGTGACGCTGATGAATCCGAAAGTTCTTTCCGGTATGTTTCTGGGCTCGATGATGGCATTTCTTTTCTGTGGATTGACGATGAATGCGGTAGGGCGTGCAGCGGCCCATATGGTAGACGAAGTGCGCCGCCAGTTCCGCGAAATCAAGGGAATCCTTACGGGAGAAACGGAGCCTGATTATGAGCGTTGTGTGGCAATCTCGACGAAAGGGGCGCAACGCGAGATGGTGATTCCGTCACTGATAGCTATCATTGCTCCGATTGCGACGGGACTTATTTTCGGTGTTCCCGGTGTGCTCGGCCTGCTGATTGGCGGATTGAGCAGTGGTTTCGTGCTTGCCATCTTCATGGCAAATGCCGGTGGTGCATGGGATAATGCCAAAAAGTATGTGGAAGAAGGCAACTTTGGCGGCAAAGGCAGTGAAGTCCACAAGGCTACAGTCGTGGGTGACACCGTAGGAGACCCGTTCAAGGACACATCCGGTCCGAGCTTGAATATCCTAATCAAGCTGATGAGCATGGTAGCCATTGTGATGGCAGGGCTTACGGTTGCGTGGAGTCTGTTCTAGAAAGAGTTTTTCCCCGTATCCCACCAAAGGCGGGTGGCGCCGTTATCTGCGCCACCCAGTTTTTCCGTGAGGGTGGCGTATTGTGCCGGGTCGGCAGTGGCGGCGTCCGTTGAGAACGGAAGGCGGCGGATCATGATATCCGTATCAATCACTTTTCCGGTGTTGTTTTGGACCTTGAAAAGTTTGGGGTATCCGGTACGGCGTTGCTCAGCCCATGCCTCATAACTTTCGGGCCAGCATGCCAGCCACTTCTGGGTAATAATCTTTTCGAGTTTCGTCTCTATGTCTGCATCTTCTTCCCATTTGGGGGATATGGTAATCAAGGCTTTCATGTCCTTGCCTACCTTGCCGCCTGAGACTACATCTTTATAATCGGCAGGGGTTTTGTCGCTTTCCAGATATTCGGAGGCACCGGCACAGTCCCACTGTGTAAATGAAGTACTTACCCCGTATTCATAGCATGTGCGGGGATTCTCTTTGGTATAGCCACGGAGGGCTGCTTCGGCCCTGAGCAGCCAGACTTCTGCCGCACTCATCAATACGGCTCCGGTCTTTTCGCCGATGGTACTTGTGTTGAGGGAAGAGCAAAAACTGTAAATGTTGGCGTCACCGTCTTTCATGGGTAACCCGATGGGAATGCCTAACAACTGTTTTTGATAACCTTCGAGAAGGGCGGTGTTATACCATTTCTTGCCACGCGGGTCCTCATAACCGTTGATAATGGATTCCATCGAGGCATTCATGTAGACTTCACCCCAACCGGCAACGGCACACAAAGGATTGATATAGTTCTTGCCCATTACAGCGATGGTTTCCCTTGCACCTTCCAGTACACCTTGATTGTCATTCAGTGCTTTGGTTGCTTGGTCTTTGGCAAGTGTTGCATCCACATTGGAGATGCGCATGGCAAGGCGCAAACGTAGTGAGTTGGCAAACTTTAACCACTCCTTCAAGGTCTTGCCGTTGGTCAGCATATCATACTCTTTGAATTTGTTGTTGTCACCGCCCTCGTCCAGGTATTCCCTTATCAATTGCTGCCCTTCGTCCAGGTCTGCAAAGAAGCGTGTATAGGCTTCTTGCAGTCCGTAAACCCGGGGTGTCTCACCCAGTTGATGGTAGACCAGCGGACCGTATGTATCGGCAATGCGGTGCATCAGTTCCACTTTCAAAATTTCGGTAATGCCGAGGTAGCCTTTCAAGTTGTCATTGCCATAAAAGTTCTTTTCTGCCTTCTGCACCTCCGTGTAGACATATCCGTAAGTACATTGCCATGCGGCATTGGTCCAGCCTGAGTTCAGGTTGTAGCAGGCGTTGGATTTCATGAATTTAGGAATAGGGTCCATGAAGTAGCCGGAGAACATGTCATGGTTCAGGGATTGTGTCATCTGCCATACCCAATTTAAGCCAACAGAACCTATATTGAAGTAGATACCCGACTGTATGGGTTCGAATGGAGCAGTCAGGTTCTGGAAATCTATTTCCTTTTTGTCGTCCGAGAAACCTCCCTTGATTTCGTTGTCGTTCTCAAAACCGCCGGTGCAAGCTGCAAGCAGCAATATGCTATGGCAGAAAAGGAATATGATGCACTTGTTTTTCATAAGGTATTCATTTTAAAAGGTTAATCTTAGGTTAAAGCCGATATTCCGGGTAGTAGGCATGCCAAACACGTCTACTCCTTGATTGTTGTTGCCTACGGACATTACTGCATCGGGGTCGAACGGTGCTTCCTTCTTTAAGAAACACAAGTTGCGCGCTGCCAATGATACGTCGATTCCCTTTATGAATCTACTGTTTTCCAGTATCGTTTTCGGGAAAGAATAGCTCAGTGATACTTCACGGAGTCTGATGCAGGTTGCGTCGTACATATAATATTCGGAGATGGCATTTCTGCCGCCTACTGCGCTGTAGAATGCTCTCGGGTCGTTGAACTTCTGTCCCTGGTATTCTACATATCCTCGGGCGCGGGCATCTTCGGTGACTTTGGTCACGCCGTTGGCATCCAACTCAGACTGTGTCAGTGACATGACTTCGCCGCCAAAGCGGAAATCTATCAGGAAATAGAGCTCCAGGTTCTTGTAGGTAAGTGTGTTGCTCCATCCCATGGTGAAGTCAGGATTGGCATTCCCAAGCAAATCCTTGTTTCCGGTATTTCCTAAAGGTCTTTTGCTGGTTTCATCAACCATGATGCTGCCATCCTCGTTACGGCGGAAAGCATTTCCATAAATATCCCCCAGGCTGCCTCCTTCTTTGACGCGCATCTGATAGCCTGCGTTGAAACCTTCTTCGTAGTAGGAAAATTCCGGATAGTCAGGATGCAGGGTCACTACTTTGTTCTTGTTGGCGGACATGTTGATGAGACTCTTCCACGAAAAGTTTCTGTATAGTAGCGGAGTGGCGTCTACCGTCAGCTCAAAACCCTGGTTACGTATTTTTCCGGCATTGACATACCGGTATTTATAGGTGGAGCCCGTAGGATTGTCCATTCTCAACAACTGGTTCTTGGTATTGGTCTGATACCAAGTGAAGTCTATCCCGAAGCGGTGATGGAAGAAGCGCCATTCTGTACCGAATTCGATGGAGCTGCTGATTTCCGGTTTTAGGTCACCGCGCTGTTCTACGGTATTTACATTGATACTGCCGCCTACCATGATGATGTCTACCGGATTGGTGATTCCTATCGGGAGGTCATTACCGACTTCCGCCCATGAAGCGCGCACTTTTGCAAAACTTATCCATTTGGGCAGGGAGCAGGTTTTGTTAAGAATCCAGGTAGCTCCTATGGAGGGATAGAAGAATCCGGTATTCTTGCTGTCTGTGTGGGCTAATGTGGATGACCAGTCGTTACGTGCGGTAATGTCCAAGTATAGTAGTCCTTTCCAGCCCCACTGCATGGTGGCAAATACTGATTGGAGCGTGCGTTTGCTGTCGATGCTCTGATTTACGGCTGCTTTGGAGTCCATCACTACATTGGGGACGGTAAATACATTCGGTTTGTAGAGGGAAGCAAGCCTTGAGTCTATTGTCAGTGAATTGACTTTACTCATGTTGATGCTGGCTCCCAGTGCCGTATTGAGGGAAAAGTCATCAAGTCACTGGGAGCCAGCATCAACATGAGTAAAGTCAATTCACTGACAATAGACTCAAGGCTTGCTTCCCTCTACAAACCGAATGTATTTACCGGCGATGTTGGGAGCTGTAGTGGCATACATCTTATTGTCGAATTTATCACTGATATAATCCACATTACCCCGTACCTGCAGGTTGAAGTAGTCCGTAATGTGCAGATTGGCTCTGGCCGATGCCACAGCGCGATAACGCTTGTAGCCACTGAGCACGCGGTTTTTCAGCCAGTAGGGATTCTGTCCCCATTCACTGACGGTACCATCTCCATTCTTTTCAATCCAGTTTTGTGTCATCATATTGCGGTCGGCATTCCACGTTTCAAAGTTTTCTCTGTAAGTGCTCATGTCTACGCCACGTGGGAAACTGTACAAGCTGACCAGCGGATTCAGATAATAGCCGCCGGTAGCAGGGGAGTTCTTGACGGTTTGGGTCATTAGTGTTGCAATGCCGTCCAGTTTCAGCTTGTTGTTGAAGAGGCTGGCCGTTTCGTGTAGGTTCAGGTTATTCTTCTGTAGTTTGTTATTGTCCACAATTCCTTTAGCCGTGGTGTTGGCGTATGAGAAATAAGTTTGTACCTTTTCATTTCCGGTAGTGATGGCCAGCGAATTGAAAGTGGTGATGCCATTGCTGAAGAATTCGCCTATGTTGTCATAGTCCGTTACATTGCCTTTTGTACCCCAGCTTGCCGTACCGCCATCTTCGTTCCGGCCGTATGTATTTTGGAATTCGGGGGTACTGATGGCGTGACTTACGGTCAGGTTGGAGGAGAATGTAACGCGCTGCAGTCCGGCCTTTCCCTTTTTAGTGGTGATCAGAATGACGCCATTAGCTGCCTGCGAACCATAAAGCGCGGCGGCAGAAGAACCTTTCAGGATGTTGATGCTTTCTATGTCGTCCGGATTCAGGTTGGAAATCCCGTCACCGGCATCACGGTTCAATCCATCGTAGTTACCGCCGATTACGGTGGAGGTGGATTCTGTTGAGCTGTTCAGCATAGGAACACCGTCAATTACGTACAAGGGCTGGTTGTTGCCGCTGGCAAATGCAGAGCGTGCACCGCGAATGACGACTTTGGCAGAACCTCCTAAATTGGCGGTTTTATTGATTTGTACTCCGGCCGTCTTTCCTGCCAGTGTATTAATCATGTTCGGCTCTTTGGCACGGGTCAGCTCACTGCTGCTTATTTGTTGGGTAGAATAGGTCAATGAGGACATTTTCTTCTGGATACCCATGGCGGTTACCACTACTTGCTCCAGGGCGAGGCTCTTTTCTTCCATCCGGATGTGGAGATTATTTCTACCGTTCAGGGCAATGGTTTGCGGTTCATAACTGATGTAGGATACGACAATAGTGGCATAAGGAGGGATATTCATACTAAATTCTCCTTCGGTATTGGTGATAACACCATTGGCGGTCCCTTTTTCAAGAATGTTGGCACCGATAATCGGTTCGCCTTTGGAGTCCGTCACCTTTCCTCTTACAGTAGCCATTTCCTGCAGAGTGTCTGTCTTATCCTCAGCACTCCTGCTGTTTTTGGTTAAAACGATGTTTTTGCCTTCCATCACATACTTGATGTCTGTCCCTTTGAACATTTGGTCAAGTACTTCGGAAACAGTTTGGTTGCTTGCATTGATGTCGACGGTACGGCGTACATCGACGTTCTGTTTGTTATATACAAATAAGTATTCTGTTTGCGATTCAATTTGCTCGAGAACTTGCCCTACTCTCAGCCGGGCATTTTGAATGCTGACCCTGGCATTCTGAGAGTAGCAGTTCCCGCTGTACACCTGAAATATAACAAGCAGGAGAAGGAATAATGTGATTTTCATAGGTTTGCAATAATTGCTTAAAATCTAATTTTTTTAGATAAAAAAGCCTCATCAACAAAATTTTTCTCATATCTTTGTCACTGTGTTAAGTTAATAAATTGATTAAGGTCGATTTTTGACTGTTTCGGATCGGAAAGTATGGGGGTACTTTCCGATCTTTTTTTCTTACTCATATATAACAATTGAATCCTTTTCTTCGTTGATGCGGAACTTGAAAGGATGGTCTTTCGAGATGGTCCGCAGTATATGTTCGATGCCGTCCTGCTCTCTGAACTTGCCGGTAAAGCTGCCGTAGTTCAGCAGTTGAGGACTGGCAACGGTTATCTTTACATTATAGTATTTCTCCAGTCTACCGAGGATACCGCTGAATGGAGCGTCGTCAAAACAGTATAGTCCCTCTTTCCAGCGTAGATATTCATAGGAAGGAAGGACGGCCTTTCTACATTTTCCGTTTTCATTGAGAAATACCTCGTCTTTCTGCAACCTGGTGATTATCTGGCTGCTGTTGGCCGGATAGATATCGACGATACCTTCCACCAATGTGGTTCCGAACTCATGGCTCCCACTGTAGGCACAGACGTTGAAACTCGTTCCTACAACTTTTACCTTGTTCGTTTCTGTATGTACATAGAATGGGATATTCTTGTTTTTGGCTACTTCAAAGTAGGCCTCTCCGTCCAATTCCACATTTCGTTCGTTGCGTCCGAAGTTGGCGGCATATTTCATGGTGGACTTGGAGTTCAGCCATACGCGTGTTCCATCGGCGAGGGTAATTTGGGCCCGTTGTCCGGCAGGCACAGTGACTGTTTGCAACTGCACCTCCTTGTTATATAAAAAGTCGGAGGTGATGAAATAACCGGCAATGGCGACAATGGTGACGGCGGCTATACGGGCCGCCCAGCGGAGCATCGGCATGATGCGCACCGTTTTCTTTTCATTGTTTCCCTGCTTGTCCGAGAACAAAGAAATGTCGTATATCATGCGCTCTTTCAGGAAGATGTTCCGGTTTTCATCCGAGGCGTCTATCCAGTCGAGTATCATCTTTTCTTCTTCAACGGAAGTAATACCTTTGAAATATTTATATAATAGCTCTTGGTTCATTGTCAATAATTTATTTCTTTTCTAAAACGTGCTCTTTTTACCTTTTGTATATATAACCGGAAAGTGGGCGGTAACCCTATTCCGTAGAAGCATTTTTTAGGATATTAATATTATGAGTATGGTAACAAGATAATCTTTCAGTCTCAGCCGGAGAATCCGCAGTACTTTGGTGATGTGTGCCTCTACGGTTTTAAGTGATATGTCCAGACTATCGGCAATCTGCTTGTTTGCCAGGTTCTGGTATCGGCTCAACATGAATATCTTCCGGCTTTGCTCGGGCATTTCCTGTAAGGTCTTATTTACGATATGCTGTATTTCCGTGTTGAATATCTGGTCCGGTTCGCAGGCTTTCAAGGTGGAGATGCGTAAGTCCAGTTCGCGCAGGTTGTGGCTGCTGATGGTTTCTTCCGCTCGCAGACGCACCTGCTTGTGCTCGAGTACGTGCAGGGCTTTGTTCTTTATGATGGTCAGCAGCAGGGCATGCAGGTTACTGTTTTCTTCCCAGCGGTCTCGGTTTTCCCATAAGGCAATCATGGATTCCATCACAACGTCTTCCGCTTCTGCTTTATCCCTGAGATAAGAATAAGCAAAAGCCAGAAACTTTTCTTGGTTTTCCTGGAAAAAGCGTGAGAAAAGATTCATAGTATGTAGGCTCCTTAAACCGGACATTAATTGAGGTTCTTTATGGAATATAAGGCTTTACATAGCAAAAAAACATAATCTTTTTGGAATATGCAAGCATTATGCCTTGTTTTTTCAGAGCCATTTCTGGCAGTATTGACAAAAAGAAAGCCTGATGGGGTTCCACCAGGCTTTATATACTTAAAGAATAAGAGATTTCTTATTTCTTTTCCGGTCTTTCTTGTCTTTCCGGCCTCGGAAGCAATACTTTGCGTGACAGCTTAAATTTTCCGGTCTTCGGGTCGATGTCGAGAAGTTTTACGTCAATTTCATCACCTTCCTTGATACCGGCTTCTTCTACTGTTTCCAGACGTTTCCAGTCGATTTCGGAGATATGGAGCAAGCCGTCCTTACCCGGCAGGAATTCAACGAATGCACCGTAAGGCATAATGGAGCGTACCTTGCCTTTGTAGACTTCGCCTACTTCGGGGACAGCTACAATCCCTTTGATGATACGCATAGCATCATCGATGCTCTTCTTGTTGGTACCGGCGATTTCGATTCTACCGATGTTGTCCACTTCTTCAATAGTAATGGTAGCACCGGTTTCTTCCTGCATACCTTGGATAATCTTTCCACCAGGGCCGATGACAGCACCGATGAATTCCTTGGGAATGGTCATTGTCTCGATACGCGGAGCGTGAGGTTTCAGGTCTTCGCGAGGCTCGGCAATGCACTCGGTGATTTTGCCCAAGATATATTCGCGGCCTTCTTTAGCCTGCAGCAATGCCTTTTCGAGGATTTCGTATGACAGACCGTCCACTTTGATGTCCATCTGAGTGGCGGTGATACCGTCTTTTGTTCCGGTCACTTTGAAGTCCATGTCGCCCAAGTGGTCCTCATCACCGAGGATGTCGGACAATACGGCATATTTGTCTTCGCCTGCATTCTTAATCAATCCCATGGCGATACCTGATACCGGTTTCTTGATTTTCACACCTGCATCCATCAATGCCAGAGTTCCGGCACATACGGTAGCCATGGAAGAAGAACCGTTTGATTCGAGGATATCGGATACCACGCGTACTACATACGGATAGTTTACAGGAATCTGACCCTTCAATGCACGCCATGCCAGATGGCCGTGGCCGATTTCACGACGGCCTACACCGCGCTGTGCCTTGGCTTCGCCCGTAGAGAACGGAGGGAAGTTGTAGTGCAGAAGGAAACGTTCTTTTCCGTGTTCCAATACGTCGTCGATAATCTTCTCGTCCAACTTGGTGCCTAAAGTCACAGTAGACAAAGACTGTGTTTCGCCACGTGTAAAGATAGCGGAACCGTGAGGGCCGGGCAGGTAGCTGGTCTCACACCAGATAGGACGGATTTCGGTCGTCTTACGTCCGTCAAGGCGCTTGCCTTCGTCCAGAATGGAACGGCGCATCGCCTCTTTTTCCACATCGTGATAGTAACGGTCGATGAGGGCTGCCTTTTCTTCCAGTTCTTCTTCGGAGAACTGTGCCTTGAATTCTTCGCGGATGGCATCGAAAGCATCCATGCGTTCGTGCTTGTTCTTGTTTCCGGAAGCGGCAATGGCATAAGCCTTGTCGTAGCAAGCGTTGTGAACGGCCTTACGGAGTTCTTCGTCGTTCACTTCGTGGCAATATTCGCGTTTCACGGTAGAGCCTACTTCTTCTGCCAGTTCCATCTGTGCCTTGCACTGAATCTTAATGGCTTCGTGTGCGGCCTTCATCGCTTCCAGCAAGTCCTGCTCGGAAACCTCGTCCATTTCGCCTTCCACCATCATGATGTTTTCATAAGTGGCGCCCACCATCAAGTCCATATCGGCTTGTTCTAGTTGTTCGAAGGTAGGGTTGATGACGAATTGTCCGTTGATGCGTGCTACGCGTACTTCGGAAATAGGTCCGTTGAAGGGGATATCTGAAACTGCAAGTGCGGCAGAAGCTGCGAGTCCGGCCAGAGCGTCGGGCATATCTACGCCGTCTGCTGAGAAAAGAATGATGTTTACGTATACCTCTGCATGGAAATTATCAGGGAATAAGGGGCGGAGAGCACGGTCAACGAGGCGGCAAGTGAGGATTTCGTAGTCAGAAGCGCGTCCTTCGCGCTTTGTGAAACCGCCGGGGAAACGTCCGAATGCGGAGAATTTTTCTTTGTACTCTACCTGTAATGGCATGAAATCTGTTCCGGGAACTGCGTCCTTGGCGGCACAAACAGTAGCTAAAAGCATGGTGTTGCCCATACGAAGCATTACAGAACCGTCTGCCTGTTTTGCCAGCTTTCCCGTTTCGAGCGTGATGGTTCTGCCATCAGGAAGCTCGATCGTCTTAACAATTGGGTTAATCATAAAAAATGTTTTATATCTAATTTTCTTTCAAAATTCGTGCAAAGATACATAATTTATTCATGTAAAATGGTGGGAATGAGATAAAAAGTTTGTATTTAGTTGTTTTTTGCAGTTTTCTATATGGAAGAACGAGGGAAAATGCTTTGACTGAACTTGAAAAGAAGTATATTTGCAGGCACGTTTGCAAAACAAAACTGAAGATACGATATGAAGAAAATCTTTTTTATGGCACTTGCTGCAATAGCATTGGGTGCATGTAATTCCGAACCGAAATTCAAAGTAGAGGGTGAAGTGTCTGGTGCCGACGGCAAGATGCTTTATTTGGAAGCCTCGGCATTGGAAGGTATTGTTCCTTTGGATTCTGTAAAGCTGGAAGGGGATGGCTCTTTCCACTTCAAGCAGGTACGTCCGGTGTCTCCGGAATTTTACCGTCTGCGGGTAGACGACAAGGTTATTAATTTCTCGGTAGATTCGACGGAAACGGTTTTGGTAAAGGCACCTTATACCGATTTCGCCACTGCCTATACAGTGGAAGGTTCTCCGAATAGCTCGAAGATAAAGGACTTGACGCTGAAGCAGATGAAGCTTCAGGATAATGTGAATGCATTGCTGCAGTCGGTGCAGGCACATAAGATAGGTGCCGATGTTTTTGAGGACAGCCTTGCCTCTTTATTGAAGAACTATAAGGATGAAGTGAAAATCAGCTATATTTTTGCCGCTCCCAATACGGCTGCTGCCTATTTCGCCTTGTTCCAGAAGTTGAATAATTATTTGATTTTCGACCCTCTGAACAATAAGGAAGACATTAAGTGTTTTGCAGCCGTGGCAACCAGCCTAAACAATTATTATCCGGATGCCGACCGCTCCAAGAACCTCTACAATATTGTGATAAAGGGAATGAAGAATACCCGTACTCCGCAGCAGAAGGTGGTGGAAATCCCCGAAGAGGCAATTTCCGAAACCGGCATTATCGACATTAACCTGCGTGACATGAAGGGCAATACACGTAAGTTGAGCGAACTGAAGGGCAAGGCTGTTATTGTGGACTTCACTGTTTATCAGAGTGCCGTTTCTGCTACACATAATTATATGTTGCGCGACTTGTACGACAAGTATGCCGCCCAGGGATTGGAAATCTATCAGGTTTCTCTGGATGCAGACGAGCACTATTGGAAAACAACTGCCGACAATCTACCTTGGATTTGTGTGCGCGACGGCAATGGAATTTATTCGTCTATAGCGGCTTCTTATAATGTGAAGAATGTGCCTTCTGTGTTCCTGGTCAACAAGAACAATGAGTTGAGTGCCCGTGGAGAGAGCATTAAAGACCTGGAGGCGGCAGTGAAAGCATTGCTGTAACATGTTATAAATAAGAAGTTTTCGTTTAAATATGTTACAAAGCAGCCTTTTATGCTTGACACGCATTGTATAAAAGGCTATCTTTGCAAAGGAAAATCGGAAAGAGGGTTCCAGCATGCTGACCATGTTGGAATTCTTTTTTGTTTATAGTACCATTAAAAACTAACATAACATTTAAGGAGGAAAAAGTATGGCTTATATGTCAGAAGACGGCTACAAGAAATTGATGGCCGAATTGAAACACCTGGAGACGGTGGAACGTCCCAAAATATCGGCTGCCATTGCCGAAGCGCGTGACAAAGGTGATTTGTCGGAAAATGCAGAGTATGACGCTGCTAAGGAAGCTCAAGGTATGCTTGAGATGAAAATTAACAACTTGAAGCTGACCATTGCCGACGCTAAGATTATTGATGAGTCGAAGTTGAAAACCGATTCTGTACAGATTCTCAATAAGGTAGAGCTTAAGAACGTGAAGAATGGCATGAAGATGGTTTATACTATCGTTTCCGAAAGTGAAGCCAATCTGAAGGAAGGAAAGATTTCCGTCAATACTCCGATTGCACAAGGTCTGCTTGGCAAGAAAGTAGGTGACATCGCAGAAATTAAAGTTCCGCAGGGCATGATTAACCTGGAAGTAGTGAACATATCCTTTTAAAGGAAGGCAGGTCCGCATACGGGCTTGCCTTATTTTATAATTTATAGCTATGGCAACAATATTCAGTAGAATTATCGCAGGTGAAATACCTTGCTACAAGGTGGCGGAGGATGACAGATTCTTTGCGTTCCTTGACATCAATCCGTTGGTAAAAGGTCATACATTAGTCATTCCCAAGCAGGAAGTGGATTATATCTTCGATTTGAACGATGAGGATTTGGCGGCGATGCATGTTTTCGCCAAGAGAGTGGCACTTGCCATCGGCAAGGCCTTTCCGTGTAGAAAGGTAGGAGAAGCGGTATTGGGGCTGGAAGTGCCTCATGCGCACATACATTTGATTCCTATGCAGAACGAAAAAGATATGCTTTTCTCCAATCCCAAACTGAAACTGACGGACGAAGAATTCAAGGCTGTGGCAGAAGCTATCCGTGCAGTGCTTTAATCGGTTTATTTTCCTCCCCTAAATAAACGGAAGCGGGAGTTGGACTTCATCCAGCTCCCGCTATTTTTTTGCCTTCGGCACCTATCCTTTAATTTTTAATTTAAATGTATTCCTCTCCCAGTTTTATCTGGGCATCATTCACATATTTGCGGATGGTATGTTCTTCATCTTTCTTGCAAATCAGTAATACATTGTCCGACTCGGCTATGAGATAACCTTCCAAACCGTCGATAACTGCAAGTTTGTTGTCGGGCAGCACCACGATATTGTCTTTGCTATTATAGATGAGGGATTTACATTTTAAGGCTACATTGCCTGCTTCATCTTTGGGAGACAAATCATACAAAGACCCCCAGGTTCCTAAATCAGACCAGCCGAAATCGCCTAATGACACATATACATTGTCTGCCTTTTCCATGATGCCGAAGTCTATGGAGACATTGGGGCAAGCAGGGAAGTTCTCATCAATGAATTGTTTCTCTTGGACTGTTCCATACACATCTTTGCCGGGGGCCAGTTTGGAAGTCAGCTCGGGCAGCAGGGCTTCGTTTGCCTTGATGATGGTATTTACGTTCCACATGAACAGACCAGAGTTCCAATAGAATTCTCCACTTTCCACGAATACTTTTGCCAGTTCCAGTTCGGGCTTTTCAGTGAAGGTTTTTACCTTGTAGAAATTATCACCGGCGGCTTCGGCTATTTGTATATAGCCATATCCGGTTTCCGGACGGTTGGGCTTGATGCCGAGTGTCAGCAGATTGTCCGATTGGGAAACGAAGTCCAGCCCTTTTTCGATAGCTGCCAGAAATTCGCCTTCCTTCAGGATTAAGTGGTCCGAAGGAGCTACCACTATATTGGCGTTCGGATTCAAGGCGCAGATATGATAGGAAGCCCACGCAATGCAGGGGGCTGTATTCCTGCGTGTCGGCTCCAGTAGAATCTGTTCGGGTTTAAGTTCGGGAAGCTGTTCTTTTACAAGGTCGGCATACAAGTCATTTGTTACGATAAGTATATTTTCCATGGGGATTACCTGCTTGAAGCGGTCGAAGGTTTGCTGCAGCAAGGAACGTCCTGTACCGAAGAAATCCAGAAACTGTTTTGGAAGTGTCTTGCGGCTGAATGGCCAGAAACGGCTGCCGATTCCTCCGCCCATAATTACACAGAAATTATCCTTATTGGTTACCATGCTATTGATTTTAAAAGTTTCTGCTAATGTACTGCATATTTTACAAACAAGGAATGATTCAAGCAGGTTTTATCGTTTTTTTCGCCTTTTTTTAGGAAAAGTATTGCAGGTTTAGAAAAAAGCTGTATCTTTGCACCGCATTTGAGAAGTCAAACATGCCCAGATGGCGGAATCGGTAGACGCGCTGGTCTCAAACACCAGTGGATTCACTTCCATCCCGGTTCGACCCCGGGTCTGGGTACTGAAGCGGAGAAAGTTGAAAAACTCTCTCCGTTTTTCTTTTCTACCCCTCGTAACTCGTTGGTTTGCTGATAGATTAAATCAAGCACTTTGTTATAAGAATTGGTTCGATATGTTTTTCCGTCAAATTCGATTTTTTCGGGAAACATCGAACTTATCAGCTTAATTTTCACCCCTACAGACGCATTTCTTATATAGCTATCTATATTGTTTATCAGATTGATAGAGTAGTTTAGTTTTGGTTCGATATTACTACGGTTAGGGTTCTCACGCATTTCAACTTGTTGTTGTATGGTTGAGGCTTCTTTGGTATATCTCTCCAACATTCTGTTATATTGTTCTTTGGTTAAATCCCCGTCCAGATATTTATCTTCAATGCTGTTGATGCGTTTTTGGACGGTAGAAAGTTCATTTTGCAGTGCTGCTGCTTCTTTTTTGCTTTCTCCTTTGCGTTCGTTTTGCAAATCCTTTAGAATTTCGTTATACAAGTCCAATACCGTTTTATTGGGCTTTAATTGGGCTGTGTATCGAGCGAACTCTTCGTTTACGTTCTCTGCTCTCATTCTTATATGTTTTTGATTGTGACAACAAAAGTAGTAGGTGTATTTGCCGCCATTGCCCGAACTTGTAGCACCAGTTAAGGCGCAACCACATACGGGACAGATTAAAAACTTCCGCAAAAATAAGTCAGGATTAATGGCTTTGGATAGTTTAGGTATTTTCTTTCTTTTGCCGTCTAATATTTCTTGAACTTTATAGAATGTTTCTTCATCTATAATTGCTTCATGTTCACCGTTTACATAATATTCGGGTTCTCCTTTGTATGCTGGCACACGAATTTTACCGATATAAAATTTGTTGCGTAGCATTTCAAGAAATGAACTTTCGGGTATATTATATCCTTTTCTTGCAAACTTCCTACGGATATAACAAGGTGTTTCAATGCCTTTAGCCACTTCTTTAAACATGGCTTGTATAAATGGTGCTGTATTGGTATCTATTTCTACATGGGTTTCATGTTTACTAATACGTACATTCTTATATCCTCTTGGTGCTTTATTAGCGCATTTTCCTTTTGCTAATGTTCCATGAATGCCGTCCATTGTAGCTTTTGACCTCTTGATGTTGTCGCATTGTGCCGAGCCTATGTGTACTCCCAATAATAGGGGCCAAGTGTCAGAATTGAAGTCTAAAGGTGCTTCGATTGCATTTGGTTCAACTCCCAATTTGAGTAATTCTTTTAAGTTCTCACTGGCACTGATAATGTCTCGTGAATATCTATCCCACCGTAAGAATAGTAACTTGTTTACTCTACCTTTGTTTTTACGTATATAATTCATTATTCCTTGTATGACAGGACGTTTCTCAAATGTTTTAGCACTCTCGTCCTCTCTGTATGGGATATTGTCAATGATGTTATATCCCATTTGGTTACAAAACTTCCGTAAGCGTTCTTCTTGTACGTCTAAGCTGGCTCCTAATGTTTGTTCATCCGAACTTACTCGACAATATATTATCACATTTGCATTCATAATTCTTGTTTTTTAGTTAATGCTATTTTTTCATTCTCTATCTGCAATTCTGCTAATAGGTATAGATATTGTCTCACTATTTTTACTTGTTCATTATCGTATTTTTCTTTACCTTTATTGAGTATCGTTGCGCATTGTTCCAATGGTATCATTAGATACTGGTATTATTGTGTTGCAATGTATGATGCAACTTATTCTTACACATTCAATCAATCCACAAGACAAGGAAGTGCCTAGGCATGAATGTGCTTCTTGCCCCATATATCATTATTTGAAGTAAAAGATATTTTTTTTAAGTGAATTGATGTACCAACATTGCAAATATACGACCTATAGATACAATTACCACTTTTGATGTGTAAATTATGTTAATTTGGCTAATTTCCGCAAGGTATTGATACTTGTTCCTGTCAGTTTTGAGGTATTTCGTAGTGAATACCCTCTTTTCAATAGTCTAATTTCTTCTCCATACTCTTCCCTCATAGCCTCATCACTTTTCGTATATCCCATTTTTCGCCCTACCTTACCACCATTATTGAGGAAATTCTGATAGCCGCTCGCTACACGTTCTCGAATGGTCTTGCGCTCCATACGTGCTACTTCGGCAAGTATAGTGACGAGAAATTGGCTCATTGGATTGATTTCTCCCTCTGGAGTAAGTGTTTCAATATTATAATTTTGAATGAGCACTGAAACTCTATTTTGATTGAGTATTTCTATAGCTTGCAAAACTTGTAAAGTATCACGTCCAAGTCTGGACAATTCGGTTACCAGTACCTTATGTATGTTGTGTGAATTGATATAGTTTATCATATTCATTAATTCTATGCGTTCAGTATTCTTTTTCGCTCCAGATACCTTTTCTGCAAATACAGCCTCAACCGTCCAGTTGTTTGCTGAGGCTAATGTCTGCAAATCATTTATTTGACGTTCATAGTCTTGTGTTCCGTTGGTACTTGATACTCTTGCAAAGATTACTACTTTTTTCATGGCTTTACTTGTTTATGATGCAAAGATAGTGATGTATATTTAATATAAATCATTTATCGTGTTAAATAAGGCTAGAAATATGGTAAATATTAAATATTTATCATTCCTTTGTCAGATAAAAAATAGATAAAATGAAAAATAAGCAAGAAAGGACGGTTGTTCATGTAGAAATATCTGGACTTCATTTCTACTTTGGCTCTTTAACAGCCGTTTATACCAAATTTACACCAGAGCAACTTGGTGTAGCATTGGGGACATTACGAAATTACCGAGTAACAAGTGATAAACCGTATCAAAACAGTAAATGTATCATCCGAAAAGGGATTTTGGTAACAGTACAAAAATCTGTTAGCTAAGTATCATCGTTTGATAGGAATTGTATATCTTTGCAATGGTAATCATAAAAGATAAGCCTATGGCATAAAACAGATAAAAGACATATAAAATAAAAAAGCGTTAGCTTGTATTCTTGCTTTTCAGAAAATCGCCAATTTTATGAAGCAACCAAGAGTAAAAGTTGATGCTCACGCTTATGGCGTGGGCTTTTACTTGTTTATGGTTGCATGGTGTTTGGCGATACCTCTGAAAGCGTAGACAAAGTTTAGTCCACGCTTTTTATTTGTCTATACTACAGTATCTTGGACTACAAAAGCAAGTATTATTAATTGAAAATATGTAATAAAATGATTCGAATTTCTTATAATGATTTTATGCCTAATAGTGGTAATGTAAGTTTGGATAGTGTTCAAGATAAGTTACAGGAGTTATTTCTTGCTGACAATGAAGTCATTTTAGAAGAGACTGATGAACAGTTTAATTCTTCACAAAAAGACAGGCTTGCAGAAAATATTATGAAATATTGGGCAGAGCATACCAATGATTTTGCTACGGATGATTTTCAAAAAATGTCTAAAAAACAACAGCTATTATTTAAGATAGGAATGCTTATTATAGTACCTATTACTATCCTTTTTCTCAATATATTCATATTCGATAGTAAATCGGATACTCCTTCTACTGGCATTTTCTATGTCTATCATGATGTAATTGGTACGGAATATACATTAATGCTATTTAGTGATAAGACAGTTAGTATTACCGAACGTTGGGCAGGTGATAGTGAACTTGCCAAAGAATTGTCTGGTAGAAAAGGGAAAGGAAGTTGGAGTAAGAGGGAATTTGATGGTGGAACCTATATCTATATTGATATAAATAATGGTTCATCGTTATATTGGCGAGACGATTATATTTATACAGACTATCGAGCAATGAAAGCTAAAGATTATGATTATGGCTTTCCTATATCAAAGAAATATTAATCTTTTAGATTAAACTGACACAAAAAAAAGTGTATCAATAGGTCTTTTGATAGATTATATTGATACACTCTTTGTTGTGATACACAAGCCTCATCAAAGTAGCAGATTACGTATCTTTTCAATTGGGTTTTCGCTGGTTGAGGCTGATGTCATTGCATGATAAACCGTTTCAAACTTTTTCATTCGTTTACTTGCGCCACTACGTGAGTTGAATTTGCTTCTAACATCTTGCTCCAGTAGTTTTAAGTCACCGTTGTACCTTTCGAGAATGATTTTCATTGCCCAATTTTCGTAATCGTCAAAAGTTATGTTTGGCATATTGGCTGTAGAATTACCGAAAACCTTGTCAAATTGAGTAAGAATAGGTTTTGTATCGGAGTTTAGGACACTGAATATTTTTGTATCAGTTAAATTCAGATACTTCATTATCTTTTTAGGCGTGTCTAATGTAATTTCAAATCTGGTTTTCTCTTTGAAATAGTCTATTACTGATTGTGGTTGTGATAGGCTATTTAAAAAGTCTTTATTGTGGCTGGTACATATTTCTTTTTCTTTATTATATAAGGTGATTGTCTCCGTACAATCTTTGGATTTCACATCTTTAGTAAACATAATGCCCTCTTTATCGTAATGTGTCCATTTGAAGCGTCTATAGTTGTTTACTTGCGAATTAAGAGCGTCCAGAAGATTATCACTTAGAATAAGGTTTGCGTCATAAGTTACATCTACTGATGTAATTGCCCCATTTGATAAGATACTATCTACGTCAATATCACAAATATTTAATTGGTTTATATTGGTTAGACATTCTTTGATAGTATCTTTTGAAATTAAGTCTGGATATTTTTCTTTCAAAATCTTACTGGAAAATTCAAGAGTTAAGGTTTGTTTTATATAGCTGACAGCTATATAGAGGTTATAAGGTATATTTATATCATCTTTTGAACTATAAAATATACCTATTTTCTCTCCACTACGTGAATGAAACATTTCATTAAACTTCACTTTAGTATTGAGAAGATATTTATAGTTGGATTTAATTTTAATTCTATCAAAAGTGATTAATCGTTTCGTTTCATATTGCGATGTCATTAAAAAATTAAAGTTATTCTTTTATTCTTGTGGGAAATGTACTCTGTAGGCTACAATTTCCCCCTTTGATAATGGAGTATATCAAAGGACTATGAAAAGAGAGGGGTTATTGCCCCTCTTTTTCTGTTTTATCACTTGGGTTATCATTTGGTTTGACTGGTATAGTCTTCCAGTAATTAGTCATGCCTTGTGATATTGCTTGGATATGCGAAGCTGACTTACTTCTACCTCTTAATGATTGAGAGATTTTTGCTTTGGTATCGTCTCCAAGATTGCGATACATTCTCTTTCCTATATTATCCATATTAATTGATTTTATACTAGATAAATAGTCAAATGGAGTAAGAATGTAAAGAATAGTAGGTTGATTTCACAGAAAAAAATATCTGGACCAGAAAATTTTATTCACAGAACCGTTTGTTTTAATCAATCATACCTACTAAAAAGGGGTATTCTGAGAGCCGAGTTACGGTGTTATCTTCTATTTATTAACTAGATAAGAAGTAAATACAAACTCATTTTGAATCTAATATATTATTTACTGTACTTGCCTATTTTCATTAAATATTCTACCTCCAATATTGAGGCTTGACTTTTATAACGGTATGAACTCTCGCAGTTCCCAAATCAAATCCAAATCATGTAAGAATTGGTTCGAGAAAAGAACGCTTAGGGGTACGAAATAAAGAAGCGGGGAAAGTTTTAATGCTTTTCCCGCTTTCTTTTTATACTTATCTTTTATGCCCTTTGCTCATGGGAACAGATATCTGGCAAGAGATAGAAGTACTGAATCAAGAATTTGTGAGGCTTGGTATCAGTCAGTCGGTAGACTATGAAAAGTACTACCTCTATTCGCTTATTACCCATTCTACTGCTATTGAGGGCTCTACACTTACCGAATTGGATACCCAGTTGCTTTTTGATGAGGGGGTAACAGCTAAAGGAAAGCCGTTGGTCTATCATCTGATGAATGAGGATTTGAAGAAGGCATACGAACTCGCCAAAGAAGAAAGTGCACAAAATGCGGAAATTACGCCTGTTTTCTTACAAAAATTGAATGCTGCTCTAATGCGTACTACTGGGAGTGTATATAATGTAATGGGCGGTTCTTTTGATTCTTCTAAAGGTGAATTTCGTTTGTGCGGCGTTACTGCTGGGGTGGGCGGGTGTTCTTATATGAGCTATCCTAAAGTTCCCGCTAAAGTAGAAGAACTTTGTTCTATATTGAGAGAAAAGCAAAAGAATATGGAAACATTTCGGGAACGATATGAATTGAGTTTCAATGCTCATCTCAATTTGGTAACCGTTCATCCGTGGGTAGATGGCAATGGGAGAACGGCTCGTTTGTTGATGAACTATATCCAGTTCTGCCATCATCTTTTTCCGACGAAAATCTTTAAAGAAGATAGGGGCGACTATATTCTTTCTTTGCGGCAGTCGCAAGAAGATGAGAACAGTCAGCCTTTCTTGGACTTTATGGCAGCGCAGCTGAAAAAATCATTTGCGTCAGAGATTGAGAAATACAATACTGGACGTAAAAAAGGTTTTAATCTCATGTTTTGAAAAGCGACGATTCCTTCCTGATAAGCTCATATAGGCATTAGCTGATTGTGCTGTATCATCCTTTTGTATTGGGTTATTCTCAAAATATTCTCTTCTCGGCATTAAATACAAAATAATGGGTGTAAAATGCAAATTTATTTCGTAGATACTGTTTTCGCATTTATTTTTTTCTAAATTTGCAGTAGCTGGAATCTTATCTAACTATTTAATTATTAAATGTTTGCCAATTATGACAAAACATGTTCCTCTTTTTTTACCTCTCGGAAGTATTCGGTTACTGACGATATTCTTCTCTTTTTGTATAATCTTTGTTCATCCGGCATTGGCTGACAAAATGGCTGAAAGCCCCGAACTTTTCGATACTGCTTTCACCTTGCAGGAAAGGCTTGATATTCCCGACGGGTTTGTTCAAAGAGAGATGGTCTATATTTCCATTCTTTTAGGTACATTGGTGCTGTGCCTCTTCTTTTTCTTCATGCAGAGGCGGATGAAGAAATTGAGGGAAAGGGACCGGGAGAGGTATCTGCAACTGTTGGAAGGCATTCTTGATAATCTTCCCATTGCGGCAAAAGTGAAGGATGTGAATGATGGGATGCGCTATACTTTTTGGAATAAAAAGGCAGAGGAACTCTTTGAATGTTCGGCCAGAGAGGCTATAGGCAAGACGGATTTTGAAACAATGCCAGAGGCTGCGGCTTTAATTAGGAAGGAGGATGAAGAGTTGGTCAAGACGGGGATTCCACAAGAAGGTATACGACGTTTTTTTACCAAGAAGAACGAGGAGCGGTTTACCTTCCAGAACAATAATTTTATAAAGCTTTCTGATGGTCGCAAGTGGATTGTTTATACTGCTTGGGACATTACTGATTTGAAAATCATGGAGCGCAAGCTACGTCTGGCCAAAGAGGAGGCTGAGGAGTCCAACCGGATAAAATCGGCTTTCCTGGCCAATATGAGTCATGAGATACGTACTCCGCTCAATGCAATAGTTGGTTTTTCGAGTATTTTGACCACGGAAGTGTCTGAGGAAGAACGGGTGGAGTATCTCGATATTATAGAGCGGAATAATGAACTGCTGTTGCAGCTCATCAATGACATTCTGGATTTGTCGAAGATAGAAGCCGGTACATTGGAGTATGTCTATGCTAACGTGGATATCAATAAAATGGTGTCCGAGATAGAGCAGGCTACAAGTATCAGGCTGACCAATAAAGACGTGCGTCTGGTCACGGTTACGCCATTGCCCGGTTTGCTGCTGTATACCGATCAGCGCAGAATTACTCAGGTATTCAATAACTTCATCAGTAATGCGCTGAAGTTTACTGCTGCCGGTAGCATTACCATTGGTTACGGAATGCCCGAAAATAGCTATATCCGTTTTTATGTCACCGATACCGGGACGGGGATATCATCTGAGAATGCGCAGGGGATTTTTAACCGCTTTGTGAAGCTGGATTCCTTTAAGCAAGGTACCGGACTGGGACTGGCCATTTCGCAAAACATTGTGAAGGAACTGAAAGGAGAGATAGGGGTGGAGTCACAGTTGAGCAAGGGCTCCACTTTCTGGTTCACGTTGCCTTTTTATAAGATGGACGCGCACCGTTCTATCTTTCCTTGATGCTGCAAGCTCAATCCAATGAAGGGACATCGATTGTCTGGCTTTCCTCGTTCCAGTTGTCAAGGGTGAATTCTCCGGATGATTCTTCGGAAAAGATGTCTCCCAGAGTGAGGGTCAGGGTCAGTTTGGAGTTTGCTTCCAAAGGTCCGTTCAATGTTTGCTTGAAACTTTTCACGTTTCCATTTTTCAGTATGATGCTCATCTGGAATTCCGGTTTCCCGAAAGAAGGGAAGAGCATGACGGTGGCGTTGCTCATTTGTGTACCGTCGACGGAACGGACCAGAGGGAAGGCTACTGTGCGTGGGCTTCCTTGAGGAGCGGCGGTGTAGAAATTCAGTTCTCCAGCAATATTGGTGATGCGCACCACCATGCTGTCGATGCTCGAACTGAGGATGCCGTTGTTCTTGTCCTTGATGATTACTTTCAGTCCGGTCACTACCCGTTTGAGGGATGCTTTCAGGTCCTCACTTCCAATGTTGGCAGGCTGGACGGCGTGTACCAGGTCGAATACCGGATAATAGGTTGTGTCCGCTTCCATTTTGAATAGGGAGAAGTGTTGCCGGGACATGTCTTCGCCTAAGATGTAGACCGGGTCCCTCATGAGAGGATGTGCATAAATCGGCTCCTCGTATTTAGGGGTTCCCCAATAAATCATGTTATAGAGACCTGCGGGTAAGGATAACTCTCGATTGACGCCATCGTTATAGAAAGCTCCGTCTTTAACTTGGTAGTAACCGTAAAAAGGTGTCAGCTTCCGGTTTATGTAGTTTCCATAATAAATAGAGGTGCCCGCCTTGCAGGGCATGATGGTCAGTATGCCGGTCAGCGGGCTTTGTCCGCTTTCTGTGGACACGTCCATCAAAAGTCGTGGTGATACCAACTCACTGCTTTTTTCTATCTGGGGCGGATTGTCATCGGCGCAGCTTGCCACGATTGCGGCAAGTACTGCAAATACTACTAATTTTTTCATTATCTGTTAAGCTTTAGGTTGTTCTTCCTTGAGAACGTTTTTAGAAAGAAATGGTTCTTTGTACTCCGGAGAAAGTATATTGGGGATGGAAAAGTGAGGTGAAACCAATTCCGGTATTGAGGGGAATGGGAAGAATAGCCCCTCTTCAAAAGGCTTAGAGAAGGGACGGAAAACAAATTATACCTTTTTTAGTAACATTTTAGAAGCCTTGATTAACGAAATCATATACTCTTCGTAACAATTTCTCGACATTCTTTTCTTGTTCCTCCATACATTTGCATCCGAGTTCTTTGGTATTAATTGAAGAACACAATGAATCTTTGATATTAACCATTAAATAATGTACAATGAGAAAAACATTCTTGGAAAAGTGCATAAATCTGCGTTTATGCCGTGTTGCATTGGTACTTTTGTTTCTTGTACCTGCAATCAGTAGCCTGCAGGCTAATCCTTCTCAAAACAAGACCATTTCGGGTGTTGTGACATCGGCTACGGATAGTGAGCCGTTGATAGGTGTCAGCGTGCAGGTGAGAGAAACCGCTACGGGTGGAATTACCGACATTGATGGCCGGTATTCGGTAAGTGCCCAACAAGGACAGACACTGGTGTTTTCTTACATCGGTTATCAATCACAGGAAATCAAGGTAGGTACTTCTTCCGTCATCAATGTGGTGCTGAAGGAGGACACGGAAATGTTGGATGAAGTGGTTGTAGTGGGCTATGGTGTCCAGAAGAAGAAATTGGTGACGGGTGCCACTGTTCAGGTGAAGGGTGACGAAATAGCCAAGATGAATACAACCAATCCCTTGCAGGCTATGCAGGGACAGACACCGGGTGTAAGTATTGCTTCGACTTCCGGTCAACCGGGTGCTGACATGAAAGTGAGTATCCGTGGTCTTGGTACCGTGGGAAATAGTGCTCCTCTTTATCTGATTGATGGTGTGGGTGGTGATATTTCTACTTTGAATCCTGCCGATATTGAAAGTATAGATGTACTGAAAGATGCGGCTAGTGCGGCTATCTACGGTTCGGCCGGTGCTAATGGTGTAGTGCTTATTACTACCAAGCAAGGGCGCGAAGGTAAAGCGCAGATTAGTTTCGATGCTTATTATGGAATACAGAATGTAGCTCGTAAGGCCAATATGCTGAATGCAAAAGAGTATATGGCCATTATGGATGAGCAGGCTTTGAATAGCGGACTTTCGGCTTACGATTGGAGCCAATACCAGTCTATTTACGATGCCAATGGCAATGTGTATGATACGGATTGGGTAGATACTATGTTCAAAGATAATGCCACAACGGAGAGCTATACGCTGGGTGTCACTGGTGGAAGCGCAACTTCCACTTATGCCCTTTCGTTAGGATATATGAGTCAGGAAGGTATTGTCGGCGGTTCGGATGTGTCTAACTATTCGCGTTACAATTTCCGTGTGAACAGCGAGCACAAACTTTTCAAGGATATTTTGAAAGTGGGCGAGCAGGTGAGTTTTGTATATAAGATGAATAACGGTATCAGTGTAGGCAACCAATATAATAATACCTTACGCGGTGCATTCGGAACATCGCCTATCGCTCCTGTCTATAGCGATAATAATCTTTATGATTCGCCTTACAATGACACCAGTACCAGTGACTGGAATAAAGGTGATGGAAACCCTTATGGTTTAATGATGACCGACAGCAACAATGAGAACAAAACGGCTACTTTTTCCGGTAATGTTTATGCTGAATTGCAGCCTGTCAAGAATTTGAAGATAAAGTCTGTATTCGGTGTGGTTTATGGTTCCAGCGAATACCGTAGTTTCAAGCCTCTCTACAAGTTCAGCCAATATATATATAATGAAGAACGTACTACCGTATCTCAAAATGCCAATCACTCTTTGGGTATGACATGGACCAATACGGCTTCTTATGACTGGACTATGGGAGAACATTCGTTCAACGCCTTGCTGGGTATGGAAGCCTATCGTTACGAGGGCACTTATATCGAAGCTAAAAATGGTATGTTGAAAGAAGGTTTTGATGATTGGGAGCATGCTTTTGTGGGCAACGGAACGGCCTCCGATTCGACCAACGGCTTGGGTGTCAGTGGCAATCCGCATACCGAGAGCCGCAAGGTGTCCTATTTCGGCCGATTGGGTTGGAACTGGAAAGAAACTTATATGGTCAATGCTACTTTGCGTGCAGACGGTTCGAGCAACTTTGCCAAAGGCAACCGTTTTGGTTACTTCCCTTCGGTATCGGCAGGATGGACCATTACTAACGAAAAATTCATGGAAAGTACGCAAAACTGGCTCGACTTCCTGAAAATACGTGCCAGCTGGGGACAAGTGGGTAATGCCAACATTGACGCATTCCAATATCTGGCTCCTATCAAGAGTACCAATACACACTATCTTTTCGGCAGCGGTTACGGCGACTCGGATGCTGCGGCACAGCTCGGAACCAACTGGGGAGCTTACCCTAGTCGTCTGGCTAATGCTGACATCAAGTGGGAGACTTCACAGCAGACCAATATCGGTCTTGATGCCCGATTCCTCAACAGTCGCCTGGGTGTTAATTTCGATTTCTACATTAAAGATACTAAAGACTGGCTCGTGGTGGCTCCTATTCTTGCTACTGCCGGAGCAGGTGCTCCTTATATTAATGGCGGTGGAGTGAAAAACACCGGTGTGGAACTCAATCTTACTTGGAATGACCAAATAGGCAAAGACTTTAGTTACAATATCGGTATCAACGGTGCCTACAATAAGAATAAGGTCGGAGAGATTCCTAACGACGATGGTATCATTCATGGCTCTACCAACCAGTTGTATGACAATACTCCTGAATTCTATCGTGCCGAGAATGGTAAGCCTATCGGTTATTTCTATGGTTTCAAGACAGCAGGCATATTCCAAAACAATCAAGAAATAGAGGATTGGATTAAGGCTGGTAACGGTGTGCTGCAAGCTGACGTACAACCAGGTGACGTGAAGTTTGTGGACATCAACCATGACGGACGGGTGAACGAGCTTGACAAGACCGATCTTGGTAACGGTATTCCTGATTTCACTATGGGCTTCAATCTCGGTTTCAACTGGAAAGGACTTGATTTCTCTGTAGTGGCCAACGGTGCTTTCGGACAGCAGATTGTCCAGAGCTATCGTAACCATACCTCCAAGCAAGCCAATTATACTACTGCAATTTTAGGACGTTGGACAGGAGAGGGAACCAGCAATCGCATACCTCGTGTCACAGACCAGAATCTCAACTGGCAGTTCTCAGACCTCTATGTGCAGGATGGTGATTACCTGCGAATCAGTAACATTACTTTGGGCTACGACTTTGCCAAGCTACTGAGATGTAAGGTCATCAGTCAGTGTCGTATCTATGCTCAGGTACAGAATGCGTTCACATTTACCAAATATGACGGCATGGATCCGGAAATAGGTTATGGTCCCGAAGGAGATAACGGACAAGGTTGGGTGTCGGGCGTTGATTTAGGTTATTACCCCCGTCCCCGTACCGTATTGTTTGGTGTTAACTTGAAATTTTAAAATATAGACTGATATGAAGAAAAACAAAAATATATTTATGGCAAGTGTCCTGCTCCTGAGTTTGGGACTGGCTTCGTGTACCGACAGTTTTCTCGATGTTACGTCGAAGACTGAATCTTCAACCGGTACATTCTATAAGACTGAAAAAGATGCTTATCGTGCTCTGATAGGTTGTTATGATGGTTGGCGCCAGACTTCATCAGCCATGATGGTAGGGTTTTATATAGCTTCCGAGGTGATGAGTGCCGAGTGTTTTGGCGCTACCGGAAATGCCGATGGACGTGGCTATCAGGCCATTGACCGTTTTGACATCTCCCAATCGCCGGCTGACCTCAACCTATACGAAGGTGACTGGAAAAATTATTATGCGGGCGTCTATCGTTGCAACGAGCTGATAGCTCATGAAGAGCAGATTGTATGGAATGAATCGGATAGCAAACGTGGTATCTATATGGGCGAATGTCGTACGTTGCGTGCATTGCTTTATCTGGATATGGTTCGTTTATGGGGGAATATCCCACTCTTTCTGGAACCGGTAAACGAAAATCGCGCTCCTTCACCTGCCAAAGAGGTGTTCAGTGCCATATTTACTGACTTAAAATATGCTATCGAGAATATTCCCGGTGACGCTTATCCCAAGGCCGACTATACCAAGAACGACGGACATATTACAAAATATGCCGCCGAGGCTTTGCTGGCACGTGCCTATCTTTTCTATACCGGATATTACGGTGAAGAACCTGTAGAGGTGACTCGTGCCGAAGCTTTGGCTGCTGTAGAAGACGTAATCGCTTCAGGAGAATATGGTTTGGTACCGCAATTCAAGAATTTATGGCCGGCTTCTTCTGCAAAAGTGGCCGAAAAAGGAGACTATGAAACTTTGAAGGGTACATATGCCGGTGATGGAAACAAGGAAACCATTCTTGCGTTGAAATTTACCGCTACTCAGGATTATAACGGGAATAATGACTCCAACCGTTGGCAGGTGATGTTGGGTATGCGCCAGCTTAATGCTGCTCCCTATTGCAAGGGATGGGGCGCATTGACGGTAAATCCTGATTTTGTGGAAGCGTTTCCCACTGGTGACCTCCGCCGTTCGGCTTCTATCATTGATTTGGTAGGGGAAGGAATCACCGGTTCGGCCGACTTTACCACCAGTTTTAATGACTGGCGTGAATATACCGGCTATGCTGTGAAGAAGTATGCTCCCCTTTGCTATGCCGATGGAAGCCATGCCGGTAAGCAGGATGGTAGCGGTGACTTCCAGACACAGAACCGCCAAGACTACGTTATTATCCGTTATGCCGACGTATTGTTGATGGCCGCAGAACTGGGTAGCCCCAATGCGCAAACTTATTTCGACCAAGTGCGTAAGCGTGCTTATCAGGTTGATGACAACGGAACAGTATCGGCCAACTATCAAGCTAAGAGTGTGTCTCAACAAGCTATTATGGAAGAACGTCGTCTTGAATTTGCTTTTGAAAGCATTAATTATTGGGATCTCCTGCGTCAAGGTATAGACGTGGCAGCCGAGAAGCTCGCCTTGAATGGTGTCAAGGTGAAGAGTGGAGGCGCTGATGATGCAATAACCATACGGGTCGACCGTGTGAAAGCCACCAAAGGCTTGAGCCAGATTCCTTATAATCAAATTAACCTTTCACAGAGTGTACTTGTGCAGAATCCCGGATGGTGAGTACCATTAATAGAGTAAATAAAAAATAAAAACAATAAGATATGAGACTTAAATCATTCTTTTCCATATTGGCAGGAGCGGCTTTGATATTTTCCGCTTGCTCGCCCGAAGAGTACGAGATGGGGGCAAAAACCTATGTTTCCGATGATTTGGTGGAAGGTATCGCCTATACGGTGACCCCTGATGCCAATGATCCTAATACGATTCATCTGACTTCGCTCATCAAGGGAGCCACTCCCTTGTGGGTCACTCCAAGCGGTCCTTCTCAAAGGACCACTCTTGACTTGGCACTTCCTTTTGCCGGAGAATATAGCGTGACTTTCGGCGCTTCCACACCGGCAGGTCCGGTATATGGCGAACCATATACCTTCAAGGTAGAGACCAATAACTTTGCCATGCTCGAAGACCCTATCTGGGCTAACCTTGCTGGTGGAGTGGGCAAGAGCCGTAAGTGGGTTCCCATTGACAAGAACTTTGGTATTGGCCGTTGTTCGGGACCGGTGATGTACATGAGCCACACTGATGTGAAAAATGATGGAAGCAATATTACCGACCTTATGATTGGTAGCGCCAATTGGGCTCCCAACTGGGATCCGGGTATCCAATCGTGGCTCATTCCGGCAGACGACCCCTATTTCCAGTCGTACATCACTTTCGGCCTGGATGCTGTGAAAGGCTGTACGGTGGAACTTCATCGGGTGGCTGCTTCGGGCACGACGGATGCCACCGGAACTTTCAACTTGAATGTGTCTGACCCGAAACGCCCTGTCATATCTTTCTATGGCGGTACCTATTCATTGCATAACGAGGGTTTTGATGATGTCTGTTCCAACTATACCAACGACATCAAGATTATAGAATGTACTCCTTATCTGCTGCAGGTAGCTACGATGCGTACCAATAGCGAAGGTCCGTGGTGGCTGGTGTGGAACTTCATTTCCGAAGAGGCTTATAATGACCCCAGTATCATACCGACTGAAGATCCGGGTTTGCTTCAGCCTGCCGAAGTACAACAGCCTGCCATTGAAGATTTGGCAACCAAACTGTTCACTACTGAAATCAACGGTGTCACCTATGTGGGCAATGAGGCACGCTTCCTCATCAATGATGAAGAACCTTATGACTGGACATGGTGGAATGGTGGCTCTGCTGCTTGGGAAAGCGTAGTGAAGGGACAGTACGGTTCTTCATGGGCACCTGTGGCCGATGCTTCCATTGCCGACTATGAGCTGGTATTGAGCAGCACGGCCGATGGCTACAAATGGGATGACGGTACCAATGCCGGTAAGCTTGCCATTGAAGACGGCAAATTGAAATTTATGGATGCCGACGGCAATCCGGTTGAGATAACCGTCCTCACCGCTACCGGTGATAAGCGCACGGTGGAAGTGAAGGGAAGCGAGTTTACCGTAATGGCTTGCGATGTCACCAGCTCTTTCCAGATGGGTGTGCCTGCAACGACCAATGACAAGGGAGCCGTGGATTCTTATCTTTGTGCCAACCTCAACTACAAACCTATCGCTACCGGACCTACCGGGCCTACTGAAATCAAGGTAGACAACAGCAAGGTACAAATTCTTTTCGGTGACGGAAATCCCGATCGTTTGCGCTTGCAGTTCTACAATCCTTGGGGCGGTGGTGACGCGGGATGGCCGATCGACATCACGAAGGTGAAGTTGAAAAAGAACCAGACGCTGAAGATACAGTACAAAGTGCTGAGTGGAATCACTTGGAACGAGGGCGCGACTCCTAAGACCGTGATTATGGACAATAACATCGGAAATGCTTGGGAAGATGACTGCTACAACCTGGCTCATGCCGTGGCCTTTGATACTGCCGAAGGAGCTGTACAGACTGTGTCCGTGACCAATACCACCGGTGCCACTGTGACTTACGAAGGAAGCAGTTGTATCTGTATCGGTATCCAGAATAAGGGACTTGCTACTGTGGCTGCCACCGAAGACGGACAGCCGGATGTGAAGGTTGAGATAATTTCGATGACCATTGAATAACCACTTAAATGAATTTAGTATATATGAAGACAAAGATATATTTAGGAATACTTTCATTTGTACTGGGTCTTTCGCTGGCTTCGTGCAGTGAAGATGACGACTATACTATCCACACCACCCCGATTCTGAACGAATCGTCGGTGGTGACGGGGTCGTCCGATGTGACCGCCACTACCGCTACACTCCATGCCACGCTCTCCGGGTTGGATGGCATGGATGCCGGAAGCTATAAGACCGGCTTCTTCTATGGTTTTGCGCAAGACAACCTGCCCGAGGACGTGCAGGCTGCTTATGACGGCAGCGCCTTCAGTGCTCAGTTGAACGGGTTGAACAATAACTCTACGCTCTATTATCAGGCTTATGTATGCTTGCAGGGTAAGGTGTATTACAAAGGTGAGGTGAAAAGCTTGCTCACCACCGATGCCAAGGTGGCTACTGCCGATGCCGCATCTGTCGACTTCGCCTCGGCTGTATTGGGTGGGACATTGACCGATGCTACGGCCGATGCTACTTGTGGTGTTGTTATCTCTACTTCATCCGATGTAGAAGCGGTTCGTGCAGGCCTTATAGTGAAGAGTGAGGAACTTAAGGACAGCTATTCATTCGTCCATGAAGGGTTGGTGCCCGAAACGCAATACTATTATGCGGCTTACCTCAATCTGGGTAGCGGCATTGTGTATGGTGAGGTGAAGAGCTTCACTACTCCTGCCTATGACTTCGATCTCGACAATGACCTTGTCGACCTGGGACTCTCCGTGAAGTGGGCTCGCTTCAATGTGGGTGCCAAGAGCGAGACTGGACTGGGTGGCCTTTTCGGATTCGGTGACCTGACCGGATGCAACAATAGCATCGACCCTGCCGACTATGCTTCGGCCGATACTTATAAAACGGCTTCCGACTTGGCTTTCCGTGCATTTCAAGGGCGTGCCACACTGCCTACTGCCGATGATTTCGAGGAACTCTTCACGTTGTGCCAGAAAGAGTGGACTGAGCAGAATGGAGTGACAGGTTTCAAGTTCACCGGTCCTAATGGTAATTCCATCTTCCTGCCTGCAGCCGGTACGCGTGTGGCAAACGATGTGACAGCGCTGGGTACTGAAGGATATTACCTCACCGGTACTGTCAACTCTTCCAATACAGAATTTGCGGTAGGTTACCAGTTTGCAGCTTCTGTCAATCACCGTATCACTGCCGCAGTTTATCAAGGTATGGCTGTACGCGCTGTTTCCACAGCCAAGAACGTACCGTTCAACAAGGCTCTGCTCTATCAGAAGTGGTATCTTGACAATGGCCAGGACGGTAAGCAGCACGTGTTTGAAGGACCTTTCACGCAGTGGGGTGTTACGGACAACTGGAGCACAGTTTCCAACGGACAACCCAACATTGAACAGCAGATTCATTGGGAGATGGGTACAGATAATGGCTGGATAGGTTATACCTACGGAAAGGACTACGGCTATATGGAACTCAAGGAAGACGGTACGGTGAACATTCATCGCATTGCCGAAGACGGCACCGTGACCGATGAAACCGGTAAGTTTACGATTGACGAGGCGAATAAAGTGATTGACATCGACATAGATGTGCTTTGTGCCAATACTTGGATTGGCACGAAGAGTGGTAAGCTGAACATTCTGTCGTTGACTGCCGACGGCTTGCAGATTGCCCTGCCCGATGGCGACTATGGCTATTCGTTGAACTATTACAGCCAGGCCAAGGCCGATGCCGATGCGCAGGTTCCTGTATTGCTCAATATCGCCGATTCATCATGGGCAGGAAGTTGGGATGCACTGCTTGTAGCCATTTCACCCGAAGACTTGGCTGGACAGCACACGTTTGTTTTCGAGGGAGCTTGTACCGATGCCATGGTGTTTACGCTTGACTTTGCCGGTATGGCGAAGCGCTATCCCAATTCGTTTGTACGCATTGACGAGATTAAGCTGGACGGTACTTCCATTCGGTTTGATGCCAACCGCTTCTATTATGGCGACATTGAAGGAAACGGTAAGTACCGTGTTCAGTTGTTCAATGCTTATGGGGCTGGTTCTGTAGGCAATGCAGTTCCCCTCAGTCCGTTCAGCAATGTAGAAAATCAAGGTACCGAGCCTGCCATCCATTTCAAGGAGAAGCTTGAGATTGTCTGCACCGTCATTACCGACGGTACCGGTGCAGGTATTTATACGCCCAATCTGGTTACTGTCAATCCGGATTGGGGAAGTGCATGGGGATATAACGCAGGAGCTGCGTTCGAGGTGAAATACGAGAACTTCCAGTACAGCCTTGTGGCTTCTCAATTCGACATTAAGTACGAATCTGCCGACTATGCGGCAGGTTCCATCATGACCTTCGTTGAAGTGGCTGACATCTACAAGTATTTCCCCGGTTTGCATGCCACGCTTGACAACCTCTATCTGGATGGCAAGGAAGTGACATTTGATGCATCCAAAGTGCTCGATGCCAATGAATCCCCGAAGTATCGTCTGGAACTTTGGAATTGCTATGGGGCAACAAAGGATAAAGGGTGCGCTTTCGGTACTCCTGATGGTGATGTTATCAAGGAACTTGGTTTCAGCAGTTCTATGGAAGTGAAGTTCACGTTCCACACTCTTTTCTCTGTTCCTGAATGGTAAGAGGGATAGACGGAAATATACTGGTTAGATAGGAAATCCGGGATGCAGGCCATCCCGGATTTTTTGTTTTGCCCTCACCGGTGTGCATCGTTCTGATATAGATTGAAGAACCATAGAGAGAATAAAATAAAGGAGGTGGTCCGTAAGGCGGCGCTTTGATAGCTCTTTGCCTTGTACTTTGTTCGGACGGGATGGGTACTTATTGCGATAAACATAGTGATTTTATGGTATCTCCACTAAAGTGGTCCGCCTTGTTCATAGTAGTGAACAAATCAGCCCACTTAGGTGAACAAACTTGTTCACCTAAGTGGGCCGTTCATGAATCTTTGTACTGAACCGGACAGACAAAAGGGCGGAAGCGGAGAAAAGCAGGGGCTTTCTCTAAGATTGGCTGCTATTTTCCTTCGTAATCAAAGTATTCAAAGTCTGCATATGCTTTTGAGGTTTGAGAACCGGAGATGGCATACAATCCCAGCATGATTCCCGTAAAGCCACCGGCAGTTTCTGTACTGATATAGCGCGTATTCATTCGGCCCAGTTCTTTAAAGTCCTTTCCGTTTGTGGCATACTCGAACGAATAGATTTCGTTGCTGCCTTTTACACGGAGTTGTACTTTCCCCTGGGGCAGAATAACTTCCTTTTCCGTATGGGTCAATTCATTCAATTGGTAGCGCAATACTACAGCTTGTTTCCCGTCTGCCAATTGCTTGACAAATAAATCGTAATGGGACGGTTCGAACATGTAGACCGTCAGGCCGGCTTCGTCGCCACTGGCGGCTTTTTTCAGTTGCATGGAAGTGGTGGCTGTGAAGTCGATATGTTCTTGCCGGCGGCCGACAAAAGTAGGACTGCCTTTCCCGTTGTTCAGGTTTACGGAGGTTGCTTTCAGACGGAGGTTACCGGAAGCAAAGGTATAGTTTTCCGGATGATAGTTTCTGATATGAACCCATTCGGGACCTAATTTGCCGTTTTTGAAATCGGTGCGTGCAGGCTTGGGGGCAAGAGGATGTTGCGGTAGGGTTGGCACATCCATTTGCAGGGCTATTGTACCATCTCCGTTTACTACCGGCCAGGCATTCTTGTCCCAGCGCACGGGAGCAAGGAACGTTTCGCGTCCCAGCAGGTGATGGTTGCCGCTTTGCGGACGGAAAGCGAGACACACCATCCACCACGAACCGTCAGGGGCTTGTATCAGGTCGGCATGGCCGGTTCCTTGTATCGGGCTGTTTTGTGCATTCTTGTTGATGTGGGTCAGGATGGGATTGGCGGGGTTCTCTTCGTACGGGCCGTCTATATCGCGGCTACGGGCTATTGTCACTTTGTGCCCGTATTCCGTGCCGCCTTCGGAAATCAGCAGATAATACCATCCGTCTTTCTTGTAAATATGCGGCCCTTCAGGGTGCCGTCCGCCCGTGCCGTTCCAGATGCGTTTGGACTCGTTGAGTTGTTCGCCGGTTTTGGGGTTGATTTCGCACAGATAGATACCTACGCCCGGATTGCTGACGAGGTAACACTTGCCGTCTTCAAAATAGAGGGACGGGTCTATACCGCCTTGCTTGAGCCATACGGGTTCTGACCATTCGCCACGCGGGTCGGTAGTGTGTACAAGGAAGTTGCCTTTGTCGGACACGTTGGTGGTAATCATGTAGAATGTACCGCTGTTGTAGCGGATGGTAGGTGCATAGATTCCTCCCCATGGGCCGGCGTCGTGAAGCGGCAGTTGTGAGGGGCGCGTCAGGCAGTGTCCGATTTGTTCCCAGTTGATGAGGTCTTTGCTGTGGAACAACGGTACGCCCGGGAAATATTGGAAACTACTGTTGACCAGATAAAAGTCATCTCCTGCGCGGCAGATACTCGGGTCGGGATGGAAACCGGGAATAACGGGATTTTGATAACCTTGCCGGTTTTGTGAAAAGCAGGACAGGCTGAGCGCCAGTCCTAAAAGTAACATCATCTTTCTCATAAATGCATTGTATTTTAAATAGTTTATCAGATATATGAATCAGGGTAGTTGAAGGAAGTGTTTATACACAAAAATAAAGTATTCTTTCGGTTCAAGCAAGCCGGATGTGTCTGATGTCATTCAATGATAACTTTTGAGCCCTATTCGGAAACAAATGATACCGTTGCAGATAACATGGCATCGGTGTGTTTTCCGCCTTTTCCGCTACTTTTGCTCTCACTGATTTAACCATTATTTTTAATACGTAAAGACATGATGAAGAATATCATTGAAAAATTCCAAATTTGCCTGGTGCTGTCGGCACTGCTTTTCTCTTCTTTCGTTGCCGCATGTTCCGGCAATGATGATACTGTGACTCCAGAAATAACGATTCCCGCGAACATTCTGACGGATGGAATGACTTTCTCCAAGACCGGAGGAACAAGTACGCTGAACATCAAGTCGAACGTTGCATTGGAAGTTACCAGCAGTGCACCGGAGTGGTGTAAGGTTACTGCCGAAAGTTCTGCTTCGAGTAGTATTTTGAAGTATACCGTTATGGCAGAAGCCAATACGGACACGAGTGACCGTGAAGCCAAGGTAACGGTGAAAGCCGGAGGCAGCGAAGTAGGGAGCTTCACAGTGAAACAAACGGCTGCGGACGGATTAATCATATCCAACTCTACCTCTTTCGACCTGCCAGCTGCGGGAGGAGATGTTTCTGTGGTGGTGGAAACCAATGGTGACGTACAAGCCGTTTCCGATGTTTCTTGGATAAAGGCAGTCAATACCCGTGCCATGGAAGACAAGATTTTCAAGTTTACCGTCTCTCCCAATCCTTTGGGAGCGCGCGAAGGCCATATTTCTTTTACTTTGGGTAGCCTGACGGAGACTGTGACCGTAAAGCAGGGTGCGGGCGAAACCGGGAATATGGAAAGCGATGCCAGGACACTTGCCGCCAAGATGTATGCAGGTATCAATATCGGCAACACGCTGGAAGCTTGTGATAACAAGAACAAGATAGCGGGCGAAACGTTATGGGGAAATCCTAAAGTGAGTGAGGCATATATCAAAGGGCTGAAGGCATTGGGATTTAATGCGGTGCGCATCCCTTGCGCGTGGGATTACTACATTGTGAATCCATCGACCTATGAGATAGATGCTGCATGGCTCGACCGGGTGAGCGAAGTGGTGGGCTACTGTGTAGCCAATGATATGTATGCCATTGTCAATATCCATTGGGATGGCGGTTGGCTTGAAGAGAGTATCACCCATGGTTACAGCAGCGAAGTAGATGCCAAGCAGAAAGCTATCTGGACACAGATTGCCAATAAACTGAATGCTTATGACGAGCACCTGCTCTTTGCCGGATGTAACGAACCCGGACAGCAAGACCAGGGGAACGTTGGAACATCGGCAATAGATGTTATCTTGAAATATGAACAGACCTTCATTGATGCCGTGCGTGCCACCGGAGGAAATAATGCGAGCCGTTGTCTGATTGTGCAAGGCCCTTATACCAATATTGACAAGACGGTGAATGATTACACGATGCCCAAGGATGAGGTACCCGACCGTCTGATGGTGGAAGTTCACTTCTATGATCCCTATCAGTTCACCATGATGAACCATGACGAAACCTGGAGCAATGTATTCCTTTATTGGGGTAAGGATAATCATGTATCCGGTTCCATTCATAATGCCACCGGTTACGAAGAAGATTATGTGAAGCAGCAATTCCAGAAGATGAAAACGGCCTATGCAGATAAGGGAATTCCTGTGATTGTAGGCGAGTATAGCGCCATGAAGCGTACAAAAGAAGACAAGATAGAGGGTACTTCCGAACCTGCCTATCCCGACATTGACCAGGAGATGCATAACAAGAGCCGCGCCTATTGGAATGAGGTAGTCACCCGAGAGGCGAAAAACCACGGTTGTGTCCCCTTCTATTGGGAAACCGGCGGTGACATGAACCGTGGTACGGGTACGGCGAAGGAGGCTTATGCCATTGAGGGCATCATGAAGGGAGCCGCAGCCGGTAAATACCCTTATTAATTGAGTGGTGGATAGAATAAAAGACAGTTTTCAAAAGTATCATATAAATAGGTTTTATAGGTTACAAGGATTGTTGATATAGTTTTTTTTGATTGGTTATGGAGAAGTATGTCCGCGAGGGATATGCTTCTCCTTCTTTAAAAATCCTTGTCTTTCCTTGCTTTTCTGTTCGTTTTTCACTTCATTTGCAACAAAAATAACTTCCCTTAGCTCTGATAGTATGAAAAGACTGCAACTACTGCTCTTGTGGGTTTGGATGGTATGTTTCTCTGCTGCTTCACACGACTACATGTTTAAACATTTGGAAGTGAAAGACGGACTTTCCAATAATCAGGTTAATGCTATTTATAAAGATTCAAACGGATTCATGTGGTTTGGTACAGCTTCGGGGCTGAATCGCTATGATGGTTACAATATTAAGATTTATCGCAGCCAGAAAGATGATGAGAAATCTCTTCCCGATAGTTATGTCGAGGATATACAAGAAGATACGTCCGGTAATTTGTGGATACGTACGGGAGGCGGGTATGCCATTTACAACTCGGCTTCCGATGTTTTTGACCGTAATGTGGAAGCCTGGATGTGGAACATCGGTCTGACCGGAAATCCTTCGCTTATCTATATTGATAAGGAAAAGACTTTCTGGATCTATATTAATGGTAAAGGTGTTTACAGCTATAGAGAGGAACAGAAAAATGCCGTAGCAGTAAAGGGGGCGGATGAACTGCTTGCGAAAGCCGAAGTGTCCGACATGAAAGAATGCGGCGAAGGAATCCTGCTGGTTCTGAGTAACGGTATCTTGGCTTGTATAGATGAGGAAAAGCAAAATATCAAGTGGACCAATCCGGGCATTGCCGAAGATTGCAGGGAAGTAAAGAATGCTACCTTTGATTTGTTTGTCGACCATAGTGGGCGGGCGTGGATATTCAGTGTGGAGGGGATGTGGATTTATAGCCTTTCTCAGAAGGTTTGGGAACAGCGTTCTCCCCGAACGGACACCTACAATACCGTACGTGCAGTGGCACAGGATAAATACGGATGTATATGGGTAGGCAGGGATCAGGATGGCGTTGAATTGATAGAACCGGCGGGACGGAAAATCCGTCTGGCGAATGAACCTAATAACGGGCGTACTCTGTCCAACAATACAATAACGGCTCTTTATGAAGATGAGGCCGGTACGATGTGGGTGGGAACCTACAAGAAAGGCATCTCTTTCTATAATGAAAGCATTTTCAAGTTCGGTATTGCCGATGTAGGCGACATCAATTGCGTGGAGGACGGAGGCGGTGACATCGTATGGCTGGGAACCAACGACCGCGGGCTGGTGCGCTGGAATAGCGTGACAGATGAACGTATGGTTTTTTCGCATACGGCAGATCCCCACTCTATCTCGAGTGATGTCATAGTCTGCCTTCTTCGGGACAGTAGCGGCAGAGTGTGGGCAGGTACTTTCTGGGGCGGACTGAATTGCTATGATGGGAACCGCTTTATCCATTACCGGTCCCGTAAGGGAGACAGTAACTCACTGGTCTACGACAATGTATGGGCATTGGCAGAAGATGCGGACAAAAATATCTGGATCGGTACGTTGGGGGGAGGATTGCAATGCCTGAATCCTCAGACGGGGATATTTACCACCTATTCTACAGGTAATTCAAACCTTGTGTCGGACTATATCTCATCCCTCTGCATCAGCTGTGACAATAATCTGGTTATCGGTACTTCGGCAGGGATGGCTTTCATGGACCTGAGGACCGGCGAGATTACAAATTTTGCAGGTACAAAATCGGGTAAGACCAGACTTTCCAACCAAAATATCAATCAAGTTTACGAAGATAGTCGCGGTTTGCTATGGATAGCCACGCGTGAAGGCTTGAATGTATATGACAGCAAACGGGATGAATTGTACGAAGTGCCTATCAAGCCCGGTTTCTCCAAACTATTGATATTAGGTATTACGGAAGATGAAAACAAAAGTATATGGATCAGCACCGGAGGAGAACTGATAAACGTGGTGTTGTCCGTTGACAGCAAGACGGAGCAGCCCGTGTTCCGTTGCTATACCTATAATGACAAGGACGGGTTGCAGAGTTGTGACTTCAACCAGCGTTCCCTCAAACGACTGCATACGGGCGAGATTGTAGTGGGAGGACTGTATGGGCTGAATCGCTTCCAGCCGGGCAACATAAAGTATAACCGTACGTTGCCCAAGGTTATGTTTACCGGTTTCCAGTTGTTCAATGAAGACGTGAAGGTGGGCAAGGAGTATGCAGGACGTGTCATCTTGAAGGAAGCTTTGAATGAAACAGAAGAAGTTGTCTTGGATTATAAGCAGAATGTGTTCACGGTGCTGTTTGCGTCGGACAATTTCGTGCTGCCCGAAAAGACACAGTATTTCTATAAATTGGAAGGATTTAATGAGAACTGGCTGACGAGTATGTCCGATATGCATCGCGTTACCTATACCAATCTGGCTCCGGGGACTTACATCTTAAAAGTGAAGGCTACAAACAGTGACGGATATGCGGGCACTGAAGAGGCTTCGCTCAAGATTGTCATTCTTCCGCCTTTCTGGATGACTCCGTGGGCATATATCGTTTATGCTCTTCTGATAGTAGGAGTTGTTTCCTTTTCACTTTATGCCGTACAACGGAGGGAACGTAATAAGTTCAGAATCCGCCAGATAGAGGAAGATGCGAAGAAGAGGGAGGAGTTGAGCCAGATGAAATTCCGCTTTTTTACGAATGTCAGCCATGAGTTGCGTACGCCGCTTACGCTGATTATATCGCCGATGGAAAGTATGATGAAGGAGATTACGGACGAAAAACTGCATGGCAAGCTGCAACTGATGTACCGCAATGCGCAGCGTTTGTTGAATTTGGTCAACCAGTTGCTCGATTTCCGTAAGAATGAGATGGCAGGATTGCATCTCACTTTGTCCGAGGGGGATATTGTGGCGTATGTGCGTAGCATCTGTGCTTCTTTCCTGATGCTTTCTGAAAAGAAACATGTACATCTGACATTCTTTTCGGCCATGGAATCGCTGAATATGTCATTCGACGAGGATAAAATTGGTAAAGTTGTGATGAATCTTCTATCCAATGCCTTCAAATTTACCCCGGACGGGGGACGTGTGGATGTGGCATTGGAAATGTCGAAAGAGATGTCCGGAAGATTGCTGATAAAGGTATCGGATACCGGTGTTGGCATTAGGGATGAAGACAAGGAGCGAATTTTTGAACGTTTCTATCAGGTGGAGCAGGAAGAACCGGAACACCAGTCAACGGGTAGCGGTATTGGCTTGAGCCTGGTACGCGACTTTGTGACGCTGCATGAGGGCACGGTGCGCGTTGTTGACAATGTGGGGTCCGGTAGTGTGTTCCTGATTGAGCTTCCGGTTAAACATGTGCATGTAAGTCCTTCCAAGCCTGCACCGCTTGCAGAAGAGGTGGAAGAGCATGAGGAACTTTTGCCGGATATGGAAGAGGAACCGCTTCCGGATGATTTGCCGGACGATATGGAGGAGGATAATGAAGATGAAAAAGAGAAGCCGTTGGCCCTGATTGTGGATGATAATGAAGATTTGGTTGCCTTCATGAAAGATAGTCTGAGCTTGTATTTCCGTATACAGTCAGCTTCTAATGGCCGGGAAGCTTGGCAGAAAATACCGGAACTGATGCCGGATGTTATTGTCAGCGACGTAATGATGCCCGAGATGGATGGAAATGAACTGTGTCGCTGGGTGAAGACCGATAAACGCACGAGTGACATTCCGATGATATTGCTCACTGCACGGCAGGCTGTGGAAGATAAAGTGGAGGGGTTGACCATCGGTGCAGATGATTATGTGACGAAACCTTTCAATGTGGAAATCCTGATTCTGCGTATGCGCAAGCTGATTGACCTGAGCAAGAAGCGCAAGGCAAAGTCGCTCATCGACCCCGAACCGAGCGAGATAGCCATTACTTCGCTGGACGAAAAGTTGGTGGAAAATGCCATCAAATATGTGGAGGCGAACATCGGTCGGTGTGACTTGTCCGTAGAAGAGTTGAGCCGGGGATTGGGTATGAGCCGGGTACATCTTTACAAGAAACTCTTGCAGATAACCGGTAAGACACCCATTGAATTTATCCGTGTCATCCGTCTGAAAAGAGCGGCGCAGATGCTGCGCGAGAGTCAGCAGAATGTATCGGAGATAGCGTATCAGTTGGGCTTTAACAACCCCAAGTATTTCAGCAAATATTTCAAGGATGAATTCGGTGTTTTGCCCTCTGTTTATCAGGAAAGAGAGGGCAAATAACAAAAGATACCCTTTATGGAAACATATTGTTTTTTAGGGGAATCAAAAGCGCCCTTTTGTTTCAACATCAGGGGGGCTCGTTTTTGGAGGAAATTTTCTATTTTTACATCAGAGAAAATTCACTTTAAAAACAGTAATATGAAATTGAAAAACACTTCAGTTTATTTGCTTGCCGGATGGATGCTCGCCGCATGTTCCGGAGGCGGATTCCAAAAGACCGAGAACGGTGTTGTTGTGGAAGTCAAGCAGCAGCAACCGACGGATGTGCGTAAAGTAAGATTAGAAGTAATGGGCGAGAAGCTCATTCATGTATCGGCTACTCCTGAGAAGGAATTCTCAAAGGAGCAGAGTCTCATTGTGATCCCTCAACAGAATAAGACCGACTTTAAGGTCGAAGAGCAGGGCGATGAAGTGACTGTCAAGACATCGGAATTATGTGCCATTGTGTCCAAGACAACGGGTGAGGTACGCTTCACGGATGCCGACGGCAAGCAGATTCTGGCTGAAGACTCTGACGGGCGGACCTTTACTCCGGTGGAAGTGGAAGGTACGAAAGGATATACAGTACGTCAGGTATTCCAGTCGGCAGGCAATGATGAGGCTTTCTATGGCTTGGGCCAGCACCAGGCGGATGAGTTCAACTATAAAGGTAAGAATGAGGAACTGTTCCAGTACAATACAAAGGTGTCTGTACCCTTCATCGTGTCTAATAAAAACTACGGTGTGCTTTGGGACAGCTATTCGCTCTGCCGTTTCGGTGACCCGCGTGACTACTCACAACTGGGTGATGTCTTCAAACTTTATGATAAAGAGGGCAAGGAAGGTGCTTTGACCGGTACATATATTCCGGGCAAGAAAGATGTGGAAACCCTTGTACGTCGTGAGGATTCTCTTTATTTTGAACATCTGGACCGTGCCGCACATCTGAGTAAGGTGATTAATTTGCCTGCGGGTTTCCCGTTCGGAGGGTCTGATGTAGTTTATGAGGGAGAAATAGAACCGGCAGAAAGCGGCTTATTCCGTTTCATCCTTTACTATGCAGGCTACATGAAAGTATATATTGATAATGAGTTGGTGGTTCCCGAACGTTGGCGTACGGCTTGGAATCCTAACAGTTATAAGTTTGCTGTCAATCTGGAAGCGGGCAAGCGCGTTCCGTTGAAGATAGAGTGGAAGCCTGATGCCGGTGTTTCTTACTGCGGTCTGCGGGTATTGAGTCCGGTGGCTGATGAAGAACAGAACAAACTCTCCTGGTGGGGTGAAATGCAGAATGAAATAGACTACTATTTCGTTTATGGTGATGATATGGACGATGTGATTAGCGGCTACCGTACATTGACAGGTAAATCCCAGATTATGCCGAAATGGGCGATGGGTTACTGGCAGAGCCGTGAGAAGTACAATACGCGTGAGGAGGTTCTCTCCACCTTGAAGGAATTCCGTGAACGTCAGATTCCTATCGACAATATCGTAATCGACTGGCTGCACTGGAAGCAGGATTCTTGGGGAAGCCATGAGTTCGACCCCGAACGTTTCCCCGACCCGAAAGGAATGGTCGACTCCATCCACGCCATGAACGGACGTCTGATGATTTCCGTATGGCCCAAGTTCTATGCTACGACCGAACACTTCAAGGAATTTGACGAAAAAGGTTGGATGTATCAGCAGGCTATCAAAGACAGCATCAAAGACTGGGTCGGTCCTGGCTATCTGGGCTCTTTCTATGACGCATACGATGCCGATGCACGCAAGCTCTTCTGGAAGCAGATGCAAGACCACTACTATCCTCTGGGTGTTGACGCTTGGTGGATGGATGCCAGCGAACCGAACATACGCGACTGTACGGATTTGCAATACCGCAAGGACCTTTGCGGTCCGACAGCACTCGGCCCCTCTGCCAAGTTCTTCAATGCATACGCACTGATGAATGCCGAAGCCATCTATGACGGACAGCGTGGCGTGGAACCGGACAAACGCGTCTTCTTGTTGACACGTTCCGGCTTTGCAGGATTGCAGCGCTATTCTACCGCCACCTGGAGTGGTGACATCGCTACCCGTTGGGAAGATATGAAAGCGCAAATCTCTGCCGGCTTGAACTTTGCTGTCAGCGGTATCCCTTATTGGACTATGGACATCGGTGGATTCTGTGTAGAGAACCGTTATGTGGCTGGTCAGATGGAATTCAACAAGACCGGACGTGAAAATGCCGATTATAAGGAATGGAGAGAGTTGAATGCCCGTTGGTATCAGTTCGGCGCTTTCTGCCCGTTGTTCCGTGCACACGGCCAGTATCCGTACCGTGAGGTTTGGAACATTGCTCCGGCAGGACATCCGTGCTACAACTCCATCGTTTACTATACGAAGTTGCGTTACAACATGATGCCGTATATCTATTCTTTGGCTGGTATGACTTACTTCAATGATTATACCATCATGCGTCCGCTCGTAATGGACTTCACAGCTGATGCAAACGTCAACAATATAGGTGACCAGTTCATGTTCGGTTCTGCCCTGATGGTGGCTCCGGTTTACGAATATGGCGCACGCAGCCGCGAGGTTTATTTCCCGGCAAGCTGCGGTTGGTATGATTTCTACTCCGGTAAGTATGTGAACGGTGGCCAGAAGTTGACAGTGGATGCTCCTTATGAACGTATTCCGCTCTACGTTTGCGAAGGTGCCATTGTACCTTATGGTCCGGACATGCAATACAGTGATGAAAAACCGGCTTCGGAAATCACCCTCTATGTTTATACGGGTAAGGACGGCGCATTTACGCTCTATGAGGATGAAGGTGTGAACTATAATTATGAGAAGGGACAATATGCCACTATACCGTTTGCCTATAACGATGCTGAGGGTACACTGGTTATCGGCGACCGTACGGGTGACTTCCCTGGTATGCTGAAGGAACGTACTTTCAATGTAGTGAAGGTAAGCAAAGACCAGCCGCAACCGTTCGACTTAAAGGCTAAAGGTACAACGGTGAAGTATGACGGAAAAGCACAAACCGTAAAATTATAATCAGAATGATAGACGACGGTGCCAGGGAGAGAAATCTTCCCGGTACCGATCTCGTCGTTCCTCGGTGCCGAACGATGCCTTCCCCGGTGCCAGGAACTTCCCTACTTCTGAATAGCTGTGAGAGAGGAATAGGCACTCGATAATCTTTTAGATATTTATTACTATGAATAAAATCATATTGTCTTTGGCCATCGGGCTGTCCCTGCTGGTCGGTTGCAATGCTCCTAAAGAGGTAGCTGGCGATGACCGTAGCTTGGATTTTACTGCCGACTGGGCCTTTCGCTTGGGAGACGATACGGCGGCAGCCCGTCCGGATTATAATGACGCAGACTGGCGGAAACTGAACTTGCCCCACGATTGGGCCATTGAAGGAGAATTCAGTAAAGACAATCCTTCGGGAACGGGTGGAGGTGCACTGCCTGGTGGTATAGGCTGGTATCGCAAGACTTTTACTGCCGATAAGGCCGATGAGGGCAAACGCTATCGCATAGATTTCGATGGTGCCTATATGAACTCCACCGTTTATATTAATGGGCATGAACTGGGAACACGCCCCTATGGATACATCTCGTTTAGTTATGATTTGACTCCTTATATCAAATGGGGGGAGAAGAATGTGATTGCTGTAAGAGTGGACAATGCCGAACAACCCAATTCACGTTGGTATTCCGGTTGCGGTATCTACCGTAATGTGTGGTTGACGAAACTGAATCCGGTGCATGTGGCACAGTGGGGTACCTACGTGACGGCAGAAGAAGTGTCGAAGAACAGTGCCCGGTTGAAGATACGTACCAGTTTACAGTACGATGTAGAGATGCAGACGGAAGATTCCGTGCAGCAGGCCGACGGTACATATGTTGTGTTCGATTCGGAAATTATTCCTCTGATTGATGTCGTCCTGCAATCCCGGTTAGTGGATGCCGACGGTCATGTGGTGGGTGAGGCTGTGTCGGAAGCTCAGCTGATGCCTGTCGCTCCGGCAGAAATGGAGCAGGAAATAGAATTGAAGAATCCTAATCTCTGGAGTATTGATGCACCTTATATGTATAAGGTAGAAAGCATCCTCAAGAATAAAGAGACCGGCGAGGTACTCGACCGTTATTATACTCCTACCGGCATCCGTACTTTCCGCTTCGATGCACAAAAAGGATTTATCCTGAATGGTGAACAAGTGAAGATAAACGGTGTCTGCATGCATCATGACCTGGGTTGCCTGGGAGCTGCGGTGAATACGCGCGCCATCGAGCGCCAGTTGGAGATTCTGAAAGAAATGGGTTGCAACGGAATCCGTTGTTCCCATAACCCTCCTGCACCGGAGCTGCTCGACCTTTGCGACCGTATGGGCTTCATCGTGATGGACGAGACTTTCGACATGTGGCGCAAGAAAAAGACCCGCCACGACTATTCACGCTATTTCAACGAATGGCATGAACGCGATTTGACTGACCTTATCGTGCGTGACCGCAATCATCCTTCCATCTTCATGTGGAGCATCGGCAACGAAGTGCTGGAGCAGTGGACGGATGCCAAAGCCGACACCTTGAGTCTGGCAGAGGCCAACCTGGTCTTGAACTTCGGCCATAGTGCGGATATGCTGGCAAAGGACGGAGAAATGTCCGTCAACTCACTGCTGACAAAGAAACTGGCGGATATGGTGAGAAAGCTCGATGCCACGCGCCCCGTGACGGCAGGCTGCAACGAGCCGAATCCGAACAATCATTTGTTCCGTTCCGGTGCGCTTGATATTATCGGCTTCAATTACCATGACGACTGGTTTGCAGGTGTTCCCGTGAACTTCCCCGGTAAGCCGTTCATCGTAACGGAAAGTGTTTCCGGCCTGATGACACGCGGTTACTACCGGATGCCGAGTGATTCGATGTTCATCTGGCCCGAACGTTGGGACAAGCCTTTCTATGATGCCTCGTTCTCTTGCTCCTCCTACGACAACTGTCATGTTCCTTGGGGCAACCGTCACGAAGGTACTATGCGCCATGTAAAGAACAACGACTTTATCAGTGGACAATACGTCTGGACGGGCTTCGATTATATCGGTGAGCCTACTCCTTACGGTTGGCCGGCACGCAGCTCTTACTTTGGCATTATCGACTTGGCCGGCTTCCCGAAGGATGTCTACTACATGTATCAGTCCGAGTGGCGTCCGGATAAGGCGGTGTTGCATCTTTTCCCGCATTGGAATTGGACGGAGGGACAAGACATCGATTTGTGGGCATATTATAACAATGCCGACGAAGTGGAGCTTTTCGTGAATGGAAAGTCGCAGGGTGTGCGCAGCAAGGGAAAAGACGATTTCCACGTCATGTGGCGCGTGAAGTATGAGCCGGGTACGGTAAAGGCTGTTTCCCGCAAGGAAGGAAAGACTGTGGCCGAGCAGGAAATCCGGACAGCGGGCGAACCTGCGCAGATTCGTCTCAGCCCCGACCGCAGTACCATTCAGGCAGATGGCAAAGACTTGAGTTTCATTACGGTTGAGATTCTGGACAAAGATGGAAATTTGTGTCCGAATGCCGAAAACGATGTGACCTTTGCCGTAGAAGGTGCCGGCTTCATTGCTGGAGTGGATAACGGAAGCCCCATCTCTATGGAGAAGTTCAAGGACAACCACCGCAAGGCTTTCTACGGAAAGTGCCTGGTGGTACTGCAGAACAACGGTGAACCGGGTGGTGTCAAGGTGACGGCTACGGCTGATGGACTGGAGAAGGCGACGACGGCGATTAAAGTTAAATGATAATTTGATGTGCTAATTGGCACATTAGCATATTAACCAATTAAGACATGAAGAATAAATTTTTAGCAACCTTATTTCTTGCATGCTCCATCAGTACCGTGTCTGCACAGACACCGGTCTATATGGACGATGCACAACCTATTGAAGCACGTGTAAAGGATGCTCTCAGCCGGATGACACTGGAAGAGAAGGTAGCCCTTTGCCATGCGCAGAGTAAATTCAGCAGTGCGGGTGTTCCGCGGCTCGGCATTCCCGAGCTTTGGATGAGCGACGGCCCTCACGGTGTCCGTGCCGAAATCAACTGGAATGACTGGGGATATGCCAACTGGACCAATGACAGCATTACCGCTTTCCCGGCTTTGACTTGTCTGGCCGCTACCTGGAATCCGGACATGTCTGCAAAGTATGGCAAGGCCATCGGTGAGGAAGCGCGCTATCGTGAAAAGGATGTGTTGCTGGGCCCCGGCGTCAACATCTACCGTACTCCGATGAACGGTCGTAATTTTGAATATATGGGCGAGGACCCTTATCTGGCCAGTGTGATGTGCGTACCTTACATCCAGGAGTTGCAGAAGAACGGAGTGGCAGCTTGTGTCAAGCACTATGCGCTGAACAACCAGGAACTGTGGCGCGGACATATTGATGTGAATCTTAGCGACCGTGCTCTGTATGAAATCTATCTGCCGGCATTCAAGGCTGCAGTAGAAGAGGGAGGTGCCTGGAGCATTATGGGCGCTTACAATAAGATTCGCGGCCAGCACGCTTGCCATAACGATTTCACACTGAACAAGATTCTGAAAGATGACTGGAAGTTCGACGGCTGTGTCATTACCGACTGGGGCGGTGCCCACGACACCTATGAAGCTGCCGTCAACGGTCTGGATATTGAAATGGGTTCTTACACCAACGGTCTGACGTCCGAGAGTGTATTTACCTATAACGATTATTACCTTGCCAACCCTTACCTCCAGATGTTGAAAGATGGCAAAGTGCCGATGTCTACAATAGATGACAAGGCTTCCCGCATTCTTCGCTTGATATTCCGTACGGCGATGAACCGTCAGAAACCCTATGGTTCGGTAGCTACGGAAGAGCATTATGCCGCTGCCCGCGAGATAGGCAATGAGGGAATTGTGCTGTTGAAGAATGCTCCGGTGATAAAGAAAGGTGCCCCGTTGCTGCCGATTGATGCAGCCAAGTATCAGAATATCCTGGTGGTGGGCGATAATGCCGTACGCTTGCTGAATCAGGGAGGAGGCTCTTCCGAACTGAAAGTGAAGGATATGGTATCTCCGCTGGATGGCTTGCGTGCCGTTTATGGTGATAAGGTAGCCTATGCGAAAGGCTATGCCGCCGGTCGTCCGATGTACGGCCGTGCAGATGAAATTCCGCAGAATGTGGTAGACTCACTCCGTGCAGAAGCCGTGGAAATGGCGAAAAAGGCAGACTTGGTGGTACTGGTAGGCGGATTGAACAAGAACCACTTCCAGGATTGTGAAGGCGGCGATCGTCTGGAATACGGCTTGCCTTTCGGGCAGGATGAACTGATTGAAGCTTTGCTGGGGGTAAACAAGAACCTGGTTCTGGTGCTTCTCAGTGGTAATGCGGTGGAAATGCCGTGGGTATCCCGGGTTCCTGCCATTGTGCAAGGCTGGTATTTAGGCTCCATGGGTGGCAAGTCTCTGGCTGACATCCTGAGTGGTGCGGTGAATCCAAGCGGAAAGTTGCCCTTTTCTTTCCCTGCCAAGTTGACGGATTGCGGTGCACATGCTTTTGATGAACTCAGTTATCCGGGCGACAGCATTAAGCAGGAGTATAAGGAAGATATTCTGGTGGGCTATCGTTGGCACGACACCAAGGAGATTCCGGCTCTCTTCCCCTTCGGTCATGGCTTGAGCTATACTACCTTTACATATGGCAAACCGGTGGCTTCTGCCAAGGCCATGGCTGCCGACGGTACGCTGACGGTGACAGTTGCCGTGAAGAATACGGGTAGCATTGCCGGAAAAGAGATTGTACAGCTTTATGTAGGCGATGATAAATGCAGTGTGCTTCGTCCTGTAAAGGAACTGAAACATTTTGCAAAAGTTGGTTTGGCGCCGGGCGAGGAGAAGAGCGTGACTTTCACCCTTACTCCGGATGATTTGAAGTTCTACGATGAGGCTTCCGCAGCTTGGAAGTACGAACCGGGCAAGTTCAAGGCATACGTTTGCGCTTCGTCTGCCGACGTCCGTGGTGTAGTTCCGTTCGAAATGCAATAATCTTATAATCAGTGCGTAACCACTGCAAAATCAGTGCAACTATTTTGCAGTGGTACTGCATACCTTTTGCAGCGCTACTGCAATTGCTTTGCAGCGTCACTGCAAAAGGTATGCAGCAATGCTGCAAAGTGTATGCAGTAATGTTGCAAAATGTATGCGGTAAGTTTGTAGCCTGAAATCAGAATCAAAAAACAATATGAAGACACTTGCCACTCTATTTCTGCTTGCAGCCTCGTTGCTGCTTCGTGCTGCCGATACCCCTGCCGACAGTTGTAATCATCAGCTATACTATACATCGCCCGCCGCTATCTGGGAGGAGACTCTTCCTTTGGGCAACGGACGCTTGGGCATGATGCCCGACGGGGGCATTCTCCGTGAGCACATTGTGCTGAATGAAATATCATTATGGAGCGGAATGGAGGCGGATTATAGTAATCCGGATGCCTCGAAGAGTCTGCCTGCCATCCGGCAACTGCTGTTTGAGGGAAAGAACCGCGAAGCACAGGAGCTGATGTACAGCAGTTTCGTTCCGAAGAAGCAGGAGACTGACGGGAGATATGGAACCTATCAGGTATTGGGTGATTTGGATATAGATTTTACCTACAATTCTTCATTATCCATTCTCAATTCTCCATTAAACAACTATCGCCGTTGGCTCAACTTACGCGATGCGGTGGCATACACGGCTTTTAGGCTGGAAGATGTCGATTACCGCCGTGAGTATTTTGTTTCCCGTGACCGTGATGTCATGCTGATTCATCTGGTTGCCGGACGTGAAGGGACTCTGAACTTCTCTGCCCGTTTGAGCCGTGCAGAACATAGCCTGGTGACTGTCCAAGGGAACACCCTTTTGATGGACGGCATGTTGGAAAGCGGTAAACCCGGTTTGGACGGTATGAAATACCGTGTGGCGATGCAACTCGTGCAGAACGGTGGTGAATCATCTGTCAGCCCGGAAAATGGTATCTGCTTGAAGAACGGGCAGGAAGCCTGGTTGATACTTTCTGCCGCTACCTCCTATGCCGCTGCCGGTACCGACTTCCCGGGCGAACGCTATGCGGAAGTCTGCGACAGCTTGCTCCGTCCTTTCACCACCCCCGCTAATTCTCCATGTTCCATTCTCCATTCTTCATTATCCAACCATGTCACTGCCCACCGTTTCCTCTACGACCGTGTTTCCTTGACGCTTCCTGCCACGCCGGATGATACGCTCCCGACGAACGAGCGCATCCTCCGCTTCACACAGCAGGAGTCGCCGGCATTGGCTGCTCTGTACTATAACTACGGACGCTATCTGCTTATCAGCAGTACCCGTCCCGGCAGTCTGCCGCCCAATCTGCAAGGACTCTGGACAAATGGAGTATCGACTCCCTGGAACGGGGACTACCATACGAACATCAATATCCAGATGAACCACTGGCCCTTGGAGCAAGCCGGACTTTCCGAACTCTATCAGCCGCTGACGACGCTGATGGAGCGCCTTATCCCTTCGGGAGAGGCAAGTGCGCGTACCTTCTATGGCGATGAGGCAGATGGCTGGGTGCTCCACATGATGACCAACGTATGGAATTATACCGCTCCCGGCGAACACCCCTCCTGGGGAGCTACCAATACCGGTGGCGCTTGGTTGTGTGCCCATTTGTGGGAACACTATCTGTATACGCAGGACAAGGATTATCTGCGCCGTATCTATCCAGTCTTGAAAGGTGCCGCCCGGTTCTTTAGTTCCACCACCGTGCAGGAGCCTTCGCATGGCTGGCTGGTAACTGCCCCCACTTCTTCTCCGGAAAACAGTTTCTATGTGCCGGGTGACAGCGTGACTCCCGTCAGCATTTGTATGGGTCCCACTATGGATGTGCAACTGCTCACTGAGCTTTATACTAATGTCATCGCCGCCGCTCGCCTGCTGGATTGTGATGCGGATTATGTGGCGAAGCTTGAGGTGGACCTGAAGAGATTCCCACCCATGCAAATCAGTAAGGAAGGATACTTGCAGGAATGGCTGGAAGATTATAAGGAAGTGGATGTGCACCACCGCCACGTTTCCCATCTCTACGGCCTGCATCCGGGAAACCTGATTTCGCCGGAGTCCACCCCCGAGCTTGCCGAAGCCTGCCGGATGACCTTGAACCGTCGTGGAGATGAGGGTACTGGTTGGAGCCGTGCTTGGAAGATAAACTTCTGGGCTCGTTTGGGTGACGGAAACCGTGCTTGGAAACTCTTCAAGAGTTTGCTGCATCCTGCTGTCGATGCTGCGACGGGAGGTCATGGTAGCGGCACTTTCCCCAACTTGTTCTGTTCGCATCCGCCTTTTCAGATTGATGGCAACTATGGTGGCGCGGCGGGAGTTGGCGAAATGCTGTTGCAAAGTCATGAAGGCTTTATCCATCTGCTTCCTGCCCTGCCGGATAGCTGGACTGCCGGCAACTTCCGTGGAATGCGCGTACGTGGCGGTGCTTCCATAGACCTGGACTGGAAGGATGGACGGGCAACGAGGGCTGTTGTTACCGCTCTTGTTCCGGGTAAATTTACAGTAAAGATGCCCGCAAGTGCTGTCCGTGCCGAAGTGACGGTAGGAGGACATACATATACTTACAAGAAACCGGCATTCTCGTTGGACTTGAACAAGGGAGAAGAAGCGACGGTGTGTTTCTTCTGATGATTCGGACAGAAGAACAGAAGATGTTTTAGACAGAAGAACAAAAGAACAGAAGAACAAAAGTCATAAAGTAAAATATGTCCTTTTGTTCTTCTGTCTAAAAATAGTTCCCCGACAAAATTATCAAGTAATTTGCCTTTCGCGCCCGAATGCTGTACATTTGCAGCGCATGTAGAACAAATATCTTAGATAATTATGAAAAATAGAGTACGTTTTTTCTTCTTGTTTCTCGGCTTGCTGGGAGCGTTGGCAGTTCATGCACAAATCAATGAGTTGCCACGTTCCACACCCGAGGCAGAAGGAGTCCCTTCCAAGGCTGTCACTGCCTTGTTTGATTCACTGATGGCATTGCCGAAAACAGACATCCACAGCGTGGTGGTGCTGCGTCACGGCAAGGTCATCGGAGAAATCTATCCGGCTCCGTTCGCGCCGGAATATCGCCATACCATGTATTCCTGCTCCAAAACCTTTGTCGGGGCTGCCGTAGGGCTTGCCATTGCAGACAACCGCTTGCGTTTGACAGACCGCGTCGCCGCTTTCTTCCCGGAATTTCTTCCGGATTCGGTTTCCGCTAATCTGGCAGACATGACTGTCCGTGACCTGCTTACCATGACGTCGGGTATCACTCCCGACTGGAATATGCGCAACCTCACTTCCGACTGGATACGTACCTTCCTTGCCAAACCGGTGAAAACTCCGGGCAAGAAGTTTGAATATGATTCGATTAGTACCTATATGCTTTCTGCCATTGTGCAGAAGGTGACGGGCATGACCTTGCTGGATTATCTGAAGCAGAAGCTTTTCATCCCGATGCATATCACGGACGTTGCGTGGGAGATAAGCCCCGAAGGCATCAATACCGGTGGCTGGGGACTGCATATCCAGAGCGAGTCATTGGCAAAATTCGGATTGCTGCTGCTGAACCGGGGTGTTTGGGAAGGCAGGCAGTTGCTTCCGGCTTCCTGGGTGGAGCAGATGATGACCAGACAGATAGGAGATTATGGCTATCAGATGTGGCTTTGCGAATATCCGGGTGCTGTACGTGCTGACGGGGCTTTGGGACAATACATTCTGATTGTTCCGGATAAGGATATGGTAGTGGTTATTACCGAATGTACATTGATAGACGGTCGTCGGCAGCGTCGTCTGGTCTGGAACCGCTTGTTGCCGGAGGTCGGTGACCAGGTATTAGCGCCCGGTAAGGACTACAAGCGCCTGCAGAAGAAACAGCGTTCTTATCAACTGCCGTTAGTGCAAGGAAAGGCTGCTTCCTCCCTTTCACAGAAATACGCAGGCAAGCGCATCCTGCTCGGAGAGAACAAATACGGATGGCAATCTATCGAGCTGCAATTCAAGCAGCAAGAAGTAGTGATGACTGTGGTGGAGAAAGACGGAAAGACATACAGTCTTCCGTTTGGCTATAAGCAATGGTCGAAAGCGGCAATTGATGGCTATCCTCCGTATTCGGTTGCTGCAAAGGGGCGTTTTAAGGGTATAGAAGGCCCTTTCCAGGTGGCAGGCAGTTATGCGTGGGCGTCACCTGATGCTTTGCAACTGAAAGTACATTATGTCAACTGGATAAGCGCTCTTGGGCTTACGCTCTGCTTTGAGGATAACAAGGTACTCCTGACTGTTACGGAGAATTATTCTTCGGGTGAAGGGGTGACTTTCGAAGGTACATTAGCGCATTAAAATAATGAATCGTATTTTGCTTACTCTAAAACGGCCTTTTATCTGGCTGTACCGTTTCCGGCACCGTTGCGGCTACGGTGTACATTCTCCTTTTGCCTTTAACCTGATTACGCATGTAATTTACGAAAGTACGGCTTATTATAAATATGAAGAGCTGGCCAAGGCCCAGAAGCAACTGGAGCTGGAGAAAGATAAACGTTGGAAGTACGAATCGAAGAAAGTAAAACGCCTTCTGTTCCGTCTGGTAAACTATACCCAGCCGGAGACTATTGTAGATGCCGGTACGCTTGCCGCTTCTGCCCTCTATCTGAAAGCGGGGAAGGAGGGGGCAGATTATACTTCGGCTTCCGACCTTTCCGAGCTCTTTCTGGAGAGTGGCGTTCCCGTTGATTTCCTTTATTTGCACGATTATCGTCATCCCGATTTTGTAGAGGAGGTCTTCCGCATCTGTTCCACCCGTACCAGGGGAAAGTCTGTTTTTGTGATTGAGGGTATCCGTTACACTCCGCAGATGTCTGCCCTCTGGAAACGTATGAAGCAGGACGGGCGGGCGGGTATTACGTTCGACCTTTATGACCTTGGTATCATATTCTTCGATAAAACAAAGATAAAACAAGACTATATTGTCAACTTTTGATTATCTTTAGGCGTTTCAATAGTGATTAGCGGTTAGTGATTAGTGCTTAGCTCCACTTACTGGCTGCTAAACATTAATCTCTAACCCCTAAACATTAATTCCTTATGAAGATATACACCAAAACCGGAGATAAAGGAACCACCTCTCTTGTAGGTGGAACCCGTGTACCTAAAACGCATATCCGCCTTGAGGCATACGGTACGGTGGATGAGCTAAATTCCAATCTGGGTCTTCTCATCACGTACCTGCTTGACGGAAAGGATAAAGATTTTCTGCAGCAAGTGCAAGACAGACTTTTTGCCGTAGGCTCTCATCTGGCCACAGACCGGGAGAAAATGGAGCTGAAAGAAGCCAGTATCATCAGCTCGGAGCAGGTGGAAATGGTGGAGCGGGAGATAGACCGTTTGGATACTCTTTTGCCTCCTCTTTCAGCCTTTATTCTTCCCGGCGGAAGTCGCGGTGCGGCAGTCTGCCACGTTTGCCGTACGGTTTGCCGTCGTGCAGAGCGTCGGATTCTTGCTCTGGCCGAACAAGTGGAAATCGCTTCGGAATTACTGGCTTACGTGAACCGCTTGTCTGATTATTTGTTCGTTCTTTCCCGTAAAATGAATCAAGACGACAAAAAAGGTGAAATATTTTGGAATAATAGTTGCAAGTGAAATAAATTGTTATACTTTTGCCGAAAAATAGAAATAGGACTTAATATTCACAATTTTAATACTAGAGACTATGTATTGGACATTGGAATTAGCATCTAAATTGGAAGATGCTCCTTGGCCGGCAACTAAGGATGAATTGATAGATTATGCCATGCGTTCGGGTGCTCCGCTTGAAGTGATTGAGAATCTGCAGGAAATGGAAGATGAAGGCGAGATTTATGAAAGCATAGAAGATATTTGGCCCGATTATCCCAGCAAAGAGGACTTTTTCTTTAACGAGGAGGAATATTGATACGCTTTAAAAGAAAAAACTTACCGGTATGTCTGGTAATATTTTGAAACATAGGGAGAAGTAATTCCAAAACCGATAACTATGGTTGAAGAATTACTTCTTTTCTTTTTAATATCCCCACACTACAATAATAATGAATGTACAAGAAGCAACAACACGCCGGTTACCGGATTTGAAGGAAAGGCATCTGCCTGAAAACTGCCGCGAAACCATAAACACGATTTTAAAGGAGACTTACGGCTACGAACAGTTTCGTAATCTTGAGATTTACGATGACTTGTCCAAGGGAAAAGAGAAACTCTGCATTTCGCAGGGACAGCTGATAGAGAACGTTATACTGGAGGCTGAAAAGGCTTGGAAAGGTGAAACGCAGGTAGACAATATCTTGCTGACTGCCCCTACCGGCTCCGGAAAATCTTTGTTGTTCCAGCTTCCTGCCATCTATCTGGGGAAGGAGTATAATCTGCTTACCATTGTGGTTTCCCCTTTGAAGGCGTTGATTGTAGACCAGGTGGAAAGTCTGCAAGAGCTGGGGTATATGCGTGTGGCATACGCCTCGTCCGATTTATCGCCGGAACAGAAGATGGAGGTTTACCGGCAGGTGCGTGAGGGGGAGATTGATTTGTTCTATCTCTCGCCGGAATTGCTTCTCTCTTACGACATTAAGCATTTTGTAGGCGAGCGCCGCATCGGTCTGGTGGTGGTCGATGAGGCGCATACGGTCACTACGTGGGGCAAGGAGTTCCGCGTGGACTATTGGTTCTTGGGGCGCTACCTGACTGCTTTGAAACAGACTCTCGGCTATAATTTCCCGTTGTTTGCATTGACTGCTACGGCTGTCTGGAACCCGAAAGGAGGTAATGACATGATATTCGAGACTATTCGTTCCTTGCAGATGGAGCCTTGCGTGCTTTATGTAGGTACAGTGAAGCGCCGGAATATTGGCTTTGACATCCGTCAGATGGAGATGGAGGACGGGGAGACATACGACAAGGCAAAGCAGCGCGTGGTGGCTGCGCGGGTGGAGGACTTCCTGGACGGGCACAAGACATTGCTCTATTATCCTTTTGCGGGTGGCATCGACATGCGCTTGAAGACGTGGGTGAAGCCGGCGGACTGGCGTCTGGTTGCCTCCTATTATGGCAAGAAGGACAAGGAACAGAAAGCTGCCATTGTACAAGAGTTCAAGGAAGGAACCAAGAAACTGATTGTGGCTACGAAAGCCTTTGGTATGGGAGTGGACATCAGTGATATAGACCGTGTATACCATGTGGCGCCATCCAGTACGTTTGTCGACTATATTCAGGAGATAGGGCGTGCCGCGCGTGATACGGAGATACAGGGTATTGCCGCTACCGACTACCATGAACGGGATTTCTATTATATGAAGCGTCTGCATCAGACAGGGAACATTGCCCAGGAACAGCTGGTGCTTATTCTGAGAAAACTCATGGAAGTGTACCGCATGAAAGGGGAAAAACCGGAAATCATGGTATCTTTGTCCGATTTCGAGTTTGTGGTGAAACTGCCGCGTACAAAGAACAAGCTGGAGTATGAAGCGGAGTTGGGACAGCTCATCAAGACCGCCTTGCTTTGGCTGGAAGACGATTTGATGCAGCGTTATGGAAGGCATCTGCTTGAAATCAGCCCCAAGAATCTGTTGACCGAAGGATATGTCCAGGACAAGACGGGTGATGTCTTTGCCCGTGAATTCCATAGCTATCTGACAAAGGTAGAAGGGGAGGACGGGGTTTACGTCGCACGTCTGGAAGCGCTTTGGGAAGAGCGTTTCCCTGAGCTTGGCTACAAGGAATTCAAACAGAAACTGAATAATGGAACGTTGTGGGAGGGAGCCCGTGCCGTGTCTGTAGGCAAGCATGAGGTGTTGTTGAAGGAAGATGCCACTGTCATCCGTGAGCGGATGGATGCCTTGTTCAAGAGCCTGACAACGATGCTGAAAACGTCATTGATAAAGTCGAAAGGACGTTTTGATGAAGAAGAATTGCGGGCTGTCTTTGCCGAGCATGGCATGGACGTGCGCTCTGCCAAACGCTTTATCGGTTCCCTGCTGGAGAGTCGCACGGAGGAAGGCCGCAGTGTAAGCTATATCAGCAGTGTGAAAAAGAAGGATTCCAATGAACTCTCTTTTACGGTGACCAAAGGCTTTGATTTGCTTTTGTCGCGCTATCAAAAACTGTTTAGCCAACGCATAGTGGGCAGTAAGGGAGACCGCCTGGTGTTTTATTGCACTCCTTTCTCGGACTTGAATATGCTGCTTAATCTGCTTTCTATGCTTGACTGCCTTTCGTTCAGTGTGGAGGGTGGCGGTACGCCTTGCGTATTTGTCCGTTTCAATGACCCCGAAACTCTGCAGGAACTTGCGCTTGGCGATGATTACCGCAATCTGATTCTGGATACCAACGGGCAGATATTCCAGGAGCAGATTGACTTGTTCTCTTTCTTCTTCGGAACAGATAAGCTGACGGATGAACAGCGCTGGGACTTTATAGAGGATTATTTTACGGGAATGGGAGTGGACGACTTGAAAAAGAAGTTTGTGTCCTTGTAGCACCAATTCGTTGAACAGCCTTTCCAGAGTTACAGTTCATCTTTGCTTTTACTGTAAAGATTGTGAGTAATTAGTCTAAGTGCTCCTGCAGAAACCGTTGCAGGATGCGTGCATGGTTGTATATCGGTGCTTTGGAAGCATATAGTAAGGTTATGGTATGGTGGTGTTTTATGGTGTCAATGAACCTAAGGGCGGCTTCCGAATTTTCCAGTTCCTTGCGATACATGGCTGCAAACCCCTCCCAGTGTTCCGCTTGGTCTTCGTGAAACCATTTTCTTAATTCAGGTGAAGGGGTAATATCCTTTTCCCAGACATCGTATTTCAGATGTTCCTTTTTTATGCCGCGAGGCCACAGCCGGTCCACCAATACACGGTAGCCGTCTGTTGCATTGGGTTCTTCATATACCCGTTTGATTCTGATTTGTGTCATGGCTGTTCTCTTAATTTTGCTTCCATTTTGATGGAGCGTGGGAAAACGATATTATTTTCCAGATGGATGTGCTGGTGCAAGGCCTCTTCAAATGCTTTAAGCTGTTGGAGTACGAGGCGGTAACTGTTGCAGGCATCTTCTGGAGCTGTATAGCCGTTGGTCAGATGCTCTATGTGGCGATAGCGTTCTCCTTCAATGTCATGTTCTGCCATCATGACGGATATGGGAGCTTCGATGCTTCCACAGTGGAATTCGGGCAGGGGAGTATTTTCCAGCTTAGCCTTTACCATCTCATAGATGTAGGGAAACAGTACCAGTTCCTCTTTGTCGAGATGGGCATTGAGGTCGGAGAGGGAATCATGAAAGAGAGCCTGCACATTGTAGAGTGACGGATGTTTTTCACCGTGTACGCGACATATTTTATCCAGCAGTTCTTCAATCTCGGGACCTTGTGTACGGATATTACGGTGGTGGATTTTGAGAATATAGTCCACCAATAAGTCCAGAGGCCAACTCTTGAAATCAATATTTTCGGAGGTTGTCGGAGCCAGATGCTCTATTTCTTCTATCACCTTCTCCATATCGGCTCCGGCAGTTTTACTGGCTTCGGGAAGCAGTGCGGAACCATGGCAGCAGAAATCAATGCCATATTTATCAAATATCCCGGCATTGTTGAAGTTGTCGGCTACGATTTCGCCGACTGTCATACGTTTATAATCCTTCATATGTTATCTTGTTTTTGTTTTCCACAACATTGTGGAAACCTGCTATATATACAATTATATGGCAGATAATGTTTGAAGGGTTATGATTATTTGAGTTTTCTTGCCCGGTTCTTTCATTTAAAGGAATTGGAGGAGTTATCACTTCGCTCCGCTCCGTCAGGAGTTGAAGAAGTTAAAGCCGATACTTCTGTGAATACATACGCACGAGTATTGGCTTTAACTCCTAAGCCGACTTGTCGGCTGATAACTCCTTTAAATGAAAGATTCGTGGTTTCCTTGTCTATCCTTCTACTTTTTGGAATGCCAGCCGTTCGTCTCCATTGGCCAGAAGGATGATGCCGCAATATTTGAATCCGTGCTTCTTCAGTATGTATTGCAGGATATGATTGTCCCGGTGGGTATCTGCACGTAGGTTGGGTATTTGTTCGTAGCACCATTGCAGGCAGGCATTGGCCACTCCTTTGCTGTGTTCTGTACTTGCCAGCCGGTGAATGACGCCGTAAGGAAGCGTATCTTCCACCCATTTTCCTTCATAGATATGCGTATATGTGGGGTCGTTTCCACGGATAAAGGCGAAGGTTCCGATAATTTCTTCGGTATCGTCGGTGCACACATAGCTGTTTCCTTGTTCGATGTCTGCTATGACGATTTCCCTGGAAGGGTAGTTGCCTCTCCACTGCAGCATATTTCCGTCTTTCCGCATGATGTGCTTCGCTTGTTCAAAGATGTCCATAAGGATTGCAATGTCTGTGGGTTGCGTCTTTCTGATTTTTATCATAGCTTTTTATTTTATCTGTGTGGTATCTTTCTTTGATTCAGGTTGCAAAGGTAATGCGTTTTGTGATTCATTGTTCTCGTAAATGAACAAATGCTAACATACGTTGTTTCTTTAGGAAGAATTTGCATATATTTGTCCCGTAATATTAAACACAATTGATTATGAAAAAGATTTTTAGTGCTTTCGTGATAGCTGTATGCTGTATGTTTATGGCTATGCCTGCCCAGGCCCAACTATTGAAGTGGGGTGTTAAGGGTGGTGTGAATATGACGAAAATAGATTGGGATGGCGGATATAAGGGAAACAAGGATAATTCTACCGGTTTCTTTATTGGTCCGATGGCTGAGTTCACCATTCCCATTGTAGGCTTGGGTGTTGATGGTGCTTTGCTGTTCTCTCAGCGCGGCAAGGACGAGGTGAAGCAAACAGGACTGGAAGTACCCGTAAATCTGAAATATACCATTGGCTTGGGTAGTTTGTTGGGTATTTATGTGGCAGCCGGTCCCGATTTCTTCTTCGACTTCAAGAAGAAGGATTACGTAGACCGCAAGAAGGCTCAAGTGGCACTTAATCTGGGTGCCGGTGTGAAGCTGCTGAAGCATCTCCAGGTTGGCGTGACCTATCAGCTCCCGATGGGCGACTCATTTACGTGGAAGAATGCGGGTGATGCCATCGGTGCCAAGAATAAGACTTGGCAGGTGTCTGCGGCGTATCTCTTCTAAATGTAGTAAAACGATTTGTGGAATATAAAGAAAGGCTCTCCTACAAAAAGGAGGGCCTTTCTTGTGTTTTTGATTACTTTTCTACAATTACATCTACTGGGGCAGGTGCATCATCATGGAGTGGGGTAGCAGCTTCGCGACTAGGCTGTCTACCGTCTTTGATGGCGAGTACCCATTCCCCATTTGCTTTTATGGGGTTGAACATGAACCCCATACTACTACCTGGAGTGTCAGAATCTGAACGTGGCGTAAATTCTATTTTGTACTTCACGTCATTATTTCCTTGTGTAGAGAAGCTGAGGTAATCCAATCGATAACGAATTACCGGGAAACGCTGGAAACGTTTGGTCAGTGCTTCCCGTTGTTGTATCGTTAAGGGTTTGGCTATACCAGCGTCATCAATGGAGTAAAGCATATCAAGAGCCTTGTCAGTCTCTTTAGCTTTTAGAAGATCCATACACTGTGTACATAATGTAAGAACAGCGCTTGAGTCTGCAGCAGTCAAAGTGGCTACAAACTCATCTTCTGCCTCTTTCTGTGTCTTCATCTTCTCTTCGTGTCCTTTTGTTGAACATGCTCCGAGTAGAAAGCTTGCTGAGAGAAGAAGCATAAAAAGGATTTGTTTATTGTTCATTGTTGATATATTTATTAATCGTGCATTGTTAAATAAAAAGGTGCGTCACCTTATTATGACGCACCTTTATTATATTACCGCATTTTAGGATGCGATGAGTTCTTTACAAAATTATCTGTTGGCAATAGTACCATCAACAGCAATGGCAACTTTAGCACTTACTGTACCCCATGTGTATGTGACCTTTACAGGAACCATGATGGTGAAGTCTTTAGTGTTACCCATATTGTTCTTGTAGTTCAATACTACAGAGTTCAACTTGCTGATGTTGGTAGTTTTGATGTCAATCGGGTTAGAAATTGCAGTACCACCTACTTTATCAAGGATTGTCAGCTTGATAACGTCCTTGTTGATAGGCTTCTGTTCACCGATAACATTAACGTCACAAGTTGCATTGTCAATATCCAAAGTTATTGCGCTGATACCGTAGTATTCGTACAAGTTAACGTTGTTTTCTTTAGCAGCTTCATATACTTTGTCTTTATCATTGTATACGATAACCGGTTTGTCGCGCCAGTCGTTGGCCTTGAACAAGTTACCAAGTAATACGGAAGAACCGTTAGCCTCTGCATCCAAGAACTTGGCTTTGTCGTTGCTTTCAATATCCAGCGGACGCAAGAAGCGAGCGTTGAAGTTGTAAGCGGGAGCCAGTTCAATTTCGCAGTCACCATAAACAGCGGATACCTCGATGATGGCAAACTGTTGGTTAGGCTTGTTTTCGTTATGACCGAAAAGGTTCAAGAATACTTTTGCTTCATCGTTGTTTGCATAAGTAATTGTCTTGGCTGTCTTATCAAGAGTTGCGATGAGAGAAGCGGTTGCTCTCTTTTCACCCCAGTATAACTTAGTGCTGCTCTTGCTCTTGTCAGCTTCAACTGTACTTACAAACAACTTCTTTCCACCTATAGTCAGACCATCGTTCTTAGCAGAGAACAAGTAGCTGTACTTGATTTCCATACCTTTGTCTTTGTTGTTCCAGATTTCACCATAAACCGGCTTGGAAGCTTCTGATACAATGAATTCGATGCCTGATTTTTCAACTTCTTTTCCAGCTTCTGTTACGTAGTGATAGAAGTAGTCATCAAGATTCTTCACATAATTTGCTACATTGTTTGCTGCATCCGGAGCAGGAACATTGGTACGTACAGTATCTCTGTCAGCCAAAGCTGTTTCAGCAGGATACCAGAACGCATCACGTTTGTTACCATAACTTGCAGTAGTCGGCAATTCTGCTATGGAAATCTTGATACCTACGTAAATAGCGTAAGTTGTTCCACCTGCTACAGGTTTGTACTTGCCATAAAGTGTCAAGGCGCGATCTTTGTAATCCTTGATGAGTTGGTCTCTTTGAGTCTTATTGCTAGTCCAGTTCAGGATAGCATTTGTACTAGTGTTACCGTCAGGAGTTTCAGTAACTACACCGTAAGTATTGTCTGCTGCAAATTTATTAGCAGCTGTTACTTGAATGAAGCCACCCTTACCGTCTGCTACATAAGTTTCGTCTTTTACAAATGTATAACCCTTTGTGAATTCTTCCTTGGTCATACCCAGTTCTTCAAGAATCTTACCGGACATGTCTTTCCAAGTGATGGATACAGTTTGTTCACCACACAAGTACGGCAACTGCGGAGTGCTCTTGTCAATAACAATTGCATCAGGAGTAGCGGCTTTTTCAGTGATTTCCAACTTGATGTAACCTGCTAATACTACATTATTTGTTGCATCAACCAGTTTAACCAATACTGCCGGACGACGACCGATAGCACTTCTGCCAATCTTTTCTGTGCTTCCTTCAGGAATAACCACACTTTCTTCTTTGTCGTTTACATAGCAAGGAGTGAAAGTACCGTCTTCTTCCAATTGAGAGTAAGCATTTTCCTCTGTATCATTGTCACCGCTGATATAGTGAACAGCTTCAAACTTGAGAGTCAGATTATATAGCTGGGCAGCTTCAGCAAGACTCATGCTTTTGTGAGTGGTTGCAGTAATTTTCTCTCCAAAGTTTTCTACATGATGGATACACAGTAAATCTGCCAATTCAATAGAACCACCATTGTATTGTGCAGGAACAGTATATACGTTTTCGATAGCTTCCTTAGCTGTCTTATACAGTTCAGGTTTACAAGTGTTTTTTGTTACGATTTTGCTGTCATCGGTATACGCAATGGCTTTAAAACCTTGAATCATCGGCATGATGGCTGCATAGTCAGAAGTAACTGTAGACTTTTCTTCACCTTCTTTTTCGCCATTAACCAATGTTGCTTCCAGAGCTGCGATAGAAATATAGTTGTTTTCACCGGGAGTGCTCAAATTGCCCTTCTTCAAATCCTCTACAGAGAGTTTGTATGTAGCATACATTTTTTCGCCGTCAATGGTCTTACCTGCGTTTTGGAAGATAGGGGTTACCACAGCAGGAGTAGCTTTTGTAGCTACATATTCCGGAGTAGCTGCCAAGAATTTCCACTCAATATCTTTCAGCTTGGCATTTAGCGGGTTCAAGTGATAGTACATTGCGCTGGTTGAAGGCATCCAATAAGTTTTCTTAGTGGCATCTTTCAAAGTAATCCAATTGGTAGCACTTGTACCTTTCTTGATTACATAAGCTACATTGTGGTCATCTTTACTTTCTATTGCGTTCTTTTCAGCTTCGATGAAATCACCGTTGGCATATTTGTATTTAGTAGCTTCTACTCCGTCTTCATACAAATCAGGAATGAATACCAATGCTTTCAACTTAGTAGTCAGAGAAATAGTCTTTTCAACCAATTTGCCGTTCTCATCCTTCATGTTACCAAGGGTCAGAGTTTCATCTTTTGTATTCCAAACTGCTGAAAGAGTCCCTTCCGGTAACCATTTCGTAGTTTGTACTTCATATAAAGGATCTTTACCCTTCTCTTCTGTTACTTTCACCCAGTAGCCAGCTTCTGCTTGGCCATGCAACTTGCCAGTTTCTTCAGTACCTGGGTAGTAATAGATGGTTTTAGCGTCTTGACCAGCGCTACCGTTGCCCGGTTCACCTTTTTCACCGCGTGCAGGGAACTCTGTTTGTACATTGTCTTTAGCCCACCAATAGTCACCGTTAGCGTCTTTTACAATACTCCAAACGGGAGCGTTTGTGCCGTTTGTTCCGTTCTTGATAGGATAAGATTCGCCATTGCTTAATTTGATGACAATGCCATCTTCTGTTTTGTCAACGCCGGTAATGACCGATCCAGCGTCAATCTTAGCTTGAAGGTCACTTACCAGCTTTTCTACTGCTGATACGCGGTTGTCCAAGCTTTCGATGTCGTCATCATAGTCCTTACAAGACGTGAACGTTCCTGCAGTGCCCACCATTAAGGCGCTGAACAGGATCACACTTAGAAACTTTTTGTTCATAATTGAAAACTTTAAATTTATAAATTTAAAAAAAATAAAAAGTGAATAATCTCTCATTTTAAATCCCCTTTCGCATACTTGTTTTGTTGTCAAGTATTCCGTTACTTCGCAGGTAATGAAATCTTGTTAATTTCGTTAATAATCAGGGAATAAGGAGAAAATAGGTGGGGCTTTGTCCAGAATAGTAAAAATCTGCCCGTTGGGATATTGGAAAGAGGATTGGAAGTCCAGAAAAGTGACAGTGGGAAAGTGATGAAATGAGGCCTTTCAAAGAATGGAAGTGTGTATTTTTCAGCTCAAAAGGTTGAATGACAGCATATTGATAGCACCGATGTGGAGCTCCGTAAAGACAACGCCATTCCGTTCCTCAAAACTCATGTTTGAAGACTCCGGAAAATGCGCGACAAATCTATTCTATCCTATCAAAAGCAGTAACGTCTTTTACACGTACACGCTCCGCTTCTTACAAAAGAAATTACCCTCTGGTTGGCCTCGTCAATCTTTCTGTTGCTGAAAGGCTTCAGATAGGTTTCCGTCACCGTGATGGAGGAGTGCCCCATGGCTTCCGATATGATTCCGGGGTGTATCTCGCAATGGTAAGCCATTGTGGCCCAGGTGTGTCTGGCCGCATAGGTGCTGAGTGCCGACTGCATTCCCAGAGCACTGCCTGAGTACTGCCAGCCGCTGGTTGAATGCCCTGAGTGCCGACTGGTATTCCCGGTATGCGGCTTCCGTATCCTTCCTCGCTCTGCAGGATGGGGAATACAGATAGGGGGAGTCGGGGTTCCTTGTCCGCCACCATCCTCACCATCTGCATGGCTTCGGGTGTGAGTGACACGGTCAGCGCCCGTCCCGTCTTCCGCCTTCTGTAAGACAGCACATTCCCCTGCAGGTCCCTTTTGTGCAGGTACGCCAGGTCCACGAAGGGTATGCCCCTGAGCATGAACATGAGTACGAAGAAAATCCTTGTTCTCTGCTGTGTGTTTGGGAGCGTCCCTCCTTGCAGGCTCCTTTCCGTCTCCCTTACCAGGCTGCTGATGTCTGATGCTTCGAGCGCCTTCTTCCTGTCCGCCCGTGTGCCGGTATACACATGCTCGAACAGTCTGGGTACATACCGTATGTACTTTCTGTCCACCGCCCGATGATACACCGAGCGTACCGTCTTGATGTAGGTGGACACGGTGTTCCAACTGCAGTTCCTCTGCCTGAGGTAGTTTTCGAACCTCTTCAGTACGGTCGGGCTCAGCTTGCGCATGGGCATCGGTTGCCATTTGGTGAATGCCGAGAATGCATTCACCGCTGACTGGTAGATGTGTGCCGTCCCCCACCTGCCGCCTTCCCGGAGTTCCCCGATGACTGAGGAGAACATCTCTTGTAAGGTAATTTCATTTCTATTCATTTCCAATTTATTTATAAAAGGTTTACCTTACAAGTATATACAATAAAATGAAGCAAAACAGAAGTTTATAATGTATTTCTTCATTTTAGCCAGTCTTTCAGAATGAACTCAAATATATTTCTTATATTTGCGAAAAAAGTCGCATTGAAAAAAAGTCGCAATATGAATAATCCATTTAAATTCGGTACAATTGTAGACGGTGAATACTTTACGGATAGAGTAGCGGAACAAGAAAAAGTAAGAGAGATACTTGCAAGTGAGAATCACCTGATACTTATTAGCCCACGACGTTTCGGCAAGACCAGCCTCGTTCAAAAAGTAACGAAAGGATTGTCACGTCCCGTTTTTCAGTTGAACCTGCAGTTGGTAACAGGCACTGCCGACTTTGCCGCACGATTATTGTGGATTATGCTTCAGCAATATCCTATGGAACGTCTGAAACATCTTATCACTCACTTTCGTTTTATCCCCACCATTTCAACCAATCCCATGACGGATGGTATAGAAGTTTCATTTCAGCCGTCAATGGATGGTTTCATTCTGTTAGAGGATGTATTCACACTGATTGATAAACTGGGAATGAAGAATCCACACAAGAAACCGATTGTAGTACTGAACGAATTCCAAGAAATACGTACATTGGACAAGAATCTGGATAAAAAATTGCGGTCTATTCTACAGACTTACAATCATGCCAACTACATTTTCTTAGGTAGTCAGGAATCGATGATGCAGGAAATCTTTGAGAAAAAGAAATCTCCTTTCTATCATTTTGGATATTTGATGAAGTTGGGTAAGATTCCTCAAGATGACTTCTATGAGTTCCTCAAGAATGGCTTTCTTCTCTTAGGTAAAGATATGGATGCTGAAACGATAGGCCGCAGCATTCTGTCGTTCACCAATTGTCATCCCTATTACACCCAGCAACTGGCTTACCAGACATGGAATAACTGGAAACAAAACGGTTACAGTGATACTTTGGTGGAAACTGCCATTACGGAGTTGACTCATGTACACGATATGGATTATGAACGTTTATGGAGCACTTTCAATAAAACAGATAAAAAAGTCTTGATAGGCTTAACTATGCAGATGGGGACTCCGTCCAGTCTTCCTTTTCTACAAGGTGTCGGTATTGATTCTCCAAGTACTGCTTTCAGTAGTTTGAAGCGACTTGGACAACAAGGATATGTGATACGTAATGAGGGGTATGAACTGGATGACCCTTTCTTCAGAAGGTGGATTGAAGTAAAGAGAGAAGGGTGATAGAAAGAGGAAATCCTTGTTGGGTTTCGTATCATTTCAGCATATTGAGTTTTATGCTTATCATGTCTTTATATGATATTTGCATCTCCTCCGGTAGAAAAGAGAGACTGATGAACTCCATCCATTTGGTTTCTACTTTCAAGAGTTTCTTGAAGAGGTTTTCTATTACTTTTTCGTCCAATCCCGACGCCCGCATGGACATGACAAAGTCAGCCTTCCTCAATTTACGTTTTTTGCCGTTTAGTGTAAGTGCAAGTTCTTCGGTGTCTTCAGGCATCACCAATGCGGTAGACAGCATGTCATATGCTGGTGTGAGCGTATATACCTCTTGTTGGGGACTATAAAGCGAGAAGTTCTTCAAATGCATGTCGGCATTACCGGTTATCCATGAAAAGACGACTTGCTCCCAGAAATTCACCAGGTCCAATTTGGGAGCGGATGAATATCTCAGCACTAACTTCGCAATCTGTTCATAAGAACCTTTGTATTTTTGTTCAGTGAGTTTTTCAGAAAGTTGGCACATGTCTTCCATAGCCAATTTTCCCCCTTCATTCGTGCGGTCTATGCGCCGGGTGATATAGCATAATTCACCATCCTCAAAGCGGATGAGGCTATGCGGCACAACTCGTATCTTGGCTATCTCCGCAAGATGCATTGTCAGATCCTCTAATTCGGGAAGATTGCCGAACCGTTCGGTTTGCGGCTTCAAAATATAGCGCCCCCATAAGCCTACAATCGTAAATCGTCCAGACTCGTTTTTACTTCCTTTGTTGATATCCAATGATAATTTGGCCTGCACTCCGGTCAGTGTGGTCTGACTGCGAATTACCTGCCTTGCCAAATCGTTGAGATTATTGTGCGTATAAGGCAATATAGGCGCCTCTAGTGTCCCGAATATCTTTTTTGAGCAAGCCTTGTGGAAATCCCTCTCATTTCCATTCAGTTCTTTGTAGCAATACAGACATTTTGCCATTTTTAATCCTCCTCATTTATAGGTTCGATACCCACTGCACCGATACAGTCTTTACAGCACGCCAGCAACAGTGACATTCGGTCACGTGCATCTATTTTCCAGTTCTTTTCCGCAATGTCAAGCAGCCATCCTTCGGGTATCAGCCCGTCGAAAAAAGGAAACAGCACTTTGTCGTGATAGGCTTTCTCTGTCAAGGGTAATGTGAGACTGACAGCTTCTGCAACATCCGACTGCAGGAATTCCGTATCGTACTGGAAGGTATAGCCATCCTCATCCTCTGTGAGGATACCGGCTTTTATTCCTCGGAGATTTATCAATGCCTGCTTCATCATTCGTCAGTTTTAGTTATAGGTACTGCGCCAACTTCGCTGCCGAACAAAGACAGTAGCTGGTTTACCTTGTCCAACCGCAGCGTCTGTTTGCCTTGCTCCAATTCACGGACAAAGCGCAAGCCTACTCCTGACTTTTCCGAAAGTTCCACTTGGGTCAGATTGTACTGCTTACGCATCGCTTTTACATATTTGGATAATGTTGTTTGTTCCGTATATTCCATTTTTATACCCTTTGGGGTACAAAGATAGAATATATTTTCGTTATTACACCCATAAGGGTATAAAAAGATTAAAGGAGAAAGAGATTATATCTTTTCGGGTATAAATTAGCTAGAATAAGTTTATGAATCTATCCATTTCCTGTCTACCTATTTCTGGCTTTACTCTTAAAGCCTGCCAGTCCTTCACTGCTTCAACGGCCTCTGTGATAATTCTTTCAGTGGCTTTTGGGCTAAGCATATAATCTCTTATGAGAATCACACTATATTTCTAGGCCGGCTTTGCTTGATTCTGCTGAGTACATAAGAAGATAGCTTGTTATATTGTTCAAACTCTTATAAATTCTTGTCACTTTTGCTGCGTACAACTGTCTAAATGGTGAATTGCTGAAAAAAGCAAGAGGCTGTCTCAAAATGCACTTGAGATAGCCTCTTCTATGCAAATGTTTTACTCTTCAGTTTATTCCTGATATTTCACTTTTGTTCCCAAAGCATCGTGGCGCATTTCGCGCTCACTTCGGTAAAGCTTTTCATCTTTTAAATAATAGTATTCCTGATAACCTCCAAATTCGATATTGGCATACTCTAAGTGGTCTTCGGCCTTGCAAGACTTCCATGTACCTTCATACTTCACTGAATCAGAGAAAGTGATGAGGGTGGTTGAGTCTGCACGGAGTTCAAACCTCACGCCATTTTCCGTTATGAATGTACCGGCGAAAGAATGAGTAGACTCTGTACTGTTAGTATTGGTACAAGAATATAAAAAACCGAAAGCTATTGTCAACATAGCCAAAATCGTTCGTCTCATTGTTCTTTTGTTTTTATAGAAAAGAGAGTGCTTCTTTTCCGGAAACACTCTCTTTTATTAGTTATCTGCAGTGATGATTATCTTTGAGCAGGAGTACCAGAGTTCTTCTTAACATCAACTTCGAATGTCAAAGTGAATGTCTTCCACTTGTAACCGAACTTCACAGGGATGAACAATTTGTAATCCCAGTTAACCGGAGTACCGCTGTAGTTGTTGTAAGTCAGAGTTTCATCTGCCTGGTTGTAAACAACCTTGGTATTAGAAGGCAGAGGACCGTTTGTTACACCATCAGTCGGAACCAAGTTACCGTTAACCAGTTTCAAGTTAGACTTGATTTGGTCTGTCATCCATTCGCCCGGAACTACTTCGTAGAATTCCCACAAAGCTTTCTGCAAGCCGGTAGTATTGGCTACAATATACTTCTTGCCTGATTCGTCAGCATTCCAAGAAACATAAGTGAAAGCACCCTTAACGTCAATTGTACTACCACCTACAGTTGCATCAGTAAAGTTCTCAGTTTCACCTGTAGTTACTGTCAACGGTTCGATGATAAATGCATCATATTCCTTGATAGTTGCAGTGTGGGCAGCAGCCAGCAGAGAACCAGCAGCACAAGCATCTTCGTAGCATACGTCGGCAACCAACTTGATGGGGACATACTTGCCTACGAGAGCCTTGGCAGCTTCTGTCGGAGCGTCGCCGCTACGCGGTGCGTGAGTCGGGTTTACTTCTTCCAACTTGATGTTGTAAGTGATTTCATTGGCATCCAGCTTGTTGGGAGCGTAGTTCACAATCTCAGCAGCTTTCTTGCCGTCGATGTACAGGATTGTTCCGTCAGGACTTACAGTCGCAGTCTTTTCAACAACGCTTGTACCGTTGAAATATTCGTACTTGTAAGCAGAATTGGCAGCTTCCAGTTTTTCTTTGTCGAACACGAAGCGGGCACCTTCCTCTGAATAAGCACCACCTTTCACACCCTGGTGGCCGCTGGCAGCATAAGGATACAGTCCGGAATAGAAGAACTTCTTACCGGCACGCAGTGCATCGGCATACCAGATTGCGCCGCCCAAACCGGTTGTCGGTTTAACTCCGAGGTCGTTCAGGAAACCGTTCAGCAAGTCTGTGTAGATGTTACATGTCGGGTTATTCTCTGTATTGTTAGACCATGCCGGGTTGGATTCCTCGGTATTGTAAACAATCGGGTTTACATTGAATGTGGACCATTCATTGTCGTTCTTCCAGTAGCGGCCATCGTAACCCCAGAGGTTGAATACCGGCTTGTAGATAGTACGTGTCAAAGTAATCTTCAATGTAGGATATGCACCTGTAGGATCGGAGTAGTAGCAAACCTTGCTGAAGCTCATCTTTTCCTGGTTGTTCCAGTTCGGATACTTCTTAACGATGTCTGCATGAGTCAGTGTCCAGATGATGTTGTAAGATTCTACACCAGCTTCAGAGTTGGCAATCACAGAAGCCGTACCTTCGCCGGCACCCTTTGTACCATCAAATTGAGTATAAACGGCGTGGAATTCCTGCTTGGTCATACCACCTTCTTTAGCCTTGTCGTAGATGTCCTCATTCATTTCCTGAGTACCGATACGACCGGTGTAGTTGCTGCAGTAATAGATAGAATCAGCAAAAGCATGAGACAACTCTCTCTCGCCAGCTTCTTTCACCCATTTCACTTTCAGGTAACGCATGGCAACCAAAGCATTGTTTACTGTATCCACCAGTTCCACGCGAACGATAGGCTCACGACCTACAGCTGTTGCAGAAGTACCTTCGACAGTGTAAACCTTGGAAGACATGATACCGTTTTCGTGAGAATCCAGCTTGGCAAATTTCTGCTGGTCTGTCTTGTTGGTGTTACCATCTACGCCACCCAATGTGTTATAAGGAGCAGTAGGGATGTAGAAACGGAATGTCAGACCATAATCCTTGTAGTTTGCCAGATTTGCATGGTTAGCGTGGTTAGCGTGGTTAGTTTTAGCATCTTTAGCGTCTGTAACACAAACCTTCACCAATTTCTTCAAATCAAGCGGCTCGTTATAAGGTTGCTTAAAGTCTACATATTCGTTGGCTTTAGATTCGTATACGCATACAGAGTCATGATAGTGTACATAGAAGTCTTCTTTGCCGTCGTTCTGGATTTCATCGGCAAACTTACCGGTCATAGTTTTGCTAAAGTCAGTTTTGCTATTAACCAGATACGGAACCTTAACCTCTTCGTGCAGACGTACATATTCAGAGTTCACATACACCTTAGTACCTTGTTCGTCAAAAGCTTTCTTTTCAGCAGCTGTATAGTTTTCAGCAGCGATAGGAGCTTTCAAAGATGCCATGTAGAACTTTTCCTTGTCGCCGGCAGTCGTTGCAGCGATAGAACCCTTGACTGTCTTTTTGAATTTTACTGTCAGCACGTCCTTATTGATGTCGTACTTAACCGGTTGAATCGGGCTGTTAGTCTTAATATCAGCACCGGTAGCCTTGGTCATAATATTTTCAGATGTGATGCAATCAAATGAGGGCAATTCAATATCTGAAGTACGGACACCTACGCTGGGGCTTACATGGAAATAAGCCTCGTTGTAATCTGTAGAAATGGAGTTAGCTGTAGCAGCAGCATTTACGTGGTCCAAAACCGAAGTCGTAGTGTGGTCTTGAGTTGTATACTTAGCCATAGCCTGATACTTCTGCGGGGTATATTGCAGGGTAGTCAGCGTGATGGCGGCAATACCGTTGATGTGGCTGGTAGGGATTACGGCCAGGCTGGTCAGACGATGACCAATCAGGGACATCACCTCAGCACTTACCTTGTCAATTTCAGCAGCCAAGTCCTTCAGCTTCTCGTCTGTAACGAAGTCGCCTTTCAATTCTTCTTTCAGAGCCGCAATCTTTTGGTTTACGATGTCCAAAGAAGCCAACTTGTCGATTTGGTCTTGCAGTTCTTTCTTCAGAGCTTTCAAGTCGTCATCAGAAACACCACCTTCTGCCGAACCGGCCTTGTCCAAAGCTTCCTGAGCCTTGTCCTTAGCTTCGTTGGCAGCTGTTTTAGCATCGTTGACAGCTGTCTCCAAAGTCGAAACTTTTGCAGCCAGCTCTTCAAGTGAAGCTTTCTTGTCCAGTTGTTCCTGCAAGTTCTTGATGTCGTCATCATAGTCCTTACAAGACGTGAACGTTCCTGTCGCACCTATCATCAAGGCACTGAACAGGGTCACACTTAGAAACTTTTTGTTCATAATTGAAAAACTTTAAATTTATAAATTTAAAAAATAAAAAGTGAATAATTTCTCATTTCCGGCATTCCTTTTCCCACAATGCTTTTGTTAAAAAATTCCGTTACTTCGCAGGTAACGGAGGAATTTTCCGTGCAAACATAATCGTTTTTCTATAAATGAGCAAATAATAATGCTGTTTTTTTATAATTAATCGAAAAATCTGCATTTAAGCGCACTTTTTTGTTAATGGAATTGTTGTTGCCCCAGCTATTAGCGTATTTGTACGTGTGTTCTGTATTACAGAGGAGTTACCCTTATACATATTATAAATAAGAAATGTATAATTAAAATTGAAGATGAAAGAGATTACCTTACAAGAAATGCTGTCAACTATTATTGGAGAGCTTCGGAAAAATGGAAGATGGGGAACAGCCCATATTTACCAATCCACATTGAATGTGTTTTCCGTATTCAACAACTATCAGAATTTGCATCTGCGCAAACTGAATTCAGTGGTTTTAAAACGTTTTGAAATGTACCTGCGTCAACGGGATTGTAGTTGGAATACCGTTTCCACCTATATGAAAGTCATTCGCTCGGCTTACAATCGAGCTGTAGATTTACGATGTGTCCGTTATACTCCTAGATTATTTGAACATGTGTATACAGGAACTAAAGCAGACAAGAAAAGAGCTTTGGAAGCTTCGGATATAGGAACTTTAGTTCGCGGGACAGAAATGGATTTGTCCAAAAGGATTCCTTCCTCAAGCCTTCAAAAGGCCAAAATGCTATTTGTTTTTATGTTTATGATGCGTGGTCTCCCATTTGTCGATTTAGCTTTCTTGCACAAGAAAGACCTGCAAGGGAATGTATTATCCTATCGTAGAAGAAAAACTGGTCACACCTTGCGGGTACTTCTGTCCCCTGAAGCCTTGCAGTTGGTACGCATGGTGTCCAATAAGGACGAAAACTCACCTTATTTATTTCCAATATTACATAGCAAGGAGGGTACCGAAGCGGCTTATAAAGAGTATCAATCAGCTCTGAGACGTTTTAACTATCAGTTATCAACTTTAAAAACACATTTAAACATGAGTTCACATCTTAGCTCGTATTCGGCAAGACACACATGGGCTACAATGGCATATTATTGCGAGATTCACCCTGGAATTATTTCTGAAGCGATGGGACACTCATCGATAAATGTTACTGAAACCTATCTCAAACCCTTCAACGACAAGAAGATTGATGAGGCAAATGAGAAGGTAATTTCTTTTGTGAAAAGCAATGGAATTTCGGCATAGTTTTTTTGCTTTTTATTGATAGAATAGTCTAAATATGTACTTATTTATTCCTCCCGCAAGAGACTTCTCTTGAAGGGAAGGATCGCCTTGTTTGTTTCTCAGCCACCTTTTCTTATATCAAAGTACTACAAAATAAGACTTTATATTTTCCCCTGTCTTGCAAACCTTTTGAGTCTCTTTCACCTCAATCTTATTTCTTAGTCCTATTATAAGAATTCCACCTATAAGCCCCTCCTTATCTTTATTCATTTAAAATATTATAAACAATTATAGATGTATCGAAACTGTATTAAACATCTTTTTATATAATTGATTAAATATAGATTCCCGTTACCTGCGAAGTAACGGAAAATTTTAACAAAAAAATAAGAGAAAGTAATACCAAATATGCGAGATTATTCACTTTTTATTTTTTTAAATTTATAAATTTAAAGTTTTCAATTATGAACAAAAAGTTTCTAAGTGTGATCCTGTTCAGTGCCTTAATGGCTGGTACTGCAGGAACGTTCACGTCTTGTAAGGACTATGATGATGACATCAAGGACTTGCAGGGACAACTGGACAAGAAAGCTTCACTTGATGAATTGAACTCTAAAGTAAGTGCTTTGGAGACTTCTATCGCTGAAGCCAAAACTGAAGCTTCTAATGCTAAAACAGCAGCACAAGAAGCACTGGACAAAGCTAAAGAAGCATTGGACAAAGCAGGACAAGGTGGATCTTCTTCTGAAGAAATTGCAGCCTTAAAAGCCGCTCTGGAGAAAGCGCAGGCAGACTTGCAGAAGCAAATTGACAAAATGGCCTCATTGGAGACTGTGGACAAGAAAATTGCAGATTTAAAGAAAGAGCTTGAAGGAGGCTTCGTTACAGACGAAAAATTACAAGCTTTGGCTGCAAAGGTTGATGCCCTGACCGCTGAGGTGGTTAAATTGATTGGACACCGTCTGACTAGTCTAGCTCTGATCCCGACTCAGCATATCAACGGTATTGCTGCTATGACTTTTACCACTTTGCAGTATACTCCTCAGAAGTATGAGGCAATGCCTACACATACGTCTGATCCTTCGGGCCGCACTAACCGTCCTGTGTTAGACCACAAAGATGCCGGTACAGCCCGTTACATCGCTACTGAGAAGAATAAGGCTTATTTCCATGTAAGCCCGAGTGTAGGTGTTCGTACTCAAGATATCCTGACTCCGTCATTTGACTGCATCAAGTCTGAAAATATAATGACAAAGAATGCTGACGGTACAACAATTACAAACAATAGCCCGATCGAAGTTACAGGTCACAATATTGACAAGGAAGGTGTACTGGAAGTTACATTCAAAAAACATTCTGATTTCTTAGGTCAACAGCTCTCTACCACTAAGGAAGGCAATAAGGAGAAATTCTATATGGCTTCTTTGAAAGCTCCTATTTCTGCAGAAAACTATACAGAAGACGAAGCTAAGGATGTTGAAGCTGGTACTATTGATGGCGTTTATGTAAACTCTGAATATGCTCGTATTGAAGAGCTTATCAAATTGCCGTATTTGGCTAACAGCAGAACTGATTTTGGAGAAACCATAACAGGTGAATTCGCAGACGAAATACAGAATGATGGAAACGGTGATTTCTATGTTCACTATCATGACTCAGTATGTCTGTATGAATCAAATGCAAATGCTTTAGTTGACTATTACCAAGCTTATGACCAACCTCTTGATTTAAAGAAATTGGTAAAAGTTTGTGTTAGTGACAAAGCCAATGATCATGCCGCACATGAGGATTTGGTAGACTACAAGGACTATGGTCTGACATTCCGTTTCCGTCTGGCAGAAGCCGCTTATATTCCTGAAAACGACAATGACAACAAGACTGACCAACAAAAATTTGCAGAAATCGATTCTCCGATGAATGGTAAAATGTCTGCTAAAGTATATGACATCTCTGGATCTGCAACAGCCGTAGGTCGTGAGCCTATTGTTTGCGTAGAATTGATCGACTCTGTAAATGGCAATGCATTGGTTGCTCAACGTTACTTGAAGGTTAAATGGACAATGGAAGGAAAAGAACTGGCAGTTCCGTTCAACCCGGTATTGTTCTCTTGTAAAGTTAAGAACCTTGTCGATACAGAAATGATGAATACCATGATTTACGACAAGGCTAAAGAAGGTGGTATGACAAAGAACGAATTCCATGCTATCTATACTGAATTCATTGTAGGTGAGGGAGCTGGTACAGCTGAAGATTTGAAAGATCCGGAAGAAGGCGTTGAGTCTCACAATATTTTGTGGACATTAAACGAAGAAGATCTTGGTGTGTTCTGGCCTGGTCAGCAAGAGAAGACGTTCACGAAGACTGTTATCTACAAAGATCCTAAGGGTATCAATGCTGATATTACCGTTGTGATGACAAGAACTGTCTATATGCCTGCTTTAAATGTATGGGGCCACATGGGTACATACTGGAAAGGTGAAAAGGAATATAAGATATTCAACATCAACCCGATCGTTTATGGAACCAAAGAATCTAATCCGGCATGGAATGTTGTTGACGGTACTAACCCGACATGTAACATCTATACTGACTTGTTGAACGGTTTCTTGGATGACAGAGGTGTGAAACCTACTGAAGGTGCTGCTGGCGCTATCTATTATACAGATAAGAATGTAGCTAATACGAAGTTCTATTATCCTGCTTTTGGTCCGATGCAACCTGACCACACTATGCCTGAAAATGCTAACGGCATTTACTATGCAGAAGAAGGCGTAAGATTCGTATTCGATAAGGCAAGAATCGCCAACTATACTTATATTTGGAACGATGGTACTGAAGTGAAGGCTGAGTTGAGAAACAATGATACAGAATTGTGGATTAAGGGAGAATTAGCAGCAACAATCGTAAATCACAAGGCTAACCTTTTGAACGCAGACGAGCTGACGTACAACATCAAGTTGCAAGAAGCTGTTCCTGATCATGCTGTTACAGATTTCACTAATCAACCGACAGAAGCTGCTAAGGCATTGGTTGGTAAGATGGTTCCCATCAACTTGGTTGCTGATCTCTGCAATAATGCAAAGAATGTAGGCATTGTTAAGCAATACGAAGCAAATATTATTGAGCCGTTGCAAGTTAAGAAGGGCGAAATCGACAACTTCGTTGACGCCAAGAACGAAGGTAGCTCAATTGATGTAACTGGTGCATTCACTTACTACTCTTGGAATGACAACAAGCAGATTGTGGAAAACACAACTGGTCTGCCAAAAGCATTGTATGACTTCTATCAAGTAAGAGAAGCTGTTTGGCCGTTGAAGGCTGGTTCTGACAATATTCTGGATGTTACTAAGATCAAGACTAACTTGAAACTGACTGACGGTAACTTGGAACCAGAAGAAGGTTATACAAATGGTAAGTTGCCTGCAAACATTGAAATCAGATATGAAGAAAAAGATATCGATGGTGACGGTGACAAAGAAAAAGTCTTGACTTATTACAACTATAGCGGTACTCCGGTTAACAAAGCTTATAAGCTGTTTATCCCGGTTGAATACGGTTATAAGTGGAAAACTCTCATCAATGTTTATGAGATTACTGTAGCTCCTAACTCTGGAACTCCTGGTACACGATAAGTAAAGATCGTTAGATACTGATATATTAAAGGGTATTCCTTAATGGGATACCCTTTATTGATTAAATAAAAACAGATGAAGATGAAAAGATTTATTTATTCTTCAATGCTCTTGATGGGTATCTGTGTGTTAGTAGCCTGTACCGGAAAAAGCAGTAGCCATCCCTTTGGCGGCACTTTTTTTACGGAAGAAGGAGTACGCTTTGAACTTAAAGCGGATTCAACCACACTTATCCAGTTTAACGACTCGCTGACTTATGAAGGTACTTGGCAAGTCTGTAAAAGTGCAGATAATTTGGAATATGCTACAATTGAGTTTGCCGGATATCCTGCTTACTATTTCCTGAAAGACGGGAAGCTCTATCGTAGTGAACGGGAAATGCGCAATGACGTATTGGGCAGAAGAATCAATTACCCAAAATGATATAAGCTAGATATTCCATACTAGAAACGGCTATTTCCATTTTCCTTCTTAGGAAAACGGAAATAGCCATCTTTGTATATATCGACAAGAAAGAAAGGAGCATCCAGTTCATACTCTTCGTTGCGTATCACATATCTTGTTGCCCAAGCAGCTTTAAACTGCCAAAGGCAGTACTTGGAGAATCAATGCCGACACCTTGTAGAAAAGGAAGACTGGAACCCTCATCTCTACAGCTAAGCCTATCAATACCTTCTTGTCTGTTTCATCCATTGGCGGCTGAAATGAAACTTCTATGCCATCTGTCATGGATTGGTTGAAATGGTGGGAATAAAATGAAAGTGAGTGATGAGATACTCCAGGCGTTCCATAGGATATTGCTGAAGCATAATCCACAATAATCGTGCGGCAAAGTCGGCAGTGCCTGTTACCAACTGCAGGTTCAACTGAAAAACGGGACGTGACAATCCTTTCGTTACTTTGGTCTTGCCGAAACGTCGTGGACTAATAAATATCAGGCGATTTTCACTTGCAAGTATCTCTCTTACTCTTCCCTATTCCGCTACTCTATCCGTAAAGTATTCACCGTCTACAATGGTACTGAATTTAAATGGATTATTCATATTGCGATTTTTTTTCAATGCGACTTTTTTCGCAAATATAAGAAATATATTTGGGGGCATTCTGAAAGACTGGCTAAAATGAAAAATACATTATAAGCTTCTGTTTTTCTTCATTTTATTGTATATACTTGTAAGATAAACTCTTTATAAATAAATTGGAAATGAGCAGAAATGAAATTACCTTACAAGAAATGTTCTCCTCAGTCATCGGGGAACTCCGGGAAGGCGGCAGATGGGGGACAGCACACATCTACCAATCAGCGATGAATGCATTCTCGGCATTCACCAAATGGCAACCAATGCCCATGCGCAAGCTGAGCCCAACCGTACTGAAGAGGTTCGAAAACTACCTCAGGCAGAGGAACTGCAGTTGGAACACCGTGTCCACCTACATCAAGACGGTACGCTCGGTGTATCATCGGCCGGTGGACAGAAAGCACATACGGTGTTTACCCAGACTGTTCGAGCATGTGTATACCGGCACACGGGCAGACAA